>Ga0163150_10000125_pt1 | contig 133221 bp, 98 predicted proteins | sample OliLakLV19P2IB_FD_148628 | JGI IMG/M metagenome (GOLD analysis project Ga0163150, IMG submission 148628) | Freshwater microbial mat bacterial communities from Lake Vanda, McMurdo Dry Valleys, Antarctica - Oligotrophic Lake LV.19.P2.IB | ecosystem: Environmental > Aquatic > Freshwater > Lake >... | reverse complement strand
CCCCCCTCCCGGCCGATACTACCCCTAATGCCCTGCGCCTCCCGATATCGCCTCCATCTCTGGCTTTTTCTCGCCAGCCTGCTCACCGGGCCAGCCATGGCGCAGATCCCCCAGGTCCATCCCTATCAGATCACGCTCCGGACGTACCTCGGCACCTTCGATGAGGCGGATTTCGAGGTCGATCTCCAGCCTATCGTGTACGACCCCGGGTATTTCACGACGAAGGACGCCCTGCACCGCACCTGGATTTTGATGGAAGATCGGGGACGCAAGATGCCGGCGAATACCGGGCTACGGGTCGACGCTGGCCTCTTCACACTCCCCTCCATCGAACGCGACGGCACGGTGTACATGCAGGTCGGCCGTAACAGCGGCTTCTTCGATCCCCTCGAAACGGCCTGGTGGGTGGCATGGGACTACCCCGGCAACCCGTATTTCCAGCACCCGGCCGGCATCAACCGGGCCTTCATCGCCGCGGCCGTCGATCTCATCCTGACCGAGCACAACCTCGAAACCTCCGCCGCCAACCGGCGCAGCGATTACATCGGGGGCTACCTCGCCCGCCTTGCGTACGTGTATTACGTGGTGAAACCGAGCCTGCCGCCCGACATCCAGTCTGCCTACGAAGACGGCCTGCGCCGCATCTTCGACCGCCTGACGGCCCTCTACCCCTCCGGCAACGGCGGGGCCGACATGGAGACCTTCCAGCTCGCCGGCCTGTGGTACGCCGCCGAGGCCATCGACGACGACGACCTGCGAACCCGCGCGCTGAACCACTCCCGCTACGTCCTGAACGTCATCATGAAAGGCGACGGCTACTTCCACGAACACGGCGACGACGGCATCGACCTCTCCTACGAGGGCATCGCCCAGCGTTTCATCGCCTGGGCCGCCTTGTTGTACAACGACGCCACGATCGACGGGTATCTTGAGAAATCAGCCCGCCTGAAGGCCCATCAGACCCTCCCCGAACCCGACGGCCGCTTCACCAGCCCCTCCCATTTCAACACCGGCACCGTCTGGGGCTCGGCTACCGACCAGTGGCACACCTACGCCCGTGACCACGCCGTCGCCATGACGACCGACGAGGCGAAATACCTCGTCTGGACGGGGCGCGTGCTGGGATCGACCTATTTCCAGGGACTGCCGGACGAGGCACAGATGCGTTCGGACATCGCCCTCGCCATCTCCCAGCGCAACGCCGACACCGACGGCAGCCTGAGCTGGACGTGGAACGCGGCGTCGACCGCGGTCCCTAAGGCCTGGTCGCCACAGCACTGGCTGAATGGGATCGTGCCGGCGGCCGACCTGTACCCCGCCGGATTTTACGACCAGCTAAGCGCTCTGGCCTCCTCGGGGAGCGCGCTGATGTCCCCTCCGATGCTCCGTGAACCCGGCTTTATCGAAGTGTTTGGGGATGATTTTGTCGTCGCCCGGTTCGGGACCTACGGCGCGATCGTCCACACCGGCACCACCGTCGCTGCCTGGGCCGACGGCGTACCAGGGCTCTCCGGCGGCGCGCTGTCGGCGTTCTGGACGGAAGAAGGCGGAGCCGCCCTGCTCGGGATGTCGCGCGGCGCGCAGAACGCCGTCTCCGATCAATGGACGGGCGCGCAGGGGTGGGATACCTGGGCCGTCCAGGCGATCTCCGGCGTCAACGCCGCCGGCCAGCCCTTTAGCTCCGCCCGAAACCGGATGCCGACGGTCGAGCGCACCATCGAAGGAACGGAACGCGCCACCGTGATCGTCTCCGGGGCGATCGGATCGCACGACGGCGCACGCAGCGCCCCCGGCGGGGCCATCGCCGGCGATGTCGCCTACACCCGCACGTTCACCCTCGCCGAAAGCGGCGTCACCGTCACCTCCACCCTCGTCTCCGACGGCGCCGACGTCGTGGGGGGATTGTGGGAGATGCTTCCGCTGTACCTCCGCGACGCCGGCCAGACAGACGGCGACGCCCGGATCGAGTGGCGGGTGGGGCCGGACTGGATTCCGGCCACGACCGATTTCCAGACCGGCGTGACAGCGATCCGGTCGACCCGGTTCGAACAACCCGTGCAGATCGTGTTCGAGGAGCCGCGGCGCGTGAAGCTGTCGCCGGCCGTGTGGACCTCCCCCGCCATGGGCGCTCGCGTGCAGAACGTGATGATCGACCTGCTCGGCGCCGACGGCGGCGTCGCTATGCCAACCCTGGCATCCGTCACCTACACGATAGCCCCAGCGTCATCACTCGTCTACGGCGACCCCAGCGGCAACAGCGAAATCAGCGCCCTCGACGCCGCGCTGGTGCTGGAGCATGTCGCCGGCCAGCAGTTCCTCGGCGGCGACGCCCTCCTCGCCGCCGACGTCACCGGCAACGGCCTCGTCACCCCCCTCGACGCCTCCTACATCCTGCAATTCGTAGTGGGCATTATCGACTGCCTGCCGGCCGATAGCGCTTGCATAACCGCACGTTAGTGCGTTGAACATTTACTCGTTGAACGTTTCTCCTTTCAATCCTCGTACTCGTACTCAGCGAAGCGGTACTCGTACTCGTACTCGAATCCGTTTCCGCCTCGAACGCCCCTCACATCAATTCTCGTACTCGAAATCGTTTTCTCGTTGAACGTTGACTCGTTGAGACGAAGTAATTCATTCGAATGGCGAGACGTCGAGATCCCGCCTCACGTGTGGGATGAAATAAGAAGAGAGGGCATTGCCATTCCTGCAAGTCACAACTTAATACTGTGGACATTTTCTGGAGCTAAACCGTGCCTGACGGCCAGGCCCCTCCTCGATCCGAGGAGGGGCAAATCCCGTCGTAGCGAAGCGTTGACGGGATGGGGAGGAGCGAATCGACACCGGGCAGATGAGTCCAGGTACACCCCCGCAGTCGCTGCCATACTTTTTGCAATCTCGGCTCTCGGGTCGAGTTGCATAAAAATAATCTAAGCTGACGCAAGGCTTTACTCCTCCCCGTTCTGACCTCGATAAATCGACGTCAGAACTCGCCCCTCCTCGGATCGAGGAGGGGCCTGATCACCAGAATTGGCACAGTTGTGAGAAAACTGTCTACAAAATACAACTCAAACGTGAAACGCCATGATTGTCATTCGACTAATGGGCGGGCTGGGCAATCAACTCTTCCAGTATGCCGCCGGAAGAGCTCTGGCTCTTCGGAACCGCGTTCCCTTAAAATTGGATCTTAGCCTACTTGAAGATCGAAACGGTGGCGAACACGCTGTATATCGAGACTTCGAGCTTGGCGCCTTTCACATCAACGCGCAGGTTGCCACTGCGGATGAAGTTCGCTATTTCAATCCAACACCAAAAACAATCATCGGACGAATCGGACACCGGCTCAAAAAAGCACTTCGGCCACAACGCGTTTATTGGGAACGGGGACGAACCTTCGACCCATTGATACCCGACTTAACCGCACCGATGTGCATCGTTGGATCCCTGCAAAGCGAACGGTATTTCTAACCCATATCCATACAATTGCGGGAAGAACTCACTTTCCGTGATACGCTGTGCGACACCGCACGACCCATTGCGACAGAGATCAACTCGGGCGAATCCGTTGCCGTCCATATTCGCCGGGGAGACTATGTTTCCAACCCGCATTACAGCGCGCTGTTGGGTGCCGTAGAGCCGGACTACTACAAAAGTGCTTTCAGGTACATAGAATCAAGGCTGACTAAACCGCATTACTTCATTTTCTCCGACGATATTTCCTGGTGTCGCCAGCATTTCACGTCCGACCACCCGCTGACTTTTGTTGATGCCGAGACTACAGGTGGGGCGGCTATTCAGGATTTGATGCTCATGTCCTCCTGCCGGCACTTCATCATCCCCAACAGCACGTTCGGATGGTGGGGCGCGTGGCTCGGCAAAGATCCTGACAAGCTCGTGATTGCACCCCGAAAATGGTCAAAAAGCGGCCAACTCGATTCATCAGATCGCATACCGGAAAGCTGGCACTTGCTTTAACACGTTGAGCGTCCTTCACATCAGTTCTCCTACTCACAATACTTCGGACAGGGTACACATCTGAGCGATGCCGCGTGACAAGTCATGCCCCTCCTCTGCCCGAGGAGGGGCCTGGTCGTTTGGTACGCCCAGCTTCTCAAACTGCCCGAAATATTAACTCCGCGAAGCGGTACTCGTACTCGATTCTCAATCCATTCTCCCATGCATATCGGCTATTTCACCCACAGCCCCGTCTCCATCAGCGAGACCTTTATCCACGACCTCATCTACGCCCTCGATGCCCGCGCATCGAAGTTGACCTTTTTCTCGGGCGCCGCCTCGACGCGTGATCTTCCCGGCATAACCACACTGCCCACCGGCTACCACGAAATCCCGGAGGCCAAAAGTTACCGACTCTACAAGGTGGGCCAGGTCTTCGGCCGGCGAGGCGATCTGCTGCGATTCAACTATGCTCAGACGGCGGCCCAACGGATTCTCCGCACGCATATCGATGCCGTCAGCCAACTGGATGTCGCCTTTTTGGATTACGGAACTTCGGCTGCGCTACTTGCGCCCTTTCTGAGGTCGATGGGAATTCCCTATGTGCTCCAGGTTCATGCCTTCGATGTAACCTGCGCGTTTGCGAGCGAGCGGTATAAGAGTGCCTTTCTCGAAGCAAGCGCACATTCACAGGGCATCATTGTCGTGTCGGAGCACATGAGGAGACTCCTCGTATTGGCCGGCGTGGACCCTCGACTGATCCATACCGTCCGCCTCGGTATCTCGCCGGACGCCATCACCCCCATGCCCTGGGATCAACGCCGGCAGCAGCCGCCAACGGTGATCCACCTCGGCCGTCTGACCGAGAAAAAACACCCGATCGCCCTCGTCCACGCCTTCGCCCTCGTCCACCGCGCCATCCCCAATGCCCGGCTGGAAATCATCGGGGACGGGCCGCTCCGCGCCGAGGTCGAGCACCGCATCCGGTCACTCGGGATTGCCGACGCTGTCACCCTGCACGGCGCGCTCGGCCGGGAGCACTCCTTCCCGATCATGAACCGGGGCCAGGTCTTCGCCCAGCACAGCGTCACCTCGATTTCGGGGGATCAGGAAGGATTCCCGGTAAGCCCCGCCGAGGCCGCCATGTTCGAGCTACCCGTGGTGACGACGGCGCACAGCGGGCTGACGGAGAACATTGTCGATGGCGAAACAGGATTTCTCGTGCAGGAACACAACTACGAAGCCATGGCCGAACGCATCATCCACCTCCTCCAACACCCGGAGGTCGCCGAGCAGATGGGGAAAGCCGGCCGGCGCCGCATCCTCGCGATGTGCCGGCCCGAGGAGCGGGCCGATCGGATATTTGCCCTGCTCGATGCCGCTGCCCAAACCCGCCGATCCGGCGCACCGCTTGCTTTAACCACGGTATAGATCGAAGCACCGGTCGGTTCGGCGCAAAAAGGCTTGAAATGACTCTATTTCGGCCTTCGATCGCCAGAACCGAAGCCTCGATCACCGGAAAAGGTTGCCATAACTGGCAGGATTGGACGCACTAAGCGTACTACGCCAGCCATCGAATCTACCGGCTTTTCCAGACAGCACAGTTTTTTACCAGCGACCTCGCGGCGGCGATCCGCTCCCCAGTCGCACCCGCTCGCTCACGACGCCCCCCCTCTGTCGTCGGCGAGCCTCAGACCGCATTCTTAAACCGTAACCCCGGGCGTCGCGGCACGCCGTCCCGGGACGGGAACGAGTATGAGCACCATATCCTTACTGACGGGCTTCTCCCTCGCGTTTCTGACGGCGCTGATCCTGACGCCGATCGTCTCCTGGCTGGCGCTGCGCCAGAAGTGGGTGGATATCCCGGACGGCAAACGCGCCATGCATCGCCGGCCCACCCCGCGCGCCGGAGGCATCGCCATCGTCTCGGCCTTCCTGCTCGGCATCGCCTACTTCTACCTGCTCGACGAGGACCTGAAAGCGGCCTTTGGGTTCGATCTCTACGTGCCCTCGATGCCCTTCATCCTGGGCGCCATCGCTATGGCCCTCACGGGTTTGTATGACGACGCGTACGGGCTCGGCTTCAAGAAGAAGTTCTTCTTTCAGCTCCTCGTCGCCTACCTGATGTTCGTTGCCGGCTTCCGCGTCGAGGTCTCCAGCATCCCCCTCCTGGGCGACGACCCCTACATCCAGGCCTCGCTCGCCCTCCCCCTCACCCTGCTCTGGTATGTCGCCGTCATCAACGCCGTCAACCTCATCGACGGGCTCGACGGCCTCGCCGGCGGCATCACCCTCATCGCGTTCGGCAGTCTGGCGCTGGTTTTCAGCGCCCTGGGCGACCTCCAGTTTCTCCCGATCGCCCTGGTCATCGCCGGCGCCATCGCCGGCTTCCTGGTCCATAACTTCAGCCCCGCCACCATCTTCATGGGCGACAGCGGCAGCCTCTTCCTGGGGTTCATGCTCGCCACCTACACGCTCACCGGCACCAGCCACGAAAACCCGGTGCTGGCGCTCATCATCCCGATCCTGGCCGTCGGCTTCCCGCTGCTCGACACCTCCGTCGCCTTTGTCCGCCGCATCCTGAACGGGCAGTCACCGTTTGCGCCGGACAAGGACCACATCCACCACCGGCTCATCGAGACGTTCAAGATGACGGTGCCCGGCGCGGTCCTGCTGCTGTATGCGCTGAACGCAGCGCTGGGCCTGATGGCTATCATGCTGGTCGTCGTCGATGCCCGCTACTTCGCAGTCATCGTCGCCCTCGCCGCCCTCGTGCCGGGCGTCCTTCTTCGCAAACTCGGCTACCTGCGCTTCCGGATCGGCTTCCAGCAAGTGAAACGCCTCCTGAAAAACCGCCTCACCAACCATGTGCCCCGCGGCCAGTGGCAGACGTCGGAGGAAAAACGCGGCGCTCCGCACGACGACAGCTGGCGCACCGACCCGGCCTTCTGGCGCAAGCCGCTCGCCCTCCCACGCGACGCGATGAAGCCGCAGGAGAAGACGTCGGAGAAGACGTTGGCGGAGGAGTAGGCATGGAGACGCTCGAAACGCCGATTCGCATTGTGACACACCCGCGAGGGGCCGCGGGGAACGCCCATCCGCCGGCGCTGGAGCTCCTCCTGCGCGCCGTCCGGCCAGCGTCGGATGCGGGCAACGAGGCCGCCATCGACGCGCTCCTCGCGTCGGGCAGAGTGGATTGGGACCGGCTCGTTGCCCTGGCCCGCGGTCATGGCATGATCCCGCTCCTGTACCGCGCCTTGCGAGATCGGACGGGCCCGGCCGCGCCGGCGGACACGCTCGCGGCGATCCAGCAGGACTTCCACCGGATGTCCATGCTCATCCACGTCCAGATCATCGCCCTCCGGCGCGTCCTCGGCCACCTGGATGCGCGCGGCATCCCGGCGATCGTCCTCAAAGGGCTGCCCCTGGGCCGGCTCGCCTACGGCAACCCGATCTGGCGAAAACCGGGCGACATCGATCTCCTCATCCATCCAGAACACTACCAGGAGGTCCGGCTGGCCCTCGCGGAGATGGACTACCAGCCCGACCTCACCGGCGACGCTGCCGCTCGCGAGTTGGACTGGAAGAAGCAGATGACCTTCCGCGGCGCGCCGTGCGACGTGGACGTCCACCTCGGCCTCGAACAGGCCTCGTTTCTCCGGATCGCCTACGCCGCCGGCGCCGACGACGACGCCATCCGGGCGCGCTGCCGGACGGTCACCATCGGCGGGCTGGACGTGCGCACGCTTGGCCCCGAGGACCTCGTCGCTTTCCTCTGCATCCACAGCGCCAAACACGCGTGGTCGCACTTATTTATGATCGCCGACCTCGCCGCGTTTGTCGCGAACAACGCGATCGACTGGCCGGTCGTCGCCGAGCGGACCGCCGCGTTGAAGGCCGATCGGTATGTGGCCATCAGCCTGCTCCTCGCGCATCGGCTCTGCGGCACGGAGCTGCCCGCGCACTGGGCCGACGCCGACCGAACACTGGGCGCCCTGGCCGATCGGATCGAGCGCCGGTTATTCGCCGACACCGGCCCGACACGCCCGATCGCGTTTCATCTACTCCAGGCCCGCATTCTGGCCGGCGCCCTCGAAAAGGGGCGCTACTTCGTCAATGTCTGCCTCGAACACGTGCGCCGGAAACGGCGCGCCCACGCCTGATCCCCTCGTGCAACCTCAACTCCCGAACGGCATGATCTCCCTCAACGACACCCTCGTAGTCGAGCCCGACCTCATGATGGCCGACCTGGAAGGCGAGGCCGTCCTCCTCAACGCCCAGACTGGCCGCTACTACGGCCTCAACGATGTCGGCACCCGGATCTGGACCCTCGTCGCCGAGCCCACGCCCGTGGCCGCCGTCGTTTCGGCGCTGAAAGACGAATACGATGTCGACCCCGTCCTGCTCGAAGGCGACATCCTTCGGTTCGTCGAGGACATGGTCGCCCGCCGGCTCGTCGAAGTCAAAAAAACGCATGCTTGAGCGTCGCTCCATACCCTGGCGCTTCCATGCGTGGCGCGAGAGGCGGCTGCTCGCCGGCGTGGCGATCCTGCTGGTCGGCCTCCGCCTGGCGCTAGCCCTGCTGCCCTATCGGGTGGTCCGCCGTCTGCTTGACGGGCGGCCGTCGGGCCGGGAGATGTCCGCCGCACCCGCGATTCCCGAACCGCGCCGGCGCCGGATGATCTGGGCCGTGGAAGCCGTCGGCCGGCGGGTGCTGGGCGACAGCCCGTGTCTGCCGCAGGCCCTCGCGTTGCGGTGGATGCTGCGCCGGCACGGTGAGGATGCGACCCTGCACATCGGTGTCCGCAAAGCACAGGCCGGCGACCTCCTCGCCCACGCCTGGCTGGAGCAGAACGGCCTCGTCCTGATCGGCGGCAACCAATCTCCCCTTGAATTCAAGCGTCTCAAGACGCACCACGCCTCATGAGCGGCATCATCGGACTCCACCGCCTCGACGGCCGGCCCGTCCATCGCGACGAGTTGGACGCCATGCTCACGCCCCTGGCCCATCGCGGCCCGGACGGGCGCAGCGTATGGCATCACGACGTCGCCGGCCTGGGGCATCTTGCCCTGCACACTACCCCGGAAGCGGTCCACGAAACCTACCCCCTGCAAAACGCCGCCGGGGTGCTGCACCTCGTGGCGGATGCCCGGATCGATAACCGCGCCGAGATGATTGCGCAGCTGGAGCTGACCGGCCGGCCCGTCACCGACGCGGCCATCGTCCTCGCCGCCTATGAACGCTGGGGCGACCGCTGCCCCGAGCGCCTCATCGGCGCCTACGCCTTCGTCATCTGGGATTCCCGCCGGCGCAGGCTTTACGCCGCCCGCGATCACTACGGACTCAAGCCGCTGTTCTACAGCTTCATCCCCGGCCGGCTCTTCGCCTTCGGCTCCGAAGCCAAAGCGCTCCTCGCGCTGCATGAGGTACCGTGCGAGCTGGATGAGGTCGCCGTCGCCGCGCACCTCAACGCACCGGTCGACGCCGACGCCTCGGGGACGTTTTATCGCGCCATACGCCGGCTTATCCCGGGCACGTATATCACGGAGGAAGAGGGCCGCCTGCGCCAGGAACGATACTGGTCGCTCGATCCTTCCCGGGAAATCCGCCTCGGCTCCGATGCCGAATATGCCGAAGCCCTGCGCGAACGGTTCACCGAGGCCGTGCGCTGCCGGACGCGTAGCGCACATCCCGTCGGCGCCATGCTCAGCGGCGGCATCGACTCGTCGTCTATCGCGTGTGTGGCCGCGCCGATCGTCGCCGCCAGCGGAACACCGTTGCAGACGTACTCGGCCGTTTTCGACACCGTGAAGGAGAGCGACGAGCGGGCCTACATCCAGGCCGTGCTCCGCCGGCACCCGCGGGCGATCCAACCCCATTACCTGACGGCGGACGCACAGAGTCCGCTGCACGACTATTTCCGGGTGCTGCGGCACCAGGATAGCCCCGTCGAGGCCGGCAATTTCTACATCAACTGGATCCTCCATCATCAGGCGAAGGCCCGCGGCGTACGGGTGATGCTGGAAGGATTCGACGGCGACACGACCCTCTCCCATGGCGTGGGCTACCTGCACGAACTCGCCCTCAACGACAACTGGTACACCCTGTACAGGGAGATCAAGGCCCAGACCGGCCGGTCCGGCCAGCCCTGGACGGACGTCATGTGGCGCTGGGTGAAACGGTATAAGATCGAGCCCGGCCTGCAAACTTCCGCCGGCATCCGCTTCGTGCGAACGGTCAGGAACCGGCTGCCGATCCGCCGGCAGCCGACCCTCGGGCCGGTCCATGAACCCCTCTCGTGGCGATCAGCGATGCAACCATCGTTTGCGTCTCGGATCGAGGACCATCTGGCGCCCAGGGCGCCGGCGCCCCGCAGCGAACGCGAAGACCATCACCGCCTCATGACGCGGCCGATGATGCACCGCGTCGTTGAACTCCTCGAAGCCTCGACGGCCGCCGCCGGCATGGAGCTGCGTCTGCCCTTTTGCGACCGCCGGCTCCTCGAGTTCTGCCTCGCCATGCCGCCCACCCAGAAACGCCAGGACGGCTGGACGCGCATCGGCATGCGGCGCGCCATGGAAGGCATCCTCCCCGCCGCCATCCAGTGGCGGGATTCCAAGAGCGATCTCGGGCCGAGCTTCGACCGCGGGTTGCTGGTCCACGCCGGCGATCGACTGGACGATCTCTACGCCCACGACCTCGGTGGCATCAGCCGGTTCGTCGACCTCGATGCCCTGCGCGCCAACCGGCCTCGGTATGAAAACGGACGCGCCACGCACCCGACCCAATTTCCCTGGCGAGCCCTCTCGCTCGCCATCTGGCTACAGCAAACAGGCCTGTAGCCCCCGACATTGCCAGCGCTCCGGAAGGGCGACGGCAATACTTCAACACACCAACCATAAACCAGTACAACCATGAAAGCCTCTCAGAAGAGAACGTACAAAATGCCCGTGGTCGTCGACTACGGTACCGTGGCCGAGCTGACCGCCCAGGCCGGCGCCCAGAACGCCGATGTGCCCGAAGGCACGCCGAACACGGCCTATCCGCCCGTGAGCTGATTCCGGCTGCCCCCCGATTTTAGCGATTCGGAGGGCGTGGCGTGCGCTCCAGCCCGAGCGCCCGCCCGCCCGACGGTCGTGTGATGTTGGTGCAAAACCGATACACGGCCACGATACATCGTGGCCCTACGTCCTGCAACCTGCCAACCTGCAACCTGCCAACCTGCAACCTGCTAACCTGCAACCTGCTAACCCCTTTGCCAACCTATTCCGCCTTCGGCCTCGCCATCGATTCGGAGCTTGAACTGGCGGACCTGCCCGCCGGCGTCGCGGCGCCGGACACGACGGTTCGCTTCGGGGCCATCCCGCCCCGGGCCGACACCGTCGCACACGGGGATCAGCGGCGCGTGGCGGTGGATGTGAACGCCGTGACCATATTCTGGGACGGCTTCGGCGCCGTCCGCATCGCCGGCGGCGCGGAGATCGTAGTCGATCGCGCCCCGGGCGTCGACGACGGGTTCTACCGGCAGATTGTCCAGAACATCGCCCTCGGCGTGGCGCTGCACCAGCGCGGGGTGTTCACCCTCCATGGCAGCGCCATCGCCCTGCCGGCCGGCGCCGTCGGGTTTGTGGGGTGGAAAGGCGCCGGCAAATCCACCGCCGCGTCGGCGCTCTACGCCCGTGGCCACACCCTGGTAGCGGACGATGTCATGGCGATCGACACGGCCCAGTCCCCGCCCCGGGTGATGCCCGGCATCCCCAGCATGAAACTCTGGCCGGCCTCCGTACAGGCCGCGCTCGGGGAGGACGCCGGCGCCCTGCCGGCCCTCTTCGAAACGACGGAAAAACGCATCCGTGAGGTGTCGGACCGGTTCGCGACGGCCCCTCAACCGCTCCGCCGCATCTACGTCCTCGCCTTCGGCGGCGACGCCCCCCGCATCGAGCCGCTCTCCCCCCGCGAAGCGCTCATCGAGCTCGTCAGCCAGTCCTACGCCTTGCGCTTCATCGGCAACCGCGGCGCGGACCGCTCGCACCTCCAGCACGCCCAGCGTCTGGCGAGCCAGGGCCTGGTCGCCCGGCTCACGCGGCCCCGAAATCTCGCGTCACTCGAGCATGTGGCCGAAACAATCGAGGATGATATAGCCCAACGTTCAGCGTCTGCTGAATATTCCAGCACCCCAGAACAAGAAGTCATCCCCGCGCAGGCGGGGACCCAGCCATCAGGTTGGCATTTTTCTGGGTCCCCGCCTTCGCGGGGATGACTTGCTCCTCTTGCTCTATGCACATCTCAACGATTTCCCAACGCCTCCGCCTGCTAGCTCGCGCCATCGGCCTCATCGGTCAGGCGACGGGGCGCTGGACCGTGATCTGGATCGGGCTCCTCGCCGCCCAGGGGCTTCTGCCGGCCGCCGGCGTCTACCTCACCAAAATCCTGGTGGACCGCCTCGCCGAGCTGGCAGGCCATGGCGGCGGCCTCTGGCCGTTGGCCGGGCCGGCGGCCGGGCTCGGCGCGGTACTCGTCCTGACCCAGGTGCTCCAGGGCATCACCCGGTGGGTCCGCACGGCGCAGTCGGAATACCTGCAGGACCACGTCAAGGCCCTGGTCCACGAGCAGGCGGCGCGGGTGGACATGGCGTTTTATGAGTCGCCGGCGTATTACGACGAGATGGAGCGGGCCAACAGCCAGGCCGACAAACACTCGCTCACCCTCCTCGAAAACCTCGGCAGCCTTGTCCAGCACGGCGTCACGATCGTCGCCATCGCGGCGCTCATCATACCCTACGGCTGGTGGCTGCCGTTGCTGCTCATCGGGAGCACCTTGCCGGCACTCTGGGCCGTCGTGCGCCATAGCCGCCAGCACCACCGCTGGTGGAGCGACTCGACGGAGAGCCGACGTCGAACGCAGTATTACGACTGGATCCTCACGAGCCGCTACCACGCCCCGGAAGTGCGCCTGTTCGGGCTCAGCCAGCATTTTCGCGGGCAGTATGCCGCCTTGCGCCAGGTGTTACGCGCCGGACAGCTCGATCTGCTCCGGGGCCAGAGCCTGTCCCAGGCCGGCGCCGGCTTCTTCGCCTTCCTGGCCACCGGGGCGGTCATGGTGTGGATGGGGTCGCGGGCCATGCAGGGCGCAGCCTCGCTGGGAGACCTCGCGCTGTTCTACCAGGCCTTCCAGCAGGGCCAGGGGCTGGCGCGTACCCTCCTCGGTAACCTGGGGCAGATCTACGCCAGCATCCAGTTTCTCGAGCACCTCTTCAGATTTCTGGATATCCAGCCGGCGACGCCGCCGCCGGCCCGGGCCACGGCGCCCCCCGAACCGCCCTACGCCATCGAGATCGAGGACGTCGACTTCGCCTATCCGGGCTCCGATCACCTGGCGCTCCGCGGGTTCAGCCTATCGATCCCCGCGCGGCAGACCGTCGCCATCGTCGGCCCCAACGGCGCCGGCAAAAGCACACTCATCCATCTCCTGTGCCGGTTTCACAGCCCCCTGAGCGGCGTCATTCGGTTTAACGGAGTCGATCTACAGCACTGGGACCACCCGACGCTCCTCCGCCAGATCGCGGCGCTGTTCCAGTACTTCGTCAACTACGCCGGCACCCTCGCCGAGACCGTTGCCATGGGGGATCCAGGGGGGATAAAGGGGGGTCTCGACCTATCGCGGGTAAAAAAGGCCTGCGAGGCAAGCGGAGTGACGGATATGCTGGACCGGCTGCCGGCCGGCTACGAGACGAAACTCGACAAACGATTCAGCGGCGGTGTCGACCTCAGCGGCGGCCAGTGGCAACGCGTCGCCCTCGCCCGCGCCTTCTTCCGCGAAGCGCCCATCCTCCTGCTCGACGAACCCACCAGCTACCTCGACCCCTGGGCCGAGGCGCGCTGGCTCGATCGGTTCCTCACCCTCGCGAAAGACCGCACCACGGTCATCGTCACCCATCGGCTGACGACCGCCATGCGGGCGGACCGGATCTGTGTGATGGAGGAAGGCCGCATCGTCGAGTCCGGCACCCACGCCGAACTGCTGCTCCAGGGCGGCCTCTACGCACACTCATGGGAGGAGCAGACGGGAATCTCGATGGACGTTCCGGCACATCGTATCTGAAACGAAGTGTGCCCGAGCCGGTCCCTTTAAGCCGATCAGATCGGAAGGGCTCATTCCACCAGAGCTTCTTACGTATTTTTGCCCTATTATAAAAAACTCTGGACGCCAGCCGATCTGAGGCGGTTGTTCCGGGACTTTTCGAGTTGCATTTCGGAGCGTCGGCATCCATCTGCTCCATCCGACCCTCGCGCCAGTGATTTTCCGTGGCCGTTCGCAACACGGTGCTCCGGGGACGTTGAGCTGGATGCATCTAGTGCCGCATCCGTCGGCTCCGACAACGTCCACATGAGGTAGGATGCAAAAAAAGTTCGTACGTCTGCTCACCTCCATGGCGGAACGCCTGGAGCGGGCATCGACAACCCGGCGACAGGCCCTCGAAGCGGGTGATCAACCGGACACGGAGGAGCAGTCCCTGCGGTCCGAGCTATTCAACGTCGAACAACTCCAGCGACACGCGAGCGCGCTCGCCGCATCCCACGAATTGGCGGAGGGTCACGGAAACGGTTCGCTCATGGCCCGGCTGGATGCGAACGAACGCATCCTCGTGCACGCCTACGAATTGATGTCCTCCGCCGCCCTTCGGAATCGCCGTATCGTGCCGGCGGCCGAGTGGCTCCTGGACAATTTCTACCTGATCGAGGACCAGATCCAGATGGCCCGTCGGCACCTGCCGCCGGCCTACAACCAGCAACTCCCCCGGCTGGCGCAAGAGGAGGGCCAGGCGACCACTCCCCGTGTCTATGCGATCATTCTGGATCTCATCGCGCATGTCGACGGGCTGGTGGACCCGCTAAGCCTCAACGCGTACATCGCCGCGTATCAGACCATAACACCTCTCAAACTGGGCGAGTTATGGGCGGTACCCATCATGCTACGCCTCGCCCTGATCGAGAACCTGAGGCGCGTGGCCACCCGGATGGCAAGCACCCGCCGCGATCGCGACCTCGCGGCCGACTGGGCCGAGCGCATGGTCCACATCGTCGAGCAAAACCCGACGGACCTGATCCTGGTCATGGCGGACATGGCGCGCGCCAACCCGGCACTCTCGGGGGCCTTCCTCGCCGAAATGACGCGACACCTCCAGGGCCTGAGCCCGAAGTTTGCTTTTGCCACCACCTGGCTGGATCAGCGGCTGGCCGAAGAAGGCCATTCGATCGAAAAGCTGCTCCAGGCCGACGGCCAGGAGCAGGCCTCCGACCTGGTCTCGATGGGCAACAGCATCATGAGCCTACGGTTTCTTAGCGCCTACGACTGGCGCGACTTCGTGGAGCAACACAGCCGGGTGGAGCTGGTCCTGCGCGAAGATGCCACCTACGCCGGCATGGACTTCACCACGCGCGATCGCTACCGGCACATCGTGGAGGAGATCGCCCGCTACAGTCCGCTCACTGAAGAAGAAGTCGCCCGCCAGGCGATGCACTTCGCCCGCCAGGCCTCGCGCGATGCCGCCGGCGAAGCACGCACCACGCATGTGGGGTACTTCCTCATCGACCAGGGCCGGCCGGCCCTCGAACGCATCGCCGGCACAGCATGGCCGCTCCACACCAGGCTTTTCCGGTTGCCTGGCCACTTCCCACTGTTCACCTATCTCGGCAGCGCCCTACTCATCGCCGCCCTCGTCGTGTGGAGCTTCGTGGAGCAGGCCATCGGCCGGGAGGTAGGGCCGGCGCTGCTGTTTTTCCTGGCGGTCCCGCTGGCGATGATCGCCACCTACCTGGGGATCGGGGTGATCAACTGGGCCACGATCCTTCTCGTACCGCCACGCTCGTTGCCCCGGATGGACTTCAGCAAAGGCATCCCGCCTGAAAACCGGACGATGGTCGTCGTGCCCACCCTGATTTCGACCCCCGAATCGGTGGCCGGCCTGCTCGAAGCGCTCGAAGTGCGGTACCTGGCCAACCGGGACAACCACCTCCATTTCGGGCTCCTGACCGATCTGCCGGACGCCCCCGAGGAAGTCCTACCGGGAGACGCCGAGCTCGTACAGCTCATGACCGACGGCATCGAGCGCCTCACCGAAAAATACGCACACGTCCGGACCGATATTTTTTATTGCTTCCATCGCCCCCGTCGGTGGAATGAAGGGGAAAAGGTCTGGATGGGGTATGAACGCAAACGCGGCAAGCTGGGCGAGTTTAATGCCTTTCTGCGCGCCCCTGCCGACCTCGCCTCCCACGACGCCGTAGCGCCCCGATTTGCCGTCGCCATTGGCGACCTCACGGTATTGCCGTCCGTCCGTTATGTCATCACGCTGGACACGGACACGCAATTGCCTGGCGACACGGCGCGCCAACTGGTCGGCGCCATGGCCCATCCCCTCAACCGTCCCGTGTTCGACACGACGGGCAGCCGGGTGATCGCCGGCTACGGCATCCTCCAACCCCGCGTCGACGCGAGCCTCCCCTCGGCCGGCCAGTCCTGGTTCGCTCGCCTGTTCGCCGGCGACGCCGGCGTCGACCCATACACCCGCGTCGTATCGGATCTGTACCAGGACCAGTTCGGCGAGGGCACGTTTGTGGGTAAAGGGATCTACGAGGTGGCGGCTTTCGAACGTGCCACCGGTGATTTCCCCGAGAACGCCATCCTGAGTCACGACCTCCTGGAGAGCGCGTATGTGCGATCCGCGCTCCTGAGTGACGTGACGCTCTACGAAGCGTACCCGGCACGGTATCTCACCGACGCCCGCCGGCGCCACCGCTGGATGCGCGGCGATTGGCAGATCGCCCGATGGCTGTTAAGCAAGGTGCCGGCACGCACCAACCCGTGGGTTGCCAATGCCATCAGTGGGCTCTCCCGATGGAAAATCTTCGATAACCTGCGCCGGAGCCTGGTGGCCCCCGCGATGGTCACCGTGCTGGTCGGCTCCTGGCTCCTCACCGGGCGGGCAACAGCCACCTGCATCACCCTGTTCGTCCTCGCGTCGATCGCCGCCGTCCCGCTGCTCGCGCTGCTAAGCGATTTGGTACGCCGGCCCGACGACTTGCCGTGGCCCACGCATCTGCGCGTCACGGCCGGAGTATTCGGGAAACAGGCGGTACAACTGCTCAGCACGGTGGTCTTCATCCCCTACGAGGCCTACCTCAGCGCCGATGCCATCGTACGAACGATGACACGATTGATGTGGACAAAAACGAAGCTGTTGGAGTGGGAGACATCGAGCGACGCCCAACAGAGCACCGGCACCACACTGACCCAGAGTATTCGAACGATGGCCTTCGCGCCGGCGGTGGCCCTCGTTGCGGGAACGCTGCTGGCGCGCACGGCGCCGGCCAATTTCCTGCTTGCCAGCCCGTTTCTCGTGCTGTGGCTCGTGTCCCCGGCAGTCGCCTGGCGACTGAGCCGTCCCCTCGTTACGGCGCCGGTCCGGCTCACCCCGGCCCAGATCACCTTCCTTCGCAAGCTCTCCCGGCGGACATGGCGGTACTTCGAGGTCTTCGTCTCGGCGGAAGATAACTGGCTCCCCCCGGACAACTTCCAGGAACAACACATCGCCCCGACGGGCCTCGCCGAGTCGGAGAACGAAGGCATCGCCGCGCGCACCAGCCCGACCAACATCGGCATGGCGCTCCTGGCAGACCTCGCCGCGTACGACTTCGGGTATTGTTGCGCCGGCCGCATCTTGGACCGTACCGAAAAGACGTTCGCCACCCTCGCCGGCCTGGATCGCTACCGCGGCCACTTCTACAACTGGTACGACACGCGCTCGCTGCTTCCCCTCCTCCCGCGCTACGTTTCGACCGTGGATAGCGGCAACTTACTGGGGCACCTGTTGGTGCTGCGTAGCGGCCTGCTCGAACTGATCGATGCAAGCATCCTCCAGCCCCGTCTGTTCGACGGACTCGGCGACACGGCCGGCATCCTGATGGACGTAGCCCGGGGCCGTCACCTGATGAAACGCGACCATCCGGCGCCGCTGGTCGGGGTGGATGCGCTGCAACACATCCAGGTCCTCTCCGCCACGCTTCTGTCGCGGCCAGACACGCTCCGAACATCGGCGACGGTACTGCAGGAACTCGGCGAGGCGGCAACCCGGATCGGCGAAGCCGCCGGCGCCGACGACGAATTCCGGTGGTGGGCCGCTGCTGTCGAACGCGGTTGCACCGACCACCGCGACGAACTGCTCCACCTGGCGGCGTGGGTGACGCTGGCGCCCCCACCCGCCGGCGCCGTGGAGGCCCTCCCCGGGCTCCGCACCCTGCTGGCCACACTCGACGCCGGCCCCCCCCTGAGCGACCTCGCGGCGATGGAACTGACGGTCCTGCCGGTGATCGATGACTGGCGAACCAGCGATCCCGAGCCTGCTCTTGCCGACTGGCTCGGTCATCTGCGCGCTGCCATCGCCTTCTCATCCCGGCGCGCCGCCACTCGGATCGCGAAGATCCAATCACTCGCGGATCGGTGCCTGGAATACGCCGACATGGACTTCTCCTTCCTGTATGACGCTACCCGTAACCTGTTCTCGATCGGGTACAATACTCGCGAACAACGCCTCGACGCCGGATTCTACGATCTGCTGGCCTCGGAAGCCCGCCTGGGTAGTTATGCCCTCATTTCCAGGGGGCAGGTACCCCAGGAACACTGGTTCGCGCTCGGCCGCATGCTGACCTCCACGGGGGGCGAGACGACCCTGCTCAGCTGGAGCGGCTCGATGTTCGAATACCTGATGCCCCTCCTGGTCATGCCCAACTACGAGGCCACGCTACTCGACCAGACTTACCGAGGATCGGTGGGCCGGCAGATCGACTACGGCAACCAACGCGGCATCCCCTGGGGCATCTCGGAGTCCGGCTACAACGCGATCGACGCCCGGAGGAACTACCAGTACCGTGCCTTCGGCGTCCCCGGCCTCGGGCTCAAACGCGGGTTGGCCGAGGACCTGGTTGTCGCGCCCTACGCCAGCGTCATGGCGCTGATGGTGATGCCGGAAGCCGCCTGCGAGAACATCGAACGTCTCTCCTCCGACGGCCACGAAGGCGCGTACGGGTTGTACGAAGCCATCGACTTCACCCCGTCGCGCGTGCCGGGCGGGTCGGACAGCGTCGATGTCCGCCAGTTCATGGGGCACCACGCGGGCATGAGCCTGCTCGCCCTGGCCTACACGTTGCTGGGCCGGCCGATGCAGCGCCGCTTCGATGCCGACCAGGAGCTCCGCGCGGCCGACCTCCTGCTCCAGGAGCGTGTTCCCCGCACCGTCGCCCCGATCTTCCCCCATGTCGCGGAGGCCAGCATCACGCGACGCACCACCGAGGACGAGGCGGGGGCAATGCGGGTCTATACCGATCCGTCCGGGCCCGGGCCAGAGGTCCATCTGCTGTCCAACGGCCGCTACCACGTGATGATCACCAACGCGGGCGGCGGGTACAGTCGGTGGCACGGGCTGGCCGTCACCCGGTGGCGCGAAGATGCCACGCGCGATCCCTACGGCAGCTTCTGCTACCTGCGCGACCTGGACTCGGGCGCACTCTGGTCCACCGCCTGGCAACCGACGCAGACGCCGACCAAACACTACCAGGCCATCTTCACCCACAGCCGCGCCGAGTTCCGACGCAGCGACGACCGGATAGACACGCATACGGACATCAGCGTGTCGCCCGAAGACGACATCGAACTTCGCCGGATCACCCTCTCGAACCGGTCCCGCCAGCCGCGTACCATCGAGCTGACCAGTTATGCCGAGGTGATTCTAGCGCCGCAGGTCAACGACCTGGCCCATCCCGCCTACAGCAACCTGTTCGTGCAGACGTCCCTCGTGCGGGAACGCGGCGCCATCCTGTGCACCCGCCGGCCCCGTTCGGCCGAGGAAAGCCCTCCGTGGATGATGCACCTGATGACCGTCCAGGGCGAAACGGTCGGCGATATCTCGTTTGAAACCGATCGGATGCAATTCGTCGGACGAGGACGGACACTGGAAAAGCCGGCGGTCATGGACGGACGCATGCCCCTGTCCAACACCCACGGCTCGGTCCTCGACCCCGTCGCGTGTATCCGCCGCGTCGTCCTCATCCAACCCGGAGCCTCCGTCCGGATCGACCTCGTGACGGGGGTTTCAGCGACTCGCGAGGCCGCGATGGCGCTGACGGACAAATACTCCGACCTCCGCCTCGCGAACCGGGTTTTCGAACTCGCCTGGACACACAGTCAGATCGTGCTCGGGCAGCTGAATGCCAGCGAAGCCGATGCCCACGATTATAGCCGCCTCGCAGGCTCCATCGTCTACGCCTCTGCCCTGCGCCGCGCCCCGGCCAGCGTGCTCGCCGGCAATCGTCGCGGACAATCTGGCCTGTGGGGATATGGCATCTCCGGAGACCTTCCGATCGTACTCATCCGCATCCGCGACCACACCCGCATCGAACTCGTGAGCCAGGCCGTGCAGGCGCATGCCTTCTGGCGGATGAAGGGCATCGTTGTCGACCTCGTCATCTGGAACGAGGACAACTCGGTCTACCGCCAGGCTCTCCAGGAGACGATCCTGGACCTCGTTTCGGCCAGCCTCGGGGCCGCACTCGTGGATAAACCCGGCGGCATCTTCGTCCGCCGCGGCGAGCACATGTCCGAAGAAGACCGGACCCTGCTGCAAACCGTCGCCCGGGTCGTCCTGGTGGATAATGCGGGCACGCTGCGCGAACAAACGGACCGCATAGGGCGAACCGCGCGGTACTCCCGCCCTCACAAACCCACCCGCCGCCGCCTCGAGTTGGCGAAAGCCGGCCGACCTACACACGACCTGGCGTTTCATAACGGCCGGGGGGGGTTCAGCCGCGACGGGCGTGAATACATCATCGTGCTCGAATCCGGACAGACGACGCCGGCGCCCTGGGCCAATGTCATCGCCAACCCTCACTTCGGCACGGTCATCTCCGAGAGCGGCGGCGCCTATACCTGGGCCGAAAACAGCCATGAGTTCCGAATCACGCCCTGGCACAACGATCCGGTGACCGACGCCTCCGGCGAGGCGCTGTACCTGCGCGACGAAGAGACCGGCTACTTCTGGTCCCCGACGCCGCTGCCGGCGCCAGGCCCCAATCCCTATGTCTCCCGCCACGGCTTCGGCTACAGCATCTTCGAGTACGCAGAGGACGGCATCGTCACCGAACTGAGTGTCTTTGTCGCCGTAGATGCGCCCGTGAAATTCGCACGCCTCAAAATCACCAACCGTTCGGGGCGCAAACGCGAACTCTCCGCCACGGGCTACTGGGAACTGGTTCTGGGAGAACGGCGCGATCAATCGCTCATGCACGTGGTCACCGCGATGGACCCCGCGTCCGGCGCCCTGTTCGCGCGCAACCCGTACAGTCCCGACTTCCCCGAACGAATCGCGTTTTTCGACGGCAGCGAGACGATACGATCGGCCACGGGAGACCGCACCGAGTTCATCGGCCGGAACGGGAGCCTCCGGAACCCCGCCGCCATGCATCGGATGCGCCTCTCGGGGAACGCCGGCGCCGGCCTCGACCCGTGCGCCGCGCTACGGCTACCTTTCTCCCTGGAGGATAAACAGGTCAGAGAGGTCGTCTTTACGATCGGCTCCGCCGAAACCGAGGACCATGCCCGGCAACTCGTGCATCGCTTCCGCGGCATCGGCAGCGTGTACCGCGCCCAGGAAGCCGTATGGCAGTACTGGAGCCACACCCTCGGCGCTATCTATGTCGAATCCCCGGACCCCGCCGTCAATTACCTGGCGAACGGATGGCTGCTGTACCAGACACTCGCGTGCCGCATGTGGGCACGAACCGGGTTCTACCAGTCGGGCGGCGCCTTCGGCTACCGCGACCAACTCCAGGACGCCATGGCGCTCGTCCATGCCGCGCCGGAACTATTGCGCGAGCATCTCCTCCTCGCCGCCGGCCATCAGTTCCGCGAGGGCGACGTGCAGCACTGGTGGCATCCGCCGGCCGGGCGCGGCGTACGCACCCACTTCTCGGACGACTTCCTGTGGCTGCCGTACGCGACGTGCCGCTATGTCGCCACCACCGGGGACACCGGCGTGCTCGACGAGCGCGTGCCGTTCCTGAGCGCCGCCCCGCTGCGACCCGATGAAGACGCCAACTACAACCTGCCGCGGATCTCCGATGATATCGGCACCCTCTACGAACACGGCATCCGCGCCATCGACAACGGACTCCGATTCGGTTCACACGGGCTGCCCCTGATCGGGGGGGGCGACTGGAACGACGGGATGGATCGGATTGGACGTGCCGGCAAGGGAGAAAGCGTCTGGCTCGCCTTTTTCCTCCACGAGGTGATGACGCAGTTCGCCGCCCTCGCACGCACGCGTGACGACCACCCTACCGCCGAACGGTATGCCCTCGAAGCCGGCCGGCTTCGGGGTCACATCGCGGACCACGGCTGGGACGGCGAGTGGTACCGCCGCGCGTACTTCGACGACGGCACGCCGCTCGGGTCCGCGGAAAACGACGAATGTCAGATCGATGCCATCGCGCAGAGCTGGTCCGTGCTCTCGGGCGCCGGCTCCCGCGAGCGGTCCGCCCGCGCCATGGCAAGCGTCGATCGCCGCCTCGTCCGCCGCGACGCGCGACTCATCCAGTTACTCGATCCGCCCTTCGACACCTCGGACCTCGACCCCGGGTACATCAAGGGCTACGTCCCAGGCGTACGCGAAAATGGAGGGCAATACACCCACAGCGCGATCTGGACGGTGATGGCCACGGCTGCCATGGGAGACACGGAAAAGGCGTGGGAACTGTTCGCGCTCATCAACCCGATCACCCACGGAAACACCCCCGCCGCGATCGCCCGCTACCGGGTGGAGCCGTACGTCGTCGCGGCCGATGTCTACGCCGTCGAGCCACACGTAGGACGGGGAGGATGGACCTGGTACACCGGCTCCGCCGGCTGGATGTACCGCCTGATCGTCGAGTCGCTGCTCGGGGTACACCTGGAAGTCGACACCCTGCAATTCGCTCCCTCGATGCCATCGGAGTGGCAGTCGTTCCGCGTCCATTACCGCTACCGCGAAACGTTCTACCACATCGAGGTCCGCCGCCTTGGCGATGGGCACGCCGTTCAGCACGTCGTGCTGGATGGCAAGACCCTGCCAGGCGCCGGCCTGCCGCTGGTCGACGACCGCGTGGATCATCACGCCGAGGTAACGATCGGCTGAGAACGGCGCTTCCCCTCGCCTTTACGCGTACTCAACGAAGCGGTACGCGCATGGTTGACGGCCAACCGCTATAGACCGGTGTTGCTCACCAGCGGAAACCGCTCCGGATGGCGGATCGCTTCCAGAGACAGGTCGACATCCAACGCCGGCCAGAAAAGATGATTCGACGAGACCAGATCAACCCCCGTAATCTGACTGATCGTGGCCTCCTTGAACCAGGGAAATTGCTCAAATGGCAGGAAGAGCTCTTCCTCGCCAATAAGGAGCCAGAATCCGTGCGCGGACACATTGGTCACCTCAACCACCGAAGTGTTGATTCCACGCTCTTCGAATTTCATCTTGTCTGTCCGTAATGATCTCCTGGATCTTTTTCAACTGCCAGACGGGAAACCCCTCATTTCTGGCAAGTGATATCTCAGGTTCGAGCCAAAACTTGGCTTCACCTTCTTCCCCATGGACGTGTACATGCGCACGCGGTTCCTCTCTTGAAAAGAAGTAGAAGCGTAATCCATGCAACCGAAATACTGTCGGGCTCATCTTGCACTCCTATGACTGGATTGGAATGCAGGATTCTAATCAATGATAGTGACAGTGCTGTGTCATAACCAATAGCTGCTTGTCCCTCATCCCCTCACCCGCAGCACCACCCGTTTGTACCGCGTCAACGCCGGCGTCCCGCCGTCCGTTACTTCAAGGATGATGTGGGCGATCCCCTCGGCGCATGCCCTGTTCGTGGCCAGCCAGTTCGGCCGGCACGCCGCCGTCGGCGTCACCACGGCGCGTGCGGTGTTGGCGCCGGCGATAGACACGGCGGCCATGCCCTGCCCCGGTGTGTAGCCGGCCTCGAGGTAGTGGAACCAGCGGTAGCGGAGTGGATGCGCATCCGGATCGCTCGTCGGCCGGGCGTCCAGCACGACCTCCTCGCCGACACGGGCGTCGAGGTATAGCGGCGCGGCGCCGAGGGCGGAGTTGATGACGATGGCCGGCGGATGGTTCGCCCGCGTGAACGGCTGGACGGACCAGTCCATGCGCGCCGCGAAATCGTTCTGGTAGGCCGCCCGCCACCGCCAGATTGTCGCGTGGTCGGAGATATAGGTCTTCCCATCGACGCCCACCACTTCATCTTGTGACGTGACGCGGCTGGTCAGGTCGCCGCCCTGCGACCAGATCGGGTGCGTCTCGCCATGCGGCTGCGTCCAGATGTAGCGCCCGCTCCACCCGCCCCAGCTCGGATTGCGGTAGCTGTTCAGGCCGTTGTTCGTCAGCCCGAGGTACGCCGGCGTGTCTCCCTCCATGATATAATCAAAGCGGAGGTAGTGCGCGCCGAGAGGGCCCTTCGCCCGGATGTGGGTCTCTAGCCAGGCGTTCGAGATGAGCGTCGAGTCCGCCCCGGCGCCGTTGCGGTAGAAGATATCGCCGGCGATGCCCGTCCACGTCGCGTAGTAGTACGCGCTCGCATCCTGCGGCGAGGGCTCTACGATGTAAAACAGCCCGGGGAATTCGCGGCGGATCCAGGAGCCGGCGTCGTCCTGATCGGAGATCGAATAGACGCGGAGCTTTCGCACGAAGGCCTCCACCTGCTCGGGCGTGCGGGTCTCGCGGAGCGTCAACAGCGCCTGCGCCAGCGTGTTCGCCCCGCCCCAGACACTCACCCACAGCGGCCGGTTGTCGGGTTTGTCGCCGGCCCGAATCAGCGCCTCGGCGCCGGCGCTCAACTGGTCGGATCCAACGGCGGCCATTCCATACGCCGGCTGCCCGGAAACTACCAGCGCATCGAGCGCGGCCGCCTCGGGCCAGCCCGGGGCGTGCAGCAGGAGGTTCGACCGCACCTCGCCATAGGAGGCAACGATGTCCCGGATCGTGTGGGGGTTGGTCCTCGTCCGCTGCCATGTCGAGGTCGTCGCCACCAGTCCCTCGATGTCGATTTCGTTGGCGTAGACGAGGAGGCGGACCATCGACATCTGGTCGTCCGGCTCGTTGCCCATGTCGGTCAGCACAAACAGCCGCGGCCGGCCGGCGAAGGTGTCGATCGTCGCCGGGTCGTACGGCTGGGGCTGGGCGGTGGCCGGCTGGAGGATCAGGGCAAAAAGCCCCGGGAGGAATAGCCGATTAAAGAATACCTGGGAGCGCATGAGGGAATCGGGATTGCTGGTCGTGCGAAATCACACGTGTCGACCGTCACAAACTAAGGTAGCTGCACGCCGCATTCAATCGGTCATCAGCGCAAGCCGCCGCTCCGATGATGGGATATTCCCACCACCCGCTGCGTCTCCCGGGCGATCATCCAATCTTCCCGGGTATGAATGGCCAGGATACGTGCAGGAGAACCCGGCTCGGCGAGATCTGCATCCGGATCCGCCGAGGCGTTCAGATCGGCGTCGAGCACCAGACCGAGGCACTCCAGGCCGCGGCACACTTCGGACCGGAGGCCACGGGCGTTTTCACCCACGCCGGCGGTGAATACCAGGGCATCCACCCCGCCCAACTGCACCGCCAGAGCCCCCACGGCCGCCCGCACTCGATCGGCAAACAGGGTAAGCGCCAGCCGTGCCCGCGCATGTCCGGCCGTTGCCGCCGCCTCGACCTCGCGGTAATCGCCCGACACGCCCGAGACCCCGAATAAACCCGATTCCTTCTGCAACGCCCGTTCCAGCGCCTCCACCGAAATGCCGTGGGTGCGCTGAACGTAAAGCAGGATGCCGGGGTCGACCGAGCCGGAGCGGGTCCCCATCATCAACCCTTCCAGCGGGGTAAACCCCATGGTGGTCGCCACGGGTTCGCCCCCGCGAATGGCGCTCGCCGAACAGCCCTGCCCGAGATGACAGGTGACGAGCCGGAGCGTCCCCGGATCCCGACCGAGCAGCTGCGCCGCCCGCTCCGCACAATACGCGTGGCTGATGCCGTGGAATCCATACCGCCGGATCCCCCACGCGCTGTACCACGCATAAGGCAGCGGGTACACCCGGGCGCTTTCGGGGAGTCGGGCGAAGAAGGCGGTGTCGAACACCGCTACCTGGTCTATGTCCGGCAGCGCCGCCCCGGTTGCCTCGATCACGGCCACGGCGGCCGGGTTGTGGAGCGGAGCCAGGTCGTACAACCCGATCAGCCGCTCCATCACGCGGTCGTCGATACGCACGCTGGACGAGAAGTCGGGCCCGCGGTGGACCACCCGGTGCCCCACCGCTCGAATGCGCGCGTGTGAGCCATCGAGCCGGTCGATCGATGCCAGCGCTTCTCGAATCGCCGCCGGCCGGTCCGCCGGCAACTGCACGCGCTCGCCTGGCTTCCCATCCGCCATCCGCCAGACGAGCTCGGAGCCCCGGCCGTCGGTCGCCCATTCGAGCAGTCCGGCGGCCAGCGGATCACACGTGTCTGCGTCGAACAGACCCAGCTTGAGGCTGCTGGAGCCGGCATTCATCACCAGGATGCTCACGACCGTGCCTCCCAGCGCCAGTCGCGAATTTCGGGCATGTCCTCGCCGTGTTCGGCGATATATTGCTTATGTTCGATGAGTTTATCGCGCACCCATTGCTTGGTATAGGCCGCGCGGGAAGCCATCGCCGGCACCCGGTCGCACACGTCCGCCACCAGATGGTACCGATCGAGGTCGTTGAGCACGACCATGTCGAACGGCGTGGTCGTGGTGCCTTCCTCCTTGTAGCCCCGCACGTGCAGGTTGGGGTGGTTCGTGCGGCGATACGTCAGGCGATGGATGAGCCACGGATAGCCGTGGAACGCAAAAATGATCGGCTTATCGGTGGTGAAGAGCTGATCGAAGTCCGCATCCTTCAATCCGTGAGGGTGTTCGGTGGACGGCTGCAGTTTCATGAGGTTGACGACGTTGACCACGCGGATTTTCAGATCCGGCGCCATCGTGCGCAGCAGCGACACGGCCGCCAGGGTCTCCAGCGTGGGCACATCGCCGCAGCAGGCAAGCACCACGTCCGGCTCACCCCCGCGGTCGTTCGAGGCCCACTCCCAGATGCTCACGCCGGCGGTAGCGTGTTTCACGGCCTCATCCATCGAAAGCCATTGCGGCGCCTTCTGTTTGCCGGCGACGATCACGTTGACGTAGTTCCGGCTCCGCAGGCAATGGTCGGTCACAGAAAGCAGCGTGTTGGCGTCCGCCGGAAGATAGACGCGCACGACCTCGGCTTTTTTGTTGATCACGTGGTCGATGAAGCCGGGGTCCTGATGGCTGAACCCGTTGTGATCCTGCCGCCAGACGTGGGACGAGAGCAGATAATTAAGCGACGCGATGGGCCGGCGCCAGGGGATGTCGTTGCACACCTTCAGCCACTTGGCGTGCTGGTTAAACATCGAGTCGATGATGTGGATGAAGGCTTCGTAACAGTTAAAAAAGCCGTGCCGGCCCGTCAACAAGTAGCCCTCCAGCCACCCCTGGCACTGATGCTCGCTCAGCATCTCCATGACCCGGCCTTCGGGGGACAGGTGGTCGTCGGTCGGCAGCCGTTCGGCCACGAGACACCGATCGGTGACTTCGAAGATATCCCCCCAGCGGTTGGAGGCGTTTTCATCCGGACTGAAGACGCGAAAGTTGCCAGCCTCCTGGTTCATCGCCATCACATCGCGCAAGAAGCTCCCCTGCACCCGGGTCGATTCGGCGTCGACCCCGCCAGGCCGGGGCACGTCGACGGCATACGAGCGAAAATCGGGCAGCCGGAGGTTGCGAAGTAGCTCTCCACCGTTGGCGTGCGGGTTAACGCCCATCCGGCGGTCGCCGCGCGGCGCCAGTTCGGCCAGGTCGGCTCGTAGACGCCCCTCGTCGTCGAATAACTCCTCCGGCCGATAACTGCGCATCCATTGTTCGAGGATCCGGAGATGGTCCGGGTTGGTGTGCAAGGCGTCCAGCGGCACCTGGTGGCTTCGCCAGGAGCCCTCCGCCGGCCGGCCGTCGATCGTCTCCGGGCAGGTCCACCCCTTCGGCGTCCGCAGGATGATCATGGGCCAGCGCGGCCGTTCGCCGACGCCCTCGAAACGCGCGGCGTGTTGGATACGGCGAATATCGGCGAGCACAGTATCCAGCGTCTCCATCATGGCCGCATGAACGAGGTCCGGATCGTCGCCTTCCACCACGTACGGCGTGTAGCCATAGCCGCGGAAAAGCTGATCGATCTCCTCGGGGCTGATGCGCGCCAGAACGGCCGGGCCGGCAATTTTGTAGCCGTTCAGGTGCAGGATGGGCAATACGGCTCCGTCGCGAGCCGGATTGAGAAACTTGTTCGAGTGCCAGCTCGTCGCCATCGCCCCGGTCTCGGCTTCGCCGTCCCCCACCACACAGGCCACGATGAGATCGGGGTTGTCGAACGCCGCGCCATAGGCGTGGGATAGCGCATACCCCAGCTCGCCCCCTTCATGGATCGATCCGGGCACTTCCGCCGAAACGTGACTCGGAACGCCGCCTGGGAACGAGAACTGCTTGAAGAGGCGCCCCATCCCGGCCTCGTCCTGCGAAATGTCGGGATACCGCTCGCTGTAGGACCCTTCCAGATACGTTTGCGCCACAGCCGCAGGCCCTCCATGACCCGGCCCCGTGATGAAAATCATATTCAGATCATGCTCCACGATAAGCCGGTTCAGGTGGACATACATGAAGTTGAGCCCCGGCGTCGTTCCCCAATGCCCCAGCAGACGGGGCTTGATATGGTCGCGCGACAGGGGCTCGCGCAACAGTGGGTTATCGTATAGATAAATCTGCCCGACCGACAGGTAATTCGAAGCCCGCCAGTAGGCGTCTAGCTTTTGTAGCAGGGTGGATGTGGGGGGAGGATTCATCGTGTTGAGTCAGGTTTTGGCCACGAAGCTCGACTCCGTCCATCGTAATGGTACCGTCGTGGGCTGTTGGAAAGATCATTGGGTCTGGAGTAGACCCAAACGGTCTGCATTCCGAAAGGCATCAAGCGCCTGGCGTGTGTTGACTCACCTCGTCAATACATCGGGAAGCAGATGCCCTGACAGCCATCGGCTTGTCTGAGTTCCGGCAAATTGCCATTAATAAATGGCGCGTTAACGGCACAACCGCGTGGCCGGCGGCGTCCGCCGCGCGCTGGCATCGTCCGGCAGCCTCTCCATCGTCGCTGTCACACCCGGGCGATCCACACCCGACTCCGTTCCGAGAACACCGCGCGCTTCGCATCGAAGGGTCGGCCTCGCGCAGGATCTGGCGGAGCGCCAGGATCTCGGGTTTGTGCCGATGATCGAGCGCCGCGAGGAAGATGTCGGCGGACTCATTCGGTGTCGAATTTTTTCTGGCCATGGCATTGTATTCGGCCCATGAATCGTTGCCCCTACGTCACTACCCCGAACAACGCGCCGACACCGGATGTCAGACCCATGGCCAGTGCGCCCCAGAAGGTGACGCGAAACGCGGCGACGCGCGGGGAGGCACCGCCGACGCGGCCCGAAACCGCGCCAAGCAGCCCCAGAAAAACCAGCGCGCTGACGGCAACGGTCCACAACATAGCCGAAGCGGGCGATATCACGACAACCAGCAAAGGCAGCGCGGCGCCCACCGCAAACGTACCGGCCGATGCCAGGGCGGCCTGTATGGGCTTCGCCGTCGTCAATTCTGATATCCCCAACTCGTCCCGAGCGTGTGCGCCCAGTGCATCACGAGCCATCAGCTGATCGGCCACCTGCGCGGCCAGAGAGGGGTCGAGTCCGCGATCGACATAGATTGCGGCCAGTTCCTCGCGTTCGAAGGCCGTGTCGTTTGCCAGTTCTCGACGCTCCTTGTCGAGTTCGGCTTGCTCGGTATCGGATTGCGAGCTGACGGATACATACTCCCCCGCCGCCATCGACATCGCACCTGCCACGAGCCCGGCCACGCCGGCGACAAGTACGCTCTCCGCGCTGGCTTGTGAGGCAGCTACGCCGAGCACCAGGCTTGCCGTCGACACGATACCGTCGTTCGCCCCGAGCACGGCGGCGCGGAGCCAGCCGATACGGTGCATTCGATGACGTTCCGCGTGAAGCAGGATGTCCATATGCAGCGACGCGTCAGGTGGGGATGAGTGAAAATCGTGGAGTTCCGGCGAGGCGTTGACTTCATCCAACCGGTCAAATTACCCATCCGTACAAAATACCCCGAACGCCGCGGCTAAAAGCCCCTTATCCAGGAGCGTGCCTTCCTCGATCGTGGCAATGGAGACACCGCGGCGGTCGAGTACGTTGTTGCCACGAATCGTAAAGGCGTGCCGGCCGGCCGGATCCAGCACTCGATCAGCTTCCACACCTCCGATAGGCTGCCCCTGGAGATTCATCAAGACAGCGCCTTCCACCCGCCCGATCCGCTTCCTGCCGAGATTCAGGATGTATTCGCCGTCGAGGTACAACAGCGTCTGGTTAAGGGTGTTCTGGATCGCAACCATATGGGTTACCGGATGTGCGTGAGGGTCCGGCTAAACACGCGTCCGCCAGCTTCCAGCCGCACAACATACACGCCGGCCGGCAGCGCTTCGGCGTGGAAGGCCGTCTCATACACCCCGGCAGAGAGCGACTGGTCCACCAACACGGTCACGTCGCGCCCGAGCATGTCGAACACGGAGAGGCGAACGTCCGCCGGCGCCGGCAGCGCGAAACGCAGGGTCGTCGATCCCGAAAAAGGGTTCGGGTAGTTCGCGAACAGCGTCGCCTCGCGCGGGAGGGCGCCTTCGACCTCCACTAGATCCACAACCCCGAGAATCCGGGCCACCGCCGCGAACGCGTCGATCTTCCCAAATCCCCACCGGCTGTTCGGGGTATCGCCGGTGAAAGCGTCCTCGCGGGCCGTTTGCTGGAGCGCTACGCGCACATCAACAGCGCCCAGTTGTGGATTCGCCTGGAGCATGAGCGCGATGATGCCGGTCGTGACCGGCGCGGCCGCGCTGACGGCGCTCTGGAGGCCGTACATCCCGCCGGCGCCGTCGTCGCGCACGATATTGGCGCGGTCTGTCGCATAAAACGACCGCGGCGCGTACGGGGCGAAGAGCCGCTCGCCGGGCGCGCTGACCGTCACGCCGCGCCGGTCGTCCATCGTCGGCCCGATGCCGCTGCCCAGCCACAGATCGCCGATGGCGCCCTCATCACTCTCGCTGCGCGCGACCCCGTCGATGTCCGTCCAGTCGTGCCGCAACACGTACGAATTGGGGGCGATGTTCGTCTGCGAGCTCGCCATATCCCATACCGTATACCCCGGCACGACAAACGACTCAAAGCGGTTATTGACGCCTTCGAACAGGCGCGAGGGATTCAGAAACGCATCGAACCGCCCATCGATGCCCAATTTACGTTCGAGGCGTACCGTATAGTCGCCCGATGTCGCGAAGTCGATCAGGATCTCCCGCCGTGAACTGGCGGCGTCCCAGAAATCGACCGCCGTGCCGTTGTGGAAGTAGGTAAAGTCGACCGTTTGCTGCGTGTCCCGGTTGGCGTTAACCGGATAGGCATACGGCCCAAACGTCCCGCCCGGCCCGATGATCGTCACGTCGTACCGGTCCGAGCCGGGGTACCACATTTCGAACCGGAGGTTGCCTGCATCGCCCTTATGGATCAGCAGGTCGGCGGACTGCCCGGCCTGGATCAGGCCGGCGGCGTGGTTGGGCATCCCGCCGTCGTCGCTGGTGCCGGTGACAAACACCCGGCCCGGAAAGTCGTCCCCAAACCGCTCGTCGATGGCCCGCGCCCAGGCCGTCGTCCCATCCGAAGCGGCCCCGATGCTGCCAATGTTGGCGAGGGCGACAAACGGCTGGCCAGCTTCCTCGGCCTTCTGGATGACAAAATCCATCGCCGCCTCCATGTCCCGTACGTCGGCAGACTCTTCAGCCGGCTCATTGCCATGCGCCGGCGCGCCGCCGACGATCTTGACGACGATCAGGTCGGCATCCGGGGCCATGCCGGCGTACAATCCGTCGCTGGCCCGCCCGTTGCCTGCGGCGAGGCCGGCGGTCGTCGTCCCGTGCCCGAAGGCGTCGCGCGTCGCCAGCCGGATGCCACTGGTAAGCGCCGCGTTGATCTGCGCGCGGGTGTAGATCGTCCCCAACCCAAACGAATTATCCGACGCGCCGGCGCCGGTATCGTCCGTCATGTCGTAGATAAACAGGATACGCGTCGTCCCGTCCTCGTTCCGGAAATCCGGATGTTCGTAATCGATGCCTCGATCGAGGATGGCCACAATCACCCCTTCGCCCGTCATGCCCAACTCGCGATGAACACGGTCGACCCGGGTTTCGAGGCGGACTTTATCATCCAGGGAAGATATGGAAAACGCACTGAGTAACAGGGAAAGTAGGACAATCCGGAACGTCATGGGATTTTCTCAGTCGTTTTTCCAGGTGAGCTGGAATTCGATTTCTTCTTCGCCGTCGCTGCGTTCGTGTTCGATGTTAAACGTGGCGTGGGCGGGGACGTTGATCCGTTCGCCGGCGATCTGGATCGTAAACCGCTCGCCGGTTTCAAGCGCATCCGCCAGCCGGCGGAGCTTGGCGACGAATTGGGCCGTGGTGTAGGTCTTTTCGAGATCGCGGTCTTCTTTCTCAGCCATGGAAATCCTATGTTGGATGTAGATGATTTCGATCTAAGTACATTCACGTAAATCCTGTCGGATTATCGTGAGTGGTTTCAGGTTAAGGGTTCACAAACTGTTGAGATTTCTACAATCCAGGGCATCGTCATCCCCGCGAAGGCGGGAAACGAGCGAAGCGACTTACGAAGTAATCCAGCCATCAGACTGGCATTTTTCTGGGTCCCCGCCTGCGCGGGGATGACTTGCTCCTTATGCAATATGCGAATCTCAACAGTTTCTCAAGGTTTAATGTGGCTTCCCTCAGCCTCTAACATTGAACGGTCGTCGCAGGCATTCAATGGATTGACCGTTATCATACTTAGTATGCACCGGCTCCGCAGAAGTGCCCGAAAGCGTCGCGCTACCCAACTTTCTCCGCATCCGCCCCGTACGCCCGGCTTCCTCCTCGCATCGACACCTCTATGAGCACTCCCATGATGACCCGCCGAGAAGCTAAAGGCGTCCTCTCTACCTTCAAAGACCGGATGGAGGACCTCAAGCGGTTCTACCTGCACGCCGCCGGCTTCCTCGCCACAAACGCCGTCTTCATCACGATTAATCTGGCCGTGGGCCCACATGCCGGCCCGATCGCCATGTTACCGCTTATCGCCTGGACGCCAGTGCTGGTCATCCATGCACGGCGCGTGTTCGGTCAAAAGGGCTCCAAAACCCGGGAGTGGGAAGAACGCATGATCTACGAACTCATGCACGGCGAAGAAATGCCGGAAGGCCCTATCACATTGGCGCAGGCCATGGAGACGCTCAAGCTCTCCGCCTCCGCAGAGCCCGACTCGGCCCGCCTCCAGAAACGCATCGAACACCTCGAAGCCATCATCACCAGCGAACAGTGGGAATCGCCGGCCGATTTGGAGCTGGACGGCGCCCCGGTCAAGCGGAAACAGACGGTAAGATAACATGCAATTTTTTACTTTTCACTTTTCACTTTTCACTTCCTTCATCCTCCTCGCCGTCGGCTGCGCCGCGCCGCCGCCGCCCGTGCCTCACTTCGAAGCCCAGACGCTCGACGCCAACGTCGCGATCGGCTACGGCCTCTCCATCGGCGATGTGGACGGAGACGGCCGGCCCGACATCCTGCTGGCGGATAAAAAGCAGTACGTGTGGTACCGCAATCCGGGCTGGCAGCGGTTTGTTCTCGTGGATAGCCTGACCGCCCGGGATAACGTCGCCCTCGCGGCGCGCGACATCGACGGCGACGGAAAGGTCGAGGTGGCCGTGGGCGCGATGTGGAACCCCGGCGAGACGAGCGACGCCTCGCAGTCCGGCTCCGTCCACTACCTCGCCCGCCCCACCGACCCGACGCAGCCATGGACGCCCATCCAGCTTCCCCACGAGCCCACCGTCCACCGGATGTACTGGGTACGCATCGGCGATGCGTTCCATCTGCTTGTGGCGCCGCTGCACGGGCGCGGCAACCAGGCCGGCGAAGGCGCCGGCGTCCTCCAGATCGCCTACACGCGCCCCACCGACTCTACACAACCCTGGCCATCGACCGTCGTCGACGACGCGATGCACATGACGCATAACGTCGAAGCCGTGGAAGCCGGCGGAATAACAGACCTCTACATCGCCGGAAAAGAAGGCGTTCGCGTGGCGACCTTTCAAAATGGCGGCTGGTCTGCCGGCGCCGCGCCGGTGCCGGGGATGACCTACGCCGCCGGGGAAGTTCGCAAAGGCCAATTCCCCAACACGCCTTTCCTCGCGACCATCGAGCCGATGCACGGCACGACGGTCGCCGTCACCTTCCAGGAAGACCCGCCCCGCCGTATCGTGCTCGATAGCACCTTCGCCGAAGGCCATGCCCTCGCCGCGGCCGATCTGCTGGGGATCGGGCGCGACCAGGTCGTCGCCGGTTGGCGCAACCCGAACGCCGAAGGCAAGGTGGGCATCCGCCTGTACGTGCCCGACGAAAACGGCGCGCTATGGACGATGCACGTCGTCGACGACAACGCAATGGCCACGGAAGACCTCAAGGTGGCGGACCTGGACGGGGATGGGGATCTTGACATCATCGCCGCCGGCCGGGCCACGAACAACCTCGTCGTGTACTGGAACCGAACGGGCGACTGATATTTTTCGACGCCAGAAACTTGGCTTCGGGCGCTCGTTAAAGCCTTGTGATACATCCGCCTCGCGCCGAGCCGGCGTGTGTCGCACACTCACCCTGTCGCACGTGCGTATCTCTTCTGCCTCGCGTGTGGTTGATTCAACGCCGGCTGGCGGAATTCCGCCAGGCCGCATAGGGCTTTGTATTTCCTTGTGGGCCCTGCTCTTCGTCGCGGTTTCCTGGTCAGGCTTCTACGCAATCCCTTCGTCCTCGCCGGCGCCGCTGGAGACGGTCCATCCATCGAAGCAGGACTCCGCTCCGCACGATTCGCACCCCGCCCGGGCTACCGTCTCGCGAGACCCATCGACTGCCGCAGCCGTCCTCGTCGATACGCCACGGGTGCCCACGTCGGAGTCGAACCCGGAAACCCGTAAACGTGTCCCGACCCCGGTCGCGTCAACAAAGACCGTCCTTTTACCCGATCCGATAGATTACCGTTACCCCGAACGACACATCACCTGCGTCCTCTCCCGCGTGCAACGCGTCGATCGCGCCACGCTCGGTTCTTTTCTGATTTGATGCGGCAACCGCCCTACGAAACGCCCGCCCCGGGCCGATCCATGGCCTGTCGCCGGGTATTCCCGCGATACCTGCAGCATCAATCCCATGAAAACATCCAAGAAATCCCGCCCGGCGCCGGCGGCCGTGCCTGCGCATACCCCTCCCTCATACGCCAAGCACCCGGCTACACCCCTCCAGCCGAATAACTGGTGGGTGATGGCGCTCTTGATCTCCTTTCTGCTACTCGGGCTCCTGATGGTTGGCGGCATCGTGTACTCCTTGCTGCCTGGATGGTGACCGACAGTCTCCGGGCGGGCCAAACCGCCCGGGGCGCCCGGCTGAACATGATATTTTTTACGTAGAGACGCTCCTGCGGAGCGTCTCAGCAAGGTTTCTGCCTGCCTGAACGCGTGGTGGATCATCGCCAACGTCGAGAGACGCTCCACAGGAGCGTCTCTACGGGCTCTATTTGCACAACGGCCTAACATTAGATCCCCACCAATATACGTCAGCCCCCCGTTTTTCGCACCTCGCCCCCATGAAACTTAGTTTCCAGCGGCTTATGTTGGCAGTCCAGGAATCCGCCGAGTCCACTACGCGCCATGCCTCGTTCCGCACTGCACTACCTCCTCTATTTTGCCGTCGCCCTCGCCGGCTGCCGGTCCGACCTGCCCCGTGAGGTCGCCCGCGCCCTGCCCGAGGAGGTCGACTTCAACTTCGACGTCCGCCCCCTGCTCTCGGACCGCTGCTACGCCTGCCACGGGCCCGACGAGGCCACCCGCGAAGCCGGCCTCCGCCTGGACACCGAAGACGGCGCCCTCGCCACCCGGCTCGACTCCGGCGGCTACGCCATCGTCCCGGGCGACCTCGCCGAAAGTGTCCTCATCGGGCGCATCCTGTCCGACGACCCCGCGGAGATGATGCCGCCGCCCGAATCGAACCTCGCGCTCTCGGCCGCCGACAAGGCGGTGCTCGTCCGGTGGATCGAACAGGGCGCCGAGTGGAAGCCGCACTGGTCGTTTATCCCCCCCGAAAAAGCCCCGCTGCCGGACGCCGACGCCGAACAACCCATCGACCGCTTCATCCTCGCCCGGCTGGACCGCGAACGGATCGACCCCGCACCGGAGGCCCCGAAAGAAACCCTCCTCCGACGCGTCACGCTCGACCTCACGGGCCTCCCCCCTACCCTCGAGCAACTGGACGCCTTCCTCGCCGACGACGCCCCGGACGCCTACGACCGCGTCGTCGACCGCCTCCTTGCCTCGCCGGCCTACGGCGAACGCTGGGCCTGGGACTGGCTGGATGCCGGCCGCTACGCGGATACCAACGGCTTCCAGGGAGATCCCACCCGCACCATGTGGCCCTGGCGGGACTGGGTCGTCCGATCCATCAATGAAAATACGCCCTACGACCGCTTCACGGTCGACCAGCTTGCCGGCGACCTCCAGCCCGACGCCGGCGTCGAACAGGTGCTCGCCACGGCCTTCAACCGCAATCACATGTACAACGGCGAGGGCGGCCGCATCCCGGAAGAAACCCGCGTCGAAAATGTGTTCGACAGGGTGGAGACGCTCGGCACCGTCTGGCTTGGCCTGACGGTCAACTGCGCCCGCTGCCACGACCACAAGTTCGACCCCCTCACCCAGAAGGAATATTACCAGTTCTTCGATTATTTCAACCAGACCTCCGAGGAGGGCGGCCTGGCCCACGGCAAGGTGGAGCCGGTGCTCGACCTGAGCAAACCACAAGACCTCGTCCAGCTCGATGAACTACAGGCGACGGTCGACGCCGTCGCCCTGGAAGTCAGGCTTCTCGAAGATAACCTCTTCCCCCGCCCCGCCGGCAAACCCGCCGCAGAATCCCCCAACGCCCGCGGCCTCATCGGCGAAAATGTCGACGCCCTCAAGCAGGCCCCCGAACGACGCAGCAGCTACTACCTCCGGCTCCTCGAAGAGGCGTTCCAGGACACCGAGCCGGCGTATGCCGGGCTACTCAATACCCTCCGTCGCGCCGTCGTCGACCGCGACCGGCAGAATGCGCTCAACGTGCGGGTGATGGTGATGGACGAGCGCCCCGAGCCGCGTACGTCGACCATCCTGGAGCGCGGCGTGTACAACAAGCCGGCCGAGGCCGTCTCCCGGGATGTGCCGGCCTTCCTGCCCACCCTCGCCAACGAGCAAGACAACAACCGCCTCGCCCTCGCCGAATGGGTCGTCCGCCCCGACAACCCCCTCACGGCCCGCGTCACCGTCAACCGCTACTGGCAGGCGTTTTTTGGGGTCGGACTGGTAAAATCCGCCGAGGATTTCGGGGTGCAGGGCGAGCAGCCGTCGCATCCCGAGTTGCTGGATTGGCTGGCGGTGGACTTCGTCGAATCCGGCTGGGACGTCAAGGCCCTCCACCGCCAGATCGTCCTCAGCGACGCCTACCGCCGCGCCTCCCCCGCCACGGCCGAGGCCCGCGAGCGCGACCCGGAAAACCGCCTCCTCGCCCGCGGCCCCCGCTACCGGCTACCGTCGTGGATGCTCCGCGACCAGGCCCTGGCCCTCGCCGGCCTGCTGGTGGATTCCCTCGGCGGCCCGCCCGTCTTCCCCTATCAGCCCGAAGGCATCTGGGAGGAGGCCACCTTCGGTCAGACGCGCTACACGCAGGACCAGGGCGACGCCCTCTACCGGCGGACGCTCTACATCTTCTGGCGCCGCATCGTCGGCCCAACGACGCTGTTTGATACGGCGTCGAGGCAAACCTGCACCGTCAACGTCTCCCGAACCAACACCCCCCTCCACGCCCTCGTCACCCTGAACGACATCACCTACATCGAGGCGGCCCGCCTCATGGCGGAGCGGGTGATGGGGATGGCGGATACGGACGAGAAGCGAATCGATACCGCCTTCCGCCTGGCCACGGCCCGCACCCCGACGGAGGCCGAGCGCCAGGTGCTCGCCGCCCGGCTGGCAACCCTCCGCGCCCAGTTCACCGCCGACCCCGACGCCGCCACCCGCCTCCTCGCCGTCGGCGAAAAACTCCGTAACGAGGCGCTGGACCCCGTCGAGACCGCCAGCTTCGCCGGCCTTTGTAGCCTCATCCTGAACCTGGACGAAACCCTGACGAAGCAATGAACCCCATCCGTGAGATGCACGCGGCGATCACCCGTCGCCAGTTCTTTGGACGGTTCTCCGCCGGCATCGGCGCCGCGGCGCTGGGCTCGTTGATGGCCGGAACCACCTCCGGCCCGGCCGCCGGCCTCATCCTGTCCGATCTCCCGCACTTCGCCCCCCGCGCGAAACGCGTCATCTACCTGTTCCAGAACGGGGCGCCATCCCATGTGGATCTGTTCGACTACAAGCCGGCGCTTAAACAATGGCATGGCACCCAGATCCCCGACTCCCTCACCGACGGCAAACGCTTCAGCACCATGACCGGGGGGCAGACCGATCGGCCCGTCCTCTCCCCCATCACGAACTTCGCGCAACACGGCCAGAGCGGCGCCTGGGTGTCGGATTATCTCCCTAAAATCGCCGAGATCTCGGACGACCTCTGTTTCGTGCGGTCGATGTACACCGAGGCCGTCAACCACGCGCCGGCCATCACCTTCCTCCTCACCGGCGCCGAAATTGCCGGCCGGCCCAGCATGGGGTCGTGGCTCTCCTACGGCCTCGGCAGCGACTCCCAGGATCTCCCCGCGTTTGTGGTCATGACCTCGCGCGATAAGGAGGCCACGTGCGGACAGATTTTTTACGACTACTACTGGGGCAGCGGCTTCCTTCCGTCGCGATTCCAGGGCGTCAAGTTCCGCGGCAGCGGCGACCCCGTCCTCTACCTGTCGAACCCGGATGGGATGAGCAAGGACATGCGCCGAGGCATCCTGGACGACCTCGCGCAGCTCAACCAGATAAACCTCGACGCCTACGGCGACCCCGAAATCGCTACCCGCATCGCCCAGTACGAAATGGCCTACCGGATGCAGGCCAGCGTGCCAGAGCTCACCGACTTCTCGGACGAGCCGGCGCACATCCTGGAGATGTACGGGCCTGATGTCCATCGCCAGGGTAGTTACGCCTATAACTGCCTCATGGCCCGCCGGCTCGCCGAACGCGGCGTGCGGTTCGTACAGGTCATGCACGCCGGCTGGGACCAGCACCGCAACCTCAACCAACAGCTCAAAATCCAGTGCCAGGATACCGACGCCCCCAGCGCGGCCCTCATCAAAGACCTCAAACAGCGCGGCCTGCTCGACGACACGCTCGTCATCTGGGGCGGTGAGTTCGGGCGGACGCCGTTCCTCCAGGGCAAAATCGAGGATTATGACGTCTGGGGGCGCGACCATCACCCGTACGCCTTCACGGTGTTCATGGCCGGCGGCGGCGTCCGCCCCGGCTACAGCCACGGCGCCACCGACGAATTCGGGTTTAACGCCACCGTGGACCCCGTCCATGTGCACGACCTCCAGGCCACCGTCCTCCACCTCCTCGGCATCGACCACGAACGCCTCACCTTCCGCCACCAGGGCCGGCGCTACCGCCTGACGGACGTCCACGGCAAGGTCGTTCAGCCGTTGTTGGGGTGAGTCGCAATCCGCAGCGCCCCCACCTCCTCCGCCGGAAAGGTCAGCCCGTAGGCGACCGATAGGCGGTGGTAGAGTTCGGGCGCGAGGCGCGGGGCGACGAGATCGGCCGGTGGGGCGAGGGTGAACAGGCGAAACGCGCCCACACCCGCGAACGCCTGCCAGCGCGCGCTCACTTCCCGCACCGCCTGTTGATAGACCGGCTGGGTGCATCCGCCGCCGCACATAAAGATCGGCAGCCCCTCCGCCCAGCTCCGCTGATGCGCCGCCTTCTGTTTCCAGAGCGCCGACAGCTGGGCCTGCAGCGCCTGCCGGCACCGCTCGGCCATCGCGGCATCGGGGCCTTCCGGGGTTGTGACGAGCGTGCGGAGCTGGCCGGATAGGTAGGGTCGCAGCGTGCGCGGCACGGGCTGCGCCGGGTCCTCCATCTTTCGCATCGCCATCGTCAGCCGCGCGAAGGTCTCTCCCTCGAGCGGCTTACCTTCCAGGGCGGAGAGCAAAAACTGGATACGGTTCCGGTGCAGGTTCTGGACGCCGGCGTGGCTCACGTTGGTCCCGTAGCAGGCGTAGCGGTTCGCCCCATCGCGCTCGAACAGGGCAAACCCCGCCAGGTCGACCGTCATCGCCCCGATATCCATCAAAATGCGCAGCCCCGGGCGGGCGCGATTCTCATGCGCATATCCCACCACCTGCGCCGCGATCTCCGGCAGGACATCGACCTGCTCACAATCGAGCGCCGGCAACGTACGCCCCTGCACGACATCTCGCCAGACATACATCGCCGTCTCGACCCGTAGCGGCCCTGGCTGGGTGGAAAGATGCCAGGCCGCCTGGGCTACGGTGTAGAGAGCATCCACCAGCGCCGTGTTGGTGTAGCCTTCCGAAGGCATGCCGAGGTGCAGATTCCAGCGGAGCCGGCGCGTCCGGTAGGCGCCGGCCTGCTCGTAGAGAAACCACGCGCGGGCCCGTCGGATGACGCCGGCGAGATACACCACTGCCCGAGCACTGTTCTCGGCGTCCGGCTCGTCGGCTCCAGCCAATCGAAAAAGCTCCATTTTGAGACCGCCCATGCGCTGCCCGCCCGTTCGACGCCGATCGAACGCCCGCCCACGATCGTCTAGAAACAGGAGCGAGGGCATCAGGTAGGCATCCGCCCCAAGGGCCGCATCGTCGAACCGGACCGCGTAGGCCTCCGCCTCGGCGCGCACCACGGCTTTGGTGAACGAAGTCCCCCAGTCGATACCGATGGTAACCGATAGCCGGGCGTTACTGGTCGCGCCGCCCGGGAACTGGGTGGCATGCGACGGCGCCGGCAACAACAAATCGCCGCGAATAGACATGGTAGATGTGCTCCCAGGCGTCCGGAGAGGTTGGAAAACGCCGGTGACTTCAACGGAAGAGAAAAAGGGGTAGCCGGGGAGCTAACAGGCAAACAGCCGCGAACGCCGCCATGAGAAATTGCCCGGGGTAGTACGCATCAAATCAGAGGGAGTTCGACGCACGCAGGAAGGGGGAAAAATGCCGAATCGACTGGTCCAACTGCTGCCAGATAGTACGGAGCAACCATCGTGCCCGGCGCCGGGGCCACCAAAGCAATCAGGGCATTGGTTTCCGGTAATAGCCGTCGAACCAGGTTGACCACGTCCGCCCCCCATCGAGCGACTGCTCGAAGAGCTGGCGTACGCTCCCGTCACCCAGGGGCGTCCAGGTACCGCGCAGGCCGGAGCGATTACCCTGGGGATCGATGAGTTCTCCGGACAGCTTCATGGCGCCGTGTTCTAGACCGCCGGCCAGATGGATGACGTTGCCGCCCCCGTCCATCCAGATTTGCCGCCAGCGCCCGTCCACCGGGTCGACATAGTTCATGCTCGTCCCGGTCCCCCCCTGGGAAGACGTCCAACGCTCGAGCAATAAACAGCCGCTTTCGGCCCGTTCGATTTGGTTCGAGCCGGCCCGGTTGCCGTTGGGGGCAAATACGTCCCACGACCCGATCCAGAAGTCAAACCCCCGATACAGCGGCTCGGAATGGCACTCCGGCGCAGGCGGTGTATTCTGGGCGGCAGCCGGCGAAACGACACAGCTACCGATACCAGCGCCGATCAACAGCGCGACGAACACAACGCGAAAGACCGTCAGCATCGTGATGGAAATCCTCTACTTCGGAAAGTATGAAACGGCACGGCCAACCACCGGACACGCGCGCTCCGCACAATTAGAGCATTTTTCGTTTGTGTTCCGGCGCGCCAGGGCGGAAGTTACGGACCTGCCCGATGCCATGCACTCTCTTCGTTGTACATCTCTACCCGACTATGACTACTCCGCGTTCGAGCATCAAGACTCATCTGGCGCCCGCCACCATTGGCCCCTACAGCCAGGCGATCCTTTCAGGCGACACGTTGTATTGCTCCGGACAGATTGCGATCGATCCCCAGAGCGGAAGCATGGTGACCGATTCCGTGGAGAGCGAAGCCGAACGGGTGCTTGAAAACCTCGGGGCGCTGCTAAAAGCCGCCAATATGTCGTACCGGCATGTCGTGCGATGCACGGTGTATCTGACGGATATTAACGACTACGCCCTGGTCAACGAAGTATACGCCCGCTATTTCGATGAGATGACGCCGGCGCGCGAAGCCGTGTGCGTCCATGCCCTCCCCCGCGGCGCGCGGGTTGAGATCTCCTGCATAGCGGTCCGCTAGAACCCCTCGACGTCGATCTCGACCGTCAGGGTGACAAACACCAGAAAGTCCTCATCCACATCTTTAGCCCCTACCAGCGATAGGACGCCCTGAAACGGCCCGCCCTCCACATAAGCGCCTATCGCGCGTCCGGACGGGTTCATCGTAGCCTCTTTCGCGTCGGGCGAATCGGTCAAGGTAGCGACGATGTCCGGCCCTCGCTGCGTGGATTGCAGCGCGACTTCAATGTCAGATAAGGCCTCGAGGGTTTCCTGGAACGGCGTGGTGATGCGGATGCGTGCGCTGGTGACCCGGGCGGAAACGACCTCTTCGCGGGTGTACTGATTGTCCGCCAGGACGTCATCGAGGCTCAGCGTCTCCTCGGATGTGACCTCGCGCGTAATGCCGGTGAGGGTGTTCGAGAAGCGAAAGCTCATTTCAACCGTCGCCGGCTGCAGCGTGATCACCCCCACTTCTTCGAGCACTTCACACCCACTGAGGGCCAGCACGCCGGCGAGCAAGACCACCGGCCGGGAAATTAATCGAGTAGCAATCATGCGTCAGAGGGCTAACACGCTATACACAGGAATACCGCGGGCTTCGAGGGTCGTTCGTCCTCCAAGGGCGGTGAGTTCGATCAGAAAGGAATACCCCGCCACCTGACCGCCGGCCGCCTGTACGAGATCAAGCGCCGCAAGCGCCGTCCCTCCCGTCGCGATCACATCGTCGTGAATCAACACGACATCGCCGGGTTGGCAGGCATCGGTGTGGACTTCCAACGCATCGGCGCCGTATTCGAGGGAGTAATACGCCACGTGTGTCTCGTACGGCAACTTCCCTTTTTTTCGGATGGGGATAAAGCCGGCGCCCAGTTCGCGCGCCAGAACGGCGCCGAGGACAAACCCGCGCGCCTCCATCGCCGCCACTTTGGTGATGACTCGCCCTCTATACGGCGCGGCCAGCAACTCGATCGCGGCCTCGAGCAGTGCCGGATCCGCGAGGATGGGGGTGATGTCCCGGAATTGAATGCCAGGAGACGGGAAGTCCGGTACAGTGCGCAGGGCCGCGTGTAACGCGGCTACGCTGACATCGGGGGGCATCATGATAGCGTCAGTAGATAGATGACGATCGCCCCGAGCCACGCATCCGTTTAGCGCGTTGTCGCCAGTTCGAGGCCTTTTTCGTACTCGGCCTTGTAGTCGCGAACGGCGCGGTAGATCGCGCTGGCCAGAAAGTCCTGCCCCTGTTCGCTATTCAGATAGGCCGCTTCGAAGCGATTGGTGATATAGCCCATCTCCACCAGAATCGCCGGCATGGACGCCGCCCAGAGGACGATGAAGCCGGCCTGCTTCACGCCGCGGCTCGGGCGACGCGCGCGCTCGACAAACTCCTCGTCGACCTTGGCGGCCAACTTCTCGCTCATCCGCATGTTGGCGCTCAGCGCGAGCGAGCGGAGGATGCTGTTCTGAAAGAATTCCTCGTACTGGTTTGGGTTGCTCTCCAGCTTCACCACGCTATTCTCGCGTTCGATGACATCGCGCGCTTCGTCCGTCTTGTGCATGCCCAGGAAGTAGGTCTCCGTCCCGCGAACCTGTGGCTTTTTGGCGAACGAGTTGGCGTGGATGGAGATAAATAGCTTGGCGCCGGCCTGATTCGCGATATGCCCCCTCTCGTGCAACTCCACAAATCGGTCGTCCGTTCGCGTGTAAATCACGTTGACCTTCAGCAGGTCCTCGAGGTACTGCCCGAGCTTGAGGGCGACTTTGAGATTGAGGTCTTTCTCGCGCACTCCGTTCGCGACCGCGCCGGGGTCGTGCCCACCGTGGCCGGCGTCGATGACGATTGTGTCCAGCTGCCAGCGCTCGCCCGTGATAGGCGTCGAACGCGGCTGGAGGGGCTCGGTCGGGCCGCTTGCGACTTCCGTGGCGCGGGTGGCCGGCGGCGCGGATTCCTCAGTCGCCGAACCCAATCGCGTGGCGGATTCCGGGCCGGAAGACGCATTGAGATCCGCCGCGACCACCATCTCCGGGGAGCGGCTCAGGGTGGTAAGACCCACCAGTAGATCGCTGGAGTGATTGTCCGGATACGCGGCCGCATCGACCGAAACCTGGTCTTCGATGGCGAAGCTGAAGAGCAGATGGCCGTTACGCGCCTCTACAGACACCTCGCGGATGGGTAGAAACGGGCTATCGACTTTATAATTCGGCGCCAGTTTCGCGTTGAACACCATGATCTCGAGCGAATGTCCATCGCCCATGCGCGGCTCGCTGTAGGCGCTGACGGCTTGATCGGTGTGGACGCGAATCACCAGGCCCTGGCCATCCGAACGGGAGGCAAATGAAATACGACGAACGACCGTGTCCGCACTGGCGGGTAGAACGACCAGGAACAGTGCGATCCATGCCGGCAGCCAGAGCCGAACGGGCGCCATTGAATAAAGCTTAAATTGGAGATTACGCATCGCTACGTGCAATAAAACATATCGCCTTAAAACCTGTGTGCGCACTACAAGGTGCATAAGCAAGATGCACATTTACCTTTCGTCACAGGGGGGATCGTCGCGAGAAACAAGCAGCACCTCTCGGTATCGGCCGGAAGCTCCGCAATATAAAGCGACGTGCTCCATACCGCATGCGCTTCCAGCGCAAACGACCGCGGGTTTTTGCTCGCCGCGAGGTAAGCAACGTGCCGTTCACAGCATAGCTCACAGCATAGCTCACAGCACGGCCGCTCCGCGCGAGCCACTTGCATCCGGCTGTAACTTAAAGTAAAACTTCAGGTTTCGCAATGCCGCCCCCTTTCATTTGACCAGCATCACGCTTCGCGTGGCGTTAAACGAATCCCCGGCCACGCGCACCAGATACGCACCGCTGCGCCAGGCGCCGGCCTCAAGCACGAAGCCCCGCGACTGGCCCGCCAAAAGCACCCCGTCGAATAGCTGTGCGACACGGCGTCCGAGCATATCGTACACCTCCACGCGCACCTGCTGGGTCTGCTGAACCGACAGACTGAAGTGGGCGGTCGGGTTAAAGGGGTTCGGGTAGATTGCGGACAGGTCGTAGCGCTCGGGCAACGCCGGCGTCTCGTCCTCCGTGCTCACATACGACACGGCCGAGCTCCAGCGCCCCAGGTGAGAGGACGCAAAGCCGCCGGCCACGCGAAACGCGCCACCCACATAAAGGTCTTCCCCGGACACGGCCAGCACCGCCGGCGCGCCATCGACACCGGACGTAAGGGGCTGCCAGGCGCTATTGGAATACACGGCCAGGCCGGCGGCCGCAAGCGTCGGCCCCACCGGGCGATTTACCCCCTCGAACGAGCCACCTACGTAGACGCTACCGACCTCTCCAATCGCAAGCGCGGTCACGCAGCACCCGGCCACGCCGTTGCTCTGGGCGCCGCCGAGAAACACCCACTGCGTACCATTCCAGCCGACGACATGGCCGGCCGCGAGGCTATTGGTGACGCTCGTGAAGTCGCCGCCGATGTACACCATGCCGGCGTCGTCCACGGCCAGGGCGCGGACGGTATTGTCGAGCAATGCGTCGGCCGCGAGGGCCTCCCACTCCGCGCCCGTCCACTGCGCGATATAGGCCGTATTCGCCACGCCGCCGGCGGAGGAAAAGGCGCCACCCGCGTACACGGTACCATCCGAACCGGTCGCGAGGGCCAGCACCTCGTCATCCATCCCATCCCCCAGAGCCACCCACGCGGCGCCGTCCCACACGGCGGTGTAGTTCAACACGGATTGCTCCGACCCGTCGTACCCGAACGCCCCCCCGGCCACCAGCGCACCGCTGGCGTCGAGCGCGAGCGCGTACACGGGCCCGTCAAAGCCGGTATCAAGGGCCATCCAGGTCTCTCCATCCCACGCCGCTATGTTGGAGGTAGGCAGGCTCACCCCGCCGGGCTGCCGGGCATGCTGGAAGTCGCCGGCGACATACACCGTCCCGTCGAGGTCGACCAGCAGCGCGTACACCGTCCCATCCACACCCCCGCCGACGGCCGCCCACATCTCTCCGTCCCAGTACGCGATACCCGGGGCTTTGACGAGCCCGGCATACGTAAACGCACCGCCCGCGTATAATCCTCCTACAGCGTCGTACGCCAGGGCGTTCACCGTATCATCGAGGCCGGCGCCGGCGAATGAACCCCACGTTTCTCCTTCCCAGACCCCGAATCCATTGGCCACACGGCCATCGATGAAGGAAACGTCGCCACCGACAAACAACGCCTCGTCCGGCGTCCACAGCAGCGTGCTTACCTCTTCAAATGCATCGTCGCCGGCGCCCTGAGCCAGCGCGCCCCAGGCGCCATCCCAACGGGCGACGTGGTTCACGACGAGGCTTCCCGCCTGCAGGAACAGCCCGCCGGCGTAGACACGATCCGCGTCGTCGATGGCGAGCGAGCGGACTTCACCGTTCACGCCTCCCAAAAGCACATCCCACCCCGTTGATTCCCACCGCGCAAGCCGGCCCGCCGGCACGATCGTGGCATCCGGCTGGGTTACTTGCATAAAGGCTCCGCCGACATAGATCCGATCCTGGCTGTCGATCGCCATGGCGTACACATCGCCCGTGTGCAGGGCGCCAAAGGAACTCCATGTGGAACCATTCCATCGGAACACCCCGCCGGCGAGGCTGCGGCCGGCCGCGTACAACGTCCCCTGCGAATCAAACGCCATCGCCTGGATGGACACCGAGCTGGAAGTCCCGAGCCCATCGCCCACTGGCGATAGATCGTTTCCATCCCATACGGCTACTTTTCCCAGATCGAACTCGTCGAGCCCGTCGCGCAGGAAGACCCCGCCGATGTACAACGCACCGTCGCCGTCGCCGATCAGGTCGAACACCTCGTCGTCGACCCCCGAGCCCATCGCTTCCCACCGGGCGCCGTTCCACATCGCCAGGTTGTGGGCTTCGATTGTCGTCCCATCGGACTGGGTGGCGACGGCGAAATTGCCGCCGGCATACAGCCGGCCGTCGGTATCGACATAAAGCGCGTTGACGACATCCTCGCTCCCCAGACCCAGGCCGATCCCGACGGCTCGCCAGGCGCGGCCGTCCCACCGGGCGATATTCCGGGCCGGCAACCCACCGGCGCGGCTGAACGAGCCGGCCGCATACACGCTGCCGTCCGATCCACGCGCCAGGGCATAGATGGCCCCGTCGACGCCGAACCCCTGAAATCGGTCGTCCCAGCGGGGCGCGCCACCCTGCGCGCGCACGGAATTCGGAGAACAGACTGAAAGGCAAAGGGCGAGCAACAAAAAAAGCCGGCCATACGTGCGTAAGCCCGCGAATCGTGTCGAGTTGATCATAATCACTACATCATGGATGGGTGTTAAACCGGTTGCTTCGTGCGCGGCGCCGATGAATGGACGCTAGGGAGGGGCGCGCGGAAGCAGAATCGATCCTCGAAGCGCCCGCGAACCGTATGCCACTTCGGGCAAAAAAAAGCGAGACGCCCTGGCGGGAGCGTCTCGCGTGCAAATAAACTCAGACTGAACCTCAGAGCGGCCGATCGTTGCGGTTCAACTCGATCATTCTCCGGGAGCGGCGGACCGACTCGAGCCGGTCGTTTAATCGGGCGATCGCCTCGGTGCTGTACATGAAGCTGATGTTGCCCTGAGCGTTGAAGCTGAACGACGTCGCGCCGACCACTTCGCCGCCACCACCGCCTTCTACTTCTTCGCCCCCTTCCTCATCATCTTCTTCTCCTTCACCGTTTCCGGCGGACCACCAATCCTGTGTCGCATTTGGATTCCAGGTCGAATCAGGAATGACCAGGACTTCGATAATCTGGTCGTTATAGTCCCAGTCCGACGGATACCCCTTTTCTTCGTTCAGATCCTCGAACCCGATCCGCCAGTGAAAGCCCTCGTCGTCGAGTTGGATCACGTCGGCGTAGGGATTCAGGGATACCTGCGACTCGTGGCCGCGCGCGTACTGGTCGTAGTAGTTGGGCGTCTGCGTTTTCACCGGCCCATTGGTCGGCCAGGTCCGGATGAAGAAGTTGATCTGCTGGCCTTGCTCAAAGTGCTGCTCCCACACATCGTCGACGCTCGCGATCTTGTTCGCGCCTTTCGCAAACACCTGCTGCGCTCCGTAGCCGTACGGGTGGATGTTGACGCTCGACTGATAGCCGGCCGAGGAGGATAGATAAGCAATATGTAGCTTGCCGGGCGCCGGCATCGTAAAGGCCGACGACCCCTGCAGCACGATGTGGCTGCCGTAGATGTTCACGGTCCCACTGTAATCCAACCCGATGCTGGTTTCCGCCTTGGCGATGACCAGGCCCTCCCAGTCGAGCCGGCCGCCCGACTTGACCTCGAACTCGTCGTCAAGCAATAACAGGCCGTACCCCGTGAGGTGGCCGCCGTCATTCACCGTGATATCTTGCGCGACGACAATAGCCGGGGAGTTAACGGAGCCGAATGTGACTGCTCCATCGATGTCATCCGATTGCACAAAGTCGTGTTCGAGCAGCCCTTCGGCGTAGATGTCCTGCACGGCGGCAGTAAACGCGCCGGCGTTGATGTCGCCAATTCCTCTCTTGCCGCGTACCTTGTTTTTATGGGCCAGCCCGAAAGCCGCACCAAACTGAGTGGCGACAGCGGCCATGTTGGCCTTTATCCCGTGCTGATCGGCGCCCTTCAGACCTTGCGGGTTTGTAGCAGGATCCGTATCCAAGCCGGTGATGAGCACGGTGGGTCCGTTGATACTCGGGACGACGTGGGGCGCCTCGACGATCAGCGCGGCGTCGAGCATGCTGACCTCGACGAGGGTGGTCCGGATCTGGTACGAGGCTTCGCCGGCGGTGCTGGTGATCTCGAGCACGAGGGAGTCCGTGCCGTATGAGGTGGGCACGATGTCGAACGTCCCGCCACCGAAGGCCTTGTCGTTCATCGCGAGACGCGCCGCGGCGCCGGCGAAGTCGCGCCTCGCATCCGCCATGGCCAGGTTATAGGCCGAACGGGCAATATCGCGGGCCACCACCTGCTCCCCGTATTCGCTGCTGAGCGAATTGGTGTCCGTCGAGAACGTCTGAAAATGCTGCGTTATGAGCCCGGCAGCGACCATAGCCGCCACCAGAAAGAGCGTTGCTTTTCCCATCGAGTACTACCACATCAACGATGAGACGACGAAAGGAATCGCCGTCAAAAACCAGATGGGGGGCAACTGGAACGAACCGGTCGGTGTGGGCGGGAAACACAAGAATCGCACCCGACGCATGCGCTTGTGCCGAAACACAGTTCAGCGCCGGAAAAAACAACAGATCTGCCTACACAGCCAATCGCCTTTGGCGCATCGAGGGCGCGCTTCAGGCGCATACGCGTGTGCCACGTCCCGGCCTGTGTTTGATATTGATCTCAGGCCGAGACGGTCGACGTTAAAACGCTCACTTCCGGGCGAACAGATAATACACAATGCACCCGAAGAGTGGGAAAAAGAGGATGATCAGCGCCCAGACCACCTTGTCGCCCGTCGAGCGGCTGCTGCCGGCAACCTCGATCAGCGCGATGATGTCCAGCACGATCACGATCGTCCAACAAATCCCGCTGCTCCCGAAGACGCGGACATGGTCGAACAGATTCGGCCCGCCGCAGCCGGCCAGTACTACAGCCGCGGCGCTCAGGAACAGGGCGGGAAGAAGGGCGCGTTTACCATTCATAGGTCGATCCCGTGGGTTGGTGACTGACGTTACGCGTTGCACGTTTTTCCGTTGAACGTTTGGTGTCTTGGTATGCACCGTTCAGCTGTGAAGCGTGATTCCAATACCGAACGCAAAACGTCAGTTGGTGAGACAAAGCTAGGTGGTATACGGGGGAATGGTTGCAGGTTTCAGGTTGCAGGTTGGCAGGTTTTATCTTTATGGATACCCAGGATCAAGGATGAGGCACCAACTTATAATCCCGCCAACTTGCAACCTTAATACTTCGGACACTTTTTGTAGCTGGACCGTTCCTGACGATCAGGCCCCGCCTCGCCCCGAGGAGGGGCACATCCCGTCGGCGCATAGCGGTGACGGGATGGGGAGGAGCAAATGGATGCCGGGCGGATGGGTCAAACGGCATCCCCAGTCGAGCTGCCTTTATTTTCTCAAACTCGGCCGTCAGGTCGAGTTGCAAAAAAATGATCCACGTTAATGCCGGGCAATACTCCTCCCCGTTCCGACATCGATAAATCGACGTCGGAACTCGCCCCTCCTCGAATCGAGAGCCTGCCCCGTACTTGATACGGGGAGGGGCCTGATTTTTCAAGCGGCAGTGCCCTGATTTGTAAACTGTCCGAAGTATTAAACCTGCAACCTGTAACCTGCCAACCTGTAACCTGCCAACCTGCCAACCCTTCCCCATGCCTCCCACCATCTGGACCATCGTGCTACTGATTTGCAGCAATGTATTCATGACGTTCGCCTGGTACGGGCATCTCAAAAATATGGCGGAGAAGCCCTGGCTGATCGCCGCGCTCGTCAGCTGGGGCATCGCGTTTTTTGAATACATGCTCCAGGTGCCGGCGAACCGCATCGGCCACGAGGTGATGACCGTCGGGCAACTCAAAGTGCTCCAGGAGGTTATTACGCTCAGCGTCTTCGTCCCCTTCTCGGTTTTTTTCATGAAGGAGAAACTGACGATGGACTACCTCTGGGCCGGCCTCTGCCTGCTCGGGGCGGTCTTTTTCCTCTTCCGAGGCAAACTCGGGGGATGAATTCGACATACTCATGTAAGGACACGATACTTCGTGTCCCCCCTATACCCGCTAACCCCACGCTTTATGCGCATCGGAACCATCGAATTTCGGGATAGACCTCTGTTTCTCGCGCCCATGGAGGACGTGAGCGACCCGCCGTTCCGCATCCTGTGTAAGCGGTACGGGGCGGATATGTTGTACACGGAGTTCATTTCGACCGGCGGCCTGATCTACGACGCCGAGGATAGCCGGCAGAAGCTGGACATCTACGACGAGGAGCGCCCGGTGGGCATCCAGATCTTCGGGGGGGAGATCGACCAGGTCCGCGAGGCCACCCGGATCGTCGACGACGTCGGGCCGGATCTCATCGACATCAATTTCGGATGCCCGGTCAAGAAGGTGGTGTGTAAAGACGGCGGCGCCGGCATCCTCCGCAATCTCCCCAAGATGCAGGCCATCACGGAGGCGGTCATCGCGGCTTCCACACGCCCCGTCACGGTAAAAACACGCCTCGGCTGGAGCGACGAAACCATCCAGATCCTGGACGTCGCCCGGATGCTGGAGCAGACCGGCGTCCAGGCCCTCGCCGTCCACGCCCGCACCCGCTCGCAGATGTACAAGGGCGAGGCGCGGTGGGATTGGCTGAAGCGCATCAAGGAGGAAAGTGGCATCCAGATCCCGCTGATCGGAAACGGCGACGCGACGACCCCGGAAAAGATCGAGCTGATGTTCGCGGAGACGGGCGTCGATGCCGTAATGATCGGCCGGGGGGCCATCGGCAACCCGTGGATCTTCCGCGACGCGCGTATCTACCGGGAGACCGGCGAGACGCCTCCCCCGCCCTCCTGGGAGGAACGCATTCAGGTGGTGGTGGAGCACCTGACGCTCAAATGCGAATGGCTGGGCGAACGAAAGGGGGTGATGGAGATGCGCCGGATGTACGGCGGTTACTTCAAGGGCTTCGAGGGCGCCAGCCGGCTCCGCACGCTCATCATGGAGGAGTCCACGCAGGACGGGGTCATCAACCTGTTGCTGAATTTCGGGCCTGAGGAAGCCGCGGCGTCCCGCCCAGCGCCCATCGCCGTCCGGCCGGCCCGCCTGCCGGTGTCGCTCGCTACCCGGCCTGCGGCCGCCCCATGAGGAGGCGATCCAGCCCGACAATCAATACCCCGAGCGCCCCCAGTACGGTCATCGCCGCCAGCGGCTCCCAGATGACCAGCCCGCCGATGCTCCCGAGCACGCCGCCAAGGTACTTGATGTAGTTCAGCTGCTCGTTCGTGGCCCGGATCATCAGCTCCTCCAGCCGGCGTTCGTCGTACGCCTGCATGTTCGTCGCGACAATGCTGTACACGTCCAGGTTCTCGACAAACGAAAGCACCATCTTCGTCACCGCATCCTCGATGTCCTCCGAACGCGCCTGGATCTTCGCTGGAATCGCGTCCAGCAGGCCGTCGAACTGGTCGAGCGCGCTGTCGATCGACGTCGGCAGCTTGCTGACGGCCTCGTCGATGCGACGTTGAAAATCCTGCTCTCCCAGAAAGCGGTAGGTCTTGAGGGCGATGCCGCCGAGGCCGCCGGCGTGCTCTTCGATTTTCTGGATAATAAAGGAGACAATCTTGCGGCGTACCTCTTCCGACCCCACCACCTGTTCGATGTATTCGGCCGCGACGCCCTTGATCTCCCGTCGAAACTCGGGGTCCTCGACCACGCCGCGCGTCACGTCGAAGGCCATGTCGCGGTAGCGACCGATGATGCCACTCTCCTCGATCCTCTTTTTGATGATGTCCGCATTGATCAACTCCTCGGAGACCGTCGACGCCAGGCGGTAGATGACCCGCTCGCGCTGGGCGGGGATGAGGCCCTGCCCCAACAGCGGCCGGCGCTGGCGGGGGTGGAACAACATCGTGATCGCCAGCCAGTTCGTGAGGAAGCCGATGAGCCCGCTCACCGCCAGGATCCGCAGGAGCCCGTCGAATTGAAACGGCACGCCGGCGAGGGTGGCGCTCATCCCATTAAAATCCCAGAAAAAGGAGATTCCGAACAGGACTCCCAGCAGCCACGGGACGAGCCGAAGGATGGGCAGGATGGCCGCCTGGCTACCGGTTTGTCTTGGCGGCTCGGGAAACCGGGTGGGGGTTTCGACGCGTTCGGGGAGATGCCGGCGGATGTACTTCCAGAGGACGGTCCGCAGGTTGCGCGCGCTTTCGCGGGTGGCGTCGCGCACCTCGGGAAGAGCGGACACCTCCGGCAGGCCGGCCTCTCGGAGGGTGGCCGGCGTCACGGGCGGCGAAGCGCCATCGATGGGGAGGGTCGGGTCGTCGGTCATTCCTCAGAATCCAATACGCGCCGCGTTTGCCTGCATGCCGCGGATCACGGTTTCGATGTGGGTGTCCAGGTCGACCCCCATCTCCTCCACCCCCATCTGGATATCTTCCCGGCTTACGGCCGCGGCAAATAGCCGATCCTTCAGCTTCTTCTTGACGGATTTTGGCGTCATACCGGTGAGGCCGTCAGGGCGGACGTAGGCGACGGCGGTCACGAAACCCGACAGCTCATCGACCGCGAACAGCGCTCGCGCGAGGGGCGTCTCGCGGGCGACACCGCTGTAGGTGGCGTGGCCGAGGATAGCCTGAAGCATGATCTCGGGATACCCAGCGTTGCGCAGGACCTCCACGCCTACAAACGGATGTTCGGCCGGCGTGGGGTGTTTTTCGTAGTCCATGTCGTGCAACAGTCCCGTCATACGCCACAGCGTTTCATCTTCCCCGAGGAGTCGGGCGTATTCACCCAGCGAGGCCTCGACGGCGTAGGCATGCCGGCAGAGGCTGTCGCTGAGGGTCCAGGTATGTAGCAGCGTAAGGGCGTCGTCGTAGGAGGGCATGAGGATCTCGCCGGGGCAATGGGCAGGGCGTACGGGCAATCGGCGTTGAAGATGCGGGTCAGAACAGGTCTACGATGCGCAGCGCCTTCATGTAGCGCACCGGGTTCTGTTTAAAATCCACCAGCAGCGCATTCATGTTTTGCACCGTCGAGTCCAGGTTGTTATACAGCGACGGGTCGTTGATCATGAGCCCGAGTGTGCCTTCGCCGCGGTCGATCTTGCCGACGATGGTATCCAGGCTGGCCATGGTGGATTCGAGTTGCGCCATGTTGCCATCCATGCGGGCGAGGAGGTTGTTCAGGTGGCCCAGGGAGATAGCGAGCGAGTCGTTCGCGCTGCCGGCGACGTCGCCCAACGTCACCGTCAGGGTATCGACGTTCGCCAGGACCCGCGAGATGCGGGACCGCTCCGCCACCATAAGGCGCTCGAGTTCGTTGGCGCTCCCACGGAGGGAGGTGAGCATGAGGCGGAGGTCGCCCTGCGGCTCGATGATGCCGCGGGTATCCGTCAGCGTCGCGTTGAGGCCCACGAGCACGCTGTCTATCCTTTCTACCAGCACAGGAGCACGTTCGGACATCGTGGCGAGCAAGTCGGATGCCCCCTGGCTGGGGATGCTGCCCTCAGGCTCGATGGGCGGGTTGCCGGCGGGGCCGGGGTGGATGGTGAGTTGGACGGCCGACAATGCGTCGATGCCCGTGATTTCGGCATAGGAGCCCTGCGGCACCGAAATCTTCGAATCGAGCCGGATGCGGATGTTTACCAGGTTGGTCGCTGGATCGAGCTCCACATCCTGCACGCTGCCGACACTTACCCCGTTGATGCGGACGGCGTTGCCCGTAACCATCCCGCGGGCATTCTCGAAACTGGAGTAGAGGTCGTAGGTCCCCCTGAACAGAGGGATGCTATCGAAGAAGCGCGAGCCGAGGATGAACACGACTACGCTGATGACGATCGAAGCGCCGACTTTGAATTCGTTCGAATATTTCACAGGTCAAAAGGTCAATAGGATGGAGGATTCGTCGCGACCGACGTCCGTGGGCCGCCGATCTGGTACTCATGGGCCTTCACAAAATCGAGCAGCACATCGTCGGTGCTCGCATGGAGTTCCTCAACCGTCCCTATCCAGCGGATGGTCCCCTGGTGGATAAACGCGGCCCGGTCCGCGATGCTCAGGACCGAGTGCATGTCGTGTGTCACGACGATGCTGGTTACGTTCAACCGGTCGGAGAGCCCGCTGATGAGGGCATCGATGGTATTGGACGTTTCGGGATCGAGCCCGGTATTGGGCTCGTCATAAAAGATGTATTTCGGCCGCAGGGCGATCGCGCGCGCCAGAGCGACGCGTTTCTTCATGCCGCCAGAAAGCTCGGACGGCATCTTGTTACCCACGTCCTCCAGTTCGACCATCTCCAGGCATTCATGGACGACCCGCGCGATCTCCGCCGGCTTCTTGTCGGTGAACGTCGCCAACGGAAAGGCGACGTTTTCGAACGATGTCATCGAGTCGAATAACGCCCCGCCCTGGAATAAGACCCCGAACTGCCGGCGCACGGTGCGGAGCGCCCGGTAGTCGAGCTTGTTGATGTCCACGCCGTCGATCAAGATCTCGCCGCTGTCGGGCTTGAGCAGGCCGATGAGGTGCTTCATGAGCACACTCTTGCCCGACCCCGAGCGCCCGATGATAGCAAACGTCTCCCCCTCCTCGATCTGCATGTTGACGTCTTCCAACACCGGTCGGTCGTTGAAGCTCTTGAACAGGTTTTTTGCTTCGATCATAGGTTAAAGAAGCGTCATGGCCAGCACCAGGTCCGCCAGCAAGATGTACACGCAACTCGTCACGGCGGCCTCCGTGGTGCTACGCCCGACGCCTTCCGCGCCGCCGCTGGTGTAATAGCCTTTGTAACAGGAAATGGACGTAATCACGAATCCGAATACGAGGGACTTGATGATGCCGAACACCGGGTCGAACGGATTAAAGAATTCGCGCGCGCCGCTGACGAACTCGCCGGCCGGCACCCAGCCGCCCAGATGTGCCACTGCGATGCCGCCGCCGACGCCCACCAGCACGGCGGCGATGTAGAGGACGGGAAACATGAGCACGCCGGCGAGAACCCGCGGGATGATCAGGTAGCCGATCGAGTTGAGTCCCATCGCCTCGAGCGCGTCGATCTGCTCCGTCACCCGCATCGTGCCCAACTCGGCCGCGATGCGGGCCCCCACGCGGCCCGTGAGAATGAATCCCGTCACCACCGCACCCAGCTCCAGGATCATCGATGGGGCCACGATCGACCCGATGATCGACTTCGGAAACAGGGGGGATACCAGCTGATAGGCCGTCTGCACCGTCGTCACAGCCCCGGAGAACGCCGCCGCAAGCGCCGTGATCGGGAGCGAGTCGATCCCGATCTTGACCATCTGATCGAAGAGGTTCTTCCGGTACGTATGGAACTCGTTCAGCGATTCGAACGCATGGGTCAACAGCAAGGTATACCGCCCCAGCGCACGAATCGGATCGAGCATGTAGAGGCTAACAACCGACATATTCGGACACGCCAGGGATGAGGTGCATGAACCCGTTCAGGCCTGATTTACGCCGGGAGGACGTGGGACAGCGGGCGTTGGAAAACGAAGGGACCGATATGATCCAGCCTGTACTTAGTTCCTGTATCGCCCCCTTTACGCCGGACGTATGACGGGATGTTGTCACCGCCGCGCCGTATCCTCAGGGCAGCCTTCCCGGGTCAACGGTTTTCGCCCTTTTGCCTTTTACCTTTTACCTTTCGCACTCGTCTCCCATGGCTCGTTCCAAAACCCGCTTCGTTTGTCAGCAATGTGGCCACACCGCGCCGCAGTGGCTGGGCAAGTGCCCGAGCTGTGAGGGCTGGAATACATTTGTCGAGGAGATGACGCAGGCGCCCGTCAAGGCGCGGGTGTCGTCGCTGGGGATGAAGTCCGAACGGCCGATGAAGCCGCTGGCGCTGAAGGACATCGCGCTGACCTCCGAGAGCCGGATTGTGACAGGCGTGCAGGAATTCGACCGCGTGCTGGGCGGTGGGATCATGCAGGGGTCGTTTGTGCTCATCGCCGGCGACCCCGGGATCGGGAAAAGCACGCTCATGACCGAATTGGCGCGGTACGTGCCGGACCGCCGGCTGCTCTATGTCACGGGCGAGGAGTCCATCCGCCAGGTCAAGCTCCGCGCCGAGCGCCTCGGGGTTTCGTCGGACAACTTCTTCCTCTTCGCCGAGACCAACGTCGAGCGCATCATCGCGGCGGTGCAGGAGATGCAGCCGGACATCATGGTGGTGGATTCGATCCAGACGATCTTCCGGCCGGACGTCCAGAGCGCGCCGGGCTCGGTCAGCCAGGTCCGTGAAAGCGCGGCCGCACTGCTCCAACTCGCGAAGGAAAACGAAATCCCGACGTTTATCGTGGGGCACGTGACGAAGGACGGCTCGATCGCCGGCCCGCGCGTGTTGGAGCATATGGTGGATACGGTATTGTATTTCGAGGGGGATCGGCACCACGCCTTCCGGATCCTCCGGGCGGTGAAGAACCGGTTCGGGTCGACCAACGAGATCGGGGTGTTCGAGATGCGCGCCGGCGGGCTGCTGGAGGTCAAAAACCCGAGCGAGATCTTCCTGTCCGAGCGGAGCTTCGGGGCCAGCGGATCGACGGTCGTCTGCTCCCTCGAAGGCACCCGCCCGATCCTGGTCGAGATCCAGGCGCTGGTGACGTCCACCTCCTACAACACCCCGCAGCGCAACGCCACCGGGTTCGAGGCGCGCCGGCTCCAGATGCTGCTCGCCGTGCTCGAAAAACGCGAGGGGCTGCGGCTCTCGACACACGATGTGTTCGTGAACATGGCCGGCGGGGTGCGGCTCGAGGAGCCGGCGGTGGACCTCGGCGTCATCCTGGCCGTCGCCTCCTCGTTCCGGGATATTCCCACCGACACCGGGACGGTGCTGATCGGCGAAGTAGGCCTCGGCGGCGAAATCCGCACCGTCAGCCAGATCGAGCCGCGCCTCAACGAGGCCGCGAAGCTCGGCTTCACCCGAGCCATCATCCCCGAAAACAATAAAAAAGGAGCGACGATTCCGAAAGGATTGGAGGTGACGGGCGTCGAACGGCTGAGCCAGGTGTTGGATTTGGTGCTGTAGGCCGGGTTAGGTCCCCACCAGGGACCGTAACCCGGCGCGCTCCACGGTTTAATGTCGGCCTCCGGCCGCCGGGATTGCGATTCCCATACGGGTGAACCCCGGGTTACGGCCGCCGGGATTGCGATTCCATGCGGGTGAACCCCGGGTTACGGCCGCCGGGATTGCGATTCCATGCGGGTGAACCCCGGGTTACGGCCGCCGGGATTGCGATTCCATGCGGGTGAACCCCGGGTTACGGCCGCCGACATGGTGGTCGCAAGACGGGAAACGAATGCTGGGCGGCCTAACCCGGGCTACGGGCTTGCGCCGTATTGTACCATTGCGCATTTTGCCTTTTTCCTTTTCACTTTTGCCTTTCCCCCATGTTTTCTCGCCGCCACTTCCTCGCCACCGCCGGCGCCCTCACCGCGCTGCCGGCCATCGTCACCTCCGCAACTCCGCGCCGCGCGCCGAGCGACACGCTTGTTCTGGGCCTCATCGGGTGCCGGGGGATGGGGTTTGGCGATCTGAGCAACCACCTGAACCAGCCCGGGGTGGTCTGCGGCGCCTTGTGCGATGTGGACGACGCCATCCTCCAGCAGCGCGGCGCCGAGATCGAGGCGCGGACGGGCAAAAAGCCGGCGCTCCACCGCGACTTCCGGGCGCTGCTGGACGATCCCGACATCGACGCCGTCATCATCGGCACGCCGGACCACTGGCACGCCCTCATGATGGTACTTGCGTGCCAGGCCGGCAAGGACGTGTATGTCGAGAAACCGATGGCTAACTCCATAGCCGAGCTCGACCTGATGGTGCGCGCGGCGCGCCGGTACAACCGCGTCGTGCAAGTCGGCCAGCAGCAACGGAGCGGGCCGCACTGGAAAGAGGTGGTGGATTTTGTGCAATCCGGGCAACTCGGCGCCATTCGTCAGGTGCGCGTGTGGGGGCATTATGATTACGGCAAGGGCCTGGAGCGCATCGCAAATGGAGCGGCGCCGGCGGGGCTCGACTACGACCTCTACCTCGGCCCCGCCGCTGATCAGCCCTACAACGCCAACCGCCTCCACAATGGCTGGCGGCATCAATGGGCGTTTGGAGGCGGACTGCTGACCGATTGGGGCGTCCACCTGCTCGACATCGTCCTCTGGGCGATGAACATCGACGGCCCGCCGAAGTCCGTCGCCGCCGCCGGCGGGATCTACGCCTACCCCGAACGCGCCATCGAAACGCCCGACACCCTCTCCGTCCTCTACGAAATGGACGGCTACACGATCTCCTGGGAGCATTTCGGGGGGATCGAACGAGGGCTCTACGACAGAAACTACGGCATCGCCTTCATCGGCAATAACGGCACCTTGGTCGTGAACCGCGACAGCTGGGAGGTCGTGCCCGAAATCGGCCAGGGCGCCTATCTGATCCCCCCGTTTCCCCGCAAGCCCGGCTCCCCCAACAACCACGGCCTGCACGCGGCCGACTTTATCGAAGCCATCAAAACCCGCCGCGACCCCGCCTGTACCGTCGAGATGGGCCGCGATGCCGCGTTTTACGCCCACCTGGGCAACATCGCCTACCGGACCGGCAGCCGGCTCGTGTGGGACGCCGCCCAGAACCGCTTCGCCGACAACCCGATCGCCGATGATTACCTCAAGCCGGCGTACCGGAAGCCGTGGTCGTGGCCGAATATCGGTTGACTATACATAACGAAAAACCCGTACGTCGGGTAAGGCCGACAGGCCGTAACCCGACGCCCTCGTCCACGAATTGCCGTAGGTCGGGTTAGGCCGACAGGCCGTAACCCGACGCCCTCGTCCACGAATTGCCGGCTGGCCGACAGCAAGACGGATAACGAATGCTGGCGGTCGGGGCGTTTCCCGGGTTACGGCCGCCGGGATGCGGGTGCAAGATGGATAACGAATGCTGGGCGGTCGGGGCGTTTCCCGGGTTACGGCCGCCGGGATGCGGGTGCGAGATGGATAACGAATGCTGGGCGGCCTAACCCGGGCTACGGGGGTTTCGATGTTATCCCAACACCTTCAGGCCGTTCAACAACATCTGGACGGCCATCATCACCAACAACATACCCATCAACCGCTCGATGGCGGCGAGGCCGCGGTCTTTGAGCATCCGGTATAACAGCGGCGCGCCCAGCAGGGCGACCGACGTCATCGCCCAGGCGATCATCAGGGCGTAAAACCAGTTCAGCATCCGGTCCGGCGCACTGCGGACCATGAGGATCAGCATCGCCAGGGCCGACGGGCCGGCGATCATGGGCACCGCCAGCGGTACGATGAAGGGCTCGCCGCCGACGCTGTTGTGCCCCATCACCCCTTCCTTCCCCGGGAAAATCATCCGCAGCCCGATGATCAACAGCACGATCCCGCCGGCAATCGTCACCGACTCCTGCTGGAGGTGCAGAAAATCCAGAATCCGCTGCCCGGTGAACAGAAACAGCAGCAGAATCGCCAGCGCGATGAACAACTCGCGCACGATGATGCGCTGCCGGCGGGCGGGGTCGATGTCTTTCAGAATCGACAGCATCACGGGGATATTTCCCAACGGGTCCATGATAAACAGCAGCACAACGGCGGCGGACCAGATCGAGTCGGAGAAGTCCAATTGGTTGCAGGTTGGCAGGTTGCAGGTTGGCAGGTTGTTTCTGCGTAGCTGAACCGCGGTTTACTGGGAAGCTACAACGAACGACATCACTAAACCTGCCAACCTGCAACTTGCAAACCTGCCAACCACTTCCGAACTTTTTTCCCTTCCATCCATACTATCGCCCGGCCCTATTCGTTTTCCACCTGTCGGTCCCCTGTACCACAGGTAGTTTTCCATCGTACCGCGGATGCTTCTTAGCGACGAGCAACTCGCTTCAGCTTACCTCACGCATAACGACGAGCGAGCGTTCAGCGCCCTCGTCGCCCGTCATCAGGAGCGCATTTTTGGCTACCTATTGGGTATGGTGCGCGATCGAAACGTGGCGAACGACCTGTTTCAGGAGACCTTCCTCCGGGTTATCCGCGCCATGCAGAACCAGCGCGGCTCGTATGCACAGCAGGACCGATGGCTGGCCTGGGTGATGCGCATCGCCCGCAACGCCACGCTCGATTACCTCCGCAGCCGGCGTAAATGGCAGGACGTGCCGGACCAGGGCGACGACGACGCTCCCTCGTTCTGGGAGCGCCTGACCGACGACACGGTGCCGGCGGATGAGTTGCTCCATCGGGCACAGCAGCATGACTGGCTAGAGGCCTGCATCGACCGTCTTTCCCCCGAACAGCGCGAGGTCCTCCTGCTCCGCCACGAAGCGGACATGACGTTCAAGGAAATTGCCCAGCTTACCGATTGCTCGATCAACACCGCCCTCGGGCGCATGCGCTACGCGCTGCTCAACCTGAGGAAGATGATGAACGATAAAAAAAAAGTACCCACGACTGAACTAACCGAGCTCCTGTAGAGCGCGCCCAACCTGCTTTTATGGAAAAGAAGCTACAACTCCTGTCTCACCTGTATGGCGAAGCCGAGGACGCGACTCCCCTTCCGGAGCTGCTTCAGGATTCCGACCTCACGTCGGAATACCAGGCCATGAGCGAGGCCAAGTTCTGGCTCGATCATTCCATCCCCGCGAGCCCGGATCCCGAAGTGGTCTCCCGTATTCTCGCCGCCGCCGCCGGCGCGGGCGCCCCGCCCCCGGTGGCCTTCACCGATCGCGCGCCGGCCCCTCGCCGCGCTACAGGCGCTCGTAAAAAAACCTGGAGCTTCGCCGCGGCCGCGCTCAGTCTGGTCGCCATCGTAAGCCTCATACTCGTCAATCGCACGCCTTCGTTTAACGCGACTGAGTTCGAAGCCGCGCCCATCGTCGCGCAGGAGGCGCCGGCCGCGTTTGAAGCCGACGCCCTGTCCGAATCCGCTTCCAGCGGTCTGGCCGACGACTTCGCCGCCCGCCGGGAAGCGGCGGCGGACTCCGGCCAGCCCCTCGGCGGCACAGCTGCGGCAAAAGCCGGCGCGGCCGCTTCCCTGGCCTCCGCCGAATCCGCCCACCCCGCATGGGAGGAAACGGAGGCGCTCATCCAGTACAAAAGCCGGATCGACCACCTCCTCGAACAGAGTGAGGACCTCAACTGGGACGAGATGGTGGTGCCGCTCGAGGCGCTGCCCGGCTACTCGCCGGCCGCTCCGCCCGCCGGCCTCCGGCTGAACGAAGCATCGAGCACACGAACGGGTAATCAGTAGGCCATGCCACGCATCTTCCATAGCCTCGGCGCGTTGCTGCCCGCCCTTATCGTCATGGGGATCCTTGCCCTGCCGGCGCTGGCGCAAACGCATACACTCACCATCCAGAACGGAGAAGTCCGCGTTGACGGTCGCCTCCAGGAGCCCGACCAGATCCCGCCGTCCCTCCAGGTGAACGACGTGACCGTCCAGCTCTCGTTCACGGGTGCGACGGCCTTCACCCTCGACGGCCACTCCTACACCATCGTCGAGGGCGCACTTCGCGAACTGCCGGCGAAGGACCAGGAGTCCCGACAGACGACCGTCGTATTCCGCAATGCCGCGCCCGGAGCCCCGCCAGCCAGCGCCGAAGCCATGTCCTACGACGACGCGGCGAGCCCGCTGATGCAGCACTACTTCCTGGAAGTCCAGCGCGAGGATAACGCGCTCTACAACCGCCTCGTCACCGAGTTCGACCTCGAAGCCGAAACCCTCACCCGCGCCCAGCGCATCCGCGGGATGGCTGCCGGCACTGATCGAGATGCCCAGATCACCGAACTTCGCCAGCTCCTCGTCCGCATCTTCGAACTCAAACAGGAGAACCGGCGTATGGAGGTCGAGCAACTCGAAAAACAACTCAACGAGCTCCAGCGCCGCTTCGAAGAACGCGAGGACCTGAAGAGTCAGATCATCGACCAGCGGTTACGCGAGTTGATTCAGTAACCCTTCTTTCATCGATTCCCCCCAGCCCCTATCTTCGTCGGCAGCACACCCTCGCCTTGCTGTCCGAATGAAGGTCTCGACGCTCCTACTCTTCCTATTCCTCGCCGCGCCGGCCGCCGGCCAGCCGGCTATCCCGCGCCCCGCCGACGTCTTCGGCTTCGAACCCGGGGCCGACTACTCGCTGGCGGATTACGGGCAGGTGACAGACTACTTCCAGCGCCTCGACGCCGCATCGGACCGCGCCCGCCTGATCGAAATCGGCGCCTCGGTGCAGGGCAGGCCGATGGTGCTGATGTTCATCTCCAGCGAGGCGAACATGCGGCAGCTGGACCGCTGGCGGACGGTGAGCGAGGAGCTGGCGCGTGGCCGGGTCGACGAGATCATCGCCCGACGTTACGCTCGCGAAGGCAAAGCCATCGTCTGGATCGACGGCGGGATGCACGCCAGTGAAAAAGCCCATGGCCAGATGACCCCCGAACTGGCCTACCGACTCGTCGCCGAGGAAAGCTACGAGATGCAGCACATCCGCGAGAACGTAGTGGTGTTGCTAATGCCCAACATCAACCCGGATGGGCTGGATATCGTCACCAACTGGTACCGGAAATACCTCGGCACGCCGTACGAGACGACCGGGCCGGCGTGGCTGTACCACCCGTACGTCGGCCACGACAACAACCGGGACTGGTTCATGAACACCATGCCGGAGTCCGAGGCGGTGTCGCAGGTACTGTACAACGAGTGGTACCCCCAGATCGTCCATAACCATCACCAGACCTCGCCGGCCTGGGCGCGCATCTTCCTGCCGCCGTTTTCCGACCCCGTCAACCCCAACATCCACCCGGGCGTCACCACCGGCGTCAACCTCGTCGGCTCCGCCATGGCCAACCGGTTTGCGATGGAGCGGATGCCGGGCGTCGTGTCGGACGTCCAGTACAGCATGTGGTGGAATGGGGGGATGCGGACTGCCCCGTATTTCCACAACCAGATCGGCATCCTCACCGAAACGGCCCACGCCACGCCCACCCCGCGTTATTACGACCCGGATTCCCTTCCGCCCACCCTCGCCGGCCATCCTCAGACGCCCACCGACGGCACCGACATCTTCTACCCCTATCCCTGGAAAGGAGGCAACTCCCGCTTCCGGGATGCGGTCGACTACATGGTCACGGCCTCCCTCGGCCTGCTCAACATCGCGGCGGACCGGCGCGAGCGCTGGCTGTACGACAGCTACGCGATGGGCCGCGACGCCATCGAACGCGGCACAGCCGAGGCGCCCTTTGCCTACATTGTGCCGGCCGACCAGCACGACCCCACGGAGGCGCTCCGTCTCGTTGAAGTGCTGCGCAAGACGGGGCTTGAAGTGCACCGGGCCGAACGGGACTTTGCCGCCAACGACACCACCTTCGCCGCCGGCAGCTACGTCGCCTTCACCGCCCAGGCCTTCCGCCCGATGTTGGTGGATCTGATGGAGCCCCAGGCCTACCCGGATCGGCGGGGTCCGGACGGCTCGCCGGAGGTACCGTACGACCTCGCCGGCTGGACGCTGCCCCTCCAGATGGGCGTCCGCGTCGTCCGCGCCGAGACGCCGTTTGAAGCGAACCTCTACGCAATCACCGAAACGACCCTCCGCCCGGATGCAGGCCAGGTCTCGGGCGATGCGGTCTATGGCTACGTACTTCCGCACACCGCCAACGGCAGCGCGCTGGTCGCCAACCGGCTGCTGAACGCCGGCGAAAGCGTCAGCTGGGCGGGCGCGGGTTTTTTGGACGGGGACACGACCCATCCCGAAGGCGCGATCATCATTCAGAAAGGCCCCGAGACGGAAGCGCGGCTGCGCGAGGCGGCCGAGGCGACCGGGCTGTCGTTTGACGGACTCGCCGTGGCGCCGGCGGCGCCTCTCCACACCCTGGAAAGACCCCGGGTGGGGCTTTACAAATCGTGGTTCCCCAACATGGATGAGGGATGGACACGCTGGCTGCTGGAGCGGTATGAGTTCGCCGTCGACACCCTGCACGATGCCGACCTGCGCTACGAGAAACTCGCCACCTACCACGCCGTCATCCTCCCGAGCCAGGACGGCGAAGGGCTACTCAACGGCCACGCCCCGAACACCATGCCCGCGGAATACACGGGCGGTATCGGCCTGGAAGGGACACTGGCGCTCAAGCAGTTCGTGGAAGAAGGGGGAACGCTGCTCGCTTTCGACGCGGCCAGCGATTTCCTGATCGATCAGTTCGGACTGCCCGTCCGCAATGTCGTGCGAGGCCTGTCGTCCGACCGTTTCTTCATACCCGGCTCGTTGATACGGATGGACGTGGACGCCGGCCACCCGCTCGCCTACGGGATGGCGGACACGGTCGCCGCGTCGTTCCAGCAAAGCCGGGCCTTCGAGGCCGTACGGAAACCCACAAAAGGGGAAGGCGGACGCGAATCGACCACCGAAGCGCCGGCGCCGGAGGTCGAGGTCGTCGCCCGATACGCCGCGTCCGACCTGCTGCTCAGCGGCTGGGCGCTCGGGGCCGACGACCATATCGCCGGCAAAGCCGCCATGATGCGCGTGCCGCTGGGCCGCGGAAACGTAGTCCTCACCGGCTTCCGCCCCCAGTTCCGCGGCCAGCCCGGAGGGACGTTTAAATTGATCTTCAACACCCTCCACGCCGCCACCCTCACCGATTTCCCTGAACCCGAGCCGGGGGAGTTGCCAGCGCCGGAAGGAAACCGATGATCGATCATCGATACTTTTCACTTTTCACTTTTCACTTTTTACTTTTTACTTTTTACTTCCCCAGCCATGTCTCACACCCGCCGCCAGTTCCTCCGCCGTGCCGCTTTCGCCGGCGCCGGCCTCGCCCTCCCGTTCCAGCTCCTGGCCGACCCATACGCGCCCCTGCTCCGCGCCCCTGCCGGCCGGCCCGTGCGTATCCGCGGCCGTGTTCGCGCCGGGCGGGTCAACCTCGCGGGCGTGTCGGTGACCGACGGCGTGTCGGTCGTGAAGACGGCCGTCGATGGGCGTTACGAATTGTTTTCGACCGACCTTCAGCCCTTCGTGCACATCAGCCTGCCCGATGGCTTCCAGATCCCCGTCAACCAGCCCGGCACGGCCCGATTCTACCAGCCCCTCGCCCCGAATCCACGCGGTGAGATGGAGGCCAGCTTCGACCTCGAGGCCACCGACCGCGCCGGCCGGCACACCTTCGTCGTCCTGGCCGACACGCAGACGCAGACGCCCTACGAGATGGGCCTGCTACACGCCCAGACCGTGCCAGACGTGATGGCCACCGTCAGCCAGCTCGACACGGTCTCCTTTGGCGTCGCCTGTGGGGACATCATGTTCGACGACCTGTCCCTCTACCCCGAGTACGAGCGCGCCGTCAGCCGGATGGGCGTGCCGTTTTTCCAGGTGGTGGGCAATCACGACCTCGATTTTTCGGGAGGATCGGATGGGGCGTCGACCGAGACGTTCAGCCGGCATTTCGGCCCCCGGTACTACTCGTTCGAGCGCGGCGATGTGCACTACGTGGTGCTGGATGACGTGTTTTACCATGCGAAAGGCTACATCGGCTACCTGGACGACTTCCAGCTCCTCTGGCTCGCGAACGACCTCGCCACCGTCGAGGCCGGCCGGACGGTCATCGTCTTCACCCACATCCCCGGCCTCGGCACGGCTCCCATGCGCGAGGGCGAAGGCGGCCCCAGCATCAGCGGCTCGATCACCAACCGCGAACGGCTCTACCGCATCCTCGAGCCCTACAACGCCCACCTGATCACCGGCCACACCCACGAAAACGAACACGTGTTCGAGGGCGGCGTGCACGAGCACATCCTCGGCACGGCCTGCGGCGCGTGGTGGAGCGGCCCGATCTGCTACGACGGGACCCCGAGCGGCTACGGGGTGTTCGACATCGACGGATCGAACGTGTCGTGGCGATACAAAAGCACCGGGATGCCGTTCGAGCACCAGCTGCGGGTGTACCCTCGTGGGGCCGACCCCGCGTCGCCGAACGAGATCGTCGCCAATGTGTGGGACGCCGATCCGAGCTGGGAGGTCGTCTGGTACGAAGACGGCGAACGCAAGGGCCCCATGGCCCGACGGCTCGGGCGAGACCCACTGTCCGTCGAACTCCACATCGGCCCCGAGTTGCCCAGCCACCGCCCATGGGTAGACCCGCAAGTGCGATACCTCTTTTACGCCCCGGTGTCGCCCTCGGCGCGGTCGATCCGCGTCGAGGCGCGGGATGGGATGGGAAGGGTGTATTCGGCGGAGATGTAATCCCTATTGTCACCCCTAGCGAAGCCGAGGGGCCTCCTTGAGCCGAGCGTAAGCCATCCTGAAGGAGGTCTCTCCGCTGCATCGCCACTGACGTGGCGATTCCGGTCGAGATGACACTAAAAAAGTCTCTCCGCTACATCGCCTCCGACGTGGCGATTCCTGTCGAGATGACAAAAAAAAACTATGACAACAACCCTGTAAACCATGCAACACCGCACCCTCGGCGCCACCTCCCTTTCCGTTTCCGCCCTCAGCTTTGGCGCCTGGGGCATCGTGGGCGGCCTCAACTGGGGCCATCAGGAGAAGGCCGACTCACTGGCGGCGCTGCGCGCGGCGTACGACGCCGGCATGACGACCATCGACACCGCCGAGATGTACGGCAACGGGTACTCCGAACAGCTGATCGGCGAGGCGCTGGGCGATGTGCGGGATCAGCTCGTGATCGCGTCCAAGGTTGTGCCGGCGAACTTCGCCGAGACTGACCTCCGCGCCGCCTGCGAGCGAAGCCTCACGAACCTCGGCACGACATGGATCGACCTCTACCAGCTCCACTGGCCCAACTGGGAGATGCCCATCGAAATCCCCATACGTACGCTCGAAGCGCTCAAGCAGGAGGGCAAGATCCGGGAGTACGGCGTGTCGAACTTTGGGCCGCTGGACCTGCGGGACGCGCTCCGCGCCGGCTTCACGCCGGCGAGCAACCAGGTCGCCTATAGCCTCCTATTCCGGGCCGCCGAGTACGCCATCCAGCCGGCCTGCCTGGACGCCGGCGTGTCCATCCTCTGTTACTCCCCCCTCCTGCATGGACTCCTCACCGGCAAGTTCAATCAGCCGTCGGAAGTACCGGAAGACCGGGCCAGGACGCGCCACTTTTCGACGGGTCGCTGGGCACAGGTGCGCCACGGCCAGCGCGGCTTCGAGGACCTGCTGTTTAACACCATCCAGGACATCCGGACCATTGCCGAGGGAGCCGGCGAGCCCATGGCCGACCTCGCGCTGGCCTGGCTGCTGAGTCAACCCGGTGTGGCATCCGTCGTCGTCGGAGGCCGCAATGCCGGGCAGGTGCGCCGCAACGTCCGCGCCGCCGAGCTGGTGCTGTCGCCCGACATCGCCGGCGCGCTCGACGACGTCTCGACCGCCCTCAAGGAGGCCATGGGGCCGAACCTGGACATGTGGCAGGCTACGCCGCGAATCAGGTAGGCTACACCTCAACCCCATCTCGCCGCATCGCCGCCTCGTCCGCCGGCGCGGCGACGGTGCCGGCGGGGTGGTCGTACCAGCCGGGGTCTGCGCCGTCGGGCGGCAACTCCTCCCGGATCTTCACCAGGGTAAACATCCCCCCCATCGCTACATACCCGAACGGCCCCGGGGCGCCGCGCATGGCGATGCTGTTCGCCGGAGCCGGCATGTGGCCGTGTTCGAGGTGCTCGCCGTGATCGGCCATGCCGGTATCGCCCATCGTCATGTAGCCCGGCAGCAGCGGGCGCACCGCCTGATTCAACCCATCGACGTTAGCCCCGATCAGGTTCGGCAGGCCGTGGCCCATCTGGTTCATCACGTGGTGCGTCATGTGGCAGTGCAGCGCCCAGTCGCCGGGGTTGTCCGCCACGAACTCGACGTCTCGCGTCGTCCCGACGGGCACTAACACGGTGGTTTCGGGAAACTGCGCCGAGGCCGGAATCGGACCGCCATCGGTGGCGGTGACGGTGAGGAAGTGACCGTGGAAGTGGATCGGGTGGTGGTGCATCGCACTCAGGTTGCCGATCCGGATTCGCACTTTTTCGCCCCGGCGGGCGAGCAGGGCGTCGGTCCCTGGAAAGGAGCGCGCGTTGAGGGTGAGGATGTTGAAGTCGATCATTTCGTTCGGGTCCGGCCGCGATGTCCCCACATCCACCCGCCACTGGCTGAGGAGGAGGACGTAGTCGCGGTCCACGCGCGGCGCCAGCCGGCGTGGATGAAACACCATCATCCCCATCAACCCCATCCCCATCTGCACCATCTCGTCGTGGTGGGAGTGGTACATAAACGTGCCGTGCTGGCGGACATCGTACTCGTACATAAACGTCTCACCCGGCGCGATCGCGCGTTGGTTGAGGCCGGCCACCCCATCCATCCCGTTCGGGAGCAACACCCCGTGCCAGTGCACGGACGTCGCCGCCGGCAGGCGGTTGGTGACGTAGATCCGGATCCGATCCCCCTCGACGGCCTCGATCGTGGGACCGTGCACGCGGCCGTTGTAGCCCCAACAGGTGGCAGAGAGGCCCGGCGCGAACTCGTGCCAGACCTCCTCGGCCACGAGGTGGAAGACCTTTACGCCGTCGACGATCCGCCACGGCAACGAGGCGCCGTTGGGGGTCACGACAGGGGTATAATCGGCGCCGGGAAGCCCGGGCCGGGAGGGTGCGGCGCCGGCGGTGGGCACTACGAGCGCGCTACCCAGGGCAGCCGCGCCAGCGAGAAGCATTTCGCGTCGGGAGATGGACATGGGGTGTCAGTGGATTCGGGTGACGGGGAGAACAGGAACGGTGGATGGGGATGTTGACGCGCCGGCCTCGGACGCGCCGCCCTGCAGGAGAAGGTTGTAGCGAGTGCTGGCGAGATGGTAGGCGTGGAGCGCGTCCAGGTAGGCCGTGCCGGCCTCGATCTCCTGCCGGCGGGCATCGAGCAGCTGGAAAACGCCGACTTGCATGGCGTTGTAAAGCTGCTGGGTCTCGGCCGTGACCTGGCCGGCGATGGGTAGGATGATCTCGCGGTACCGCGACGCCGTTTCGTGGGCGAGGCGGAGGGCTTCGCGGGCGATGCGGGCCTCGGCGCGGACCTGCGCGGCCTGCTCCAGGTACCGGGCCTGACGCCGGCGCAGATGCGCCGCGGCCATCGCCTTGCGGGCCTGGCCGCGGTCGAACACCGGCACCGGCAGCGCCACGACCGGGCCGGCCTCCCAACCGCCTTCGCGGACCGCCTCGGCGCCCACCGACAGCGCCGGCACCAGGGCCGAGGCGTTCGTGGCCCGGAGCTGGCGACCCAGGGTTTCGATCTCCTGCCGGCCGGCCGCGAGCGTAAGGCTCGCAGTGAGCACCGCCTCGGTGAAAGCCGCCGAGTCCGTCGGTAGCGGATCGGGGTCGGGCAGGCGGTCGTCGACCGACCACTCTTCGGGGTCGACGCCCAGCAACACCTGAAGCCGTTCGCGACGGATCAGCCGGCCGGACTCCGCCGCGTCAAGGGCCGTCAGCGCCTGTTCGCGGGCGAGCTGCTCGGCATGCAGATCCACTTCCCGGATGTTGCCGGCTTCGCGAAGGCGCACCGCCACCTCTAGCGCGGCGTCGGAGGCCAGGGCGACCTGCCGGCGGAGGACCGCGTGCGCCTCGGCGGCCTGGAGGTCGTAGTAGGCGACACGGACGCGGCTGGCCAGTGCAAGCGCGGCGCCGGCGACCCGAAGCTGCTCCGCATCGAGCGCCGACGCGGCCACGGCGCGACGGAGGGGGCGGTAGAGCAGATCCAATACATCCATCGACAGCCCAAAGCCGAGGTCGGGCGCGTGGTCGTCTTCGAGCGGGTAGCCGATGTGTGCTTCGACGACCGGATTCGAGAGCAGGCCGGCCTGGAGCAGGTCCGCCCGGGCGATGCCTAGAGACGCGAACTCGGCCTGAAGGCCAGGGCTGGCGAGCAGGGCGAGTTGGACGGCCTCGTCGGCCACGAGGCCGTCGGCAAGCAGCGCCACGGTGCGTTCGGCGAGGAGCGCCTCTTCGGGACGGTCGATGACGGCGAGGCCGGCGCGGTCCGCCACCTGCGCCTCGACGCTGGAAAAACCCGCGTCGCGGGGCACGCTGGCGCAGCCGGCGGCCAGAACAACCAGCGCGACAAAGCCGGCCGGCGTGTGGAGGAAAGGTATGGGCATGGGGAAAAACCTGAGCCTGAGATGAGGTAGTACCAAGACGCGCCCTGGAGGGGATGTCACGCTGAACGACGCCGAAGTGAGCTGCCCGGGATGTATAACTCGGGCGAGTCGGACGGCCCTTGCGGCCCTTGCTTCATCCTCTCCACGGTGATTCGGGAGGTCCTTCGACAAGCTCAGGATGACCAACAGTTAACCAATCCAGATACGCAAGCAACAGCCTATTCGGTGGCCCCAGTCTTCAGATTAGGAGTTGCGAGTATCTCAGATGGCGGGCCGGCCCGGTGGGATCGGGCGGGTCCGTGAGGCGGGAAGGGAGAGCGGTAGTGGGATGGGAGAGGGAGGCCGCCGGCTCGTACGCAATCGCCGCGACATGGGGCTCGGGGAGCTGATTTGCTACGACGACTGGCGCCGGCGCGACGCGCCACGCGCAACAGGCCAGTGCTAGCCCGGATTCAACGGGTACAAAAGCGGATGTGTCTACTGGCACATCTACCGAATCCGAAACCACGGTTGCGCCGTGGCAGGGCGGCTGGGACGCGGCCATCGCAAGGGGCTCGTTTACCTCCATCATCCGGCACGCATGCAGCACCGACGGCAGGACGCCGGCGGCGAGCAGGGTAGCGGCATACAGGAGAGCCGGCCAGGAAGCGAAGCGGCGCATCGGCGTGAAAGACAGTTGCGTGAAAAGCGGGTACGGGCGGGGCATGATGAGGTTCCATTTGCCGGAGTCCGTGCAACTCTGATTGGGATCCGCTATCATGCGCTGGAATTCTGGATTTGTCGCACGGGCCATGCTCACCATTGAACCCTACCCCGATCTTCAGCCGGCTGTCTTCATCGCCGACTGGCCGGCGCCGCTCGGAGAACTCCCGCCGGCCGGCTGGCTGGCCGACTTGATGCGACTGGACGCTCCCGCCCCGATCCAGCGATCGGAGGCTGTGCGTGGCGCCGTGCGCGACCTGCTCCGCCATCGCGGCTACAAACCCACGGGGCGCGGCAAGCCGGCGTCCGAGTACCTCGTCAAAGCCGCCGAGGAAGGACCGTTGCTGCCCATTAACCTCGCCGTCGATGCCTGCAACGCCGTGTCGCTGCACAGCGGGTTGCCGATCAGCGTGATCGATCTGGGACGGGCTACGCTGCCGTTGCGGATCGCGCCGGGTGAGGCCGGACAGGCGTATGTGTTTAACGTCTCCGGCCAGGCAATCGATGTCGAGGGGCTGCTGTGCCTGCACGACGGTGCCGGCCCCTGCGCCAACCCGGTGAAGGACGCCCAGCGCACAAAGACGCACGCCGGCACCTTGCGGACGCTGACGGTGATCTGGGGCGTTGAACCCCTCGCCCACCAGACCGAAAATGCCCTCGCCTGGTACCTGGCGTTGCTCATCCGCCTGGAGGCTAAAGTGGACGTGTTGGTGGGATGAACACTTGGACACGAGGTATCGTGTCCATGCGGGATAACGTAAAAACGGACAAACGTGATGATTCGATTACTGCTAGTAACCATCCTCCTCGCCGGCTGCGGCGCACCGCCGGCGGCCGACCCGGATGCATGGATGATCGGGCCGTTCGAGAAATACGCCGGCAACCCGATCCTCATGCCGCAGGGCGCCACGTGGGAGGCGAAGGACCTGTTCAACCCCGCCGCGTGGAGCGACGGCGAGACGATCCATCTCCTCTATCGCGCCGAGGACTCCAGCGGCATCGGCATCTGGAACGGGACCTCGCGTATCGGGCTGGCCACCAGCACCGACGGGATCGCCTTCACCCGTGAGCCGGAGCCCATCTTTGGGCCGGCGGATCCGTGGGAGCTGCCGGGTGGCACCGAGGACCCCCGCATCGTCCGCATTGACGGCACATTCTACCTCACCTACACCGGCTACGACGGTGAGACAGCCCGGATGGGCATCGCCACCTCGCCGGACCTCCGTACCTGGACGCGGCACGGCCCCACGTTCCCCGAGCGCGGATGGACCAAGTCCGGCGCCATCCTCCCCGAACCCATCGATGGGAAGTACTGGATGTACTTCGGCGACACGAACATCTGGGCGGCACATTCGACCGATCTGTTGAACTGGACGGTGGTCGAAGAGCCGGCGATCCGCCCCCGCCCCGGCATGTTCGACAGCCGGCTCGTCGAACCCGGGCCGCCCCCGATGCTCACCGAACACGGCATCCTGTTGCTGTACAACAGCGCCGACGACAGCCTCAAGTACGCGGCCGCGCAGGCCCTGTTCGACCCGAAGAACCCCGCCCAGCTCATCGCTCGATCCGACGAACCTTTCCTCCAGGTCACCAATGAACTCGAGAAGTCCGGCCAGATCGCCAACGTCGTCTTCGTCGAGGGCCTCATCGAGTCCGAAGGCATCTGGTACCTGTATTATGGCATGGGGGACTCCGGCATCGGCGTCGCGACGGCGCCGGCCGGGAATCGCTAGGCCACACGACCGACGAAATCCCGGAACGAATGGTCGCCGCGCGGAAAGCCTTTCAGGCGGGGGTCCGGCAGGAATTCAACCGCGACAGCGAATGGTGAGCCGCCGGCGCGCTGGCACCACGCTTGCCTGCCCGGGTGGGAATCCTCATCCACCCGAGCCCGCGCCATGCCGCCGACAGCACCGCATCCTGCCCCGTCACGCGCCACGAAGCAGGACATCCTGCGGTATTTCCTGGCGTTTCTGCTGTTTTTCCTGATGGTCGTCCCGTACTGGAATCGGGGCCCTGTTTGGTTATCCCGTCCGGATACGTATACGCGGGGCATGATCATCAAAGGGGAGTTGGAAGGACGCTCCCTTGATGCCAATGGCATCGCGTGGCTGTATCGGTACAGTGCCCATGAACTAAAGCCCGTCATCAACCCGTTCGCGATCCTGTTTAACCAGTATCGGTATCGGTTCACCCCCGAGGCGTTCGAGGTGGTGGTGGGCGCCGGCGAGACACCGACGACCGAGATCTCCGCCACTCCGTTGCGCGAGTTTGCCGTGTATCAATCCGGCCGGTATGTCTACCTGCGCATCGAACCCAACGGCACCAACCGGGTGTTGTATGCCAAAATTTCAGGCCGTGAGCTAGAAAAATCGCTGGAGACGTATATTCGGGATTGATCCACCCAGCCCGGTTGACACCATGAAAGGACTACCTCGTGCCGGCATTGCACGCTACGCGACGCTGTGCGCGGTCCTGTTTACAGCCCTCTCCGCCTGTTCTCCGCCGCCTGTTCTGCCCGAGATGTCGCCGCAGGTGAGCGGCGTCGATGCCCTCTTTATCGGCATCAGCGCGGTCGATGAGCACATCGTATGGCTGAGTGGCGTAGACGGTCTTTATGCTCGAACGACGGATGGCGGCGCCACCTGGCAAACCGGTGTCGTTCCGGGGGCGGACTCCCTCCAGTTTCGCGATGTACATGGCGTCGACGACCGCACGGCCTATCTGTTGAGCATCGGCAGCGGCGACGACTCGCGCATCTATAAAACGGACGACGCCGGCCAGAACTGGACGCTCCAGTTCGTCAATGCCGAGCCGGCCGGCTTTCTGGACTGCATGGATTTCTGGGACGCCGACAGCGGCATCGCCTTCAGCGACGCCGTTGATGGCCAGTTCTACCTGATCACCACCTCAAACGGCGGGCAGAGATGGAGCCGGATTCCCCCCGGCAACCTGCCTCCCGCGCTGCCCGGAGAAGGTAGCTTCGCCGCCAGCGGCACCTGTGTACAGACCATCGGGAGCCAGACGGTGGTCGTAGGCACGGGCGCCGGCGGAAAAGCGCGTTTCTTGCGCTCGGACGACAGGGGCGCTACCTGGCGCATCGTCGAGACCCCCGTCGACCACAGTTCTCCCACGGCGGGCCTCGCGTCGGTAGCTTTCTCGGACGGCCGCCACGGCGTCGTCGCGGGCGGAGACATGGCGTCTCCGGACGCGCGCCAGAACAACATCGCGGTGACGTCCGATGGAGGCGAAACGTGGAACCTCGCCACCGCTCCGCCGTTTTCGGGCGCGATCTACGGCATCGCGTTCGCCCCCGGTACGTCTACTCCAACCCTGGTGGCCGCCGGCCCCCGTGGCCTCGCCGTCACCCTGGATATGGCCCACACCTGGACGTTGCTCGATAGCCTGAACTACTGGACGGTCGGCTTCGCCCCCAACGGCGACGGCTGGGCTGCCGGCATGGGGGGCCGCGTCGTTCGCCTCCAGTTTCCCCGTTAATCGACCGAGACACGATATATCGTGTCCCTACGGTCCAAAACCGGGCGTTTTCGATCGCTTTCAGGGTGCCTCGTTACGTCACCATCAACTCATCCCACCGGCTACATGGATTGGTTTTCATCTCCCGATGCCTGGATCGCCCTGCTCACGCTGACGTCGCTTGAACTGGTGTTGGGCATCGACAATATCGTATTTATCTCCATCCTCGCCGGCAAGCTTCCTCAGGCACAGCGCGAAAAAGCGCGCTTCCTGGGCCTGGGGCTCGCGATGGTGTCGCGGATCGCGCTGCTGTTCTCCATCGCCTGGGTGATTCAACTCACGGCGCCGTGGTTCACCATCATGTCGAATGAGATTTCGGGGAGGGATCTCATCCTCATCATCGGCGGCTTCTTCCTCATTGCCAAAAGCACCCACGAGATCCATCAGAAACTCGAAGGGGATGAGACCGCTTTGTCGGCCGCGTCCGCGCCGTCATTTCGGAGCGTGCTTATCCAGATTATGCTGCTCGACCTCGTATTTTCGCTTGACTCCGTCATCACGGCCGTAGGGATGGTCGATGAGATATCGATCATGATCATCGCCGTCATGATCTCCGTGGCGTTCATGATGTTCTTCGCTCGGAGCCTCAGCGAATTCGTCGAACGCCGGCCCACGATCAAGATCCTCGCCCTCTCGTTCCTGCTCCTGATCGGTGTCGCCCTGATCTCGGACGGTCTCGATCACCACATCCCGAAAGGCTACATCTACTCGGCGATGGGCTTTTCCATCTTTGTCGAGCTGATCAACCTGCGAGCCCGCAAGAAGCCGGAAGTCGAGCCCGTGAAGCTGCGTGAGCCGTATGTTCAGCACTGAACTCGTCCCACACGCGCATACCCTTACTCCTTCTTTTTCCGCATGGCCGCCCAGGCGTCCAGGTTTTCGCGGATGAATTCGCCGAAGTCCTCGATGTCCTTGGCGGACTGGCGCCAGAAATCCTTGAATGACTCGGTGTCGAAGGCAGCGCCGTAGATGCGTTCCCACTTCGTGCCGCCCGACGCAATTTCGTCTTCGTAGAAGGCGGCCAGTTGCCGGCAGGCCATGGCCACGACGGTGAGGTTGGCGTCCTCCCCGAGCGGGTCGAACACACTGGAGACACCCTCGTCGATCTCGATGAGCCGCTCGAGCACCTTGTTGTACTGTTTGACGCAATAGGCGATGCTTTCGGCATCCGAGCCGGCCCACGCCGCCTGCTGCGCCATCCGCGCGGTGCGGCGGAGAACGTTGACGAGTTTTACGATTTCCTGGTCGCGTTCCATAAGGCAGCTAGAAAGGATATGAGTTAGAGGGTGACGTTACGCGTAACGCAAATCACAAAGAGGCACACGTCAGGCGTTCGCCCGGCGCGAAGAGGCGGTCGAACCACTCGCTGAGCCAGTCGGCCGAACGGGTGGTGCTGAGTTGCACGAGCAGGTCCCGTCCGCGCATGCGGACACTTCCCGGGCCGGCGCTGTCGGGTAGCGGCGTAAATCCATCCGTAAGCTCGGGTTCGAGGGCGCGGACACGGTTGAGGAGGCGGTTATACTGCCGGACGCAGTGGGCGTGTACGGCGGCGTTGGGATCGGCGATGAGGGCATAGCCGGCGTCACTGACGAGTTGCGCTAGCACGTTGGCGAGTTTATCGATCGGGTCGGTCATACAGGTCGGTCAAAAAGGCGTCATTCGGGATCGAGGCGGGCGAGGGCTTCCTTCAGCAGCGTTCTGCCGCGGTGCACCCTCCACTTGACGGTCGAAACAGGAATGTCGAGGAACGATGCGATACGTCGTAGCGGCGTATCGTCCAGGAAACGAAGGCGGAGGACCTCCGCGTAGTCGGCCGGCACCAGGCGCAATACCGCCGGCCGATACCGAAGGGCCAGTTCGTCGAACGCCCTCAGATCGCCTAGGATCGCCGCGACCACCAGCACTTCGTCGGGCGATTCCCGCGGGTTCGCACTCATGCGGATTCAGGGATCTCGAACATCCAACTACCTTCTAGATACCGCCGGCGGCGAAAAAGTTAGCAACGATGTCATTTTCTTTACGTGTTGTTCGGGTTTCGCACCACGCAGGGTGTTTATTTTCAAGGAGATACACCGTGTGCCGGACCTTAAATCTTCCGCTAATAATGGCCCAATCCGGCGGCACGGCATTCTTTATTGGTGATGATGGCCTATTTTAGGGTCCATTCTTTTGAACCTCCTGCCCGCTTGCCGTTTCCGTGTTCGTACCCATCCAAAGGGGATCGGCGCCACGGCGTACGGTGCGCCCGGTGTGGAAGATGCGCCGAGGGCGCCGTCCCACCTCCCCTGCTTTGCTCCCGCGACACGCGCGGTCACGTGCCGGCCGCCGTGAGTACGTCTTTCCAGGTGATCGGACACACGCAATGAGCGACCCCAAAACCGCCAACTCCATGAATCCCACCAGCCTCGTTGATATCCTCCGCTGGCGAGCACTGCATCAGCCTGAACGACTTGCGTACACCTATTTGATCGACGGCGAGATCGAGGGCGATCGGTTCACCTACGCCGAACTCGATCGGCGGGCGCGGAGCATCGCGGCGAAGTTGCAGACCATGGGTGTGGCGGGGGAGCGGGTGCTGTTGTTGTATCCGGCCGGCATCGATTACATTGCGGCGTTTTTTGGCTGCCTGTACGCCGGCGCGATCGCCGTGCCGGCCTATCCGCCGCGCAAGAACCGTTCTATGGGCCGGATCGAAGGCATCGTCGGCGATGCGGACGCGCGGATCACGCTCACGAACGATCTCATCATCGGGGACATCGAGGGTCGCTTCGAGGAAGACGAAGCGCTGAAAGGAATGACGGTGGTGTCGACCGACACGATCCCCCTTGCACTGGCCGATGCGTGGACCGACCCCGGCGTCGGCGAGGACACGATCGCGTTTCTGCAATATACTTCCGGCTCCACCGGCACGCCGAAAGGCGTGATGGTGAGCCACGGCAACCTGCTGCACAACGAGGGCCAGATGGAGGCCGCGTTCGGCACCAGCGCGGACTCCGTAGTCGTCGGCTGGCTGCCGTTGTACCACGACATGGGGCTCATCGGCAACATCCTGAACCCGCTCTACCTCGGGTACCCCTGCTACTTCATGGCACCCGTCGCCTTCCTGCAGAAACCGGTACGCTGGCTCGCGGCTGTTTCAAAATACGGAGCAACGATCACAGGAGGTCCGAACTTCGCCTACGACCTGTGCGCCCGCAAGATCGCACCGGAAGACCGCGTCGGGCTCGATCTTAGTCGGCTCCAGACGGCCTACAACGGAGCCGAGCCGGTGGCTTCCGACACCCTGGACCGGTTCACCGAGGTGTTTACCCCGCACGGCTTCTCGGCGACCAGTTTCGTGCCGTGTTACGGTCTGGCGGAAGCCACCCTGTTTGTCGGCGCCAACCCGGTCGGAACGCCGGTACACCGCCTCCGCGTACGCGGCACCGCGCTCGAACAGAACAAGGTGATCCTCGCGAAAGGGACGGTGGAGGACGAACGCATCCTCGTGAGCTGCGGTCAGTCCTGGCTGGGGAATACCATCCAGATCGTCGACCCCGAAACGGGCGTCCGCCGGCCCGACGGCGCCGTCGGCGAGATCTGGCTTTCCGGCCCGAGCATGGCGAAAGGCTACTGGAATCGCGGCGAGGAGACCGAGCGTACGTTCCACGCGACACTCGCCGAAACGCCGGGAGTGGACTACATGCGCACGGGCGATCTCGGATTCGTCCTGGCCGGCCACCTCTACGTCACGGGCCGTCTCAAGGATCTGATCATCATCCGCGGCCGCAACCACTACCCGCAGGACATCGAGAAGACGGTCGAAAACAGCCACCTCGCCCTCGAACACGGCGCCGCCGCCGCATTCTCCATCTCGGTCGATGGCCAGGAGAAGCTGGCCGTGGCGATCGAGGCGAAACGAACCCACATGCGCGGCCTGAATGTCGAGGAAATCGCCCGCGCGATCCGCAAGGCGGTCTCGGAAGTGCACGAACTCCAGGTCCAGGCCATCATGCTGCTGAAGCCGATGAGCCTGCCGAAGACATCCAGCGGCAAGATCCAGCGGCATGCGTGCCGGACCGGTTACCTCGCCGGCACGCTGGACGTGATCGGGCAGCATGCCCTCGAAACACGCGCCGAGGAAGAAGAAGAAATGACCGAGGCGTTTCTGGACCGCGGCGCGCTCGCCAACCTGCCGCACGCGGAGCGCAAGACGCTGGTGTCGTTTTTCCTCCAGCAACTGGTCGCCAAGGCCCTCAAGATGCCCTTTACGAGCATCGACCCGAACCAGTCGCTCAGCGTGCTCGGCCTGGATTCGCTAGATACCGTCGAGCTGAAGCTCGAAATCGAGCGCAACCTGAAGGTCACCGTCCCGATGGACGAGGCACTGAACGACCTCACCGTGTCCGAACTGGCCGATAAGCTCTCGTACCAGTTCACTGGCGCGCCGGCTCCGGCCCCCGCGCCGGCGTCGAAGAAGGCCGAAAAGAAGGACCTGTTCGAGAAGTGCGACACGGACGGCGGCTACTTCGGCAAGTACCGCCAGCAGAAGGACCAGTACTTCACCCAGCCGATCCTGGAAGGCACGCCGGCGCCCCGAATGAAATTCAAGGGGCAGGAAGTGGTCGTCTGGTCGATCAACAACTACCTCGGCCTCATCGGCGACCCGACCATCCAGCGCGCGGCCGAAGAAGCCGTCCGCCAGCACGGCGTGTGGTCGCCCATGGGGTCGCGCATGCTTTCCGGCAACACCGAGCGGCACCTCGAACTCGAGCGCCGCATGGCCCGCTACCTCCAGAAAGAGGCGTCTATCGTCTTCAACTACGGCTACATGGGCGTGATGGGGACGATCGACGCCGTCGTGGACGGCAACGACTCGATCATCATCGACAGCCTCTCGCACGCCTGCATCGTGGACGGTGCGCTCGTCGCCTCGAGCGGCAAACCGTTCCGGGTCTACCGCCACAACGACATGAACAGCCTGGAGGAACAGCTCCAGAAGGTCAACGAGACCCGCAAGGGCGGCGTGCTGGTCGTCACGGAAGGCGTGTTCGGGATGACGGGCGACATGGGCCGGCTCGACGAGATCTGCGCGCTGAAAAACCAGTACGGTGCACGCCTCTTCGTCGACGACGCCCACGGCTTTGGCATCATGGGCAAGACGGGCGCCGGCGTCGGAGAGTTGCTCGGGTGCCAGGATCAGATCGACCTCTACTTCGGCACCTTCGCCAAGTCGTTCGCGGCCATTGGCGGCGTCACGGCCGGCGACGAGCGGGTGATCGACTACGTGCGTTACAACGCGCGCACCCAGATCTTCGCCAAGAGCCTCCCGATGATCTACGTCGAGTCCGTCATGGCCGCGCTGGACATCGTCGAAAACGGGGACGCGCTCCGCGAACAGATGTGGCGCATCACCCACAAACTGCGCAATGGCCTGGTGGAGCTGGGCTTCAACGTCGGCGCCACGGCCTCCCCGATCACGCCGGTGTATATCCCCGCCGGCGACGAACGGACGGCTACCGAAGCGATGCATCTGCTGCGCACTAAATGCGGCATCTTCGTGTCGGCTGTCAGCTACCCGGTGGTCCCGAAAGGCGTCGTCCTGTTCCGGATGACCTCCACGGCTTCTCATACGGACGAGGATGTTGACCGGACCCTGGAGGCCTTCAAACTGCTGCGCGACCAGCTCAACCTGGAGCCGGCGTCGGGCGATGGCTACGTCTATACCGTCCCGGGCGACCTCGTGGAACCGACGCGCTGACGTACACCTCCCTACCCTCTCGTTCATGAACGCCCGCATCAATGGCATCCAGCAGGTAGGTATCGGCATTAGCGACATGGCTACCGCCTGGGCCTGGTACCGAAGCCATTTCGGGATGGACATCCCGGTCTTCCAGGAGGCCGCCGATGCGCCCCTCATGCAGGCATTCACGGGGGGCGTCGTGCAGTCGCGCAATGCGACGCTGGCGATCAATCTCCAGGGCGGCGGGGGGATGGAGATCTGGCAGTTCACAAGCCGGACTCCAACGGCGCCGGCGCAGCCCATCCGCCTGGGCGACTACGGCCTCTTTGCCGCCCGTGTCAAATCCCGCGATATCGCCGCTTCGCACCGGCAATACGCCGCCGCAGGGCTCGCCGGCCTGACACCGGTTCTGAACGACCCCGCCGGCCGGCCGCACTTTTTTGTGTCCGATCCGTTCGGCAATCGGTTCGACATCGTCGGCTCCGACAGCTGGTTCTCACACGCCAACCGGCATCTCACCGGCGGGGTGGCCGGTTGCATCATCGGGGTATCGGATATCGATAAGGCGAGGACCCTCTACAGCGGCGTGCTGGGTTATTCGCGGGTCGTGTACGAGGCGGAAGGCGTGTTCGAGGATTTCGCCGGCGCACGTCCCGAAGGGAATACCCGTGTGCGCCGTATCCTCCTCGCACAGGAAAACCAGGGCCGGGGCGGGTTCAGTCCACTATTCGGCGCAACGCACATCGAACTCGTCAAAGTGCTGGACCGATTCCCCGTGCCGGCCTTCAAGGATCGGTTCTGGGGCGATCTCGGCTTCATCCACCTTTGCTTCGACGTTCACGGCATGTCCGCCCTTGAAGAGTGCTGCAAAAACGCCGGCTTCCCCTTCGTCGTCGACAGCATGAACTCGTTCGACATGGGCGAGGCCAGCGGGCACTTTAGCTACATCCAGGACCCCGACGGCACCCTCATCGAGTTCGTCGAGACCCACCGGGTGCCCATCATGAAAAAGTGGAACTGGTACCTGGACCTCCGTAAACGCCCCGTGGACAAACCCCTGCCGCGGCTGCTGATTCGGGCGCTCGGGCTGAACAGGGTGTCCGATTAAGGTAAAAGGGAAAAGGAAAAAGGTAAAACCTGTTTTTCCTTTTTCCTTTTCCCTTTTACCTTTTCAAAGTCCCGCCAGGATCTTCAGCCAGCGTTGCCATGCCTGCTCGAAGGCCCGTTTATTGGGGTCAGTGCCGGCAGGGTCCTGGCCGTCGCGCATGAAGCCATGGCCTGAATCCGGGTAAAGCATGGGCTGATACATCTTGCCGGCATTCCGCATGGCCGTCGCCGTAGTTGGGATCGTTGCATTGATGCGGGGGTCGTCGCCGCCGTAGAATCCGTAGACCGGCGCCTGGATGCGCTCGAAGCCTTCCGCTGGCGGGCCGCCATAAAATACCATCGCGGCCTTTATATCAGATTGGTTGGTGGCGAAGCGTAGGGCCTGCTCGCCGCCCCAGCCGAAGCCAGCGACCGCCACTTTGCCGTTCGCCGCCGGCATCGCACGCATATAGGCCGTCACCGCCGCAAGGTCGTTCGTCACGACGGCGGGATCGAGCCTGGAGATCCCCAGGCTGACGTCGTCCTCCGAGGCAAAGGATTGCGTGTTGCCGCCGTCGGGGCCGGCGCCCGAGAGCAGGTCGGGCGCGATGGCGATGTATCCTGCCTCGGCGAGCCGGTCGGCCACGCCGCGGACCCAGTCGCTTAATCCCCAGTTCTCGTGGATCACCACCACGGAGAGCGCCTTTTCAGCGCCCTCAGGAAACACGACGAAGGCATCGACCTGGCGATCGCCGGCCTGAACGGTCACCCATTCCTGCTGCCGGGGTGAGTTGTCGAGACGCTCGAGGACGTAGCTTTGCGCCTGGGCGCTCGAGGCAACGGCCCAGAGGAGGAGTAGCGTGGTAAGCCGTGACGCGTAACGCATATCGGGATGCAGGTTGTAAGGTGTTCGGTGGTAAGATAGGGGTGTGAGTACGCGAATCTCAACAGGGGCTGACGGCTTTTCAGGGCGCCCCGCGCGCCAGGACCAGGGAGATGCCGGCCGCGTCCGACTCGGTAAAGACGCGGCTTGAATCCAGAAATCCCCCGCGGACGAGCAGGTAGGCGGTGATGTCCACATACTGTTCATACGGCAGCGTATTACCGGCTTGATAAGGCATGTTGCGTCGGTTGTAAGCCAGGAGTGTGGCGGCCGAGAGCCGCGTGGCAAGCACTTCGCGTTTGAGGCGCGGGCCGATACCCTGTTCGATCTCGTGGCAGGAGGCACAGTAGCTGGCATAGGCGGCCTGCCCCCTCTCCTGCTGGGCGCGGGCGTCGGCGGCAGGGTCCGCGCAGCCGATTCCCGAAAGGACGATCCCCAGAAGCAAGACATACTCCTTCATGCGACTCACGCCACCGTGATTGGGTGCGCCAGAGGAACGTTGTAAAGATACCCCTTTTCGTTGAACGGCACCTCCTCCGGCTGCGAATTGCCAGCAGCGTCGGTCGCCCGGGTGCGCAACGTGTGGGCGCCGGCGGCCGGCTCCCACTCGAATTCGAAGCGTCGCCAGGCGTATTGCATCGGCGGATCGATGAGGCGCGCCGGCTTCCAGCCGCCCCCGTCGTTCCACTCCACCGTCTCCACAGGCCCCTGTGGGGAGAAGGCGTAGCCCCGCAGCAGCTGCCGACCCGGCGCGAGCGTCGCCGGCCAGGGGAGGATGAGGATGCTCTTGATGGACTGCTCGGTGATGATCTTGCCGTCCGCCTCGCCCTCTTTCGGGTAGGCGTCGCCAATGAGGACGTAGGACGTCGTCACGTTTTTACTCCACACCGGCTGCGTGTGCGCCTCGATGCGGCCGAGCCACTTGACCTGGTTGCTGCCCACCCATCCCGGGACGATCGCGCGGACGGGGAAGCCGTGATCCTTCGGAAGCGGCGCCCCGTTCATTCGGTACGCCAGGATCGTATCCGGGTCCATCGCCTTTTCGAACGTCATCGGCCGGCGGAAGCCGCCTTCGGGCGCCTCGGTGTCCAGCCCGATCATCTGGATGTGCGCCGCCTGATCCGTCACGCCGGCGCGCGTCAGCACGTCCCGCAGCGCCACTCCCTCCCAGATCGCCATCCCGACGCCGCCGCGCTGCCATTGCGTCCCTTCCGCCGGCTGCCCCATCGTGGAGGCAAAAAACCCGCGCTGGTTGCCGCCGCATTCGAGGTAGGCGTAGACCGTGTGGACCGGCATCGCCAGCAGGTCCGCATACGAAAGCGACAGCGGCGTCGTGACGGCGTCACCGGCAACTTCCAGGCGGTAGCCGGCGGCGTCGACTTCGATGCTGTAGGCGTTGTTGCGGACAAAAAACAGTTCGTTCGGGGTGAGATACCCACCGAGTGATTCGATCCGAGGCTCCAGGCTGAGTTCACCGTGCCGGATAAAGGGCGTCGTGTCTTTAAAAAAGGAGGGCGGCAACGCCTCCGGCGCCGGCGCCTCGGTCTGGCAAGCCCCCGCCACCCCCGCCGCGCCCGAAACCCCCAGCAGCTTCAACGCCCGCCGGCGACCGAGAAAAAGATTCTGTGTATTCATTACGACGCGTATTTAACTTGCCAACCTGCCAACCTGCAACTTGCCAACCTGCCAACCATCCCTCACCAGCACCGCGCCACATACGTAGCGATGATGAACATCATCAGGTTGACGCCCAGGATGGTGAGCAGGCAGTTCCAGCCCGAGAGGTCGTCCGGCTCGGGGCCTTCGTACGGGGTATCATCGACTTCCATCAGTGGCCCTGCTGGACGGCTTCGGGGATCTCGCAGCCCTCCGTCCGGCGCGAGTCGACCAGGTACACGATCTTCCACCCGTCCGCCCCCTTCATCAGCTGGAACGAGTTGGCGCCGCAGTGGCTGAACGCCGTTCCCCGGTAGAAGGCGTAGGGCGTCCAGACGGATGCAAGATGACCGTCCACATACACCACGGCGTCCCAGATGCGTTCGTCCCACACCTCGTCGTGCGGCTGGCCGACGGCGTCGGCAAAGCCGGACGGGGAGCCCGGGTTGAGCGACGTGACGCCGTCACGTTCGACCACGCTGCTCATCGACGCGCCCTCCGCGAATACGCCGCGGACCATCTCGCCGTCGCCGGCGCGCATGCCGTCGAACAACGTGGTGATGACGGCCATGACGGCTTCTTGTTCAGACTGGGCGACGGCCGGCGTTGAGAAAACCAGGCCGACTGATAGAACCAGCGCCAGGCCAGCGGAGCGAATCAAACCTTTGTGTCGCATCGGTGGTATGCCTCGTGATCGTTAGATGTGCGGAATATACGGCATCCCATGAACACCATCCCTCCTCGCCTCGAACATATCGGAATCGCCGTCGCGGACGCCGCGTTTACGGCGGAAATCCTGAAAAAGGTACTCGGAGTGCCCGTGTATATGGTGGAGGACGTGGTCTCGGAGCAGGTGCGCACCCATTTTATCTCCGCCGGCACGGCCAAGCTGGAGTTGCTCGAAGCCACCGCGCCGGACTCCCCCATCGCGAAGTACCTGGAGAACAACCGCGAGGGGCTGCACCATCTGGCGTTTGAAGTGGCGGACATCGACGCGGCGTGGGAACGGGCGAAGGCGGCCGGCCTGGAGGTGCTCGGCCAAGGTCCAAAAACTGGCGCCGACGGCAAGAAGATCTTTTTCCTGCATCCCCGCTCGACCGGCGGCGTGCTGATCGAATTCTGCGCACAGCAACCTCTAACCCTGGCGCCCCGGATGATCGATGTGGGCGGGCGCTCGATCAGGACCTACGCAGCCGGCCGTGACGGCACCCCCCGACTGCTCGTGTTGCCCGATGCCGGGCGGATGGGGCTGGCGCAGGGGCTGGCGCAAGACTGGCAGGTGGTGGCGGTGGACACTATGGACCTGGTGGACAGGGAGCCGACTTCTCGTGAGCTGGAGGAACAGGCCAGCGTGGTAATTCGGGTGCTGGATGTGTATGACTGGCCAATCGCCGCCCTTCTCGGGTTCGGGCTGGGCGCCACGGTGGCGCTGCACCTGGCGGCGATTGCGCCGGAGCGGGTGACGGCGGTTGTGGCCCATGCGCCCCGCCCCATGCCAGTGACGCCAAGTAAGGCCCCGGTCCTCCTTTCCGCCCTGGATACGGACCCCGCGTTTACGCCGGCGGACGCCGTGCGAATGCTGGAGCGCTACCCGGAAGCACGGTTGGCGATTACCCCGGACTGGGCGTGGGGCGCCGCGCACCCAGCATTGCAGTGGCTGGCGGATCAACGGTTCCGACTCGGAATGGCGTCCGAACGTCACCCGTTGTCGAAATAGTCGGAGTCAATTTTTTTCACTTCGTACTGCCCTGCCGTGGAGACGCCGACGTTGTACTCGACCATCAGCCTGGAAAGCTGGAACCCGTCGATGAGGATAATGCGCGTTTCGATGAACGAAGCGTACTCTTGGGCCTCTTTCGTGAAACTCGACGTCGTGATAAACACGCCTTTTCGAGCCCGTTGTCCCTGCAGTGCACCGGCGAATTTCTGGATCTCCGGTCGCCCCACAACGCTTTCCCATCGTTTGGCCTGAATGTAAATCACATCGAGTCCCAGCCGGTCTTCGTTGATGATGCCATCGATCCCACCATCACCACTTTTGCCGATGGCCCTGCCGGCATCCTGCCGGTTGCCTCCATAGCCCATCTTCACAAGCAGATCGATCACAATCCTTTCAAAAAAGGAAGGGGCGGATTCCTTTACCATGCCCAGAAGCTCCTCCTCGAGGACTTTTCTCAGCGCCTGGTACGCAGAAGCCAGCGCATCCTCAGGGGTTTTCCGGGTTTCTGTCTCATCGAGATCGGTAACCGCCGCACCCTCCTCGCTTCGATCCCGCCGGCGATTTTTGAACTCTAAAAATTGGGGAAATTGTGCCAGCGTAGCGGCATCGATCCGCTCGGTATTTGATGCCAGCAGTTCTTTTCCCAGCGGTGTGATCGTAAAAAACCCGCGCCGTGGTGTGACCAACAGGCCGGCTTGTTTCAGATACGACTTCGCCCAACCTACGCGATTGTTAAAAACGGCCTGCGTCCCGCTGGGCAACAACTCGCCGAGTTCCTCTTCGGTGAGCTTGAACCGTTCCGCCAGGGCCTCGACGGACTGACTGAACTTATGCACCTGCCCATCGGCGGCCAGTTGGAGGACGGGCAGCATGAGGGTTTGATAATCGGGAATGGCCATCAAAGAAAATGCACAGTTGAGATAATTGCAATTCGACTGGATCCCCGATCGGGGTCGGGAATGACGAAATAAGTATGCTTTTGCTATTATAAAACCACTTTACATAAAGTGACACGATTTCCTCAACACGCACGCGATCGGGTTTGGGAGCCTGCCCCTGGCTTCACCGGGAGATGACGTACGCACTCAATGAGGAATGTACCACCTTGAACAGAAATACACCAATAAAGAACATCATCACCGCTTCCACAACGCCGGCTCCATCCTCCCCCGGTCGTACCCCAGGGCAAACAGGGCGGCGCCGGCGAGGCGATTACTGCGGATGAAGGTGTATTTCTGGCGGAGGCTCTCCTCGTCCTCGAACCAGCCCTGGTACCAGCCATCGGCGGCCTCGTAGGTATAGTAAGGCACCCCGCTGAGGGAGTCCCGGCGGTGACCGGACTCGCGGATGCGATGGGTGGCCGGGACGGCGAAGTCGGGGGGCATGAGCGAGTCGAACGGGGCGTAGGTGACGAGTTGCGCGGGCCCGCGCGTGGCGGCGGCGGGGAGGTCGGTCTCGGTAGGCCATTCGAACCCGTAGTAGGGCACGGAGAAAAACAGTTTGTTTCGCGAGATGCCCAGCGCGTCGTACCGGGCGAGGATGGCCTCCCAGTTCTGCCCCTCCCATCCCCGAAGCGGGGCGATCGGGCCGGCGCGGGGCGCCTCTCGCCAGTGGATGTCATACCCCTGTACCACCACGTAATCCACCGCCGCCGCCAGCGCCACCTCATCAAACACGCCGGCATAATCAAACGCCGGCAAAAAGATCGAAAGCCCCGCAGCCCCGTACGGGCGCATCACATGCGCCCCCGAGCGGACCAAGTCCGCTCGGACCTCCCGAACAACCTCGACGAACCGCTCCGCCACCCCAGCCGGCACCTGCTCGAACACCTCGAAGTCGATATGCAGCCCGTCCGACGCCGGATCGAGGGCGAGCGCCACGAGGGTGGACCGCAACCGGGCCACGGCCTCGGGGTTCTGGAAGAGCGCCACGAAGCTGGCCTCGTCCGGCAGGGTAACTACCGGAACGATCCGGGTGCCGGTGGCGCGTGCACGGGTGATGAGCGGCTGCCAGGCCTCGGGCCAGCCCCGGTCGTAGATCACCGCGCCGGTGGAGTCGATCGACAGGTCAAAGAAAAAGAGCGTGTCGATGTAGGTCAGATCGATCTCGGCGTCGTGCGGGGCCATCCACCAGGCGTAATACCCCAGCACCGGAAAACCGATATCTTCCCGGGAGGGCACGCCGCAGCCGGCCAGCAGCAGAACTGCCAGCACGCCGGCGACGGAACGTCGTCGCACTCGGACGTTGAAAAGGCGGGCTGGATGCCAGATCTTCATGCCTTCTGATTCTCCCATTTCATACGGACACGCCATCGCGTGTCCGTAGCGTAGCCAGATGCCCTGGTTCTGCCCCAAAATCAATTGAAACCCACCGAAAACACCCTGCTCGCCGAAAAGTTGGCCAACCTGCCGGCGCGGCCCGGCGTCTACCAGCACAAGGACGCCGGCGGACAGGTGCTGTATGTGGGCAAGGCGAAGAACCTTCGCAGCCGCGTGCGCTCCTATTTCCTGGAGAGCCGCCCGCGCGAAGGCCGGCTGGATATCATGGTCCGCAAGATAGCGGACCTCGAGGTCATCGTCACGGACACCGAGGCCGAAGCGCTGATCCTCGAAAACAACCTTATCAAGAAGCTCAAGCCGCGCTACAACATCAACCTGCGCGACGACAAAACCTACCCGTTCATCTGCATCAAGAACGAGCCCTTCCCACGCGTCTTCCCCACACGCCGCGTACTGCGGGACGGTTCCAGATACTTCGGGCCGTACACCGACGTCAAGAACATGCACCTGATGCTGGGCACGATCCGGAGCCTGTTCAAAATCCGGACGTGTAGCCTCCACCTGGCCCCCGAGCCCATCGCCGCCGGCAAATACCAGGTCTGCCTCCAGTATCACATCAAAAAATGCCTCGGGCCGTGTATCGGAGAGCAGACGCCCGAGTCCTACACCCAGACCATCCACCAGATCGAAAAACTCCTGAACGGCCACACACGCGAACTGATCCGCCACCTGGAGGACGAGATGCAGCGCCTCGCGGGACTGATGCGCTTCGAGGACGCCGCGGCGCTGCGCGACCAGGCCGTCGCCCTCAAGAAGTACTCGGAGAAGCAACGGATGGTCAGCCAGGACTTCGTCGATCGGGACGTCTTCGCGATCGCGGTCGACCGCGAGATCAACACGGCCTGCGGGGTGCTCTTCAAGGTGCGCGAGGGCACCGTCGTCGGCCGGCAACACAAGTATTTACGCCAGATCGAGGACCGGACCGACGAGGAGCTCATGCAGGCTTTCCTGGAGCACTACTACACGGAGTCGACCTTCTTCCCCGAGGAGGTGCTCGTCTCCGTCCTCCCCACCGACATCGAACCGCTCGAGGCGCTGCTCCAGCTGAATCGGGGCAAAAAGGTGCCCATCAAGGCGCCGGAGCGGGGCGACAAGGCCGGCCTGAACCGCATGGTGGAGTCCAACGCGCAACTCTTGCTCGACGAATACAAACTCCAGAAGGCCCAGCAGGAGGAAGGCCGTATCCCCCACGCCGTCAAGACCCTCCAGCGCGACCTCCACATGAGCGCCCTCCCCCGCCACATCGAGTGTTTCGATATCTCGCACCTCGGCGGCACCGGCACGGTGGCGTCGTGTGTGGTGTTCGAGGACGGCCGGCCCAAAAAAAGCGCCTACCGCACCTTCAAGATCCGCAGCGCCGAGGGCAAGCCGGACGACTTCGCGTCTATGCACGAGGTGATCTCCCGGCGCTACGCGAAGCTGCTCGAGGAAAACGGACCCTGGCCGGACCTCGTGGTGATCGACGGCGGCAAGGGGCAGCTCTCCAGCGCCGCCCAGGCGCTCAAGGAGGTGGATGTCTACGGGAAGTTCACGGTGGTCGGCCTCGCCAAACGCCTCGAAGAGGTCTATTTCCCCGGCGATCAGGAAAGTGTGATGATTCCGCGCACGAGCGCCTCCCTCCAGCTCCTCCAGCGGATCCGCAACGAGGCGCACCGATTCGCCGTCACGTTCCAGCGCAAGCAACGGACAACGAGCACCCTCCACTCGGCCCTCCACGAGATCCCCGGCGTGGGGGAGAAGACGGCCCGTAAGCTGCTCAAAACCTTCGGGTCGGTCAAACGCACCCGAGAAGCCAGCTTCGATGAACTCGCCGGCGTAATCGGGCGCAAGACCGCCGAAAAGGTGTTCGCCTTCTTCCAGCCGCCCGATTGACCTTTATACCAGCGGCATACTCGCCTTCCACGCCGCCAGCGCTTCACGCAACTCGGGGAGTTGGACCGGCCGGCTGATGTACGGCTTGCCGGCGCCGGCGCCGAGCGCGATGAAGTCGATCCGTGGCCCATCGCCCTGCGCTCGGACGAAGGCGCCGAGCAGGACTTCGTCGACGATGGCAAGTGAGTACTCCACAGCCTGCCGCATCCCCAGGAAAGAGGCGATATCGCCGACTTCGTCGTTTTCGTACCCCAGATCGGCAAGCAGCCTGGCCAGTATCCGGCGCTCGACGCGGTTCGGACTGACCACGAGGAGGCGGACCGGTCCACTGTCGCGACGAGTAGCGAGCGGGGCCGGCGATTTCGTCGATTCAAACGCCCGCTCGATGGCGCTCATGAGCCGCTTGATTTTGACCGGCTTCGAGACCGTAATCGCTCCCGGCAGCCCCTCACCCTGGCTGTCGATGGCCGTCATCATCACCACCGGCACATCCCGCCAGAAATCGGGGAGGCTGGCGGAGGCGGATTCAAACACGCGTTCGTCCACCAGCAAGAGATCGGGCGGATGCGATCCACACGCGTCGAATGCTTCGTCCAGCGTCGGAGCGGTTACGACTTGCGGACCGAAGGTGGCCAGGAAGAGATCGAGCCCATTGCGGTTGGAGGTATTGGGATCGACGATGCAGAGCCGGCGTCCTTCCAGCATGATCCGGCGGGCTCGGTCGGCCTCGTCGAAGAACTCGACTCCCGGAGCATACAGCGTGAATGAAAAGGTGGACCCCATCCGCTCGATGCTCACTACCGTGATCTCGCCGCCCATCAGTTCCACGAGGCGTTTCGAGATCGCCAGGCCGAGACCGGTGCCGCCGAAGCGACGAGACGTCGTGGCATCCACCTGCGTGAACGGCTGGAACAGATGCGCAAGCCGGCCGGCGGGGATGCCGATGCCGGTATCGGTGATGCTCAGGCGAAGCGTGTGGTGCCCCTTGTCATCCACCCCGTCATCGACGACGTCCAGCCGTACCTCGCCCATCGATGTGAACTTGATCGCATTTGACAGCAGGTTGATGAGGATCTGGCGTAGGCGGACGGAATCGCTCACGATCCGGCGGGGTACGCCCGGCCCGATCCGCAGTACGAGATCCAACCCTTTTTCGGCCGCACGTGGCGAAACTACGTCTATAGCCTCTTCCACGAGATCGAGCAGGTCCATCTCCTCGGGATCGATATCGAACTTGCCGGCTTCGATCTTGGAAAAATCCAGGATATCGTTGATAATCGACAGCAGCGCCTGGCCGGAGCTGGCCATCGTATCCACATAGTCTCGCTGCTCTTCATCCAATTTGGTGCCGGAGAGCAGGCTTGCCATCCCGATAACGCCGTTCATGGGCGTCCGGATCTCGTGACTCATCGTCGCCAGGAAAGCGCTTTTGGCGATGCTCGCGTCCTCGGCGGCGGATTTCAGTTCAGCCATGCGGTCGAGCTGGTCGCGGATGGTGCCTGTTTGAGCCTCGATACGCCGATGCAAGGTGCCGTTCCAGACCAGGATCAAGACGACCACCACCAACAGTCCTATCGCTCCTTGAAGCGTGTGCTCCCGGTTCCACCAGGTGCCGTTCTTCAACACCGCGATGTCGCCGGCGTCGCGCAACGTCAGGGTGATGGGCCCGACAACGGGTTGCTCATCGAACCGCGGCAAAAACTCGAGCGCCACGATGCCTGTGACACGAACCGTGGCGCCCGGCCTGAGCTGCTTGAGGACTGACCCCGCCGTCGTGCCCTGGAACAGAGCGTCGAAGGACACCCCGCCCGATCGCAACGACAGCTGGGCTCTTTCCGTGAGTACTCTGGCTTCCTCGAGCCGGGCCGTCAAGCTGACCAGCCGGCCCTCGACGCCTGTCTCCAATGCCCCATCCAGCGCGAGGGCCATCGGCGCCGGCGCCAAACGCGCCTTGCTGTTGGCGAATACGTTGCCCTCAGCAACATATGGAGCAATTCCACCCTTTTTGATCACGCCGATCACATCGACGCTGTCCCCTTGTGCGATACGCCGCGAAGAAGCCGTTGTGGGTTCCACCCGCAAGGCGCCGGAATCGTCCTGGATAAAAAAGAACCCCTCATGCGTCCTGTGGGTGACAATACCTCGGATGCGTCGAAAAAGCGAGACCGACTGAAGATCGAACTGCCCGACCTCGTCGATTCGGGAAAGAGCGATCTGCTCGGGTTGTGTATACCCGGGTTCAATAACTCGGACACAATCCCAGTCAGGAACATACAGGACAATGCCAGTGAGTTGTCGATCCTGATTAAATACACCCCCGGCGACGGCCTTCACGCGGACGTGGGCCCCGGTGAGGCCGGCAGGCGGGACGGTCGAGTTGACGTTGGCGAGGATCGTCTCCTGGCCTACGACGAGTCGAAAGGTCGTCCCCTGGTGCTGGTTGCTCAGCAGCGTGTCTGGATTGACGAAAACACTCGCCACGATGGCATCAATCTCCACAACTTTCGAATCTTCCAGGCCGGCGAGGAGATACAAGATCGGACGTTGGGAAGGGGAAGGCAACGGCGCCTTTCCCAATACCTGGATCGAGCTCCCAGCCCGGATATCGTTGGCGAACCACCCTCTCGTCGTGACGCCTCGTACCCGTACCCGGGTGCCGGCCGGAGGATATACACCTGGATCTTCCATAAAAGTGCCCCCCGTCTCGTCCTGCAGGAAGCAGTACCGGCTGTCGCGCGCGCCGCAATACGTGATGACGCCTTCTACATCGATCGGAAACGCCGCATCCGCCTCGTGCGAGGGAATCGCCCGGATGGCCGCGACTGTGCGCAGCACCCTGCGCTCCGGTCCCTCCTGCGCATGCGCATGCCGGCTCGAAGTCCAGATTACCAGTAACAGGAGGATTCGGACGTAGCTCAAGGCCCTGACGAACAATGGATGAAACATACACGATCTGTATCGTCCTACCGGTCGATTGTTAAACGCCGGGGAGCCTTTTCGCCGGCCAGGGCTCCAGCGGCAGCGGATCCAGCCGCTCAATCGCCAGGAGCCGGTTGTACTTGGCGAGCCGTTCGGACTGGGTGATGGAGCCGACCTTGATCTGGTTTGCCGCCCATCCCACTGCCAGGTCGGCCAGCCAATCGTCCTCCGTTTCGCCGCTGCGCGCGCTCACAGTCACCTGCCAGCCGGCCTCCCGCGCCAGCCGCCACGCCTCCGCCGCCTCGGTCAACGTCCCGATCTGGTTCACCTTCAGCAACAGGGTATCCGCCGCCCCGGCTTCTATTGCCCGTCGGATCCGGGCCGGGTTCGTGCAGAGGAGGTCATCCCCCACCGTCCGTGCCTGCCCCGAAAGTCGCTCCTGTAATAGCGGCCACAAGGGCCAGTCCTCCTCCGCCAGCCCATCCTCCACGCTCACGATCGGGTAGGCATCGACCCAGCCGGCCACCCGCTCGATCATGTCGGCGCTATCGATGGGCGCCCCGCCAAGCGCATACAGCCCGTCCCGGTAGAAATGACTGGAGGCGACGTCGATCGCCAGGGCGACATCTTCCCCGGGCCGAAACCCGGCGGCCTCGATGGCCTCGACCGCCAGTGCGAACATGGCTTCGGCGTTCGGAAACGGCGGCGCCAGCCCCCCCTCGTCGGCCCGCAGCAGCCGGTAGGCGTACCGCTCCCGCGCCAGCCGGGCCGCCGCCTGGTAGACGGCGTAGGTGGTCGACAATGCCTCGTCGATTGTGGCGGCACGGGCGGGGACGACGAGCACGTCCTGTACTGGCACCTGACCTCCGGCATGTAACCCTCCGCTGAACAGGTTGACGGTCAGCCGCGGTAACGCCGGCTCGGCGCCCACCAGCTCAGCCAGATGCTGATACAACGGCACCCGACGTTCGGCCGCCACGGCCCGACAAAACGCGATCGAGACCGCCAGCACCGCGTTTGCTCCCAGCCGTCCTTTGTTCGGGGTGCCATCCAACGCGATCAGCCGTGTGTCGAGGTCGGCCTGGTCGTGTATTGGCACGCCCTGCACCGCTCCGGCGATTTCAGTGTCGATGTGCAGGGCCGCCTGCCGGCATCCCAGCCCACCATACCGGTGCGGATCGCCATCCCGAAGCTCGTGCGCCTCAGCCGCCCCACTCGACGCCCCGGAAGGCACCGAAGCCTCCCCCACCACCCCGCTTATCAGCACGCAGCGCGCCTTGACCGTCGGCCGGCCGCGGCTGTCCAGGATCTCGAAGCCTTCGAGCTGATCGATGATCGTCATATATGGATCTCCCTTAAAAAACCCTCGATGAGCCCCTCCACCCACGCCGGCGGTCGCCCCATCAGCTTCACAACCGCATCCCGCTGACGCATGCGTTCTTCCGGATCCAAATACTCCAGCGGCGACCGCCCCACCGCCCTCGCGAGCAGGCACGCCAGCGTGTGCGCGACGGCCCGCGACTCCATCCCATCGAACCAGGCGGCTCCTCTTGCTTCGCCGGCATACGCCGCCCAGTGCCGGCGCGCCGCGTCGACGAAAGACGTTCTGTATTCAGGTAGATGATGGGCCTTGCTCAGAAAATGGGTCAGCGAAAACCCGACGTCGAACGCGGGGTCGCCGATGTGGATGACTTCGTGGTCGAGCAGGATGAGCCGGCCGGCGTGAACGAGCACATTTTTCGGGCTGTAATCGCCGTGCACGACGGTAATGGCCGTCGCCCGGGTCTCCCGGATGAGCACCTCCAGAAACGCGGCGGCCTCTGGCGCCCGATCGGCCGAGGCCTGGTAGTAGGGCGCCAGGCGTAGCGACTCAAAAAAGGATCGGTCCCGCAGCCGGCCATCGACCGGGTACGTCGCCGCGTCGAACCGGCGATGGATCTGCCCCAGAATACGGCCAAAAGCGTCCACGAGCGAAGGTTCAACCACGCCGGCGAGCAGGTCGCTCTTCCAGTTCGTGTGGGGCTCGGGCGCCGCATCCATGGCCAGGATGTGCGCGGCCTCATCCTCGAACACAAACGGCAGGATGACGCCCGCCGGCGCCAGGCCGGCCAGCACCCGCATCCCTTCGGCCTCGCGATGGATGCGCGACGGGTCGCTGAACCAGTCGTCCTTCACCCGCAACTTGGGCAACGCCTGTTTCAGCACCCAGTGCGGCGGCTCGGGCCGGCGGAGCCACACCGTTTTATTGGAGACGCCGCCGGCCAACACGCGCATGTCGGCCTCCTCCCCCACGGGCAGCAGCCCGCGTGCCTGTAGATACTCGGCCAGCTGATCGGGAGCCTCAATGTCCATACGGGCGTCAGACCTTGAGTGCTTTGAATCGGGCCGCCTGGGTTTCTATCGCCACCTCCGTCGCCAGCCGCTCGACGCTAGACGCCCCAAAAAAGCCCTCGACGCCTTTTGTGCGGTCGAGCACGTACTGTACGTCCTCCGGCTCGCCGAGCGGACCGCCGTGGCAGAGCACGATGATGTCTGGCCGGAGCGCCTTCGCGCGGTCGCACATCGCCTGGATGCGCTCGGCGGCTTCGTCGAGCGAGGGCGCCGTCGTCGTCACGCCGATCGATCCCTTTACGGTCGTGTTCATGTGGGTGACGAGGACGTCGGCGCCGGCGTCGACCATCTTCTCCACCTGCTCGACATCGAACACATAGGGACACGTAAGCATCTCCATGTCGTGGGCGATGCGCACCATCTCGACCTCAAGATCGTAGCTCATCCCGGTCTCCTCGAGGATCTGCCTGAAATTACCGTCGATCACGCCAACGGTCGGAAAGTTCTGGATGCCGTCGAAGCCCATCTCCTTGATCTGTTTCAGGAAGACGTGCATCATCCGGAAGGGATCGGTCCCGTTGACGCCGGCCAGCACGGGGGTGTTTTTGACGACGGGCAGCACCTCGCCGGCCATGTCGACGACGATGGCGTTGGCATCCCCGTACGCCAGGATGCCGGCCGCGCTCCCACGCCCCGCCATCCGGTAGCGGCCGGAGTTGTAGATGATGATGAGGTCGACCCCGCCGCGCTCGGCGAACTTGGCGGAGATGCCGGTGCCGGCCCCCGTCCCGATGATCGGCCGCCCGGAGGCAATTTCATGCCGCAGCCGGCGGAGGCACTCGTGGTAAGGGATAAAAGGCATGGGAGGGAAGTGAAAAGTTAAAAGGGAAAAGTTAAAAGTAAAAAGGGAAAAGTGAGTTGTTTATTAACCTGTAGCCCGACTTCAAATCGCTATTCGCTAACCGCTACTCACGAATCGCTAATCCGCCAGCTCCGCGGCCGTCCACGGGGTCGTTCGATCGGCGGTGGCGGCGCGGATGGTGGCCACTTCTTCGGGCGTGACGGGGCCGGCGTCGTTGTCCCAGGCGGAGCGAATGTAGGTGAGCACGGCGGCAATTTCTTCGTCGCTCAGCAGATTGCGCCAGCCGGGCATGACGCCGTTATAGGTGACGCCCTCCACGACCACTTCGCCCGTTAATCCGTTGAGGAGGACGCGAATGATGCGGTCGGGATAGCCATCGACCCAGGGGGCGCCATCGAGAGGGGGAACGAGGCCTGGTGTGCCGGCGCCGTCCTGGTGGCAGTCCATGCAATTATGCAGGTACACTTCTTCGCCATCGGGGGAAGGTCCGGCGAGCGGGGCGCGCTCGGCGGCGGCGGCGATGAGGAACGCGCCGCAGACGGCCGGCAACACCCAGCGCATGTAGCCGAGGATCATGGGCATTGTGGTAGGGATCAGGCTTCCAGCATGCCGAGCAGCTGCTCGGCCAGGGCAAAACCGAAAGCGGGGTCGTTGATATGGAGCTTGAGTTCGCGGAGGGTCACGTGCGGCTCGATGTGCTCCCGGATCGCGTCGAACAGCGCGGCGTCCGCCTTCGGGTCGTGAAACGGCTGTTTCGGGGCATCGATCCCGCTGATCCCGCGGAGGGGAAGCATGACGCAGGTTGGCCCCGTCGCCGCGTTGACCTTCCGGGCGAGGACCTCGCCCAGCCGACGGTTCTCGTCGGCGGTCGTCCGCATGAGGGTGACATTGGGGTTGTGGCGGTAAAACGTCCGGCCGGCGAAGGCCGCTGGTACCGTATCCATCGCGTGAAAATTGACCATGTCGAGGGCGCCGACGGACACCACCTGGGGGATGCCGGCGCGCCCGGCGGCGTCGAGGCGTTCCGGGCCGGCGGAGAGCACGCCGCCAACGAGTTCGTCGGCCCATTCGGTGGTGGTGATGTCCGCCACGCCGGCAATGTATCCGTCGCGGATCAGCCCCTCCATGGCGCGTCCTCCCGAGCCGGTCGCATGGAAGACGATCACCTGGTAATCTTCGATCTCGAACCGGTCGCGTAGCGCCGTCACGCAGGGCGTGGTGACGCCGAACATCGTCGTGGCGACCACCGGCCGGTCGTCGCCGCTTTCGGGGACGGTCTGCCGCGCCATGCCGCAGATGGCGCCGGCGGCGTTGGCGAGCACCCGCCGTGAAATCGCGTTGATGCCGGCGATATCGACCACCGAGTACATGAGGGTGATGTCCTTGACGCCCACGTAGGGGCGAACGTCCGACGCCACGACGGTCGACACCATCAGCTTGGGCACCCCCACCGGCAGTGCCTGCATGGCCGCCGTGGCAATCATCGTCCCCCCTCCGCCGCCCAGCCCCAGCACGGCATCGAACCGGCCGGCCGCGAACAGGTCCTGCGCCAGCACCCGCACCCCGCGCATCATAGCCTCGACGGCGAGCCCCCGGTCGCCCCGGTCGCGGAGCGCTTCCAGGCTGGCCCCGCCGGCCTCGGCGACGGCCTCGGGCGGGATGTCGGCACCCTCCCCCATCCCCTCCATCACGCCGGCGTCCATCATGAGCACACCACACCCGTTCGCCTCGATGAGCTCGCGCACAAACGCAAACTCACGTCCTTTTGTGTCGAGCGTACCGATGAGGAGGATGGTGGGCAAGGCAAAAGGCAAAAGGCAAAATGAGAAATGAGAAATGAGAAATGAAACGGCACTCCTCACATCCCAAATGGCTAAATCGACAATCGCTAATCGCTAATCGCTAATCGCTAATCTTTTCCCCCAGCGCCCGCAATTGCTCCCGCACCGGCTCGGGCCAGCCTTCCATCATGCGGTCGTTGATCTGGATCTTCGGCTGTGTGCCCTCGGGGATGTTTTTGGTCATGCTGGCCACCACCTCGGCGGCCAGTGCCGGGTCGAGGCGTTTGAGGGCCATCAGGGCGGCGGCAAAACCGGCCGGCGCATCGCCGGTGGCATGGTGGACGGCCACGCGCGCCAGGACCACCGCCTGGCGGGCGCCGGCGTCGCCTTCGAGAGCGGGCATGCCGTTCGCCGACAGGGCGACGAAAAAGCCCGGCGCATGACGCGCGGCGGCGATGGCGAGGGCGTCCGGCAGCCAGGTGTCGGCCATGTTTTCGGGTAGGCCCATGGCCTGGAGGACGGCCTGGCCGGCGGCGTCGGAAGCCGGCGCCTCGGCAAGCGCCAACAGGGCGGCCTTGCGCACCTGGAAGTCGGCGTCCTGAAGCAGGGGCAGAATGGCTCCGACGGCGTCGGACTTTGGCATCGTCATCAGCGCGGTGCGGCGGACGCCAGGGGAAGGATGCCCGAGGGCCTCGGTCGCGACGGTCGTTGCCTCGGGGGTGGCGCCGTCGAGCGCGCCAAGCCCGTGCAGTGTCCACAACGCGTGGATGGCGCCGACGTTCAGCCCGAGGGCATCGACGCTCGTAGTCCGCACCAGGGCGTACAGCGCCGGCAGGACGTCCCGCTGCCCGCGCTCTACCAGCAGCCGCTGGGCGTGCATCCGCCAGAGCTGGTTGTCATTCGCCAGGGTGGCGACGAGCTGGGCCGGCGTGGCGGTATCCAGCCGGATGGCCTCCTGCGCCGGGGCGTCCTTCCAGCGGATTCGGTAGATGCGGCCCCGCTCGCGGTCGCGCAGCGGGGTGACGTAGGCGTTGTTCTTGCCGGCGTCCCAGTGCTCGCGGAACGGCCCGAGGTTATGCTGCGGGATGAAGTTGTACCAGTCGATCATCCACACCGCCCCATCGGGCCCTACCTCGGCCACGATCGGGACCGTCCACTCGTCGCGACTGCCGACGAGGTTGTACTTGTTGAGCGCCTTAAAATCCGCCCCGACGGCCTCCAGGGCGAACTGGCCGAGGGTGTGCACCGTGGGCTCGCTCACAAACGCCATCCGGTTCCAGTACGACGCCGGGTACTGACGCGCCGTGTACAACGCGTGGCCGGCGGCGCCGGTGTAGTTGCCCTTGTGGTCCCCCTGCCGGGTGCGGGTGGTCACCGGGAAGACGCGCCGGTCCTCGGCGATGGTGCCCAGTCGCTCGGGCGTCCAACCGTTGACGGCACGGTAGTACCGTTCGGGAATGGGCATGTAGACGCTCGGGTTGTTGTTCGCCGTCGAGGCAAACGCGAACCCTTCTTCGCTGAAGCCAAAGCCCCAGGTGTTGTTGTTCGTGCTGCGGAGGTAGTCGAACGCCGACCCGTCCGGCTTGAACCGGTAAAAGCCCTGGCGGAATTCGAGTGAATCCTCCCCGATCTTCCCTTCAAACCCCGAATACCCGAGCACGCCCCAGATCCAGTTGTCGAAACCCCATTTGAGGTTGTTCGGGCCGGCGTGGGTGTCAAACGTCCCCCATCCTGAAAAGAGCGTCTTCCGGACGTCGGCGATGTCGTCGCCGTCGGTGTCTTTCAGGAAGATGGTGTGCGGCGCCTGGGTGACGACGATGCCGCCATCGGCGAAGACGAAGCTGGTGGGGATGCTGAGCTGTTCGGCGAAGACCGTGAATTTATCCGCCCGCCCGTCGCCGTCGGTGTCTTCGAGGATCTTGACGCGGTCGTTGCCGCGGCCTTCCTCTTCGTAGAGGTCGTTCGGGTAGTCGACGGTCTCCAGAATCCACAGCCGGCCCCGTTCGTCCCAGTTCATGGCAATCGGCTTCTGGATGTCCGGCTCGGCGGCGAAGAGCAGGACCTCAAATGCCGGCGGGACGACCATCAGCGGCGCCGAGGCCTCCGGCGACAGCGGCAGCTGCATCTCGCGGGGATTGTGTTCGTTTTCTCGGGTCGAGTTGTATTCCAGCGACGGCAACGCGGCCGAGACGTATTCAAAGGGGGCGGCCGGCGGCTCGGTGTTTACGGCCCAGTCTCCCGCGGCCCAACGGATGCCACTTTCAAGCAGTTGCTGGAAGCCGGCGTTGCCCCACGTGCGTTCGTCATGCCCCCATGCCGTATAAAACACGCGCCCCTTCCCCTGCGTCCGCACCCACGTCCACGGCTCGCGGACGCTGCCATCGACGCGGTACGACAGCACCGTCTTGTCCGGATTGTGGTTGTTGTGGACGTACGTCTCGTCCCAGCTCTCAAACGCCGGCACGCCACGCAGGGCGGGGTGGTCGGGCAGTACATCCTCGGTGCGGAAGGTGCCCGTCCCATGGCTCTCAAACGCCCCGCCAACCAACGCGATGAAGGCTTCGGACGTGCGGAAATTGCCGGCCGCGCTGTGCAGAGGCACGAACCCGCCGCCATCCTCGACAAAGCGCACCAGCGCGCGTTCCGCTTCGGCCGGCATGTCGCCCTCGTAGTTCGCGAACAGCGCGACGACGTCGTAATGTGCCAGGCCCTGATCGTTCAGATCCCGCAGTTCGTCCGTATAGGTGACGTAGATGTCGCGTTCGGAGAGATAGGGAAGCACCTGCAGCAGACGATCGGACGGCGCGTGATGACCGGAGTCGCCCACGAAGAGGACCTGGATCGGGAAGGAGGGCGCGAGGCCGGCCGGTGGCGCGACGGCCGCCGTGGCTTGCGGCGCCTGTATTTCGCTGGCAGTGCCGCAGCCTGCAAGGCCCAAAATTAGTGAGAGATGGGCGATAAATCGAAGGCTGGAATGGGGCATGGCGGGAACGGCCGGACGGAGCAGGCGGATGGTGGCGGGGTGTGTAGTATCCGGGAGAATACGAGCCGGCGAGGCTGCAAGGCAAGTCGCGCGCAAAACGAGTATCTTCCGCCCCTACAGACGATGTGATTAGCACCACACCAATCATCTGATGCTCAAACCTTCATGCTGAACTACATCTGGGGTGGACTGATCGTCCTCAGCCTCGTTTTTGCCCTCGTCGTGGATTTCGGCGAACTATCCCGCGATGTCTACCGCAACGGCCAGCCGCTGCCCGTCACCGTTCTGTATACGGGAGGATATGAGGCGGAGGCGCGGCGATCGGCGGTTGAGGTTCGGATCGCGCCGGATATTGCCCGAGATCGGTACGGGATCGAAGCCGGCCTACCGGAGTCGTTCGAAGGCGTCGTGATCAACACACAGGACGGCCGGCAGCTCCAGTTCGCCCGAGACACGGACCTGCCCGAGCCGCTGGCCACGATTCGTAGCGTCACTTCCGCCCGCGACAACGACCTGCGCGGCGTGCTGGTGTTCGACGGGGTTCTGGCGTTCGACGCCGCGCCGGGCGATACGACCTTCGCGACGGTCGCCTTCAGCCCGGTCCGGTTCGTCCGCCTCCAGCGGATCACCACCGCCGCACTCGACTTCGCCGAGACGGCCGTCACCCTGGCGCTGGGTCTCGTGGGTGTACTCGCGCTCTGGATGGGGCTGTTGCGCATCGCAGAGGCGTCCGGCATGATACACGGGCTGGTGCGGATCGGGCAGCCGGTCCTGCGCCGGCTCTTCCCCGAGATTCCGAAGGACCATCCGGCGATGGGCCTCATCGTGCTCAATCTATCCGCCAACGTGCTCGGCCTGGGCAATGCGGCGACGCCGTTGGGGATCAAGGCGATGGAGGCGCTGCAGGAGCTAAATCCGAAGAAAGACACCGCCACGAATTCGATGGTGATGCTGCTGGCGATGAACACGGCGAGCGTGCAGATCGTCCCGCCGGCGTTGCTGGTAGCCATCATGGGGCTTCAGGTCAACCAGCTCTTCTTTTCGATCCTTATCACGACGTCGTTATCGCTTGCCATTGCCATCGTGGCGGCGAAGACCCTGGGCCGGCTGCGGCGTTACCGATCGACCGACCCCGCCCTGGCCGCCGCGCCTTCCTCTAGTCCATCTTGAGCCACCCGATCACCACACCGGTTATGGAAACCTTTCGCTCCGTACTCGACCTGCTCTCGGTGTTCGTTCTTCCCGCGATCATCGTCGGCTTTCCGCTCTACGGTCTGTTCAAAAAAGTACCCGTCTACGAGGAATTTGTGGAAGGCGCAAAAGAAGGCTTCGGCGTGGCGGTCCGCATCATCCCCTACCTGGTCGCCATCCTGTTCGCGATCGGCATGTTTCGGGCGTCGGGCGCGCTGGATTTCTTCACCGACGCGCTGCGTCCGCTGCTGGCGTTGATCGGCGTGCCGGCGGAAGTCATCCCTATGGCCCTCATCCGCCCCCTCACGGGCTCCGGATCGGCGGCATTGGTGGCGGATATGATCCAGCAATACGGGGAGGATTCGATCCTGGTGAAGATGGCCGCGACGATGTTCGGGTCCACGGAGACTACGTTTTACGTGCTGGCCGTTTACTTCGGCGCGGTCCAGGTCCGCAAGACGCGCCACGCCGTGCCGGCGGGATTGATCGCCGATTTCAGCGCCATGCTCATCGCCGTCTACGTCGTGTTGCTGCTCTTTGGCTGACGCCGTGCCGCCCGATGTGAGACCGGAAGTGAGGGCGGTCGTCTCAATTGGGGCCGTTTCGGATGGCAGGGCCGGCGTCGTGTGCAAAATCAGGCTAAAATCAGCACCCGACCTACCGCGGCGAGTTGGCACGCTTTTCGTTAAAGCCCAGTTCGCCAGAGTATATTTCTCCTTAGCACGAGCTCGATCCTGTAAGATCGGGCTCGTGCTTTTTTTGTGGGCCTTCTCGTCGGACACATGCACCTTAATCTCGGGTCATGCTGCGACCGGGAGCCCAGCTGCGCCGGGCTTTCTTATCGAGCATGAACGTATGGTTAGATTGTAAAATCGTCAATTCCCATATCCCGAGGTCATCCCTCGACAGGCTCGGGATGACCTTACATGCGACAGGCGTAGGGCATAAAAAAAGAGGTTCAAGGTCCAAAGGAAACCCCTTTGAACCTTGAACCTCAAACCTTAAACCCAACCCCTCCTACCGCATCGGCAGCGTATCCGCGCGGCGATACAGTTCGCGGCCTTCCTTGGCGCTGGTCTGGCCAGGCACAAGGCCGAGGCCTTCGCTCAACACGCGGCTCGGCAGGATGCCGTTCTGCATGTAGAACTCCTCGACGGCGCGGGCGCGGTCGGTGGAAAGCGCTGTCGGATTCCGTTCGCCCTGGGCGGCGTAGCCGGCGATCCGGACGTTCAGGTTCGGGCAGTCCTGCAGGATGTTGACGTTTTCCTGGAGGTTAGCGCGGGCCTGAGCCGAGAGGACGCTCGAGTTGGCCGGGAAATAGGCGGCGTTTAGCTCGAGAATTTCCGAGCAATAGGCCGCTTCGGTCGGCACCACCACCACCTGCGTGGTCTGCTGATCCGTTCCGTTGGCATTGGTGATGTTCAGCGTCACCGTATATCGCCCCGGCGTCGTGAAGGTATGTGTGGGGTTCGGCTCGGTGGCGGTGCCGCCGTCGCCAAACGTCCAGGCATAGGTCAACGGGGTGTCGCCCACCACATTCGAGGTGAACGCGACTTCCGTCTGCGTATTCGGGTCCGGCGGGTTGGCCGTGATGGTCACGATCTCCGGCGGGTTCGGGCGGGGGACGACGACGACCGTGTGGACGCCGGTATCCGAGCTGCCCTTGTTCTCCGCGCTGAAGCGGACGGTGTACGTCCCGGGCTGGGCGTACGTGTGGGTGCCGTCGAGCATCGGCGACTCCGTGCCGTCGCCGAAGTCCCAGGTATATGCCACCGGCGGCGTGGCCGTGTCGACGTTCGAGGTGGCGGTGAACATGCCGGCCTCGCCTACCTGTAGCTGCGTCGGGCCGTTGATCATATCGATCTCGACCGGCGTGAAGCGGCGCTTGAGGTTGAACTGGACGCCGAAGTTGGCGCGGTTCAGGAAGTCCATCGCCCCGATACGGTCGCGGTCGATGTCGTCCGTCGCTTCATCGGGCGTCGATCCCGAGGCATTCAGCTCCAGGAAGAGCGACGCGCGGGGCGAGAGGGCGTAGTCGACGCCGAGGCCAAAGAGCGGCCCCCAGCCCGGTTCGTCGAGCGGGTGGTCGCCGCCGATGGCGACGCTGCCGCCGGCCTGGATGTACGGCGTGAACTTCGCCGTTTCTCCGCCGAACTTGTACCGGAGGATCGCCTGGATCGACGAACGCGTCGTGTTGGCGCCCACGCGGGGGAAATTCGTCGTCAGCACCGGGCGGATTACGTCGCCGTAGTCGGCATACTCATACAGGCCGCTCAGGCTGAACTTAGGCGAGAACTGGTAACCCAGTTCCCCGAGCACATTCCAGCCGCCTGTTGTCACGGAAGCATTGTTATCGCCGATATAGTTCGCATATCCCGCGCTTGGCCGAAAGAAGAGCGTGTTGGACGGACGGACGACCAGCTGGCCGTAACTCTCGCCGGCGAGGCCGATGACCAGCGCGATCGCGATCAAGGATTTGGTAAGGGCTCCTTGCATGATATTTTCCGATTGGTGATTGAGTATCGAACCCGGGACGCTCGATTTCGAACGCGCCGGCGGGTTTCGACAAGCCATGCGTCACCAGGGTCGCTGTGTGCACGTGCCTATCACAACTTGCCGCCGCAATCGCCCAGGTGTTGGCCGATTGCCGGGCAAATTCTCCCACATAACGCGGCTACTCCGTTTTTGTTACCGCAATATCCTAAAGTAGTACATTATGATGCAAGTCCATCCTGACGCCGCGCAACGGAATCCGCCGATCACGAGCGGGCCGGTGGGGGGCCGAATAAAAAAAAGACGCAAAAAGTCGAAGCCTTTTGCGCCTGATGGAAGTCAGTGCGAAGCGTCATTCCCCCGAGCGTTCAGAGCTCGAGAACGCTGTTTTCGCAGAAGAACGGATTGGTGACGTAGCGATCCGCCTTATCGTCGTTACGCCAGTGCACACTGTCGATTACGTAGCGAAATTCGTGCGTTTCGCCTGGTTTGAAGGTGATCGACTTGCTCCAGGACCCTTTCTTCGGGTCGAGCTGCATCAGATCTTTCTCCGGATTCCAGTCGTTGAAATCGCCAACGACGGCTACGCGTTCGGCGGCCGCATCGGCCGGCAGTTCGAAGGTCACGCGGATGGTCTTGCCTTTCGGGCTCTGTTTCTTGTCTACCATATCATCGAGTCGTTTATTTCTCAGGAAATAGCTGGTTTATCTCCTGAACGAATGAGTTATGTTGCGGTTTTTCCATGAAAGCGCTTTGCTCCGAATCTTAACAGAAAATTAAGCATCTCGGGGCGTATCGTGGCTCCGCCATAGGGACGCTGTCCAATAAACGTTCCGATCTACCGCCCGACGCCGCCGGCGAACCGGGCTCATTCGCCTCCCCCTTTCAATCGCATGAATATCTGCTTTGCCACCAGCGAATGCGTCCCTTTTGTCAAAACCGGCGGTCTCGCCGATGTCTGCGGCGCGCTTCCACGGGCGCTCGATAGGCTGGGCTGCAACGTCAAACTTTTCCTCCCCCTGTACCAATCGATTCGCACGATGGACCACGGCCTCACCTATGCGAGCGACCTCGGCGAGATGATCGTACGCGTGGGCATGCAGGATGTCGGCTTTCATACGTGGCATGGTACGATCCCGGATTCGAACGTGGATGTATACCTCATCGACTGCCCCCGCTACTTCCATCGTCCTACGCCCTACACGTCGGATCCAGACGAAGACGAGCGCTTCATCCTCTTTCAGTATGCCATCTTCTCCGTCCTCCAGCGATACGCCTGGGCGCCGGATGTCTTCCATTGCAACGACTGGCAAACCGGGCTCATCCCGGCCATCATTCGGCTGAACTACGAGTGGGACGACCTATTCCGGCCGGCCGCCAGTGTCATGGCGATCCACAACATCGGCTACCAGGGACGGTTCAACCCGCTCACATTACTCAAGGCCCGCCTCCCCCAGGAGCACTATTATCCCACCGGACCCTTCGAACTCTTTGGCTCGTTTTCCTTTCTAAAATCAGGCCTCGTATTCGCCGATCTCCTGGTGACCGTCAGCGAAAACTACGCCCGCGAAATCCAGACTTCCGAATTCGGGGAAGGGCTCCAGGGATTACTCGCCTCTCGCCGGGGTGAACTGTATGGCATTCTGAACGGCATCGATGTCGACGTCTGGAATCCGGCCATCGACCCGTATCTCACCGACCATTTCTCGGCCGATGACATAGAGGGAAAGGCGCTCAACAAACAACAGCTCCTGGCCTCCTTTGGCCTCCCGTACCGCGAAGACACACCGGTCGTGGGAATCGTCTCGCGCTTCGCCGACCAGAAGGGCTTCGAGTTGCTCCATCCCATGATGGAGCCGTTCCTCCGAGCGCACGACGTACAGTTCGTCGTTCTCGGCAGCGGCGAACCCCGCCACGAGCGATTTTTCTCCTGGCTCCAGGCGACATTTCCCACCCGGGTCGGCGTGTATATCGGCTACAACGAGCGTCTGTCCCACCTCATCGAAGCCGGCAGCGACCTCTTCCTCATGCCCTCCCGCTATGAGCCGTGCGGGCTCAACCAGATGTACAGCCTCGTTTACGGCACCGTGCCGGTCGTCCGTTATACCGGAGGCCTGGCGGACACCGTACGAGATAGCGACGGCGAGCCGGCCACGGGCAACGGGTTTACGTTCGACTGGTTCACGTCGGAATCGGTCTACGACTCGCTAGTCCGCGCCCTTGAAGCCTACCGTACCCCCGAACGGTGGCGCACCATCATGAAACGCGGCATGAACGCGGACTTCTCCTGGGAGGCCTCGGCGAGGAAGTACCTGGCGCTTTACGAAAAAGCAGTCGATACGAGGAGGATGCACACTCTAAAGTGAAAAGTGAAAAGTGGGAAGTGAACTACAACCCATCGCACTTAATCTGCATTTTTTGATGTTTAATCACCAGTCAAAAGACTACACCGCCGATGGCCAGCAACCGATCGGTTTGCAGGTGGATATCGGAGAAATAGACTAGCGCGGTGTAGAGATTTTCGGGGCGGGGGACGGTGCCGCGGGGTAGGCGGTTGTCGCCGGCGATGTACCGATATTCGTATTGCCCCTGCTTGAGGAGGCGATCCGCCTCGTAATGCCCTTCCGCCTCGTTCCACGTCATCCGCGTCGCGAGCCGATCGTCCCAGCCGTTGAAACTGCCGCTGAGTGATACGCCGCCGTCGATGGGCCGGCCAGAGTCCGTCACGAAACGGAAGCCGACGTTTACGTACTGGGCGGACACATCGGGATTGGCGACATCGGTCACGGCGCCGGCGATGACGGTTTGGCCCCGCAGAAACGGCGCCAGCGGGTTGCCCGGAAACCGCGCGTAATCTGGCTCCAGCGTCACCCGAAACGGTGCTTCGTCAAACGCGACGCGGGCCAACTGATTGCCCACCCGGAGCGCGCTGAGATCCAGAAAGTAGTCGGACGTGATCGGCTCGAAAGCCTGGTCGGGCTCGAGGTAGAATTGGAGCGCCGGCGACTGGTACAGGCGCGGCTGCTCCGAACATCGGGGCGCCTCGAAACGACCATTGCGGACGAAACACACCTGGAAGTCGTACGCTCCCGGTTGCAGCGCCGGCGAAGGGAGAAACGCCGCCGACGGTTGCACGGCGCTGAAGCCGCGGTCGCTCATGATCATATTCTCGACACCCAGTTCGAGTGCCACGGCCTGCTCGGTCACATAAAACGGCCGCTCGAACAGGACCTCATCCTCCATGCCCTGCTCGGTGACACGGAGGATGTAGTTTCCGCTAAGCAAAAACGACACCGCGTCGCTCGGGAAGCGGTAGACGTAGTGGGTGTACGGGACGTCGGTGGCTCGGGAGGGCGTGAAGTTAATGAGCTGATCTCGATGGAATCCGGCCAGGTACTCGGACGGCGTGAGGTCACGCTCCCAGGCCGCGTCGGCGTGGTAGAAGAATACACTCAGCGGCCGGCCGGCCGGCTCCAGGAGGTCGAATTTGAGTTCGAGGCGATCCGCCGACCCCAGCGCGATCGTCGGGAACTGGACCTCATAACTCGCTCCCGGCTCGGTGGGCTCGGCCACCCCGATCCGGTAGAGTTGCACGCTCTGGACCGTCGAATCGACGTCGGCCAGGGCCATCCCAACAGCGGCGCGCGCCGGCGAGCGCTCGATGACAAAAGGCTCGCGCTCCTCTCCAGCCGTTCGGGCGCCCGCACAACCTGCCAGCGTCAGGGCGGTCAAACCGATAACCGTCAGACGTGATCGCATGTTCATTGGACCTTCCGTTGGGTGATGGGTAGCGATTCGAACTCGGTGCTCGGGCTAGCGTTCGGCGGCGGATAGCGGCTCGATTCGCAGGGGATGGTTATCAATATACTCCAGCCGGCGCGAAAAGTCGGCCAGCCGCCGCACTTCCTGCAGGGCGCCGGCATCCTCGAACACAGCGATGGCGTCGGCCAGCGCGATCCGCGCCTCGGCGATGCGGCCGGCTCGGTAGAGGAGCTGCGCCTGCCAGACGCCGTGCTGACGACCGATCTCGAGCGTTGGCGGGGGGGAGGCGACGACGGCCGCCTCCAGCGCCGCCACGGCTTCGTCGAAGCGTTCAGCGGCGGCCAGATAGTGGCTCCGGAGGTAGGCGGCGGAGCCCGCTAGCGTGAGGGCATCGGCTTTTTCGGCCGGGAGCCCTGCGTGGTGTAGGACGCGCACGGTGGCGGGATCGTCGACGGCCAGCGCGCGGAGCTGAAGGATCGCCCGCTCGTGATGGAGGAAGGGCGGCAACGCGCGATCCACCGCGGCATACAGCCGGCGCGCGTCGTCGGGGCGGCCGGCGAGGGCGTGTGCATCCGCGAGCACGAGTTGCATTCCGAGTGCGACCGTGTCCGCCCGCGCCTCGTCCGGGATCACGGCGTACGCGCCATACCGATCGAGCACCGCCGCGGCATCTCCTCTAGCCAGCTGAAGCGCCGCCCAGGCCGTTTGCGCGGGTTCGAAGCGAGGCTCAATCGCGAGGGAGCGATCGATCGCTTCCCTCGCGGCAAGGGTATCCCCCGCGGCAAGGGCGGCCTCCGCTTCCCGGAAGGCGCGTTCATGGGGAGGGACGTAATGGGGGCACTCCTGTTCAAAAAGCGAGGGCCGCGAAAAGCGACGCACGACATACGCCCTGACGCCGATATCCAGCGCCGGCAGCCCCGCCAGGCGCCGTTCCCACTCGGCGGCGAGCGTATCCACCGTCTTCCCATACACCCGCTCAAAGTCGCCACGCCCATACACCGCCATGAAGCGGTCGACCCCGTAGGCGTCGATGAGGTAGCTTACAAACGAGCCCATCATCGTGTACGACACCGCGCCGCGCCCCGTCCAGAAGCCCAGGGGCGAGAGGCGGTCCGCCAGGCGGCGCGCCTGGACGGCCATCGCGGCATCGCCGTCCACCGACGCCGTGGCGGCGGCGAGCACTTGCTCGTCGAGCGACGGCCGGCCACTCGGCGGCTCCATGGCCTCGGCGAATCCTTCGACGAGGCCTACTGAGAGCGAGGCACGCAGGACAGGCAGCCCGAAGGCACGGGAGAAGACATGCGCGAGCTCGTGGGGAAACACATCGGTGTACGCCTCCCGGAGCACGTGCGTCTGCGGCTGACGGAGCCACACCGGGGCGACATTCGTGTACCGAGCGCCGGTGAGGCGGGCGCGTGTTTCGGCGTCCGGATAGAGGTACGAGCGGATGCGGCCGGGGACCTCTACTCCCAGACGGGTGGCGAGTACGTGATAGCGGTATTCGTGGTCCTCCGCGAGCATTTGGAGTTCGGAGGGCGTGACGGCCTCCGGGTCGTAGTAGATCTCGAAATGGGGGGTGACGACCGCTCCGCCGAGGGTCCGGTGGATGTGCTCGTGGGTGGTGGTGATGCCCAGACGGGGCGCCGCGAGGTAGCCAGCCGCCAGGAATGCGAGGACGAACCAGGCCGCCGGCCGGCGCCCCACGCCCCGCCCGGATGCGCTCGCGAAAACGATGAGCACCGCCCACGCCAGCGTCATTATCCGATACACGACCAGACCGGGGCGGATGACGAGTTCTTCGTCGTAGATCGGCCCCAGGAAGCCGCCAAACACGGGGTTGTAGCTGTAGAACTGCGGGTGGAAGCCGATGTCGTACAGCAGGGGGACCAGGGCGAGCGCCACGCCGAGGCCGACGAACGCCCCTTTTTTCAGGCGTATGGGCGACCGGTCGACCGCAAACGCCACGGCGCAGGCCAGGACGACACTCGGTATCGGAAAGAGAGCAAAAAACGCCAGCCCCTGCCCGAGGGTGCAGTTCGGCGCCCAGATGGCGGCCGAGGTCATGAGTACGAGGGGGACGATCAGGGCCGCGAGTTGCCGGCCCAGTTCAGGCCTGAAGGGGCGCCCCTGTCGAAAAGCGGCGAGGGCATCCAGGCCGGCCGAAAAAAAAGCTACCGCGGCGATAACGGCGGCGGATTCCACCTGGAGCCGATTCAGGAGCGGCACAAACCAGAGGGCGACGCACAGGACCGCATACACCGCGGCGCTGGTTCTGGCCACGTGGCCGCCGCGCGTTTCGAGCCCAGACCGAGAGGATGATCGATCCATGAGTTGCCGAAATGGAACCGTTCATAAATGGAAAAGGCCATGCCCGGTGAGCATAGCCTTTTTCATCGCCTGAGCGCTGGACAAGGGAAGATTACGCCTTCTTGTCCTGCACTTCTACGCGGATATCCTGAGCCATCTTTTTGAGATCCTGCATCGCTTTGCGGACGCGCGTTCCGGCAGCCTTGTTGCCTTTCTCATAGAACTGAGAAAAATCTCGTTCGAGGCCAACCACAAAATCTCTAAGTTCGTCAAATTTGCTCATTTTCTACTCTCCTTGAGATGAATCGAAATGATGTCGAGAGGCCAGACAACCGCGCCTGAGACCCCAGGGAAAGACAGGAAAAACATAACACTCGCCCCAAGAGGAGTCAAGCATTACCGCTTTTCTGTTCAAAATCGGCCTATTTTCGAGGCTCGAGTGGCACAAAATAGCTGTTCCAGGCGCTTTCTGCCCGACCGTGCCACACGGAAAACTCACCCATCGCCCTCGCGTTCCCGCATACAGCATGGGTTTTTTTACCGTTTTGAAGGAATTCACACAGTAAAGGCCCTCAATTGAGCCGGAAATAGGGCTCCCGGCGAGCCCGAATCCTCCCATCGCCGGCCCCTTGAACAGCCGCGGATCAGCCGCGCCCTCAGGCGCCAACGATTGGGATCTACTTATCCACATGGGTTGCCCGGAGCCGGCATTTTCCGTTCCTTTCAGCTGCCGTGCCGGCGTCGTGTCTCAGCCGCTCCAGCCGCCTACGGCGCGAATCTTCAGGGCGATTTCCTCCTGGCCTTTTACCCGCTCCACCGTCGCCGATCCGGGATGCATACGTGTGATTTTAGCCACCTTCACTGCCACACCCAGTACTCCTTGCTGGACGGTGCGGCGCAGATCAAGACGATGGTCGCCCGCGCGGCCGAGTTCGGCCAGACGGCCCTCGCCATCACGGACCACGGCAACCTGTACGGCGTCCCCGAATTCTTCACGGCCGCGAAGAAGGCCGGCGTCCAACCCATCCTCGGGTGCGAATTCTACATCGCCCCGAACGGCATGCAGGACCGATCGGACAAGACGCGTTACCATCAGGTCCTCCTCGCACGCAACGCCGAGGGCTACCAGAACCTGATCAAACTCTCCTCCCTCTCCTATTCGGAGGGGTATTATTACAAGCCGCGGATCGATCTCGACACGCTGAAGCGGCTCTCGGGCGGGCTCGTCGCCACCACCTGTTGCCTCCAGGGCGAGGTGTTGCAGACGATCTTGAATCGGGGCGAAGAGGCCGGCCGGCTCGTCTTCCAGCGGTACCTGGACATCTTCGGCGAGCACTACTATATCGAGATCCAGGACCACGGCATCCCGGACCAGCACCGATGCAACGAGGTGCTGCTCCGCTGGGCCGAGCATTACAACGTCAAGATCGTCGCCACAAACGACGTCCATTATGTCGAGCAAGTGGACGCCGAGGCGCAGGACGTGCTCCTCTGCCTGCAAACCGGCAAGGACCTCAATGACCCGAACCGGATGCGGTTCGAGAACAACCAGTTCTACCTCAAGAGCACCGAGGACATGCTGGGGTCGCTCAAGGGACTGACGCCGATCCAGCGCGAAAACGCACTCAACAACACCCGCCTGATCGTCGATTCTTGCTCGTTCGACCTGCCGATGGGTAACCTGCTCATGCCGCACTACCCGATTCCGGAGGCGTTCGGCAACGACATGGACGCCTACCTGAAGCATCTCACGTTCGAACGGGCGACGCAGCGGTACCAGCCCCTCAGCCAGGACATCGTCGACCGGCTCACCTTCGAATTGGGCGTCATCAAGACGATGGGGTACGCCGGCTACTTCCTCATCGTGCAGGACTTCACGACCGCCGCACGCACGCTGGGCGTAAGCGTCGGCCCGGGGCGCGGGTCGGCCGCCGGCAGCGCCGTCGCCTACTGCCTCGGCATCACCAACATCGACCCCCTCGCGTACGACCTCCTGTTCGAGCGATTCCTCAACCCGGAGCGCGTCTCGATGCCGGACATCGATATCGACTTCGACGACCGTGGGCGCGGGCTGGTGATCGACTACGTCGTCCAGAAATACGGCCGCGAAAACGTCTGCCAGATCATCACCTTCGGGACGATGGGCGCCCGATCCGTCATTCGCGACGTCTCCCGCGTGCTGGGCATTCCTCTTGCCGAGGCGGATCGTATCGCGAAGATGATCCCGGAAGGACCCAAAGTCGATCTCGAATACGCACTGTCGACCGTCCCGGAATTTAAACAGCTCCTCAAGGATCCGAACCCCCAGATCCGCAACCTGATGCACTACGCATCGGTCCTCGAAGGCTCGGCGCGGCATACCGGCGTGCATGCCGCCGGCGTTATCATCGCACCGGGCAACGTCAGCGATTATGTGCCCGTATCGGTCGCCAAAAGCAAGGGCGACGAAGTCGTCACTACCCAGTACGACGGGAAGTGGATCGAGGCCTTCGGCCTGCTGAAGATGGACTTCCTGGGGCTCAAAACCCTCACCATCATCAACGACGCACTGGCGCTCATCCGGGAAAACCGGGGGGAGACGATCGACATCGACGCCATCCCGCTGGACGACACCGCGACGTACGACCTGTTTAAACGCGGCGACACGGTCGCTATCTTCCAGTTTGAGTCCGAAGGCATGCGTGAGTGGATGCGGAAGCTGAAGCCGACGGGAATCGACGACCTCATCGCCATGAACGCGCTCTATCGGCCGGGCCCGATGGACCTCATCCCGAATTACATCGACCGCAAACACGGCCGCGAGGCGGTGAGTTACCCGCACCCGGTGCTGGAAGAGATCCTCCGCCCCACCTTCGGCATCCCGATCTACCAGGAGCAGGTCATGCAGATGGCGCAGGTAATGGCCGGCTACTCGCTCGGCCAGGCGGACATCCTGCGGCGCGCCATGGGTAAGAAGAAGCAGTCCGAGATGGACACCCAGCGCCAGATCTTCGTCGAGGGATCACAACGGAAGGGGATCGCCGCGGTGACGGCGAATGAGGTCTTCGACATGATGGCCAAATTCGCCGGCTACGGTTTCAACAAGAGCCACTCCGCCGCCTACTCGCTCGTCGCCTACCAGACGGCCTACCTCAAGGCGAACTACGCGCCCGAGTATATGGCTGCCGCGATGACGAACGAAATGGGGGATACGAAGAAGCTGGCGGTGATGCTGGAAGAGGCGCGCCGGCTCAACCTGGACCTCCTGCCGCCCTCCGTCAACCGCAGCCAGGCCCACTTCACGGTCGACACCGGCAAGATCCGGATCGGGATGGGCGCCATCAAGGGAGCCGGCATGGCCGCCATCGAGTCCATCGTCGCCGCCCGCCACCCCGAGAAGCCCTACCGCTCCGTGTTCGAGCTGGTTAAGGACATGGACATGCGGGTGGTCGGGAAAAAGACGCTGGAGTGCCTGGCCGAGGCCGGCGCTCTGGACGACCTCGAGGGGCACCGCGCGCAGCTCGTCGAGGCCATCGGGCCGGCGATGAAATTTGCCCAGCGCGTCCAGGCGGACCTCGCCGCCGGCCAGAACTCGCTCTTCGGCGAAACGACCGGCAGCGCCTTCACGATGGAGCCGAACCTGCCCATCGTGGACGTCTGGCCCCGGTCCCGCCAGCTCAAATCCGAACGCGAACTCATCGGATTCTACGTCTCCGGTCACCCACTTGAGGAGTTTGCCGCCGAAGCCCGCGCGTTTTCCACGGCCCGCCTCGGCGATGTCGAGGCCCTCGAACTCCAGATCGCACGCGCGCAGAGCGCCGGCGATGGCGCCCCCACTTTCGGCGGCGGCGGCGGCGATCCGTACCGGCAACAGGGTCCTGTCCACCGCTTCTGCGGCATCATCACGGACATCCAGCGCCGCATTACCAAAACCGGCAAACCGATCGTCTTCGCCTCGCTGGAAGACTTCACGGGGCAGGGCGAAGTCACCTGTTTCTCGTCGGAATTCGACCGCTTTCAGCAGTACCTCAAGGTGGACGAGATCGTCCTCGTCCGCGGTAACACGGAGGTGCGAGGCGGCAGCGTCAAGGTGAAGGCGCAGGATATCGTGCCCATGTGGAAGGTGCGCGACCAGTACATCCACGGCATCGTCCTCCGTGTCGACGCGACGTCGACCGAGTTGCAAGACATCGAGGCCCTGCGCGACCTCTGCGACGCCAACCGGGGCACCTGCAAACTCTACTTCGACATCTACGCCCCCGAACTCCCCGGCGGCAAACAACGCGTCCACAGCCGCAAATACGTCGTAGAACCCACCCCCGAACTCATGAACGGCCTGAGCCGGCTCTTTGGGAGGGATAATGTGGTATTGGAAAGCGACGCGTTCTAGAAGGCAAAAGGGAAAAGGCAAAAGGGAAAAGGGAAAAGGCAAAAGGGAAAAGGCAAAAGGGGGGAAACGGAATTAATTCGAGGATGGAGCCGCAAATTTTCACTCTTCACTCTTCACTCTTCACTCCTCACTTTTGCCTTTTACCTTTTACCTTTTACCTTCTCCCTTTTGCCTTCTCCCTTTTCCCTTTTCCCTTTTCCCTTTTACCCATGCCGTTTCCGACACTCAAAGATGATGGCCAGACCGTGACGCTCGACCTCCACGGCGCGTCGGTCGATGAGGCCGAGGGGCTGGCGCTGCGGGCGGTGGCCGAGGCGCGCCGGCGCGGGCGCTCCTCCGTCCGACTGATCCACGGCTCGTCAACGACCGGGGGTAGCAGGCGCACCATCAAGGAAACCCTGCACGAACTCCTGCGCGAGGGCCGGCTGGGCGTGTCCTCCGCCAACAGCCACGTCGGGGAGGACACCCTCTTGATCTCACTCGGCCATGCCGGCCGGCACGACCCTCGTATCCTAACCATGACGGACCTCCTCCGCTAACGCTGTGCCTCTTCATCCGCTTCGTTCGTTGGTCCTCGCCGCCTGCGCGGTCGTCCTATTGACCTTCCTTGCCCGCTGCGCCGGCGAACCGATGCCTGAGCCTGCTAATGCCCCGTCTTTTGCCATCGCCCTTTCCTGGGAGGTCCTGCAAAACCCCGTGAACGAGCCCCTCCAGGCGCGCTCGCGTCTGACCCTCGCGAATGTCGGCGAGACTCCGATGCCGGCGGCCGACTGGGCCATCTACTTCAACTTTGGCCGCCTGATCGACAGCGCCGGCGTCGCCGGGCCGCTCGCCGTTTCCCACCTCAATGGCGACTTCTACCGGCTCACACCCCGAGCCGCATTCCAGCCGCTGGCGCCCGGCGACTCGGTGGCCATCGACATTCCTTCCCAGGACTGGCTCATCAAACACACCGACGCCCCGGCCGGCTTCTACCTCGTGGCCGGCGCGGACATCACCCCGATAGCCGACGTCCGGATCGCGCCGTTCATACGGCCCGAGCAGACCACCCGCTTCCCCGGAGACCTGCTCGCCGTGCCGACCGCGGCCTCCCGTTTCGCCGAAAACGCCCTCCTCACGCCACTCCCCCTCCCTACCCTCCCTCCGGTGACACCGACACCGATGCGCTTCGAGCGTACCGGAACGACGCTCACCATCGGCTCCGACACCCGCATCCACCACGCTCTGGGACTCGAGCGAGAGGCGGCCTATCTCGCCGGCGCGCTCGGCGATCTGTTCATAACTCCACCCGCCGTGGCACCGAGCGAGGAGCGCGGACCGGGGATCGTGGCGCTGGTCACGAGTGCGGTGGATGCGCCGGCCAGCGGCGCCCCCGACGAGGCCTACCGCCTCACGATGTCGCCCGAGGGCGGCGTGGTCATCGAGGGCGCCACGCCGGCCGGCGTGTTTTACGGGATCCAGAGCCTGCGCGCCCTGCTGCCGCCCGATGCCTCCGGCGACTCCGTGGCTGTCGATGCGGTGAATCTCCTCGACGCGCCCCGCTTCGGCTTCCGCGGTATGCACGTGGATGTTGCCCGCCACTTCCACGATGCCCGATCGATCGAGCGCCTCCTCGAGGCCATGGCGTTTTACAAACTGAACCGGCTCCACCTCCACCTGTCCGACGACGAAGGATGGCGGCTCGAGATCCCCGGCCTGCCCGAGTTGACCGAGATCGGCGGCCGGCGCGGGCATACGCTCGACGAAAGCGACCGCCTCTACCCGTCCTTCGGCTCCGGCCCGGCGCCCGACGCCTCCGCCGGCAGCGGTTTCTACAGCCGCGCAGCGTTTATCGACCTGCTTCGATTTGCCGCCGCCCGCCACATTGAAGTCATCCCCGAATTCGATTTCCCGGGGCACTCCCGTGCCGCGATCGTCGCCATGGAGGCCCGCCACCGGCGCCTGACCACCGCCGGCGACCCGGACGCCGGCGCTTACCGGCTCCGTCACCCGGACGACCGCTCGACCTATCGCTCCGTCCAGATGTGGGACGACAACGTCGTAGACGTCTGCCTCCCCTCTACCCTCGCGTTCGTGCGACACGTGATCGACGAGACCGTGGCGCTGTACCGCGAGGCCGGCGCGCCGCTAACCACCTTCCACGCCGGCGGCGACGAAGTGCCGGTGGGCGCGTGGGTGGGCTCCCCCGCCTGCCAGAGCCAGCATGCGTCACCCGATCCGGAAGCGTTGAAAGAGGCCTTTTTTGATACCGTCTATGCCATGGTCGCCGCCCATCGCCTGACCATGGGCGGCTGGGAGGAAATCGCGCTGCACCACGGGCCGGCAGGCAAAACCCCGAGCGAGGTCTTGCGGGGAAAACGCGTCCGCCCTAACACCTGGAATACGGTTTGGGGATGGGGGGATGAGGACAACGCCTACCGCCTCGCCAACGCCGGCTACGAGGTTGTGATGAGTAATGCGAGCGATCTGTACTTCGACCTCGCGTACGACAAAGACCCCGAGGAGCCCGGCTACTACTGGGCCGGCTTCGTGGATACCTATCACGCGTTTGCATTCACGCCGCTCGACCTGTTTAAGTCCGCCCGCTTCGACCGGATGGGGGCGCCGCTCAACCCCGTCGCCCTGGCGCGGGGGCGGACGGCGCTGACCGACGAAGGACGTGGACGCATCCTCGGTATCCAGGGGCAATTGTGGGGTGAAAACGCGACGAGCCGCGACGCGCTCGAGTATCTCCTCTTCCCCAAACTCCTCGGACTCGCGGAACGCGCCTGGGCGCGAGCGCCGGCCTGGGAAACGAGCACGCCGTTCGAGGGCGCCACGCACCGCGCCGAGGCCTGGAATGTATTCGCCAACCAGCTCGGACAGCGTGAACTGTCGCGGCTCGACCGCCTCGCCGGCGGGCTCGCTTACCGCATCCCGCCTCCCGGCGTGCTCCTGTTGGACGGCCTCGTCCACGCCAACGCCGCCTTCCCCGGCCTCACCATCCATTATGCATCGGACGGCTCGGAAGCCGGCCCCGACTCTCCGCGGTATGAGGCGCCATTGCCCGTCGGCGGCGCTCATCAGTTCCGTACGGTCGACTCCCGCGGCCGCACCAGCCGGGCGGTATACATCGATCCCTGATCGGCCCGACGCGGTGGGCACGCCATATCGTGTCCCCACGACATCAAATCGGGCACCTCCCGACCGCTCGTTGGGGGGTACCCCGTAACGTAACCTCCTGATTTCAGAGGCACGCACATCCAGGCCTGATCGATGGGCGATCCCGTTCCGGGAGGGCCCATTTTTCCTCCATGGTATTTCATATAAGATACCACGATTCCGTGACCACCCCGTGACAGGTCGCCCCGTCGAATGGTGCTTATTAGGAGCACCCGTTCGCCGCGATACGATGACCTTCCACAGGGCACTTTTCGCGCGCGGCAGGGCCGAGACGTGGAATGAGCGCCACCACCGAGGTTGATTTATCCAGCGCCGCACACTCCTGCTCGCAAGCGTCGGCCAGCGGTTCCCGCGCATAGATCCCGGGGGCGTCCGATGGACGTGCCGACCGGAAAAAATGGGCGCCGTCGTGCGCGTTCGTTTCCAGCATCAAACCGGTTGCGATCGGGCGCGATCAGCCCGGACCGCGATGGTATGACGATGGGAGCCATACGGCCTTTCGAGGTCAAGGACGGCATGCCCCTTGTTTCGCCCGGAACGTGCTGATGGCCTGGGCGCTGCGAGGTACTCCGAGCGCGCCGGCCGGCACCGTCCTCCTGCGTACGTTTTTGATTCCCGCGCGCGGTCCGACTCGCCGCGCCGCACCCTTTTGCTTCGCTGGTCACTATGTCTAAGTCGGTCGTCAATACGGCGCAGACGTCCCTCGGCGCGCGGTACCTGCGGCTTCGCCTCCTCAGTGCGTTTTCGCTGGGGGTATCGCTGTGTACCTTGCTCGTTTTTATCTGGGCTCGCCCGATCGAGGCCCTGTCCCATGAATTACTCGACCAGTTGGCCGCCAACCGCACGGAAGCGCCGGCCGCTCGCGTCGATCCCTCGACGTTGCCCTTTGGCCGGGCCATCGGCGCCTCGTTTTCGTTGACCGACCTCGACAATCACCCGGACCGTGTCCACAGCGCCCTGTTCTCCGCGCCCATCTATACCCTCAGGCAGAATCCGGTGCAGGAAAGCCTCGTCCCTCCATTTCGGGATCTGCTCAATATCTATGTCATGCGCCAGGCGGTCGACGACAACTTTACGATTCGCGTCATCGACACCCGGACGAACAGCCTGCTCGAACGGTTTACCCTGAGCGAGGAACGGGCCGGGATGTTTTTGGGGCCGTATACCGACTGGAAGCGCGTCGACGAATTACGCGCGGCGGAGAGCCGCCGGCTCGTCGCCAAATACCGTAACCGGGGCATCCCCAACGAGGCGATCGTCGTCAAGTGGGGCCGCGTGGATCAAGTGTTTGACGCGCGCCGGCGCGAGGCTTCGTTCATCGAATACGAAATCAAGCTCTCGCGCCTGCTCGGGCTGAGCCTGCTCGCCACCGAAATCGGTACCGTGGAGACGTTTAACAACGATCGCCTCGTGTCGTCGGTCGGCGCGCGCGGGCGGTACCAGATGATGCCGTATCTGCTCCGGAAAAACCAGATCCATAGCTACACGCTGGGAACGACCGGGGGCGTGCCGGTCGAGATCGCGGAGGAATGGCATCCGCTGCTCACGATGGAGCCGGCGTTTGTGCTCGTGAAGGGCTACAGCAACGCCGTAGGGCACGAAATCCCGGGCATCTCCGCCTATCACACGGGGCCGTTTAACATCTTCAAGATCTACGACAAATACCTGAACGATCCCGACACGCGGTTCACGCCGGCCTCCAACGTCGTCGACGCGTACATGTGGGCGCTGACGGACGGGTACGACGCGGTCTCCAAGGACACCGGGTTTCGGACCTACTCGCGGACCTACGTGCCCTCGGTCTACGGCTCGCTCCGCGGCACGGAAGCCTCACCGATCGACACCTCGCTCACGCTGCGTATGGAACGTGTGCAGCTCGCCGATGGATCGAAGATCGCTCTGTCGGATCTGCTCGAGGCCCTCGCCCTGGTCGGCGACTCGCTGGAATGGGGCACCGCGGCGGCGGACGCCTCGGGGTATGCTCGGTTTATGCGATTCAACCCGCACATGGACCTGCCCGAGCCCCGGGACGGGTATCTGGTGCCCGCCGGCGGCGACGTGCAGCTCGCCGCCTGGCACGAAAACGGTCCGGTCCGCTTCTTCCTTCCCCTCGGCGCCGCCCGCCGCCTCGAGGCCTGCGGCCTCGCCTCCTTCGGGGCGGAGCGGATTTTCCGATTCGACCGCACCACGTTCTGGCTCTCCAACCCCCAGGACGTCACCGTGTGGGACGAACAATACGAGGCCCTGGTGGACGATATCGGCCGCTTCGGCTTCAGCAGCGAGAACATGACGCGGCTGGATCTTCTCGCGCAGCGGTTCGAGACGATGGCCGAGGAAAATCCGACGTATTACCGTCAGCTCCAGCATCAGGTGATCACCCTGCACAGGAGCCTGTGGAAGACCGGCTTCTGGCGGGAGTTGTCCGTCAGCGCCGAGATCGCGAGCCGGCGGATCCAGGAAGAGGCCCTGCCCGGGGAGCCGATGGGACTGAGCCCGCGGATGGTCTTCACGGCCGACCAGGCGCAGGCTGTGCCTTGAAAAGGGAGGTCGTAGAGACGCTCCTCTGGAGCGTCTCGCAACGAATGCGGACATTCGTACGCATTCAGGAATGCGGAAACCTCGCTGAGACGCTCCACAGGAGCGTCTCTACAGGGCCGCCACTACGCGGTGGGATCGGCGGAGTCATTCCAGACGTGTACACGTCGCATCATCACATCCTGGTACCCCGAATCCTCTTCGCCAGGGCCCGGAGTCCGAAGGATATAGTGCCCGTCGGCGCGCAGATCCCAGGCGGAGCGCCGGTCGTTGAGCGCGGCGCGGAGGGTCTCGATGAGCCGGTTCCGAATCGCGGGGTCCTTGATTTCCGTGGCGACTTCGATGCGGTCCTCCAGATTGCGTCGCATCCAGTCCGCGCTGCCGATAAACACCCTGGGCGCCCCATTGTTGTGGAAGCAGTAGATGCGGCCGTGTTCGAGAAACCGCCCCAGGATGCTGATCACGCGGATGTTATCCGAGAACCCGGCCAGCCCCGGGCGGAGCCGGCAATGGCCGCGCAGGATCAAATCGATCGACACGCCGGCCTGCGACGCGCGATACAACTCCTTGATCACCTCCACGTCGTCCAGCGCATTCATTTGAGCGACGATGCGACCTGTGCCGTGGGCTTTCTGGTGCCCGACCTCGTCCCGGATGAGCTGGAGAAACGCGTCGCGCATGTCCCGAGGGGCGACGAGTAACCCGGTGTAGTGCTGTTCGGGCGCATAGCCTGTGAGGTAATGGAAGAGGTTGACGACATCGTAGCCCCGCTCCTTGTCGGCGGTAAACAGACCGAGATCCGTATAGAGCCTGGCCGTCGTCGGGTTGTAATTCCCGGTGCCGATGTGGCAATATGTCTGCACCTTGCCCTCTTCCTCGCGGATGACGAGCGTCACCTTGGTGTGGGTCTTGAGGCCGACGAGCCCGTACGTAACGTGTACGCCGGCCTTTTCGAGCATCTGGGCCCACTCGATGTTATTCTCCTCATCGAACCGGGCCTTCACTTCCACGAGCACGGCCACCTGTTTGCCGGCCTGCGCCGCACGCACCAGCGCCTGGGCGACCGGGGAGTCCGAGGACGTGCGATACAAGGTCTGCTTGATGGCCAGCACCTGGGGGTCGTCCGCCGCCATTTCCAGGAAGTGCTGGACGGTGCCGCGAAAGGACTCGTACGGGTGGTGCACCAGCAGATCCCCCTTTTTGATCTCCTCGAAGATGTTGGTGGGCGCCTTGGGCGGCCCCGGCAAAAACCGTTTGGGGATGTGCGGCTCCCAGCGGGGAAAAGTGTGTTCCGGGAGATTGAGGTTGGCGAAAAAGCTGCAATCGGCATGGTCGACGAGGCCGTCGGTCGTGCGGTAGACGTCCACCGCCTCGAGCTCCAACTCGCGCATGAGCAGGAGCTGGACGTGGGCCGGCATGTCGTTATCGACCTCCAGACGGACGACCGGCGCCGAGCGGCGCTCCTGCAGTTCGTCGGCGATCATCTCGATCAGATCGTCCGCCTCCTCTTCGTTCCGGCGCACATCGGCATTTCGGGTGATGCGAAACGCGTTGACGTGCAGCAACTCCATCCCCCGGAAGAGGCTCTCCACATTGTGTTCTATCACCTGCTCGACGGGTACGAAGTGGTTCGGTTCGTCGAGGGCCACCCAGCGCTGCCGGCTTTTCGGGACCTTCAGCCGGGCAAAATGCTCACCACCGCGCTGGGGATGCCGCAGCATCACGGCCAGGGAGAGGCTCAGGTTCGAGATAAACGGGAACGGGTGCCCAGGATCCACGGCCAGCGGCGTGAGGATCGGGTAGATGTTGGTGCGGAAGTGGGCATCGAGCCGCTCGCGCTGGCGGGCAGTGCAGTCGTTGTAGTTGAGCACGTGGATGCCGGCGTTTTCGGCCAGGAGGGGCTTCAGCGTGCGCTGCCAGATGGTCCCCATCTCACGATACATCCTCGGGATCGCACTGCAGATCAGTTTTAGTTGTTGCTCCGGCGTACGGCCATCCGGGGAGAGGCGCCGGACGCCGGCGGCGGCCTGCCGTTTGAGCCCCCCGACGCGCTTGCGAAAGAACTCGTCCAGATTCGAGGAGACGATGGCCAGAAAGCGGACGCGTTCAAGCAGCGGCAAGCGCTCGTCGACGGCCAGGTACAGTACGCGCCAGTTAAAATCCAGCCAGCTCAACTCGCGATTGAAGTAGAGGCCAATGTGATCCAGCGGGGCATTCCGTGGAACGCGCTGAGCGGAGGTGGCCGTGGGCAGAAGCGGGGCCGAATGGGCGACGCCGCTTCCATTACCGGCGTGGGATGATGCGGTGACTGAACCGGGCGACTGTTGTTTTTTCATGACCGGCAATTCCGTCGTCCAGGGGTGTTGGGGTGCTGAGGGTTCTTAACGACCTGGTTCAAGATACACCTTCTGGATGAGATATCGACCCGAAACCACGCGTATTTATGCCCGCCTGTGTGGCGCCGCGCCTCCCTGGCCTGGAAAGCAGATACATCCAGACAGGCGCCCAAGGTAGGGCCATAGCGCGCGCACATCTTGCACTTCTCGATGCACGGGGGTTTCTTACGCCTGCCGAACGATCTGTTCGCTCGGTGCTCGGCGGCGTTCGGCCATCTCTGCAAGCAAGCCCGGCCGGCACGCCCGACGACCGCCCGGTCCGTCGAATCGCCGAGCCGTGTGTTTCTCCGGTTCTCCAAACCGTCCACCAACTCACCTACTCCCCATGGTATTACCCCGCATTACATTGCGCCTGGCGCGACGCATGGCCGTCGTGTTTGTAGCCGGCCTCCTCGCCCTCCCGCTCTCGGCCTCCGGTCAGGGCATGATCGATGGATTCAAAAAAAATAAAGGGAATCTCGACCTCGCATTGTCGTACAGTTGGGAACGCTACGATGAGTTCTATGTCGGCGATCAGCTCGTTTCCGAACCCGGCCTCGGCGAAATCACGACGCAGAGCGTGAGTCTGTACGCCGCGTACGGGCTGTCCTCGCGGTTCGACGTGATCGTCAACCTGCCGTTTATCAGCGCCAAAGCCTCGAATAACAGCGCGCTCGACGAGTCATCGCTCCAGGACCTGGCCCTGTGCGTCAAGGGTCTGATCGTGCGACATACCCTGGCGAATGGGATGACGCTGAATCTGCTCGGATCGGTTGGCGTGATGGCGCCCACCAGCCGCTACGCCATCGAGGCGCCGGTCGCCATCGGGCACCGGTCGACGCATCTGGATGGCCGACTTGTCGGGCAGATCGAGTTCGGCAACGGCGCCTTCGCTGCCGTTCAGTCCGGCTACATCTGGCGGAGCGACGTGACCGTCGCCGGCGCCTCGGTCGAGGTCCCGGGCGCCTTCGACACCATCGTGCGCGCCGGCTACGGGAGCCGCGCGTTTTATGCGGATCTCTGGGCCAACTTCCAGCAATCGCAGCCGGGCACGGACATCGGGCCGGGCGTCCCCTTCCCCTCCAACGCGATTTCGTTCATCCGGGTCGGCGGCACCCTCTACACCCCGATCACGGCGCAGCTGGGCATTGGCCTCGGCGCCGGCTACACGGTGTCCGGCGAAAACGTGGGCAAGGCGTTCCGGATGAGCGGCGGGGTGATTTATCGCGTGCGCGGTTAAGAGACTTTTGGGATTTCCACAATCAAAGGCATCGTCATCCCCCGGTCAAAGCCGGGGGCAGGCTCCCGCGCAGGCGGGAAACGAGCGAAGCGACTTACGAAGTAATCCAGCCATCAGACCGGCATTTTTCTGGGTCCCCGCCTGCGCGGGGATGACTTTCTCACTATGCAAATCGCAAATCTCAACGGTTTCTAAAGGTTCGGGGTTTAAGGTTCAACGTGGGTGTAGGTGCAGAATACCTTAACCCTGAAACCCCGAACCTTAAACCCCTATTCAAGGAAGGCTTTCCGCTGGATGGCTTTCTGGAGTTCGCGCAGGGCCGACATCTGCTCCTGGAGCGGGCGGAGGTCCTCCCCGCGTTTCTGGGCACGGAAGATCGCGTCTTTCTTGCGATCGATCGCCTCCTTCACCCGTCGCAGCTTGAGCAGCTTCATGCTGTCCCCGGCCGTCTCGTAGGGCGCCTCGTTGAAACGGGGGATGGGGATGTTCTGCTTCCGCTCCCAGTGGATCGAGGGCGCATGTTCCTGGACGAGCACCTCGGTGGCCAGCGCGACGATGTACGGGTTGGTCTCGGTCTCGATGAACCGCAGGCGATCCACGCCGCCGGCGTGGTACATGGCCAGCACCCGTTCAACAGTCTCGCGCATGACGCCCTCGCTGAACTCGTCCATGCTCATGTGGCCCAGGATGTACTCGACCATCGGATTGCCGTGTTCGAGCATGAGCCGTAAGAGCATCTTCTCTTGCGGCAACGGCTGCACGTACGCCGCAGGCGCTGGCGCGTCCACTCCCCTTTCCTCGTCCCGGCGTCGCGGCTCGGCCGTCGAGGCCGGGGCCGTGGGGCGGGTTTTTTTGCCGAGGGTCCCCATCACCTCGCGCAGCTCGATGTCCGGCACCTGCAACACGTCGCTGGCGCGGCGGAGGTAGGTTTCGCGGAGGAGCGGGTCCGGCAGACGAGAAATGGTTTCCAGGATGGAGCGCATCGCCGCGGCCTGGCCCTCGGGGGTTGCCAGCTGCCCTGTCGCGCGGGCCTGGGCATATTTAAACGTCACAAAATCTTGCCGATTCCGGTCGAGGTAGGCGATGAGCGCCTCGCCGCCTTTTTCGCGGACGAACGAATCGGGGTCTTCCCCCGCAGGCAGCGCCAGGCTGTACACCGCCAGCCCCTGCTCCAGGACGATATCCAGCCCCCGGACCGCCGCGTTGGCGCCGGCCGAGTCCGCGTCGTACAGCACCAGCACCCGTTTCGCATAACGCGAGATCAGCTTGACCTGCTCGGACGTGAGGGCCGTTCCGCTCGACGACACGACATGCCGGACGCCGGCCTGGTGCAGCGTGATCACGTCCGTATACCCCTCGACCAGGATCACCTCGCCCCGCTGGCGGATTTCATCCTTCGCCTGCGAAAGCCCGTACAGGACCTGGCTTTTGTGGTAGACGCTGGTCTCGGGCGAGTTGATGTATTTGGGTTGATCCTCCGCCGGCGCCAGGATACGCCCGCCGAAACCGAGCACTTTGCCGATGTGCGACAGGATGGGGAAGATCACGCGGCCCCGGTAACGGTCGTAGTAGCCGCCTTTGTCCCGTCGCGGTATGATCAGGCCGGCTTTTTCCAGGATCTCCGATTCGATGGAGGCTTCCGTTGCGGCGGTGAGGAGTGCATCCCACGCATCTGGCGCATACCCGAGCCCGAATGCCTTGATGGTCTCCTTCGTGAAGCCGCGGCCGAGCAGGTAGGCGAGGCCGGCCTCCCCTTCACGCTCGCGCGTGAGCTGGCGATAAAAGAAGCGCGCGGCGAAACGGAGGGCGTTGTAGATCGACTCGTTTTCGTTCGACTCCGCCGGCGTGTCGTCCTCCGGCAGGGGGATGCCGGCCTTGTCGGCCAGCAGGCGGACAGCCTCGGGGAACGTGAGGTTCTCGACCCGCATCAAAAACTGAAAACTATTCCCGCCGGCGCCGCACCCGAAACACTTAAAGATGCCGATCTCGGGGTTGACGTTGAACGAAGGCGTCTTCTCCTGGTGGAAGGGGCACAGGCCCGTATAGTTCGAACCGCGCCGCTTGAGCGAGACATAATCCCCCACGACATCGACGATGCCGATGGCTGTGCGGATCTCATCTACCTTCTCCTCGGGAATGCGCATGCGTCGACTCCTGAACCCAAAAATCTGAACCGCCCGCACGCCGCGACGACCTTCGGGCACACGCGTACGTGCTGGCGCCGCCGCACGAGGCGTGCGCAGCAACGCGTGATTTGATAAGTGACACCCCAGATGGTTCCCTCCCTTCCCTGGCACTCGCCGCCGCCCGACCTGACGCTTCCGCCGCAGGAAATTCACGTCTGGCGGGCGTTGCTGCATCAACCGGCCAAACATCTCGAGCGGCTCGAACGCGTGTTGTCGATGGACGAACGTGCAAAGGCGAGCCGCTTCCGATTCGAGCACAACCGGAAGGACTATATCGTCGCACGCGGCGTGCTCCGGCACATCCTCGGGGCCTACGTCAGCCGGCGACCAGAGGCGCTCCAGTTTTTCTATAGCCCGTACGGTAAGCCGGCGCTAAACGCCGAGCTCCGCGGGCAGAAAGTGGGCTTCAACGTGTCGCACAGTGGCGGGTATGCCCTCTATGCCATCGCGATCGGCCGGGAGATCGGGATCGATGTCGAACGCGTTCGCCCGGAAGCGGCGCAAGACGGGGTGGCCGAGCGGTTTTTTTCACCCGGCGAAGTGGCGTCGCTGCGCGCCCTCCCCCCTCATGCCCAGACGATCGCTTTTTTCAACTGCTGGACACGTAAGGAAGCGTATATTAAGGCGCGCGGCGAAGGGCTGTCGTTGCCGTTGAACCAGTTCGACGTGAGCCTCGTACCCGGCGAACCGGCGCGCCTCCTGCAGTCGCGCGTCGATCCTGAGGATGCCGGCCGCTGGACGTTGCACGCGATTCCACTCGAACACGGCTATGTGGCGGCGCTGGCAGCCGAAGGGCCGGCCGGCGCTGTTATGTATTGGAACTGGCAGCCGTAGCGTCTTCGATCGGGCCGATCTCAGGCTTATCCGAGCACTGGCACGAGCCGAGCGAAAGCGTCATCAACAGGCAGACAAGCAAGAACGTTCGCATATACTTTTCTGTTTTTTCACGTCTCAACGAGACACACGTCTTTTATCAGGCGGACAAAGTAGGTATTTAAGGTAGCTCCTTTCACGCGGCAATTACGCGGCAGTCTCAGCCGTTGCTTGAAAAACAGCTTAATAATAGCTTAAACAACCGTGGAGATACTAGGCATTGATATTGGCGGATCCGGCATCAAAGGCGCTCCGGTGGATCTGACCACCGGCACCCTCACCAAAGAACGATTCCGCATCCCGACCCCGCAGCCGGCCACGCCAGAGGCCGTAGCGGAGGTCGTCAACGAGATCGTGACGCACTTCGAATGGAAGGGCATCATCGGATGTACCTTCCCGGCCCGTATCAAACGCGGCGTGGCGCGGACGGCCGCGAACGTGGACAAGTCCTGGTTGGGCACCAACGCCGAAGCCCTGATCGAAGTCCGTACCGGCTGCAAGACCGTCGTCGTGAACGACGCGGACGCCGCCGGCGTGGCGGAACTGGCCTTTGGCGCCGGCAAAGGCCGCAACGGACTCGTCCTCCTGCTCACCTTCGGCACCGGCATTGGAAGCGCACTGTTCATCGACCAGGCGCTTGTCCCGAACACGGAACTCGGCCACCTCATCCTGCACGGAAGCGACGCCGAACATTACGCGGCCGACAGCGCCCGCAAGAAATTTGACCTCAACTGGGTCGACTGGGCCAAACGGGTCCAGGAATATCTGGATCACATCGAATTTCTCTTCGGCCCCGATGTCATTATCATCGGCGGCGGGGTGAGCAAACCCAACAAAAGCATCAAGTTTTTTCATCTCCTTAAAACCGAGGCCGAGCTCATCACGGCTGTCCTCGAAAACGATGCCGGCATCATCGGCGCGGCGTATCACGCGCGCCACATGGCCGGCGGCTGATCGCCCTTATGTTCGCAACCCGAACTGAACGCAACGCCGGCACTGCGCTGGACCTCGCGTGGGTCCGCCACACCCGCGTGAACCCGGCCGCGCTCCGTCAGCGCGCGGCCACGCTCGGGACGCGCCGCACCGTCAAGAAAGCGTGGCAGACGGCCTGGCTCCTCCGGGCCGTGTCGTGCCTGGACCTGACGACCCTCGCCGGCGACGACACGCCCGGCAACGTCCAACGCCTCTGCGGCAAAGCCCGCCGGCCCGTTCGCCCCGATATCCTCACCGCCCTCGGGTTGGTGGATTTTCCGCTCACGGTGGGCGCCGTCTGTGTCTACCACAGCCGCATCCCGGATGCGCTGGAGGCCCTCGCCGGCTCCCGCATCCCCGTCGCGGCCGTCTCCACGGGCTTCCCGGCGGGCCAGAGCGCCTTCGCCACCCGCATCGACGAGATCCGCGCCTCGGTAGAGGCCGGCGCGTCGGAGATCGATATCGTCGTCTCCCGCGAACACGTCCTCCGCGGCGACTGGCGCGCGCTCTACGACGAAATTCGCCTCATGCGCGAAGCCTGCGGTCCCGCCCACATGAAAAGCATCCTTGCCACCGGCGAACTCGGCCCTCCGTGGCACATCGCCATGGCCAGCAAGGTGGCGATGATGGCGGGGTCGGACTTCATCAAGACATCCACGGGCAAGGAGCCGGTCAACGCCACGCTACCTACGGGTCTGGTTATGACTCGCTGCATCCGCGACTACTTCGAACGCACGGGCGTACGTGTGGGGCTCAAGCCGGCCGGCGGCATCGGCACGGCCAAACAGGCGCTGGACTGGCTCATCCTGGTCAAGGAAGAACTCGGCGACGCGTGGCTCAACGCCCAGCTTTTCCGGATCGGCGCCAGCAGCCTGCTGATCGACCTCGAACGCCAGCTCTCCCACGCCGCCACAGGGAGGTATGCGGCGAAACACCACATCCCGATGGGGTGATTGGTTAGCAGGTTCGCAGGTTGGCAGGTTGCAGGTTCTCATGGAATCACAACTTGCCAACCTGCAACCCGTCAACCTGCAACCCGTCAACCTGCAACCCGTCAACCTGCAACCCGTCAACCTGCAACCCGTCAACCCGCAACCTGCCAACCTGCCAACCTGCAACCTGCAACCTGCTAACCTGCAACCTCCCAAGCTGCCAACCTGCAACCAATGCTCCGCACCCTCTTCGACTCCATGTCCTACGGCCCCGCCCCCGAGGCGTCCGATGTCGCCGAGGCGTGGCTGGAGGATCATGGGCGTTCGTTCGGGCTGTTTATCGACGGGAAGCGCGTCATGCCGGCGTCGAAGAAATCCATCGAGGTCCGAAACCCCGCCAGCGGTCGGCGGCTGGCCGAGGTGGCCGACGCCTCGACGGCAGACATCGATGCCGCCGTAAAAGCGGCCCGGAAAGCGCAGAAAAGCTGGGGCAAGCTGAGCGGGTACGACCGCGCGCGGCGCTTGTACGCCATCGCCCGCGCGATTCAAAAACACGCGAGGTTGTTCGCCGTTGTGGAGTCGATAGACAACGGGAAGCCGATCCGGGAGTCCCGCGACATCGACATCCCGCTCGTCGCCCGTCATTTTTATTTCCACGCCGGCTGCGCCCAGTTGCAGGACGACCTCCTCCCCGGCATGGCGCCCCTCGGCGTCATCGGCCAGATCATCCCGTGGAATTTCCCCCTGCTCATGCTGGCGTGGAAGGTGGCGCCCGCTCTCGCGACGGGCAACACAGTGGTCCTCAAGCCCGCCCCCTACACCCCGCTGACGGCCCTCCTCTTCGCGGACATCTTGCAGGAAGCCGGGCTGCCGGCCGGCGTGGTCAACATCGTCACCGGCGGCGACGAAGCCGGCGCGGCGCTGGTCGACCACCTGGATATCGACAAGATCGCCTTCACGGGCTCCACCGAGGTAGGCCGCCTCATCCGGCAGAAAACCGCCGGCTCGGGTAAAAAGCTGTCCCTCGAACTCGGCGGTAAATCGCCGTTTGTCGTGTACGACGATGCCGACCTCGACGGCGCCGTCGAGGGGCTGGTGGACGCCATCTGGTTCAACCAGGGGCAGGTGTGCTGCGCCGGCTCCCGCCTCCTCGTCCAGGAAAATATCGCCGACCCCTTCCTGAACAAGCTGCGCCGGCGGATGACGACGCTGCGGGTGGGCGACAGCCTCGACAAAGGCATCGACATCGGCGCAGTGGTCGACCCCATCCAGCGCGACACCATCGACCGATGGGTGCGCCAGGGCGTGGCCGACGGGGCCGAGCTGTTCCAGCCGGATATCCCCATGCCGGCCGTGGGTTGTTTTTATCCCCCTACCCTCCTCAGCAACGTCTCCCCGGCCTCGACCGTCGCCCGCGAGGAGATCTTCGGACCGGTACTCGTGGCCATGACGTTCCGCACGCCGGCGGAGGCCATCGCCCTCGCGAACAACACCCGGTACGGCCTCGCCGCGAGCGTCTGGTCCGAAAACATCACCCTCGCCCTCGACACCGCGCATCGGGTCAAGGCCGGCAGCGTCTGGGTCAACAGCACGAACCTATTCGACGCCGCCGCCGGCTTCGGCGGATACCGGGAGAGCGGGTATGGGCGCGAGGGCGGACTGGAAGGCCTGCGCGAATACGTCCGCCCCGCCTGGCAAACGCACAAAAAAACCGCCTCGACAGCTACCACCAATGGCGCCGACCCGGCCGGGCGGGCCTGGGGCGCGGCGGTCGCCGGCAGGCCGGCACGGGCTGGCAGCCCCGCAAAAGCCGGCGCAACGCCAGCCATCGACCGCACGGCCAAGCTGTACATTGGCGGAAAACAGGCCCGGCCCGACGGCGCCTACAGCCGGGCCGTGCTCGGCCCCGACGGCGTGTTGCTCGGGCAGGTCGGCGAGGGTAACCGGAAGGACATCCGCAACGCCGTCGAGGCCGCGCATCAGGCCCGGGGTTGGGCAGACCGGTCGCCCCACCACCGCGCCCAGGTGCTTTTTTACCTCGCCGAAAACCTGGCCGTCCGAACCGACGAGTTCGCCGGCACCCTCTGCGCCATGACCGGCTGCAGCGAAAAGGAGGCGCGCCGGGAGGTCGACCTCAGCCTCCAGCGCCTGTTCACCTATGCCGCCTGGGCCGACAAATTCGGTGGCAGCGTCCAGGAAACGACCCTGCAAGGTTTCGTCGTCGCCCAGCACGAATCCCTCGGCGTGATCGGCATCGCGTGCCCGGACGAGCGGCCGCTCCTGGCGATGGTGTCGCTCGTCGCGCCGGCCATCGCGCGGGGTAACTGCGTGGTTGTCGTCCCGTCGCCGGCCCATCCGCTGGCCGCGACCGACTTCTACCAGGTGCTCGACACCAGCGACGTGCCGGGCGGCGTCGTTAACATCGTCACCGGCGACCGCGACCACCTGACGAAGACACTCGTCGAGCACGACGATGTAGACGCGATGTGGTATTTTGGCGATGCCGAAGGCAGCCGGCAGGTGGAATACCGCTCCGCCGCCAACATGAAACGCACCTGGGTGAGCCACGTGCAGCCCATCGACTGGACGGCGAAGGAACAGGCCGAAGGGCCAGCGTTTCTATACGCCTCCCTGCAGGTAAAAAATATCTGGATCCCGCTGTGATTAGTGATTCGTGAATAGCGGTTAGCGATGAGCGATTGATTGGGTTCTGGTCTTCATTGCCGTTTGCTCGCTTCCTTCGAAATTCCATCAACTAACAATTGTGCGCGGCGGCAAGGAGACGCAAAGTTTTGCGTCTCTACGGTTTTATAACCGGCATTATTGTGTGTTTCTCATCGTTGCTGCGTAACGGCTCTAAGAAGGAATTTGTCAAGTAGGTACTGTTTGTTCTTTGACATACAAACCTCTCCCGTGCGAAGCGAAGGGTCGTTCCGCTGGTGTTTCTGCTGGTCAACGGTAGCTGAGTCATGTGCGGTGTAGCCAGTCCGGTAGACTATCGCTTCGGAGGTCCACCG
>Ga0163150_10000123_pt1 | contig 133538 bp, 161 predicted proteins | sample OliLakLV19P2IB_FD_148628 | JGI IMG/M metagenome (GOLD analysis project Ga0163150, IMG submission 148628) | Freshwater microbial mat bacterial communities from Lake Vanda, McMurdo Dry Valleys, Antarctica - Oligotrophic Lake LV.19.P2.IB | ecosystem: Environmental > Aquatic > Freshwater > Lake >... | reverse complement strand
GGTTACTCGGATCACTTTTCGGGGTTTCGTGTTCATTGCTATCATAATATAGTCTCCTTCTTTCGTTTTTCTTCAAAGGTTTTCCAACTTTTTCCAAGTTTCACCTCTACCGTCCCCGACCCTTCAGATTCAACTGAATTGCCAACAACAAATCTGTAGTACATTATGCTGCCTCAGAAACTACTTTCGGTTCAACATAATCATTAATGCGTACTTTTCTGTAGTACCCACAGAAGTATTTCTTGTTGTTACGTTCGTGCGTTCTGACCCATTCACGAATTGGCTCATAATTACCAGAAACTTCTACGCTTTTGAAATCGTAGTCGCTGGTGTATAGCATTACTACACCACCCAAATTGACGTGCTTGTCAATCAGTCGAATTGCGGTTTGCCATTTTTCAACAGGAACAGGTTTTTCCAAACTGAACAGCACCATCAGGCATGTCACTAAATCGTACTTGCCAGTAGCGCCAGGATCAGTTTGAAAATAGACGCGATCCCTAAACTTGTTATTTCGTCTTGCCGTAGTGACTGAGTGGTTGTCGATATCCACTCCGACGATTTCAGAATCGGGAAACAATTCAGCCAAAGTCATTGCTTCTTCACCAGTAGAGCAGCCAAAAGACATAATTCTTTTGGCACTTGGTTGAAGTTCTTTGGCGCTCTCAAATATCTTTGGAAAACGATTGGACTTTGTCATGTGAGACAATTGGAGTTGCTCATCGGCTCCTGAGTACCCACCCCAAGTGTCATTACTACCGTTGTGACTCAACACTGGCTCTCTCCCGGTGAAGAATTGTTTAACATTTAACCAAAACCTCATTCTTTGACTGAAACGCTTTTGACAGGAATCCATTTAGATGTAATCCCGTCAACGTCTTCCGCCTCCCATTGATGCTCTATCTGTTCTAAAACAATATGATATCCCTCCGTGTCTCTTCTGATCTGGATGGGACGATCATTCGTCTTGGCACCAGTTATGAAAGTTGGATGTAACCACATTTTGCGTTTTGCGTCAATCCTGACCGCATCCACCGCAACATAAGTAGTGTTTCCACTCTTGAGTGCCCGAATTGTATTTTTGACTAAACTTGCGGGCAACACAGCATGTTCGCCACTGATAATCTCAGGCTTTTCAGGAGATTTCTCTGCTGGTGGCTTTTCATCCTTCTTTGTTGGCACGACAGGAACGTCGTCAGGGTTGCCAGTACGTGGTGGCTCTTTTTCCTTGTCCTTTTCCTTTTTTGAAGGAATGACAGGTGGTTGTGCATTAATTGAAGACGTTGCAATCAAAAAAGCCAAAACCACAAACGCAAAGGCACGCATCTCATTCTCTCCACAATTTATTTGTACGCCAAGTCGTCAACGCAGAAATCAAATTCTTTGACGCTTCAGCAACGAAATCAATATCAATTTCCGGTTGTATAAACTTTTCAGTCATTGGCAGACCATACGGATAGAATCCTTGATCCACTGTATCTGCGCATTTAACATGAATAATTTGGTCTGGCGTAAATCTAATTACTTTCGATGACTCTGAACCAGCAATAGCTTTGTAATCTGGTCCTGTGTCACTTTGTTGAAACTCTAGTAACTTACCAGAAATTGTTTCAATGCGATAAACTTTTTCTACTGGCAATAGGTTTAGATCATCAGAGAATGATTCATCTAAACATTCTTCGAAAAAACTATCTCCATACAATAACAAATTGAACGCTTCCAAGAAACTAACCCAAGGCAATTCCGCCTTGACTATTTTCATCACTTTGTTTGACGCATCTACTATCTCTTGGTATATTTTTTGATCATCTAGCAATTCCTCATAAACCTTATATCTGTCTTTACGATTTATCATTCTTCTCTTCATATACATGGGCGAACTGCCCGAACTTTCTCTTTAAACTTTATACACTAAATTAGCACAGACGATTAGACGTGTCAACGTCAATCGCCTCGTATGATTCTGTAACTGTCTTCTGGGTAATCTGTTGTGCTAAATTCATACAGATCACTTTCTTCAAGTGCAATCATTTGATGTCTTAATCCGATAGGAATTTCAAACTTGTCACCTGGCTGTAAAATCAGTTCTTTCGCTTGACAATAATCGTCATCCATACTGTAGAGTAAGCGGATTAATCCACTATGCAAAAAGAACACTTCGTCCTTGATGCGATGGAAATGAAAACTACAGCGTTTTCCTGCGTTGAAATGAAGCAACTTGCCGCAGTAAGATTTGTTAACAAATATCTTTTCGTAACCCCATCCTTTTGGGACGATCACAATTTCACTCATATTCACTCCGCAAAAAACAATTCGACATATACTGCTGGACTTATCTTGGTCGTGTAATCAATTCCTGGCTCTATAACTTTTAACATTTTCAAACATTGATCGCCATGATTATTCCAAAATGATTCTTTGACAATCACAATTGGGAACTGATCTTCGCACAAAGCATGAACATTATGTATTACAACTAGCTTCTCACCCGCTGTTACATACCACTCATCAGGGTCGGGTGTAAGTCTTTTCTTGTTTGGAACTTCCCATTCAACAAAATCCCAGAACCCACCATATTTACGATCATACATCATATATCCTTGAAACATATCCATTTCACGGATTGCATTTAATAAAATGCATGATGTATGATCCCAGTCACCGCCAGCCTCGCAACACTCAGTCTCCGACGACGACAAAACAACCTGAAACTCTAATTCACGTGTTGTTTCTAACTCCGCAAGCAACTTTTTGGAATATTCTGTTGCTTCTCGGATATTAGAACAAACCTTCGCCGTAAACATCAGCGATCCTTTTCAAATAATTATTACCAACTCAGAAGAATCATAGGTAGCTACCAACGACCAAAAGTCAAGCCCAAGTCTAACACCAAGTTCTGTTTCTTGGGGTCTAAACTCTTGAATTCTCCACCTTCCAACTACCATTTTCTGAGCAATAAGAATTGCATCCATGTAATTCAAACAATCTAATTTATCCACCGTTTCAAAACAGTCCCGATCCCACCACGTAGGCGCGTGACGCTGAAGGAAAAACGATACGTCAGATTGAGTTAACATTTAACAAGTCTTTACGTACTAAAATGGAAAATAGATTGACGCCTTCTTTTGCAAGTGATTCTGTGCCACCCTCTTCACGATCAACCACCGTATACGCAGCAACCACTTTGCATCCGTAATCTCTAACGATTCTGGTCGCCTGCACCAGTGTACCACCCGTTGTAGTCACATCTTCTACCAAAATTACATTGTCTCCCTTGTTCAACGGTCCTTCAATCAGCTTGCCAGTTCCGTGTGATTTTGGTTCTTTACGTACAATAAAGCCTTTTGCGCCATGTCCCCAACATGATGATAATAACGTACATGCTGAAATTATTGGGTCTGCCCCTACTGTCATCCCGCCAATTGCATTGAACTCCAATCTTTCTTCTAGAAACCGTTCAAGAAAACAAGCCCCAATGAGTTGTAATCCTTTATGAGACAATGAAACCATTTTGGAGTCAATGTACAAATCTGATTTGGCTCCACTGGCTAATGTCACATCACCAGTCTTAACGCAACCTGGAGTGTGTAAGTATAAATCAAGTAATTGTTTTCGCCAATCATCGTATCCGCCATCAGTAATAACGTGTAACATAAACTTATTATACCGAGCTTAAATTATTTGATCAAGGTGAACTAACAATTATTTTAACACGTTTTTTGATATTATTGATATCAACTAAATCTCTGTATACGATTGTATCAGTATCGCCATACCGACCGCTTCCACCAAAATGTTCCCATCTGTGTTTAGCGTTTGGATCATAAACAATAAACAAAACTGCTTTGGGTTGGTGGTCGTACACAGCTTGTTCGCATGAATCACGTGGAGTGGAATACTCCAACATCCACATAAACGCAATTGTTGCAAATATGCCAGCCAAAAAAACAAATAGATGTTTCATATATCATTTCCGCTAGAGTTCAGTTTGTTATGATGTTGAAAACGACTGATTGCGGTTTGCAAATTATGCTCTTCAACTTCACGTCGATAATCGTTCAAATTCTGCTCTTTTTGCCAAGTTATGTTTTTTGCTTCTAAAGCGACTCTTCTTCTTGCGCACAAATCAAAAGGATAATAAAACACTAAAAACATTAATGCAGCCAAAATTCCAAGTACGAGGCAAACTACAATTGCTGGTGAGACAATTACTGCATAACTTTTCATCCAAATAGAAGTCAAATCTAGATCAAGTTGTCCAGGTAGGTTTTTAGCAATCTCGGGTTTGTTGACGGCAATTGTAGCGACACACCAACAAACAAGTACAAATAGAGTTAGCAAAATCACAAAGGTTCTCCAAGTGTTCAAGACAGTGTACTACTTTAGACGTGAAAAACAATAGCACTTGACAGAAAATGATTTTTGTCATAACATTGTTCGCAGTAGCAAGAGGCTACATTAGTGAAACAAGCCAACACTCGCAGAAGTCACTGATAAAAACCATGACAACGCCTTCACCTTTGGCGGTCCCAGAGTTCTTAGAACCCCACTCTGTTTGTCGAACACTCAAGTTATGTCAGCCCTTTACCCAAAGGGACATTCACAATTGTGAAGAGAGCTGATGTTAGTAAGTGTAACAAGTGTATTAAGCATGCTTAACTTTTTGCATGTACTTAAATTGACTTTAAACGTATTAAGCTTTAATTCAGCTTAACCCTTATTGTCCCACAGGGGTTCTTTCGACTTTGTTTTAGTCACTAAACCAGGAGAAGGAAATGCACGTTATTAGCGCACGTCAGTTTGGTCGCAAAGATGTGAAAAGGCTTGTCAAGGAGGCGGATCAAATCCGAATGTCTCCACTCAAAACTTTGACTGGAAGCATCATTGCCACTTTGTTCTACGAGCCAAGTACACGAACTCGTCTCAGTTTCGAAGCAGCAATGTTCAAACTTGGTGGAAACGTAATCTCAACAGAGAACGCTGCGCAATTCTCATCAGCCATCAAAGGCGAAACACTGGAAGACACGATCAGAATTGTTTCTACTTATTGTGACGCAATTGTGTTAAGGCACCCTGACAATGGCGCAGCACAAAGAGCTGCAAGCGTAGCGACCGTTCCAATTATCAATGCGGGCGATGGAACGGGTGAGCATCCTACGCAGGCATTGTTGGATTTGTACACAGTTTATCGAGAGACAGGAGAGCCGGATAATAAACATTATTGTCTGGTTGGTGATCTGAAACATGGACGAACAATCCACAGTTTGATTTACCTGCTTGGATTGTATGAAAAAATAAAATTGACTTTGGTGAGTCCCGAAAAATTGTCTTTGCCTGATGAAGTGATGAATTTTGCTTTCAAGCAAGGAATGACAATTGCTTTTAGAAATTCTGTTGAGGAAGGAATCAAAGGGGCAGATGTGGTTTACATGACAAGACTTCAGACAGAACGTGGTGGTGGGGATAAACTTGGGGCAGATTTTTGGATCACATATGAGTTGGTTGAGAGCATGAAACCTTCAAGTATTGTTATGCATCCACTGCCAAGACGAGAAGAATTATCTCCAGAAGTTGATAATAATTTGCGAGCAGCGTATTTTAGACAAGCGGAAAATGGTTTATGGATTCGCGCTGCTCTATTACAAGACATTCTATGAAACATGGTTATATTGGAAATCGATGGTTTTGGGCTATCATTATGTTAACGTGTGTGTTACATTTCTTTGATTGCCTAACGACGTATGTTGCAATTAGTTATCATGGATGCGAAGAAGACAATCCAATTATGGCTTACGTCTTGAAAGAATACGGTTGGAATGTTCTTTTTTTGAGTAAAGCGATTGGCGTTTTTCTTATAATGTTTATAACTTGTTATATTAAATTTCGTTCAAAAAGAAGAGATTGGCATGTTGGAGTAGAGATTTCTTCCGTAATTTCTTTCATAATAATGACATATGTAGTATTATTCAATTATGCTAAAACAATAGAGTAAATTCATGAAACACGATGATTTTGAAGAGGAAAGTAAGAGTCTAGAGGATTGGGGCGTATGGCAATTTTCTGGTGACGTGGATGATGAACAAAGCGCAGATGTTATAAGATGGATCATTGAAGAGAATTTTGAATCTCGTCATGAAATGTTGACTTTGATCATTAATAGTCCTGGTGGATATGTGAGTTCCGGGTTGTCTGTGGTTGATGCGATGGCTGGAAGCACAATTCCAATACGCACAGTTGGCATGGGAATTATTGCGTCGATGGGATTATTGATCTTTATAGCAGGCAAGAAGGGTGATAGAATACTGACACCGAACACGTTGATAATGTCACATCAGTTTGCTGGCGGTATAGATGGAAAAGAACACGAGTTGATTGCGGGAATTAAAAGAGACAAAATTATTGGCGAAATGATTATGCGTCATTTTAAAAAACACACAGGTTTGACAGAGAAGATGATTAGAAAACACTTGCTTCCGCCATCGGATGTCTATTTGACTGCGAAAGAAGCCCTTGAACTGAATCTGTGTGATCAGATCAGATTGGTCTGAATTTTCTTTCTACTTAGAGGAGTTTCCATGATTTTCACTATTTCACGTGCTTCCGACAAGTTTATGACGATTGATCATCCTACTCCAGAATGGTCGCCACACCCTGAAGCGAGATGGCACCTTCACTGCCAAGACTGGCTCATTGAAATTGATTCAACCCTTGAATTGGTTGACTTGATCACGGGCACAGGTGCAAAACTGGTGATTAGCCAATCCGGTGATGGAATTCCTCACGTGGAAATTGATGACGTTTCTGAATAGAAATCTATTAATAACTCCCAGATTAGTTCTGGGAGTTATTATAAACATTATGGTAAATTGATGCGAATATTTTTAGATTTAGATGGAGTTTTGATTAATTTCGTCAAAAGCGCAGCAGACATATTTGATTTGGATTATGACGAATTGCTGTCTGTCTGGCCTTCTGGCGAGTACGACATGGCGAAGGTTCTCGGCATTTCCGAGGATGCCTTTTTTCAGGTCATAAATGCCGCAGGAGAGGGTTTCTGGGCGAACCTGACACTTTACCCATATGCGATGGACTTTTATCATTACTGCAAGGATTTAGCCCCAACGTACATACTCACCAGACCAACCACACACAGTTCGTCCCTGTCTGGCAAGTTGCAATGGATGCAGAAGCATTTTGGGTCCAATTTTACTGATTATGCAATTACGCATAAGAAGGAATTGTGCGCAGGTCCGAACACGATCTTGATTGATGACCACACAGTCAATTGCACGAAGTTCGTGGACGCAGGCGGCAGTGCGATTATATGGCCTGCTCACAACAACATTCGATTTGATCAAGCGGATGAATGTGTTGAACTGGCAAAGAAAGAATTGAACGAATGGAGATTGAAAATATAGATGGGTAAAGTCAATTCAAAAGACTTACCTGAGAAGCAGCAACAACTCGGGCAGTTCTTCACTCCGGATAAAACTGCTGACTTTTGTTTGAGTCACACGGAAATAGTAACTCCGTTGGTGATTGAACCGAGTTGCGGCAAAGGTGTTTTCTTAGACAAGATCAGAGCAAAATCGCCAAATACCATTATCTTGGGAATTGAGTTAGATGAAGAGCTTGAGTACGTAGGAGAACAGGTTGCTAATCTGAATTTCTATGATTTTGATTTACTGGTTGGTAACGATATAACGTTTATAGGAAACCCACCTTATCGCACCCCAGCTTGTTCACTGGGCGATGATGTGGTTTTCAATCGTAAGCCATACCTTCGCAAGATGTGTGAGAAGTATGGCGTAACAGGAATACGAGAAGAAGCAGTATTTTTCATTATCAAAAGCATTGATTTGATTTTGAAGAATAATGTTAGTGGTCACATTTACTACATTTTGCCGAAGACAATATTCCAGAACAATTCTCGTTCGTACAAGACGTTTACGGGATTTCTGAAAAACAATGTTAGACTTGTATCAGTGAATGACATTGGACAGGATTTTTTTGGTGTGACAACCGACCTGTGTTACGTTCATTTTGTTGTAGATGGAACACGTTCGGATAAGTTTTTGTGGGATGGGATTGAATCTAACTTAGATTCGTTTTATGGAGTTGACGAGGACTTGATTCCTTTTCAATCCATATTCAAGAAAACTTACTTGGGAAGTGTTCCGTGCGAGAGTGTTTTGTTGTCGGTGAAATGTGAGCCAAGAGAGCATTTCAAGGAAAGATTGATAAGGTTGTTCTCTGGTCAAGTTGGGGTAATGGAAGGTTTGTCCTATCAGGGTGAACCGCATTTGAGGGCGTTGAAGAAGGGTGATATTAATAAACTGGAAGTGGTTAGTCGTTATGTTGAAGAGATTAGGCGACGGGTTGACACCAAAGATTTTCAATGTGATAACTTTTACAAACCAATCCAGCACCGTCATGAGATTCGGTTCTATTTTCGACACGAAGCATTGAAAAAAGCAAGTTTCGTGTACCAGTTGAATCCGAATCCATGCCGGTCTTTCTACTTTCCAGGCAACCCAAGTAAAGGTTGTTTGGACTATCATGGGTTCACCGACTATGACGTGAATCGTAATTGTAGTCCATCTGCGAATAGAACTGTTCCCGTAGATGGAGTTGAAAACAACTTGACGGACGAGTTTAAACTTTATTGGAAAGAGACAGGTCGTCCGTACAGTGATGTGTTTGCTTATTTGAGTTATATTTTAGAGTCCGATTGGTACAAGGACATGAAACAAAAGTATCAAAGGTTTTATTTTGGAATCCCACGGGAGTTTGACAAAAAATGGTTACTGAAGTAATTGACAATGCTGTTGTGGACACAAAAGGTCCACATTTGTCGGAACAAAAAAAAGATGCTGTTTATTCGGATGTCGCTGCTACAGACACAGTATCAGCGTTGTTTTCCAAAGAACAGTTGGAAGAGTTCGCCAAGAATTCTGCCGAGATGATGGCTAAAGGCAAGCCAAGAGTTGATGGAGTTAAGAATGTTGCCGCGTCGCATTTCTATGACACGGACAAGGGCAAGATTGGTACGTTCTTTATGTGGATCAAGGGAGTATCGCCCAAGATGTATATTGGAACTGAAGGTGAAGTTATAGAGATGCAGAATGATTTTCAAAAGATGTGTAAGGCAAAGGGTATTGTTCGCCTGAATCCAAAAGAACGAGCAGAGGCAAGGAAGAAGCAGCAACGAGCGGAACGGAAAAAGCGATGAAAAAACTTGACGTGTGGTTTACTTGCAAAGACGTCAACGGGTTGATTATTTGCCCTCCCGTTGACGTTATCTTTGATATATCTCCATTTAATGGAAGACTGCAATTATTATTAAAAGATCATAAATCTTTTAATAATAATATTGACATTAGAAATGCAATTGTTAATATGTTTAATGGTATATTGGAATTGAAGTTGTATTTGGATCACAAGCATTTAAGTACACATATTTATTATGGCGTTGAGTGTTCGGACCTGAGTGGTGATAAGTCTGGAGCATTAATGTATATTAAACAAATTGGATTCCGTTACCGTGCAAGAGTTAAAACACAATATTTTGAGTTATAATGCTAGAAACGTATATGCGCGTCTTTAATTCGCGTGACGCAGAAATTAATAAAATTTACAATACGAATGTTTCGTGGCGAGTACCGATCTCTAAAATGTTGATTGATCATAATTATTTGTTTGTGTGGATTAAAAATGTAGATCATTTTAATTCAGAAAAAATGTTCAATACTCGAAATAACCTTTCAGCGATACAAGATGGAGTTATTTCAATAATTAATCAGCATATTCATACGAAACATAAATTTTATGGAGTTGAGTGGGATTATGTTGCCAATCCAGGTCGAGAAACTATGGATGAATTATGTTTGGTTTACAGCTATAAAAGCAGAGTATTAACAGATTGGGTTGAAGACGAAATTGTCCAATTGAAAAGTCAGTGTGGAATGGAGATAAATAATGTCAAGAATTGATCACGTCGCCTACAGAGTAAAAAACCGTGATGATGCAGTCAAGTTCTTTGTGGATGCGTTTGGATACAAAATTCAAGCCGAGTTTGAAATCTTCTTCAATGACGAGAAGACGGATAAAGCCTTATGCATGGCGTTAGAGCCGCCAGAGAAACTCGATAAGGACATGCCGTGGGTTTATCATGTAGATGACCGACTTGAATATCATCTTGCTCCTGAGATATTTGTTAGTGAAGGAACGATTGGATCAATAGTTTTTGATTGGGTTGAGGCTCGCAATGGGATTGGTGGCGCTCATCATATTGCGTACCAAGTGGATTCTGTTGCTAAAAAAATGGCAGAGTGGACGGAAAAGGGCTATGGAGATTTCACCACTAAGGATATAATGACGTGTCCAGGTTTGAAGCAGGTATTCAGTAAACCTCATAGGCTGACTGGCATGATATACGAATTCATAGAACGTGAAGAGTTTGGTTTTTGTGCGGAAAATGTCAAACAACTAATGGAAAGTACGAGAGAGAGTAAAGTTCGCATTGATGCTTTTTCGCACTAAAGTAGAATCCAGACGGGAGAAACGTCATGGAGGCAGTGTTTGCATTGTTTTGTTGTTGTTCCCCGTTCTTTTTGATTTTGTTGATTTTATTTAGCTACAAGATTGGGGAATTTCACAGATGGGTAGCAGACAGATTCGCTCGAATGCAATACTCCATCCAGTATTGCATCGAAGAACAATTGGTTTGGATTTGGGGCGAACATGAACCTCCTGTTAAAGATTATATGGCGTGGCGTAGAGGCTCATCTACGCGAGAATCCGTCATCCACGACTCAATCCGAAACCTGGCAAAAGACATTATTAGGTTGAGATATATTTGTCAAATTGTAGGTCTCAAACCAATTTCAGATTTTCAATTCAGTCAAAAGTTGAAAGAACTACGTAGATTAGAGAAATTGTACCCAAGATTCAAATGTACCATTAGTCCAACTGACTTCGATGGACATGATGAACACGTGGCAGTACAAGAGTTCGGATATCAAGAATGGCAAGAATTAAAAAGAACGTATAGTCTTTTATCATAAGGGAACGCAATGGGAAAAATCTTCTTCGTTCGGCATGCGCAAAGTCAGTTCAATGCTGGCAGCACCGAACAATTTAACAGCGATCTTAGTCCGCGTGGTAAAGATCAAGCGCATCGTTTGGCGTTGGCGGGTCGAGAGAAGATCGGTGCAAAACCTGAAAGTTTCATTGGGATTGTGAGTCCGTACAATCGTTGCTTGCAGACTGCCTACAAGTTCTGGACGATGAACGGAGTCAAGTTTCGTGTTGACACAAGAATTGGCGAAAGCCCCGAACCAGTACACAAACATCAATCAACAGAGATTATCAAGAAGGCATGTGAATATACGTTATTTGATTGGAGCATGTTTGGCAACAAAAATACCATCAACTACGATGACGAGTCTGATGCTGATTACGGAACCAGAATCAATGATTTTATTGCCTCATTAGAGAAGGACAAGAACTATTTCATTGTGAGTCACATGACTCCAATTACGCATATGGTTAGGCAAATGTGCTTTGGTGGCAGGCGTGAGCCAATGACAATCACGAATGCCAGTATGACATTAATTGAGGATGGAGTTCCAGTCTATATTGGCTTGGAGAGCTGAACATGGAAATTACTCAACTTGTTGTTATCAAAGAATCTGTTCCCACTAAGTCTGGATTTGAAATAAAACGACGTGTTTGTAGAGTGACGGACATCGCGTGGGGAATTGGAGACCAAGCATCCTATTTTTTAGAATCAAGTTTTTGGCTTCCAGAGGAATTTTGTTTTGATCCAACACGAGAAGAAATCCACGCATACAAGTTGGGGAAAAACAATATATGATTGGCGAACTTGTTGTTGTTTTGTATTCTGTCCCTGACGCTAATAGAATTGGATGGAAGACTAGACGACGTGTTGGTAAGGTTGAAGATATTTGTTGGTATGACGCTGGAATGAGATGTAAAGTCAATGGCAGTTGGTGGTTAGAAGAGTATTGTTTCAAGCCAACGTCTGAAGAAATTCACGAGTATATGCTGGCTGCAAATCGTATATAATCTTTATGCTAGCTAGATTTATAGAGTATTTTTTCGGTTCGCCACGTTCCCCAGGCTGGAGAAAAGTTCAACAAGAACATCTCAAGAAAGAACCTAACTGTGTGATATGTGATGGAGTTGAAGATTTAAACGTTCATCATATCGAGCCATTTCACATTCATCCAGAAAAAGAACTTGATCCTAATAATTTGATTACGCTTTGTAATCACAATCGTTGTCATTACACATTTGGTCATTTGATGTCGTGGAAGTCTTGGAATGCTGATGTAAGGGCAGATGTTGCTTTGTGGCATGAAAAGATAAAGAATCGACCTGGAGTCTGACATGAAGGTTGGAGATATTGTTGAATATCTTAATTGTCTTGGAAGGATAATCGATATTACAACAAATCAAAAGAATTTAATCACGACTAGAGTAATGATTGCAGACAATTTAAACATTATTACTGGTGTTTACGGAGTTTCGGATTGCAAAAAAATAAAACCTGCGAGTAAAGAAAATACTCACAGGTTTCTCGTTTGGTGTTCTGGTAATTATATCAGGTCCGCATAGCTTTCATAAATGCCATTGCTTCCATTCTACGAACTCGGTCCTTTAGATCATTTCCGACAAGTCCTTCTCTTCCATGCACATCCATGGGGTCAGTGCTAATTTGGTGTGTCAAGAATTTTTCAATCATGTTCGTGTCCAAGTTATTGATCTTAGCCCAATCCATTATTTGTCGCTTGGTTAGACTTGTCTTGGTCATTTCAGTTTTGAAGTCTGAGATGTAGTCTGGCTTGAACAGTAACAGATTGATTAAGAACACTGCATCTCTAATGTCACGGTCTGTGTATTTGAGATCACGTAATTTCTCAACCAATTTGACTGGCTTGTTATTCTTGAGCAGGCTTGCAAGAACGAGTGGCTTGGATTTACAAGTTTTGCATTCTGGGAAGTCCAAGGTCAATTCTAGTCCTGGGAATACTTGTTTGAGCAGACCCATTTCATTATAGGTTTTCAGGTATTTGGCTGCGTTGGTATGCAGGTCTTCCATGCCCTGCCAGAACTCGTCTCGGATTTTTTCTGGTGGCAATTCTGAATCTATTTCGTCTGACATTGCTTCTTTGTCGTCGTCGTGCATTTTTGCATTAGGGACTTTGTTGAGCATTCTTGCGTAGCGGAATTTACTCATTCCATCTTTCTTGATTCGGTCTTTGGCTTTGCCGATCATTTTGATGGTTCCATCTTTCAGGTGTCGTAGCCCGCCTGTATAGTCGTAAATCTTATTACTGGATGGTTCGTAGTACAGTGAGTTTATTGTTACGTCTTTACGTTCGCTATCTTCTTTTGGGTTGGTTGTAAAAGTTATATTTCCTTCGTCGTCGCCTGGTAGTTTCATGGTTTCGATGTTATAAGTTTCGCCATCAATAGACACTTTGACGACGCCATTTTTGCTATCTTTTTTGACAACTTGGATGGGTGGTTTGGCGTGTTTGATGATGCGTTCGACTTCATCTGGGTGAGCATCTGTAGCGATATCGTAGGTTCTTGGTGTGTGTCCGAGCAGGAAGTCACGTACAGCCTCGCCTACGATGAAGATTTTCTTTGACTTGAGGGTGACGTCCTTTTCACCTCCTGACTTGGAATCGACTTCCTTTCCAATTGGCACTTCTTTGCTTTTTTTGAACGCCTCGATGATGCGAGTGATTCCAGCAGGTAGCTTCATGGGTGAATCAGAACTGATAATGTGGGGTTGTTCAAGATTTTCTTTGCCTTCTTTGAAGCAAATGAATTCCTTGAATCTGTACCCGTATTTTTCTATTAACATACCTTCATGTGATTTCATATTTGTATATATCGGTAAAAGGTAATTTTACGTGACTCCATTAGGTCGTCTTGCGCCTAGATTTGGTGACATTGTCATATCTAGTGCCCAGGTGTAGTAGTTAGGAGGACTTCCTGGTCTATTGTCGGTAGAAGGATCGCCTGGTGCAATTCCGTTGCTGCGGCTTTCGCTTCGTGGGGTAGTCATTGCGGCAACGAGTTTCTGCATGAGTTCTCTTACGTTTCTAGTTTCCTGAGCAGTTTCACGTGTATTTGATTCAATTTCTGTTAGGTGATTGACGGCATCGTTGAGAGGTCCGGTTATTTCAACGGCGTTTACGTCTGTCATTTCCTTTGTGTAAGCATAGTCTCCAACACTTCCTGGCTTGGTAGATGATGCTGTTTCGGGTTCCTTTTCGGTGACAGACTTTGCTTCTGGCTCATTTAGCCACGGAATTATGTCTGTTGGGGCTAGAGGCATTGTGAACATTTTATCGAAGTTTTCAAATTTCTTTATGAATTCTTCTAATTCTTCTGGAGATAAATTGTATGCTGATTTGGTCAACATTGATTTTATTATTTTCTCAATGTCAATTCCTGATTCTGTAGTATCTCCTGGTGATTCTATACGTTTGGTAATGTCTGTTATTTTCTTTTCAAATCCACCTCCTGCTGGATTGGCTCCGAGTGCTGATGCTGCATTGATATCATAATACTCAAGTGGTTTTTCGCTCTTGAGTTTGCCTGCTTCTTTGAGTTTCTTTTGTTCATCTGGACTGTGCAGTGATGATTTTCCCCATTTTCCATCTTCCCATTTAGACCAAGTATCATCTACACCGCCTGCTCCCCCAGTGGTTTTCATCCAAGTTCCAAGATCACCAATGTACCCTTGACGTTTTCGTTTCTTTTCATCTTGGTCCATTTGGAAAATACGAGTATTATCTCCCATTTCACCTGTCCACGATTTCTTACCAAGATTCAATTCATCTTTGAATTCAGGTGGCAATGGTACTGGTGGCATTGCTGCTCCTGATGCAGCTTTTTCAAATGCTTGCTCTGCTGGATCGTCTATAACGGGTTGTGGTGTTCCTGCGGCTCTTGGCGCTGGTGCAACTTCTGGAGTTGGTGCGATTCCGTAAGTATTACCAGAGATTTTCAATGGTGCTGGTGGTCCAACAATCCCAGGTGTTGTAGGGGCGGCAATGCCTTTTCCTTCCGCCAGTGGTGGCGTTGGAGTTGTACCCAAAAATTGCCCTGTGGCAGCATTGAGGTTAGTATCAAGCAATTTGCGCAATGTGTCTGATTCTACTTTCCCATTTTTTGCGAGTACGCGATAATCTTCATAAGTTTTGATAGCAATTTCGTGGGACTTGAGTAAGTCTATGTCTGGTCTGTATGACCAAAGCATATCTTCAATTGCATTAACGTTTTGGAAGTAAAGTATATCTTTTCCAGATACTCTGTCAGTTGGTGTAGCAACACTTCCGATTTGTCCAGCTTTTGCCGTTCCGGTTTCACGTGCTGTTCCTCCTGCTACTGCAATTGAATTTTTGTCTGTTGCAGGTACAGGTTTGGGTGCAGTAATTGTGCGAACGTCTGCTTGTAATTCTTTTACTTTTTTCTCTCTTTTTTTACCTGCCTCTCCTTGCCCCATTACCCCTTCCGGATTGAAACTTTCAATTTTGCTCTTGAATTTTTCTGTTGGCATTGATAATGCTTCTTCTTTGGTCATTTCTGCATTTTGCAATATGTATTCTTGAGTTTTTGGATCAATTTTGTTCCACAAGTCTTTGTGTTCGATTTTTTCATGTTTTGGAATGAATTTTTCTTCAATTTTAGAACGAAATTTAGTTGCTTCTGTAGATAAATCCGGAGCGACAGACATTCTTTTGTAAATGTCTAATGTCGACATTTTTTTCAAGTTTTCTTCAGAAACATTAAGTTTTTTAGCAAGTACAATACGTTCGCCTGCGTTCATTTCATCAATCATAGCCCCATGACTGATTTTGCCGCCCTCTCCAGGTCTAGATGTTAATGATGGTATATTACCTTGATTACTTCCTTGTTGTTCAATTGATTTTAATGACTCAAGAGTTTTTTGAAATCCAGCTGGAGCTAGAGTATCAATGACTACATCTTTGCTCCAATCAAACCCTTTTTGTACAAAATTACGAGGTTCTGATGGGGCATTTGGTGCAGTAGGTTGATTTGGCGTTGGAACTGCATTGTTGCTAAGTGGCATGACGTAGGACTGTCCGGGTGTTCCGGGTGGTGCTGTTCCATATGCGGGCATTGGAGATAGTGGCATTTGTATTCCACTTAATCCCTTTATTATTGCATTATTGATATTAGCAGATTCGATATTGGCTTCTTTTATCTTGATTACCATATCAGATAGCTTCATGCCGAAAATAGAGAGTCCTTCTCCTTCGGCTTTTTTGGCGGCCGCTGCTGCTTCTGCTGTTTTTTTATCTGCCTCTATTTTTGCTTTGTCTGCTTGAGATATAATCATAGGAAGCAAATTATCAAACAATCCAATAAATGGTGTTGGTGGCGATGGTGGTGGTACAACTGCTCCTGGCACTGGTGGTACAACTGCTCCTGGCACTGGTGGTACAACTGCTCCTGGCACTGGTGGTACAACTGCTCCTGGCACTGGTGGTACAACTGCTCCTGGCACTGGTGGTGCTGCTGCGGCTGGCGTGATCGCAGCCATTGATCTTTGTGTGATAGCTGCCATCTCTTTTGTTCCTTCAATCAATCTCTTCAATTCATCAAGTGGTTGGTATTCATCCTTAGCCCATTTCTCATTAATCGATTTTAGTAATTCTGGATTGTTTATCGCATTTTTAATTGCGTCTTCATAATTTCGTATTTTGTCCTGGTGTGCCTTGAGAGTGCTTTCCCATGTGCGTAAATCTTTTTGGTGGGAAGATGCGGTTTCTAACATTGGCAAAGCTTCTTTTACGTGGGTTTCAATTTCAAATCCACCTAATTCTTTTTTCATTTTCTTGAACAAATCAATAACATCTTGTCCTTTGTCCCAGGTTTCTCCACGGTCGATTCGTAGAGCGCCTATATGTGTAAGATGTCGTTTCAGTGTTTCTTGAAGTTTTGGATCAATGGCGGGCATCATTTCCGCTAGTTTATTTCCAATATTTTCTCCTCCTCCCCAAACAACATCGCTATGTGTTTGTTCTGCTGAATTCAGACTTGACTGTGCTACATTGATAGGATTAGATGGATCATTACGTCTGGCTGCCATTTGTTCTGTGATGAACTGTTTGAACAATATGTAATCAACGTCCGCATCCTCATGTGATCGATGAGCCAGGTTATTTGCTTTTCTCCAATTTCTCCAATAGAAGCGCGCACTAATTTTCTCCTGCTCGCTCCTTGCACTCCAAACCCCGACTACTTCAAGTGCCGCGCTTTGTTCTGCACGGTTGAGTTCTTGACCACGTTTTGCTATTTCAGCATTGAGATTTGCATTTACCTCAAATATTTGTGCGGTATCAGAACCCAACCCTTTTACTGCTTGTCGATTGTCTGGTTTGTATGCTTTTAATTCTTTGATAGATTCATCTAATCGTGCTTGTATTGCCATTACAGCTTCATTTCGTTCTTTTTCTACGTTGGCATCCATTTCTAATTGCCCATTTGGAACTGCATAATCACGCTCACGCCTTCTAAAAAGATTCGCTAGTCGTTCAGCAGTTCTTTGTGCCATTGTTTCCGGATCATCACTTCTGGTTTTCCATACTTCCAGATTTTTTCGTTCTGCTTTAACATCTAGTTCGAGCTGTAGTTTTTTTTCTAATAGCGCTTTGCGCTTTGGGTCTTTTTCTGCGTCAATTACAGGTTGAAAAGAGTCTCGAACAGCTGAGTGTTCTGTACCAAGGTCTTTCCATTGTTCTTCCTCTTTTTTTTTGGATTTTGATGAAAGGTATTGACCAACGCCAACAACAACAGCACCTCCAACACCGGCTACTAACAAAGGTCCACCTAGAAAAGCCGCAGCACTTCCCAGTGCGCTGGGAGCTATAACTGAACCAAGACCGCCTAATACGCTTGCTAAAGCTCCTATTGCTTTACCAAGTATAGAAAATCCGACAAATGCCAATAGTATTTTGATTAGTATTTCAAGCATTCCAGCAAATCCAGCAGCGATACCAATAGCAATATTAGCCAAAGATGCATTGGGTGGCGACCAAGCCATCATCCACAACAAGTCCTTGCGAATTTCATCCTCAAAAAATTCACGTTGAACACGTTCTTGATTGCGTAATTGAAACGTACTCTGATCCAGTTGATATTGCTTCTCAAATACTTGATTGGCTTGAATTAAATCATCCATGTCCTTGAGTAACAATCCAAATTGTTTTGGATCACTACCAATTGTAGTTTTTCGTTCTTTGAACTCAGCCGCACGAGCAAGTAAGCGTTGCTTTTGATCTTCCGCTCTTGGTCCCTCTAATTTGTTTGCACTGGCTTCAATTCCTGCAATAACTTTGTCAAGTTGTTGTTGGGGATTGATATTTTCACGAAGTTTAGTATCTGGATTAACATAATTAATTCGATCACTTACTGTCTTTGTCGCTTGATCGAATGTTTTTCCACCCTTCATCTCGGCAGTAATACTATTAAGATTACGAAGAGCATTATTCGTATCTTCTGTGTGTTGTGTAGCAAGCAAAGCATTTGCTTGAATGTTTAAATCTTCAAGTTCTTTACCTGTTAAATTTCCTTTTTTGATTGTGGCTTCTATCTTTTCAAGCTTTTCGGCTACAGACATACTGCCTTCTTCAAAAGTATCAGCACCCATTTCCATTTCTTTAAGTTGCTTACCATATGCACTCTTTGCAGCCAAATTCAATTGCGCTAATTCTTCTGGACCAATTTGATTGAGTTCACGACCACCCGTCATTTGCATCATCACACCACGTAAACCTTGAGCAAATGCCTTCATTTGTTTCGGGTCTTGTGGTATAGTTCCTGCTTGCAAAGAAGTCATTAGTTTTGGTCCACCACCTATTTGCGCAGAACGCATCGCCAACGCAAATGTAGCAGGATCAGCACTATCAAACAAATTGACTGTACTACTCAAAGCATCAATTAAAGGCTGAACAATCTTGTCAGTTCCACGTCGAGATGCTGCTGCTGAAAACTGAGTCAAGTTCTTCGCTGCCTCACTCGTCAATGTACCAGCACTTCGCATACTGTCTGCCAGCGAACGACCATTCTTTGCAGCTTCAAGTAGTTTATCGCCTGTAACGCCAGTTACTTTACTGACTGTCTGTAAGTCTCTAGAGTATTGGGATGTTTGATCGACGGTCATTCCCATCTGAAGATGCCAATCAGTTAGTTCTTCTGCTGTATGTTCTGCATCAGCACCGATCATAGTTCCAAGTTGAAGACCTTGTCTACTGAGTGAAACCCAACGGCTTAGTGATGTAACGCCACGTTGTGTATTTTTGAGAAGGACTTTTTGTATTTTGTCGGTCTTTTGTCCAGTGACGTCAAAAGATGACATCCCACCAACTTCTTTACCTGTTGCTCCTTTTAAGGTAGTCCCACTACCATATCCACCACCTCCACGCGAGTATGCTTCACCTCCGAGAACGCCTTTGCTGATAGTTCCGGTAGCAAGATCATTTGCTTCTTCAAAAAATCCTTTGAGTCCTTCTGTTGCTTTTCGATATTGATCTCCTGGTCCTACATGGTCTCCACGATCCAGCATTGTTCCTCTCATGCCGAAACTTTGAGACATTTGTTCGTGAATGCCTTGCGTCCATGCGTGAGTTTCATCACGAACTCTCGCAGCTTCTGCCATTGGATCAAATTTAGTTCCTATTCCTGCTCTACTTGGAGCAAGCATTTGTGCGTACTCAATAAAAGTACGTCCTTTGTCTGCAATCTCTTTGATTCTGGAATCACGTACTTCTTTTTCACGTTTCTTTTCGGCTATTTTAGAACTTCTTTCACCAAGAAGAGCCAATTCCGCAACTTTCGCGTCAAATTCTTTTTTGCCTTTAGTTGGGTCTTTTTGAATTTTAATAAGTTCTTCAAGCTTCTTTTCCACTAACCTTCGTTCGGACTTGGACAAGTCATTCATTCCGACGATGGCTTTCGTCATCATTTCAAGTTTGTTTTCTACAACAACCGGGTCTTTACCAAGACCTCCTCTTTTTACAGACTTTGCAATCTCTTTACCAAGGCTGATTAATTGTGGACGAGTTTGTCTTAGTCCTGACGAATTATATCGTAAGGATTCTGTCAATGAGTATGTTGAATCATCTGATCTCAGTCTTTTTTTTGCAGCAGCCCTATCCTTCCTTGTACTTGTTTCTTTTTTCTTTTGAACTTCATTTAATGCTTCTCCACCATCACCGACCACTCCATTGTCAATCATAGCAGCATCGCCAGCAGCAAGAGCAGCGGCTTCACGGGCTTTGGCTTTTTCTCTTTTCTTGTCAGCTCTACTTAATGCTGCTCCGCCGTCATCACCAACCACTCTACTATCGGGAACAGTAAGTTCAGACGATGCAGCTGCTTCTGCTGGAGTTCCCATCTCTGGTTTGATTTTTCGACGATCAAACCACCAAGGCACACCACTTGTCGATGAAAAGCCACCACCTTTAATTCCACGCAAACCCATCTCGCGTGTACCGCGTGCGGCTTTATCGATCTTTTGATCGCTTTTCATTTGTTCTGGTATTTTGATTTCAAAATCACCAACAATATCACGAGCGGAATTTGATATTTTGTCCCCAGAGGCTTGTGCCATCATCATGCCAATATGCTTAACATCTTTGGCAATAGATATCAAAAGTATCTGAGCAGTATAATCATGAACGTGTAAACTATGTCCAGTAGTCGCTTCGTGCATGAAGTGATCTAACGCACGTGCCCGCCCATTAGTCCAAATGTCTTTTCCAGAACTGTCCTTTAATGCTTTCTCTAAGTTCCCTGCAAGATCAGGAATAGCAGGTTCTTTCTTGGAACTACCACCCTTGTCCTTCTTGGCAGCAAGATATTTTTCACGCTTCTCGGCTAGTTCTTTCAAGAAACCAGTCATTTCTTCAAGATACTGCTGATTCTCTTTTACTTCGAATTCCTTGACGAACATCGGAATTAGCGGTTTGATTTGCTCTTCGAAAAACTTCTTGTTGTCACCAGACTTGTCAGCTAATGCTGATAATTTACTAGCAGGACTTTTATGATCATGGAACGTACCTGAACTCTCAAGATCAGCACGAGTAGTGGTCTTAGTCTTGGAATCCATGCCTTTGATCAATTCCTCGGTGGAAATTGGTGTCAAGCGTCCGTAAGAGTCTAATTGCATATCTGCCATTGTTAAACTTTATAGTGGGTCAAGTCCTGTGGGATTGAATCGGGCATCACCCAATGTTGGTTTAGGATTAATGAGTTTTGGAACTGCATTCGGCCAGTGTGGTTCACCATAACGCTCAAGTGAGTTATAACCAGCAGTATCTAAGTTCTGCTTGTGGTTAGGGTTTGGAACAACCATACCTTCATATTCATTAGTCGCATCCTCATGCGTCGGATGCATTCTAGCCTTCAACTGTCTTTGTACTTCTTCTCGTATCGCCTTCACTTCATTCGGATTGAAAGACCTGACCGTTCCTAACAAAGTCATCAAGAACTCACAATCCAACAATTTCACCATTCTCATTCCATCCCTTTTATAAGAGCGGAATGAATTATATATGAAAATATTGTTCTTAATTAGAGGGTAACTAAATGCCTTGCCGCAATACTGCTGAATCAAATAACGAATGTATTTGAATGTCATGTAATGCAAATTAACACCAGCCACACGACCATCTTGATAAATCCCACTGCATAACATTAAAGGATAAGGATCATGCTTCCAAAATGTATAATTGAAATTGGCTAACGAACCCTTTTGTAATGACTTGTAATAAGCACGACGAAATATTGGATTACTCTGTCCAGCAATCTTTTGTAATGTCGCCTGACGCTTCTCGGCTGCGGACTGGCGTACCTTTGCCGCCATAGCCTGACCAGCAACCGTATTAGCACCCACAATTGGCACCACAGGAGCCATCGGAGCGGCGGTTGGTACATTTGCCCCAGTTGGGGGCGTTTGCCCGCCCTGGGGCGTTCCTGGCGTTGTGGGAGGCATCTAATTATCCTCTGTTGTTTCGACTTACAGAATTGCTGTAATCTGAAGTTCCGTTAGCGGCAACCAATGCTGCGCCCATTGGACTATCATCACCACCTGTATCTGCTTCACGTTCTGCTATTGCACTCTGGATAAAGTATTCTTTTAGTTCTTTGATGACGTAGAATATAATTCTGTAGCCAATTTTTTCTTTATCAAAGTCTTTGACTAAATCTTTGAACATTTCTTTGATGTCAAGTTGTTGTGCTTCGCCAAAAGGTTCAGTTTTCTCTTTGTTCTGGGCACGATAGCAAACCAAGTCTCTGCCCCTTGTGTAGAGACGAACCCCGCCGAATGACAATTGTTCCATGACCGGATCAATGTCAATTGGTTTGTATACGTAGAGATATGGTTCTTTGTGATCGTCAAGGTGGTTCGCTACTTGAAAACCAGCCTTGTCTAATATGTTTTTGAGAACGTGAAGGTTCTCTTTGTTAACACGATCTTTTTTTACTAGGAAACTGGAAAACGACTTCATAAGAGTATTTAGCAGAGTATTACAAGAACTCTGCTAAAAGTTATTTGGGTGGACTTCTACGATTCAATATTTCAGGCAGAGTCGGACTACTGTCCATCAAATTAATAACTTCGCTTGGATTGCCATTGAACGGTGTTTCTCTGAAGAACATTCCGCTCAAACTAGATGAAGCAGCGTGAAGCGTTGCTAGATCGGCAGTCAGTACCAAGTTGCTATTTTTTCTGCTGATGAATGGCACTTCTACCATAGAAGGATTGCCGTCATCATCGGTCTCGCCAGTTTCGCGAACGAACAAGATGTCAATGTCAATTAGTGGAATGATTTCACCAGAGTCAGAAATCATAGCATCTTTTTCATTATTTTGTTGTCCGCGAATTACGATCTTGCCTTCTTTGTAAGCGGACATAAGGCTATCGCCCAAGTCCCAACCTAGTGAATGAATGGTTCCGTCAACATGGATTATGTGGATAAGGAAAGCACGTTCTTTGAACTTTTCACTAATGGATTCAACGATAATGCGTCTGCGTAATGTTTGTTTCTCTTCTGGGCTTCCTTGATCTAATCTATCGAGTTCTGGCTCACTGAGATAGCGTGAAGGGTCGTCAACCTTGAGATTCCACTTGCCGATGTTGACTTCGCCAAATTGAGTAGCAAATCGTGTACTGATATTGATTGTATAATCTTTAGCAAAGTACATTAAGTCTTGGCGACTTGCGCCACCGCCAACCTGAATTGCTCCTAGCAAACTAGAAATGAACTTACGATGCAATTCGCCTTTTTGCCCTAAGTAACCACTGATCTTGATTAGAACGTTCTGAAGCAACTGGTCTTTTTCCAGTGTTGCAGTTACGTGTTGCATGACAGTAGTACCTGGATTGGTGCGGTCCAAGTCTTCTTTGATCAGGTTGCGTATTTCTTTTGTTGCCTTCATCACGTTTGCATCTTGGCGATACAAAAGGATTTGCATGTTGTCTTGGACGAATCGTCGTTGAGTCATTTCCAGACCTGGACGATCACGCACTGATCCGATGGAGGTCAACATTTCGTTAGGATCGCCCTTGATGGACAATTCGTAGAAATCGTGTTTCCATTGTTCGAAGTCTTTTTCAGGAGAACTTTGTTGTTCCTGGCCGTCTGGGTCGGCAGGATCATCTTCCACGTTGTCTTGTTGTGGTGGTTGTGCTGGACTTTGTTGTGGTGTTTGTACGGTTGGTTGGTCCGGAGTTACCTGCATTGCTCCGGATGTAGGAGCTTGTGCTGCGGTAGGTTCTTCGGCTTCACTCAACCAACTATCCCATACGTTATTTACTGGCATCTTGACCCTCTGCGGCTATGGCTTTTAGTAATCGACCTTTTCGACTTCCATCTGATATATTGAAGAAGTTTTCTTGTTTCGCACCTAAATACTTTGGGAACGTATCTTTGTCTTTGAGGAACGCTCTCATTAATAAGTCTACGATTCGGGTTTTCTTATCAGCTTGGTCTGTTTTCATTTTGAGAAGGTTGACAAGAGCTTCTTTGCTGGAAGTAGTTGCGTCGCCTTCGTTCATGACCATCTCTAGGAAGCTTTTGAGAACTTCATCAATTTCTTTACGATCCTCGCGAATATCGTCGAGAATTTCGTTGTAGTATCCGATAAGTTGTTCTGATTTTACTATTTCTTCTTTTTTTTGTTCTGGTATGTTGACGTTCATGTTGAGCTGTGGTAGCTGCATCTCGTCTTCTATTTTTGTTGTGGACTGTTCCATATGTGATTATATAGTTATATATACTGTAAAAGGAGTTCGATGTCTAATACCGATTTGATTAGTGACATTAAAATGGTTTTGGACATTAGTTCACGGGTAGATGAACGTGTCAAGATGATCCAGTTAACGCAGCAGGAGTTGAGCATTAGGTTGCATCAGCTTGTTTCTGACTGTAGTAACATTACTGCTCGTGTTTCAGTTCTTGAGTCGAAGAATGGCAATAGATTGCATGCATTTGAGGAAGAGATAAGAGAAATTCAGACGAGAATTGAACGAATTGATCTTATTGGCACATCGACATTCAAAGTTAACATTGACGAAACGTACAAAACATTGGAATTACTTGATGAAAAATCCAACGTATTAATTGCAAGAATCAATAAGTTAGAGGAACATAATGAAGGTTGGCGATCAAAAACTCAACATTATGGACATTTATTAGTTCAAGGAATTTGGGTTGTCATCGTATGTTACGTTCTGTATAAGCTCGGAATTAATACACCACCAATCCCATAAGGACTAAATGAAGGCTACAGACGGTCAAGGTGATCTGCTTCCAATACCGAATTGCACGATTACGGTTCCAGGTTCAGACCCAATCAAAATGTATATATTGCCAGATATAACTGACTCGAAATCTGCGCAATATCAAGACACTCCTATAATCGGTCGTTCTTTTCCGATCAAAACTTTTAGTCATAGTGAAAACCGTTCAATTACAATGAAAGTTCATTTCATTATATTGAAAAAACCGGATGCAGCTAGGATACTACAAGAATTAAGAACATTGCAGAGTGCAGTTTATCCACGCGATGGTGGAACGAGTTCACCTTATTTGCCGCCACCTGTTTGTAAGATCAAGTGTGGTAAGTTGCTTTCAAAGGGTGGAGATCAAAATGGTGAACTGTGTGTGGTAATGAAAACTTATTCTGTAGATTTTCCGCCAGATGTTGCATGGTATTCGGGAGAAGAAGCAGAATGTTTGCCGTACAAGTTTAGTATGAGTTTGACGTGGGAAGTAGTTTATGCCAATGAGAACTTGCCTGGACAAGACAATATTATGAGGGATTTGTAATGGCTAATTTGATTGAACAATCTAATTTACAGCATAGTAATTTTGTAGATGGAGCGAGCAGATATAATAAGTCGAAAATCATTTATTATGGTGATCGTAGATTTGTTACATTTGAGACTTATAAAAGAGTTAATTATCAGATTTCCAGTCAAGACAAGTTTTATTTGGTAACTAAGGGAACTGAGTATAGACCTGATTTGGTTTCTATTAAAGCGTATGGGACTGTATCTTATTGGTGGAAGTTATTAGAAGCGAATGGAATGAAGGACATCTGGGAGTTTAAAGCTGGGGCAAACATTGTAATCCCAACTATTCTGTGAAAGGAGTAATTTATGCCTGTTGGTCCATGGAATTGTTTGGCTGGAGTTGGAACAGATAAGGAAAAAGACGCTGGACGTATTCGTAAACCATTGAATTCTGAAAGCATCATGCCATGGGTGAAATGCACTCTTATTAATGATAGTTTGATTGCAATTGGAGAAAATCCAACAATTAGTGTCTCTAACATTTCTTCGAAAACAATCAAGGCTTGTATTAAATCATTTCAATTTGGAATGTCTAATGGTAATGGCGCAACCATTGAGATTGTTGATGAGGAAGGTGGTCAATTTAGAGCATTTTTTGATAAAATCAGCAGAGGGAATGTTTATCAACCAAATTCATTTGTTGAAATTGAGTATGGGTGGGCGACAATGGATTGTAAAGGAAATGGATTTATGCCTCCTCCTCCTAAACAATGTTGCGTAGATGCAGCAAAAGCAGGACAAGCGATGCGAAGTTGTAAACATCGAATGTTAGTAAGAAGTATTACTTGTAATGTTTCTGAAGGAATGTTTAAGTATAGTGTAGAATGTACAGACATGACGATGGATATGTTTACTACACGTACAAAATTTGTTGCTGGGACTGCTGCGGAGCAACAATATCTTGTTACTGCCATCAGAGGTATGTTTGCGCAATGGGATATAAATGTGGATTTCAAACAAGTGAAAGGTCCATGTACTGTTGAGGATTTGGAATTCAATCCCGCAAATGGCAAGTCTGCCGACGTTTCCCAAAAATTAGGTCCAAGAAATCTTTGGCGATCTGAGGGCAGGAATCCAATTCAGGCTGCGAGAACTTGGTTGAATGATTATGTTTCAAAGAAAACAAGGGGATTTGTTTCGTATTGGGATTCCTCTCAAAGCAAGCCAACACTTGTTTTCCTTGAGGCTAACAACATTAAATGTAATGAGCCAGCATCAGATAGATTTAATTTAGGTACTTATTTGGTCAATTCTGGTACGTGTTCACCAGTAATATCATTTTCTCCGAAGATTAGATTTGTCATGGATCAGATGTATAATAACACAGGCGGCACAGCAGGCGGTGCATTAATGCCATCTTCTTTTTCTATAGAAGGTCCAGAACCTTGTTTGAGAAATAACGCTGCAAGAAATACAGAGACTAAAGAACAAGGTTTGCAAGTTCCTTTTACTGGGAATGACCGTACTCTTAATATTTTTGGGTTTAACTTAGGAGCAAAAATAGCTTCTGATCATAATTTGATTAATTCTCATGCAAATCCATTAAGTCCAGGTATTACGGCTGAATTGAAGATTCAAGGCGATCCAACGTTTGATAATCCTGTATTATTACAAGGTCATTATCTAACAATTATTCATTTTAATCCTTCTAGGGTTGGTAAGGCACGTGCCCCAGCTTTGAACGCTGGTAGTTTTGATTGGACAAATATAATTCAAAATAATGATTTGTCTAATAAAAACTGGATGATAATGAAAGTATTTCACGAAATTAGAGATGGTTCGTTTACAACAACGATGGAGTTGAAGTTAGCGGCACCAGGATATGATATTCCTATTGGTAGACAATTAGGTGGTGGAGCATAATGATTAAAGAACTTATTGATGATGTAAAACAACTCAAGGAGCAACAAAGACAACAAGAGTATCAGTTCCAACAAGCAATCACTTCAGATTCCAAACAACAACAAAGAATTGAAGTTCAACCCGAAGACTTGCTTGGTATGCATATTGCGACTGTTGTAGATACTATTGATCCTCTAAAACGAGGACGTGTTAGATTTTACACACCTTATCTTGGCAAAGAAGAAACGCAACAATTAGGTTTGCCATGGGCATCTCCGGTATCTCCGTTTGGTGGAATGGATGATAGTGGTTCAACGTGGCCACCACCAGCAGGGTCAAAAATAGTTATCTTTTTTGCCAATGGTGATCGTGATTCTGCATATTACTTTGGGACGGTTTGGTATCGATCTAGAGGGTCAGCATCAGGTTCGCCGTCTCACCATGATTTTTGGGGATATTCCATTAAAGAATATGACTGTTTGTGGGAAGGCAAACGAGATGGTTATATTTTTGGTGAAAACAATGAAGAAGTTTTACCGCCATGGAACACAGAAAGTTACAACGGATTAGATTTAGACTCACTTACGGATTTTTACACAGACGAAAATCAAATCAACGCAATCACATATCCAAATATTTATGGATTCAAAACTAATGGCAAACATTCGTTGAAGATGGTAGATGGTGATTATCGCTGTAATCAACGTCATAAAAGACTAGAACTTCAATCCAGTCGCGGCAACTTCTTGATTTTTAAAGATGACCACATGCATGGCGCTGGTGAGTGGGGATATGGACAAGGTGGAGCAAATTGTCATCTGGAAAGAAGACAGACAGGAGTTGGAAAAACAGAAGATGGAACTGAAATTCCAATTTTTGAACCACAAGAATATTCAGATGTTCCTAAAGAATACCCTTGTTGCTCGGATGAAGGAGCTGGTTATTCATGTGACGGACGTAATTCAGTGGTAGGATTTCCAACAGGATGTGTCAAGATTTCTTGTGGCAAATCTCAATGTGAACCACCACTTCAATCACATGCTTGCACTGATCCGTCACGAGTAGATGGTTCTGTGCTATTTAGTGGTCCTGGCGTTGCGAGTATGGGCAAAAATCCATTCTTTAAGCGAATTGAAGAAATGCGACCAATTTATGGTGCGCCGACTCCACAAGGCAACAGACTGAATTTGCCTCAGAGTGGTGTTCAAGTGCAGTCAATTAGTGGTCATCAAGTTATTATGGATGATTCGGTTGCAGAGCCGTTTGGTGTACCAAGTTGGGATTTGGATTTCGGGTTTGGATGTAGCGATCATTATAAAGGCAGAATGTACATGCAGTCTGCTACTGGTCACTTGTTGGAAATGAGTGATATAGAAGAGCCAGCAAAGATTCGTGGCAAAGATAATTTCATTGGGATGAGGACTGCAACTGGTAATCTTTTTGAAATGAATGACCACACAGAGCCAGTTCAACCGTGCGATCCAGATGGAGGAAAAGCTGGAGAGCAGCGTGGATTCACGATGCAAAGTACGAGTACGCACTTGTTTATGATGAACGATGCGGGATTGAAGCAAACTGGTCCTGTCAGGACGGGTGGTGGCATACCGAAACCTGCTGATGAGTCAGGGTTTGAAGGATTTTGTTTGTTGCGTTCCGGTTATGGAATGCAATTATTGATGAAAGACGAAGATATTCAGACTGAGACCAAACAGCAATTTACAATGTTGTTGCATCCACAAACAGGGGTTGATGCTGGTCCACATATGTTAGTGATGCAAGCCAATGTAGCAGATAAAGGATTGGTGTTATTGAGGGCTGGTGGAATTTACATGCAGGTTTCGTATGACGAGACGATTGAAGTTGTTGGTTCTGAAGAACATCCAGCAGATAAGTTCACCGCTTGCAGTCAGAATTATATGGTTGATTGTAAGCAAACGTATTTTAATCATAACGAATTAATGATAAACTTTGCTGAAACCTACATATTCTTATTGGCAGGGAGAGATTGTCCATTGCCGAGTGACCCTGACGCAGCAGCAGAAGCGTCGGAATTGACTCAACAACAGGCTATTGCGAATGCACAAGCGAATCCAGGTTCGTCTGCTGGAAGTGCAGAAAATGCTAGTGATGAGTCGGATGAAATGAAGGGACCGTGTATTTACAATGTGATTACGTCAAAAGACCCGTGGGTTTGTCCTTTGTTTGGATATGTTCATTACGGGATATATCCAGGTTTGGATAGTCGTAGTACAAGAGTATTTGCCAGTGCGGAAAAATCTGCTGGGAGTTAATAATGCCTAAGTTTGTAGGTGCGCCATATCCGATCATTAAAAGTCCAAGAGGATATTTTGGGTCGCAAAGTGATATTGATCAGATCAAGAGTGATATGTTGATATTGCTGCTTACAAATCCGGGTGAGCGTGTAATGCTACCTTCATTCGGAACTCCACTTAGAGAGTTATATTTTGAGCCAAATGATCCAACTTTGCGGCAACGAGCCAGGGCGATGATCATTACTGCGATAGAGTTATGGGAACCACGTGTTTCGATAGAGCAAATTGAGGTTTTGGCAAAAGCGGATGATAATAGTTTGAATGCTTTTGATGACAAGACAGAAGCAGGAGCTGTATTAATGATAAGGATAATGTTTAAAGACCCACAAGATATTTCCTCAGTACACGAATTGAAATTAGAAGTTCCGCTTGGAGGCGCACAGTGAACGATTGTACGTTTGTATTAGAACCGCTTTCTCAGGCAGATTTGACTTCATTGGCGAATCTACCTAATTTGAATTATACCAATCAAGACTTCCACTCTATGAAGACTCGGTTAGTGACGTTCATTCAAGAGCAATTCACAACTGATTTCACAGATTTTGTTGAAGGCGACCTTGCAATCATGTTGATTGAGAATTGGGCATTTATTGCCGACACACTCTCATTCAAACTAGACCAAATCATCAATGAACTATTCATTGACACGGTTGCCGAAATAGAAAATGCCTTTCGGTTATGTAAGCTGGTAGGGTTTCAACCAACGCCACCGATTGCAGCCAAAGCATTGTTTTCTGCAACTATTCAAACGCCAGCACCAACAAATATTATAATTCCATCAGGATTTACAATTGAAGTCCCATCGGCGGCACAAACTCTTATTTTTGAATTGTTTGCGGCGGATGCGGAAGACAATCCTGTTTTTGATCAAAACATTTTGATAACTACTGGCGAAGTGACTAATACTTCAATCGTGGGGTTGGAAGGTCAGACGAGAGTTGATTCATTTGTGGCGAACGGGCAGATCAATCAGATTGTTACGTTGAATTCTACTCCAGTGATATTTGATAGTGTTCGGGTTTCTGTAGATGGTCAGAGATGGAATCTTGTTGATTTCTTTACAGACAGTAAGAGCAGGAATGAATTTCGTCTTGAATATGACTCGACGTGGACAGGATTTGTGATTTTTGGTAATGGCAAAGCAGGAAGAACGCCTACTGTCGGGTCAGAAATATCTGTTACGTACAGGGTTGGTGGAGGTGTTCGTGGGAATGTGATTACGGGAGCAGTTCAAGCACAGATGGGTTTTAATGTTCCAGGTTTCAATTTCGCTCTTCCAGTGAGTTTCACAAATTATACAAGAGCAGATAATGGTTATAATGGCGACACTATTGAAGACATTAGAATAAAGTTACCAAGATATAATAAAGCGCAAGACAGGGCAGTTACGGGGGAAGATTACAAGACGCTTGCAGATCAGTTTGTATCGCCTTACAATGGGCAAATTGGCAAGTCTGTGGCAGTTCTTCGTAATTACGGGTGTGCGGGTAATATTGTAGATTTGTATGTATTGGCGAGGGAAGGTAATGATTTTTTACAAGAAGCGTCAGAGAATCTCAAGTCTGAACTTTATGACTTTATGAATAAGAAGAAGATGATTACGGATTTTCTTTGTATTAAAGATGGTGTAATTATTTTGACTGATGTAACGATAGACATTTCTGTTGATAAGTTTTATCGTAAATTCAAAGAAGAATTGACTAGAAAGATTTCTCAGAGGATAGAAGGATTTTTTGCATTGCAGTATTGGGAGTATGGAAGATCATTGAAGGATGTTGAGATGGTTCGTGTTCTTGCGGACATGAAGGAAATTAGAGACGTGTCTGTATCGTTTACGACAATTGATCCAGGTAATAGTGGATCAACAGTATTGGCGAAGTATTTTGAGATTGTTCGTAAGGACAATTTGGCAATCAATCTGGTGTTTGAGTGAAAGTAAATTACAACGAAAATCCGACTTTGGCTGATGTGGTGGTATTTGATTTAATTACCACAGACATAGATGGATTTGTTATTGATGTTTATTCTGTTAATAAAGTTACGATTTATTTTATTGAACGTGGCGCAACGGCAGAAAATGTAAATCAATATACCAAGACTGTTTCGAATGAGATTTACACGGAATATTTCAAGGAAGCAATTCCTGTGGCAATATTTGGTACGTCGGATTTTCCGGCGTGGATTGGTACGGACTTAGATAATGCGTTTTTGACGAAGGTAGATTATGATGAGTTTGGCATTCCGTTAACTGGAGTGTATCGTCTTGAATGGAATCAGGAGTTGATGAAGGAAGGCGATTACGTATTATGTTATGAATGGACTCCAATACCTGCTGCGGATCATTTGATACAGAATTTGGGGTTTTATCTATCTGCCAATTCAAGGAATACAACGAGTATTCCAAGTCATTTTACTGTTCCTGAGAAGTATGAAGTTTTGTTAGAGCGGTATTTGCCTGAAATGTTTAAGATGATGTTGGCTGATGGCGATTTGACTCCAAGTGTATTAGACAAATTAAACAAAGCGATTGCCAAAGGTTTTACGTCGATTGAAGATCAGGTCAATCAAATTGTTGATTTAATTGATGCGAATTCAGTTAATGATTATTTGTTGCCTTATCTTGGTAATTATTTTGATCTTGATTTGAAGGATAAAGATACTGCGCTTTGGCGAAAGCAAATCAAGCGTGCGATTCCATTGTATAAGAAGAAGGGCACGCTTGATGGTTTGAAGGAGGCGTTAGCTAATTCGGATGTAAAGTTTAACAAGTTGACGAGATTGTGGCAAGTAGTTTCTCCGTTTACATGGCAAGATGGATTTGTTGTAACGCAAGAGCAGGTTGATGGAGGGATTATAGAGTTTGTCTTGTCCAAGTTGGCGATTCTTCCTGTTGATGTTTTGAATTTTGAGTTGTATTACCGTGAGTCAGGCGACTCTGATTATACACTTTTGACGGATGCGTATGTCAGTTTGGCGAATTCGGGTGGAAAGACTACGGTTACTTGGATTGGTGATATGCTTTCGTCTGGAGCGATTGAGTTGTTTGCTGGTGATGTTATTAGGGTTGTTTACAAGATCAATCCGGTCACTAATCAGACAATAGAAGATTATATTCGTAGTCTTCCTCTGGCTGATCTTCGTGATGTTTTGTTGGTGACTGCACCGCACAAGAACTGGAATGTTCGTGTGATTGGCGAAGATGATCCGTTGTTTGACATGATCATACCTTCGCGTCATCCATTTCAGTATCCTATTTCATACGGGAAAATCAGAACTGAGTTCCCGTACAGTGAAAACATCTATAATATGGATGAATATAACGGATCATCTAGAGATTCGCTTGATCCGTGTGATTTGGACAAGGATTTTATGGACAAGTGTTCTTCTTGTCAGGGAAGCAAGTTTACAATTGATGTAGAGATAGAAAATCTTTCAAATGATAGAATTGACGAGACTAATGATATAATCAAGGAATTTGTGCCATTTCATGCTGTTATTCACAGTGTTAATTACACTGGAAGTGTAAATGAGTTTATGTTATCTCCTGCGGAAGATATTGAGTATTTGTGTACAATAATCCAGAATGACAATGTTGTTGCAACGCAGATGAATTTCAATCGATTGATTGAAGAGGGAAGTAGTAATGTTCTAGAGTTGAAACGTAATATGTTGGCATCTACTACATTGACGGCACATTCTGGAACAGGTGTTAATTTGGCTGTTTCGTTATTTAGTCCAGGCATTCAGTTTGGAACTTTGGGTGTTGACACAGATAGTGATACTTATTTAGAGATTTTGTCTGGAACAGACATGGGTGAGTATAAAGTTGGTACGGCGAATAAGTTTACGGTAGATATTATACAAGGGCAACCAGATACAATCAATTGGTCGATTGATCCGAGTGGATTTCCATTTCGTTTATCGAATGAAATGTTTAATGGCACTGTGGATATAGACCAAAGTTATGAGTATACATTTAGCGATGTTAATATTGAGTTTATTGATTTTGGAACAGTAGAAAATTACAAGGTAGTTGTGACGAGTGGTCCATATGCTGGAACATATAATGTGAATAGCATAAATCCTAACAATACGTTAACATTGGCAAGTTTTCCGACAACTGCTACTATTACTGGTTTGAATTATGAATTAAGAACTGCATCTAATAATTTGAGGTATACAGGAACGACTGGGAGTGTGTCTTCGTTGGGTGTTGGTAAAGTGACGATGGATGTAAATGCGTTTGATTATGGGATTAGGTCTGGTGATTATGTTGAGTACAGTGGAACTCAGTATCAGGCGCGTGGCGTAGACGAGTTTATTTGGATTGATGGGTACACTGGTGGAAATGTTGGCGGTGCGTCGGTTAAAGTTTATCATCGTCTTGTTGAGCTTGCGACTGGTTATCTTGAGATAAAAGGTATGAAACTGACAGGTGTGGTTCCTGTGATTAGCAATGTGGCGGAAACCAATCAGTTTTTGGACAATTATTTGATATTGATTGGAAGTAACTATTATCAAATCAGCAGTATTAGTGGCAGTGACATGATTTTGAGTGGCACTGTGTTATCTTGGGGATTGATTGGAACGCCTGTTAATTATTCAATAGTTCAGTTTATTAAGACTTCACCGATAATGACTCAGAGTATTGATAATCCTTTTGGTGGTCTTGAGTTTGATCGTTTGGATCGTAGAGGGAATGAGTCTGTTGAGATTATAACAGAAACAGTAATGCCGATGTTTTTGAGAGCATCAATGCTTAATAATCAAGGCGAACAATTGGATGCAATGATCCAACAAGAACAAATTTGGTACAACATCGAATACAGGGAGTGATCGTGGAAGAAAATTTAGTACCGGCTGGTGTAGTGTATTTGGAAATCACTTGGGAAGATGGTCGTGTTGAATATCGAGAGATGAAGAACCGTATTTTGCTGAGTGGTCGCAAGAATTTTGCGAAAGCATTAGCGAATGATTTTGGTTCATCATTTGAGTATTTCATTACGGGAATTACATTCGGCAGTGGTGGAACGGTAGGTGGCGCTCCCAGGTTTGTTGATGACACTCGTGAAGGGTTATTTGGTCCTACATTAACCACGAAGGGTGTAATTACCAGCATCAATCCTGATTTCCCGACTCAGGTGACATTTACTTCGGTTTTGACATTTGATGATGTTGTTGGATCGATTATTAATGAGATGGCATTAAAGATGAGAAATGGCGATTATTTCAGCATGACTACCTTTGGAGATATTACAAAAACTTCTTCAATGCAAATGACATTCAATTGGAGGGTCTCCATCGTCTAAATAGGAGTCTTGCTATCTATATAATTACATGCCAGCAATAGAAACAGTAGCAGTTCCGAGGTATCAGCCTCTTGATCCGTACCATCACATTGTAGACAATTTGCCAATTGATGGTTTGGTTGAACGTGTCTTTTTAGTAAACAATCAAGTAGATAATAACACAGCCATTCTTTCTGAGTCAATTGGGACGGCAGGAAGTTTGGCTAATCGTTTAAATCAAGCTCTTAATCCAGATGGAACGATAATTACTCAAGCGATTGACAATGCTTTGCATAGTATTGAGGATCACTTGGACAGTAATAATTTCGTCCGAATGACTTTGGATGAGCGAATCAAGCTGAGTTTCATTTCGCCAGGGGCAACAGCGCTACAAATCAATGTTGATGTAATTTCTGGTACAATTCCATTTATTGATGATACGTTGACTTTTGGTGCTTCTGATACGGTAACTTGGAATTATGTTAGTGGTAAGATTATTGCGGAGATTGATTTTCCGACATCAATACGTCACAACCATTATTATAATATAATTCCTGTGACATCGGACAATCAAAATTATACAACAACTGTGTTGAGTACGCCTTATAAAGAGGACAGTCTTCGTGTTCACGTCAATGGTGTGAAGTTGAATAATCTTAATTTGACTTATGTTCCGATTGGAATGCCGAGTGTTATAACGTGGACTCCTTTGTCGTTTAGTGAAGGATCAGCGATTAGCGGAACTGTGATTGGTGGTGATTTCTCTTTGAATGCTCCTATAGCATCGGCTGCAAGAGTGGTTATTGATTTTGACGTTTTGTATACGTAATCACTGTATTATCTCAAGAATAACATTTTTAGGAATCCATGGATTCTCTTTCTGATAAAGATTTAAATATTGCTGTAGTTTGCTCTGATTGTAACATTGGCAGTTTTAAGAACACAGCCAGTTCAATCAAGGGTGATTTCCCCAAAGTTTCTTATTTTGGTGTTGTGCCGAATAATTCTACTGCGTTAGAAATTTCTGACATGAGTCGTTATGGCAGGGTTATTAAGGGCGGGGATACGATTACGTCGTTGATGAGTAAGGGAATATGTGAATCAAAAGATTGGTGTCTTTTGGTGATGTGTGGGTCGTGGGTTAGGTATAATCTGGTGAAAAAATATCGTTATTTTCTGAAGTCCAAGAAAGACATTATTTATCCAGCAGTTGATCGTAAGTATTTATTTTATGAAGCTTCAATTAATGGCATTTTGATTCACAGGGATTCGTTTGAGGACATTGGCAATTTTGAAGATTTTGAGGACTTATCTGAATCAAAATTGAATTGGGCTGTGACTGCAATTGATAAAGGTTATTCTCTTAAATCCATCGTAGGAGCGCGTTTCATATGACACTAAAAGAACAAGTTGATTCCATTTTGAAGTCTAATGTTCCAAACAGACACACAATTTTCCAGTTGAATTATTTTGTTATTGGTAAAGAGCCAACTCATCAAGCCAAGATGAAGCGTTGTGTAGAAGAGTTGAAATCAAGGAAATCTACTATTGAATCTCTTATTATGGAGATTGATGACGTGATGGATCGCAATGAATTGATGAAATTAGAAAACGCTGATGACGAAATCAAGAAAAGAATGTTGAATCGTAGAATTATTCAAAATGAGATATCGATTGAGAAATTAAAAGAGCAAGTTAAGAATACAGAAGAAGAGATGGTATTTTTTGTTGAGGCGTTCAATCAATTGAATGAAGTGGAAGCATTTAGGGATTGGGATGATATTGAGGTTCAGACTGAGTATTGGAATGCAAAAATGTTAGAAGAAGTTAATTATCGTATTATGATGAATATGCCAATTGATTTTGAGATTGTCAAGACGGTACTTTCGCTTCCGTCAGAGACTCCGGTCAAGAAAAAGATTGTTTCTCTTATCGGGAGAAACGTAGATAAGATGTTGTCGGGTAAATAATACTATGGAAAGAGCATCTACATTAGACGTTGGTTATCAGACTGGTGGTCTTTCGAAGTATCCTGTATCTAAGGATGCTAGGTCTGATTTGTATGAAGTTCGCAATAATGCGGAAACTATACTGACTCAAAGTTTGTCATATTCTGCTTTGTTTATTGTTGTTGAGGACACGTCTAAGTTCCCGCCACAGGGGATTATTCGGGTTGGCGAAGAGTTAGTTTATTATGGGACAAAGACTCAGAGTGTGTCTGGCAAGGGGTTATTTCAGAATCTCAAGAGGTCTTTTGCTGGTTCTCGGAAGAATCAATGGCCAATCGGAACTAAAGTCACTAATCCAGTAGCGGCAGAAGTGCATAATGCGGTCAAAGATGCAGTAATTAAGATTGAGAGCAATGTCGGGTTAGAGACAGGTCCAGCGGGAGCGAGCCTGAATGGGATTCTGAAAGGTTTGGAGACGAGATTTTTGTCACCGAAGCCAATTTTTAGGGCGAGTCAGGTTCGTGGTGCGCCGCCATTGATGGTGAGGTTTCAGAACTTTTCTGGCGGCGAACCGATTAGGTATTTGTGGGATTTTGGTGATGGAGAGACTTCCATATCGTTGGCTCCTGTTCACACGTATTTGCAAGAAGGCATTTATACTGTGAAGTTGAATATGATTACGACTTTGGGTGCGCAAGGTATTGCAACCAAGACAGATTATATTACTGTCGCTAATAATTTAGCTGAGGGGTTTTATTACACATCGCCTGTGGTTGGAACTACGTCGACCCAATTTGTGTTTGTAGACCAAACTCCTGGTGATGTTATAAGTCGTTACTGGATTTTTGATGATGGAGCGACGGACAAGCAATTAGACCCAGATATTCATACATCTACTCACACGTACAGTTCTCCGGGTACGTACAATACTGCTTTGATAGTTGTATTTTCTGATGATAGATTAAGACGGTACGTAGCGGAACCTATTGTTGTAAGTTAAAATTATGCCAAGTGTATATCCGATAAATTTTGATAATGATGCAAACCTGTATTTGGTTCATGACGAACTGAGAACAAGATTGGTAGAAGACTACAATCCAGGCGACACAGTTATTTACGTGGACGCCACAAGTGTTTTTGATAGGTTTCCGCCAACTGGGATTATTACATTAACTGAGCAATGTAGTGATATAGGTTTACGAGCAATTTCATTTGAGTATACAACCAAAGGAACAGATTGGTCGTTTAGTGGGCTTACGTTGCTGCCTGGCTTTACTGATGTAGCAAAACCTAAGAGAATTACACACGTTACTCAGAATGTGATGGCAGCACATCACAATCAATTGAAAGATGCCTTGATTGCTATTGAGGAATTTGTTGGTGTTGAGGGTGTAGTGGCTCCAAATGCGTTGGTTGGCACGATGGAAGCGAGAATAAACTTTCTTCGTAACCTTGTTCTCGCTCCCAAAGCATGGTTCTCAGCAACCAAGAAAATTGGTATTGCTCCATTAACGGTAACGTTCAAGGATTTTAGTACAAGACAGCCTACGAAGTGGTCTTGGGATTTTGGTGACGCCAGTACAGATATTATAAATCGTACTGAGACAATTTTGACTGGAGAAACGACTAAGACGTATTATACGCCAGGAATTTATGATGTAACTCTTACGGTAGAGAATGATTTTGGCACAGATACGATTGTTATTCCTGACATGGTAACGGTTCGTTATGAGGCACCTGACGAGGCTGTATTGGATTTCTTGCCAACAACATCACAGGCAGTAATTGGTGGCGTCCTACGATCTAGGTCAAATCAATTGATTAAAATGTTGATTTCTGATGATGGATCGCAGGTAGGCGATTCAATTGCATCATTTACTTGGGATATAACGGATGATTTGCAACATGCACAGTCGGCAAACACCAATGCGCAGTATAGCATTGGTGGAATTTATGATGTTAAGGTCAAGGCTGAGAGTCAACTTGGATCATATCGTATTACGACTTTTGAGGATGTGATTGATATAGTTGAGAAGTTTAATATATGGCATTTTATATTTGATTCTTCTCAGAGTTTATCTGCAACAACCAAAACTTTATATGCTTATGAATTTGGTCTGTTGAGTGAAACGTACAAAGCAGCAAGTGTTTCTTCAGCATTGACGGTAACGAGAGATGCGGGATTTTTGACAGGTGTTCCATTAGAGCCTCAACAATATGCTGAGTTTAGGAAGAATTGTGGGTTTTCACCGAGGTCTTATGTATCGTCTGGAGATAAAGGGGCGGGGCTTTTGTATTGGGCAGAAGGCGCAACAACGCCATCAACACAGCAAAAAATTCGATTTCGTGAATTTAACGGGTTTGACAATACTTGGTCTGTTCCTGTTTTGAGTAACAGTTCTGATAATGTTGATCGTCAATGGAATTGGCTGGCTTTGTCATCACCATCAAATTTGTATTTCTTACTTGGTTCTCCTGGTCCTGGTAGTTTTATTGGGTCGCCTACCAATCAGTCTTTTAAATCTGTTGATTTGACGACTTATGGATTGGATGATATTGTTTTCACGTCATTGAATTATTTGAATGGCGCAAATGAGTTGATGACAAATGTTGGGGCAGGCAGTGGTGGAGATTTTAGTGTTTATAGAGGAACGTGGCAAGATTCTAGTGGATATTTTGTCAGGAACGATGGTACTGGGTTATTCTTTCGTTTGAAGAGTTTTTATCGCACAGAAGGTACTCAATCGGCTCCTATAGGTACAATTAGGAAGTTGACAGATATGCCAGGTGCGACAAAGTTTGAGGGTCAGATGGTGTCATTGTCGCGTGGCGTGTATTTCTTCAACAACACGGGAGAAGCGACAGTATACAGTCCAGCGACGAATACGTGGGCATTGGTAGGTCCGGGGTCTAACAGTATAGAATTTGCCAGACTACAGGATTCCACTGTTGCTGGTTACGATAGTGCAGCAAATAGATTGGTGGCAATTTCAGATGGAAGCAGCAAGGCATATTTGTTTTATGATTATAGCACGAGGGCACAGTTAAAATTCAACGAAACAGATTTGACGTTTACCTCTTTGCCCGTTAGACCGAGCGGAGAACAATTTACGGCGGGATTGTATTAAAGTCAGTATTTGTGTAAATACTAACAGAATAACAAGGAGTCATTTTGAGCGTAGGTTTTCCGCCAAATATCGAATATCCCACTGGGATCGATGGTGATAGAACGCTTTACTTGGTGTATAACACCACAGAAAGTGTTCTTGCTGCTAATAATACGGCATTTGCTGAAGAGATATTGATTGCGCCTGTTGATGCTGACGAGCCAGAGATTTGGGGAGAGAATGGGTTCGCCACTATTGAGGGTGAACTTTTGTATTATGATGCTGTAGAGAAAGATATAAATGGCAAGATATTCAAATTAAAACGTTGTTTGCGTAATATCGGAGGACGTGACACACAATCAAATCAAGCTGGAACATGGATTCGTGGCTTTGTAATTGCAGAGCATCATAATCAAATCGTATCTGCGGTTCTTAAAATTGAAGGATTTATTGGTGAGAATTTCACAACCGTTCAAGAAACGCTTGATTGGCGAATAAGAAATTTGTTTGATGAGCCTTTGATTTTTGATGATTTTGCTTGTCCTGACGTAGAATTTGATTTCAATGTTCTGTCGTCTGACCCAAGTACAGGAACTATTGCACAATACTTTGTTAATTTGCAAGGCAATTTCGGATCAGTTCTTGTTCAGTTTGGAGATGGGCAAAGTAGTACGTTGATTTCTGGAACTCACACTTATGCACCAAATGCATTGGTTGATCCAGTTGTAACGGTTACGAATCAAAAATGTCAAATTATTCAGACTCCAATAGCAAGAGAAGAAGTAAATCAACCGCAATCGAATGTCCAGACAGTTCCATTTACTGTGCCAACATTGCGATTCCCAGCGATTCCGCCATTTACGTTTCCTCCGACAATTATTCCGTCTGCGGATATTGTAATTCCACCGATTGTTTTCCCTTGTATTGACCTGAATCCAATATTGGCTATTATTCCGTCTCTGATAGACATAACATTTCCAAGTATTAGTTTTCCAAGTTTTATTGATTTCGGACCAATTAGTATACCGTCAATAATTCTATTTACGCCATTACTTGACATTCCAAGTTTTATAACGTTTATAAATGTTCCGTCATTTGGTCCAATCGGATTTGGTCCAATAAGCTTGCCTAGTTTGATTAGTTTTGGACCATTGAGTATTCCTAGCATTATTATGTTCGGACCAGTGAGTTTTCCAAGCATAGTTACTTTTGGACCATTGAGCATCCCAAGTACAATTAATTTCGGACCTGTAAGTGTCCCTAGTATGGTTACTTTCGGTCCTGCTCCGTCATTCGGACCAATCGGATTCGGTCCTGCTCCATCGTTTGGACCAATCGGATTCGGTCCAGTGAGTATACCTGATACAATTATATTCGGTCCAGTGAGTATACCAATACTTATTAATTTTGGACCTGCGCCATCATTTGCACCAATTAGTTTCGGTCCAGTAAGTATTCCAAGTTTGATTGATTTTGGACCTGCGCCATCATTTGCACCAATTAGTTTCGGTCCAGTAAGTATTCCAAGTTTGATTAATTTTGGTCCAGCACCATCATTTGCATTAATTAGTTTCGGTCCAGTAAGTATTCCAAGTTTGATTAATTTTGGTCCAGCACCATCATTTGCATTAATTGATTTTGGACCAGCACCTTCATTTGCCCCAATTAGTTTCGGTCCAATAAGTGTCCCTAGTACAATTAATTTTGGTCCAGTAAGTGTACCAAGTACAATTAGTTTTGGTCCAGCACCGTCATTTGCAGCAATTAGTTTTGGTCCTGTTCCAACATTTGCAGCAATTAGTTTTGCTCCGACGCCAGTATTTGCAGCAATTAGTTTTGGTCCAGCACCGTCATTCGCGGTAATCAGTTTCGGACCTGTGCCAACGTTTGATCCAATTGAATTTGGTCCTGCACCGTCATTTGCATTGATTGATTTTGGACCAGCGCCTTCATTTGCGCCAATTTCGTTTGGTCCTGTTGATATTCCAAGTTTGATTGAATTTGGTCCTGCACCGTCATTTGCATTGATTGATTTCGGTCCTGCGCCATCATTTGAACTTATTGATTTTGGTCCTACACCGACATTTGAACCAATTGAATTTGGACCTGCACCAACATTTGAACCAATTAGTTTCGGACCCGCACCTTCATTTGCACCAATTTCGTTTGCGACTCCACCAACGATTAGTGTTAATTGGGGAACTCCACCAACAGTAAATTGCTCGTGTTCGGTTACTTGTCCAAGTGCAGTTGCCTTTAATGCGAAACAGGCATCATTTGGGTTGGAAGAGATGCCCGATCCGAGTTTCGACAGTGTGGAATTGCAGTATGATATGGTTGGCTTTCCATCGGAGATCAAGATAGTTGCGCCTGAGATTCCACCAATTACGATAAGTCATACGATTCCGAGTGTGATAAATGTTATTATGCCAGAGTTCAAAGACATTCGTATTATTGGTCCGGAAATTCCACTTCCTAATGAAATACGCATAGTAATGCCTGATCTGAACACTGTAATAAGTGTGATATCATTCAGTATGCCGGAATTCATTGAGTTGAAGCTTGATACTTCAGCCATACCAAAGTCGATATCATTGTCATTCCCAGAAAAGATGCCAGTAATATCATTTGATACATCAGGAATTCCTGAATCTATCAAGGTGGTTGGAATACCTGATACGATTGAAATTCTTCACACAATTCCAAGTGTAATTCGTGTTGAAATGCCAGATAACTTGAAAGTTCCTCTAGTATTTGAAGGACCACCTTTGTCTGGAGAGTTGAAAGTTAATTGGGGCTTTGAAAAGATTCTGGGCGAAGATGCAGAATCTCCTATGTGTTTTCAAATTCTCCCGTGCAAACGTTAATCGAATCAATGATGGATGTAATTCAATCTGATAAGCCGATCATAAAACTTCACAGAAACCAGAATCGTTATTTTTTAACACGATCTGGTATGTGGGTACGTGATTTCACTCGTCCATCCTCTTCTCCACAAGATATCAACAAACTTGTAAAGAGTTCTGATTACAACTTGTTTTATGATAATGAATTAGCAATAACTGCAATGAATTTGGCTGGAATTGAGGCTGAATTAATATATGCGCCTAATGTGGTTATTATTTCGGATGGATTTGATTTTGATAAGAAGCAAGAATTTTTATCAAAGATTCCTAATGATGTTGTAGTGATTGGCACAAATCACAGTTTGGCTAAGTGGAAGCGATTGCGTCGTATGGATTGGTTTTTGGCTAATAATCCATATGAAGAATGTACATCGATGTTGCCAAAACATCCATATTATCCTAAGTGCATTGTATCATCACGTACTAATCCTTATTTTGTTCGTAATTATCGATCTAGGTTAGGTGTAGTGTACAAGTATGCTCCGGTTGAAGACAAGTTTTTTTCATCCAGGCTTGCTGGAAGACCGTCATTTGTTGTGGATGATTATCGAAATCCTATTTGCGCAGCGATTGCGATTGCGTACAAGTGGGGTGTTCAGAGATTGATGTTGTTGTGTTGTGATGATGCTTTTGAAGGGGAACGTGCAGGCGCAGATAAATTACCTAATGGACTATGGATGTATCCGCAACATAAAATTTCTCATTCTTTGATTGAGGGTATGTTGTTTTGGCTGATGGCACAAAAGTATAACAAAGTTATGATTGCCAATCACTCTTCGGGACCAGATTACAGAGGAGTTCCCTACATACAGGATGAAAGGGTAGCCAACTATTTTGGCTGACAGGGAAGGGATATGGAAGATTTTTTCGCAGATTTACATGATGAGGAACCAGAAGGTGAAGAACCGTCGTTTTCTTTGCATGAGTTTAGAAAGTGGCTTTCTAAACAAAAACGAGACAAGCGTAACGATAAGCCTAGTGAATCTATACAACAAGACAAAAAAGAAGATTTGAAGGCTAAGTTCAAGGAACGAATCAAGGATAAAATGAATAAACGTAAAGAAGATAAAGATTAATCGTTTGGTTCGTTTTTTAGAAATCTCATTATTTCCTCAAGGACGATTTGTTTATACACATCGTTTTCTCCCAACGAGTCGAAGAATTGTTTAATTGTATCGATTCCAAGAATGATTTTTTCCTTTTCGGTGAGACAATCTGGATTTTTGTTTAGCATGGAATTATTTAGGTTGTGTTGGATAAATAATGTATATTCAAGGAGGGTACATGGCGACTATTACATTTCAGGTTAATTTATCTACGGTAAATGAGTTTTCGGATAAACCACCATACAATCAGACTGATGGTGCAAATTTCAAACTAACACGTTTGACGTGGTTCCCTGATATTCTTAGGAATAATCGTGAATTGAAGCATGGATCACAGTTCACTCTTGATGGATTGAATGGCTTGTATCTGAAGAATAATTTTACAAGTGGCGCATTCAAGTTTCTTGATATTGTGTCTGAAGTACCGTAATTGGAGATGTTGTGGCGACTTTTCGTAAACTTTGTGAATTAGCAAATCAGCCTGGAAGAGATTTTTGGGATCATAAAAAGTCCGATAAATCTCATTTAGATGATCAAAGTATGTCTGTTATTCATCGTGGTCTGGAAATCCGTCCAGATCGCACAGAAGGAAATACGTTTTGGGATGATTTTGTTTCTGTGTTAGGAAACAATAGTGAAGGTGCATCAAAGCTTTTAGGCGTTAGCACTGATATAATCGCGGGTTGGTCATCCCGAATCAAAGAAGGATTGGCGAAAACTCGTGAAGACAACGAAGGTGAAAAAAAGCCAATGGTCAAAACTGGGGCAGATTAAAGTTTAAAGCCATGTAGGACAGTTGCATTTTGTACCACAAGTCAACTACAAGCAATTCGTTAGAAGTTTCTGCGTATTTGAAACGAGCAAAGAATGGTGGGGCAGTCATGTGACTGCCCTTTTTGTATTTTCCGCACTCATCACCGACTTTTACGAAGGTGGCGTAGTCATTTGTTTTACATTCAGCACACAATCCAGTAACGATTTGTGGCGAGTCATCGTCACCGTACAGCAAGGTCACTGATCCATCGGGGCTTTGGCAGGATGTTTTTTCTGGTCGGAAATCTCGAACGGCTAAAACATCATCATCGACAATGAGAAGTGGGCGATTTTTGATGGAATATACTTTTTTGACGTTTGCGCGTGTCGCCCACCCAAAACAGTAATTTATTTTGGGCGTATCGTTGGTTTTTTTGAGAAGAAGGACTATGTCGGCATCGGGAATCATTTTATGGATACTGTACCAACACGCAAATGCCATCCAATTTCGTTCATCTTCATATTTAGATGCGATGGCGATTGTTAGTCCATTTCCGGTTTCCGATATTGACATAAAACGTCCTCTCGCTATATTACAGAGCGATATGTCTCAAAAAGGAGAACTTATTTTGATTAATTCACTTAATGGATCAGTTCACTCTCAGGGAGTAAAAATTGATCACAATTCTTGGTTGGACATGGGTTCAAAAGGCTGGCAGGATACTTCAGATGCACAAAAAGCAGCAGCATATCAAGCTGCCAAGGTTTGTGGCTGGACTGATGACGGGTTGAAGGCAATAATGATTAGCGAGTTTGGTCCAAGGATTGATGATTTCATGGCTGAACTCACTTTAGAAGCTCTGCGTGAATTTTCAGTAACGCACCCGATTGAAGTAGAGCAGGTTTACGTAGTAAAGAAGGAAACTCCTTCTTTCAAAGTTCAAGGTTCCGACGCAACGTTCAAACTTCCGGAATAATGGAGGCAGCATGCCTGCTAAAAGGAAATTGATTGGTCTGACAGGTCCGAGTTCATTTACTCAAGAGTGCATGGATGCAATTGAGGAGTTTTTTGACGCAAACTTCGTCTTGCTATATCACGGTCGCGATGCGAATGTGAATCATTGGCTTGGTGAAGTGGATGGAGTCATATTGGCGGGTGGGATTGATATTCACCCAACAGTGTATGGCGAAAGCGTTTGGTCGAACCATAATTTGAGCAAGTTCGACATTCGTCGGGACGGTCGCGAGTTAAACATTATTGACTATTGCATCGGCAAGGGGAAACCCATGCTTGGCATATGCAGAGGTCATCAGTTACTTGGAATTCGTCACGGCATGGGTTTCGTGATGGACATTTCTACGTCTGCGATTTGCCATCAACCTCAACGGCAGCAAATTCAGCATACGACCAAAGAGCCGATGCACTCGATCAAAATCATCAATCCAAGCATCGTCTACGGAACTTATGGTATGCCGCAAGAACCACCTGAGAGAAAGGTGATGCGGGATGTTTTGTCTGAGAAAACTCGTGATCGCATTTGGGTCAACAGTTTTCACCATCAGGCAGTTGCATTCAATCCAAAAGTCAAGTATGCAGAAGAAGGAATTGACATTCTTGGGCTTGCCAGAGTTGATCTTACGTGTTGTAAGGAAATTGTGGAATTGATGCAGGGCAAGCGTTGGTTGTCGTGCCAGTGGCATCCAGAATATGACTGGAAGGATAACACGGCATCAAGAGTAATTTTGGAACGGTTCAAGACTTTGTTGAACGAAGGATGAATCAAAGTTAAACTTTAAACTGTTCCAACCTGGAGACAAAAATGTCTGGATTCCAACGAATCATGGAAATTGAACAGATTTTCAACGGAAAGAAAATCTTGGTCAAAAGAGATGGGTCAATTACCGTTGAATCTATCGACGGTTCGCCTACACCGCCATTGTCTGAACTTGCTCTTCCTGCGGAATTTTGGAAGAATTTGTCTTCCATGATTGCAAACATGAATGAACAAACTGACAAATACGTGGAGCATGTCAGGAATCTTAACGAAGTGATAATCAAATTTGACAAGAAGATCAAAGATTTGGAAGAGGTTCAGAAGCGGTATGTTCCGATTGGAGGTTCTATGAAAAAGAATCTCTTGTTGGCTGGAATGACAATGGGTAAAAGAATAGCAAATGGAGAAAAAAATAAGTGTATTTATTAAGTCCTTATGATGACGCGCTGCGGTCTATTTTGAAAAATGGGCAACAAAGAAAGAATCGGACGGGGATCGATACTCTCAGCGTCTTTTCAATAAAATCGGTTTATGAAATAGATCGATTTTTCCCCTTAGTGACAAAAAGAAAACTATATCCAAAAGCAGTCTTTGCTGAATTGCTTTGGATGTTATCCGGATCAACAAATAACGAAGATTTAGTTAAACTTGGTGCTAATTTTTGGACACCTTGGGTTGATCCAAGTAATAAAGATAATCAAGAATTCTATGCAAGAACTGGCTACCCGCCAAATTATTTAGGTCCAGTTTACGGCTGGCAGATGAGACACTTCGGGGCTAGCTATAGCGACTGGATACTTGCTTTAAAACGTCAAGATCATAACTTTGAAGCATACATTGATGCCGATAAAGAAATTTTGAGTAAAGGTGTAGATCAAATCAGTTGGTTGGTAAATGAAATTAAAACCAATCCAAGATCAAGACGTTTGATTGTTTCATTGTGGAATCCAATTGATCTTGGCAATATGAGATTGCCTCCATGTCACTATTGTTTTCACATTGATATTGATGATGAAGGCAGGATGAGTATTTTGTTAAATCAGAGAAGTTCTGATTTTCCGGTAGGCGTTCCAGCAAATATTCAGTTTTACAGTGCTTTGTGTTACATGCTTGCGCAACAAACTGGATATACTCCATATCGGTTCATTCATCACACTGAAGATTCTCACATTTATGTTAATCAGATTGAACAGGTAGAAGAGTATTTGTCTAAGTCAGAAACGGATTCTCCGACGTTAAAGATTAAACAGGCTAAAGACATTTTTTCATATGATATGGATTGTTTTGAGTTGAGTGGTTATAATCCACATCCTCCAATTAAAGTCCCTATCGCCGTTTAGAGTCTAAAATGGTTTCAATTATAGTCGCATGTGATCCCAATAGAATTATTGGCGCAAAAGGCAAGTTGCCCTGGCGAATGCCTGAAGACCTCCGCATCTTCAAGCAAAAGACTATGGGCTGTTCAGTAATTATGGGTAAAAACACGTGGAATAGCATACCCGATAAAAATAAGCCTTTGGAGGGACGTGCCAACATTGTCTTGTCAAAGACTTTGTGGTTCCCTGTAAGAACCAAAGATTATGGTCCGTTCTTCATGAGTGATATGGTGGGCGCTATATCATCCATTCGTACTGATGATAGATTTGAACAATTCCGCGACAAAGACATTTACATTATTGGCGGTGAAAATATTTATAAATCCGCTCTTGAACTTGATGTAGTTGATCAGATAATCATGTCTAAGATTGTTAATGAATATGAGGGCGATGTTTATTTCCCTAAACTTGATTCTGATTGGGTAGTCACTGACACAGAATTCAAAACAGGCTTTGATTTAGTTACACTGAAAAAAGTGAGATAATGATGTCTGATTTGGCTGATGAACCTGTTGAAGATGTTGAAGTAGTCAAACAACACACCCCAGTCCAATCAAAAATTGGAACAAAAGAGTTCAATGAAGTTCTTATTAAAGAATTCTCGGATGGGAAGATTTGGCGCAGCAGTAAGGCAATTGCCGATAAAATGAACGTCGATGTTGTAGAACTCGATACATTTTTACGTTCTCAAGCAATTTTATGTTGTCGTCCATCAACCACTGAAGGGTTGATGTTGTATGCGTTGCTCAAACGTCTTGAGCAACAACAGCCAAAAGAAACGAAAGACCCAAAAGTAGAAGCGGCAGTAAGACCAGTTGTTTCTGAAGAAGATCGATATGCAATTGCAACGCTTCATTCGGCATACGTTCTTTTAGAATCAGCGATGCAGAAATATGCGTTAAAGATTCATGAACGTAATCCAGAAGCGTTTACTAATTTAGTACAAGGAAAGGACAAGGTTGAAGCTGGTATCGTGCTTTTAGCAACAAAGCTAAAAGCGGATTTTAGTAAATTGCCGAAAGTGTGAAAATATGCCTAATTATAATTTTGTGTGTAAAAAGTGTAATGTGATGTTTGAGAGTCTTTGCAGTTTTGCAGAGTATGATAAGGGATTTCCGAGTGTAAGATGCCCAACGTGTAATGGAAAAAAGTTAACAAAGAACGTATTGACTGGAGATGTTCCTGGGCTTATATTTGAAAATCCAAGAGAGAGCAGTAAGTGGAATAACTGGTCTTACAGACAAGGTAAGACTTGGGAAGAAGCAAAGGTTCAACGAGCCGCAGCAGAGAAAGCAAATAAAGGTTCATTGCCTTACAAGCCAATTGACGACACGAATAATGGAAGACGAATGAATTTTATTGACTAAAAAAACTCGTATTGCAAAAGTGCTTCAAAGACGTAATAATAGACCAATCAATAAATGACGCATGATAGATGACGCATGATAAAGTTTATAAAAAATGAGATGGTTGAGTCCGATGACAATATTATCTCATTCATTTCTTATATGATCCTAATTAAATGGCTTGATTGACTTGTTTCATTGGAAATAAGTCAAAATCATACTTGACCTGAGTGGGTTGAGTGGGTGGATTCTCTACTCTGTTTTTGGGAGATTGGCAAAGATGGCTACAGCAACCGCAGAACGATCTGGATGGTTCAACGACTTGGCTCCGAAGTTCAATCGGAATCAGTTCAAGAAGTTGACGGAAACCCTGTCGTTCCCAGAGTATTTGGAACGGGTCAAGGAGCGTCCGCAACTCGCTTTCTCGGCCTATCAGCGTCTCTATAACCTCATTGTCGCTCCAGGTATGACGACACATGAGCGTTATCGAAGAACCGTGACACACTACAAGTTCTTCGATGACGATCAGATTCCGATTTGTGGGTTGGAAGATACCCTCGAACAACTCGTCAAGCACATCAAGGGTGCCGCTGACTGGTACGGTACGGAAAAGCGTATCCTTTTGCTGCACGGTCCAGTCGGTAGCAGCAAGTCCACGATTTGTCGTCGCATGAAGCGCGGCATGGAAGCGTATTCGCACACTGACGAAGGTGCGATTTACACTTACGATTGGGTCAACATCGGGGACTTCGACATCAAGCCAGAGTCGGCTTGCCCGATGAACGATGATCCGATGAAGTTGATTCCGGTCGAGATGCGCGAGTCGGTTCTGCAATACTTGAACGGGAAGTTGGATCAGGATGCCGTTGAGTCTCAACGCCACCTCATTCACCCGATTCGCTTGACAGGCGAATTGAACCCACATTGCAAATACTTCATGGGTGCATTGCTCAAGAAGTACGACGGCGATTGGGCGAAGGTTGTGGAAAAGCACATCCGAGTGAAGCGGATTCTGCTGTCAGAAAGTGACCGCATCGGCATCGGAACATTCCAGCCAAAAGACCCGAAGAATCAGGACGCAACTGAACTGACGGGTGATATCAACTACATGAAGCTGGGTCACTACGGTGTGGACAGCGACCCTCGCGCCTTCTCGTTTGACGGCGAGTTTGAAGTTTCCAACCGTGGCATGTTGGAAATGATCGAGATTCTGAAGCTCGAAAAAGAATTCCTGTACGACATGCTCGGCGTGTGTCAGGAACGGCAGTTCAAGCCGAAGAAGTTCCCTCAGATCGATGTGGACTTGGTTCTCATCGGGCACACGAACAATCCGGAGTTTGAGAAGCTGAAGGCTGATCAAACGATGGAAGCCCTTCGTGACCGAACGGTTCGTGTGGATGTTCCATACCTGTTGGAATGGAAGCAAGAACAACGAGTTCTTGAACACGATTACGGCAAGCACAAGGTTCGGCAGCACGTCGCTCCGCACACCATTGAGATCGCGGCTCTCTGGTCTATCCTGACTCGGCTCACGCCAGACAAGGATAACAAGATCAGTCTGGTCGAGAAGGCAAAGTTGTACGATGGTCGTTCCCTTCCGGGTTGGACCGAAGACTCCGTGAAGGAGTTGCGGGACAAGTACAGCAACGAAGGCATGTATCGCGGTGTGTCGGCACGATTCGTGCAGAACGCCATCAGCAACGCGCTGGTTAGCAATCCTGGCTACATCAATCCGTTCATGGTGATGAACGAGTTGAAGGCGAAGTTGCGATTGCTGATGATCAACGATGAGAACGACCGCACCTTCTACGACTCGTGCATCGAGTTGGCGAAGAAGGAACTGGACGAAATCCTCAAGAACGAGGTCCAACGAGCGTTGGTCGCTGACAACAGCGCAATCGAACGGCTGTTCACCAACTACATTGACAATGTGGTTGCCCATGTCGAGAAGACGAAGGTTCGTAATCCGTACACTGGTGCGGAAGTTGAACCCGACGAACGCCTGATGCGTTCCATTGAAGAGAAGGCGGATATTCCGGAGCAGATGGCAGACGATTTCCGTCGCCAGATCGCGCAGTTCATCGGCACCATGCACTTCCGCAAGAAGGAAGTTCGTTGGGACAGCAACCCGAAGCTGGCGAAGGCTCTGGAAAAGAAGTTGTTTGAGGATACGAAGGACAGCATCAAGTTGTCCGCTCTGTCCAACGCTGCTGGCGTGATCGACAAGGACTTGGCAGAGAAGATCGACGCCATCAAGACCCGAATGATCAAGAACTTCGGGTACAACGAAGAGTCTGCGACCGATGTTCTGAACTATGTCGCAAGCATCTTCGCTCGCGGCGAACTCGCTTCTGACGACTAATCGTGTCTCCTGTGGGGGATAACAATGTTATCCCCCACTTCTTTATTGATAAAGTTTATATCTAAAGTTTATCATCTAAAACGTATAGACAAGTTATTAGCAATTCTGTACACTAATGTGGTGTAGTTCAGGGAAAATTCCCAAAACGGGAGGTGTATAATGGCTCAACGCATCATTGAAGACCATCAGGAATTCCGCAATATTATTAGCGGAAAACTTCGAGAAGAACTTCAGAAACACATCAAGAACGGGTCAATCTTCCGTCAACGAGGGAAGAACGGCAAAATCAGCGTCACAATACCAAGAATTGATCTTCCCCACATTGTCTTCGGAAAGCCGAACGATGGTGTTGGGCGAGGTCCAGGTAAAAAGGGCGACGTGATTGGCAAAGACCCAGAAAAGGGCAAGAAAGGTCAACCCGGAACGGACCCAGGCGACGGAATCACGGTGCAAGTGGATTTGGAAGAAGTTCTCAAGTTGCTCAAAGAAGAATTGCAACTTCCGGACATGAAGCCGAAACCAAACCAGACCTACGAAGACACCAAGATCGTGTACAACGGGATCAGCAAACTTGGTCCCAATTCGTTGCTCCACAAGGGGCGAACGATGAAGCAGTGCATGAAGCGTCTGTCTGCTCTCGGGAAATTGGACAAGAAGGTTTTGTTGCCTGGGTTTACGACTCCGGTTCCAATTCTCAGTCCAATCAACGATGACAAGAGATACCGCCAGTACAACGAAATTCGCATTCCGACAAGTAACGCTGTGATCTTTTTCATGCGTGACGGGTCAGGATCGATGGATCAGTACAAGTGCGATATCGTGTCGGATATTTCGTGGTGGTTGGATTTGTACATCACGAAGTATTACAAGAAGACAGAACGAGTTCACATTTGGCACGACACAGAAGCCAAGGAAGTGTCCGCAAAGCACTTCTATGAACTCAGATATGGTGGTGGGACGTTTTGTACATCAGCACTAAAACTGATGAACAAGATTATCAAGAATCGATATAACCCGATCAAGTGGAACATTTACGGGTTTTACTTCGGAGACGGTGAGTCATTCGGAACGGACAATCAAGAGTTCACCAAGATGCTGAGAACTCATCTTGGTCCGAACACTGTGAATATGTTCGGACAGGTGGAAATTCTCCACTATTCCGGATTTGGTGAAAGTTTGAAGGGTTACATCGATAAGCGACAACAAAAGGGTGAACTCCCGCATGTTCGCAATGCGAGCATTGATCGCCCAGAAAACTCATCTTGGCATGAAGTTTTCTCGGATGAAACGAAGAGAGATGAAGAAATCAAACGGGTCATCAAGTTGATGTTGGGCAAAGACGCCAAAGCACAACAGGATGCAAAAAAGTCGGATGTCAAGATTGAAGAAGTTGTTTAAACTTTAGCAGAGCATTTTGCTCTGCTTCCTTTTGACCCAAATAAACCTCTCTACGGAGATAACAATGTCGCAGTTGATGCAATCCCCAACTCTGTTGATGGGCGATAATACGATTCCTGGGGTAAAGATACCGAAAGAAATTCTCGTCAAGATTCCAGGCATACTTCAAGCGTGCCGCGATTTTGGGTTGGATTTTTACGATACAATCGTGGAATTTCTGACCTATGACGAGATCAGTGAAGTGGCGGCGTATGGTGGTTTCCCTGTCCGATACCCACACTGGCAGTTCGGAGAGCAGTACGAAGACCTGTCTAAAGGTTATCAACACGGGATGCACCGCATATACGAAATGGTGATTAACACCAGCCCGTGCTACATCTACTGTTTGGACAGTAACACGGTTGTTGACCATGTGACCGTTATCGCACACGCGACCGGACACAATGACTTCTTCAAGAACAACGTGTTCTTCGGGCAAACCAGTCAGAACATGATGAATGAACTGGCGAATCATGGAAGCCGAATCCGAAGATACATGAGCGAGTGGGGCAAAGAGCCAGTTGGCAGGTTCATCGACAAGATTCTGTGTGTGGATACACTGATCGATCCAGCGGCAGCATGGACTAAGCGATCAGTGAGTGAGCCAGTGTATCGGACAAAACGTGAATATCACCACCCTCGCAGACTGCGGGTGGATCACGACTACATGGAAGATTGGATCAACACACCAGAGTGGTTGAAGACGGAACGCGAACGTATCCAAGAAGAAGATGTTCGCCGTCAAATCGGAATTTTTGAGAATCCGACGAAGGACATTTTGGGGTTCATGAAGGATCATGCGCCACTCAATTCGTGGCAAAGTGACGTCATCTCCATGTTGTATGAGGAGGCGATGTATTTCGCCCCTCAACGGCAGACGAAGATGATCAACGAAGGATGGGCAAGCTACGTCGATAGTCAGATCATGGCAAGATTCGGTTTCGCGGAAGGAGCTGGAATCTTCGACTACGCTCATCACAAGGCAGGTGTTCTTGGTGGCAAGCGAAGTATGAATCCTTACAAGATGGGTTACATGCTATTCCTCTGGATTGAGGAATGCTACAACAAGGGCAAGTTTGGTCGAGAATACGATGACTGCACGGATGCACGAGAACGTCAGTTGTGGGACAAGAAACTTGGTCTTGGTCACGAAAAAGTGTTTGAAGTGAGGCAGTTTGGCAACGATGTGACGATGCTTGCAGAATACTTTGATCAAGAGTTCTGCGACAAGTACGAGTTCTTCATTTGGGAGAAATTCCCTGACGGAACGTACAAGATCATGGATCGGGATGCGAATCGCATCAAGCAAAGTTTGTTGAAGAGCAAACTGAATGGCGGGTTGCCAGAAATCAAACTGGTTGACCCTAACCACAAGGGTAAGCGTATCTTCCTCATGGAACACACATGGGACCAACGGCTGCTTCACCCACAGCAGACGAAGGACAGTCTGAGGGCACTCAGCGCAATCTGGAAGGGACCAACGGCTGTGTTGAGTAAGGACAAAGACTCGCGAGAAATAATGTATTATTGCGAGGACGATAAAGTCGAAATCATAACGCCAGGAAAAGTTTGATTTCACTATACTATGAGCAGAGCAATTGCTCTGCTCATAGTAAATTACTATTTAAAGGGAAAGAAAGTTAATGTTTAAATTCTTATTGGGTTTTGCGGTTGTTATTGGGTTTGCTGGAACGGGGTTTGCTCAGAATAAATTCAAAGATGACGCAGACAAGGCAGCATATCTACAAGATATCAGTGTAACAATTCATGCAGGAGGCGCACAAGGATCAGGTGTCATCAAGACCGTTAAAGATACTAACTATGTATGGACGTGTGGACACGTAGTACAGCATTTGCGTAGCACTAGAACAGTAATTGATTCAAAGAGCGGATCAACCAAAACCATTGTTGAATTCGCTGACGCAAAGATTGTCAAGGAATTGATTGAAGATGGAAGAGCGGTTGGAAAGTTGGAAATGGATGCTGAAGTTCTTAGGTATAGTGACGCAGAGAATGGTGAAGACTTGTCATTACTTCGTGTTCGCAAGAAGAATTTCATCAAGACCAGTGTGAATTTCTATCTGGATTCCAAGATTCCACCAGTAGGTTCCAAATTGCTACACGTTGGCAGTTTGTTGGGTCAAATGGGTAGCAATAGTTTGACCAGTGGGGTTATGTCTCAGCACGGTCGTGTATATGCAACGAAAGTTTACGACCAAAGCACTTGCGCAGCATTTCCAGGTAGTAGTGGTGGTGGTGTTTACTTGGAAAGTGATGCAAAGTATGTAGGAATGATTGTTCGTGGCGCAGGAGAAACGTTCAATCTAATGGTTCCAGTTCGCCGTATGGAACTGTGGGCAAAACACGTCAAGATTGGGTTTACAATGGATGATAGTGCAGTTCCAACTGAGGAAGAACTTCGCAAATCTCCAATTGAAGATTCTGGAGTTGTATTTCATGCTGATCCTGCCAAAATTGCACCTCCTCACGCAAGAGAGAAGGAATTTCCATTCCTTATTTATCTAAAGGATACGCAGATTCCGCTAATTAAGTAATTTTGAAACTCCAGGCAATGCCTGGAGTTTTTTCTGAAAATTGACTAAATAATATTCTTACTTGGGAGACTCATTTGAAAACCAAACGTAAATCTAAAAAGATCAAGTCTAAAAAACCTAAATCTAGGATTATCAAGACACAACCTAGCAAGGTAGTCAAAGCACCATCGTTTGTTATCAATCCTGAGCCAAAAGAACGTCCTGTGTCAAAAGAACAAATAAATAAAGTTGAACCTCTTAAATTTGTTATTGATTCCAAGTCAAAAGTAGGATTGACAAAAGTAAAATCAGAGATTGAACAACAAGAGAAGTTACAATCGCTTGCTGAACTTACACCACAAGATAAGCTGCAAATGTTTGTTGATTTGGCGTGTTATCGTCCGGTGGATGATTTGGGTTTTGTGTATATTGATGTAAGCAACGCAGAAAATCAGGCGAGGGCAGAAAAGTGGTTTAATGACAATCTCACGTTCTTGGGAAAGAGGGATGCTGAAGAACTTAGGCGCATTTGGAATTGCGCAATCGAAGACGGAGGTTGGACAAGAATGCTCTTCAACGCCATTATCTTGCTCAAAGATAAATACGCCTGTTAATTGTGTAGTTACTCGTCCACCAACAAACGATCCAATGTTAGTCGCTGACACATTGGATCGTGTTCCGTTGCTTCCTGATGGCAACGTGTGGGTTTTAATGAGAGATGGACGAGATGTTGGCGGGTCAATGAGTCTTTTGCCTGAAGTGTTGATTGGAATGATGTTGGATCGCAGTTGGAAACTTGCAGATAAAGTTTATAGACGGTCACTTCCAGAACACACCAAATTCAAATCTGTAAAAACCAATAGAAGGTATTTTGGTTGTATTGGGTACTGGTTAAGATTTACACGTCTTCCGCCAGAATTAGCTTGGTGTGATGAAGAAAAATTCAGTATGTCAGAACCGATTTGGGATCGGACTGATGTAGAGGATTCTTCTTGGTATACAATGCCAATTTTATTGACGTGTCCAGAGGGCGGAACGGTTGTTGATCCGTTTAAAACAACGAAATTCGTTGAAGAGGCAGCATCGAAATTAGGTAGAAAATTTGTCTTGATTTAGTGTTAAAACAGGAGTACGATATGAAAGATATTAATAAGCTTCGTGAAAAGATGAAAGCCTTGTCGAATCAAGGCACAGATTATATAAAGCACATTGGCAAGTATGTTGAATTGGCAAATGTTTTGCCTCAAGAAAATAAGGATATTAAAGATATGCCAATTGATAACAAGAAAAAAGATTAACATTATTTATGAATTATATTGAAGACGAACGTGGATTTGAACATTTACATTTGCACACTGATATGAGCCTTCTTGATGGTTTTGGAACGACAGTAGAGTATTCAGAACGCGCTCCCAAGATCAATCAGCAATTTTTGTGTGTTACCGATCATGGTATGATGGCTGCAATCCCACAGCAAATTAGAGCCTGTGAAAAAAATAAAATTACTCCAATTTTCGGGTGTGAACTTTACCTTCAGGATAAACATCCATCAAAAGATGACTTTGCTCAAATGACGAGCAAAGAAAAGGGCGAAATAAGAAAGTCTTATCATCTTCTTGCAATTGCTTATACGAATCAAGGATATAGCAATCTTGTCAAGTTATCATCATGGGCATGGATGAATGGATTCTATTATAAGCCTCGTGTAACGCATGAACAATTGCGTAAACACAAAGAAGGAATTATCTTTACGTCTTGTTGTTATAATGGCGAGGTAGGTCAAGCGTTTGATAAAGGTGGAGAAGATGCTGCTTACGCAATGATTGAAAAGTATCGTGATCAATTCGGAGAAAACTTCTATCTTGAATTGATGATGTTGGATTACAACAAGCAGAAACCTTTTGATGCTTTTTTGATCAAGGCACATGACAAGTACAAAATTCCACTCATACTAACTCAAGACACTCATTATTGTGAAAAGGAAGACAGTAAATTTCAAAGATATATGTTGATGATTCAGAAGGATTCATCAATTAAAGAGATTGAAAATAAGTTATCTGCTGATGATAAAGCCGACATTTTTGAGTTACAAGACACCAACTTGTGGATGAAAAGCGAACGAGAATTGAATGAGAAATGGCTGGCGATGTACCAAGATGTCATTCCTTATGATTTGTATGTACAAGCAAAGATGAATACGGTAGCGATTTGTCAAAAGGCTAAAAATGTTCAAATCGACAGAAGTATGAAGTTACCAGAACTTCCTGATGCAAATGATCGTTTCAAAGAGGCTGTAATAGAAGGCGCAAAAAGTCGTGGTATTACTAACAATAGGAAATACAAGGACAGAATTAAAGAAGAATATGATTTGATTTGTCGTAAAGGATTTGCAAGTTATTTCCTGATTCAAAAACAGATGACCGATGAAGCACGTAGAATCTGTCCAAGTCTTCTAGGATGGGGAGATGGCAGTGAAGCCGTTGGACCAGGAAGAGGTTCGGTTTGCGGATCATTAGCATGTTATTGTTTGGGAATTACAGATGTTGACCCAATCAGACACAAATTGTTGTTTAGTCGATTTTTGAGTGAAAGTCGTGGTGGTCGTTCTTACAGGTTAAAGTTTAGCGGAAAACCAATTACTAGAGCGGAGACATTAGTTGAAAACATATTGGCAGAATGTGATGAAGAAAACATCTGAAGAACAACTTGATATAATAATCGAAGTTGCTCGTAATAAATTCAATGATGAAATTAATAATCTTGCTAAAGCGAAGCGAGATTATGAAGCAGCGGAAGCAATGTATAAAATGACACAGAAGTTGAAAACTAACACTAAAAAAAGGGAAAATAATGTTTAATGGAATCTATCGTTGTAAATGGCTTGGTGACGGGGCGAAATCATTAAGGCGAGATTGCTGACAGACTAGAAGCAGAGATTGTTTATCTGAGAGAAATGGAAGCTGCTGGTCTGAAAATGTCTGAAGAAATGAATGATGATTATGCATTCTTTACCAGTCTTCGGAGCCGAAAGCCCCTACATCGTAGATGCTGGCAGGCAAAGCGACCGAGCGGAGCGAGGGAGACTGCTTGCCAGCCCTTTAGGGTAGGGGATGAAGGCGATGCACTAAAAATTAACTCATTCTTGAAGCAAAATCAAGCAAGGTTAAAACAGGACAAACGCACCGTCCCCTGAAATTCGGATAAAAATCAGATGTCCTTGCTCAAAAATGTCGGGACAGGACTATATAAGTGTATGGATAAGGAAAATGTAACAAAAGACGTAGTAGTACGAGTGCAACCAACACTCTTCGTACAGTTCCAAGCAAAGTGCAAAAACAACTACAAGACAATCTCCGAAGTTGTCCGTGAGTTGATGGTCAAATACATCAAGGAAGACAAGTGAAATACCTGTATTCCTACAAACTGAGGTTGTCACCAACCACCACACAAGAAGTATTGCTCGCCAAACACTTCGGTTGCAACAGGTTCGTGTTCAACCACTTCCTCGATAAAAGGATACAAGAATACAAAACAAACAACAAATCACTCAAACGAAGCGACAACGAAAAAGAACTGCCAACACTCAAGCAAGCGTTTCCTTGGCTCAAAGAAGTCGGAAGCCAAAGTTTGCAATACGCAGTCGAATGCTTGCAAAACGCATACGATAATTTCTTCCGCAAAGTGAAGCAAAAGATCAAAGGCAAGAAAGGTTTCCCACGGTTCAAGAAACGACATGCTAAACAATCCTTCCGTGTCAAACAAAACATCTACATCATTGACGACAAATTAGTGATGCCGAAGTTTTTGGAAGGCATTCCTGTTATTGAACATCGCAAAGTGGAAGGTGAAATACAGTTTGCCACGATCAGTAAGAATAAGGCAGGACAATATCATGTGTCAATCACCACCGAGCGTGATGTTCAACCGTTGCCAGAACGAGCAGAGATTGTGGCTTACGACCTGAACGTGCATGGGATGGTGGACAGCAATGGTAACACTGAAGTCAATCCTCGTCCTGCGAAGCAGTTTGCGGCACGGTTGAAGTTGTTGCATCAGGAAGTATCGAGAAGTGAGAAAGGTGGTAATGGGAGGACGAAGGCGAAGCGTAATTTAGCGAAGTTGTACTTGAAGGCACACAACAAGCGTGAAGATCATTTGCACAAGTTGAGTCGTCGCATCATTAACGAAAATCAAGTTATTGTTGTCGAAGACCTAGGCGTGAGTGACATGCTTGCGAAGACCAAGCCTGACGATAGGGATGAGCCACGATGGAAAGAGCGAAAACGTCATAAGGACATTACCGATTGTGGTTTCTACTCGTTTGTGCAGAAGTTAATGTACAAAGCAGTTTGGTATGGTCGTGAGTTGGTGAAAGTTAGTCGCTGGTTTCCGTCATCTCAGTTGTGTAACAAGTGTGGTTGGCGTAATCGTGAGTTAAAGCCAACTGAGCGAGAGTGGTGTTGTTGGAACTGTTGGGAGAACAACCAGCGAGATCATAATGCTGCTTGTAACATATTGGACGAAGGATTGAGAATTAGAACTCTCGGAACGAGAGGGATAGCCGCTTGCCCTGATGTAAGACCCGCTATGAGTGGGCTATTGGTTGAAGCGGAAGCCCCGCCCCTTTAGGGGCGTGGGTAGTTCACAACAGACGATCCAGTTCTGGCTGAAAAATATAGCATGCATGAAGATGACGAGTTTGATAACGAAGAAGATTTTGATGAAACTGATGAAGAATTGGAGTTGCCTTCAGAAAAGTGATTTTGTATACTGAGTGAAGGGTTTTTACTCTAATGGTACACAAACATGACAATGTTAGTTTTGCCAGCAGTATCGGATATGCACCTTCACCTGCGACAAGGTGACATGGCAAAGGCTGTTGCAAGATTTACGGCAGAAAGATGTCATCGTGTCTTGGTAATGCCAAACACAGAGCCACCAATCACCACAGCAGCAGAGGCAGCAGTCTACAAAGAGTTTTTGCAAAAACTGATGCCAAGTGTTGATATTCTCACAACTATAAAGTTTATGCCGAGTACCACACCAGCGATTATCCGAGAAGCGGCTAAATCTGGTGTGACGGCAGTTAAACTTTATCCTTCAGGAGTCACAACCAACAGTCATGATGGAATTACAGAAGAAACTCTGAGAAAACCATCTGGAAATTTCCTTGATTGCATTGAGATGATTCGGATTTCTGGAATGACGCTTTGTATGCACGGAGAAATGCCAGGATCAGAGACTAAAGACCGAGAAGAACACTTCCTTGAGTTTGTGGAGTATCTTGCACTCAATTTCCCAAAGCTTCGCATGGTGCTAGAGCATATCAGCACTGAGAAACAAGTTGACAAAGTCAGATGGTTGCATGAAAAATCAAAATGTCATATCGCCGCAACAATTACTGTTCATCACTTGTTTTTGACGATGGATGATGTAATTGGTGACAAACTTCAACCGCACAATTTTTGTAAACCTATCGCAAAATGGAAAGATGATCGTCATGCCTTGCGTCAAGCGGCAATGAGTGGTCAGCCTTGTTTTTTTCTTGGTAGTGATAGCGCACCACACGATCCGATGAAGAAAGAATGTTCACATGGTTGCGCAGGGTGTTTTACGGCACCCGTGTTGACTGAATCCCTGATTGAAATGTTTGATAGGTTTGGAAGTTTGGATATGTTACCAGGATTCATGTCGCACCTTGGTAATCAATTCTATGGATTTAGCGACGAAGTTCCAGTCCGTAAGTTCTCACACACTAAATGGAAAGTTCCACTATTATGTAATGGTGTGCGACCGTGGCGTGCGGACGAATATTTGGAGTGGCGAATTGAGCAGCACTAGAGTAAAAGATCGACAAGGTAAACATTTAGACTTCTATGAAACACCTGACAAAGTTGTTCGGGGGTTAATAGATTCTAATTTCTTTGATAGTGGCGTAGAAACTGTCCTAGAACCCAGCGCAGGACGTGGCGCTATCGTAAAATCAGTTCAAAACAAATTCCCATCAGTTCGTGTATCTGCTGTAGAGATTCAGACTGAATTCATGCCTGACCTAGCAGCAACAGGATGTGATTTCATAATTGGTGACTTCCTAGAGCAGTCACCAACGCCCACCTATGATAGAATCGTTGCTAACCCCCCATTTTCTCAAGCGGAAGCATTCATTCGTCACGCCTACAGATTTCTCAAGTCAAGTGGCAGAATGGCGTTCTTGTTGAGATTGCCATTCATTGCGAGTGTTAAACGTTATGAATTGTTCAAGGAAATTAAGCCGACTGAGATATTGGTTTTATCTCAGAGACCAAAATTTGGTGGAAGTAACATTGATTCTTGTGATTATGCGTGGATCGTATGGGACCGTGATCCAGTATTGAACGTAACTCTTACGTGGTGGATTCCTCCTCACTCTGAAAAATAGTCTTTGGTAAACTAATTAACGGTATGAAGACAATTACTCTTAGTGTACCTCAAGGTGTTGGAGATATATTCTGGATTTATCAAAAGTTCTCGCCGTATTTTGATTTGATAAACTTAAATGTTTTGCATGTAAATAAAGACCCTGTACAAACCAGAGCGAAAAATTTTCTTTCGTTACTTCCTAAGTGCGGTGAGATCAATTATCATCTTGTTTCTTCGTCTATTTATAATGATGTTGTAAAACACACGCCAAAACTTAGTCATATACTTGATAGTGAATTGGCTGGAGCATATGTAGCATATAATGTTCCGTTAGAATCTGGTGTTAGGCTTGAGGATATCGATCCTGGCTATGAAGTTGAATGGAGTGTTCCAGTTACTAGGATTGAATGTCCATTAGAATATGAAGATTTTATTTGTGTGTATGTGTCTGGAAGTTTGAAAGATAACGGGTCAGTATGGAGTGTTGAACAATGGAAAAATTTTATACTTACGTTGTGTTCACAATACGAAATTGATTTACCTATTATTGTGATTGGCGCAAAATATGATCGTGATGTTGGTGAGCCTTTGGCAAAAATATTACGATCATCAGGTCGTGAAGTCAAATCATACTACGATTCTTGTCCAATGAATGTAACTTACATTTTAGAAAAAGCAAAATTGTTTATTGGGTATCAATCCGGTCTTAATGTTTTGGCTGATAATTTTGATACACCACAGGTAATGCTTTATTTCCCATGGCTCATTTCAATGCTAAACACTTGGGCAAAACAATCTAATATTGATAAAAATATATTCAACGCCGATGTATTCAGCAAATCACCATACGAGGTATTGTCAAATCTAAAACTGAACTGGAAAGGGTAAATAAAAAACCCAACTCAATTGAGTTGGGTTTTTATTAGCAATCAATGCATTTACCTTTCATGTATGTCTTAGCTCTTGGATAATTGGTAAGTTCATCAATGAGATGTTTTCCAGCTCCACCGTATTTCACATCCTCACCAGCACTCATCTTCTTGGCAATTGGTGGTACGACACCGCCACCAAAATTGGGCTGCGTTGAACCACCCATTGGCATTCCACCCCCACCAGCATTTGATGGATTACGTCCAGCTCCTTGACTGCCCATACCCTTGTCGGTTTTGTTTCTTCCATCAAGTTCGCTTGATGAATCGTCAGGATTGGCTTGATACCCACCTACGCCACCACCACCAATTTTACCACCACCAAGTTTACCGCCAGATGCCCCAGGTGCGGCTTGTCCACCCATGTTAGGCATTCCAGCCATTCCCATTTGATCAAGCCCTGGACCGACCGATTCACCTAATTCTTTTTCGTCTTCATCTTCGTCAGGTGAAAACATATTGACGTTCTTCATGAATTTGTCATTCATGGATTTGACCAATTTCCCAGCACGTTCTTGTCCCAAGTCTTCATTTTCCAAGTGGTCAACGATGAGATCATATCCACCGCAATCACACATTTCGTCCATCAAAGCATCCATTCCACCACGTCGGCGGACTTCTCGGACAAACTTTTCAAGATAATAATGATTGCCCATCAACAATCCAGCCATGTACTGAATGGTCTGGAGTGGTTCTGGAGTGAATTCATTGCCGAACAGGTCAGTCACGGGAGAAATTGACGCATCTCCATGTGATTCAAGAACATAATTGACAAACTGAGTGCTGCTCAGGTCTTTAGTGTTCTCAATGAACTGTTCGGCCGTCAATTTTTTTGGCTTTGGTCTCGCCTTAGACATATCATCCACCTTCTTGCCTAAAGGTGATGTTGCTGGTGTCATTCCAGGGGTGGCGTTTTGTGCCAAACCTTTCTTGCTACCATCATCAGGCGCGGTCCACACAACACCACCCTCTTCTTCGCCAGTGGCTTTATATGGCAATGCCTTATCTTTCTTGCCCTTTGTTGGTTCTTGAATGGGTTTTGTGGATAGTGGGCCATCATAATCTTTACCGGCAAGGCCATCAGTAACGTCAAGTTCTTTGACCTTACCTTTGACAAACTCCCCGAATTTCTTGAATTTGCTCATATTGTCCCGTTGAATTTAAACTGATTGTACAGGGTATATAGTAGTTAATAAAAACCTTTGTAAAGAGTCAAAATAAATCTAATTAAATACTAATTTTTCATCATAAAATTGAAGGATATACCGTTCTTTCAAAGTTAGAAAATCTTACCTTGAAAGTTCGCTAGGACAACAAGCATCAACCTTAACCCTCATCGGAGGTTGACCTTTAATGTGTTGCCCTGCATGGCCTTGCGGCAAGGCTCCTATCTGCTATAACCTTGCGGTCACTCGCAGATTACTTGCTTTTTCTGTAGTTCTGGTAATAATCAATCCATTGAAAGCCTATTGGCGAAGAATAGGTGGTTGATTATTCAGACTAGAATTTAGTTTCTAGAACGATATATATAACAGTTATACTTGTTTTTTCGGAACGGTAAGATGCCATTTCAAAATGATGATCATCGACAAATTGTGTTAGGGACTTTGCTAGGTAACGGATATCTTTGCAAAGGAAGAAAGAGTTCGTACTTTTGTATGCGACATAGTGTCAGTCACATGGACTGGCTCAATAGTAAAGCATCAGAATTATCTGCTTACGAAAGTAGTACGCCTTGGTATCAATACAAAACAACTTGTACGTGGAGATCATTTTCTGATCCCGTGTTTGGAGAATTGAGAGATTTATGTTATCCGAGTGGCAAAAAAGAGATAACTATGGCATGGCTGGATCAATTAAGGTCATTAGCAATATCAGTTTGGTATGGAGATAGTGGCTGTCTCACAGGAAGAAATCACAAGAACGCTTGCCTAAGAACTCAATCTTTTGGTCAAGAGGGAAATAAGATAATAGAACAATATTTCAACGAAGTCGGTATGTCTTGCAGCATGAACAAATCACGTAAAAGTTGGGTGATTGTATTCACAGTGCCAGGAACAGAAGTTCTTATGTCGAAGATTGTTGCTCCGCACATGCCACCAAATAGATTTTTCAAAATTGTCAATTGACATCTGTTACATTGATGTTATAATATTGTCCTATGGATATATTAAAAATTGAAAATAATTACTCTTGGTTCATATCGAAAAATGAAGATGTAAAAAATCTGTTATGGAAAGCATTGAGATTTAAAGAAAGAGGGTATTTTCATTCTCCAAGTTTCAAACAACGTAAATGGGATGGATATACTGATTTCTTCAAGAAGGAAAGCGGGAGATTTCTAACAGGTCTTTTGCCAGAAGTAAAAGCTGCTCTAAAACATATTGGTTCCGTTTACAAGTTTGAAGATCACAGAACGATATTTCCTTTTCAAATTGAATCTGTTGATGAAAATTTCTTAAATGATCCATCATACAAATTTCCAGTTGTATTACGAGATTATCAAGTCGATTATATCAATCAAGCAATCAAGAATCGTAGAGGCATAGTCCCATCACCCACTGGTAGCGGAAAAACGAATATTTTGATAGGAATTATCAAAGCATTGCCACCAAACACACCAGTTTTGATTCTTGGCAACAAAAAACAGTTAGTGGAACAAAATTACGACGAACTGTGTAAATGGAATATTCCACGTGTTGGAAGATTTCATGGTACTCGTAAAGAGCCAGATATAATTACTTGCGCAACTGTTCAGAGCGCACATCTACTTGAACCATTATTGCCTAAGATCAAAGTGTTGATTGTGGATGAAATCCATGAAATGATGAGTAAGAAGCCCAGACAAATCTACAACAAACTCAAAAACGCTTCTGTACGCATTGGCATGAGCGCCACTGCGTTTAAGTTCGGTGGGACGGATAAGAGCCAAAAGTATGAAGTTAAGGGCTGGATAGGCCCTTTATTCGCTTCCCATTGCACTGAGGACGGGAAGATCACAACTAAAGAACTCCAAGAGCGAAACATTTTGTCAAATGCTGTCTGTTCGTTCTTTGAAGTTGAAGAACCAATGATCCCTTATGATATTTATTTGGACGCAGTGACACGAGGTATTGCAGAAAATGAATATTTTCACGAAATGGTTAGGAAGCTAGTTACAAAAATAGAAGGCAGATCATTGATTATTGTTGAAAGGATTGAACATGGCGATAGACTTCAGGATAGAATTCCTGGGGCTTTATGGGTTCGCGGCAAAGACACTGTAGAAACTCGTAAAGAAATTATTAACAGATTGAAAAAAGAAGAAGGTAATTTGGTAGCAATTGCTACATCCGGAATTTTCAATACTGGAATTGATGTTTTTGTCCACAACCTTTTGAATTGCGCTTCTGGACAGGCTGACCATCAAATCATTCAAAGATTTGGGCGTGGTTTACGTGTAGCAAATGATAAAGAACAATTGAATTATTATGATTTTGTGTTCAAGATCAACGATTATCTAGAAAAGCACAGTCGTAAACGAATCAAAGTGTTAGAGAAAGAAGGGCACACGATTAAAGTTTACAAGGCCAGTGCCATAGACAACTGGCCTTTAGTGAATTAACTCAGCGAGGAACTTGAATCTTGGATTGATTCTCCCAGTATCCGCAGTCCGGGGCACCATTCCATTTCTGAATGATGATGTCCCGTGTCGCTTTCCTGGTTTCGTCAGTGAAGTATTTCTTCCACGAGTCGATAAAGTTTTCTCTTATCTGAACAATACTGCTGCCAACGTAGAGAAGTGCTTCTCCCCCATCGAATAGAATTGCCAAAGCCCTCCATCGTTGTGCTTTGGTCTCTTGCATTGATCCAATTTTACGTTCTTCCATTTGATTCCCTTTCTGTGTTACTGACTAAAAAACCATACTACAGCACGATACGTGCAAAACAAGAAAAAACCAACTAGATATAATAATGGGAAAATCCTTGTATGAATTGATGGCAGAAGCTGCTCCACCTCCTCCTCCTCCACCGCCCCCTCCCGGCGGCGCTTTAGGTGGTGCGGGCGGTGCCGGTCCTATTGGTGGCGGAATGCCCCCACCTCCTCCAATGGGTGGTGGAATGGGTGGTCCCCCAATGGGCGATCCGATGGGTGGCGGGGGTGCCGGTGGGCAACAACAACCTGTGCCAATCAAGACTATTGATGCAATGGACGTTTGGGAAGTTCTGAAAAAGTCCGTGAAAGACATGGACAAATATGACGAACTTAACATTAATTACGAACGCAAAAAATCTAAAACATCGATGAAATCACAGGATAAACCTAAAGATCAAAAGAATTCTTCTTTAATGACTTGATCTTAACTGATATCGATGATATCATCCTTCCTGTTGTACACGGGAAGGCAAATGTCCAAAGTTCTAGTGTTTTCAGACCTGCATATTCATTCACATAAGCACAGCATTCAAAGGTTACAAGATTGTCTTGATGTTTTGCGATGGTGTTTTCAAACTGCGCGTGATCGTAATGCTAAAGATGTGATTTTTCTTGGTGATCTGTTCCATGATCGCCAAAAAATTCAAGTTATTGCGTATCACAACGCTTTCAAAATCTTTCAAGAATTCCGCGATTTAAACATTAACCTTTTGCTCGGGAACCATGATTTGTGGTTCTACGACAAGTGGGACATTAGCAGCGTTCAACCACTTGGGGCAATGGACAATGTTCGTGTTATTGCCAAGGCATGCACCCTTGAAGTTGCTGGACTCAATGTAGATTTCTTGCCCTTTACGCACGATCCTATTTCTGTTGTGACGAATCATTTTAAAGACAAATCATCTTTGCTGTGCGCACATATTGCGGTAGATGATGCTACGTTGAATGAAATGTACAGTACGAAGGCGGAAGTTTCGATTGAAAATGAAAAGGACATGATAAAAGTAAGCAAAGAAGTGTTTAAAGGTTGGCGAAAAGTTTTACTTGGTCATTATCACTGTCCGCAACAACTCGATGATCGCGTTGAATATGTTGGATCACCTTTGCAGTTGAGTTTTAATGAGGCATTTCAAACCAAACACGTAATCATTTTAGATTCAGACACACTTGAATGTGAATATGTTGATAATACTTTTTCGCCAAAGCATTTGATTATTAGACATGATGAAGTGCCGTATACGGATTTGAACAACAATTTCATTCAAGTTTTGGTTGAGGACGTTGATTCATCTGATGTAATTGAGATGAAAAAGGAAATAACTGATTTTGGTAAGGTTCAAAGTATTGAATTCAAGGAAATCAAGACGAAAGAGACCAAACATAATCATGGAGAATTACAAACTAAATTCGATATAGCTAATGGTGATGTTCTAGAACGTTATATTGCCGCAGTCGGAATTGGTGATCTTCATTATAATACATTGCTTCAGATCGGAAAGGATATTTGCCATGAGGATTAAGTATATAAAAGTTCGTAATTTCCTTTCGATAGGTGAAGAGCCTATCGAAATAGACTTTACAAAATTAGGTAATATTGTTAACATTAAAGGATGTAATGTCGATGCTGGAGAAGGTAGCAGTAATGGAGCAGGAAAATCAACAATAATTAATGCCTTGGTTTATGGATTATATGGTAAATTGATAAAAGGGCTTAGTCACAAAGAAGCTATTAATGTTAGGTCGAAAAAAGGATTGGAAGTAGAAGTTCATTGGGATGATTACAAGGTTATTCGCAAACGCGCACCAGACAGACTTCAATTATGGAAAGGTGATGAAGACATTAGTCTTGGTGGAATACCTGCCACAGATGATTTGATTCATAATATTGTGAAACTTAACCACAACTCTTTTATAAATGTTGCGTGTTTTGGTCAACACAACAATCATAACTTTTTGTCATGCACAGCAGCAGAAAAGCGACAAATTGCAGAAAACTTGTTGAATCTTGACAAGTATTTAAAGTTTAACAAGCAAGCCAAAGATAAACAAAAAACAATCAAGGATGATGTTGGAAAAATCAGTTCCTTGATCCAATTAGCGATTCAAGAGACTGAAACGATCAAGAAGAAACATACAGTCTTGATCGCTAAGAGAACTGCATGGAAAGATCAAGAAATGCAGAAGATTGAGCTGTTTCAAAAGAAACTATCTGATGCTTATATTAAAATATTAGACATCAAGAAGCGAAAGGATGTTATTGATTACGATAGTGCGCAATCTGAATTGCAATCAATTGAAGATTTGATTGACAAGAAAGATAAGTCTAGAGCTAGTCTGCACGAAACTCTTGAAAAGGCAGAACAGGTAATTAATAAACGTCGTGACGAGAAACAAGAGTTGGCGATAGAAGTCAGTGCATATGAACGAGAGATTGTTGGCTTAGTTCAAGAAATAGCACAATTAGAAAAGAATTGCGATCACGCACGATCTCAAAAAGGCGGAACTTGTACCAATTGTTTTGGTGAAATTGAAGATAAAAACATTCGTCGCATGATGGAACGAGACATTGTAAAAATCAAAACTCTACAAACTCAAGTTACCGATGTGAGGAAAAGACAATCAGTCGTTCAGGATAAACTTAATGTTTATGAGGCTAGTTTGACCAAGTTGGTAGAAGGAAGAAAAGCAGCAAGAGAGAAAGAAGTAACTGTTTTATCGGAACTTAATGCTGCAATGCAGAAAAAGAAAGAACTGGTCAAGATCAACAGACCAGACGCAGCAGGCGAAATCATGGTATTGGAACGTGATATTGAACATCTTCACAACTTGGTCAAGCAAACCAAAGATGGGTTTGAGACAAATGATCCGTACATTGAAATGATACAAACGTTAGACAAAGAACTCAAAGAAGCGGAAGCCAGGACGGAAATACATAGAACTGAAGCAAAAACGTTAGAAACTCATGTGCCGTATTATAATTTTTGGGTTAGGGCTTTTGGTGACGATGGCATAAGAGCATTTGTAATCGATGAGATGATTCCTGCATTGAACTCAAGAATCAATTACTGGTTGCAGTTTTTGATGGATGGAAGAATTCAACTGCATTTCAATAATCAGTTAGATGAGGTAATTCAGAGAAATCCAGTCGATCAAGACCCGTTCGTTTACGCAGGTTTGAGCGGTGGCGAACACACCAGAATAGATTTGGCGATCTCTCAAGCATTTTCGCATGTGATGATGATGACGGCAAATACTTGTCCAAGTGTTATTTTTCTAGATGAGGTCGCTGCGCACGTTGACCGTCCAGGTGTTCAATCGTTGTTCAAGATGGTTTGTGAATTATCTAGAGATAGACAAGTATTTGTTATTACACATGATCCAGACCTTTTGGATTTACTTAGTGGATATGATACAATCGAAGTTGTTATGAAAAATGGAACTACGTCAATTAGAAAGTAATAGGTAGGGATTATATACTTTTCCCTAAAATGAGGTTTATATGTCAATAGAAGCACTTAAAGATTATACATTTACTTCTCGGTATGCACGATACAATGAAGAAAAGAAGCGAAGAGAAACGTGGGATGAAGCAGTAGATCGTGTCAAGAATATGCACTTGAATCGTTATCCACAAGCTAAAGATCATATTGAATGGGCATTCGATAGAGTCAAAGAAAAGAGAGTATTAGGTTCTCAACGCGCACTTCAGTTTGGTGGAAAACCAATTGAGAAAGTAAATGCGAGAATTTATAATTGCTGCGTGTCATTCTGTGATCGATTGAGATTCTTCCAAGAAGCGTTTTGGCTTTTGCTTTGCGGTTCTGGAGTGGGTTTCTCAGTTCAGAAGCACCATGTTGGTAAATTGTCTTTATTTTCTCATACGAAACAAGAACGTGAAAAGTTAGACAAGAAGAAGTATTTAATTCCTGATTCCATTGAAGGATGGGCAGATGCGTTAGGCGTACTACTAAGTAGTTATTTTTATATGCCTGTATATCCAGAGTATGCAGGATGCAATGTGGTTTTTGATTATTCTGATGTTAGAGAAGCAGGCTCTAAGTTAAATTCGTCGTCTGGAAAGGCTCCTGGTCCAGAACCATTACGTCGCGCGTTGGAGAAGATTAGAAAATTATTAGATCGTTGTCTTGAGAGCAATCAAAATTTTCTACGAACAATTGATGCGTATGACATTGTGATGCATGCTTCTGATGCAGTTTTGGCAGGTGGTGTACGGCGTTCAGCTACAATCTGTCTGTTCTCGCCAGATGACGAATTGATGATGAATGCCAAGGTCGGCAACTGGTTTTATGACAATCCACAGAGGGGAAGATCAAATAACAGTGTGTTGCTTTTGCGAGACAAGACGACAGCAGAGCAATTTGCCGAGATAATGAAAAGCGTCAAGGAATTTGGCGAGCCAGGATTTCTTTTCGCTGATAGCACAGAATGCCTTGTAAATCCTTGTGTTGAAATTGGAATGTGGCCTGTTGACGAAACGACTGGCAAAAGTGGCTGGCACTTTTGCAATTTGTCAGAAATCAATGGCGGATTAATCAAAACTAAAGAAGATTTTGCCATTGCTGCACGCGCAGGAGCAATTATTGGCACTCTTCAAGCAGGATACACTTCTCTTCCATACTTGGGAGAAATAACAGAAAGAATTGTTCGAAGAGAAGCATTGTTGGGCGTCAGTATCACGGGTGTTATGGAAAATCCAAGTATAACATTAAATCCTGATATTCAACGTGAAATGGCTCAATTGGTATTGGATACGAATGCTGATATTGCAAAACTAATTGGAATTAACCCTTCGGCAAGATCGACATGTATTAAACCAGCTGGAACTACGTCGTGTATTTTAGGAACGTCTTCTGGAATTCACCCGCATCACTGGAGAAAATACTTACGACGTGTTCAAACCAATAAGATGGAAGCGCCACTTCAACATTTCTATAAAGTGAATCCATTAGCGGTAGAAGAATCTGTTTGGTCTGCTAATAAGACGGATGCAGTTATTACTTTCTGTATCGATGTTCCTGAAACTGCACAAACTAAAAAGGATGTCAGTGCAGTAGAATTATTGGAAGCTGTTAAATCCACTCAACAAAATTGGGTATTGCCAGGAACACGTAAGGAATTATGTACGCAACCATGGTTGACTCACAATGTTAGCAACACGATAAATGTTGATCACAATGAATGGGATGAAGTAAGAGATTTCATTTACAACAACCGTCAGTATTTTGCAGGTGTTTCTTTGTTGCCTCAGACTGGTGATTTGGATTATCAGCAAGCGCCAATGGTTGCTGTGTTAGAAGCGGGTGAATTGATAGCGAAGTACGGTTCTGGAAGCATGTTGGCGTCTGGGTTGATTGTGGATGGATTGGCGGCATTTGGCAACAACTTGTGGATCGCGTGCGACGCAGCGATGAGTCTTGGTGATTATGACAAGATTATGTCTTGGAACGATAATCATCCGTATGGTCCTTTTGAAGAAGTTCAGGAGTTCATGCGGTGGAAAGATGCAAAAGAAGAAAATGATCGCAAGAAGGATTGGATTAGACGTTTCCGTCAGTTCAGTGAGAGATATTTTGCTGGTGATTTACGTCATACGTGTTATTGTTTGAAGCAAGTATCGTTATTAAAGACTTGGCTTGATTTGAAGAGGGAATATAAGCCAGTTGATTACACGACTTGTATAGAAGATGAAGATAACACTAAGTTAGTTGAAGCAGCAGCATGTGCAGGTGGTAATTGTGAAATTTAATTTATTTTCAATAAGGTATATTTAATGTTTTATCCTAAGTCGATTTTTGAATCGTATCTTTATTTGACTGCTGTTCCGGATTTAATGATATGTAAATTGGAAGATATAAGATTGCCGTTGTCCAAGACAATTTCAGCAAGTAAGTTTCCGGACACCATTTTGATTGACGGAACACTATTTGAGTGGAAGAGTAGTGAAAGAGGAAGTGTTCAATTTAATTCTACTCTTCCACACAGAAATCATTATTATGGCATTCGATATAAAAACAAGAACAAAATGATAATTGTTAATGGAAGTTATTTTTTGAATTCATTGAATGTTGAAATGGAATCGTTTATTGATTTCGTTATGCCTGCTGTTATTCTTTTTAGTGGTGATGTGTCTAGATCGGAAATAAAGGAACGGATTGAAAAAGGTTGTAATCCGTTTAAAGTAATTGGTAAAACTCGTCATTATGATGAAATAGCTCACCGCTTTCGATCAATGTTTTCCGCTAATGCAGATATATTCAAGTTAGTTAATGACAATACAATTAGTATAATAGTAACTTCGCCAATTGGCGAAGTTGATGCTAGTCTTAATTACATGAAAAATAATCTCAATTCGTCAAACATTGAGATTGTAGATAATCCAAAAAATGAATCTCAGAAACTTCTAGTATACAGTCAGAACTATTATGGAGTTAGTTATTTGCCAAAGTCGAGGTCCAAGTCAAAGCCAAAGCCGAAGTCGATGCCGAAGACAAAATCAAAGTCGAAGTCGAAGAAAGTTATGAGTATTTGTAATTAATTTGGTAATAATTGATCGAGTGGTAAATTATATTTAAAAGTGAGTTATGATGGCTAAGTATATCACGATTGTGGGAGGGTGCTACAGTTCTTCGGGTAAAGGAGTATCTGCTGCCAGCATTGGGCTTTTGTTGCGACTTCGTGGGCATGATGTCACGTATATAAAATTCGATCCTTATCTTTCAGTCAACGCGGGGATTTTGTCCCCGCGTGAGCATGGCGAATGTTTTTTGTGTTCTGACGGGACAGAAACAGATTTAGATTTAGGTCATGCCGAAAGAATAATGGGTATTACTGTTGGCAAGGCAAATATTGTTACGTCTGGAACTCTTTACAAAGAGCTTATTGAGGAGCAAGAACAAGGTAAATATCTTGGTCAGACGGTCCAAATTACGCCGCACCTTACAGACAGAATCCAACAACGATTGTTGGATTTGGGAAAGACGCACGACATTGTCATTGCTGAGATTGGTGGCACGGTTGGGGACAGTGAAAGTTTTGCTTTTTTCGAAGCGATGCGTCAGTTCAAATGGCGGGATGAAGGCAAGCACAAGGATGAAATTTTGATTGTAATGGTTGCGCCAGTTCTTTGGGTCAATACAATTAAAGAATTTAAGACTAAGCCTTTACAGAATGCTGTAAAGGAACTTCAGAGACATGGATTACAACCAGATGTTATTTTTTGCAGGACAGAAAAACCAATTCCTGAGAAGATACTAGACAAAGTATCGATGCTAACCAACGTTACACGTCAGCATATTTTTGAAGCTGCTGACGTGTCGACAATTTATCAAGTGCCTTTGCAGTTTTATGAACGACAAGTTGATGATTTGTTTGTTGATTTGTTTCGTCTGAATCGTTCTAGATGTAATATTTCAAAATACCGTGAAGTGGTAGAGAAATATACAAACAACCAATTTTCTCAAGTCGAGATTGGTATTTTTGGCAAGTATGACGGAGAAGAAGCTTATATTTCTTTGAAAGAGGCGTTGATTCATGCTGGTATTGCCAACGATATAAAAGTTAAAATCAAATGGATTAAGGCGGAAGAATTAGAAAAATATAAAGATTATCGTGGACTTCATAAGTATTTTGATGGATTGGACGGAGTCATTGTTCCAGGTGGATTTGATAAAAGAGGCACAGAAGGCAAAATTAAAGCCATTCAATATGTCAGAGAGAAAAAGATTCCATTTCTGGGAATATGTCTTGGATTGCAAATGGCAGTAATTGAATTTGCACGTAATATCTGTGGGTTAGAAGGAGCGAACAGTCTGGAATTCAATCAAGAGACTCCTCATCCAGTCATCCATTTTGTAGAAGGTCAGGAAGGACTCAAGACTAAATCAGCAACTATGCGATTGGGAGCATACGATTGTGAATTAGCCAAGGACACCATTGCGGCAGAAGTGTATGGAAATAAATTGATTAGTGAACGACACAGACATCGATATGAAGTAAATCCTGATTTTGTTGAAAGATATGCAAAAAAGGGATTCATAGTAAGCGGGCAAAACCCAGAAACGGGTTTAATTGAAATAATGGAAATGGAGAAAACCATTCATCCTTATTTCATTGGGACGCAAGCACATCCTGAATTCAAGAGTCGTTTGACTAATGCTGCGCCATTATTTCGTGGATTGGTTGCAGCAGCAATTGTTCAGCATCAAGAAACTTTAGCTAAGACCGTAAATACTGTATGAATAAAATGGAGCAATTTAGATATTTTCTTCTTAATGAGTCGAAACAATATCTTGGACAAAGGGCAGGAGACATTTTAACTGCCCTTCAGAATTTACACGAAGATGCAGCCAGTATGGGCAATCGCGCCCTGATCCGCGCATCAACAGGCATTGTCAATCAGATACGACGTATTTTGCATGGACGCTGGGATGATGAAGATGTCCAACACCTTAAAAGCCTACAAAAAATTGGTGTTGCTTTAATGAAGGCGATTGATGAGAATGACGACCTTCAAGAAGTTGTAGCCTCTTCAGTTTCGGAGATGGAAGGTATGTTGGACAAACTCCAAGTTCCGATCAACTCTTTAGGAAATGAAGACAAACCTACAGACAGTCAGCCCAAGCCTGACGAGGATGAACCTCTCGAACGTGGATCGCACATGAGTTTGTAGTTGACGTCAGGTTATAAAGTTTAGTATACTTTGGTGAATCGTTCAGAACCGCAAGAAAGGGGCATTACCTTGTGTGGCATATTAGGATTCATTGGTAGGTCTAAGAGTCCGAAAACGTCGTTTGAATTGGCTAATGCCTTATTCATCAAGACGGAATCTCGCGGCGAACATGCTGCGGGGTTTTGGGCTTGTGAGCGTGGCAACAACCAAATCTTCTACGACAAGGAACCAGTTAAATCTACCATCTACGTGGGACGAGATATCTGGTCCCAACAATTTGCTGCTGTGGATGCGGATTTGTTGATTGCACACTGCCGATTCAGTACGGCAGGTGCAGGACACGAAAAACACAACAAAAACAATCACCCTCACGCAAGCGCAAATCGACGTACAGCTCTCGTCCATAACGGGAAGATACCCGAATATTCGGCTCTCAAGAGTCGATATGATCTTCGTTCTGACTGTGATTCGGAAATTCTTCTTTCCATGTTTGAGAGTGGAGAAGAATTCAAGAACAAAGAAGACTACTTGAAACAAGAATTTCCCAATCTTCCGCCCGATATCGCTTATCGGATGATGGGAATGAAGGAAGTGTTTTCAAGGGTCAATTATGGGGCAATGGCGGTTGCTGTTGCGGAACGAGCAGACAACGAACGTGGTCGCAGACTTTGGTTGTTCCGTGACGAAGAACGACCTTTGCATGTGATTGATCTCAGAAGTACAATCGGACAAATCTTTTTCTGCTCAACAGCGGAAATCTGGCGAAGTGCTGTGGAGATGACTCCGGGCATTAAACCTTATATTCCGGACGATCAACGGGTTATTGAGTTTCCAGCCTATCAAGTTTGGATGCTGCAAGCAGAGCCATCTGATGAGGAAGTGGACAACCCAGATAAAGACGTGTGGAAAACAAAGAAGTTCAAGATCACGAAGACGAAGTTTTACGATTACAAGGCAGAAGACGATGACGGAAAGAAAATGTTCCGTTCCAAAGCTCCAAAGGTTCTTAGTGGAGTAATCAGTCGTCTTTTGCAGGATGAGGAAGTTGCAACTCCACCCAAGACTGAGCGGGTTGAAAGTAAAGTTGATCACGGTGCCAATACTGGAACGGTGCCAAGTATCAACCGTAAAAAAAAATCACTGATATCCCCGATTGTGTCCCGTGATCGCGAGGGCGATGTAGACCCAGGAACTCTCGCAGATGACGACGACGATATTGACGCAAGAACTTCTGCGTCAAACAAAGATTCAGCTCTTTCCGATCTAAACGAAACCACATTGGAACCTTTGGAGATTGACATGGCGTCATTTGACGGAATGGTCACTGAGTTGGAAGAACTTCTGACCAGCATTAAGACCAATGTAGCGGCATTGCAAAAAGCAGATGCGCTGTCGCCAAAAGACTTCTCGGTCATAATGAACAGCCTGCGTGATGCACAGGCAGAACTCAAGGGCAGTCTTCTCTTCATCAAACCATGAAACACCAAGAACTTATCATGGCAGTGGAGAAAGATTTCTCCGCAGCCGTAACTGAAGTGAGGAGGCTCTATGAAGATGGCTCCCTCACTTCAGATGAATTTCGTCTTTTTATTTTTAAAGCATGTAATCTCAAGAAAAATCTCAAGAAAATAAAGCAAGTATTGGAAGATGCTGCTTTTTTGGAAGAGAGAGAACGGGCATGGGATGAAATGTTTCGCTACGGTGAATAAACTTTAAACAGGATTACTTTATGAATTACGGTATTAACTATTGTTACATTGATGGCAAACCACGTCTTGGTACGGATTTCTTTACTTCACTCAACCCTTGCAATGGCAAATCAATAGCTGAATTTGCCATTGCAAGCAAATCTGATGTAAAATATGCAGTAGATGCTGCTCGCAAAGCACAACCGGCTTGGCAAGCAATGAGTCGCGTACAACGCGCAGACTTATTCGACAAATTATGTCAGATAATGAAATCCCGAATTGATGAAATTACAACCATAATTTCCCTAGAAACAGGCAAGAGTCTCAACGAAAGTCGCGCAGAAGTTATCGAGTCATTACACATGGCTCAATTGTGCTTCAGTAAAGGTCGCGAATCATGCGGGGATGTCGTTGCATCCGAATTGCCTGAACGTGATTCTTACGTGATCAGGAAGCCAAAAGGTGTAATTGCTGTCGTCAGCCCTTGGAATTTCCCAGCTGCGGTCGGTGGATTCTGGTGTAGTGGTCCAGCCCTATTGGAAGGAAACACTGTGGTTTTGAAGCCAAGTGAACTCACTCCATTGGTTGGCGATGCGATTGCTAAACTTTATAATGACGCTGGTTTCCCTCCAGGTGTATTCAACCTGATTCACGGTGACGGCAATGTTGGCAAAATGCTGGTTGAATCCGATGTAGATCATATCGTTTTTACTGGTTCTGCTGAAGTCGGGCAACTGATAAGAAAGCATTGCGCAGACACGAAGCACAAGACTTGCAGTTGTGAATTGGGCAGTAAGTCAGCCGTAATCGTATTCAGTGACTCAAATCGTGAATTGGCTGTCAATGCGGCTGCAAACAGTGCATTCAAGTTGAGTGGTCAACGTTGCGTATCTTCTGGAAGAATTCTCGTCCAGAGAAGCATTGTTGATGATTTTGCTGAACAATTTGTAGATGTGGTTAGTAAGGCTTATGTTGGTGATCCGTTCAAACCCAATATTTCTGCGCCAATTCAATTCGGACCTTTGATTAGTAGTGAACAACTTGAACGAGTTTGCGTGTTCAATGAGATGGTTAGGAATGATAAAGACGCCAAAATCTTGTACGATGGCGGAAAGCCAAAATCAGATGGTTATTTCTTGAATCCATTTGTTTATATGGTAGAATGGTCAGACAAACCATATCTCAAGCAAGAAGTGTTTGGACCCCACGTGGCGATCATTCCATTTGACGACTTGAATGATGCTGTTCGTATCTACAACGATACGGATTTTGGATTGGCGTTAGGAGTTGTCACTAACGATTTCAGAAAGATGAGAGAGATTCGCAATCGTTGCGATGCTGGAATGATCTATTTCAATCTTGGCAGCATTGGAGCCGAGAGCCACTTGCCATTTACGGGAATAAAAGCGTCAGGTAATGGGTATGGTTCTGCGGCTGGTATGTTTGATGCAGTTTGCCATAAGGTTGCTGTGTCTGTAAATCATGCTGAATCTTTGAATTTTCCACAGGGCATGAAATAGGAATTTGCCATGAGTCGTATGTTGTTTGTTGATGTTCGTAAAGGTCACGTCATTGATGACGGAGGCAAATTACTTCAAGTTATTGAGCGTGACCTTCGAACTCCTGGTAATTTGCCGTCCAAACTTTCGTTAACAGTTAAAAATCTGAAAACAGGGTATGTTAACGAAATCAGAGTTCATCCAGAAGACAAAGCAGAAATTGCTTATTTGGAAACTCGCACCATGTCATATCTGTACCGTGACGGCGCAGATTATGTGTTTATGGACATGGAAACCTATGACCAAATGTCATTCTCTCTTGAAGTTGTGGACGATCTGATGTTGTTTATCAAAGAGAATGACGAGGTTCAGGTTACGTTCTACGAAGGCAATGCACTTCAAGCCGTTCCACCTCCCACGGTGACGCTCAAGGTTACAGAGACGGAGCCAAGCATCAAGGGTGCGACGGCGGCTGCACAATACAAGCAAGCGACGTTAGAGACGGGACTGCAAATTGCGATTCCGTCTTTCGTGGTTCAAGGTGAAAGTGTTCTTGTCGATACTGTCAAATGTGAATATGCAGGACGAGCAAAATGAATTTTCCTTTCAATCAGCCAGATAACACACGTGATTGTGGTTATAGGTGCGCACACTACGCCGCAACCGTAACTGAAGACTACGAAACGTGGATAAAAGAGTTCCGTTTCTTCTCTCCGGAGAAGAGCGGAATCTACTTTAATGACATTTGTGACATTCTTTCTTATTACAAGAAAGAGTACAAGTTTACGGAGTTGTCAGAGAATGGGCTTTATATCGTCTACAGTGGCGTCTGGCTGCATTCAGAGGGAAAGAAGCACGGACACTACTTTGTCTATCACTTTGGCAACGTGATGTGTTCTACGCATAATAAACCCTATAAGATGAAATTGAGTGAAGTTGTTAAGAGATTGGAAGCAAAAACTGTAGATCATGCATATCGATCTTTGTTGGTTGGATGATTTTTGTTTTATGAAGTATAAATATTGGTATGCAAAAATTCCCGACATTTCAAGGCTTTGTAGAACAAAAAGCTAAAAACAATCTAGTGGAGAACACTTTGAGTGCTGGTGGAGCTAACTCTCTTCAAATCAAAGTCATTAATCAAATGAAATTAATGACTAAAGGAAATAATTATATTACGGGTCTTTTATCGACTTTTGAAGCTGAGCCTGATGTTCTACATGATTTTCAACTAACAGTCATTAATGTTGTTAAGCATAATCCGGAACTTGAATCTGATTTGGCGGAACTTGTTACTGAAATTCTTAGAAAGTTTGTCAAAACACATCCAGATGTACACTTGCCAATGGCAGGACATTCTCAACTATACAACCAATTTGGAACGCAACCAACTCAAAAGCCTTCTACGAACAAACACGTTGCTGCACTTAGGGCACAAGCAGCAGCCAATGCAGCTAGAAGGTCGTAAAGAAGTAGTCGTCTGATTTAACGGCTAGTAATTCGGCAAGAGAAACACCGACCCAGTCATGGTAATAAAGTTTAACCTTGAATGGACCAATCGGATCATCTTTGAGAAATACTAACCAACCTTGTCGTGGCTTCTTCCAACAGAGCCACGATTTTTTATTGACTCTCGCGGCATCCTTCTCAGATTGTTCAAGAAATTCATCTAACCCCTTGAGACGTTTATCAAAAGCAGCAGACAGGTCATAATCTTTGTAGCCGAATTTGCATTCAATGGAGAACTTGAATCCTTCGGGACAGACGATATCTGAAGTGAGGACTTGCTTGGCTTGTTCGGTCATTTCGCCATGTGCCCAGGCATTACCAGAACCAACCACTCTCGCCCACCCTTTACGATCAGGGAATCGTGCTGAAAGGACTTCGCACAGACCGCGTTCTCCACGTTGACCTTTGTCTTTACTGTTGACCTTTTTCTTGGTTCTTTTTTTGCTCAAATCTCCGAGAACATCATCAATAAAGAAATCATCGTCATCTGACATTATTGGTCCTTTTTTGGTTCAATCACAGAATATCACCAAAAAATAATTCTAGAAAATTTGAAATTGCATTTTAGGAGAAATTTCAAGACTATTTGCATAAGCGAGTTTGAACCACACGTTATAAATTCCGCATGGAAGATCAAGTCCGTCTTCACTCAAATCCAAGAAATAAAATCCAAATACCTTGTCTCGGACACAAACTACGGCGTCTTCAACGATGAGTCCGGAGTCTGCTGGTGGGCATGGCGAACAATTCGTTTCAATGTTGATCAATAGATTTGATGATATTGCCAGATTGGTATAATATCGTTCAAGTTCTGTTGCACGTGGAATGTTGGGTGTAATCTTGATCGTCAGCCATTTTTTGCTGCCTTGACGTATCATATTAGGTTGGAATTGAAAGTCAAATCCGTAGACGGCAGGGATCGTGCTGAAATACCACAGATCAGAAAATACTTCAAATCTGTTATCGATGGCAAGTAATGGATCACCATTTCTTGGGCTTACGTACCAAATATCGATATATTTACCGATTGTGTATTTTGGTCCTTCTAACACTAAATCGTATGAGTAAGAACCAGTACAATCTGCATTTATGTACGTACCTGATATAGTTTCAACTAAAGTTCTTCCATCTTTACAAGATTCAGAGCAATTAGCAGGATCAAGTTTGTAAATCTCAATCCTGTCAATAGAATCTACGTCAACCTGAAGATTAGAATTGAAAGCTATTAACCTTAATTTCAAGGTATCGCCAATGGCGGCATTTTGATTTCGTTCTTTAGTCATATTTTACTTTTTCTTTCTTGCTCTTTCTAATTCTTGGTTCTCTTTTTCTTTTTGCTCTACGAAACGACTTATGAACCATTTGCGTTCATAAATTGGTAATCGTCGTGACTCCCAAGGTGGACTATGGTAATAGTACCAATAGAAAAATTCTTCCTCAAGCAGATGCTTTTTCAGGACGAGGGAAGGGTGTGTTTGACCCTCTTTGCCTTCGGGAAGAAAAAATTTGTGTCCATCGGCATCTCAACTTGAAAACCTTCCGAACAATTAGGGCACGCAATAGACACCTTGGTATCAACGCCAAATGGTGGATCATTCAATGCAGTTCGGATATATGCAACATCCTGAATTGGCAATCTACTAATCAACGCTTGTAAAGCATCCTTGTCTGTTAGTCCTTCAACATCAGAAATCAGCAGAGAAGCACGATACGTCCAAGTGTCATCAGACCCACCATCCGTATTTTTACGAATTCTTTGGTCACGATGCTCTTGAATCATGTTTTCATCTTTGCCAGTTGGCAAGCGATATGAGAACTTATATCCAGACTTTGGAAGAACGTCCGTAAGGTTCTCTGGTCCAAAATCGTTCTGGCATGGGTTGACAAGTAAACTGTCCAGGTCAAGATTGCTTTGGAATTTAGTTGCACATTCTGTACAACGAACTTCTACTTCGTAATCTGGTCCATAACTAATACCACGCAGGAAGATCAACAACCAAGTCCTATCAATTGTCAACAACTTTTCTGGGATGATTGATTCCCGAACACAGTTCTTGAAGATCATATTGATGGCTTGACCTTTTTTGATGTATCTTGGAGTTGCCAGGATTTGTTCTTCTTCGCCCGTCATGCAACGAATGTGAATTACTCCGTTGGAAGGAGCGACAGTCCCATCATAGAACTTGCCGCGAGAAGGAAGGGTTTGCTCCTCGTATTTGTAGACTTGTTCTTTGATTCCAGCCAACAGTTCATCAAGCTTGGCATTGCCAGTGAAAGCGAGGCGTGGACCTTGTGATGGAGTTTCATCTTCGGTCTTACGTGCAGACATTCGTTCGGCATTTTGTCTAAGTGCGTGTTGAACTGGGCCAGGAAGCTTGTCTATATTGGGTGGAAGCCCCGTATCTGTAGACTTGGTTTCTTCGACGGCTGGCTTCCTGGGACGGAAAGTTTCTGAATCCATAATTATTTTCTCCTTTGACTAACTTATAACAGTGATTAATTTAACATTTCAAAATATTGAGGAATTGATTTTTTTCGATAATAAAGTACAACAACTTTTTCCAGAATTTTCATTTATTTTTAATAAGTGGATTTTAGGTACGAGATCAGGTATGAAATCAATGGCGAAAGACGCTTTGTTTGACTTTATCAATATAATTTCTAACGATCAACTGGACAAGATATCTGATTATTGGGGATTACCTGTTTCATTACAAAGAATCGATTCAAGTATAGTAAAAAACATAATTGTCAATAAAGAAAATTTACAAGATAAATTATGTGAGTTAGATGACTGGAATGTCAGTATCGCTAGAAAAGATGATCAAATGTATCTATCATGTTGGAGGTAAAAATGACAAACACTTTAATGTTTATACTGGCTACTATTGGAATGTCACACACGCTTGTAGATGGATCAATTTTCAATCCTTTTAAAGTTTGGCTTGAAAAAGGTGGGTGGTTCAGAACGAAACTTCTCAATCTAATGAACTGTTATCAATGCTCTGGGTGGTGGAGTGGACTATTTACAGGATCGTTGATGTGTGTTATGGGAGTTGATCCATTGAATTGCGGACTATCGTGGATGCCTTTGTCTGCATTCATATATGGATGCGCAGGTAGTTATTTAAGTCCTCAAGCAGCTATTTTTATCGTTTGGATACAAACTCACACGGGAAACAATCAATGAAGCCACTGACTCTTCTAGACGTCAAACAAGCAATTTGGGACAAACGTTTTCGTGAACTTTTCCCTGAATATGACTTCACGGAGTTCTTGAACAACCCAGGTTGCGCATGTAATGTTGATCTTTATAGAAAAATCATGGAGCATAAAGATAGATTGCAAGCCTATTTTCCAACCAAGACAATCATCACGCCGAAAGAAGAAATAGAAGCGTTATCTAAAAACAAATGGAAAGTCATTAATTGTAAGGCAGATGAGTTGGAGAAGCAATTGAGGAAATTGGGTACTGGACGAAAACAAATTGCAATTGCGCGTTGGGAAAATGAGATAACCTTAGTCGTAAATGAATTGGATTACCTAGTATGAACACAATTTTATATTTAATGGCAAATGATACAAAATGGATTAAATGTGAGCGTGATTTGCCATTTACGCCATATCCAGGCATGGACTTTGAAGGACTTGCTCAAGAACAGCCACTTCGTATTAGTGGCATGTCTTATGATTTTACAAAAAAACATATGAAAGTACGTTTGTCATGGCTTTCAAGTGAGCCATTGAACTCTGATGTGATGGTTGGTTTGGAAGTTGGTTGGGAACTTGTCAAGACTTAATTCCATGCATTTGTTTTATTGCTTCGCGACATCGTTCTAGCATTTTGTCTGGATACTCTTTGTATTTAGATATTTCTATTGGAAATTGATCATCATGTTTCCTGCGTGATCCAAGAACAATAGCATTGTCATAAAATCCACTCGCGCGATGCCATTGTCCCATTTTGGCGAAAGCATCTCCCAACAAACACCAGAATTCAGCCAAAGTAGGATAGCAGGAAATGCAATGAGTGATGTGTTGAATACATTTTGATGGATTGTTTTTGTGATGCAGCATAATTAATGAAATGTAATAATTCGTAAGAATGGATGATGTAGAGACTTTGTTTGCACGAAACAAGTAATTGTTCGCGTGGGTCAAGAATTGATCATATCTTCCATGTATCAGATATGTACATGCTTTGTAATATTCAACATCAGCAGCATGTGGATTTGTTGATTCCCATAAATTTAACAAAGACATAATTTCTGTTTGGTCACGAGAGCCGGTGCCAGATATTACTGCTTGAATGAGTGGTCGTTCAATATCTGGTTCAAGGCTTTCATATACTGGTCTTTCGAAATGTATTCCAGATGATTTTCGCCATAGTCTAGTTGATTTAGACAAGATGTTGCCTTGCAATGTATAAACATTATATGCAGGTTCTTGTTGTCGTATTGCGTATAGTATTTGGTCTGCGCCAGATGTGAGAATTTCCCATGGTTCAATCCACATTTGCCAATCTGAATTGCCTATTATGTCATTTCTAATTTTTGAATAGTTTTTATCGTCGACGTGTATTGTTGGGTGCAAATCTGTTGTGCCATCCGTGCTACCCATATCTGCAACAATTATTTTGGCATCGAGTGGTTCAAGGGATGTCAAGCAATCTTTCAATGTTGACACATTGTTCTTGGTCAGGATTTGTACTGTCAGGTTCATTTATGTTCTCAAATTTGACGCTTAGTGCATGCCAAAACACATCTGCATTATCTTGTTGTCCAATTTTTTCGTAATACTTTGCTAATTCTCTGTATGGTTTTGGAGCAAAAGGATTTGATATTAAATCAACGTAGAGTGATTGTAACATATTCATGCTACTATATTAGTATGTACATCTGGTAAACATGGATGTGGCAATAACTGGAGGGATATATGTCTGTAGAATATTTGAATAACAAAGTGTTTGAGGCAGTTATTGCCAGGTATCGAAAAGCTGAGAAGAACAAAAAGAAGAATTTAGTTGAATTTGAGCAATCTCAGCTTGAATTAGCAACAGCATTTTATACTTTGGCGAAGAATATAATACGTGCCTTTAAATTTCAGTTAGTGGACAAAGATGATGCCTTGCAAGAAGGCGTTATGATTTGTTTTGAGAAATTGTACAGATTTGATCCCAACATTGGAAGGGCGTTTAATTTTTGTACTACTATAATTCTTAATCATTATAGACAACTTTACAGAACAGCAAAAAATTACAATGAACTAAAAATACGTTATCACGATCATCTTTGTGAAAAAGTGGACTTTTCCGGTAATAAGGGCAAGAAAGCTCGCAACAATCAATACCGGCGAAACAAAGACGAAGAACACTCTTAATGTTGGAGAAAATGTGGATCAAGACTTTTCTGGTAAGTATTTAGATGATTTGATTGGAAAGTATTTAGATGAAAAAAATTGTTTGGATTGTGCTAATCGACTTGGCACCAAACAATTTTTTTCTACACACGATTCTGTTGGCGAAGCATTCTTTGTCTTAGCCAACAGAATTTATGATGGTGCGGGTTTTGAAAGAGGTTTTAAGTTTCAACCAAAACAAGACGTTGTGCTTGATATGGTTAGTGCTGCGTGGAGTAAAATTGATAGGTTCGCCACAGGAAGTGGCAGAGCATTCAATTATTTTACCACTATCATGTTATGTTCCGCAAGACAATTATATCGAGGAGGCAAGCATGCCAAAAATAGTTGATAATATCGAACGTCAAGAATTGATTCAGAAACTTATTGATAATGGATTTTCAGAGTTCGTAGAAGCATTTTTGTATAATGAACAAAGGTGTTATACGAAAAAAGGTAGACCAAATAAATCTGGTGCTTGTAGAGTTCTTAACTGGAAAACAAAACAGTTAGAAGATACGATGGCAGAATGTCGTAAGATATTAGGTGTTGATCTTTTCTTGTGATTAGAAATCTCCACCACCACCAGGAACAATAAATGCGCGATCATAACGCAAGGTTAAGTCTACTGTAACGAGATCAACGTTGTCCATATCAAGCTCTCCCCATTCAATGTTTTGGGGATAGCATCCTTCCAAAGTCCAAGTTTCAAGAACGTTACCGCATCCATCTAGCATTTTTATTGTGGCTTCTCGTTTTAGTTCGGCATCAAGAATAGGATTCCAAACTCCATTTTGCGGGTCGTATATGCCTTCGCCGCCAGTATTTCTTTCACTATAACGAATCCAATCAAAAACAGGATTTGAGTTACAATGAATGTCGTATAAATGAAGTTGAACTGGTTTCCAATCTGGTTTCATTGGAAACCAGATTGTTTCATTCATGTGTTGACATTCCATTTCTTTCCATGACAGACTAGGTCTTGCTCCACGTCGGTGTGGTAACGCTTTTGCTTCACTCGCTTTAGAGTTTTTTGCGCTAATATCATCTATTTGAAAAAGCCAACGGAATTTTCGTTTTGGGCTATTGGTTGGATTCTCGAATCCAAACCGAAGTCCCATACACGAATCGTCTTTACTTGATATTGCCATATTATTATATAGTTGTATCGAAAACAAACACCAAGACAAAGTCTTGGTGTTTTGAATTGAAATTGCGTATTATACGCAAGGTATGCATGGACAAGGTTTGACTTCCAGTTTTGGACAAAGCATGTTGTACTTTACCTGGCTATATCGAAGAGTGAGTTCAATATCAACTGTATCAGAGCTAGAATAATCTAGTTCTCCGAATTTGATTGAAGTTGGCCACACATCGTCTAGAGTCCAATGTTCTAGTGGATTTCCACAACCGTCCAACAAATACAAATTAGCTGTGCCTGCATATCCACTACGTTGTGAATTCATATGCAAACAATCAGAGTTTGTAAAATCATAAACTGAAGCTAGCCAATTCCACAAGTTGATGTTATCACCAGTCGCAACATCATAGTATGTAATTGTAATTGCTTCCCAAGATGCTTTGCCTGGAATCCAGGTTTTTGCATTCAAGAAGTTGATTTCAGTTTCTTCGATGCTGAGATCAGGACGGCTGGCTGTTTTCACAAAGTATGCTGGAACGACTCCAGCACACGTGGTGGTTATTTGGAACACCCAACGAAATTTTCGTTTCATTACAAGGTCCGCACCACCTAGTTTGCCCATGCCCATTCCGGCTTTGACAATTCCACCACCCTCCATCTGAGCAACTGATTCTGGAAAAGCTGCATTACCTTCGCAAAATGACATATTTTATATCTCCTTGATTATATTAGAAGTTCGATGAAGCTTCACCGAAATCTCCGGTACGGTGTATTGAAAATTCGATAAAGATAAACTCTACCGCACGGGTTGGCTGAATGCCGATTCTGGCACGAAGTTCATTCCTGTCAATTACATCAGGTGTGTTCAATTCTTCATCGCATTTGATAATAAAGTCAGCAATACCACGACTTTCTTTGACTCGCTTCAAAGTCCTGGTTGCAATTCGGATGAATGAAGAACGAACAGAAGCATCATTTGGCTCAAACAACAAACTACGAGAGTCTGCCTTGATACGCTTCTCAACATACAACATCATTCTTCGCACATTGACTCGGTCAAGTGCCGAAGGCGTCCTCTGGAGAGTTTTCTGACCCCAAATCAAGAATCCATCCAAATCAACGAAGTGAATGATTGGGTTGACCGCATTGCGGTTTCCATACATTGAGTCACGTTCAATCAAAGATGGTCGACTAAATACATCCAATACACTTGGAACCAATCCTCTAGTTGTACCTGCTGGAGCAAACCATGGGGCACTAATAGAATCGCTACGAGCGTAAGCTGCCATCACACCGCCAGAAGGAGGTGCCCACACATCAATCTTGTTGAAGGTGTCACGAATCTTGCACCATGGCCAGTACAATGCTGCGAAATCACTATCAAACCGAACATCGTTCAATGGGTGAGTACCATTCTGCCAGTGTGTAACTTCATTGACAGTCAAGCCGAATGGAGCATCAACAATAGAGAAACAGTCTTGACGCAATTGACAGAAATCAATCAGTCCATTCACAATATCCGTAGATGTGTGACCAGGAATTGCAATCAAATCAATATCAACTTGTTCTGGGTCAGACAATGCAGCCAAACCAGTCATTGCCGTGATGCTACCAATCAACAAACTATCTTGTACGTTTGGATCAGAAGGAATACCATCTGTACCACCAGAAAGTTGTAGTGGAGCTGATCCACTTGCATCTTGTGGTAGTGCCAATGTGCCAGCGTTGTCTGTCACACGAATGTAATCAGAAACGGTTGCCATATAGGATTCAACATAGAAGCGACTGGAAGGGTCTTTCGACAAATTTCCCCAAGCTTCTACTTGGTTTCCATATGAATAAATTTCCATTGTGAAATTACCGTCAGCAATATGACTTGTAATAACCAATTGAGTGTTATTACCATCAATGCCAGCCGTATCAGCCGTAACACTAAAGCAAATCTCACCACTGTTGTTCGCATCTCCAGTTACCTTACCGCATGTGTAAGTTGCTCCTGGGGCTGTAATACAAGGAGCGCCTGTGCTACCTGAATGTGTCAAGTTATCAAGTCCAAGTAGTGTATCAGCGGTGCTGCTACTCTTAACAAGCAACTTCGCATCATCACCAACATGAAGAGTCGTAAGAACAAGTGCATTTGAAGTTACAGAAGCAACAAACCCACCAGGAATATCACCCATTGTAATTGCATCATTGATAACTGTAGCAACATCTGCGGTTGTTGGGTAATCAACTGAAGGGATAATAACAGTTTGAACGACATTATCGATCAAAGGATTATCTGTTCCGTCAATAACAATTTGCAAATTGATAGTGTCAGTAGCAAAACCACTGAAATCAAAGTCGCCTGGATTTGGAATAGATGTTGCTGGATATTGAGTCAATGTACCAGTAATCGAACCAGCCGTCATACCTGTGCCCATACCAACAACGCTGGTAGGACCATAAAGGCTGCTTGTTACCGAAATCAATTCAACTGAAGCAACTGGACCATAAGCAAAAGTCGTATAAACTTTCAACTTGCGTGCCGTACCACTTCCAACAAGCCCAAACTGAATTCCATCAAATTCTGCACTGAGTTGGCTGTTGAGATCATCTACTAGGTCTTGTGGATCGCTGTATGTACCAGCAATAACAACAAGAACTTTACTAGCAAGCACTCCATTTAACCGCCATCGGAAGAATGTATCGCTTGGAAACACCCAGCCACCGCCACCAACAGCAACATTACCTTCGATAACGACTGGACCACCTGCGGTCAGAACGTCAACAGAGGCAACGACTGCGGCTTCGTCGCTAGTAGGTGCTGTATCAGCTACACGGACAATGAATAGTTCATTGGCGATTTGTAGATATTGTTCGGCTGCATAAAGCAGATATGGATCGCCTACATCTGGATGTGGCTGCCCAAAAACTGTGTGTAATTGCCGTGAAGTTGTAACCAAAGTCGGCACATTAATTGGTCCCTTGCTTGCAAACCCAACTAATCCTGCGCGGTGCCCGGTTTGCTCTGGAGCAATAAAGCTGAGGTCTTTCTCAGCAATGCGGACGCTCGGACTAATCAAGTTCGAAGGTGGAAAACCCGTTAGTATCGCCATAGTGTCGTTCTCCCTACTTTACTTATTTGTGATTTTGCGTGTGGAAATCAATCCAAAGCCTTCCGCACGGTCAATATACTCAGTATATAGCTCGTCCTCGATTGTTTTTACGTTATGTCCCGATCCACGTCCTGGAACAATGAGGGTTGTAAAAGCTCTAGCTTTTTTGCGAGACCTTACTAGAATCTGAATAGGCCCAGCAGTTCTGTTTGTTATCTCGATCATTATTTTAACTCATCTACAGCGTTTTCTAGTCTTGTAATGACTTGGGTTATTTCGTCATCACTTAGACCATCCACTATTTCAACCCTCGTTCTAAGGACTGCTTTTTCTCTAGTGATTGGCTGCGGTATATAACTTTCCGCCGTCATGCTAATTTGAAACTTTACTACCCTGTTCGCCGTATTTCCAGGTTCTATGTCAACATTGTTTGCAATTGCATCCAACTTGACTATCGTTTCCCATTGCACGCCTTGTATTCGTATATATGCAATAGGGGAAAATTTTAAGAGAACTTGTTCTAGAATTTGATTCATGTCTTCTATGAAATAAGTCCATATCGTTAATGTGTATCCAACATCGATTGGAATACCTCTCGCCAATCCAAATATTGTGTCTCTATCATATTTTTCACGTATCGTCAAACCAGGCTTTCCATCACTGCCTCTGAAATAATTAATTGCCTTGTGATACGTATATCTGCTTTGATTGAAAGTAAAATTAGATGAATAAATTGACATCAATGGCAATCTAACTCTATCAACAACAAGACTTGTATCTTTCCTAACATTTTCTTGCACAACAGCAGCGACAGCGCGTTCCTGAGTAGACCAAAGAATAGGTACAGGATGCGAAACTCCTCGTTCGTCAATAACAATGAGATTGCTAAACAAATCTTTCATCGCTTCGTCACAACCACGTATACCTTTGCTGTATCGATAAATTGTGTCACGGTTTGGAGTTTTGGCTAAATCTTGCGCAATTTGCCCTGACATCATTGGATCGCAGTTTCCATCTGCGCCAAGACCTTTATTTGTATGCACTACATCATCGAAAAATGTATTGACGTCTTTTAGAGACGGATCAATGGCACAATCGTCTTTGCACAAAGGTGATGGCTTATCGAGGTTGAATGGAGGTTCTGGCCACTTATCAGGACATTCGTTTAAGGATTTTTCCATTAACTATATTAGATGATGGATACACAAATTAACTTAAAATATCGGACTTGGTTCAAAGGCGAAGCGCCAAGACATACCAAACTTGAAATTCCTGGCTGGGCGGGCGAAAGGACTAGAGATTCAGGACAACCACATCATTGCAAACCTTTTATCGATGGTAGTGTCTATGGGGTAGAATTGATTTATCCATTTGACACAGAATGCAAAGTAACAACAAAAAATAACGAATTAGTATTTGAAGGAGATTTCACGAAAGAAAAGGGAGATCAGAAATGGGAACGTCCTTTTTCTTCATTTGCTCCAGGTCATTTTGGATTCACGTCTTCAGTTGACCTTATGACAGAAGAAGGATATGGAATAATGCTTTTGCCTCATCCAAGATACTATACGGATAGAACGGGTACTGTCCCATTGGTAGTTTCTGGTATTATTGAATCAGACTTCTGGCCAAAAGTATTTTTTGTTGTTTTCAAAAGTCCCTTGGAAGGTCAAACATACATATTCAGGAAAGGTGAAGGTTACGCCAAAGTTATTGTCGTTCCAAAGACGGTTCAATATAATGTAATTCCAATGACGCAAGAGGAAATAAAAATTCGTAGTGAAATGGACAAAATATTAAGTGATCATAACGAACAAATCTCAACTAACACTTGGAAGACTCTTAAAGGTGAACAATTTGATAATAAATATAAGAACTTGAGTAAAATTGCAAAAAAAAGTGGAGCCGAAGCAGTTTATGATCACTTGAAAGAAATAGATAATAATGTTGAGAAAGAACAAGAAGAAAAGAAAGACAGAGCTAGGATGAAGTTCAAACGGAAAGTGATATAATGTTTAAATGGTGTCCAATCAATCGTCGCAAAGAAAATGTAGTAGTATGGGAAGGCAAGGTTCTTGGAGCAGGAAAGCCAATTATTAATGTGACGGTTGATGCTGGCAAGGAAGTAATAATTCTCCCTAGACCTAAATTCAAGATGAAAGTAATTAAACCATGATGCACCAACAATATCCATATGTCGTAAAAAAATATGTTTTTGATATATTGCAAGAAAGATATTCTGCATACGAAGAAGTGTTGTCTCGTGTTACTTACCATATGACTACAGAGAAAGACGTACGTGAATTTTGTCAGATGGTTGCAGATTCTTACAGTAAAGGTTACGAGAAAGCAGTTCAAGATTACAAAGTAAAGTTACGAGAACTTGGGTATGAAGTAGCGATTGTGTCAGGTCATTCAAACGCAGGTTGAAAATCACTTATAGTGCAAATGTAGAGGAATCCGTCAGATTTTTCTGAGGCTTGTTGAACTTTCCACCAACGTCGTTCTTCGCAAATGTAGATAATTGATCCGCGTTCTACTTTGACGCCATTTGTCCATACAGTAACAGACAAATCATTAGATGACATAATAACAACTTCACCATTGATTTTATTTCCGTAGTTGATAGATGATCTTGTTTCACCGTAGAGCGGGTCTTTGAATTCGGTGATTGTAGCGGGAAGAATCCAGACTTGGTTTCGTTTGACTCCTTTTGGCACAATTCTTTGTGGTTTTTCTTTTGTGGTTTCTGTTACCGTAACTATTTCTTCTTTTGGTTCAACTCTTTGTGGAATTTCTGTTGGTGTGAACGTTTCGTATTCTTCTTCTTCGATCATTCCTTCTTTTGTTGTTATTTCCGGAAAGTTAAAATTATGGATTTTGGAGTCTTCCACCCATGGGTTTTGTTCTTTCATTATGGGGTTTGGACCTTGAAGTCGATATTTACTACCATCTTTACGTTTGATTGCCATTTCTACATATTTAGATATTGAGTTAATTTTGTTGAATGGTTATATAAATACACAAGTAAGATTATTACGGAGGAATGCAAGTGAGCTTTGTAACACCAGATTTAGCGGAAATATTATTGCTTAAGTATATGCTTAATCACACCACGCCTGGTGATGTTCGATTACATTTATACACAAACAATGTTACGCCCTCAGAAAATGATATTCTTGCAACATTTACGGAGTCATCGGCAGCAGGATATACCCCTTTTGCCTTGACAGGTACAGCTTGGACATTTGCTACTTCGGCAGGGACGTCAAGTGCAATATATGCTCGTCAAACATTTTCATACGGTACATCTGAAACAGTGTACGGATATTACATGACGAACAAGAATAACATCAACGTTCAAGAATTAGTACACGCAGAAAGATTTACTGGCGCACCATTTGTTATACCGAGCGGCGGGGGCAGTGTAGACATTGACGCTCAGATAAAACTTGATTAATCTTTACAAAGGATTGTTATGATTTGTCGTCCAAATGGTCAACAGTATACTCTCAAGGGAACTCTCCAACAGTTTGATCCGGACAGTCCAAGTCATGATCTATTGAATCGTTACGACGCAGAAATGATTCAATTCAGTGGCGCACCAATCTTGTACTACGAAGTGTTCATCCAACAACAAACGGTTGATCCTTTGTACATGGAAGACCGTGGCAAATTGTTCTCTCCAGTGCCAGTTCAACTATTTGCGTTTTACGAACCACCACAACAGCAGAATATGTCTGGCATGTTTGCGATTGACACGCCAGATGAAGAAATTATCTTTGAATTGAATTTCAAGGCAGTAGAAACAACAATTGGGCATCACCCAAAAATTGGATCACGAATCTATACGCCTCATCGTGGAGAGAACTGGATCATCATTGATACGAGATTGGATCAATTCAAGTTGTGGGGCGCAATCAGATTACTCTTGCATTGTCGCAAGTTCCAAGAAACTACTACGACGGGCGAAGGGCGTGTCACTCAGGCAACACCAGACTTCAAGATTACGGACTTCAAATGATAATGTTTAACCGTGATCTCGTTTCCATTGTAAGTCTTCCCATTCTTTGAAGATGTTGATAATAATTGCTTCGGCATCTTTTTCATCAAACGGCATGAAACCTTGTCGAAGCATAAAATGTTTTACCGTTCCTGGTTGCGCAAACTCATTAGCTAATTTAAGATTTTCTGCGGCCCTAGATTCTTCCATTTCATCTCCTAATCAATAAGTCCCATTATTTCGATAAGTGCTTTTGGTGTCAATCTGCGGAAGTATTCTGTGATTGATTCATCCCATCGCTCTTGATGAATGTCAACTAACCTCAAAATGATTCGTTTTGCCCAATAAGGTTCTTGTGATTCGTTCAAGGCAGCAGCAATTGCTGCCTTGTTTGGAGCGGAGAGGGAACGGCACCAATGCTCTGCTGCTTTTTTCATTCGGGTTTTAATCTTTAACAAAGTGTCGTCAACCACTGCGTATCGTTCTCTGAACAGTGGATAAGAGTTTAGGAGTGACTTGTATTCGCCATTGAGCCAATAAGGTAGTAAATACTTGTACTTACCAGATATGAGCAACTTGGGGCGTTTAATCGCGATTGGGAGCATGACGTGGGCACGATCACCTGTGTTGCGATCACGAACAAAGAAAGACTCATCAAATTCTTTGAGAATCCTTTCCACGGTCAGCCATCCTTTTTGACATGGATAGCGAAGTGGTCGCATGCAACCTAATCGTTTCGCTATTGAGTCAAGTTCTTCTTCTGAGTGTTCAAAGAGAGAACCGATATGTCTTCCGGCAACGAGGAATAAATCTCTTCCGTCGTATTGGAATGTGTAGCCGTAGTCTGTATCTGATTTTTTATATGTACGTTCACGAATGGCTTTGCGACCTGCGTACAAGGGTGTACCTTCGCCCATATCGCCTGTGACGTAGCTGATTTTAGTTCTGGTGTGGATGCAGGGGTGTTCGTGATTACTCCAAGGGAATATGGCAACGAACATTTCGCCGTCGACTTTTTGTAGTAAATCGCTGTCGTGAAGGTTGATGACGGCGTTTTGGTCTGAGAAGTTGTAGAATTTTGTTGGAGGAACTGATATCAAAAATTGTTCTTTCGTGTATACTAGACCGTTACAAATTGAGTTCCAGGGATTTTTGTTGGCTTGGGTTTTCTGGTCGAGAATCCAAAACATATCTTTGTTGTGAATGTCTATGCCGCGCTCTTGGAACCAATTATCGGAGTTAGATTTGACTGAACGTGAGAGTTGAGCTGCAATTTCTCGCAGTTGGTGTGGCAACATGGCTATATTAGGTGGGATCATTTATCAATTCCCAATTCGTTCTGGATAACTACAGAGTATAACCCAAGAGAGGCAGCAATGCAATCCAATCAGATTATCGTAGCCTTGGACGGAATGGACCGTGAAGAAGCACTGATGCTTGCCTGGACTCTATCTTCAACTGTTTGGGGATTCAAAGTCAATGATCTTTTGCTTTCATGCGGCATAGAAATTATCACAGAGTTGAAATGTTTGGGTAAAGTTTTTGCTGATCCTAAATTGTTTGACATACCAAAGACAGTTGGGAATAGTGTGAGGCGTTTGGCTCATGCTGGTGCTGACTTGATTACGGTTCATGCTAGTGGCGGAAAAAGGATGATGAAGGCAGCAGTAGAGAATTGCGGTGAATCCAAGATACTTGCGGTAACTGCTTTGACGAGTATGGACGAAGCAGAGGTTCATGAGATTTACCATCGTCCTGTTGAGGAAACGGTGTGGGATTTGGCTCATCTTGCGTATGAAGCGGGAACGCATGGGATCGTTTGTTCGTCTCGTGAAGTGAATTTATTGAAGCATTTAAACTTTATAAAGGTAGTCCCCGGCATTCGTGTGAAGAATGTAGAAGGCGACGATCAAAAGCGAGTCGGTGATGGGGGTGGTGGTGATCTATTTGTGGTCGGAAGACCGATTAGTGAATCCGCTGATCCGATCAAGGCGATAGAATCAATAATCAAGGGAGTGAACGATGCCAGGAATAACCAATAATTTTGTTGCTCGTATAGTTAAATTAGTTCGTGATTTTTTTGGTGCAAGCCATTATCAATATGGAACATTAGATATTTCAATGGTTGATAATGACAGTACTATGTTCATAGAAACAGAATTAAATGTTTTGAGAGTGTGGTTCTCTATTATACCTCACGTTCATCCATACAATGAAAATATGGGTGAGGTTTGTTACATTAGTGAAGCGGTGGTTGTTCCTGGTGGGTTCCAATTCAAAGTTCAAGTTCATAACGATTGTCGTTTGAGTTGGTTTGCTATTGAGGACAACGAGTGAGCTTCTGGGCAATCACCACATTTTTCAATCCTGCTGGTTATAAAGCATTGGTTAACAATCACGCTTTGTTTTCGCATAATTTGCGAAGGCAAGGCGTAAAGTTATTAACCATTGAAGTTGCTTTTGGAAATGATCCTTTTTATCTTGAAGGCGTAGAACAAATCAGATCAAAAGACTGTATGTGGTTGAAAGAAAGATTGATCAATTATGGGATGTCTATCCTTCCAAATGATTGCGATAAATTTGCTTGGTTGGATTGTGATTTGTTGTTACCGGATGGATGGAACTCTTCAGTCATTTCTGCTTTAGACAAATGTGATGTAATACAATTGTTTAGGCGCATTTATTATTTACCTCCAGGTCATACAGAATATCGTGGAGAGCAACAACATGCTTTTGATGGGATTATTGCACAAAGAGCAAAAAATCGCAATTGGTTAGTACGTCGAGAGAACAAGGATTTACCTTTTGCGGCACCGGGTTTTGCGTGGGCTGCGCGTAGGGATTTTGGTGGGGTTTATGACTGGGATATTGTTGGTAGTGGTGATTGTATTTTTGTTGACTCTTTAGTTGATTCTTGGGCATTGCATGGATATGAACGTAAGTTTTCTGAGAGAATGAAACAGCATATTCAAAGTTGGGCGAGTGAATTCAAAAAGAAACGTATAAATGTGGACTATCTACCAGTAGACTTGTTTCATTTGTGGCATGGTGATTTACGCAATCGTGGGTACATGAAGAGGCATGAGATTTTATTATCTTGTGATTATGACCCAGATAAAGATGTAAAGTTAGTTGGTCCAGTTTTTGAGTGGTCATCGGACAAACTAGACATGCACAGAGGGATCAAGGATTATTTTAACACACGTCTTGAGGACACTCGATGAAATCTTTTTTTGAATGTATTTGTTGTCAATTAGGCAAATTGGCTTCTATGTTTTGTCAAAGGTGTACTTTGGTTATTCCTGCAATCATGGTATCTTATGCACTTATAAATGAAGATTGCATTATTGGTTTCGCCGGACTTGCTCTTGGCGCAATCTTAGTTGAATTGCAAGAAATCAAGAAGATGATTCGCAATTGTTGTTGGTATTAATTGAACTTTGGTTTCCAAGGACCAGTCACCTTATTTACTTTCTTGAGATGAGTTGGTTTTGGTCCACGTTTAAGTTCTGCTGGATTCAATGTATTGCTGCCGCGTGGAGGAGTTCGTTTGAGTTCTTCCATCAAGTTTCTTAGTTCTCGTACAATTTCAGCAGCAGAAACTCCCGTACTTTTCTTGCTTGACTGTATTGTTACCGTCTTCACGTCTTTGTTGTATGAACCCTTGGCAATGATGAATTGACCTTCCTTGTGGCTAAAGATGGCTAATCCAACCCATTCTCCATCGTCCCAGTTGCGAGTTGATACCATGACTCGGAACGGTTGATCTATGAACATCGTTTTGCAGTGATACCCACAGTTCTTCATTCCAGCACTTATGTATCCTAAAGCTAATTTGGCAAAATTATCGACTACTTCTTCGATTTTGGTTCTGTAGTTGACTTCTATGCTATAGCGATTTGATTGCAATGATTCGGTTAATTCGGTGCCTAAGTCTCTGTGTTCAAGCCATTCATTGAATGCTGAATCTATATTGTTTTCCATCATCTATATATAGTTATGGAGTTCAGGAAATGGTTAGAGATGGCGATGGATATGAGTGTGGTTGATAACCCATTTGATCCAGATTTTCAAAAATCAATAGTTGGACGTAAGAAAAAAGCGTTAGTTTATCACGGGACAAGTACAAAATGGTTTTGGGAGATTGTCAATAACGGATTCACATTCGATAAATCACGGATGAACTGGAGCAAGGTAACTCCTGGGGTCTTTTTCTCTTTTGATCCAGGCAGAACGAATATGTATAGTCATGCTGCCGTAACTAAACATGGCGGTGATCATCTTATGTTTGTTGCTGAAGTTCCATTTTCAATATTGCAAGTTGACCCAGATGACAAAGAAACATTTGATGCAACTACTAGACTTCAAGCATTTTCACCTGTTCCAATACCTGCAAAATACATCACTGGCGTGATTTACCCAGTCAGTAATTTCGATTTGTCAAATTCTATCCCTCCAGAAACACCAATGAAGCAGTTCATTGCCAAGGTTAATAAAGGTAAAATACCTAGTATTTCGCCCGAAGCAAATCAGCCAAAAAGAAGGTTTACAACGGCATCAATGGATGACGTAGAACATGCTGTTGTAAACATGCTTCAAGATATGATACAATATACTGATCTTGCACACTGGGTTATGGAAGGTAGTTATAAATTCAATCAAATAGTTCTTCAAGCACTACATTCAATGAAGTGGAGTGAATACGCAGGTTGGCGCGGTCGTCAATGGCTTAAGTTCTTAGAACGAGTTCTTGGAGAACCAGTTGAAGACAATGAAGATGTAGAACGTGAATATAATCGACCAACATATGAATTGATTCGCAAATTTCAAGATGTCCAAGGTCATCGCAAATTTAGACTAGGCAAAAACCATTGAAAATGATATTATCCGAACGACACTACACAAATGGCAATGCTGAAATCACTCGTCTTTGCTCTCTGAGCAAAGAATTATACAATCGATGTAATTATTTGATGCGTCAAGCATGGTTCAATCAACAACACGTAAAATATCGACAAATTCCTAACATTAGTATACTTGTGAAAGAAACAAGACTACTTGATTGTTTTCAGCAATTTGGCAATACTAAAACTGCTACACAAACAATACGAAAATGTCTTATAGATTGGAGTAATTTTTTGAAAGCATTAACTGCTTACAAGAAAGACTCAAGTAAGTTCATCAAATGTCCAAAACCGCCTAATTACAAAAATAAAATGGCTCAAGTAATTTTTTCCAAACACACAATTAAAAGAGGACAAGGCAAAAAACCATTAACCACACTCACTGCGAACAACGATTGTTTTTCTGTTCCATTCAAAGAAGGATACAAACAAGTTGTCATTACGCCAAAAGCGTTTGGATTCGTAATTGACGTCCAATACGAAAAGAAAGAAAACAGTGAAAAGATAAAGTTTAACAAAAACAAGATTTGTACGATTGATATTGGATTAAATAATTTGTGTGCGATAACTTACGATCAGAACCGTCCGATACTGATCAATGGTCGCATCGTCAAGTCCATCAATCAATGGTACAATAAACGTCCTTGCAAGAATCGTTTGCGTAAAAGGTATTGGAGGCTTGAAAACTATTTCCATCATGTAAGTAAATTCATTATTGACTTATGTGTAAAGGAAGGTATTGGTCATATTGTTATTGGCAAAAATAATGGATGGAAACAAAATATCAATTTAGGCAAAAAGACAAACCAAGCATTTTGCTGTGTGCCAATATATTTACTTTTGCAAAAAATCAAGTACAAAGCAGATATTGCAGGAATTGATGTAACATTCACGGAAGAAGCGTACACAAGTAAAGCCAGTTTTTATGATAATGATCCATTACCCAAGTACGGAGAGCCTGTACCTGAATTTTCTGGAAAGAGAAAGAAACGTGGTTTGTACGTTACGAAGGATGGATTTGCTGTGAATGCTGACGTTAATGGTTCTCTCAACATAGGACGAAAAGTAATCTCTGAGTTCGCAGGAATAGGGGATAGGAGCCTTGCCGCAAGGCCAGTAGTAATCAATCCATTGAAAGTCTCACGGTGAAAGTGAGATGGTTGATTATTCAAACTAAATTTACTTTAATTAGAACGGTAGGCAAAAAATCGTGATTTATACAGCAAGCGTCGGAACTAACGCAGACCTTTTTCCTGGCATACTAGACATTTATGTCAAACCAGGAAGCAAGATAACGGATGTTAATTATGGCAAAGGTGTGTTTTGGAGAAATGTTGATACGTCTAAATATGAATTCACGCCAACAGATTTGAAAACTGGTGTTGACATGACTGCTTTGCCTTATGAAGCAGGATCATTTGATGCATTGGTTATGGACCCACCTTACATGCCTACTCAATACACAGGCATATCACAATTCTCTGATTACTATGGCATTGAACGCACTTTTACTGATAAAAAATGGGCAGATGCAGTTCTTGATATTTACATAAAAGGAATGAACGAAGCCAATCGAGTATTGAATTCTTCTGGTGTGATGATAATAAAATGCCAAGATATGGTGTGCGCAAATAGACAAGTATTGGTTCATTGTGATCTTATTACCCATGCTTCAACAATTGGTTTTCGTTGCGAAGACATTTTTGTATTAGTTCAATCCAATAAAAGACCGCATCCAAGAAAACGTCAAGTTCACGCACGTAAAAATCATTCTTACTTTTTAGTCATGTTGCGCACTGGTGGGCGATGGGACGGTATCCCTAAGACAGAAGTCAAGGATTGAATAGTCTGGAACGGTATCAACAAATTCAATATCAATATCAAACTTATTATATAATTCTCGTCCTCCTGGTAGATTGACGTAAGTTGTTGCTCCATACTTTCTACACAGATTACTAATAAGTTCTTTGCCACGTCCTGGTGTTGGTTCTGCTTCCTCGAACTTAGTATTGATACCTAGAAAAGATGCGGTTTCAATTATTGTTTGTTGCAGCACAGAAGATAAATTACTACCAGTCTGCCGTTCTATGAGTTTGTATAAGGTATGTAGAGTTGCCTTTTTGTACGTTGATCTTAATGAAGATAATACTTTGGATTTCCACTCTCCAGCAATTCTAATATCTTTTATTTTAGTTGATTGATGGCAATGTGATATTGGAACGGTAATGTATTGCCCTGATCTTATTCTGTTTCTGTTTATCCAGCCACGACGAATGTATTGAACGTCTGTGAGAAACAGAAACAAATCTACTTTACTGATAAGGTCAAAATAGCCGTAATATGGGAAGAAGTATGGCTGCATGATAGCCAGTCTCATTGTTTTTTCCTTAGTATGTTTTTGACTTCATTGAAATCAAATGACGTGTAATGCCACAATACTGTATCGTCATGTAGATTTTGTGAATTGAACCGAGAAGGCAGCAATTTTCTTGGAATGTTCAGTTTTTCTAATGCAGCAGTGGTTTTTAGTTGCGCAAAATAGTATAAGCCAGGTATCACATCATAAACTTTATACGAAACTTCCTTGATTGCCTCATTGATATCTGACATATATTTTGATGGCACAACAATCAATCCATGGTTGACGTACCATGGCATGAATACTTGTTTGTTTGTTGATTCGGATAATGCCAGTCCAACGGAGTCAAATACCTTTTGCCAACCTTTTTCATGGTGATTCCAAAATGGACTGTGCCATGCCTGAACGCCATACACCGCATCTTTATCAACACAAGTATCTAAAAGAAGAGAAAACTTATCCAATACAACGACATCTGCATCTACGCAAATACAGAGATCGCTTTTTGGTTGACATCTCCATCGTGGAGATACATTCCAAGGACGTTTGTATTTTGGGTCTCTTTCATATTCAACTATTTCGGCAACTTCTTTGAGATACTTACTCTCAATCTTTTCGCCTTCTAGGATGAAAATAGTTGCATGCCAATTAGTTAATCCACCTGGATTGATTAGTGATTGGAAGAATAGTTCTAATCGACTTTCCATGCGTTCACCAGCGGATATAACGCTAGAGAAGTGGGGAATCGTAGATGCCAAATTTTCTGAGGTCGGGGTATTCAAAATTGAGGTCGTCATTGTGTTTTGGGTAACTACTCATTAAGGTTAATCCACGAGACGCGCGTTCTGGTTCCATGTAAAGATGCCAACCGACCATTGCCGGAGTATCTTCCATCAAAGGAACTTCATGCCTTCCGTGAAATCGGGCTAATTTGAACCACTTCACTGCTTCAATGTTGTCTGTCAGTATCATTCCACCGCGTCCAATAGGAAGATGCTTTTTGTATTGGAATGACAAACATTGATATGTTCCAGGTACGTACATATCTTTGGTAAAACGGCATGCACAATCCCATATTGGATATGGCTTTAATTGATATGCTCCTGCCCAAGAAACGTCTTCCATGACAACAGTTCCACCAGCATGAATAACAGAGCAAGGAACGGATACGTAAGTTCGTGCTGGAATTGTAACTTCTTTGACTTCAAGATATTTGCAGGTTAAAAACAAAGCGCCGGTGCAACTATCAATTGCCACGGCGTATGGGCTACCTGTATATTCGGCAACCACTTGTTCAAACTGCTGTACTGTAACGAATGGGTTCACACACTAATATAGTTTCACTTATTGTGAAACTGGATCGTCAGCATTCACTTTGATATAATTGAATACAGGTCCAGACACGACGACTCTAGTGATTGTTGAACTAGAATTAATTGTTACAGTGACATCTGTAAATCCAGCTGAAACAGCTATTACGTCGCAAGAAAGATTATCTCCGGACGGAGTTATGGTTGCCACTGCGTTGTCGCTATTACTCCAAGATGGAGTAGAAGGCGACAACATGCACATACCACAAACATCTCTGCAATCAGCGTGCAAAGTTACTTTTTGCGTGCCAGTAATAGAAACCGTAGATGAAAAACTCATATATATATTCTCCTAAAAATTTACCAAGCAGTAATAATTATCATTCCGTCACCGCCTCTTCCACCAGCACCACCAGTACCAGTTCCGCCACCACCTCCACCACCTCCACAACCAATTGCTCCCCAACCACCTATAAACCCTCCAGTAGCACTAGCACCGCCAGCACCACTCCCACCACAAGCACGAAATGCTTGATAACTATATTGTATGCCTGGGAATCTGAGCATAAGTCCTGCGTTACCATCACTATTTGCTGCACCGCCGTTTACAGTTGGGAATGTACCAGCACCAGTAATATTTCCTCCAGCAGCAACAACATTACTAGCATTAGCACCACCACCACCCGCACCGCCTGACAATGTAATCGATGACATTGCCGAAGCGTTTGCGCCTGCACCAGCAGAACCAGCAGCACCGCCGAATATCGCAGCAGTTCCACCAACGCCAGCGGCACCAGTACCACTCGCAGCACTGTCGCCGCCAGTTCCAGCAGCAGCAAGAAAGTTCCCACCAACACCAGCATTTGCTGTTGATGAAGCTACACCACCAGTACCAGCAAAACCAGTAATTGTGCCACCAGCGCCCCCAATACCAGCACCACCAGCAGCAGCACCACCAACACCACCAGTATGATTTATTGCACCACCAACACCACCAGCATTTGCGCCAGTAGCAACCGAGCCTGCACCTGGAGAAGTATTTACAGATGACCCGGCAACAGTAGTACCTGTGGCGGCTGGCGTACTAACTGTTACCCCAGCAAAACCACGAACTGTAAGTAAACCAGCAGAAGTAGACCATGTACAAGAAGCAGCATTGGCAGTAATAGTTAAGGCGACAGAAGCACTGGTAGTAATACCTGCACCAACAATGAGGGTGTTAGTATCATCAATGTCGTCAAACGTCCCTGCATTGATTGTTATCGCACGAAAATTAGCCATATAATTTATATATGGATACTCAAAAGATTATATTGGCCAGTCATTAGGAAAATAAAATGCATTATTGCGTTCAAAATAACAATTGGGCGGATTCCCCGTCTCCTGCCAAACAGAAACCTTCAAAGACTCCGCTATCGCCCTAGGCGCACTCTGATTACCTACAAACATCTCCGAACCAGCAATAACTCCCGCCAAATCAAGAATCGTCTTCGTGAAATAATACTCAACATCACCAAATTCATCACAGAAATTAATATGCTCCTCTCGACTCCCTACCATCACCGCCTCTCTACCAATCTTTTTAACAATCTCTTTCCACGGAAAACGCCTGTAATGATACCTTCCAGAACGATGTAATACATATTTAGAAATACGATTTGGCTCAACTTCCGCCCAAGGTAATTCTAAAGGATGCGGAGTAACATTGAAATGAACAGCAACATTGTCAGCCAAACTCATGTTGTTGTTAATGTTTAACCTCCAATCATCAATTACGATTCCTTCAGGTTTATTGCTGAATTTGACGTCGGAGATATATGGTTGAGATAAAAGAAACGAAGTCACACATGAGACAGATTTTTGTGTCCACGGTTGTCGAATGTAGAATTGATTTTGGGTATGGAGATTTAGTGATCCACCACCGAGACTTTGGATAGTTGGGAGTTGATAAATCAAATCTCCCAAATCCCCTGCCGAACTAAAAATATTCATATCGAAATCAAGTCAAAATTTATTGATTTCGATATTTACTTCGAAAAATAATAATATATAATTTGAGGACGACCAGTAGAATGGTTGCTATAAATACAAGGAACAAAAATGATAATGGAATCGATGCTTGAAAAACCACTTAATTTATGTTCAACCAGGACGTTGGTTTGGTGGAAATGTGATTATTGTGAAAACCCATTTCAGAGGACTATTAAAGATAATAAAAGATTGAACAAAAATATCAACAAGGATAGTTGTGGTAATTGCGAATGCAGTAATAAAAAAAGAGAAGAAATATCAATATTGAAGTTTGGCACTACTTCAATATTTGAATCACAACAATTCAAGGACACGCTAGAGAAATCCAATTTGTCTAAACATGGTGTAAAACATTATTATCAGAGCGAGGAGTTTAAAAATAAAAGAAAACAAAAATTGATAGAGAGATTTGGTTGTGATAGTCCACTTAAGAATCTAGAAATACAAGACAGACAAAAGAAAACTTGTTGTCAAACATATGGTGTAGAGAATTACAGTCAAATAGAAGGTTATGTTGACAAAGTAAGAGCTATTAATCAGGAAAAATATGGGGTTGATAATGTAATGCAATTACAAGAATTTATTGACAAAAAAAATAATACGTGTTCAAATAGATTTGGGAAAATTAATTATACGCAAACGGATGAGTATTGGGAAAATCGCAAGAAAAATACATTAGAGGAAACGGGGTACGAACACACTTCACAAGTTCCAGGCAATCGAGAAAAAGCAGCGCAAACACAAATTGAACGATACGGTGATCTATATTGCAGAACAAATAAATATAAAGATGATTATGTTAAATTATGCATGGAGAAATGGGGAGTTCCTAATCCGTTGTGCTTAAAAGAAAATAGATTGTTTGGAAAAACTCAACAAGAACTTCAAGAATGGATTAACTCTCTTGGATATTCATTCAAAGAAGATTATTCAATTTTGGATGGAAAAGAAATTGACTTATATGATTCAGAAAAGAAAATCGCCATAGAATTTTGTGGTCTTTACTGGCACAATGAATTTTCGCCAACATCTAGACTTAAACATTATCACTATGACAAATATATTGGATGCAAAAACAAAGAAATTAAATTAATCACAATATTTGAAGATGAATGGAAACATAAAAACAAACAATGTAAAGGAATTTTACGATCTATTATTGGCAATAATGACGTTAAAATTTATGCCCGAAAATGCAAATTGATAAATTTATCCAAACAACAATTTAATGAATTTGCTGAATTATATCACATTCAAGGAAAGAGTGGTCTTGGTAAATGTTTTTTTGGATTGACACATAATGACGAATTAGTTGCATGTATGTCTCTAGGTAGACATCACAGAGTCAATAACTCATTAACTTTAGATCGACTTGTTTTCAAATCTGGCGTACAAGTAATCGGTGGCGCAAGTAAAATGTTTGCTTCTTGTAAAACATGGGCAAAAGATAATGGATATGAAAAAATTACAACATGGAGTGACAATCGATGGAGCCATGGAAACGTCTATAAAATCTTAGGATTTACTTTAGAAGATGATATACCACCAGATTATTCTTATGTTGATTTCAAAAAACCAAATTATAATAGATTGAGTAAACAATCATGCAAAAAAAGCAATACTGGATGTCCAAAAGATATAACAGAACATCAATGGGCAATTGAACACGGATTGGCTCGTATTTGGGACTGTGGCAAAAAAAGATGGATAATAAATATCTAAAATAAGAGGACTGTAATTTACAGTCCTCTTATTTCATCCCATTGTAATGCTGCCTGTCTCCCCGAATTTATAAATCAAGTCTTCTTTCCACTGTGTATACTCAGCTTTGCCTTCTTGATACATTGAGTCACCGTCTAACGTCATTCCGCCAGATGGTCCTAACCCACCTTGATACTTCTTACGGATCGTGCCGAGCATCATTTTTGCGTGTGCGAGCGCGCCTTCTTGCATTGCAAGTGTCACTTCATCCCAATCATTACAACGTTGCATATAGTGAACCACAACGTGATAAGCACGATAAGGTATCGGATAAAGTTTAACATGCTTATATCCACCTACAAATTCCCAACCACCCAAACCACTACTCATTCGAGAATACATTCTCTCGTATCCCTTGTATAACATCCACTCGCCTGCACGACCCCAAATTGGCTGAATTGGATCGACTAGACCGCCTTGAATTGAGCTATAAGCACCACCAGGGTAGAAGTATTCGATTGGGATGCTACCTTGAAGGTCGGCAGAAGTGAAAGCAAATTCGCCGCTAGTTCGGTAGTGGACGCCACGAATATATCCGACGTCTGGTGGCATTTCGTAGACGCTTTTGCCTGGAGTTGTGATGAATGTGTAGTATCGGAAGAATTCTCTTGGAGCGTAATACTCCATGACTTTTAGTGTTTGTTTGACGGCTAAATCCAGTTGTTGTTCGTCTAGTTCGAGGTCAATGACGGGACCGCCTAGCATGAGAATAACATAATCTTTAACTTGCTCTATGACTCGTCCACGATTTCTTCGTGGTCCGATCTTTTCGCCACAATCTGCTGGTCCACCGGCATCACAGCCAGAACCGCAAGGTTTACCGTCTTTTGTTGGGCGACTGATGAGTAAAGTTGATGGTCCGCAATTTGGCATGGATTCCCTTTGTTGAATTCCTTTTCTAACATATATATAAGACATATATGAATAAAGGTACTGGAATGAACTCATTCAAATTGTTTGTCAAATCGTTTGGTCCAAAAGATCATCTCCGTAAATTGGATACGCTTACGGAGATGGCGAAGAGGTCTGGAAATCGATTATTTATTTGGGATGATAAAGATAAAGATTATTACAAACACATTTATTTAAATACCCCTGAAGATATTCGTAAAGACAAAACTGCTTTTAGGCGGTTGATGCAACAAGCGATTTACAAGAGATATGGGAATCAAGAGAGAAGTGGTTTGCTGCATGACAATCCAGAATCACAAGCAGACATTCAAACTATAACATTTACTCCAGGTGGCGGTAAAATTTCAATTAAGGATGTGCCTGTATATCCAAAGCAGATCATTGCAAAAATTGAGGCACAAGGTTGGAATTGGCACATGCCAGAGTTTGGATTGAGTAAAGGTAACTGGCAACCTGAACAAGCACGTGCGCAAAATATTATCGATTATTTCACAAATGATGATGAAATGTCAGATAAACATCAATATTACAATCCTCCTTCAAATGCAATGCATTCACAAGCTTCTGAAGAAGAAAAATCAGCTCACGTAGCATCAAAAGAAAAAGGCAAACCAAAAACACGTAATTTTGAACAATTTCAAGAAAAGAGTATGGAAGCAATTCCACTTGATGAAGAAGATAATAAATTCTTGAAAAGTTTTGAGGAAAGATTCAGAGAGAAGTATGGTAAAGAAGGCGTGATGGTAGAATTAGAACTTCCACAAGTTTTACCATATGCACTTGCTATTCGATATAGTGATCATTTTATAAAGATGGATGGCGATACATTTGTCGCAAAGGATGAATACAAATCAAAAGAACATCCTGATGGAGATATGTTTGCAACAATTTATATCCCATGGCGAAAAGCACTTATCAATCCTAAACCAGAAGAAGCCCCACCACCGGCAAGAAGACCTTCGGCTCCAAAACCATATCGTCCTACTCCGAATTCAACAAAGCCAGGGACGCCAGGTTTGTTTGATGGAATTGAATCGTATAATCCCTATCTTATAGCATGTGACATCATTAATGAAAATGCTAGTGGAGTTGCTATTAATGTGTCTAAAGTTTATATGAATCTTCCAGATTTAGTTAAGAAATTTGAAAGGTTTAAAAAAGGTAGGAATTTTGTTAAAGAGCCATTAATGCCGCATGGTGGCGGCGATCCGAAAGCACGATCTGATGGCAAACAAGTAGCAACACGTTGGTTGAAAAACAAAAAGTTCCATCCGAACTGGGCAACAAATTATGGAACGATGTTAAAAGATAATGATTTTTACAAGCAAATAAGTATTGACCATGATGCTTGGCGAAAATCGGGTGGAGAACCTGTGTCTGGTGTGCCACTCGTTAAAAATGTCAAAGTTGAAAAATTGACGTGGAGAGATGGCGATACCATCATTCAATCTCCAAATATTGCAGATGCCGGTGTAGCATATAATGCAGATTCTATGTCTTGGGACGATTTAATAAAACATGATGCTTATAAAGGCGTAATGTTAGCAATTGGTATTTTATCTGGAACGAAATACAAAGGAGACCCAAATTTCCGAACAAATGTCAATGCACCAAAAAGTGTCGATGACATAGGAAACAATGAGATTGGTCAGGCGGTATTAACTGATTTGATGGTAAGTAAAACTGGTGTTGATCCAGAAGAATATCGATCTCAAGCTCAAAGAATTAAGTTCGCAAAACAAGCTGCATCTAGAGCAATTATTGATTTTTTCAAGCAGCGCGGCAGGGGGGGTGAGGGAGGCAAGGATTCTGATGACATGCCAAGTGGAATTGATTCAGCAGCAGCTAGAGAAAAAGGTGATACAAATAATACTGGTGTAGCGACACATCGTACAGATGCTCCAGAAACAAGTAGTAGTTTTGCTGTTGGGCATGATGATGATGACACGGATTACGATTATGATTTGGACCCGAATGAACCACAGGATTTCACTGCGCAGCGTCCTCAAGCGCCAGGCACATCACCTTTGATGTCGTTTAGAAAACCTGGAAATGTTGGAATGCAGGCTTGGATGAAGATGAGTCCGGAACAAAAATTAGCTGCAATGAGAGCAGCGGGTTTAACATGAAAGGCGTCAAGATGAAAGCTTTGCCTGTACAAGTTATTGATGTTGTGAATATCAGCATGTTACGTCGTGAAAATCCTGATCTGCCAGTGATCACAGACGACACGAAGATATCAATGTCTCAGAAAAACCAACAGAAATCTCTTATAAGTGCTATCAAGAAACAGATGCAAGAACTTGATAGTAATTTAGAATCGTTACAATCAATCGTCTTTCCGTGAGTTGATTTCTTTCAGGAAATTGCTTGCGGAACATTTTTTCAATTTTGCTTGGTACTCGCCGGTCAGCAGTTGATCCTGACCGCACAAGCAAATTGCCGCGACCTTACGTGGATCAAAAATATTCTCACTGACTGCGTAGTCTAGAGTGGGCTTGATCCACCGCTTGTTTCCTTGAACTCGTTCAATTTCACGAGTCAGAATACGTTGAAGCAATGCACGATCTGGGCGAGGGAAGTGCAAGTGGTATGTGAACCGACTCGCCAAGGCTCCGAACATGAGCTTGCTGAACAGTTTGTAATCATTGACGGTAGCCAGCGTCAACATCTTGGTTTCTTTTTGGATGTTGCTACGAGCGGTCACTTTGCGAATTTCTGCTCGATGATCCATCACGGACAATAACCATCTCAGGCTATTCTCGTCAGTTTTCTCGATTTCCTCAACGATGAGGATGCGAGGGAGTTCGGCGCGTTCGTCAAGGTCTTTGATTGCCCCTGCTTGTGTGGTTGCGGTAGCGTCGTATTCCAGAACGGCGTCTTCACCGAGCATTTTCTTGATGCCGCGAAGTGTCTCTGTTTTTCCGCAAGCCGGAGGTCCGATGAGCGCGCAGTGAAATCGATTGGTGAAATCGGAATCAATGCCTGCCTTGATGGTAGACATGAGGATTTCGATCTGGGATTCTCGTTCGTAGATGTGAGAGATAGAATCCTGCCAATCGTCAGGGATTGCGACAGGCACATATCCAACAGCGCCCGGAAGTCTATCATCTGCCTTGGATGCAACTTTTCCGTCAAGCAAGGTGACTTCCCACCCTGGTTGAGCGCCAGCGGCGGCGATAATCTTTATAATGTTGTCGTAGTCCTGACGGAGAGCAATGTCTGTTCTGGGTCGTTTGGCGGTACAGGTCAATCGCAATTTGCAAAGGTATTGGTATGACCCGCCTTGCATTCTTGGGGTCATCCATTCAGGATTGATAATGTCAAGTTTCCAACCTTTTTGGCGCGGACCACCGGACAGACCACGATCCATGATTTTTTCAATCTGAATCTTGATTTTTTCGTGATTGAGTCTTTTTTGGCTCAATTTGATCATTTCGATGGTGTGGTCGGCTGCGAATTCATTTACTGATTCTGGCATGTATCACCATTAAACAGAGTTTTGGGAATGATCGGGTTGTGATCATTCCCAAAGGATCATGACATTGCACAAATCATTGTAGAGAGCAGAAGTGGAAAAAACAAGGGGGAATTCCCCCATTGTTTAAACTTTATAAAACAAAATCCATAACAAGTTCTTCAGCGAATTGAAAGCCTTCGGAATTGTCTGGCATCATTTCGGGGTGATATTGCATCCCAACAGCATTGATGTTGGGGTAGTAAGCGCATTCAACTTCTAGTTCTGGCGCTTCTACTTCCAGGTCATCCTCAGTTACATAGATGTCACTAAGAGGATATTCAGACCATGCAAGTATTTTTGCGTCTTCGGGTGGTTTTTGCATTTGGTGATGTGTGGAAGTAACATTGAACAAGCGGTCATCCCAAGTTTTCATTGCATGGCGACCATCAGAATGTCCTGCAACATGCTGAAATAATGTTCCGCCTGCCATTGCGCACAAGAACTGTGCGCCACGACAAATGCCTGCCATTGGGAGTTTGGCTTTGAGTGCTTGTCTAAACATTATCAATTCAAAAACATCGCGTTTGGGGTTGCAATAAGTCAAGCGACTTATGGAGCAACCGTATAGAGATGGGCTAATGTCGGCACCACCAGAAAAAACCACCAAAGAGATTTTTTCTGGTGTGGATAACAGTCCTTGATCAGAGGAATACTTCCCGAATCTACTGAAGGGCTGGTAGTAAATTTGCCCGCCACCGATCACCAGCACCGTTTTTTCAGAAAGCATTGTAATTCTCTCAAGGACTGTTATTGGTTACTTTTTCTTCACGCCTTTTGCCTTATCGACTCGGGCTTGTTGATCATCCTTCGTAACATCTTTGGTTGAAGATGTTACGGTGGACGAGCATTTTTCCCAATAGCCCCACTTCTCGGGGTCTTTGGCGTGTTGTACCACAATACCCGCTTTGTGGTATTTGTCGATGATGATTTCGATTTTGGCTTTGCTCAGGCCGCTTTCACGAGCCAGCGCTTCAGTGGACCGCCAGTCGAACTCAGTGTTTCGACACAAGCCTGAGTTACCGTCTTTGCCGACGAAGAAACGCTTTTCTTCATCATTGGCGTAAACAGCCCACCACTTCTTCAGAGTCTTCTGCGACATGCGTCTGCTCCTCATTGTACGGAATTCGGAAAAATTCGCGACCCGACTCACTATTATATCGAGGGGAACAACTAAGTAAAGGTTAGTTGAGTCAGGTCCAATCTGGATGTGCGACCCAGTCATTAAAGAAGGAATTAAAGGCATATGAGTAATTTATCACGGCAGATTGCCCGAGAAATCAGGAATGCAAAAATCAAAGAAGAACTGTCCGGACAAGGCATGTACATTTTTGAAAATAACACCAAGGGCGATCTCTACCTACCACGTCCGACACATTCAGGTCGTCGTTTTGTACGTAAAGGAGAACAGTTCAGTGGCGATAACTACTACTTCGCAATGTTGAGGACCAATGAACTCAAGTTGATCCGAGAGGTAGCAGCAGCAGTACCAACAAAGTTGCTTACTGAACAACCACCTACTGTTACAAACGAAGGCACAGTGGAATTTGTCGAGAAGCCCAAGTGTAACGAAGTAAAGACTCCAACAACCGACGTACTCTTAACTGAGTCTCCAGTTGGCGGGATAAAAGTGATTCGTTGAGTTTAGTCAAAAAAGAAACCCCGCAAATTGCGGGGTTTTTCATTTATAAAGTTTATTACTTGTCCTTGTTGTACACCAATGTGTCGGCAGCGGTTGGCATGAAGTATCCCTTTGGATACTGTCCTCTACCATATAGATCGGGATAAGCGTGTGAACGAACGGCTGCGCGTCGTCCGCTTCCACTTTCACTGGTTGGCGTAGCCGCCTCTGGCTGTTCGGTAAAAGTTGGGAGTTCGAAGCCTTTTGTCTCACACCAGCTAAAAAAATCGGTAACTTGTTCTGTTTCACTCATGTTCGAATACCTCTGGGGCAATGTACGTATTTTATATAGTTACCTCTCGCTAAAAATTTCTCTCTTGATATGATTCAATTTTGGATATAGACTCGTACTCAATCGGGAGGGTAACGATGGGACACGTGATTCTGCCTACGGGATCGACTGTTTTTGTTGAAGAACTGAATGGTTCTGTCAACCTAAGCCAGCTCGTTACCGAAATGAAGTGTGATGATTACACTGCGTCTTATCGCATTAGTGTAATAGCTGCGTTGGGCAAGCTCAGCAAGAACGCTGTCGCAGCAGTTCCTTATCTAAAAGAACTCATTTTGAAACCTGGAGGAACTGCGAATGAAAAATTGCTTGCAGAGGCAGCAGATCAAGCAATCAAAAGGATTGAAGATACATCTGGAAAAACGGAAACGTATGGACCGAACCGCGTAGACAACCACACTACCAGACATAATAATTATGCAGGAAGTTACAACACAGGATACACGTACACGGCTAATAATTATTCAGGAACGGTTACTCCAACCACGTCGTCAGTCAAAAAGCCAGATATTAACAAGGTAGAATTTACGGAAATTAAAGATGATAAACTTCATGAAGGTTTGAAAGTTTATTGTCGTTGCAATTTTTGTGAAAAAATGACAATGGTGAATCGTCACCAACAGAAATTTTCAGATAAACTTGGTGGCGTGGATAGGTTCTTTTGTAATTTCTGCATTCGCAATGATTATTACCACAGATGTAACAACAACGTAATGGTATTGACTTACCGAGGCATTCTTGGGTACTATTACTATTCGTATTACGCGGCTCCAAAATCTCCAACAATGCATTTGATTGACATTCAGGATTATTTGGAGTTGCATGTTAGAATTGGGGTACAAAACCCAATTTTCCGGTACGATCCGGAAACGTTCTGTTGGTTCATTGATTTCAGTAAAATTGGTAAGCGAAAAATGCCGGTGGAATCCGTCTTACAAACGATCATCGAGCAACTCGCATGTTTCAACTTGTATGAAAATGTTCGTGAAGCATCGCCAATGAAATTGTATCACAAGTACCAACAGGCAGTTATGGAGTTCAACCAGCATCGAGCCAGAACAAATGGAGACAAAGTATTCGCTCCAACATTATTCGGGTGTGACATACCCAACCATTGTTCTGCTGGTGTGCGTGCTTTACCAGTTGATATCCTTCAGAGTTTCTTACCAATGAATCTGGTGGATAACAACAAAAATACGCATAGGCGTTTTTAACCAACAGCGCCAAAGGCGCAAGAAAGAATGAAGATGAGCAATCCAAACCAGACAGTGCTACGTTGCCGAGTTCGTAAGACCACCGCAGGGTACGAGGGAACAATCTCCGTCCCTGGTCTCAAGCCAACCAAGTTGACCAAGAAGGACGACACCACAACCTACGCGAACGCGAGTGGTGTGCAGTCTGCGGCGAAGACACTTGCGACTCGTCTAGGCTTCGGCTTGGAGGTGGAGGATACCCAAGCCCCCGCCGCCAAGAAGACGAAGAAGGCGACGACAAGTACAACGACAGGCTGATAAAAAACCAACAGGAGGCAAGTTTGCCTCCTGTTGGTTTTTAAACTTTAAGTTCAGAAAATACTCCTCCCCAATCACCTTTCGTCGTCTGTCGGCACAAAGTCATATCATCATACCAATTTGTGGTTGAGTCATTCAATCCCCATCGCCAATCTGGTCCTTTCGGCAACATCACATAGGTTCTCTTGCCTAACGCTCCAGACAAATGCGCCAACGCTGTATCTGCTGTAACCACTACATCTAATCGATCTAGTATTTTAGCTGTCTTGTTGAAATCGGTCATGTACTCAGACATATCAACAAATTGCAAATTGGTATTGGCGCAGTAATCAACCACGCCAATGTCAGGGTACACGTGCGGTCTGCGATCTTTCTGAAGAGAAAATAGATTGAAGCCAGATAAAGATTCAAAATGATGAAGTGGAATTGAACGATTGCGGTCATTGGGGTGCTGTGGGTTTCCTGCCCAACATATCCCAATCTTCAATCCCTGATAATCGTCCCAATCGCCATCACCAAGTCCAGTTGGACTCAAATATCGATGTGGACATGATATGTCCGAGTATTCCATACCCAATATACCAGGAATACTCATCAAGGAACATTGATAATCTGCATAGGTGTGAAAAACAGTAACCAGTTCATCAACGCCAGAGCAAGAGCGAAAAAGATCATATAAAGTGGGAACAATCAACAAAATGGTCTTTGCTCCAAGATTTTTCACATCTTTGACGAAACGCGCAAACATAATTGTATCACCAACGCCCTGTTCCCCGTACAGAAGTATTGTTTTGCCAGCCAGAGATTCACCAGACCAATATGGCAATCCTATTCTTGCTCGTATTTTCCAAAGGTTCTCAAATTGTTTCCATCGCCACTCATATTCTGCCCACCCTTCGGTATATTCCCTCAAGAGGAAATGAACAGCAGACAAGTTGTAATGACAAACAGACATCTCTGGTGAAATGTATAATGCTTTTTCGTATAACTCTTTTGCTAAAGAATACATGCCAAATTCCTGGGCGAGTGCGCCATAATTGAACCACACGTGGTGAGAATTACTATAACGTTTCGCTGTATCTGCCATCATTGATAAAGCCAATTCCTCATTGCCTTGTTTCTTGATTTCAATTGCAAGATTCGTGTAAAGAAATGCTTCGCTAGGATTTAATTTAATTGCTATCTTGAATAAACGAACAGCTTCATCGTGATCACCTGCTGTTCCATTAATCAAAGCCAAATTATTATAAACTTTATAATTTGATGGATCACGCGACAAAGCTTTTTCTCCTATTTGCTTTGCTTCATCATGTTTAAAATTTTGGCTTAGGGTCAAAGACAACATTTCCATTGCTTCTTGATTGTCAATATCAACCCGAAGAATTTGACGATATAATTCTTCGGATTCATTAAATTGTTTATTAATGTATTTTGATGAAGCTTTTTTGAGAGCTTCGGATACCAAATTATCAATTTCTGATTGTTGCATGATTATATAACAGTAAATGGCTTGCAGTGATTGTGAAAGAAAGATTGGAAATGCAGTTGCGGAGTTTGTTGCTGCTAATTTCAAAATTAGACCAATAAAACAACGTATAGCAATACGAATGAAAAGACCAACTAAATTTTATTACAAAGCAACTGGAAATATAAAAACAATATGGGATGCTGTGGTACAACAAAACGCACTGCCGCTATAACTTATCCTAAAAAACCATTTGTGGTAAACTGGAAGAAGAAACTTCCAGTTGTTAATTTTGTTCATGCAGCGACAGGAACAATAAAAATAATTGGCTATTTTACAAAGGAGTAAACAAATGGGATGTGGATGCTCAGGCAAAAAAAATACGTCGGCAAATTTTCAGAAGGCTAGATTGGCTGCAAGCCCGCCAAGAATTAATCAAAACATTCAGCAACAAACCATTGTTGCAGTGAATAATATCAAGCCATTGGCTATTGCGCCAACACAAATACCTAAACCGACTCCAAATGATGTTGATAGAAAAGCACGTCAAAAAGCAAGACAAGACGCTAGATTAAGGGCATTGGGAAGAATCTAACGTTTTCTTTTTCTGGAAACTCCCATTATTTCTTCGGGAGTTTTACGAAGTTTCGGTTCTGGTCTTACTTCACCATCGGGCACCATATAATTCGAACGTATCTTTTTACTAGCATAGTCCGCACCATTCTTCTTGAGATTGATCCAATCTCCAACAGAATCCCATCCAAGAGGATTTTCATCCTCGTAAAGAAAGTCACGAAAGTTCATAACAATATATAGGAACACTATGGAAGATATAGATAAAGCAATTAGTCTAATTGTCAAGCACACAACAGATACAGACCTAAGACCAAAATTACAAATGGTTTTTACTTATCATGTTGATGGCAAATTGGTAGTAACACCAAGATTTGTCAAAGTAGGAGAAGTATTTGATGATGGTACAGAATTTACAGAACCAACAATAGGTGAATGGAGAACTCTTGATATTGATTTTCAAGGAGTTCATATTGAGGATGATTTATTGTGGGCTGGCTTCAATGAAATTATTCGTATGTATTCAATAACACAAAATGCTCCACCGAAAGGTAAAGCAGTTCTGAGAATATATGATGGGCTTGGCAATTTCCTTGAAGAATGGATCATGCATGATGCTTACCCAACTGCTGTTGAGATGAAAGACCTAAATGCAATTGAAATAGACATTCATCTTGGACTCAAATACAAATATCATACCTTTCGCTGTGGAATCAACTAAACTCTAAATCCATTTTTAATAATATCGATAGGTATTTATCATAAACAATTTGCGCAGATGATGTAACATAATTACATTCTTCGTGTTGATAAGAAGATTTAATAGGATCACGCAAGCCTAAATACTTCTGAACAGCAGGATAGGCTCGACCAGAAAATAAATCATCTCCACGTAACAACAGGGAACCAGGAGTTTTTTTAGCCATTTCACATAAACGACGCAACCGAAAAGTGTAATAATTATAAGCACGTTTATGAGTGTAGTTTTTGTGTGAAATAAGATATGGTATTGACAATCCCGGTTCTCTAATCACATAGATAAATCGACATTGACTATAAAGAGATGCACAGGTGAATTGATAATTATGAGTCAGTTTATCAAAATGAATTTTTGCATTCTCGGATTTCATCTTAATAAGATCAGAACCATGAATATATGTGTGTTCGCCAGGAACCCAAGAGCATTGGCAATTCTTATGAGAATTCAAACTATCGCACAAGATAGATGCTCCAGACCCCAAATGTGTTGCAATGAATAAAAACATTGAACTATTATAGATAAACATTGGAGAAATATCAATGGCTTGGAATGACATACTGAAAATCTGGAAGTGGGCAACAGCGGACGATCCTCTCGGACGAAGGGAGCGTTCGCGTAATATCGAAGGAGCAGGCGTAGCCGTTCCCGAAGCAATGCCTGATCTCAGATCAGATGGAGGCTACCTTTCCGGAGGTAAAGGCAGTAGCGTCGTTCAATTAAGAGACAGTAGTGATTTTATCGATTTATCCTCTGTAACCAACAGACAAAATCGATATAAAGAATATGATCGTCTTCGTAGCGTAGCCGAAATTGAGACCGCTCTTACAGTATTCGCTGATGAGTCTTGCGTTACAGGCGATACAGAAGTTGCTACTCCGTTTGGATTTTTTACTATCGAACAACTGACTAAGGACAAATCTTCAACAGAAGAATTTTTGGTTTATTGTTTTGATTTTGAAAAAAATGATTACACTCTCGGTTGGGCTTTCAACCCAAGATTAGTGAAACGAGCAAAAACTTTAAAGTTTATACTTGATAATGGAACACACTTTTCTTGTACGGAAGATCATAGAGTTTTGTTGAGAAATGGAAAATGGATTGAGGCTCAAAATATTAAAGAGGGACATGAATTGATGCCTTTTTACAGGCTCAAGTCAGAACCACATTTGACATCTCAAAAAATCAATCAATTTGCACGTATATTCACACTCAATGATGGGTGGAAAACAGAACGTAACTTTCTTGATGAATGGCGAATGGGTGCGCAATCAGAAAAACAAGAAAGACTAGCTAAAGTTATTAGATTATTGTCTGCCGGGTTAACAACAAGACAAGTAGCCAAGTTAGTAAATCGGGCGTGGGGTTCTCTGGATGATTTCATTCAAGTACACGGATTTTCTGTACCAGAAATTCGCAACCTCACAACCAGATACAAAGATCGTCGTCGTGTATTACACATAGTTGAAAACGGAGAACAAGACGTATACGACTTGTCCGTCAAAGACCATGAAAATTTTGCTACAAGTACAACTATATTTCACAATTGTCAAATTGGTGAACATAATCATTTATTCGATGTCATCTGCAAAAATAGAGACATTAAAGAAGAATTGGAATTCTTATTTTTTAGCCCTAAAATGCTAAACATGGATCGCAAATTATGGAATATAGCCAAAAACTTGTATCTAAAAGGTGATCACTTTGTTGAACTTGTAATTGATACAGAAGAACCAAAATCGGGTATTCTAAAGATACAAAATCTTCCACCAGATAGTGTCTATAGAATTGAAACAATCAAGGGTAAATTGATTGAGTTCCAGCAAAGCCGAGAAGGTCCAGATTATCAAAGTCTTGCTAAAATCGATGTCACTAAAGCAACGGTGGCAGAATTGGCACAAGCAACTGCTATACGATTTACTCCAGAACAAATAATTCATTTTAGAATTGGAGATGAACGACAACAATATTATCCATATGGAATTTCATTAGTCGATGCTGCAAGAGGACCAGCACATCAACTAAAACTAATGGAAGATAGTATGCTTGTGTATAGACTGGCAAGAGCGCCCGAAAGGCGTGTTTTTTACATCGACGTCGGACAATTGCCACCATTCAAAGCAGAAGGATTTATGGAACGCATGAAAGACTTGTTGCGTAAACGTAAAACTTTTAGTGCTAAGGGTGGAGCGCAAGGCGCATCTCCTGTAGAAGAACGTTGGACAGCTCCTTCTGTTGATGAAGATTTTTGGATTCCACTACGTCCAAATAGTAATACTCGTATCGAAACTCTCCCAGGCGCACAGTCACTCGGGGAAATCGATGATGCATTATACTTCCGCAATAAATTGTTTATTGCGTTGAATTTTCCAAAGAACTACATGGCTCAAGAGGATGCAAGTATCACACGAGTGACCTTGTCATCTGTAGACATTAAATTTGCTAGGTTGGTTGAAAGACTTCAACAAAGTTTAGCTGATGGTTTAATGGAAATAGCAGTTCGTCATTTAGCATTAAGAGGATTTCCAGATCATTTGTTTGATGATCTTCAGATTAAATTAACACCACCTTCTCCTTATCGCGAGATGAGCGAAAATGATGTAACTCAAGCAAGATTTGATCGAGCAATGGCAATAAAGGGATCACAACTATTTTCTGACTTTGACGTACTGACCAGAATTCTAAAGATTCCACCTGATGAGGCAAAAGAGATTGTATCTCGTAGTACCATACAACAACTACAACAACTTAAGTTGCAGATAATGGCACAAAATCCACAACTTCTTGGAATTGCAATGCCTGCTCAACCAGCCCCAGATATGGGCGCAGGCGCGGAAGGGGGTGGAATGAATCCAGAAGCTCCACCACCCGAAGGTGGAGAAGGTGGAGAAATACCAGGCACGTTACCACCACCAGAAGGTGGAGGAGAAGCCCCACCAGCAGCCCCACCAATGATGAAAAAGATGGGTGATGGAAGCAAGAGTGCCGCAGATACTTATGGTCAACCACAGAAGTCTCAAGGATCAGGACTGCCCGATCCAGACCATGAAGACATCAAAAAATACGATCTTGAAATAATGGATTATAGTAAAGAACAGGACGAGGAAGAAATTGATGCGAGCGAACTCGACGATGCTTAATCTCCACCGCCGCCTTCGCCACCTTGACCCATTGGTCCACCCCCACCGCCATCTGCTCGTGGGCGTGTGACAACGTCTGGGTCACTCTTGCCACGTGGCTCTTTTACCGGGAATTGATCTTGCGAAGAACTAGAAGATAATGCCTTGCTAAGTTCTCGCAAATCATCCCTGAATTCTTTATCATCATCTATTTCTCCACTAGAAATAGCTGATTGGACAAGTTGTCTCAACCTTGCTCCATGCTCGGTTGCAATTCTCTGCAATAATTCTGTAACGTCTCCAAGATGATGAATAACTCCATCTTTGTGAGATACAAACTCTTTAAATGTTTTGCTCATGCAATATATACGTTACAGGCATTTAATAAACCTGTTTTGAAAATCAATTATTGATGTATATATAAGCTATGATTTAGCGTAGCGTTCCATCTGGATTGCGAGTCTTTTGAAACACAGCACATGAGGAGTTTGAACATGAAGAGAAAACTTGTTGATTATGAAGTTTTCGAAAAGATGAGAGAAACATCTCTGACGACTACCGTAAAAGAGCTTATTGAGGCTGAAGAGCATCTAGCTCGTGCGTTAGAAGTTGAAGAGTTGAAACTCAATTCGTTCGATGAGTCTACTGTTATCTACGAATCTTCGGATGGCAATTATATCCGCGCAAGTTACGATGTTAATAAGAAAAATGTCCAATTTGACGACGTAGAACAATTGGTTATCAATGAAGAGAGCGAGAAAGAGGAAGGCAGGAAAATCCTTCGTTCTATGCTTGAGTCTATTCTTGACAACAAAAAGGGTGAGGCAGAATCACAATTTGAGCAGTACATGAACCTTCAGAGCCGTCGCTACAAGCGCGAATGTGCCGAAGATTCAGGTGATATTTTGGAAGAAGGATATGCACGTATCTACGGTAGCAAGGAACGGACACATGGCAAGAGTACGCCAGTTATTTCCAAGCGAACTGGTCCAAAGAATCCAAAGAAAGTCGCGGCTGGGAAAAAGAGTTGGCGTGGGGAAGGTCGTACTTCTCACATGAGAGGAACGCAAAAGCGTCATCGCAACCTAACCAAAGAACGTTCACGTCGATCAAAGTACAAGGGTCTTCACCCTAAGTTGCGCGCATTGAATACTGGAGTTCGCTACAGTGGCAAGCGTAAGAAGATGAACGAGTGGTTGAGCCTATCAAATAATGTTTATGGCTATGTTGATTTCGTCAACAATCACCACATCATTAGCGAAACAAAAATCATTAATGAAAACGGGTCATTGGCAGTTTCAATTCCAAGCAGCAAAGTTCGTAATGAAGCTAAATTGCTTAAGATGCAATTTGACAACATGATGAAGACTGATGTTAAGGTTTTGCGTGAAACCGCACGAAGACTCGCACACGATCAAAACTTCTGTACTCTTGTTGCAGATGTAAAACGATATAACAACATTTCTGACAATAAAGAACTTGAAGAATCAATTAACACATTGGTTAGCAAATTCCCAAGTGTTCTTTATTTGACTCAGGAAGAATTGGCACGCACAGTAGGACTGGCACTTGATTCGGCGGGAGTTAACAACTACGACGATCAGACGTGTAAGTTCATGGCTGAAGGCATTCTTCGTGTTGCTCATGGTGCTTATGTTGAACGAGTAGACAAGATCAAGAAATTGGCTAATCGTACCGAACTTTCTGAATCAGATGACAATTATCTTGATTTCCAGAAAATCGTTACTGACTTTTTCCCATCGTTGGATGAGTCAACTCAACTTGAAATGAAGATGTTTGAAGATTTGTACAATGCGGCTGTTGATATTCGTCGTATTGCTTTGGAATCTGAAAACGATGTTGTTCGTAATGAAGCATCTGAATTCATTGTAGAGCTTGAACAAATTCTTAAGGGTCGTCTTGTACCAAATCTAGAGTTGGCTGCTGATGTAGCAGATTGGCTTGAAGAGTTGGCTGAAGGTAATTTGCCAGGAGCAAGTGATAGTTGGGATGTTGTAAAGACTCCACACAAGACTACTACTGGAGATCACCCACAAATGGCTAAGAACGCTAAGGTTCCTGGTATTGCAAGTCAATATCCCGGTGATTGGGGCGATGAGGCACCAATGATTGGGCAAGACAGTAATGCTTGGAATCACGGTGACGAGGCAAGGAATCGCAGTTGGGGGAATTCAGGTGGCAAGGAAACTTGGCCAACATTGAGTAACCCACACGTTCCAGCACCATTTGGTGATTACAAGATGAAGGGTGAAAAGTCTGTTGTTGATGACGATGACGCATTCGCAACTTGGGGAGATGGCGATACATGGCCAAACCTCCAGAACCCATACATTCCAAAGGCTGTAATGCCGAAACAAAGTGTTGAACCTAATAATTCTGTCGAATAAGGAGCTAGAGCATGGATCAATTATATGTTGATTGTGTTGGTTATGCTTTACTCAAAGTAAACGAGTCCGTCAATGGCGTGACTCGTTTTACTGGAAAGTTTCAAGAAGCTAATCAGGTAAACAAAAATAAGAGAATGTATCCATTTGACGTTTTATCGTCAAATGTTGACAAACTTATAGAAACAGTTAAAGAACGTGGAATGTTTGGTGAACTTGATCACCCGACAGATAGTATTGTGCATTTGGCAAATGCTTCTCACTTAATTACTAAGTTATGGTGGGAAGGAAATGTTCTTATGGGTGAAGGTGAAGTTTTAAATACACCATCTGGTAAGGTTCTCAAGAGTTTAATTGATGGCGGGGTTCGCGTCGGAATTAGCAGTCGTGGTGTCGGAAATGGACAAGTTAATAACGAGGGAGTCCTTGTTATTGGTGAAAGCTATAAATTAATTACTTTTGATGCAGTAGCTGATCCAAGCACTTTTTCAGCCTTCCAACACAAAATGACTACGCCAAGCAAGAAGGAATCTTATGTTCCATCTGCGGCAAATCTTGGGAAAAATGAATCAAGAAGCAAAGTCAATCCGAAAGCGTTGATTGGATATTTCGGTCAAGTTCTTCAACAAAGAATTGATGAAGCGAAAAGAAAGATATAAAGTCTCGGTGACTGTGTATCGATGGTGCGCAAAATTGAATGCACCTGCATATATATCGTAAGCACAAAATTGGCTATACGTAGGGAACAATAACCCTGAAGTTAGGGAGTGATTATGAAAACGAGTCAAGAGCAGATTTTGAAAGCACTTTCGGGGTTAATTCCCGAGGACGCACAGAACGATGTTAGCACAGCAATTTCAAGTTTCCTTGAGAACGCAGTAGCTGAACTCGAATCTGAGTATGAAACCAATCTTAAAGAGGGTTTCGCACAGCACCAACAGGATTTAAAAGAAGCTAAAAAGATTGCCGAAGCAGGGTACGCCCAAGCTTGGGATGTTATCGAAGACCTTCGCGGTCGTCTTGAAGTCCAAAAAGAAGAATTTGAGGAAGCACTTGAGGAAGGCTATGAAGAAGCCTATCAAATGCTCACAGAAGAACGAGCTAAGAACGATACACTCGAAGTCGATCTATACGAAGAATATGATCGTAGATTTACTGATGTCAAAGAATACTTGGTTGATAAGCTTGATCAATTCTTGCAATTGCAAGGTGGCAAGTATTATGACATGGCAAAACGCGATGTGATCAATGATCCAGCCGTTGCCGAACACAGAGTAGCTTTTGACAAGATTATCGAAACAGTATCCGCTTACATTTCGGATGAAGATCACGCCTTTGCTACAAGTAGCAAAGTAGATGGTCTAGCCAAACAACTCGATGAGACAAAGGGTCAGTTGAAGATTCTTGAAGGCAAGAACATGCGTTTGTCTATGGAGAACACCAAACTTAATGAGTCTGTACGACACACTCAGGAAGTTATTAATGAATCAGTCGCCAGAGGCGATAGGAAAGCAAGACTAGAAAAAGCACGAAAAGCAGAGGGACGGGGCGAGTCGAATACAGACCGACAGCGTCGCAAGGAGGTTCTCCTTGGCGAACACACTGGGGAACCCGTTGCAGAACATAAATCCGCAAATGACGGCTCGGAGCGGTTTGCGGAACAAGTTGGCGATGAAGTCTTTGCAGACTGGAAACACCTGTCAGGTTTAAACCGTCAGGAAGAAGTCTAAGACTGAATCAAAATTTATCGATAACACTAAAGGAAGACATTTAAATGCAAATGACATTGAATAGCAAGTACCTTAACGAAGCAACGAAGCTGGAAGGCCGTTGGTCTAAGTGGGGTTTGCTTGAGGGTCTTAAGACTAAGTGGGATCGCCAGACCGCCAGCGTTCTGCTCGAAAACCAGCGTTTGATTAACGAGCAAAGCACTGACACAGGCGATATCGCACAGTTCAAGCGTATTTCTATACCGCTTGTCCGCCGTATCTATCCACAGCTAATTGCTAACAAGATTGTTAGCGTTCAGCCACTACTCGGCCCAACGGGTCTAGTTTATTATCTCCGCTTCCGCTACAGCAGCAACAAGGGTGCCACACGTGGTCAAACCCAACCAGGATTCCCTGGTGATGATGCACTGTCGTTGCAGCAACTCGCTTCCGGTGACGGAAACGTCGACATCTGGTATACACACCAGTTCATCTCTGGCGAAAACCAGACGAACGCAGGTGCATATGCCTCTGGCGGTAGCTTCTTCACAGAATACCAACTCGAACACACACCAGTTCTTGCTGGAACGATGACGGGACAAGTATATGACGGCGGCGTATTGATTTACACCTTCGTTGTATCACAGACAGGAACATTCACCTTCACAGCCGTAGGCGCACCAGCACCAACAGTCAGTGGAGCAACAATGAACCTTGTCACAGGTGTGGTCAAGTTGACATGGTCAGCCGATCCAGGCACAAACAACGTTGTGTTCAATTATGAGTACAACATGGAAGGACAAGGCGATCTCCCTGAAATCAACCTCGTTGTTGAGTCAGAAGATATCGTTGCAATCACTCGTAAGTTGAAAGCCGTCTGGACGTACGAAGCACAACAAGACCTCCGCTCACAGCACAACCTCGACGCAGAAGCCGAGTTGACCGCTGTTCTAGCACAGGAAATCAATCTTGAGATTGACCGAGAAGTTATAACTGACCTTCGTAACAATGCAGGCACAATTGCAGCATGGGACTTCAATACCGCCCTTGGTGATACCATCAAGGAAAAGTACGAAAGTCTTTATGTTAAGTTGGTTGAAATCAGCAACGTCATTCACCGAAAGACTTTGCGTGGTGGTGCTAACTGGATTGTATGTTCACCAGAAGTTGCTTCAATCTTTGAGACGGCAACAGCCGGTTTCGCACCAACAATGTCTGATACTTTCACAAGTAGCCTAGGCATCCAGTATGTAGGTACTGTTAATAGCAAGTGGAGATTGTATAAAGACCCACTGTTCCCAACAGGACAAATTTTGCTCGGATACAAGGGCGACAGTTACATGGACTCAGGTTATTTCTATTGTCCATACGTACCTTTGACCCAGACCCCAACAGTTCTCGATCCAGATTCGTTCACACCTCGCAAGGGTTTGATTACGCGATATGGAAAAAAGTTATTGCGTGAAGGGGCTAAATTCTACGGACGCATGTCGATTGCGAACTTCGTAATCTGACGTAAAGTCCTTGCAAATAAGGACTTACAAAGACCCCGAGGCATATGCCTCGGGGTCTTGTTTTTCGACTATAATTATTCATCCATAGAATTTTTAGCAAAAAGGTATTTGCGTTGGGAGAAAAATAATTGACATACTAGGTTAATTATGATACATTTGTATCTTCCAATTAACAGGAGCAACTTATGAACATTGAAGAATTTACTGTCAAATACAAAGCCAATAAAGATATCGATATAATTGAAATTCAGTGCGACCATCCAGAATGCAAAAATCCAAATAAGTCAATAAAGAAAGTTTCTGCCAAAAGAAACATTATGAAAAAAGGACAATTTGTTTGTAGAGAATGTTTTATGACTCACGAAAATCCATTGTTTGTAAAAAATGAAGTGAAACGACAAACGAATGAAATTATAAACGTTATATGTCCAGAATGTAAATCTAGTCGAGAGATGAAACAAAATTGTTATTTTGGCAAAATGGAAAAACCATATGAACAAGTATGTAAATCTTGCGCTCAAAAGGGTAAGGAGATTTCTGAAGAACAACGAGATAAAATTAGCCAATCGCTTACAGGACGTGAATTAACTCAAGATCACAGAGACAATATATCTAAATATTGGAAAGAGCATCCAGATTGTATTAGTAGAGAAAATTTGATTCCTGGCATTGGCGGAGGATGGAATTCCGGACTGAAGACTCCTCAAGAAGTACGAGACAAACAATCCAAATCAAATCTTGGTATTAAAAAGACTGAAGAGCATTGTGAAAATATTTCCAAAGGTCGGAAAGAAATGCTTAAAGAACAAGGTGGATTGCTTCCAGAAACAAAAGCTAAAATCAGCCAAGCAGTTGTGCGTCAATATCAGAATGGATTTGAGCCACAAACGTATCATCGACGTGGTAGGCATATAACTAAAACTGGAGATGATATTCCATATCGATCTTCTTATGAAAAGAAAGCGTTTTTGATGCTAGATGAAGATGATACTGTTTTGAAATATGATTACGAACCGTTTCCAATTGTGTATAGAAAACCAGATGACGACCACGATTCAAATTACCTAATAGATTTATTAGTTTGGTATAAGGATGGGAGCAAAAAATTAGTGGAAGTAAAGCCAGTATGGAGACTTAATAAACCAACAGTATTAGCAAAAATTGAGGCGGCAAAAAACATTGCTATAAAACTTGGTATGACATATGAGACGTGGACAGAGATAGAATTATTTGATGGCTCTGAACAGTTAGCCAAAGAATTTTGCGAATCATTAGATTGATATTTTAACACCCGGCATATGCCGGGTGTTTTTATTTAAAATTTAATGCAAAACAATATATACCAGCATGAAATCTTATGCTGAATGGCTGAAAATTAGAGAAATGGCTGGCACTGGTGCTATAGTCAGCAAAAAAGACTGTAACAACCCCAACTTCCAGATTTGGGGAGACTTATGTAACAGCAAGAAGAAGAAAGTAAAAGAATCTACTGACGATGATGATACGCAAACGCATGTAACCAATAAGGTTGCTCATGAGTTGGGACGTAAACTACCTGCTAGAAAACTAAGTCGTTTCATTGGCAAACCACATCCAGGCAAAAAAGCATCAACGTCAGAATTGATTGATTGGTATCATTTTCATACATCTAGGCGAAACATACCTGTTTCAATGTCAATGAATCAGTTAGAAGACCCAGATGAAATGGAACGAATAGCAGATCAATTTCACAAAAGCAAAAAGAAAGAATCATAATGTTTCACCCATTTTTTGTACAGCGAACCAAACTACTTGCACGTCTTGGACTACGCAGAAAAGGATGCACGTCACAACAAATTGAGGATGTACTTAATGATTACAACCACGATACGATTATAGCTGCAGCTGCAATTGAAAATATATCCATTCCTGTATTTGATACTGAAGTTGGAGTAATTGGCGATGGAACTATTTGGCACAAGATTGTTGATTGGATCAAATCACCAGAAGGACAAGCACTGATTGCCGCAATTATTAAAATGTTGTTCATTTTGATAACCATGATGATATGATACGTTATGAAAGTAAAAACAATTGATGGTGAAATACATGGTAAAGACAAAGAATACATAATTAATTTATTTGGTGATTTTGATTGGCTTGGATACAAACAACTTATTGTCTCTCCTGAAATGCAACACCAGTTTTGCCTGCTCCACTTTCGTAGTTGACAATCAAGTTGATAATCACTTCTGCTGGAACTGAGTCGCTGTTAATTCTGGCTGCATAATTAGTAAGATCAGTTACAATTTGTTTTCCTTTTTTGACTTTGTTATCGATAATGAATTTTGTAGCTTCTTGAAGTGGTATTTGTACCTTGTCAGCAAAACGAATTTCTGGCTTGAGCGTCATTAGCAGTGTAGACCCACCACCTTTAGCATATTTGCGCGCCGTTTCGTAGTTGGTTGTGAGGTAGATGCCTGGACCTGCTTCGTATCTGCTTTGACGTGGTGGTTGTATTTCTGGTGTGCCATCCCATCTTTTGCTGCCGTGCCACATTTTTATAACGTTTTCCGCCAAAAACATTTTGAAGTTTTGCATATTGTATAAATACTTCATGTGAACTTTTTGAACGAAGGTCAATTTGTCATGGAAAGACTAGGTGAGAAATGAAATTGGCATTTTGGATAAACTTTATATTATTAGTTACCATTCAGTCTTTAGACATGGCTTTAACTGAACGTTACATTGGCAATAATTGGAAGAATGAAACTTTTCCGATTATGTCGTGGATGATAAAAGAAATTGGCATTCACCCTGCCCTTTGGATTTGCCGAATCTTCACTTACATTTGTTTATTTGGATGTCTGAGATTTAGAAAATATGAATGGATAACTGATTCACTGACTATTATTAATTTGTGTTATTGGACGGCAATGACTGGTTGGCTATTCAGCCTACGAATAATCAACTGGCCAATAGGTCATAACGGACTTGTTCCTTTTTGAAGAAATTGTATGAAGTTCATTGTATTTATCATGGCTGTATTGGCTATTTATTTCGTTACATTGAAACCAAAACCAACTCCATCAGTTGATCCACGAATTACTGAAATTAAACTAGAGAACGAACAAATAAAACATAGACTTGCTTTGATGGCAAGTCTATTGAATGAAAACATGGCAGTTGTTCAATACGGCGGAGATGATTTCGTTTACCATTCTTCGGAGCCGAAAGCCCCTACATCGTAGATGTTGCACCGCCGCTTTGGGCGGTGCAACCCTTTAGGGTAGGGGATGAAGGCGATGCACTAAAAATTGAAGCAAAAACAAATACTACTTTTTGTGGAATAAAACACTAACAACTGACTCTATTATGTTGTATCACCACGAAAACCAAGCGGTGATGCAATCAGAACACCCCGAAAGGGGAATAAACTACGGGCGGAACGCCCGAAAGTAAAGCCCGTGGACTTGGTGTAAGACCGTGCATCCTTAATTGGATACTTAGGCGACCGAGGTTGAAACGGGAAGCCCCGACCCTTTAGGGTCGTGGGTAGTTCACATTGACAGAAATTGGAAGTTGACTTCATCACCAAAATATTTAAATCTTAGTGATGAAGATAAAAAATGGATTGATCAATTTGTCAAATGATAAAGTTTGCCACCTTGATATTAGCGTAGAAGTCTTCGCCTCCTGGTATAATCTTGTCAGAATATTCTGTAATTAAACCTTTTCTTGGCGTGAACGAGTCTGGATCAAGAAACATTGGAGTTTGTTTGAGTAGGATTCTTGGTCCGAAAATATATCCAGCATCATAAGGATGATTGCCTTTGTATCCCATCAGAATATTATTAGGTTGGAATAATGGGTCTTTATAAAGTTTCCACTTCCCATTAATAGTTCCACAGTAAGAAATTCCAAGACTTGCCGACCATGTATCACTATCAACATATGCAAAACCAGATGAGACAGTTTCAAATATGCTGGCTATTTCAGGAGAAGTAACAATCCAATTTGCTTTCCCTCTACCAGTTTTTGCTTCAATTTGCTTAGAGACAGTATGTAATTCCATATACAAACTTTCGTACTTTTCTTTGATTGTATCACCCAATGACGTGGCGAAATCCCACGTCCAATTAGTTCCTGCAAATTTAGACATAGTTAGAAGTGATCTGCGATCTAATTCCAATGTCACTTCTTGTGCCAAGATCGCTGTTAATTCTGCTTCCGCATCAAGTCCGTTGTGACTTCTTAGGTCTTGCGATACTTCGTAGTTCCAGACAGTTTTGAGTCTATATTCTTTTGCTTCAACTTCTTGCTTCTCCATGAAAGTTTTATTTCCTTCGTGGGTCAAGTAGAACAAATCATCCTTTTTGTCAAACAATGGTTGGACGCTGGCAATTTTGTTAATTATTAATCTTTTCAAAATCCTCATGCAAATAGGAATAGAAATTCGTTTGAATTGATGATCATTATGTGTTTCATCGAACAATCTTTGGTTTTCAAGAATCAAAGCGAGGTCCATTTGTGCGAATGGGTCGTCGGCAAAATGATGATCCAGTAACTTGTATTTGTTCCACTTTTCTGCGATTGCTTTCTTTGCATTTGCTCGTTCTGCCAATTCTTCTTCCAACATGCAATTATCCATTTTATATCTTTCTAAATTTAGTTATTTGAAATGTTCTGACTTAAATATTTACTACTGAAATTTTTGCGTAATAATTAGAGCCACCTTTTATTAATTTCTTTCCATATCTATAAAACATTCTGTGTGAGTCCGGTTCTTCTGTTATTCCTTCCGCAAATGAAATTGGAACGTATGGACAATAAATATATCCTGAGTCGTATGGGTGTCCTTTGAATCCTAAAATAATGTCTGTCGGTTCAAGTTGGGGAACGCAATAAACCCGCATTTCTTCTAAAGTGCCAATTTCAGTATTGTGTTTGAGTGCGTGGAAGTCTTCCAGGGAGTCCATGAACAACAGTGTTGCCGTCAAAGGCGACGTAACGCACCAATTAGCCTCACCACGCCCCGAACGCTCTTTGACCGTATGTTTTGCCATTTTGACGATTGAAAGCAATCTAGTGGCATTTTCACGCAATTGGCGACTATCAGACATATCACAGACAAAATTGACACCCGAATTTTTTGATATGTCTGTTAATACTTCCATGTCAATTTCTTCAGCGATTTTTTGACTTGTTGTTTCTATATCTGGTTTGTATGTAGTTTTGGCATGTCTTGTCTTAGCTAATACTTCTTCGGACTTGAATTCATCATAATATACGTATCCTTGTGGTCCCATCATAGATTGACAGCTAACGATATTTGGAAAGATCGACTTTAACATAAACTTGTGGACAATGTCAATAGTGGATGATTTTTCTTCCAAAGACATATTTTTTGAAACTTCAGTTATCAAGATTTGATTTTCGATAGCTATTGCTAGATCGGCTTTCCACCACGTGTCTTCAATATCTTTCGTGAGTTCCTTGGCGAGATGAGAACGAACTATATCTTGTTTTTTCTTCAACAACAAATCTTGATTCATTTTGCGCTTTTTGGTAGTATTATATGACAAGGAGATCAAATGATAACATTAACTGAGTTAGCTGTCAAGGAAGTCAAAAGAATTATCGAAGAAATGAATAATGAACAAACATTTATTCGTATTGGAATAAAAGGAGGCGGGTGTTCAGGTTATCAATTTTCATTAGCGTTAGATACGTCTTTTGATGAAAAGAAGGATACTTTACATGAAGTTGAAGGGATCAAGGTTGTAATTGACAATCGCTCGGCGTTGTATTTGCCTGGAACTGTGGTAGACTATCACACTGATCTTAACAAGCGTGGGTTCGTATTGAATAATCCGTCTATTAAGAGTAGATGCGGTTGCGGGTCAAGTTTCAATATGTAACAATCAAACTGTGAATAAATTTTCAATTATTTAAATGACCTACTGTTTTATAGACAGGAGGAAATTTAATGTTTATATCAAATAGAAAAGAACAGAGGACTTTTCCAATTAGGCATCGCAATGGAAAAATCTTCTACAGGAAGGCTAAACCAATACTGTTTTTAATTTTCAAATGTGATACGTGCGGCAAAACATTTGAAAGACAAAGCGGTCGAACCAGAAAAAACTTGAACAATCATTTTTGTTCATCATGTTACGATCCTTCTACAATTAATAAATTGGGCAGGGCAAAAAGATTTCAAGGATACGAAAGCAGAATAGGTAACAAATGGATTGATTCTTGCGGATACATCAATGTATATATCGGTCCTAAAAATTCCAATAAAAGACAATACACCGGAGAAAGAGATTATTGTGGGTCAATTCGCGAGCATGTTTTTATAATGGAAGAATATCTAGAAAGATCGCTCAAAAAAGGTGAAGTAGTCCATCACATTGATGGAAATAAAACAAATAACAATTTGGACAATCTTCAAGTCATGTCTGTTGCTGATCACAACAATTGTCACGGAAAAAGCAAAGAAGTCATTTTTGATCTTTATAAACAAGGGATTGTTGGTTATAATAGAGAAACGAAAAAATATTATATTGTAAGTTGCGGAAGTTGTGGAAGCAGCGTGTCATTTTGATTTAAGGATGTGAAAGATGAAGAAGTTGCCAGTAGGATTTAACGTTCATGCCAAACCATATCCTCCTGTAAAACCACCAGAAAAATTGGTGAGCAATACCGTAATCAAGACATTTGAAGCGTCAAGTTATGGAAATATCAATATTGCTGATTTAATGGCTGACGGTGGTGATTCTATCTCTGTAGAGTCGCGGGAGAGGTGGGGTGATACCGAGATAACAATATCTGTGTACTCTCCAAATAAAGAAATTCCCAATCCTAATTACGCCAATTTAATCAAGGTGTATAACAAGCAGTTCAAAGAGTACACGAAAAAACTAAACGAGTACAATGAGAACAAAGCGATCTACGATAAGATTCAAGAGAACAAGAAGAAGAAAGAAGATCGTGCTTTGTATGAAAAGTTGAAGGAAGAGTTTGGAGAATGATTATTCTCTTGGCATTGTCCATCTATGAGGATGTTGCAGTGCCAATTTGTGTCGATGTGGACCTGGATTCACATATCTTGGTGTGAATCCATCTTTAGAAGGTATTTGAACGTTGTAGGGCCAGTAATAGCCATTATTATCGCAGGGTGGTCCTTCATCTCCGTAAGCAATCTTAATATAAGTTATCAAATCAGCAGCAGAAGCCATTCCGTACAATGGTGGTGTCTGTCCCAGCGCATCTACGATGTCTGGGTACAGCCCTAGTTTTGCGCCAGTTCTATTAGAATTCTCAAGCCATTGCCAAAAATTATTCATGTTTCCTTAGTATATTTAGGATTTCATGTTCGATATCTTTGTTTTGATTTCTAAGTATTAGCAAAATTTCTTTTTCTATTTCAATATCTTTTTTGACGAGTCTTCTGAGTCCACGAAGAGTTCTTCGGTGAGCTTCTTCGGATTTCTTTTCAGCCCTGCCTTGAGACATGAGTATGAATGGGGCTTGGAAAGCAGCAATAAGGCTAAGGAGAAGGTTGAGAAGGATGAATGGGCTTGAATCAAATTGATATTCGTGAGGCAGGATAAGGTTGAGACATATCCAGGATGTTATTACTAACATAGCAGAAAGTATAAATTTCCAAGAGCCACCAAAGGCTGCGACATGATCGGCAATGCGTTCGCCACAAGTCCTATTGTCAGTTTCCAATGTGTCCTCCTTGTTATATAATTTCCCTGTTGATACTTTCTTTAATTAATGCTCTTAGACGTTTACCTGTCTTCGGAGCCGAAAGCCCCTACATCGGTAGATGTTGCACCGCCGCTTTGGGCGGTGCAACCCTTTAGGGTAGGGGATGAAGGCGATGCACTAAAGATCGAAGCAAAATAATTCCTACT
>Ga0163150_10000121_pt1 | contig 135411 bp, 111 predicted proteins | sample OliLakLV19P2IB_FD_148628 | JGI IMG/M metagenome (GOLD analysis project Ga0163150, IMG submission 148628) | Freshwater microbial mat bacterial communities from Lake Vanda, McMurdo Dry Valleys, Antarctica - Oligotrophic Lake LV.19.P2.IB | ecosystem: Environmental > Aquatic > Freshwater > Lake >... | reverse complement strand
TTAAAATAGCCGTAGAGATACAGCTTGAGAAGCACCTTGCTCTCGAATGCCGGGCGGCCTTCCTGTTGCAGCACGCGCGCCCGGAATCCGAGTTTTACAAGGTCGAGCTTTTGTACAAAAGCATCCATCACCCGCACGGGATTGTCGGCATGGATGTGGTCTTCGCTGCAGTGCATGCTGATCTGCTGTCGCGATTGTTGTTGAATAAAATCCATGCGGCAAGGTGCATTCTTTACGATGTTTGTACCGCATCCATCAGTCTGATTTTATCCCGTGAGCAATCAACAAGAATCAAGTAGGGTAAATTCACAGTCTGCCGTTAGTGGCAAGTTTAAAAGAAAAGAATATGAAAAACATTTTGACATTAATTGTAATTGCAAGTATTTTGATGGCTTGCAAAAAAGACAAAGAAATTATTGATAGCCCAACGCCTCCTATTAAAAACAATCTTGTCTGTAATCCGAGTTTTGAGATTAACGGACAAGGAAGTTTAAACTGCTGGAACGTAGTAAAAGACTTTACAACTTATCCTGACACTTTTTCAACTGTAGTACCGACCAACGGAGGACAATTTTCCTTGCGTATAAACGGAATAAATGATGTTAATTGGGACCCATACGCTGAAACTTATATTACTAACATTTCGGGACAAAAGGTCATTTCACTTTCTGCACATGTGATGTCAATATATGGTGGACAGCCTATTTATCTGACTCTTGACCATATTCAGCAAACACGTATCGTTAGGGCAAGCGGTAATAAAACTGTATGATATGCAAGGCAGGCTGGTAAAGTCAGTTGCCATTGGACATGCACAAGCTTCATAAATGCATGATTGTTTGTCTTTGGAAAGCGGAGCATACCTATTGGCCGTTGAAGGGGCTGGATTTAGAACTACAAAAAAAATCATCGTTGAACACTAATACATAAGTCACATGAGAACTTTATTCATAATTTCATTTTGCATTTCTCAATTAGTTATTTCAGCGCAGAACGAGTACTTTCTGAATTCCCCGAAGTGGGGAATGATAGAAGAACATCAGTTTGCGCAATTCGCGCCTGTATTTGGCACGAAAACAACCTATTGTTTGTCAGAATCTTAGAAGAAGGCATTTTATATTATGAAGGCGCAAACAACAATGGTTGGGGTAACGGTATTTTCACCGAAGCCTCATATATAAATCCAGAACCTATTGCATTTCTTCGTTCACAGAATGGAAACATATACAAATGGAATTCAGAATCGAATATGGAAGAATTGCTTTACAACTTTGATGTGTCTGTTGGAGAGATTTTTCAAATTAGCACAAGCATAATAACTGAAGAGCTATTCGTTTCTGACATCAGCACTATGCTTCTTGGTGGAATAGAACGTAAAGTAATCAGTACAACCAACGTAGATGGGATAGAGGTATTTCCAGAGATAATCGAGGGCGTGGGAAGTTCTTATGGTCCATGGCATTCTGGTGGACCTCCACTTGATGGCACCATTACATTTCAATGCTTTGCGCTAGATGAAGTGTCTTTTGAGGTTAACTCAAATGAAGATTGGTGGTTAACAAGCAGCACTACAAACTGCGAATTTGTTGTTGATGTACCTGAAATACAAGAGCTGCCAAACATATTTATTTATCCTAATCCAGCAAGTTCAGAGTTTTTCATTAAATCGGAAATCCCAATTCTTAAAATTCTTCTTCGCGATTTGGTTGGCGAAAAACTGATAGAAGTTTCTGAAGGAAAGTACAACTTTCAATTGGATTTGTCACGGTTGCCAACAGGTATGTATATATGTGAATTAACATTGGCAAATAAACAAAAGAGAACAGCCCAAATCGTAAAATTCTAAAAGAACGCCTTCTCATAACCGCACCTTGGCGCATGTCTTTATCGGATATGCTATGACGACAATGCAAATTTATATCTTTACATAAAAATGAACGGATTAATTCACTAACAAAAAATCATAAGACAATGAAAAAAATAATTTTAATGCTCCTCATTCTGTCAAGTAAATTGACATTTGGACAATGGAACGAGTCTAGTTTTACTCCTTTCATTACACTTGATGAGGTGGATTTTCCAAGCGAAAATTCTGCCTATATTGTTGGCGACTACGGTTTAGTGTATAAAAGCACTGACGAGGGGGCAAATTGGTCACAAATTTATGACTTTGGACCATTTACCAATCCCATCAATTTGCAATTTATGAATGCGGATACTGGTTTTGTCAATTTATATAATAGTCATTATATAACTGTTGACGGGGGTGTTTCTTGGACACAATTTGGAATATTTCCCAAATTGAAAATATTTCAAAACAATTTGTTTACTTCATACACCAGTAATGACACTACGTATATAAATAAGTCAATTGATTTAGGAAATAGTTGGACTGCACTTTTTCAAGATTATCAAGTTGGAAATCAACCATACTTCTTATCAATTATTGACAATTCAAATGCCTACTTTATTAATCCAAACGAATTAGACAGGGTGTATAAAACAACTGATGGATTTTTATCAACTGACACCATCTTAATTACTACCGGTGACCTTGTTCTTCAAGAACAGTTTGAGTTTAAAGATTTACAAAATGGTTACCATTATGGAAGTTGGGGAAGCCAATCCAATCCGACAAGAACTTGGAATACTGGAACTTTTTATTTCCCAATTGACCTTGATGGTTTTGGAGTTTTGCCAATACTAGATTTAGATTTTAATACCTCCCAATTATACGCCAGTAGCTTATATGGCAAAATCTTTTACTCACTAAATAATGGACAAAGTTGGACAGAACAAACAACACCAGTAAGCGACCCTATCCATTCCATTTCGTTCCTCGACAACTATAAAGGAATTGCTATCGCTGGCAATAAAGTGCTTTATACCAACAACGGAGGTGTAGTGGGAGTTTCGGGAATTAATAATTTAGCTTCATTCGTGAATGTTTATCCAAACCCAACAATTGACATATTAACTATTCAGAATAATTCCACGCAACCATTACGATTTAGACTTTGCAATTCTTTAGGTGAACTTTTCATTGACAAAATACTATCAAACGAAACGAACACGATAAATATCTCAACCTTTGCGAACGGTGTATATTTTTACCATTCAATTTTGGAAAATAATAATACTCAAAGTGGGAAAATAATTAAACAATGACGGCTCCGAAGACAGAAAGCACATTCGCTAACAGCACCTACAAGAAATTGGCGGCTCAGTGGTTAAATGAAGTTTTGTGCTTCGTATCAAGTTTTACTCATGCTGGTTTTATTTTCAATCGAATTCGTGAGCCCTTCGGGGTTGTGGTGGCAGACAGTTTTTGTCTCCGAAATCGCCAACCTCTTGCCGCTGCAAAACATTAGCACCAATTTTACCATAAGACTACAATGAGTCTAATGACTGTCAAACTAAAAGTTGAAAACCCTTGCCCGTTTCTATTGATGAGAATGGACAAGAACGGAGACAATTATTTTTGTAAATCGTGTTCAAAGACAATCATCGACTTTACACAAAAAACTCAAGAAGAAATAAAATGTGCAATAACGCCAGACACTTGTGGAATATTTACCGTTGACCAGCTGCACGGACAACAAAAAAGGACCTTCCTCCGACATTCTATTTTTTATCTTTTGACTTTACTTTCATTTCTAGGTTTTGGCGTTAAACCATTGTCTGCTCAGACAATTGACACAACAAGGACGAAAAATGAAACTATTAAGATTGACCCTGAATTAAATAATACTGACACTATTCAAACTGACAAATCAAACAATAAAAAGATTAAGGGAAAAAATGACCGGAAAGGACTTTTCAGAAAAAAGAAAAAATATAGAGTTATTGGAACTCCATCATTTTGATATTTATGACACTGATTCTTATGACAAAAATAAAAACTGGCGCTAAAATGTGTTTGGCAATAAATGCGAGTTCATTGCTTAAATGAAGATTTGTACCGCGAGAATCGGGATTCAGTGCTGGCAGATGGTTGAGTGCTTCGAAATCCGCTTCTTCGCAAAGCCGCAAAACGAACTGCCCCCACCCATAACGGCTATGCAGCCCAACCAAAGAAGAACAACAACGGATAAGACAAACCAAAATCACTGAGGTCAGGCACAAATTTTTTCAGCCTTGAAGAATGTGATTGCGTGATCAGCGAATTCATAAGCGGGCAGGGTGGAATGCTGGTTCCTAATCCCCATTTATGAGTTTCATGCCATAAAAAAGCCCCGAAGAATTTCAAAATTCTCTGGGGCTTTGTAAAGACAGATTGTTTTTAGCGAAGCGGTCTAGTTGCAAATGGTACCGTAGGTGCCAAGGAAAATCAGCAAGTCGGAAGTGTTCACTGCAACGGTTTGTTATGGTGCAAGTCTGGCCAAAAATTCCCTAGCAATAATTCCGTTCATGAAATCTTGAGGACACCTCGACAACCCCAATTCATATTTTAACTGCGTGAGGAACAGGATGGACAGAGGTATAGCAAGCCCGGAGACTTGCAGATCAAGCGCACGAGTCTGGAGTCGTGCGCGAGTGGGGCAACGATGGTGGCTTTATTCTGTTGCAATGATGCGTATACGACACATGTAAAAGAAAAAAACCCCGGAAGCACTTTATGTACTTCCGGGGCATTATTCTTCCTGAAAATTTATATGGAGCTAATCACTCGTTAGATCAGTTCACGGCAACAACAGGGCAGTTCACCGTCATCACATCCATCGCCATGATGGTTGAGGAACTTGCAGAACTCAGACTACTCACTGTTGCGAAATCGTTGTTGTCATAAACACTCACTGACCACAGTGGTGAGTAATCGCTATCGCCTGGAAGGCTGGCCAATACATTGTGCGTTTGGTCGGTTCCAACTTCTGTAACAAAACCTGAAGGCGGGCCGCCACCAGCCATATCAGGGTTGATGTTGAAGGTGACGTAAATTGGTGAAAGCGGCACATCGCTACCCATGATTGGTGCTTCTGCAAAGTTGAAGTAGTGTACCACTTTGTCGTTGTACCATCCTTGTGTAAGACCTGTGTCAGAGGAACCAAAACGTTTGGTTGCGGTGGAACCGCTGGGTACTATTGGACAGTTCACAATGATGTCAGAATTGGTAGTAGCATATCCTTTCGAAAAAATTTCTGTTACGCTTGTTACGGTATTGGCCACATAGCTGTCAGGCACTGTTACCATCACCACATTCCAGAAATCGTTGTAGGAATTGTCGCCCGGAATTACATCCACAATGTTGAGCTGGCCGGCCACCGGAGTAGCACTGCCCGACTTGAACAACACGTAAATGGGAGCAGGGTTGGTGGACATCACGTCAAAGTTATAGTACTCCACATCTTCGCCACCCGGGCCGAGGCCTTTGGTAATGAAGGGTGCCATGTCGAAATTGACAGCGACATTTACCGCAGGCAAACCGTTCACACCATCACGAATCATCAGTGTGCCAGCGTCAATACTAAAGCGATCTACAGATTGATGTGCTGATGTGGCAGGATTTAATGGTGTTTCCACTACGGGATCCATCATTTGTTCTTCTTCATCTTTTTTGCACGAAGCGAGTGCTAAGGCGGCAAAGAGGATAGCCGCCATGTTCATTTTTTTCATTTGTATTGGGATTAAATTTTATGCCGCAAAGCACTTCCATGAAGTTCACGGAGAGTTCATGGACAGTTATCCGAATGTTAGAAATTTGAGGTGCATGGAATGGGACAGGAGTAAAACATTGAATGAAGTGCTTGCAATTGCAAGGATTCACTTAATCGCGCAATGGAATACTCAAAAGAAATGTAGTATCCACCCCGGGCTTGCTCAACACTCGAATGCTCCCATTGTGCAGGTGCATTATTTTTTGCGCAATGGCCAATCCGAGTCCGGTGCTTTGGTGTGCATTGCCTGAATTGGTGGCTTTGTAGTAACGATCGAAGACATGCGGCAATTCTTCTTCACGTATTCCCTCGCCACTGTTCGATAATGAAATTTCCAGATTGTTGCCGTTCACATTTGCTATCAGTTTTACCAAGCCGTTTTGCTGTGTGTACTTCATTGCATTGTCAAAAAGATTGTGCAGCGCACGACTCAGCAAATCGAGATCGGCAAGAAGTGGTGGCATTTTTTGCGGAATCTTACTTTCCAGTTTTATTTCCTTTTGTGTGGCCAGCAGTGCGAATTGCGTACACATTTCAGAGAGCAATTCATTCATCATGAACGGCTCCTTGTGCAGCACCACCTGTTTGGCTTCCAGTTTCGAAAGTTCAAAAAGATCGGCTACCAGTTTGCGCAATTTTTCGCTGTTGAACAGGATGGCTTCCAGGTATTGCTTCTGTTCCTCTTGCGAGAGCGAATCCTTTTTCATCAGGTAAGTTTCCACAAAGCCATGAATCACTGTCATGGGACTACGCAGGTCGTGTGACACGTTGGCGATGAGTTCCCTGCGCAGGCTGTCCACTTGTTTCAGGTCTTCGATATTTCGCAGGATGGTATCGGCCATCGAGTTAATGCTCACCGCAAGTTGAGCCATTTCATCATTTCCGTTTACAGGAATTCGTGCCTGATATTCTCCATCTTCAAATGCTTTTACACCCGACTGGATTTTACGAATGCTTCGTGTAAGAATGAAGATGAGCAAAAGGCCAAGTGCAAAGGCAACAACGAGTGTCAACCCAAAACTAAAAGTTCCCACACGCAGGAAGTAACTGCCCACAAGAGCGTCCGTCACGTTTTCATATTCTTCGCTTTGCAAAACGATATAGACATAACCAAGCAGCGCATTGTTTTCGACAACGGGTGCTGAAGAGAACACTACTTTCTTCCCGGGATTACGCGGGTCATCACCCTCAAGAAAAAATTGCCCGCTGTCGGCAATGAATTTTTTTACCGGCTGCACATCCACCGATTTCAGTTTCACTTTTTTGTCAAGAACTACATACGAGAGAATCGTTCCCGCACTGTCAAGCAGATAAACTTCAAGCGCTGGGTTTACCGCCATCATACTATGCATGATTTTCCCCAGTGCTTCTTCATTCACCACACCGTTATTAAATGGTGGTACTTCTTTCACGAGGTGCTCTGCCACTTGCGCATTCAACCGCTGCGTGGTTTCCAGAAAATAGTTGCGCGCTGCATATGCGGTGATCACCACGTAGGCAAGGCCAACCAGCAGCATCAGAGTGAGTAACATGAATGAAAGCTTCAGCAGAATACTGTTGTGGTATGGATTTTTTTTCATCAGTTTACAGGTAGTTCATCATTGAAGTGATAGCCTACGCCCCATGAAGTGAGGATGTATTTTGGATTGGAAAGTTCGGTTTCGATTTTAGTGCGAAGGCGGTTGACGTGTGAACTCACGGTGTGTTCGTAGCCACTGAATTCGTAACCCCAAACCTGTTCCAGTAATTGTTCCCGTGAAAAATGCCTGCCTGCATTTTGAGCGAGTAATACGAGAAGGTCATACTCTTTCGGAGTGAGTGTGATTCGTTTTTCTTCTACAAAAACTTTTCGCTTCGTTACGTCAATCACAAGTTCACCATAGCGTTTCAGCACGCCCTCTGCTCCCGATGGCGATTTTGCTTTGCGTTGTTCGCGTCTGAGAATCGCTTTTACCCGCGCTATGAATTCGCGCACACCAAATGGTTTGGTCAGGTAATCATCAGCTCCGGATTCCAGTCCCATCACTTTGTCGAACTCTTCGCTTTTTGCGGTGAGCATGAGGATTGGAGTATCAATATCTAATGCGCGAATGCGCTGGCACAACTGGATTCCGTCTAACCCGGGCAACATGACATCAAGAACAATAAGTGCGCTGTTGTTTTTCTTCGCCAATTCCAAACCCTCTGGTCCTGTTGCAGCGTGTTCCACTGCGTAACCCAAATCGCGCAGGTGGATTTTCACCAGGTCAACAATATATTGGTCGTCTTCGATTACAAGAATTGATTCCATGTGCACAATTGAATTCCGCGCGAAGGTATTTTCGATTGTTCACCAAGAGTTCACGCTGGAATAATGGCGCACGGGCGAAATGGCATTATGTAGTATCGAAGGGTGCTATTCTGTTACGTTACATGATTCAGTTTCGCCAGTGCCAACCCCCCGAATTGAGGATTTCACTTCATTCAAAATTCACCCACCCTTTTGCAAGTTTTTATGCCGGGATTTATGCACAAGGTTTTCATAGATGCCTTTAAAACGGACACTTCAACTTTGATAGCCTTAAAGAGTTGGGATTGTTTCCACACCTTATTTTATTGAGTCTTCACCTTCCCCGGCAAAAAATCCTTCAGATAAAAAGGTTCGAAATAAGCGGTGTCTTCGAATTGCTTTTTCGCAAAAGCCTTTTCTGCAAACTCAATCATCCCCAAAGCTGATGGAAAAATGATGGGAAGAATTTTATGACCATCGTTTAGAAACGGCCTGCACTTTTCGGCACCATCGCCACACAATCCAATGCGCTTGTTTTGAAATGGGAGGAAGAAATTTTCATCAATGATTTTTGCATCAATCGGTGAAATCATTTCTGCTGACGGTGTGAAAGTGGTGGTGTAAACTTCCATCCTGCGTGCGTCAATCATCGGTACAATGAAATCGAAATCCTCTCCCTCTCCCTTGGAGAGGGTAGGGGTGAGGCTCTTTCTTCCCTCACCTTTAGAGAGGGCCAGGGTGAGGTTAAACAAAACAGAAAGTGAATCAATAGCAAGAAGGGGAATGTTGAGCGCATAACACAATCCTTTTGCTGCCGATACTCCTATGCGCAAACCTGTGTAAGAACCGGGGCCTTTGCTCACAGCAACTGCATCCAGTTGGTTGAGTGAACAAGAAGCGGATTGCAAAACATGTTGGATAAAGGGATGAAGTTCTTCGGCATGGGTGTAAGAATCTTCAGCGTGTTCTTTGAGCGCAAGCAATTCTCCGTTACGTGCCAGCGCCACTGAACAATTGCGCGTAGAAGTTTCAATGGACAGAATGAGCGCCATTATTCTTCTTTCTTTTCCTCATCTTCATCCTTGCTGGTGATGCGCACTTTGTCCTTTGGTTTCAGTTTACGCGCCACTTCTTCGTAAGGACCCGACACCACTTTTTCTCCCGACTTCAATCCCTCTTTAATGTAAATGAACTCATCGTCCTGCACTCCTGTTTTCACTGCGCGCACTTCCACTTCGCCTTTGGTTTCATTCACCACAAACACTACGATATAAGGTTCGTCCGGTTTTTTGTTGGCTGATGTTTTTTCCTCTTCGGCCTTCCTGCGAATCTGTTCCATGGCGCTTGCTGATGTAGTGTCCTCCCGTGAGGTCACTGACTTGAGTGGAACAGTCAATACATTTTCCGAACGGTCGGTCTGGATATCCACTGTGGCACTCATGCCAGGCCTGAAGGGGGAATATCCAGCAGTTTTGTCTTTCACCAATTCGGTATAAGATTCCGGAAGTACACGAATCTTCACGCTGAAATTCGTTACCTGGTCTGTGGATGATGTGATGGACATCTGGTTCAATGCGGTGTTACCTATTTCCGTTACCACTCCTTTGAACTTATCGTCCTGGTAAGAATCCACTTCCACTGTTGCCGTATCGCCCACCGACACACGCACGATGTCACTCTCGTTCACTTCCACATTTACTTCCATTGCATTGAGTGCGGAAACACGCATGATGACATCTCCTGCCATCATGGAATTGCCGAGCACACTTTCACCCACTTCTTTGGCGAGGGCCGTCACAGTTCCGCTCATGGGTGCAGTGATAGTTGTCCTGCTCAGGTTGTCGCCTGCTTCGGTGCGCGATGCCTGTGCACTTGCAATGTTGAACTCCGCAGCATGGATGCTTTCCTTCGATGCGGTTACTTCCGCTGTGGAAGTTTCCCATGTGCTAGTGGCATTCTCAAACTCTGCTGCTGAAATGGCGCCTTCATCCTTCAGTTTCTTGCTGCGCTGGAAAGCCAGGTCTGCGCTTTTTGATTGCGCTTCTGCTTGTGCCAGTCTTGCCTTGGCACTTGCCAATGCACTGCGCGCTGAGTTGAGAGCAGCTTCGGCACGGTTCAATGCCTGATTGTAGATGTCGGGATTTATTTTCACAAGCATTTGTCCCTTCTCCACGAGGTCTCCTTCCTTTACCGGGAGTTCAATTATTTGCCCTGAAACTTCCGACTGGATTTTCACTTCGGTTTCAGGCTGGATTTTTCCGCTTGCTGAAACAGTTTCAACAATGGAACGCAGTTGTGCTTCTTCTACCTGCACCGCTTTTACATCGCGGTCGCCTCCGCAAGATCGGGCAAAAACTGCCAGCACTATTACTGCTGCCAGCAGGATCAGAATGATTTTCCAGGTCTTATTCATGTCAGTTGAGGGTTATCACTTTTCCCTGGTAGAAGTCCAGGACTTTCGACTTGAAAACAAAATCGTACTTCATGCGCAGCACGTTTGCTTTTGCATTGTCAAGACGTGCGCGGGCATCATTGTATTCCGTGCTGTTGATGGCACCCGCATTGAACCTTGCCTCCGCATAGTCAAATGCTTTTTGTGCGGCTGCTTCGGCAATAACGTTTGCTTCGTAATTCGAAAGTGCAGCCTTTGCATCGGCATAAGCAAGCTCCACTGTTTGTGTCAGTTGTTGTTTGGTTTGTTCCAGTTGATAGCCGGAACTCAGTGTATTGATTTTCGCACGTTGGATGCCGGTGTTTGTACTGAAGCCATTAAAAATCGGAATCTGCAACGAGAAGAACAAACTCTGGTTGGTATTGTTTTCCACCTGTCTTTCGAAAGGGATTGTTTCGTAATCCAGGTAAGTAAATTGTTGAGTGTACACCGGTGTAAAACTGCCATCCACATATCCGATGGGGAAAGGTTCACCCAACTGTATATCTCCGATACCTTGTTTCGCAGCGCCACTGTACCCTGTTCCGTAACTGAAACTTGCATCAAGTCTTGGATACTGCATTCCGCGGGCAACATCTAATCCTATCTCGGCACTTTCAAGATTTGCTTCCGCACTCTTCACTTCAGGAAAATTATTGAGTGCATGTTGAATGGCGGCTTGAGCATCGGGCGGAAGTTGCACACTCTCTGCATCGCTGATTTGCGGAACAGAAATTTCGAACGATGATGATTCCTGCTCTGTCAGTTGAAGCATTTGCACGAGGGTGAGTTCAGCTATATCAACCGCGTTTTGTGCAGCAACAACATTCGCTTCATCAGTGGCACGTTGTGCATTTATTTCATCTAAACTTCCCTGCGGCAAGGCTCCGGCATTCACCAGTTTTTGCACGCGCGACACCTGCCCGGTTGTGGCTTCAAGATTTCGCTGTGCAATGGAAACCAATTCGCGGTTCAGTAAAATGTTGAGGAATGATGCCGCCACATTCAGTGCAATATCATTCCTCACTTTTTCTAGATTGGCTTGTGATATTTCCACATCCGTTTCTGCCTGCTTCAATCCATTCTGCAACTGGAATCCGTTGAACAGATTTACACCGGTTTGCAAACCGAAACTGTTGCTGCGAATTCGTTCCGTGGCGAAAGAGTTGGTGAAAGGGTCAATGGTTTGGCCCCAGTTGTAACCGTGCGTGGCGCTTCCGTTCAGGCTGGGCAACATTCGCCCCACAGCAGCTTTTTTATTTAGTGCAGAAAGCTGAACGTTCAATTCACTTTGCTTGATGGTTAAGTTCTGTGAGTAGGCATGGTCAATGCAGCGTTGAAGTGTCCACGTTTCCTGTGCGCAAAGCGAGACAGGTACTGCAAGAATTATCAAAGCAAGAAACCGTGACATGGTGGTAAGGATGTTTTTTTTGCGACAAACATAGCCGTGCTGCCCTTCTGCGTTGGTTGTTTTTGGAATCGGTGGGTGGCGAAAAACAAACTGTCTTTCTTAATATCTTCTATTCCAGAATAAAATCCGCCACATACTCCAGCGGCTTCCTATGACTCTTCGGCCAATCCGAATCTGTATAGCCCATAAAAAAGAATCCGAGGCATTTGTCTTGTTCACCAAGTCCCAGGAATTCATTCATGTCGTTTGTATAAATGAATTGAGGTGTACTCCAGAAAGAACCAAGTCCATAGGCGGTGCAGGTGAGCATCATGTTTTGAATAGCGCAGGCAACTGCTTCCACTTCTTCAATCACCGCAATTTTTCCGGTGGGATCGCGCTCCATGCAAATAGCAATCATCACGGAAACGCTCTGAGCACGATTGCGGAAACGCTCATGCTTCATTGGCTTGAACTGTTCAGCCTGAGTATGCTTTTGATAAAGTTCAGGAAGTTTTTCTGCAAGTTTTTTCAAACCATCTTCCATAAAAACTTTGAAACGCCACGGTTGTGTCATGCCGTGAGTGGGCGCCCATGTTGCATTGGTGAGTACAAGTTCAACTATCTCGCGATGCACTTTTCGTGTGGAATAATTTTCAGGCATCACCGTCCTGCGGTTCCGGATAAGATCAGTGATTTCACTCAGGTTGTATTTCATGCTTTGCAATGTTGTTGGTGGTCAAAACTAGCCTCACCATCATTTCAATGCGAAGTAGATTATTTTTGAAGCAATCCATTTTTCTTCAACAAGTGAAAACTTTTGTGATAACAGGTGCGGGTTCAGGCATGGGTCGGGCAACTGCCATCCTGTTGTCGCAGGATGATGATGTGCATCTGGTTCTCGCGGGCAGGAAAAAAGAACCGCTTAGCGAAACTATTTCACTTTGTAAAAATCCAGGTCAACATTTCAGCGCGGGCATTGACATACGCGGTGCCGATGCGTGGAAAAAACTTTATGCAGAAATCAATGCGCCTGATTTGAACATCAGCGGACTTTTTGCAAATGCGGGCGTTGGAGGCGAAAACCATTATGGTCCAAAGGACTGGTGGGAGGAGGTGTTGAGCATCAACCTCACCGGCACTTACGTGAGCATCATGGAAACATTACCGCACCTGGTGAAGAGCACTGAACTCTGGCGCAACATTGTGATCACTTCATCTTGCCTCGCACGATTTGGTGTTGCGAACTACACTGCATACTGCACTACAAAAACAGGTTTACTCGGCCTCACACGCGCGCTTGCACTTGAACTTGCACCGGATAAAATTCTGGTAAACGCCATTTGTCCAGGTTGGGTAGAAACTGAAATGGCAAAGGCCGGAATACAAAAACTTGCCGACCGCGAAAACATTTCTTACGAAGAAAGTTTGAGCAAACAAGCATCGCTTGTTCCGCTCAACAAAATTTCATCGCCTGATGAAGTGGCTACTCTGGTAAAGTTTTTACTTACCAATCAGCAGACATCTATTACCGGGCAGGGTATAGACATTAACAACGGTTCTTTTATGATTTGAAATATGCGAATTCTTTTTTTCGTCATCACTTGCAGCGCTCTCTATTCTCAACTTTCGGTTGCACAAGTTGATTCTACTCATTCAAGATGGATTGATGTCATTTACAAGGAAGCACTTGCCAATGGCGAGGCTTACGAAAATCTGCATGTGTTGTGCAAAGACATCGGTCACCGTTTAGGTGGATCTCCCGGTGCAGACAAAGCCATTGAATGGGGAAAAAATCTACTGACACAATATGAGTTCGACAATGTTCACCTGATGCCGGTTGAAGTTCCAAACTGGGTGCGCGGCAAAACGGAATACGGATTTTTTTCCTACAGCGATCAGAAGTACAACGTAGCACTCACTGCCCTGGGTGGCTCTGTTGGTTCCTATGGTGAAATCACAGCACCCATAGTGGAGGCAAAAAATCTTGATGAACTGAAAGCCCTAAACCGGAAAGATGTGGAGGGAAAAATTGTCTTCCTTAACAAACCGATGGATGCGATGGCCATAAACACTGGTGCTGCTTATGGTGGCGCATGGGACATTCGCGGGCATGGGCCGAGTGAAGCTGCGAGGCTGGGTGCATCGGCATGTATCATCCGTTCGCTCAGTACAGCAGAAGATAAATACCCTCACACAGGAGGAACGGTTTACAATGATTCACTTCCGCAAATTCCTGCTGCAGCACTTAGTGTGGTGGATGCCCGTGCGCTAAGCGCTGCACTAAAAGAAAATCCCTTGCTCACGTTCACAATCAATCTTTCATGCGAGGTTTTTCCGCGCAGGATGCAGGCGAATGTGATTGGTGAAATCAAGGGGAATGAATTTCCCGATAAGTACATCGTTGTTGGTGGCCACCTCGATTCATGGGACATTGGAGAAGGCGCAATGGACGATGGTGCAGGCATTGTTCACTCCATCGAAGTGTTGCGCACTTTGAAAGCTATAGGATACAAGCCGCGGCACACCATACGTGTTGTTCTTTTCATCAACGAAGAATTCGGGAATGATGGCGGAATAGCTTATGCGGATTCTGCAAAAACTTCCGGCACTTATCATGTGGCAGCCATAGAAAGTGATGGGGGAGGTTTCACTCCGCGCGGATTCAGTTTGCAGGGAACTGATAAGCAGTTTGAATTATTCCAGTCTTGGAGTCCGTTGCTGGAGCCATACAACATCCACATTTTCAAACGGGGCGGAAGTGGAGTGGACATCGGCCCGTTGAAAAATGATCAGACCGCGCTCTTTGGATTAACTGTGGACAACCAACGCTATTTCGATTATCATCATTCCAACAACGATGTTTTTGAAAACGTGAACAAGAGGGAATTGCTGATGGGAGCAGCCTCAATGACTTCGCTGGTTTATCTATTGGATCAATCTGGAATTCCTGCGGAGTGATTTATTCCTACAGATTTGACTACACTAATTCCTATGATGTATTGCACTCACACTTTCCATTAAAATCTTCATGCACTCATCAATGCTCAGGTGTTTCGTGTTAAGCACCAGTTCAGGTTGAACGGGAATATCATAAGGTGAATCAATGCCTGTGAAATTTTTTAGCTCGCCCTTTCGCGCTTTAGAATAGAGTCCCTTTACATCGCGATGTTCGCATTCTTCCAACGGGCATTCCACATAGACTTCAAAAAATTGTTGTGGGTCGAACAGGTTTCGGATCATAATGCGTTCACTGTGGAGCGGTGATATGAAAGCTGCTATTACCACGAGTCCTGCATCCACCATCAGCTTTGCTGCTTCGCCTACTCTTCGCAGATTCTCTTTTCGATCTTCAATTGAAAATCCGAGGTCTTTATTCAATCCCTGCCTCACATTGTCTCCATCCAAAACATAGGTATGAATACCGAGGGAGTGAAGATGTGCATCGAGTAATCCTGCAAGTGTGCTCTTACCCGAACCGGACAGACCGGTGAACCATATAAGACCGGAGCGATGCCCATTCATCTTTTCCCTTGCACTTCGGGTGATGGAATAGTGTTGCGTGACGAGGTTGGAATTGGCCATGAAAAATAGTTGGTGGGCGAATGTAAAAGAGCAGATGAATGAAGCAGCATGTTATACCAATTCTTAGTTCAAAATAGTCCAAAGACTATTGGAACTTAGCATGGTAAAAACCGATAGAGTAACTGTTGTAGTCCACCATGCTCATCGAAATATTGTACGACTACAAGTGCCGTATCGGTATTAAGCAGGAAGTCATCGCAGAATCAATACAACGACAACTTCAAAATTTTCATGATCATTTCTGCACCCTTCAAAGTTGTATAAAATCAGTTCGAAAAGGTGCGTATACTTCTTCCGGGTGGATGGTTAGCATTTCAAATTCTTTAATCTTTATTTTTTCAACCGGATCCTCATGCTGCAATAATGGAAAAGCAATACCCTCCGCCACCAGTTGACGGGCATAAGCAGCTCGCGGTTCATAATCCTGTATGCTGAAATTGGCAATGCGATGACCAATGGCATCGTAAAGCGTGGTGGAATAAACTGAAACCTGGATGGAGGAAATGGCCAATATCACCAAAAGGTTGTCGTACTTATCGGCAAGAATCACATTGGAATTTTTACGGCAGTCATCGAGCAAGTGTTGCCGCTGCTGCAAGGGATGAGGTTTCACGATGATACAATACTGAGGATGCCTTTCTGCCATGAGTAAGGCAAGACGGTTGATGTATCCGGCATAAAACTCTGTCATCTGTTTTTGGCAAGCAACAAATAATATGTGTTTGAAGGCTGAGGAGTTTGAAGAGCCTGGCAGGTATTTCGAACGAAATTCATCCATCGCTTTTTGTGAAGGTTTTGGATGAAACTGGTATCGCCCGATAATCGCCATTTGATTTTCAGCATAACCGGCACCGCGAAGCAGAATGTGTTTCCAGAAATTTCCAAAGAGCAAAATGCGGTCGGCAAAAAGCGCTCTTGATTGAACTCGTTTTACCGCATCATGATAAACGTAGTAATAATCTTCCTGCGAAATGAGCCCATGCTGTAATTCTACCACCTTGATGTGCTGATGGCGTGCGGCTGCAACTAATCCTTCGTTGTGGTAATGGCAGATGATGAAGATTTTTTCCGGTTTCACCCGGTGGAAAATTTTAATCCATGCGTTGAAGTCATCAATAAAAACCTGGGCACACGCATCGAAATGTTTTTGTTCACCGGGTTCAAACTTTCCGCTCGAAATCATACGGCTGCGAGTGTGGCGCACTTTGGCTACCAGCTCTCTTGTTTCCTGCATGGGCGAGGAAAGTTTAAGGCCGGGCATTATTTCGGATATGTTCATGTTCTGGTTTATGTCGGCTTTACCGCGACTGTCGGCATGGATGAAACAACACACATCTTCATTCAGCACTTGTCTTAAGTGATGTGTGTTACCGGAAACCACATTTTCATTTTCATCGCGCAAATAATTTCCACCACTGTACAGCAAATATTTCTTTTCACGCAATTTCGAGAATTGTTTTTTTTGTGTGGTGATGACCTCACGGTATTTCCATCTCCTGATTTTCAAAGCAAGATTCTGAAGGAAAAATGGAAGCTGAAAAATGGCTCGCGATGCCAGTGGTTTCTTCAAAAGGAAATAAGACAAGGCGTGCTGGTAAACTTTCAACAAGTTGAAATTCCCGCAATCGAAAACTTCAGGTTGCTGTGTTTTTTCTGCAAACTGTGTGTTGAGGAAATTGAAATCGGCATCCATTATACCAGGCCGTGTTGTTTGCAGGTGGCCACCACATCGCTGAATTCAAGAATGTGCTTGCCGCGTTTATCTGCAATGTCAAACAAATCCATTGAGCCATCGGCATAACTGAGGAAGTGCAGCATGTTCATGCGGAAGTCCTGCCTGTTTTGCCATGCACCGCTTGAGGGATACAATCCACGTTTTCCCAATTGTGGTTCGCAATAAGGAAGCACAGAAGTGTAACATTCATTGAGTTCAAGTGATTGCGCAATGCTTAGGTATGCCTCCACGGTTTCTGATAAGGCACGAAACGAAACAATGCTTTTGTTGTCGAGCGATGTGTGGTATTCAGGATAGGTTTTATACATGGTGCGCATGAGCGATCCCACAGGGAGATTGAACCCGGGCGAACAGTATTGGCGCTCATCGCTTCCTCCAATTGCATATTCAATTATTTCAGACGGATGCCGGTTGTGTTGCAGAAAATGAACGGCTGCTTTATCGGCAAGACTGTTTGCGCGCTTCGACTTTTTGTAGGTAAATTTTCCCTCATGCCCTACACAGGTAACTACAAATCCTGCCTCCAGTTTTTCTTTCAGCCTTATTCCATCATGGTGCAGAAAGGCTATAACACCAATGGTTTCGGGCGCGAATAAAAAACGGTAAGTGTATTTGCGATCCGCCAATTTTTCCAGTTCGCGAAACAGGAAGGCGCATACAAGAGGGCCGCTAAGTTCATTCACTGCCATGGAGGGGTGGCAGAGATAAGAGGAGAATAAAATCTCGCGATCGGTTTTTCCCGGAAGCACAGCTTCGCTATATGTAAGAGAACCGGGCGCAAGTGTTGCATCAATAAACACTTTGTATTTGCCTTCTCGAGGAAGTTGTTGGTATTGGTTTTCGCTCAAACAAAATCCCCAACTGCGGTGGTAATAGGAGGTGATGTAGGGAATGGCGTCAGGCTGGCCGGGCAAGTGATGAAGGTGCTTATCCAATTGTGGGAAATTAATTTCCCGGTTCACGGGTACGCTGTAATTCACCACATGCAGATTGTTTTCGGAAAGGCGGCAAATTTTCTCCCCATTGGGTGTCTCTATCCACGCATCGCGTATGTTCCATTCATCAGGAATTGTCCAGTCGAATACTTCAACACCGCTTGGTACTTCGGTAAGAGCAAGGGGTACAAGTTCATCGAGAATGTGAAGCGATTGGCGAAGGCCATTGCCTGTAATGCTCCTGCAAATGGGCCACAACCGGTCGAAATATTTTTCCATTTCTTTTTCCACGGGGTAAAGAAAGGCAATGGGCAAATGGGAATTCAATTTCGAATGACGAGTTACGAAATTTATGGGGACGCGTCTATTTCATGCCGGGCGAAAGAGTATCGTAGGAAAGACCCCGTTGCAAGAGGCAGCAAGAAACTAAAAGAGAAGCTGAGTTTTTCAGTATGGAATGATACTCAAAGAACCAGTCTCAAAACCACCCCAACTCAAAATAACCGCTCACACTCATGACGAGATAAACCGCAAACATGAAAGCCCCGAAGTACATCGTCCGTTTTGCATACAGGAAAATGGAAACCGAGTTTATCACTATCCAGTAGAGCCAGTTTTCGTGTAGGAAATTTACCATGTGCCACGTAGCAATAATTCCAAAAACGGTGGTGAAGGCATCTATGTAGGGCAGTTTTTGGTCCGTGTGCTTTTTCAGCAGAAATCCGAAAGCAACTACAAGCAGAAATCCAGCGAGAAGGAATGGCATGTGAAAACCAAAATGCTTGTGACTCACTACCCACTCAGCTCCATAATTTACAAAGCCGTAAATAGCCAGTCCTACATAAAAAAGTTGGAGAATGCATTCAGCATAGAGCTTTTTTACAAGACACAGGTAAACAAAAATCGCAGAACCGATTCCACCCAGCCAGAAGCAAACAGGATTATTGTGAAGGTAGAAATAAGTGTAACCAAGATTTAGGACTACTGCAATTACTTCGAACACTGTTCGGGCGAAATTTCCTCGCGCCTTTGTCTCAACTCTTCGGGATGAGATTATCCCATCGCTTGAGACCATCTCAATCGTAGCAATTGCACGGTGGTGAAAAATGAATGACACAGTTAGGCAGAATGTTTCGAAGGTCATCCTGCTCTTCGGCATTAAGGTCAATGTGCAGTATGTCCAGCTCTTTCAGGTTTTCCAACATGCCAATTTCTGTAGGGAAAAATTCCACAGGATTTTGCCAAAGAATAAAAGTGTTGAGTTGTTTCAGGTTTTCGATTTCTTCCGGTATGCCAGTGATGTAATTATCGCCCACGTTCAGATAGCGCAGATTTTCAAGCGAACAAATTGCAGGACTCAAAGTGTCCAGTGCATTGCGCGAAATACTCAGCTTCTGCAGGTATTTCAATCCCGCAATTTCATCGGGAACGATTACTATGCGGTTGCGGTCGAGCACCAATTCATTCAGGTTGGCAAATTGAAAAATGTCCTGTGGAAAATCCTTGAGTTTATGCTTGGTGAGGTTCAAACGATAGACAACCTGCGGATTTTGCAAGGCTTCTTCAAGGCTGCTGTAAACGAAAGTGGAGTCCAGTTCATCTGCACTCAGCAGTTGCGCATGGGATGATACCGATGAAAGGAGAGCAATAAAAATAATTATTCTTTCAGTAAGCTTCTGCATCGAAAAATTTTTGGGCGATTTGCATGTCATGAGAAATCTGTGTGCGAAGTTCATCTATTGAGCCAAATTTCTTTTCATCCCTGATACGGCAAACTAACTCTGCGGTTATGGTTTCCCCGTAAAGCGGTGCATCAAATTCCAGGATATGAACTTCAAGAGTTTCCGCAAGATTATCCCCAATGGTGGGGCGCACTCCTATGTTCATCACACCGCGGTACTGCCCATTCTTTACAGTAACCTGCACAGCATAAACACCGCGCAAGGGAACAAGTTTGTAGTCATAGTTCAGCCGTATGTTAGCAGTGGGAATTCCAATGGTCCTTCCCCTTCCCTCTCCCTTCTCCACAATACCAGTCAACGAATAATGATACCCCAAAAAACGCTTTGCAGCGTGCAGGTCTCCTTCCATTAACGCATTTCTTATTTTGGTGGAACTCACTTCCACTGCATCCATTGTTTGTGCTGGAATTTCTTCCACTTCAAAACCGAAGAGTTCGGAAAGGGTTTTGAGTGTTCCAATATCTCCCTCCCGGTTTCGCCCAAAGCGATGGTCATATCCTATAATCAAATTTTTTGCAGCCAAACCATTCACCAGAAGTTCGCGCACATATTCATCAGGTGCCTGTCGAGAAAACTCCCGTGAAAAAGGGACAATGACCAAGTGATCAATACCTGCTTGATCCAGCAATTCTATTTTTTCTTCCGGGGTGTTCAAAAGTTTCAGGCCATGGTCGGCCGGATGTAGAATCATGCGCGGATGGGGATAGAATGTAACCACCACACTTTCCCCGGAAATTTCCCGGGCCGAATGGTTGAGGCGATCAAGAATTTTCCGGTGGCCGGTGTGAACACCATCGAAAGTTCCTATGGTGACCGATGGATTCGGAATGGCGCTGCGCCCTGGTAACCCGCTGTGAATCTTCAAGGAAGTGTACAATTGGAATTGAGCTGCGAAATTATTTTCTATCCGCACCGTTCGTAGGGATTACGCAATGGATTAAGGGAAAGTTGCCAACACCAGTTTAAAAACCATGAGGGAGTTATACATTCGCGCCCGAAAATTTTAACCCCAAACACATGTCGCAGAATACCGGAAAGGTTGCTCAAATCATTGGCCCTGTAGTGGACGTAGCTTTTCCATCAGGCCAAAAACTCCCCAACATACTTGACGCTCTTGTGGTGAAGCGCCCCGGTGGCGACCTCATTCTGGAATGCCAGCAGCACATTGGCGAAGACACTGTGCGCACCGTTGCTATGGATGCTACCGAAGGTCTTCAGCGCGGAGCCGTGGTTCATTCCACTGGCCAAAACATTACCATGCCCACCGGAGAAAAAATAAAAGGACGGCTTTTTAACGTAGTGGGCACTGCCATTGATGGAATAGGTGAGGTGAGCAATGAAGGTGGTTATGCCATCCATCGCCAGCCACCGAGATACGAAGATCTTACTACTTCAGCCGAAGTTCTTTTCACGGGCATCAAGGTTATTGACCTAATCGAACCGTACGCAAAGGGAGGAAAAATCGGACTGTTCGGTGGAGCGGGTGTTGGCAAAACAGTTCTTATCATGGAATTGATCAACAATATCGCAAAAGCTTATTCAGGACTTTCAGTATTTGCCGGAGTAGGTGAACGCACCCGCGAAGGAAACGACCTTCTTCGTGAAATGATAGAATCAGGTGTAATCAAATACGGGGATGCTTTTCTTCACGCTATGGAAAAAGGCGACTGGGATGTGAGCAAAGTGGACATGAATGAATTAGCAAAAAGCCAAGCCACCTTGGTGTTCGGGCAGATGAACGAACCACCGGGAGCACGCGCCCGGGTTGCGCTTTCGGGTCTCACTGTGGCCGAATACTTCCGGGATGGTGATGAAAAATCGGGTGGCCGCGACATCCTCTTCTTTATTGATAACATTTTCCGTTTTACACAAGCGGGTTCCGAAGTGTCAGCACTTCTCGGCCGTATGCCTTCGGCAGTGGGTTACCAGCCAACGCTGGCGACAGAAATGGGTACCATGCAAGAGCGCATTACTTCCACCAAACGAGGTTCAATCACGTCAGTTCAGGCAGTGTATGTGCCGGCTGATGACCTTACCGATCCGGCACCCGCAACCACATTTGCACACCTTGATGCCACCACCGTATTGAGCAGGAAAATTGCCGAGCTTGGAATTTATCCCGCAGTGGATCCGCTGGATTCCACTTCGCGAATCCTTACTCCTTCTATCGTGGGTGAAGAACATTACAGATGTGCAACACGCGTAAAAGGAATTCTACAGCGATATAAAGAGTTACAAGATATTATCGCCATCCTTGGAATGGACGAGTTGAGTGAAGATGACAAACAAGCCGTATATCGTGCCCGCAAAATCCAGCGTTTCTTGTCACAACCCTTTTTCGTGGCTGAGGCATTCACGGGTTTGAAAGGTGTGCTTGTTCCCATTGATGAAACCATCAAAGGCTTCAACATGATTCTTGATGGCGGTTGCGATGAATATCCCGAAGCAGCGTTTAACCTCAAAGGCAACATTGAAGAAGCTATTGAAGCCGGAAAGAAAATGCTGGCGGAAGCAGCTGCTAGGTAGGAGGAAGATGGTATACCGAAGACCGAGGACCGAGGACTGAAAGATGTTCTGGCCAAGGTGTTCAAACTGTCAAACTTCAACATCATTTTCAACTTTCAATCCCTTGAACAAATGACCGTAGAAATCCTTACCCCCGAATCCACACTCTACACCGGAGAAGCAAGCTATGTTTTTCTTCCAGGCAGCGGAGGAAGTCTTGGCGTTCTGAATGGACACGCTCCGCTAATCGCATCATTGAAAAAGGGGACGCTGCGCATAAAAGATAACGCTGGCGTTGAACACAAGTTCGAAGTGAAAGGAGGAACAGTTGAGGTGTTGAAGAATAGGGTGGTGATTTTGGCGGAATGATTTTGAAAACAGTAATGATGAAGGAGGCTGTGTCATACTCAGCATCCTTCGGAAAAGTAAATTTTTTTCACGAATTCTCAGCAGGCAGGTCAGTGAGAAATTATTTTCCAAGAGACTTTTAGGATAGCCTTGTGTTTCATTTCCAATCTCTTTCCTGCTCCACCCTCACCTGACGAACACCCGCTAATTACCGCCACTGGCAAGCATTATTACGAATCCGGTGTTTTCATAGAGACGGCCGTCACCATCACGAACTCCCACATAGAAAGCAAAGGAACCTTCCTGTACCAGTTCTCCTTTATATCTTCCATCCCAGCCCTCATTCACATCTTCTGTTTCGAAAACCATATCGCCCCAGCGGCTGAAAATCACCATGCGATATTGCTCAAAATCGGCAAAGGAGATCACAGGGCGGAAAACATCATTAACGCCTCCAGGCATAAAAGCATTGGGAATCCATATTTTGGGCACTTGGGTAAGGCAGAGTTCATTACTGTTAGCAGAACTGGATACGCCAAATGAGTTCGTGGATTCAACTGCTTCAACGGTGTAACAGTATTCGCCTTCGGTGTAGAGCAGGTGGGATACATCATCTTCATAAAAATCCACATTGCTGTTTAGCTCGGCTAACAATTCCTGTGTTGTGCCATCGTCCTGGCTTCTGTAAACACGGTAGAGTTCTACCCCGGTTTGCCAGTCTTCATAATTGGACCAGGTCAACGTATTTACCAATCTGTTGTTGTTGGCCAGGCCCTGTAGCAAAATGGTTTTGCCTATGTTCGAGGTGTCCACCATATCACCACAGAGGTTCTCGGCTATTACGCGATAGGTGTATGAAAAAACGCTGGGGTTAATGTTGTTGTTGTCAATGAAATTAATCATGGAAGCGTTATTAAAATCCTGCACAATCACTTCGTCCCATTCATCATCATTTACCTCTTTTCTTTCAAGATGATAATGCACGATGTCCGTTGTTGGGGTGATGAGGGCAATTATGGTGACTTCGTTTTTTCCAGTTACCGTTGCGGAGGAGGTGTAGATGTAATCGGGCGTTTCAGGATAGGGTGCAGGCACAGGCCTAAGATTAGAATTGGCTTCATAAGGAAATGCTTCGGCATGCGCAACTATGTAGTAGTAATGAAGTATTCCCGGCATCGGGTCTGGGTGGTCATAAGTCAAAACGCTGCCAGGCACTGTATCGATCGGAGAAAAGAACACATTGTCAATGCTGTGCATGATTACGTATTCCAATACACCCAGTACCCAACCTTCATAAGGTGTCCAGTCGAGGGTGATGTTATCGTCACACTCCACAAAAAACTCTGAAGTGAGAAAAATGGAATTATTGCAAACATCGCCTGTGGGACTTGTATTGGGGCTGGGGGGCGACCCGGAATAACAAGTGTCGAATGCTGCAACAAGATAGCCTTCCGGTCCGAAATTTCCTTGCGCCAATAGGTCAGTAAATTGAGTGTTGTTGATGCCATAGACGGTATCAATCACGGTTACAAATGAGCCAAGGCATTGATAAACAATGTAGGCTTGTGTGTCCTGCGATTCGCTGGGCAACCACGAGATAATAGCATCGTGTGTGGCTAGATCAATGGAAACACTGGTGACCACAGGTATGGTTGGCGGTGTACTGTCAGCGAACACATCACCATCAATGTTAGATGCTATTTCGCATCCATCGGGTGCGATAAGAACTACCTGGAAATTGAGGAACTCATTGCACACCGTAATCTCCTGTAGGTATTCATCCTGACCAAAAGGCACAGTGGCCAACTGGTTCCAGAAACCCACCGGATACTCCATCAACAGTTGATAGAAGGCACCACCAGGCGGAGTGGAAAAAATATAGGGTGAGGTCCAAGAGAGGTTTGCATAACCGGGAGGCGAAACAGAAGGTATTGCATCAAGAAGAATAGTACACAGCGTATCGGATGAAATGGAAAGCAAACCATCGGTGGACTCTGTGGTCATGAAATAACAGAAGGACTGAATTTCGGGAGATGAGCCTGTGTCCACAAATGACGTTGCCGAAAAATCATTGAGGATTATTTCATTCCAGATAAGATTGACAGGGTCGGCTACCCACAAATGAAAAGTGTCGAAATCACCACCTGGATCCGAAGGCGGTTGCCAGTTCACTACTACGTTTCCATCTTCATCCACAAAAACACATAACAATTCCGGTGGATCCAGTTGTGCCATACTATGGAAAGCAATTACCGTGAAGGCAAAAGTTGAAGCGATATATCTCAGGATATTCAAAAATAAAAGGAGCGGCAAAAATACGTGGGTGCGAACGCAGGCTTTGCCTGGTTATTTCACCCCGAAACCTGGGATTTGGTTGCATCGCAAGAAAATATCAGAAATTGAAACGGCCTGAACCCACTGCCTTTTTCAAGGCTAGGTACTCATCTATGATGGTATGGAGAAGGGTTGAAGCCGGCAGAATATCATCCAGGCTTGAGGCCACTTGCCCTATTTCCAACTCACCCTCGTCAAGATTTCCTTCAAACATTCCGCTTTTTGCCCGCGCCCGGCCAAGCAATAATTGAAGTTCTTCCTTCGATGCTTTCTTGCGATAGGCCTCTATCAATTGCTCAAAAAATTTGTTGCGCATCATGCGCACAGGGGTGAGTTCCTTTAGAGTAAGAAAGGTGTCGCCTTCGCGGGCTTCCACAATTTTATTCTTGAAATTATCATGCGCTGATGATTCAACCGAAGCCGCAAATCTGCTTCCTACCTGCACCCCTTCCGCACCTAGCATCATAGCTGCCAGCATGGTGGCACCACTGTAAATTCCTCCCGCGGCAATCACCGGAATTTTTATGGCAGCCGTTACTGCCGGCACCAGACACATTGTAGTGGTTTCTTCACGGCCGTTGTGGCCACCCGCTTCGAACCCCTCGGCCACCACTGCATCACATCCCGCAGCTTCGGCCTTCAAAGCAAATGTTGAACTGGATACCACATGCACTACGGTGATGCCTTCTGCTTTCAAAACAGCAGTCCAGGTGGTAGGATTGCCGGCCGAAGTGAAAACTATTTTCACCTTATGGCTGATGATGATTTTCATCAGCTCTTCAATTTGCGGGTAGAGCAATGGCACATTTACACCAAATGGTTTGGCAGTTGCTGCCTTGCATTTTGTCAAGTGTTCGTGGAGCACATCAGGATACATGGAGCCTGCACCTATTAATCCAAGACCACCCGCATTACTCACGGCAGACGCAAGGCGCCAACCGGAACACCAAATCATGCCAGCTTGTATTACGGGATGTTGTATCCCCAGCAACTGGACTACTCTATTGCTTGAAATCATGGATTGAAAAATAAAGAGGTCAAAGAAAAGTAAACCTGAGCGCCTGAATTTTCGTACCAGTTGCGTAGAAAAATTTTTGACGTTATGAAGCTCTTCCCTCTATTTTAGCCCACTGTTAAAAATGACCTCACCCTAAGATTTTTGAGGAGATGAAAAAACTACTACTGCTATTTTTTGTTATCACAGCCTGTTCGGCTACTGCCCAATACGATTGGGATTATGGAATCAAGATAGGTGCTGCCAATTACCTTGGCGATATTGGTGGAAAAATGCTCACCCGTAGGGATTTTATTGTGGACATGCACCTTAAAGCCACCAAGACAGCATGGGGAATTTATGGCCGCCATAAATTTTCAAAGCGTTTGTCGGTGGCAGGAAATCTGGACTACATCGCGCTAAAGGATTTCGACCGGTGGACCACCAATCCTCCACGCAGGGCGCGCAACATGAATTTCCGAAACCGCATGTTTGAACTTGGTGTACGGGCTGAGTTAACAATATGGTACGACAATGATGTGGGAGGTCGTGGCTACTACAACCCCGATTTCAAGATGTACCTCTTTGGAGGCCTTGCCGGATATTACACTAATCCGCAGGCGCAGGTGTTTACTAATGGTGAAATGGTGAGTGACACCTGGTACAACCTTCGTGATTGGAGAACGGAAGGACAAGAGAAATCCTATTCAAAAATCGGCCTTGCCATTCCAGCAGGTGTTGGCATGTATTTCACTTTTGATAAAACATGGCGTTTTGGATTTGAGTTTTCCTGGAGAACCACCTTCAATGACTACATAGATGATGTGAGCACTGTGTATACCAACCCGAATCCAAAGAATCCGGAGGACTATCCACTTGCACTTCAATTCGTAAATCAATCTACTTATCAGGGTCTGATAGACCAGATCAATATTGATAGTCCCGAAAGTGAATTTTATCCATTGCATATTCAGGATTTTACAATTGATGATGATGGACTAGATGTTGTAAAACGTGGAGACCCCACGCACAACGACAGTTATCTGACCATGCAATTGACCGCGGGAAAAGTGATTCGCGGAAGAAGTAAATTCTATCGTGCCAAGTACTCATGGCTGAAGAACCGCGCAACTGTGCGCAGATCAAGAGCGAAGTTCTAATCAAGAAAATTAATGAAACGAAAAAGCCGCAACGTGAAATCGCGTGGCGGCTTTTTTGTGGGATGAGATGTTTTAAGGATTACAATCCGATTACTTCAATCTCAATTCTGCGATTGGCTTCGGCTTGCCAATCGGTCTTTGGGTCGGCATAAATCATTTCCGTATTGCCAGCACCGCGCATGGACAAACGCTCACCCGATACGCCACGTTGAACCAGGTAGTTTATCACCGCTTGGGAACGCTTCTCCGTGGCTTTCCTAATCTTTTTGTCACCAATATCTATGTCTGGCCCGTTACCATGACCGATGACGCAGATTTTCAGGGTTGGGTTCACCGTCATGAACTGAATCAACTCATCCAAGGCAGGAGCGGATTTATGATAAATTTCTGTTTCATCTCCCAGAAAAGTAATGTCCTCAATGCTGGTTTTCTGTCCAATGGCAAGTGGTTTCATATCCACAGCCTCAATGTGCAATACCATTTCATCAGGCCAGAATTTATGCGCGAAATACATGTAGCCTTCTTTCACACAGGAGACCGTATAACTTCTGTACTTATTAATTACGATGGTGGTGTCTGATACTGCTTCAAGCACTATTGTTTTGCGTGCATTCAGTCCTTTGATTCGAACATCAGCAGCCATGCCCATGCGTGTTTTACCATCGTATACCTCGATCTGCATCTTCTGCTCGGTTATTTCCGGCTCGTTGGCGGCAATTGATTTTTCAGCTACAAATTGTGCGGATAGGATGATGGGCGCACATAGCGATAAGAAGAGTAACAATGAATTTGATTTCATGATTGCTGGTGACATGGTTTTAAAAACGGGGTTACGTAGATACTGCATCTGGAACAAATGGTTGCAAAATTTTCTGCTAACAAAAATTCCTCCAGAATGGTTTGGGGAGAAATGTTTACGAACGGAAGAAGGCCAAAATCTTCTTGCGCCAGAAGATGAAAATGCCTGTGATGAGCAGGAGGTATGGAATGCCAATCATGTATGTGATTGCGGAGTTTAGTCCGTTGCCCGTTTCTTCATCTGCATTTTCTGCTGCCACTTTGCACATGGCACATTGAGCATCCATATTGCCTTGAATAAAAAAAACCATGGCCAGTATCAGGGTGAATGTCAAAACCTTTTTCATGCCTCAAAAATAATCGTCAGGGGTTATGGGAATAATATGGACTTATCATGAGGTACACGATAACACCTGTGACGGCTACGTAAATCCATATAGGCAGGGTAATGCGCGCAATTTTCCTGTGCCGGTCGAAACGCTGGGCAAGTGCGCGGGTGTAGGAAATGAGCACCAGCGGAACAATGATGATGGAGCAGAGAATGTGAGTGAGCAGCACAGTGAGGTAAACGGTTTTTATTGTGCCTTCACCTCCATGAGAGGTGTGCTGCATGGTGAAATGATAAGTGATATAAGAAAGTAAAAACAGGACTGATAACACCAACGCTGATGTCATAAGCCTGCGGTGCAATGTGATGTTTTTTCTGCGTATGGCAATGAAGGCTGCAACAAGAACCACGGCTGTGGTTCCATTTACAATTGCGTTGAACGATGGAAGGTTGTTGAGGACCGGACGAAGCGATGCGGGAACATGGCCGGGCTTTGGAAGAAAATAAAGTGCGGTTACTGCCACTGGAATGAAAATAGAAGCTAAAATTACAAATCGTTTTGCTTTTCTTTCAGCGGAGAAGTTTTTTATTTCGCTATTCATTCAGGAGTGTTTTGATATCAATAAAAAGCGAATCTATTTCGCGGGTTGAGGTTCCATCATAAAAACCACGGAGGTGTGAATTACGATCAACGAGGGCTACCATATCGCTGTGAAAAAATCCTCCAGCGGCAGTGTCGGAGGGCATGGCCGTGAGGAAGTAGCCCTGTTGGGCCTGCGTGTAAATTTCTTCTGCTTTGCCGGTTACAAAATTCCAGTGTTGAAGGTCAGCACCCAGTTTTTCTGCATACACTTTAAGTACCTCTGGAGTGTCGTGTGTGGGGTCCACAGTGTGGGAAAGAATTTTTACTTCACCCCAATGATTTTCTTTTTTGAGCAGGTCTTGCAGGCGCGCAAGTTGGGCACTCATTACGGGGCAAATGCTAGGGCAAGTGGTGAAGAAAAAATCAGTGACATAAATTTTTCCTTCATAATCGCGGTGCGAAATTTCTTTTCCATACTGGTTGGTGAAAACAAATTTGGTGATGGTGTAGTAGGCTGTGTCTGGAGTAAGCACTCCATTTTCTCCCGCCTTAAATTCAACATCGTGCTGGCCCAGGTAAGGAAGTGTTTGGCTTTCCTGTTTCAGCACCTCGACTGTGCCTGGCAATTTTTCATTGCCTATGTTACATGAAACGAAAACAACTGTGGCAGCTATCCAACAAAAAAAGATTGTTCTACATGCAACAACGGGCTTGCCTGAATTCCCGCAGGCAGTGGTACACCAGTTATTAATTTTCATTTTCCGTTTTTTTTCTTCGGTCGGTTTCTTTTTTCAGGTAGCCAATGTCTTCTACGGCATGGCGCAATTCTTTGTCGTTGTTGCCGGAGTACGACCCGCGGATATGCCCTTCTTCATCCACCAAAAAAACACGTGCAGTGTTGTCGGGTTTTTCAATCATGAATCCAAAACGCATCAGGCTGTCCACCTGTGTTTTTCTTCCTGAAAGAAATTGCCACTTCTCCAGAGGATCGTATCCTTTGGTAATTCTATCCACATAATCTGACATCGCTTCTGGTGTGTCTTGTTGGGGATCGGTCGAGAAGATTACGAACTTGACTCCGGGTTCGTAGCGGTATTTAAAGTTGACTGGCAACAGCTGGTTGGTGATGCTGGCAATAAGCGGATGGCCGGTGGAATAAAATGCAGCGAGCCATATTTTTCCCTTCAGCGAATCGTTGGTGATGCGTTGTCCTCGGTGATTGAGAAAACTGAATGCGGGCAGTGTGTATTGCGAAGTGTCGCTGCCTGTTATTTGCTGCTCGCCTTTATACGGCAATGTTTCAAAGTGGTGCTTTGCTGAAATACCCAGGAACCAGTAAAGGGAAACTGGCAATAAAAAAAGCAAACCGAAGAGTACGATTTGCTTTTTCCAATTTACTTTTCTGAGCATTTTCTTAGCGGAACGTACCGTTGGCTTCCTGTGTGGCCAATCCTTCCCAAAGGCCAATGAAGATAAGGTACATGATGAACAATGAGTAGGGCAACAAGATGATGTACTTGAGGTTTCTTCTTTCCTCTCCCAGATGCATAAAGTTGAGCACGATGAATGCGGCTTTGGCCAGGGTGAGCACTATGAATGCGTGTTTGATAAACTCCCACGTGAAGGTTCCGTTGCGCTTAAAGTAAACACCCATGAACACTTCCAAGATGGTGAGTGCAGTCATGATAAAAGTGATGGTGTAAATTTTCTTTCGGATTTTTTTACCTTCCTCTTCACCGTGGGTGGCATCAATTGAATACTGGTCGTTTACTATCAGATCGTCTCTATCCATTTTTTGGGGTTTGTGTTAGTTCGAAAAAAATGCTTTTTAATTATACCAGGTAGTAGAAGGTGAATACAAATACCCACACCAGGTCCACAAAGTGCCAGTACAACCCTATTTTTTCTATCATTTCGTAATGGCCTCTGCGCATAAAAACACCGCGGATAACCATGAGCCAGACGATGATATTAATCACTACACCCGAAAAAACGTGGAAGCCGTGGAAGCCTGTAATGAAGAAAAAGAAATTGGAGTACTGCTGGTCTTTTCCGTATTCATTCTTATGAAGATTGGCACCAAATGCAAAACTGTTAGCGGCTTTCGCTTCCCATAATTTCTGCACATCGGCACCCTTTGCTTCGAGTTTGCGATAGTCCTTATTGTCAACTCGCTCTAGTGTGTATTTGTTGATATGGAGTTTTTCTAGGTAAAGATTTTCAGGACCGTGATGCTCTGTAGATGCTGCTTCATGTCCGTGACCGTGAGCACCTGCATGAGCATCGTGGGTGGCGGTTGTGTGTTCTTCATTATGTGCTGCTCCGGCAGGTGCTTCTCCATAAATAACATGGACTTGATGACCTGCATCCATTGCATGTTCGTAGCCATGACCAAAATGCTCTGGCATGTGTACCCATGTTCCGGGGGCAAGGGTCATGGGCATGGTTTCACCTTTTTGATTAATGGCGTTTACCTGTACTGTTTTGGCCAGTTGGAAGCCTCCACCGCCTCCGTGTATGAAGTGGTACCATTCCCAACCTTGGGAGCCCACGAAAAACATTCCTCCGATAATGGTGTAGCCGAGCCACTTTATCACTCCGCGATTATCAAGCCGGTGCCCGGCCTCCACAGCAAGCACCATGGTAACGGAGGAGATGATGAGGATGAAAGTCATCAACGCTACATAAATGAGTGGATAACCAGAACCGAGGAAGGGCAGCGACTCGAAAACCTGCTCGCCCACCGGCCAGGCATCTGCCGAGGCGTGGCGTATCACTCCATAAGATGTTAGCAACCCCCCGAACGTCAAGGCGTCCGAAACCAGGAAGTACCACATCATCATTTTCCCATAACTGATGGACATGGGGGACTGTCCTCCTCCCCAAAGTTCTTCTTTGCTTACTTGTTTTGAGTGTCCTGCCATAAGGTTATTGGTATCTTCTGAGGTTTAAATTTTCGGGCGCAAGTTTAGTTGAATTTCGGTGTTGAATACAAAATTGCTTAGACGAAAGTCAATGAACCATTGTCCATAGGGTTTTGTTTGAAGTGTTTTTGCGATGCGATTTTCCATCGGGTGCAAAACGGGGCAGGGCACGCACCCGGTAATGCAGGTTAATGGTCTTGAATTTCGGACTTAGAAAAGGGTGTAAATCTTTGAGTTTCACCCCGCGAATCTACTCCTCCCTTTTCACTATCCAAGCCCCGCGGCCCAGTACATTATAAGTAGTAAAACGGTGTCCCGTTTTTTTGGCCACGCGGTCCACCAGCGTTTTTAGCGGGTTGTGTTTCCAGCGCCATTCGCTGCGTGTTACGTGCAGTTGTTGCCCCACCTCCATTATTTCTATAAGTATGCGAATGGCAGATTTGCGCCCGTGCATGGGCACTGCCCCCAGGTTTTGAGCTTCCTCATCGGTAATAAATTGTGCCATTTTTCAAGTATTTAGACCGTTTCAGGAGGTTCGATGCAAATTTACGTAATTTAGTTGTAAACCATCATGGTTTAATAATAAAATAAAGTAGTGTTGTAAACAAATACTGTAAGTGAGATGTAACTATCTAGAAATTTAACATCGGAAAACGAGAGGTAGAAATAGTGAATAGTAAATTAGTAGTCAAGAAAAGTAAATAGAAAATAAAATAATGTAGATTAGAAGTAAATTTACTAGCCCGTAAATGGTCATCATTCCATCGCCACCATCAAAATGTATATCGAAGATGTTTCAAAAGGCACAACTAATAATTTCATCCCGCTGCTTGGGGTTGAAATTTCCTCCAATTTAATTCCAACCAAACCGAAGGGTGAATTTTGAAAGAGGTCTATTTATGGGCTGGTCATCATACAGGATGGAAATAGGTTCTTTTCCCGGAATCAACAAAGAAGGAAATGGCTACCGGAAAATTGGATTCAATGTGGTGAGGGGTACCAGTGAGAAAGTGAAATAGGGGGACGGGTCTGGCTCCATGGTCTAGTATAGAAAAAACAAAAAGAAGAACAGGTACAGCCAAAGTATTCCCATGAAATGCCAGTACATGCCCCCGGCATGAAGGCTTATCCAGTTGTCTTTATGAATGATGCCTGTCCAGGTGCGAACCATGTTTATGCACAGATAAATGAGACCGAGTATAAGGTGGGCAATGTGAAGGAAAATGAGAATGCAGATGAGCGCTCCGGTGATGTTGAATTTTTCGCGAAATTTTGATGTGAGCGGTGTGGCTTTAAGCTCATCGCCCGGGTCGAAGTAATGGTTTCCATCATGCACAAGGGTGCGACCGTGGTAACGTATGGTGTAGTCCTTTCCGTACTCACCGGTTATCTGGTCCAGCGAATTCCATCGGGCTTTTTTCAATCCCTGTTCGTTCATAGAAATGGTTACACCCAATCCTTTTGACGAAAGATTTTTCCATCCCGCGCTTTGCGTAATACAAAATGCGATGCCAAGTAAAAAAGTGGATGTAATGAATCCAATGGCTGCCGGTTTGTTTCCCGCTTTTATTTTTCGCACTGCCATTATCATAGTGATGCTGGACAGCAGCACAATAGTATTGCTTGCCCACAACACTTTTGGCGGAACCACATGCACCCAGTACATGCTTTCGCCACTTACCAGCACCACACTGGTGAGGCCGGCAAAGAGCATCACAATGGCAAACATGACGAGGTACATCATCATCTTCTTAGTGCGGATTTTTACCTCGGGGGGATGTTCTGCAAAAACGTCCATGCGTTTAGGGCGACTGGCATCGGTTGGTTTCGACATTTTTTCTTGTGTTTTTTATTTCCAGATTTTCACTACGTGTTTCACTTAGCGTTTGGTGGTTTCATTTTTCGTGCGCCCAGATTTTCAAACCGTGTTTCATTTGGATAACTGGTTTTGTATCATCACAATTTTCCGGGAAACGCTGTATGCTGCATTTATTTGTGGATAAATCAATTTCAACCCGAGGGTGGAAGTAATCGGTTTGCTCGAAATTATCCATTGCCGTAAAAATCTTCCACGCTTTTTTAATTCTGTTTTTGTAAATACTCCTTTTTACCACATCGGCCCACGAGTTGCTGCAATGCACCTTGTACCATCCTTTGTGAAACCGGGTCAACTCTATTTCTTCATAACCAAAAGATGCAGTGCAATCCCATAGGATATAAATCCTGATGGTATCGCTCTTAATGATTGCTTCTTCATTGCACAATTTACTTGTTTCATCTTGACCCAAAGTGAACGTGGAGAAAAGCGATGCCGAAACAATAGGCAATAGTGTTGTAAATATTCTTCGCGCCTTCTCTACCCAATAATTTTTGGGAATGCAGCAGATAATTTTTCTCATCCTCATCACACCGTTTTATCCAACCAGTAAAAAACCTGCACCACAGGCAGATAAAAGAAGGACGTGAACATGAGCTTGCGGGCATCACGTATTTCCAAGGTTCGTGACAGTTGCAGAGCGTAATACACCATTACACTACCAGCAATAACAGCCGCAACCATAGCGATGTTTCCTGTAACAGGAGCATCCAATGGAAGCACCCACGGCATAAGGCTTACTGGAACAAGAAATAATGTGTAGAGCAAAATGATGTAGGCTGAACGCTTTGTTCTTCCCTCTTTAAGTGGAAGCAGCTGGTAGCCTGCTCGTTGATAATCATCGTGCAGCACCCAAGCTATTGCCCAGAAATGCGGGAACTGCCACATGAACTGCATCGCGAACAAACTTCCTGCTTCGATGCCATACGAATTGGTGGCGGCCACGTAGCCAAGCATGGGCGGGATGGCTCCTGGTATCGCCCCTACAAATACTGCAAGTCCAGAAATCCTCTTCATGGGGGTGTAGATGAAGACGTACATGAAAAACGCCATAAGGCCAAGCACTCCACTTGCGGTGTTGATGCTCCACAAAAGCAGAATACCAGAAGCTCCTGCTGCCACCGACATTATTACTGCTTCATTAATAGAGAGCCGCGAGGTGGGCAGCGGGCGGTTCATGGTTCGCTGCATTAGTTTGTCCCAGTTGCGCTCCCACACCTGATTAAGGCCGTTGCTGCCACCCGTCAGCAAGAAGCCTCCTGCGCATAAAATAATGAGATCGCCTCCACTCACCGTTGCTGCTCCCGTGAGGTAACCGAGCACAGCGGATACTACAACAAGAAATGCAAGCCTTAGTTTGAACAACTCGGCCACGGCTCTTGCCTTGAGTACAAATGCAGGATGGGTGGTGGTGATGGTTTTTGCAGATTCCAAGATGATGGGGAAATTTTTTTGCGGTGCGAATTTAGTTCTGATCTCACAATGTGACGATAGGAACATGTGTCGAGTCAAGAGTAGTAGTGCTAACTTTTTCTTTTTCCTTTTTTCTGTATGCAAGAAGCTTTCGTGGATACTTCTTTCAAATCCAGCAGGTAATCGCGCAACTCTTTCAGATAGTGAGTTTTTGCCTTTACAATATGCTTGATTTGAGGGGGAATGCCAGCATCCAAAAACGGCACACATTGCTCTTGACAAGAAGGGAATCGAAACTTGCCAAAGTCGGCAGCACCTGTTTAAAAATTCATTGATTAACACCTCAAGGCTATTTAAAATGCTTCTCATGTTGATTGCCCTTTGCCAACATGCCTTACTTTCGTTGCATGATTACAAAAGCGAAATTGGGGCGTCCATCGGCACAGCCTCCACGGTTAAAAAACGGATACTATGTAAGCGTAAAAAGCAGGGGTGTGCTTGTGATGATGCACAGCAACACAGAAGAAGACATGCACATTACCGCTGAGAGGTACCGAGAACTTCCTGGTAAAGATGTGGTGATAATGGGCGAACACTTAAACCATGAGTGGGTGAGCGCCCGCAAACCCGCTCGCAAGAAAAAAGAGAAAGCGGAGGAATAAAAACGCAAAAGGCAATTGGTAAACGGCAATCGGCAGTTTGCATAAATTGCCTGGGGCTTTTTCAAAAAGTCTAAAAACCCCATCATCTTTTATTAATGAAGGTGATGGGGTTTTTGTGTGTTATGTCAATCGCTTTTGGGAAAAATTCTTTTCTCAGTTGTCCACACAGGACTGCATGCCTGCCCAGCACTTTGCTTTTGTGGTTTCCTTCACATACATCAACGCACTGCAGTTCCAATAGCTGTCGGGATGCTTTCAGGGAGAAACCAAAATGCAACGGTTTTACACAGTAAAGGGCAGGATTTTATCAAAGATTTTCCGCACAAAAGACAATCCAGTGGAATATAATTTTCGAACTGCTCAACAGTCAGGATATAGATCGCCTGTTAGTTTATGTCCTCCGCCTGGTCAACGAACTTACCCAGGCGCGAGCGAAGTTTGGCTACTGTCATTGTGCTAGTTTTTAATAGGACAATTGCAGAGATACTCTTCGCCCAGCCTCAAAGATGTATCACCTCCCCGTAAGCCGCAGCGGCAGCTTCCATTATGGCTTCGCTCATGGTGGGGTGCGGGTGTATGGTCTTGATAATTTCCATGCCGGTGGTTTCCAGTTTGCGCAGTGCCACACATTCGGCAATCATCTCGGTAACGTTTGCGCCAATCATGTGCGCGCCCAGCAGTTCACCGTATTTGGCATCGAAAATCAGTTTCACAAAACCTTCCTTATGCCCTGAAGCGCTTGCTTTGCCCGATGCGGTGAAAGGGAATTTTCCTACTTTGATTTCAATGCCTTTTTCCACGCACGCCTTTTCCGTCATACCCACACTTGCTATTTCTGGTGAGCAATAAGTGCATCCCGGAATGTTGCCGTAATCAATGGGTTGGGGATGATGATCTGCAATGGCCTCCACGCAGGTAATTCCTTCGGCACTTGCCACGTGAGCAAGGGCCTGGCCGGGAGTGCAATCACCAATAGCATAATATCCGGGGATATTGGTTTTGTAGAATTTGTCGGTAACGATTTTTCCTTTGTCTGTAACGATGCCCACATCCTCCAACCCTATGTTTTCAATATTCGCAACCACACCCACAGCGGAGAGCACCACATCGCACTCCAGCACTTTTTCGCCCGAGGCTTCTTTCACGGTCACTTTGCATCCCTTTCCCGCAGTGTCCACTTTGGTCACTTCAGCATTGGTCATAATATCAATGCCCGCTGTTTTGAAAGATTTCGCCAACGCCTTTGACACATCATCATCTTCCACCGGAACAATGCTTGGTAGAAATTCCACAATGGTCACTTTGGTGCCAAGCGTGTTGTAGAAATATGCAAACTCAACCCCGATGGCACCACTGCCCACCACCACCATACTCTTGGGTATTTCAGGCAGCACCATTGCTTCGCGGTATCCAATTATTTTTTTGCCATCCTGTTTTAGTGCGGGCAATTCGCGAGAGCGTCCACCAGTCGCAATGATGATATGATTTGCTGAGTATTCCGTCTTCTTGCCGGCAGCATCCGTCAATTCAATTTTTTTTCCTGCCAGAATTTTTCCGGTTCCCATCATCACTTCAATCTTGTTTTTCTTCATCAGGAATTGCACCCCCTTGCTCATGCCATCTGCTACCGTGCGACTGCGTTTTACAATGGAAGAAAAATTCGCTTTAGGCGATGCGACATCTATCCCGTAATCTTTTGCGTGATTGATGTATTCGAAAACAGAAGCACTCTTCAGCAAAGCTTTCGTTGGGATACAACCCCAGTTCAAACAAATACCGCCAAGAGCTTCACGCTCCACAATAGCAGTTTTTAATCCGAGTTGCGATGCGCGGATGGCGGCTACATAACCACCGGGGCCGCTACCTAATACAATAACATCAAAGTTCATGGAAAAAATTTTGTGGGCGAATGTAGTAGTGTCAATTTCAGATTCCATATTCTCAACACACGTAAGGCGCCAATCAGGAATCTGAAATCTCGAATCTGAAATTGTTACTGCCTCCTCGCCCCTGCTATGATGTAACGAAGGGTGATTTCCATGGCGCCATAAGTATGAGTTACCTCTCTTAATGAAGAGATGTTGAAATCATACGTGGCATAAAAAGAAATAGTCTGGTTGTCGTAAAGGAAGGTAGGACAAATGGCATCACCATAGCGGTACATAAGCCCAAAGCCGAAAATGCTGGGCTTTACAAGTCCAGTATAACGCGAAGCCTCTTTAAGCCGGATGCGCAAATTGCAACCTGCCGCGGCTTCCATCGCGCCCTTTTGCCATTGGACCAAGCCCATGGGTTGGAAGGAATACAACGTATTCTCCACTCCAAACACTCCCTGAAAATGCCCGGAATAACGCACTGGAATGCGGTTCATGTCCAATGGATCAAAAGCCAGTTTGGGGCGGTTAAGATGATGCGCTGCCAACCCAATACTAATGAAGCGCATATCACCTGCCGACAATGTGCTTTGGCCTATGCTCTTGGTGTAAATCATTCCGGCACCCGCATCCATGCTGGTCACTTTCGGAATGGTAACAATCTCTCCCGCAAATGACGAGTTCCAGTTTTGCCCATCGTATTGGCTACCCCACTGGTAGCCCGCCAGGTCAATACTGGATTGTATAACTCCCAATTGCAGCCCCATGCACAGTTTCCGCCTTGCGCTCAGCTTCACTTCTTTGGAAGCAGAAAGTTTAATGGTCATATTGCCGAAGCCTAAATCACCTGCCTTATCGCGAGCAGTCACCACACCAAATGAATAGGGTACAGTATGGGTGTTTTCGTCTTCTCCAGGTCGGTAGTCCGCATACATCAGGTAACTGGTGAAGCCAGCTCCCAGCACTCCCCACTGGTCGCGAAAAGAAACCCCGCCACGTATCAGCCCGCTGAAATCCCCGGTGGATGCAGGGTTCATTAGCAGGGGTGCATTCTGAAATTGAGATAGGTGTACATCCTGTGCCAAGCTGCAGACTGCAAGAAGAAGCACAGTGCCAAACAGAAGAAAGGTTCGTTTCATTTTGTTTATCTCAATAATGTGATATTCCCTGTTTGTGTGGATGAAGTGCCCCCGGTTGAACCCAGGTTCAACTTGAAATAATAAACTCCGGCCTGTGCCTGCATTCCACGATACTTGCCGTCCCAGGCGCTAAACTGATTGTCAGATTCAAAAACCTTCTCGCCCCACCGATTGAAAATCTCGAGATGAAATTCAGTAAACGGCCCGCCATACACCCACAGTAAATCATTGGTGCCATCATAGTTGGGCGAAAAAATATTGGGGATAAACAAACTTCCGGAAGTATCCACCGGTGGTTTTTCAAGAACGATTACAAGCACTGTATCGGTATCATAACATCCGTTCGACATGGTCACAGTCACCACATACTGGGTGGTCAATGTGGGGTAGGCATCAGGATTGGGAAGAATGTTGCTATCCAAAGAATTAGGCGGCATCCACAGAAAACTGGCGCTGTTGGGGCCGGTGGGAGAACCACCAATAGTAACCTCTTCTCCTTCTATCACCTCCATATCAGGGCCGGCATCAGCCATGGCTTCAAACGCAATAACCACGTCCTGTGCAAGGGTTGAAATAACGCAACCATCACTTACTGTAAGCACCACCTCATAGCTGGTGTTGTCATCAAAAACTGTAGATGGGTTTTGTTCCGTGCTCGTTTCGCCATTTCCAAAATCCCATAGCCACGCGGTGATATCACCGGTACTTAAATCCGTGAAAGGAATGCTGTCATTCATACAATTGCCCGCCCAACCGAAGTCCGCCACTATGGGTTCTGAACTCGCACACAAAGTGTTGATGGAAGTGAATGCGTAATCGGCCTGCCCGGTAAAATCAGCAGCGCTGTAGCCTGTTCCTTCAGTAAATGGTGGAGTTTCCACCTGCCACGTTCCCACCTCTGTTCCGGTTAATGAAGTGACATCGTTTTCATTGCAACCACTATCGAAATCATCATCGGTGCGAATGAGCAGCGGTTCGAAATTGCAACAGGGACTGGTGTACTGGTTTCCAAAACCGGAATACACATATCCTCCTGCATCAGCTTTTCGCAGAAAGGGGTAATGCGAACCTCCCTGATTGAAAATCTTTGCTTCCACCAGTGCCCCGCCACTGGGCGAAATGCGCAACAAGCCGTGTTTGTTGGGAACAAATCCAACTGTGAATGACGAGTAAGAAGCGGTGGCCACCGCAATTGCATAGTTGCCATTTGGCTCTTCCAAAATTGCTGAGGCATTGTCAAAACTATTATCCGAAGGCGGGTATACTTTTATCCACAATGTGTCGCCAGTTAATGGATCAGCCTTCACAACAAAGGGGTCGCCATAGGAAGTGAAGTCGCTACCCAAGGTGGTTGTGCTCCCTGCCAGAACGTAATCGCCTTGCGTGTCCACCATCACAGTATACCCGAAATTGCCATGATTGTCGCGGCCATAAGCACGAAGCCATTGCTGGTTGCCATCCCCATCGGTTTTCAGCATAAAGGAATAGAAAGTTCCGTTGACAATGTATCGTCCTCCAATTACCAGGCTGCTGTCGGCCGGGTCTTCGGCCACGGAATAAGCATCGTCATAAGCGGTGGAATTCCCAAATGTTTTTGACCAGAGAACGGTTCCATCCGGTGCAATTTTCATCACCATGGCATCATCATAACCCGAGCCTTCATCAGATCCGAAGGCGCTTGTGCCACCCGCCACCGCATAGTTTCCATCGGCTGTTTCTATCAATGAGTTACCAATGTCGTTCCCCGTTCCTCCATATTCTTTTTGCCAGATAAGAGTACCATCCAGCATGGTGCGTACGAGCACCACATCCATTGTGTTGCTGAAGTAAGCGCCACTGTTATTGAGCATCACCAGCGTATTGTCTGTTGTTTCCATCACACGGATGTTCACATTATTGATGCTGCTGCTGGCTCCGTAGGTATGTGCCCACTCCAGGTTGCCGCAGTCATCAAGTTTGGCAAGAAGCATCTGTTGGCTGCTGGTGCCGGATAAGCCAGCCATAGCGTACCCGCCATCGCTGGTTTGAATGGCATCAAAAACCTGAACATTGCCTGTGGTGTCCACAAAAGATTTTTGGAAAGTGTCCTGGCTGTGCAGGTGGAGGCCACACAGGAAATATGCACTGAAAATGATTGGATTTAGTCGCATTTAAGTTATTAGGGCTTCAACGGAAAAGAAAAATAAAGGATTTGGAAAGCTCGATTTTATTTGTGCAAAATGAGCAGAACAAAACTGTGCAGTTAAGTTTGCCCGCACAATTTTATAACAAACCAATTTTCACAGCATGTTGAACCTTGTACTCTTCGGACCGCCCGGGGCGGGAAAAGGAACCCAGAGCGCCAAACTGGTGGAGCGTTTCAACCTTGTACACCTCAGCACGGGTGATATTTTCCGTTACAACATCCGCTCAGAAACCGAGTTGGGGAAACTTGCCCGCAACTACATGGAGCGCGGTGCCTTAGTTCCTGATGATGTTACCATCGGCATGTTGGGCGAGGAATTGAAGAAACACCCCAAAGCCCGCGGTTTCATCTTCGATGGTTTCCCCAGAACGGAAACACAGGCCGAGGCGCTGGACGAATTCATGAACAGGATTGGTCAGACTATTAGCTACATGATTGCCCTCGAAGTGGAAGAAGAGCAATCGAAGAAACGCCTTATCCATAGGGGTGATGTAAATGGCAGGCCCGATGACATGGACCCGGAAATAATCAAGAATCGCCTGATTGTTTACAAAAACGAGACAGCACCGGTGGCGGGTTATTACCGCAAACAGAAGAAGTACAAAGGCATTGATGGCATGGGTTCTATTGACGAGATTTTTGAACTTATATCGAAGGTGGTAGAGAAAGGTGAGGGAGTGACAATGGGCAATGAGCAACAGGCAATGGACAGCCCCGACAACTATCGGGGGCAAAAGGCAATAGCCACGCAAAGTGTGGAAAAGGCAACTGTGAAAAATAAATCAGTACCTAAACCATCAGCCAAAAAGGAAGCAGTGGCGAAGGCAATTGTAAAGAATAAAACTGTTGCGAAAAAACCATCTCCAAAAAAGAAAGTGGTGGCAAAGGCGGTGGTGAAGAAGAAATCCAGCGCGAAAAAACCATCACCAAAAAAGAAAGTGGTGGTGAAAGCGGTGAAGAAGAAATCCAGCGCGAAAAAACCATCACCAAAAAAGAAAGCGGTGGTAAAGGCTGTGGTGAAGAAGAAATCCAGCGCGAAAAAACCATCACCAAAAAAGAAAGCGGTGGTGAAGCCGGTGGTGAAGAAGAAACCCAGTGCGAAAAAACCATCACCCAAAAGGAAAGTGGTGGTGAAAGCTGTGGTGAAGAAGAAATCCAGCGCGAAAAAACCATCACCCAAAAAGAAAGCGGTGGTGAAGCCGGTGGTGAAGAAGAAATCCAGTGCGAAAAAACCATCACCCAAAAAACAAAAGGCCTCCCGCTAGGTATAGGGCGGCAACAGGCTACACCGATAGCTCTGTCTGACGAGTAGGATTGGGGCAAGAAACCATTAAGCTCATTTTTGTTTTTCTAAAAAAGGCTGGCGACATTACGCCAAAGGATTCCACCTTTGCCCCCGCACATTGCAACACGCAGTGGAATGACTCACCATATCACAGGCAAAGTTCAGTTGCACACACAATGTGCTGCGGAAAAATATTATCACGATACTTGAAATTTGAAACACTGAAACCTTGGCCGAATCCAATTTTGTTGACTACGTAAAAATCTGTTGCCGCACCGGAAAGGGTGGAGCCGGCTCGCGCCATTTCCGCAGGGAAAAATTTGCCCCTATGGGCGGTCCTGATGGTGGTGATGGCGGCCGGGGTGGCCACATTATCCTGCGCGGAAGCACCGATGTGTGGACGCTGCTTCACCTCAAATACCGGAAACATGTGATAGCCGAAGATGGCGAAGCCGGAACCGGAGCTAATAAAACCGGCAGCGAGGGCAAGGACGAAACTCTGCTTGTGCCATTGGGCACAGTAGCACGAGATGCCATAACCAGTGAAGTGCATTTCGAGATTACGCGAGAGGGCGAAGAGCGGATATTGGTGAGCGGTGGCCGTGGTGGCAAAGGCAACACCTACTTCAAAACCTCCACCAACCAGGCGCCCGACCATACCCAGCCGGGCGAACCAGGACAAGAAATATGGAAAATTCTTGAGCTTAAAATTCTTGCGGATGTGGGATTGGTGGGTTTTCCCAATGCTGGAAAATCAACCCTGCTTTCCGTGGTGAGTGCTGCCAAGCCGGAGATTGCCGATTATCCGTTTACTACTCTTGTTCCGAACCTCGGGATGGTGCGCTATCGTGGCGACCGCTCGTTTGTAATGGCGGATATTCCCGGTATAATAGAGGGAGCGGCAGAGGGCAAAGGCATTGGTCACCGTTTTCTGCGTCACATAGAAAGAAACTCTACGCTGCTTTTTATGATTGCCTGCGATGTCGCTGACATCAAAAAGGAATATGAAATTCTCTTGAACGAATTGCGCAAATACAATCCTGAACTGCTAGACAAGCAGCGTCTGCTGGCCATAACCAAATGCGATATGCTGGACGAGGTGATGATGGATCAGATGAAACCATTTTTGCCTGAAGGCGTTCCCTACCTTTTTATTTCATCCATCAGTGGAATGAATATAGACATGCTGAAAGACAAGATTTGGGGGTTGATAAATGATTGATTCCGCTCATCCACTCCGAAGTGCAGAGGGCTTCATCCCACTCAACACTTCCATCAACACTTCATAATAATTCTTCCGTACCATTTTCGATTTCAGCCAGCAGAAAAATGTGATGGCCTGGATGTCTTCGCTGTCGCCCGGCAGAATAATGTTGGCCTGCTCCACCCGCTGGGAGAAAATTTTGGTGTGGATAATTTCAGGCTCATTAATAAGGCTCCTGATAAATCCGGTAAAAATTTTTGCGCGCTGGTAGTACGGTTGTTTGAGAAAAGCTGAAAAGTATTTTTCCAGTTGGTGGATGCGTGTGAGGGCAATGTCGGTGTTGCCGAGTTCGTACTGCACTATGATTTCAATCAGGTTTTTTTTGAACCTCCACTCCTTGCCCATTTTCTTTTCCAGCCAATGGTCGCTGTGATCAAAGGCGTGAAGAATTTTATTGGCCAACTTGAATTTCCCGGAATTGAACAGGTATACACACCAATTGATTTGCATGTTGAACCGCGCGCCTGCATCCAGTTGCAGCCTCTTGTCGTTCAACGTTTGTTCAAGGAGCAATGCAGCCTCTGGATTTGCGCCACTGTAACTGAGAACGGCAGATTTCAACAGAATAAACTTTGGGAAATAGAATGCAAAATGCTGGCTCTTTTTTTTCGAAAGTATGTTTTCCATGAGCGAAAGAAATTGGATGGCTTCGTCAAACTTCCGGTTCCGGTATTTCGAATGAGCAATCATGTAATGGAAATCCAGCAGCAAACCGGTTTCGGTTTTCTCAAAGGCATTAGCTTTTTCCAGGTTGCGGAAGGTGCGCACCACATAAGGCTCGAAGCGGTGATAGTCCTTGGTGGAAATAACTGCGCTGCGCACCATGCTCACCACAGTGTGCATAAACCCAACGTTGTTTCGCGCTTCGCGCTCCAGTTTAAATTCCCTCAAGGCCACCCGTGTTATTTCCTGCGGATCCAGGGTGCTGCCGCTGTTTCGCGCTTCTGATAGGTGGAACCGGATGGTGCTGTGTGCAATCATCAATCGCTCGCGGGCCCCTGCACGCAGCTTGTTCGTTTCCCATTTGCGGATGCATTGCGCGAGGTTCAATTCCAGCATATCGGCATTGCGAATTTGTTCGTTGTAGACGTTGTCGAGCAAATCCCACTGCCCGGTTTTTTCCGCTATTTGTTCTGCTTTTTGAAGATGGTGCTGCGCAAGTTGTGGCGAATTTCTTTCCAGAAGAAAGCGCGACATGGACAAATAACTCATTACCGATGCCGATCGTGTGGTATCACCATCGAGGCGTTTTATCAGGATGAAATTCATGAGGTGTTTCATCAGCCGCTTGCGCAAACTGTGGTACGCATTCATGTTAAGGTCGCTATACAACCTGGATGCATTGTCGCGTCCTTTTTTGTTTTCAATATGAAGGAGTGTTTCCACAAGTTGCACATCTTTTCGTGTGCTCCCTCGTCCGGTGCGTACAAGATATGTGCTGAATTCCGCCTGCTCTTGTGGCTGCAAAGTGCGCAATGTCTCTTTCAGTGTGTCCATTTATTCGAGTACGTTATCTCTATTTCTTATGATGGCCAAATATCAGTAGGAGCAAAGCAAATGAGTGTGCGGAATGATTGCAATGGCGCATTTCATCAAGTACGGAATCATCCTCTTTTCTCATTCACGGATTTGCAACGCCCTCTACGTTTGGTCAACAATTCAAAAAAATGAAAAAGTTATGGTTGCGATTTATGGGGGCCTGCCTCCGGATGTTGGTGCGAATGATGGGTCGTATTATTTACCGCATCCGCATCCAGGGTGTGGAACACATTCCCCAACAGGGAGGAGCCCTTATTGTGGCTAACCACACATCGTATATGGATTTTGTGTTGCTGGTGTGTGGCTTACCCAGGCCTGTGCGTTTTATTATGAATGCCCACACCTTCCGCAAGCCGATGCTCAATGCCCTGCTGCGCGGCCTCCATTGTGTTCCTGTCGAAACCGGGATGGGTAAACAAGGGCACGAAGAGTTCAACCGTGTTGTAAAAGAACAATTGGATGAAGGGCATCTGGTAGCCATTTTTGCTGAAGGCACTGTGAGCCGCACAGGGCAACTGCTCGAGTTCCGGAAAGGGGTGGAGCATATTTCCCAAATGATAACAGCACCCATCATTGCTGTTCACTTTGATAATGTGCAGGGCAGCCCGTACACCTACAGGGCTGGTGGAAAGAAAATGGTGGTTCCATCGCTAAGATCGCTACGCAGGTTGGTTCGCATCAACATTGGCAAGCCGATGCATGGCGCTACCACGGCATTTCATCTGCGCCAAAAAATGAAGGAGCTGGAAGCGGAGAGTTTTGCCCAAAGAATTTCGCTCCGCGAAAAAATTTCAAGTCTCGTGTTGAAGAATATCTGCAACGCGCCCTCGGGCAGTTGGCGCATCAATAATGATAAGATGGAGTTCTCTGAACTGGGCAGTAAAATTTCTTCGCTACACCTTGTACTTAAAGAACATCTTGAAGGAGAAAAGGCGGTGGGTGTACTGTTGCCCAAATCGCTGGATTCACTCCTTATCCATCTCTACCTCCTGTTGAATGATAAGTGCATTGTAAACATCCATCCCGATATGGATAATGAAGATCGTTTGGCTGTTTTTCGCCAGTCGGGATTGCGGGCGCTTATCACTACCAGAAATCTTTCTTTCGCTCGCCTGGCACCCAATGCGCACACCATTATTTACATCGAAGATATTCTGCAATCGCTGGCCAGCGGAAAAAAACTCAGCCCTGTGTGCAGCGGTGCGCAGAGGTTCAGAAATGAAATGATGAGTTGGTTCAGATGGACTTCGCCCGTGCCCAATGCGGTAACCATCTTGTTTGAAAAAAAGAACGATACACTGGTTTCCGTGTCGCTTTCGCACGGCAATCTGATGGCGGTTATCACTGCTTTAAGGCAGGTCTATTTTTTCCGCAAAGGTTCAATGATGCTTGCGGACCTCGACCTGTTTCACTCCTACGGTTTTGTGCTGGAATTTTTGATGCCACTTATTTCCGATTTAAACCTTGAAACGCTGCCCGAGCAATGCGATGAAAAACATTTTATGGAGAAACTTCTTGAACATCAGCCCTCGCTGGTGCTCACCACGCCTACCCAGCTGAATGCGCTGGCCGAACTTTCGCAAGTGCGCAATCTCCCGTTTCTTACCAACATTTTTACAGCAGATATTGATCCGGAGCACGATGCTGTGGACGTGCTTGAACAGCGCGGACTGCCGGTGATGACCTGTGCAGGTCTCAATGCAACTACTTCGGTTATTGCTGTGAACCTTGCCAACGTGAAAGGAAAAGACCTCGCGGGAAAAGACCTGGAACAGGAGAACTATGAACGAGGCTCCATAGGCAAGCCTCTGCCAGGTGTGGCGCTGCGCATTGCCGATGAAAATGATTCAGGAAAAGAACTGGCCGCGGGAGCAGTGGGGAAAATTTTGGTAATGGGCGCTTCCATTGCATCGGTCAATGGCCGTGATGATGTTGAAGGAGAACATCCACAGGAAGCTGCGCGGTGGCTGGATACAGGTTGGCGCGGATATATGAATGCAAAGGGGTTTGTGTTTTTGGAGGAATGATTTGTACTGCACAAGTGTGGCAGATTCAAAGATGGTCATGCCAATAAGTTTGCAGCAATCAATAATGCCACCCATCAAACATTTTTCTGACCCTGATTTTTCGCTGGATGATATTCTCCTTGGCGCAGTCCTTCTTGTGGATAAACCTCTGGGATGGACCTCGTTCGATGTAGTGAATAAGCTGAAATATTTTGCCCGGCACGAGCTGCAATTGCCGAAATTAAAAATAGGCCATGCCGGCACACTCGATCCCCTTGCCACCGGCCTGCTGGTGGTGTGCACCGGCAAAGCCACCAAGAGCATTGGGCAATTTCAGGGCGGTGAAAAAGAATACACCGGCACCATTTATCTAGGCCAAACCACCCCCAGTTTCGACTTGGAAACCGCACCACAGGGAAACTTCGCCACCGGGCACATTACCTTGGAGATGCTTCAGGAAATAAGTCAGGTGTTTCTTGGCGAACACTGGCAACGTCCGCCCATTTATAGCGCAAAACAAGTGAATGGCAAACGCGCATACCTGGCGGCCCGGGCAGGAGAAGAAATGGAGATGCGCCCCGTCCAGGTTACCATAAATGAATTTACCATTGTCCGATTCCAAGTGCCACATGTGGATTTCCGCATTCGCTGCTCCAAAGGAACTTACATCCGCTCCATAGCGAACGACCTTGGGCAAAAACTGGGAAGCGGCAGTTACCTCAGTGCTTTAAGGCGAACAAAGAGCGCCCCTTTCGGGGTAGATGATGCAAACTTGCCGGAGGATATAATGAAGAGGCTGAAAGAAATTTCTATCGCAAGACCCTTATCAAACGCTTACCCTAGTTGATATCCAGAACTTTCTCTTTACAAAGGCATAACGAAAGTTTACATTCGCGCCCGCTCAAAAAGTAAATAAATCCCCCATCCCGAGGGCGCTCGGCATAATAAAACACCCATGATATCACAATTGAAACTCGGCCAGTTCAGGTACAAGCTACCTCCCGAACTTATTGCACAATACCCCGCCAAATACCGCGATGAATCGCGCATGATGGTTATCCATCGCAAATCCGGTAAGGTGGAGCACAAAATGTTCAAGGACATTGCCCGCTATTTTGATGAAGGCGATATAATGATTGCCAATGACACTCGCGTATTTCCGGCCCGACTCTACGCCAACAAGGAAAGAACAGGCTCCATGATAGAAGTGTTTATGCTGCGCGAACTCAATGCGGAAACACTGCTATGGGACACCGTGGTAGATCCTGCCCGCAAAATCAGGATAGGCAACAAACTTTATTTCGGTGAAACAGGTGATGAACTCATTGCTGAAGTAATAGACAACACTACCTCCCGCGGCCGTACCCTGCGTTTTCTTTATGATGGCACCCACGAGGAGTTCAAGAAAATTGTGTATCAGCTTGGAGAAACACCACTCCCCAAATACATAAAGCGCAAAGTGGAACCGGAAGACGAATTTCGTTACCAAACCATTTTTGCCAAACACGAAGGAGCAGTGGCCGCGCCCACTGCCGGGCTGCACTTCAGCCGCGAAATGATAAAAAGGCTTGAACTGCGCGGAGTGGTGTTTGGCGAACTTACCCAGCACATAGGCCTGGGCACATACCGCACTGTGGAAGTGGAAGACCTTACCAAACACAAAATGGACAGCGAACAGGTAATCATCTCTGCCGCCACTGCGGACCTGGTGAACGAAGCCAGAACCTACGGCCGCAGGATATGTGCTATAGGGACAACAGTCCTTCGCGCCATGGAATCCAGCATGAGCACCGGCAAAATGCTGAAACCCATTGACGGTTGGACGAGCAAATTCATTTATCCGCCTTACGAATTCAGCATTGCCGATTCGCTGCTCACCAATTTCCACAACCCGGAAAGCGTATTGTTGATGATGACCGCTGCCTTTGGTGGACATGAGCTGATAATGGAGGCCTATCAAATCGCCATCAAAGAGAAATACCGTTTCTGGGCCTATGGCGATGCCATGCTCATCATCTGATAGCTTAAGTCAAATTACGTTTGGTAGAAAATTTGAAAAACCTTCCCTGCGGAAAGGGTTTTTTGTTTTTGCAGAAAAGCTGCACTTTCGCGGCATGATGCGCAGCTTACTGATTGCTATTATACTCTTGGTTTTTTCGCCCACGCTATCAGCCCAAAAAACTCCCGATCGCTTTCGGGATCGCGTAAAGCCCGATAGCAAAGTAGGAAAAATATTTTTCGCCCAGGTGGATGAAAATTCCTTCGTGTGGAAAGGCGATCTCAAAGAGGATGCGGATTCTACAGCTACTGAAAATCCCCGGCTCGTTGCCATCGTGCTTAACGTAACCCTTGGTGTATTTGGAATGCACCGCATCTACCTGGGCACCGATGTTAAAGTACCTGTTTTCTACACGCTAACCCTTGGCGGAGGAATGGCTTTGTGGGTAATTGACCTGGGCTTCCTCCTATTTTCAAAAGACATTTCCCGCTTTCAAAACAATCCTGGAATTTTTATGTGGGCCGGAAACGAAAGTCGCAAAAAAGAAAAAGGCTGAACAGTTATCCCGTCCAGCCTTTAGAATCGAATCAATTTCCTTTTTATTGAACCACTCGCTTGATACTGCAACCCACAGGTTTGGTATCATTCGGGTTCACAGGTTTGCCACTTGCTAAATTGCCCATAGCATCTTTCAGATAGGTGGCCTTTACAGCATTGGGATTGTCCACGTTGTCATCAATAGCACCACGGTAAACCAGTTTCATGTCTTTATCGAACAGGAAAACGTGCGGGGTGGTTCTTGCTCCAAATGCATTAGCCAGGTCCGAGTTTTTGTCCAGCACATAATTCATTTGGCTGAAACCATGTTCTGTTGCGCGCATTCTCATGTCCTCCAGGTTGTCCCCCTTTTCGCGCTTCGCTTCGTTGGAATTTACCAGCACCATGCCCATGTTTTTTCCTGCTGCCATGCGGTTCAATTCCATGTAGCGGCCTTCCCAGCCAGTAGTACCCTCGGCATCACCCACCACAAACGGACACGTGTTGCAAGAAAAAACCACAAGCAATCCGTTTTGCTGCCGGGCATCGTTCAGCGACAACTCCGCGCCCTTAGTGGATTGCATTTTCACATCCGCTTTTGGAGCTGCTGCACCTATAGCAAGAGTTTCAATTGCCGTTTGAGATTGTGCGGTGAATGCTGCAAGCACCACCAGCAGTGCCAGGGCACCCGCAAATAATGTTTTTCTTTTCATCATAATTTAAATTTGTTTGACTTGAATTTTGTTGGACGGCAAAAGTGAAGCATTACTTCCAGTACTGGAAAGTCAATAGGGAGTTTTAACGCTAAAACTTGATGTGGGTCAGCCCAACAGTTTTAGACCGCTTTCATATTTCATACTTCGGTTTCGTTGTAAATAAATTGGATGAAATTTCATCAATGCATCTTACTCCACCGGCAGTATCCTTCTTTCATTACAGCCATTTGCATCCATCAACCAGATTTCAGTAGTTACATCTAGAGTCCACGAGTTTACCTGGGTCCAGGTTTCCCGCTCAGCCAAAATACTTTGTTGGGATGAACAACTAAGAGCATTATACCAGCAAGCTTCACAACTGTCCTTTAGCTGGATCACTTCCTTGCTGTTCAAATTGTACACATACAATCCTTTGTGATATAAAGAGTAATAGAAGTTATGGCTGTTGCGATCAATGGCAATTCCAACAATCTGCCCTTCTTCATTAGGCCATTGAAGCAATGTGTTTTTTTGATTAGTGTGGATGTCTAACATTCCGACATATCCACCCGATGCAGTAATTATTTTATCATTGGTAAACCAGCAGTTCTCCCAAATTGTGGTAAGCGTGTCAATAGCCTGCAAATTTTCATCCGACAGAATTATGCAGCTATTACCCCATCCATCATTGTGTTTTCGCACAATGCGCTCTCCATCAGGATCCCAACTTGGCACTTGATCAGACCCTGTCTGCGTCAATTGAGTAAGGCTGTCCCCATTCGCCTTCACTTTGTAGAGCTGGTGACTCAAGGTGGTAAAAAGTATCCAGTCCTTTTTACTCCATAACGGCTGGTTGATGATGTGCAAGCCTTCAACAAGAACAGTAGTTTCTTTCGTTGACATATCGAATGTCTGAAGACTTACAGCGATACCATCTTCGAAACCTTTCCTTAGGTAAACAAACTGGGATGCATTGCTCGGATTGAAACAAGGTGCTTTATAATGCCAGTTCCCCTGCATATCCCAGTTCCACCCTATCATAGGCTGTTGGCCAAGGGTATCATATACACATTCCGCAATCCGGGTGCAGTAAAATTGTTCACCGGAAACCGCCTCCTGTGCCTTCTTGCACGAAGGCAACAGGAGTGCAGAAAACAAACTGAGGGCAAAAAACTTTTTCATTGTTTGATGAATTTACTCCACCGGCAGTATCCTCCTCTCATTACAACCATTGGAATCCATTAGCCAGATTTCGTGTTTTTCAAGTATATCAACAACACCAGCCCGTGCGCTAACCTTTTCAACAAGCACTTCTCCCAAAGCAGAAACGGATACATCATTATAGTAACGGCTTGCACAAGACTCCTTAATGCGCGTTTGCGAAAAGTCGGTTGTGTTGACCACAACAATTCCATTGTGCCACAAAGTGCAAACAATGTTTTCGTTGTCAGGAAACCACTGCGCATCTATTAAGTGACTTTCGCCACCATCACCCGTGAAGGTTGCTTCTCCAAGTAATTCATCTATCCTCATACTATATACTTTTATTCTACTATGTCCTTCATTACAAATATTGTATTCCGAATTCCAGTTCATTTCACCATAAGCCCTTATAGTATCAACAATAGAATGGGTTTCAATACTCCACAACAAACCACACTGAACAGTCGGTTCAGTTGTTCTTTTGTAGAACAGACATTCACCATCGGGCGACCATTCGGGATAACGGTCCAAATTTTCATTGGTGATCTGCGTAAGGCTATCACCGTTACTTTTTACAATCCAGACATTCCAATCCGGAGTCCAAAATGCAATCCATCCCTTTACGCTCCATTTGGGTTGTGAGGTTAGGTTAAAGCCTGTTACGATAGTGTTGAATTCCCCATCATTCATATTGTACACCATCATTTCATCCAAAAAACTTCCCGGTTGGATGAAAACAAATTCTTCAGAGTTCATTGGATTGAAACATGGGCGCATGTAGTGAGTTCCAGTATCCAGTGCCGAACCGCCAATAGGAGAATTAGGAACCACTAAAGTGCGGCAGGTGTCTGCTATGAGGGTGCAATCCCTTGCACCCTCATCAGCAATCAGATTTTCATGCTGGCAGCCATCAAGAAGCAATACAGGAATAGAGACAGACAGAAGCCACTTCATAGTTTGATGAACTTTACAGTTCCGGTAGTATCCTCCTCTCATTACACCCATTCGCATCCATGAGCCAGATTTCAGACTTGGTTACCAGTTGCACCTGATTTTGAACTTTCGATTGAACCTTCTGGAAAAGGATTTGGGTGCCATCATCTGAACATGAAAGAGCCTGGTACCAATTGGACGTCCAACTGTCTTTTATCTGAATCACTGTTTTGTTCAAATAATCGTATTGATACAATCCGTTGAGATATTTGGAAAAATAAATGAGCTGCCTAGGGTTATTCCATTGCACATCCTGTACTTGACAACCAGGGCCTTCCTCCCATTCAAGAAGAGTAACATATCCCGGATTGGCATCGGAATATTGCCGAATGTCATTGAACCCGGCAATAGCGTAAACATTGTTTTTGCCCCATGATGCTGTACCCATGTTAGGTATGGTGTCCTGAATTAGTCCATCAAAATCTGCAATAAACCCGTGAAACGTTCCCGGGATTTGATAACGGTAGTAAAAGCTATTACCGTCATAACTTGGCTCCACATACCCACAACCACCCGTAAAGGATAATTGAGTCAATTCGCTGCCATCCGGTTTTATTTTCCACACATTGGTTCCATTGATGAAAACTATCCACCCGTTCCTGCTCCATTTCGGTTCATGCCCAAATAGGCCGGAACTAATGAGCGTAGTGGTTTCACCAGTTTCCATATCATAAACTTCCAGCTTTTCGCAGGTGCTTGTTGGTGGATCGCAGGCTTCATCACCACCAACACTTTGTTGTTATTCAGGTTGGTGTAGTACCCCGTCAGGTATGCATTCTTGTCCTCATCAAGATCAAGCGCATTGGCCATATCATCTTCCCCATACCCATCAAAGTTCACGTTGTAATCAATGTTCAAATCAGCATCAAGGCGCATCACTTTCATATCATAGCCATCGCTCACCGTACTCACCCTGCCACATATATATATGTTGCATGCCCTTAACATCCCTGCAATCACAACAGGCATCCTGCATCCGTCCATCAATAGACCTCTTTCATAATTCACATTTCAAAGAAATAAAGTGCACTCAATCCTCGAGGCTTTGCGTCCCGATAACTATTTGGGACAATGTGAGAATTATTCAAAACCAAAAAGGCCGCCCCGCTGGGCGACCTTTCGGTAATAAATGAAAACAATTAAACTATCTAATATCTCTACATGAGAACTTACAGAGGCGTTTAACGGGAGACAGGGAGCAAAGGGTTACAAGTTTTTTGAAAATCTCAAACAAGGCTAACATGGAGTCTTCACTTGAAACGATTTTACAAGAGGAGGGAGCGCGTTCCGATTGAAACTTCGCGTTTGAATTAATACCACTCAGACATCAACAATAAAAGGGCCTCCGGTAGTTTCGGGATCACCAACATCATAAGTGTAAACCAGAAAACCAGCACAAGGTCGCTCAGAGATTTCTTGAAGAAACTGCACATACTCACGCACCTGTTCCTTGTGTTTTTCATGCGGTTCACCGGTTTTGAAATCAATTACCTCAACGTGGTTATCGAATAAAACAATGCGGTCGGGGCGAAGAGTTCTTCCATCCGCTGTTATCAATTCCGCTTCTGTTTTTAAATTCAAGCCCGGTTGAAACCAATGTGAGATTTTCTGGTGATGCACTATGGAATGAAGTATTGATTTCATTTGCCCGACTTCTTCTTCGTTTAATCTATGTTGGGCGAAAGAAATTGTGCTCAACACCACTTCCAGGTGGTTCACTGATTTCACATGGGCAATCAGTTCATGAAGCACAATACCAAAGTGGCGATGAGCAATCAAAACTTCATTATTGGTTTGCAAGGCAGAATAGCGCACTTTCAATACGCGGTTTGAAAATGATGGCCTGATAAATTCGGTGGTTCTGTCGTTTGATGAAACTGCATTATTCTTCTCGCGGCTCCCCATTTGCCAGCTTTCATTTTGCGGGTTGTAATCATCGAATATCTGGTCCATCGCGGCATCCAGTTCATTCACCTGTTCGGGCTTTGTTTTTTCATGAATAATGTATAATCTTTTTTCCGGCCTTGTGGTAGCTACGTACATCAGGTTGAGATCATCTAATTCCCTCCTGTGGTTTTCAGCTTCAAATTCAGAGGGTGAAAGACTGGTGTCCTCTTTTGGTGTGTAACTCACGTAACCAAATTTCAATTCATCGTCCACTGATGCAGCCTCCACCCACATCATAGTCCCCGGGTCTTTGGAAATGAACATAGGATAGATGACCACAGGGAACTGTAGTCCTTTCGATTTGTGAATGGTCATGACTTTTACCGCTAGGGGGTCACTTGCGGCCACTGCAAACAACCGGTAGCTGCTCTCATTCCACCACACGAGAAACTGCGCGAGCGATTTGCGATGAAGTGTACTTTGATCATGAATGTGCTGAAGGAAAAATTCCACATAGCTATCCACTTCCAGATGCAGGCATGAAATAATTTTCGAAACAACATCATAAACGGAACGATTGTCATAGAGCAAATTTTTAGACTCAGGAAAATGTTCATCAAGAAACGAATGCAGATCAAAATGGAAATGTTTTTTTATTCCCGAGGCATAGTTCTTCAAACTCTCACCCACATGAATCCTGGCTGGAAAAACTTGCGCAAGTGATTGTGCCAGCAAAACCTTTGAGGCCTCATCGTCAGGATTATTAATGATGCGCAGAAAGTTGAGCAGCGCATTCACAGCATGGGAATTTCGAAGCAGAAAACCTTCTTCTGTTTCTACCCGAAGACCTTGTTCCACCAGAAACTGAGCAAGCGCTGTGCTTTGTTGTTTCCTTCTTACCAGTATCGCAACGTCACCGGGAACAAAGCCATCCGCTATGCTATCATTAATCCTGTCCAGAATATGACGATGGGTGTGAGGCAACCGGTCTTCAATGCGCGTCCCGATGCTTTTATCAATTCGCACCAGCCCTTGCCATTCTTTTTGTGGAACCTGGAAGCAGTCATCGTACACGGCATAAAATGTTCGCAAGCCGTCCTTCAAAGTTGAATAAATAGTGTTGTTGAACTCTACAATGGCCGTTGCGCTGCGATAGTTTTCTTTCAACACTTCCTGTCGGAACGATGCACGAAGCAAGGGTTGAAGTGAAGCCCGCGCTTCATCTGCTCTTATTTCAGGAAGGTTAATAAATTGCTCCACACTTCCATTGCGCCAGCGGTAAATGGCTTGCTTGGCATCACCTACCAGCAAATTGAATTTTCCTTTTGACAAGCTGTTTTCGATGAGTGGAAGAAAATTGGCCCACTGCAATTCGCTCGTGTCTTGAAACTCATCAAAGAGGATATGGTTGTAGCGCTCGCCTAGTCGTTCGTAGATAAAAGGTGCGGGATTGTCCACAACGATTTCTGAAACCAGTTTCTGGAAATCGGAAATGAGAAGTAGATTTTCTTCCTCGCGAAGTTGTTGTGCGATACTCTGCAATTCATTGAGCAACCCAACTGAGTACAATCCCCGAAGAATAAGTTTTCTCAACTCGTATTTCCTGCGTTCATCACTTTGCAGCAGTGAAGCAACTTCATCTATTTGTTTTGCCAGTTCAGGAAAAACCGCATCCAGCTTTCGCCTTGATTCAAGTGATGAAGATTTTTTTGCGAACGAACCTTCGCTCAACTGGTTGCTGATGGTAAGGCCGGGAGGCTCCCATTTTCCATCCAGGATTTTCCTGAAAAAGTTGGGGACGTTGCCACGATTGAAATCTTCGTTGGTGAGTCCTGCGCTATCAATTATCCGCAGGGCATCATTGCAACGGTCTTCCAGTTTTTTTTCAAAGATGGAATTGAACGAATAGAATTTTTTCCGAATGCGGCTGAAATCATCCAGCGAAAGTTTTTCGTTTTCTTTCAATGGCTCTCGCGATGATTCCTGCATAAGACTTTTAGCAAAACCCGCCAGTTGGCCGCGAATGTTCCATGAAGTTTCTTCCTCGAAATGGCCGAGCACCATGCGCTCCAGATAAACTGATAGTTGAGGTTCGCTTCCCACAAGCTCGAGACAACGATCTACTACTTCCTCCACAAAATCTCCAGCATTTATTTCCACTGCGAAATCGGGATTGAGGCGAAGGTCGCGCGCAAAGGATCGAATTAATCTGTGAGTGAAGGAATCAATGGTGCATACTCCGAGCAAGGAATAATTGTGGAGTATGTGGGCAAAAGCCAAGGCCGCACGCTCTTGCAGTTCATCTTCCGAAATTTTAAGATCAACAACAAGCGAAGAAAAAAGACTCCTGTCAAAATCGGGATGGGAAACACCACCTGCAAAACCGCTAAGGCGTTTCAACACCCGCTCTTTCATCTCGGTAGCGGCAGCATTTGTAAAAGTGATGGCGAGAATGTGACGGTAGTAATCGGTCTTCTTAGAACCCAGTGCAAGCCGCAAGTACTCCCGCACAAGAGCATAAGTTTTCCCACTTCCCGCAGAAGCTTTGAGGACTTTTAGTGTTGGTTCGGTATTCATGTCTCACAAAAAGTCGCGTAGGCGCTAATAAATACTAAGAGAAAAACACACTGATGGTGCGGCAATAAGCAGAGATAAATCCTTAGCTTCTTTGTCCTGAAATTTCGGAATGAGATTACTCATGGTAATTCATCACCTTGTGTCCGCCATCTATCAGGTAGCGGTCGCGGGTGAAAAGTTCGAGATCTGTCTTCACCATTTCCTCCACCAATTGTTCGAAAGTATGTAGGGGTTGCCATCCCAATTCATTTTTTGCCTTAGTGGAATCACCAATGAGCATGTCCACTTCAGTCGGGCGGAAATACTTGGTATCTATTTCAATAAGTGTCTTACCAGATTTTGAATCCACACCTTTTTCATCAGCACCGCTACCCTTCCATTCAAGTTTAATTCCAGCATGACCAAAAGCAAGTTCGCAGAATTTCCTGACACTGTTTGTTACACCTGTGGCAAGCACATAATCATCGGCTACATCAACCTGCATCATGCGATACATACCCTCTACATAATCCTTGGCATGACCCCAGTCGCGCTGTGCATCGAGATTGCCGAGATAAAGTTTTTCCTGCAAGCCAACTGAAATTTTTGCAGCAGCCCGTGTGATTTTTCTCGATACAAAAGTTTCACCGCGCATCGGGCTTTCGTGGTTAAACAAAATTCCGTTGCAGGCGAATATGCCATAAGCTTCACGATAGTTTTTGGTAATCCAGAAGGCATAAAGTTTTGCAACACCATAAGGACTGCGCGGATAGAATGGAGTTGTTTCCGTTTGCGGAGATTCCTGCACCAGTCCGTACAACTCACTGGTAGAGGCTTGATAGAATTTTGTTTTCATCTCAAGTTTCAGGATGCGTATTGCTTCAAGCAGGCGGAGCGTTCCTACAGCATCGGCATTGGCAGTGTACTCCGGTGTCTCGAACGAAACGTGCACATGGCTTTGCGCTGCAAGGTTGTAAATCTCGTCAGGCATTGTTTCCTGAACGAGGCGAATCAGGTTGGTAGAGTCGGTGAGGTCTCCGTAATGCAAGTACATCTTGACATCCTTTTCATGACGATCACTGTAGAGATGATCAATACGGTCGGTGTTGAAGAGTGAACTTCTGCGTTTCACTCCATGTACTTCATAACCTTTGTTCAAAAGGAGTTCCGCGAGGTATGCACCATCTTGTCCTGTTATGCCAGTTATAAGGGCTCGTTTCTTCATGTAGTTTTTCTTTTTCTCGCAGAGAGCTTCTGTTACTCCTTTTGAGGTGAGCGAAAATAAAGTCTTAGAGATTATTGGCTGTAGGATGATGACAATAGATGCATCCAGTCTTAATTCAGGTGGACCAACGTGCTGCGTGGCTCCTTTTATCTTCGCCCCCTCTAAAAAAAATGACCGAAGGAGAAATCAAATACAAGAGTTCTGTAAAGCAAGAACGTTATGACCGCGCATACTTAAAGATGGCTATTGAATGGGCTAAACTTTCTCATTGCAAAAGAAAAAAAGTGGGGGCATTGGTGGTGAAGGACGGAATGATTATCAGCGATGGTTACAATGGCACACCCAGCGGCTTCCCGAATGAGTGTGAAGATGAAAGCGGAGAAACCCAGTGGTACGTGCTCCATGCGGAAGCCAATGCAATAATGAAAGTGGCGCGCTCCACCAACAATGCAAATTTCTCTACACTTTACATTACTCTTTCACCTTGCAAGGAATGTTGCAAATTGATTTTGCAGGCGGGCATCAGGCGACTAGTGTACATGGTGCAATACAAGGACACCACCGGACTAGCGTTTCTTGAAGAAGCAAGTGTGGAAGTAGTACATCTTGAAGAGCCTTAAAAGGGCGTTTACAATTCAAACCTCATCAAGGGTTGGCATCGCGATAGTTATCGGGATTGCTTTCTCCCGGCAGGCAGTTTATACACCCACCTGTACTTCACCTTTTGGAGCATCACAAACATTACCGGAACCATAATAAGTGTAAGGAAGAACGAGAAGATGACACCGTAAATAATGGCCCACGACATGGGTCCCCAGAACGCCATGTTATCGCCACCCAGATAAAAGTTGGCATCGTAGGTAGAGAACCAATTCACGAAGTCAATGTTTAATCCAAGAACCAACGGAACAAGTCCCAGAATGGTGGTGATGGCAGTAAGCATAACAGGGCGCAGTCGTTTAGCACCGGCATCAATTACAATGCTTTTTAATTCTTCCCACGGCAATTGCCCCTCGCGGCCAAGGTTCAATTCCTGTTTCTTTCGATCAATAAGCATCACGGTATAATCAATCAACACTATTGAATTATTGACCACCACACCAGCCAGGGAAATAATGCCGAGCATGGTCATAATAATGACAAAGTCTTGCCGGAAAATAACCAGGCCAAGCAGCACCCCGATAAACGAAAAGAAAACGGAGAACATTAGAATTACTGGTGTGCTTATGGAGTTGAACTCGGCCACCAAAATGAGGAACACACCGAGCAATGCAATGAGCAATGCTTTGAGGAGGAACGACATTTCTTTGGCCTGTTCTTCCTGCTGCCCCACAAAACCCCAGGTAGTGCCCTGGGGTGTTTCGAAATTGCTCATGGCATTCTTGATATTCTCCACCACTTCATTGGCATTGTATCCGTCCAGCACATTGGAGGTAATGTTTACCACCCTATCAAGGTTTTTGCGTTTTACTGAATTAAAAGTGTAATCTTCCTTGTAGGATGCCACCGCAGAAATAGGAACCTGCACTATTTTTCCTGAAGCCATGTCGCGATAAGTAATGCGCTGGTTAAGGATACTTTCAGGGCTGTCCTTAGTCTGGTCGCCAAAACGGAGGTTTATTTCGTAATCGTCTTCACCTTGTTTGAAGGTGGAAATTTCCGAACCGTAAATGGATGTGCGCACGGCATTCCCAATTTGTGCAACACTCAATCCATACCTCCGCGCACGTTCGTGGTCTACCACTATAGGCAGCTCAGGTTTCTCTCTGTTCACATCCACTTTCAACTCCTCGATGCCCGCTATGTACTTTGCTTCCAGGACATTTTTTAAACCTGCTGCTGCCACCAGAAGTGAGTCGTAATCATCGCCCCGCAATTCTATACTGATGGGCGCACCAGTAGGCGGTCCCATTTCCGATGGGCTTACCACAATGGATGCATCGGGATAATCGCGAAGGCGTGTGCGCAGATTGCTCATCACATTAGTAGTGCTGCTGTCACGCCTCCATCTGCTTTCCACAAAGGCAATGGTGATACGCGCCTTGTGGGGTGTGTTTTCGAATGATGGGCCTTGCGATGGGTCGCTGGTTCCGTTGCCTACATTGGATATTACGGAGGTCACCAAAAAGTTTTTGTTCTTCTCTTTTATTGAAGGGTCATCGTATTGCTTCAACTCGGAGAGAATAATTTCTTCCACCTCCTTAGCAACACGGTTGGTGGTTTCAATATCGGTTCCTATGGGTTTGTCGAGAAACACATTCACGTATTGAGGGTCGCCTACCGGGAAGAATAAAGTTTTGGGAGGGAAGATTCCCATAAAAACAAACGAGAGAATCAGCAAGCCAACTGTCCCCAGGAAGAACCATCTTTTTCTTCCATCCACAATTGCATAAGCCAAAACCCTATGATAAAAATTATCGAGACGATGAAGAGGACCACGTTGGAATTTTTTTGCAAGAGGGTTTAACAGGTATTTATTCGTCAACATGATAATGCCAAGCAGCAAGAGAATGTTTCCGAGGAATGTTACACCTCCAAAAGCAAACAATAATCCGAGGCCGATGAGAATGAATGAAGTGATGCGGAGCCTCCGCGGATTTTTTTCTATGTCGTCCACGCGCATGTATTGCAAACACAAAACGGGATTGATAACCAGCGACACAACTAGTGAGGCACCAAGCACTACAATAACAGTCATGGGGAGATATTGCATAAACTCACCCATCATGCCGGGCCAAACCGCAAGCGGTATGTAAGCCACCACATTGGTAACGGTGGAAGCCATGACAGGCCAAGCCACTTCGCCAACACCAATTTTTGCAGCGTCCCATTTACTCTTTCCCTCCTGCATGAGACGAAAGGTGTTTTCAACCACCACAATGCTGTTATCCACGAACATGCCCAGTGCAAGCACCAGCGAGAAGAGCACCATCAGGTTAAGCGTTACACCCATAGCACTGAGTATGCTAAACGAAAGCAGCATGGTGAGCGGAATCGCCACACCCACAAACAATGCGTTGCGCAATCCGAGCCAAAAAAGCATGACCAGCACCACGAGTACCACACCGAAGAAAATGTTGTTTTCCAAATCGCTCACCTGCACACGAGTGAATGCACTCTGGTCGTTGGTCACGGTGATGGTGAGATTTTCCGGCAACTCATTTACCTGCATTCGGGCTATCAAGCTGTTGATGCTGTCACTGGCAATGATTACGTTTTCGCCTGCCCGTTTTATCACATCAAGGCTTACAACAGGTTGGGAGAATTCCCGTGCGTAAGATTCCTTTTCTTTTTCTGCAAAAACAACTTTTGCCACATCGCGCAGATAAACAATGTTTTGCGCTTCATCTTTTATGATGAGATTTTCGAGGTCCTCCACACTGGTAATGTCGCCCACCACTTTTACAGAGCGGTTGAAATCGCCAATGCGCACATCACCACCACTTATGGTCAGGTTTTGTTTGGCAATGGCGCCCGACACATCATCGAACGAAAGTTCCCTGGCCTCAAGCGCCATGTTGTCCAGCTCCACGCGCATTTCCTTTTCGCCCAAGCCTTTTATATCCACCTTATTAATCTGAGGCAATTCCTCTATTTCATCTTTTAATTCTTCCGCATAGTCCTTCAAATCCTCCAACGAATAATCACCGCTGAGATTGATGTTCATGATGGGAATTTGTTCTGAAAAATTGGTTTCGAAAACATCAGGCTCTGACGGTATGTCTTTTGGGAAATCCGGGTCGGCCATAGCGGCATCCACTTTCTCTTTCACTTTGCGCAACGCCTCCGTGGGTGAAATATCAAAATCAAATTCCACCTGCACACTCGAATATCCCTGCACAGATGTGCTGGTGAGTTTATCAACTCCTGTAATGGTGTTTATCTCTTTTTCAAGCGGCCGGGTTATGAGTTTTTCAATATCTTCAGGGGAGTTACCGGGATAAGGAGTGCCCACATAAATGGTAGGGATAATAATTTCCGGAAAGCTCTCTTTGGGTACCGTGAGGTACGTCCACACACCCCACACCAGAATGATAGCCGTGAGCACGAAGACCACTTTTTTGTTGTTGAGTGCCCAGTTGCTTAAGCCGAATTGGCGGTAGGAAACTTCAGTGTGGGATGGATTGGTTTCGGTTGACATATCATTTTTTTAATTGACAATGGACATCCCGATATCTATCGGGAGACATTGGATCATTATCTCTGACTGCGTTATTTCATTCGAACAAAATTCTGAATTGAAAATGCAAAATTTTTCAATTGCCTTCCGATAACTATCGGGATGTCAATTGTCCATTCTCAATTCGCACTTCCTGCCCATCCACAAGTTTCCTTGCTCCCTTGTCAATGATGCGTTCAGTGCCAGCAAGGCCGCCAAGAATTTCCTGCTGGCCGTTATAGTTTCTACCGGTAGTGAGTATGGTTTTTTTCGCAAAGTATTTTCCCTCTTTCTCATCAAGCAGAAACACAAAGCTGCGGTCTTCAGCATCGTGCATAATGAGCGATGAAAGGAGAACAACTGCGCTGTCCGCATGGTAATCGTTGATGCGCACGGCACCCACAAGATTGGGTTTCATCATCAGGTTATTCACGGGCAGATTCACAGTGATTTCAAACGTTCGGTTTTCGCTCTTAATAAAATTACCCACACGCGCAATGGTGGAATTGATTGTGTCCATATTTGGAATAATAACCTGCACTGCCGCACCTTGTTTCGCCACGGCCAGGTAATTTTCGCTCACGCCCGCCTTCATGTAGGTGTCATCGAGATTTACGATGCGCATCAGTGGTGTCATCCCGTTGGCGAGTTCACCTTCCTTTAAGTCTATAGATTCAACTGTGCCCGCAAAAGGGGCAGTCACCGAGTATTTGCCAAGTTGTTCTTTTATAGTGGCCAGCTGGTTTTGCGCATTCTCTTTTCTGTTCTTCGCATCGAGATATTGCACTTCGCTTCCCACTTTTTGTTTCCACAGATTTTCTTGTTTTTCGAACAAGTCTGTGGCAAGCGATAAATTGATTTCGGCTTGGTTCACTTGCTCGCTTGCCACTGCATTATCCAACTGTGCCAGTTTTTGTCCAGCAGAAACGCGGTCGCCCTCTTTCACATAAATCTTTTTAATAAGGCCAGGCATTTCGGGCAAAACCTGAGCGTTGCGGTCGCTGTTCACACTGCCTTGTACCATAAAGTAAGAATCGAAATCCTTCTTGCCGATTTGCACGGTAGTGACCATAGTGGGTTTAAATGCAGTGTCTTTCTGCGCAATCAATTTTTCGATTTCCGCAATGGCTTTGCCCAACGAATCATAGCGAGCCTTAAGCGAATCGCGTTTATGTTCGAGTTGAACGAGGCTTACGTCCGCAACAGAATTTCCTCCGCAGGATGCCATTATCAAAACGGTGAGTGCAAGGATTGGAAAATAGATTTTCATTTAAAATGATTTGAGATGTTAGAAGATAGATTTTACGATTCCACTTTGTTTTTTTTGCCTATTGCTTTTTGCTTTCTCCCGACTGGTTCCTGCCGCCATTTATTACCCCATTACCCCACAGCTTTCATCATCCGCGTTTTTGCATTCAGCAGTTTCAACATGCTATCAATGAAACTGCCTTGAGCTGCGAGTACCTGTGATTGATGCTGGCTCACTTCAAAACTGGAATTCAGTCCTTCCTTGAATTTGATGTTGGTAGTGGTAAGGATTTTTTCAGCAAGTTCAAGACTACTCTTTGATGAGTTGTAGTTGATGAGTGCATAATCGTATTCCGTTTTTGCGCTGTTGTATTCAAGCTGAAGGGATTCGCGCAAGAGGGAAACCATGTCAGTCATCCGTTGTACCTCCACCCTTGCTCTGTCAATGCTTTTTTGTTTGCTCATGCCGGAGAAGATGGGCACATTCAATTGTACGCCCCACAATTGGATAGGGAACCATGGTTTGCCGGTATCTAAAAAATCGAAGTCGTTGCGCAATGCCTGTGATTGCAAATTGTAAAACGCACCCAGGCTGGGGAGAAGTTTTGTCTTCTGGTTTTTGAGGTTGAGATGCTGCATGGCCAGCGCTCCTGTCTGCACTTTCAGGTCAATATTGTTTTCTATGATGAAGGGAAGCGCACCCTGTTCATTGATGGCAATGGCAAGCAGCGCATCAGCATTTTCAGCAAGCGACAATTCTTCAGCAATGGGCATCCCGATGCGAAACTTGAGGAGGTCAAGTGTCATTTTCTGCTGCTGTTCCGAATAGGCAATTCTATTGTTAAGGTCGTTGACAGAAAGTTGCAACTGATCCACATCCTGTTGTTCTGTAAATCCTTCGTTGAACATGGCAGACACTTCCTTTAAAGAGTTAGTCAGCACATCGCCTGACTCGCGCAACAGTTCCACATTTCTGTCTGCTATCACTGCGAGGTGGTAAGCCTGCGCGACAGCTTCTTCCAACTGCACCTGCGATTGTTCCACCTGTTTTTGTTTCAGGTCAGCGTATGCGCGTGCTGCTTCAAGACCCACAAGCCATGAACCATCAAAGAGCAATTGCGACACGCTAAGACCCACAGTCATGTTGTGAGGTGTGCCAAATTGCAGCCTCACATCTTGCCCTGGCTCCCCGAAAAAATCTCCCGGAATGATACTCGTTGGCAAATCAATATAGTTCTGGTATTGCAGGCTTCCGCTTATTTGTGGAAAGCCAATCCCAATCAATTCAGCGGTTTGCAGTTTTGCTGCCTGAGCATCATAACCGGCATTCTTCACTACAAACGCATTCCTCATTGCAAAATCCTGAGCTTGTTGCAAGGTCATGGATTGCGATTGTGCAAAAACACAAACATCCATAGCGCAAAGGATGATAGTCAATGCGAGGTAAGGGATCCGGTTCGGCATAGAGAATTTTATTCTTTTATTAATATTTGGTGGTTTTCATTTTTTCTTTCAGGTACTCCACACCTTTAGTTGATGCAATGCCGCGAATGTGATAGTTGAACATTTCTAGATAAACCTGTGGAGGATTGAATTGCCCTGCCGGGAAGGTGGACTGGTCAAAAATGAGGTCAATCCGAGAAATATAGAATTTTGCAATCACTTCCGGGTTGAAGTCTTTTCGGTACAATCCTTCGCGCTGGCCTTTTTTCATATTCAACATGCAGGAATCATAAATAGCACGATGCCTGTTCTCACGCATCAAGTGAAATACTTCAGGGTGATACTTTTCAAGATCGTAGCTCACAGAAGGGTGCATGTTCTGCAACTTGGCCAATACCCATTTCATTATTTCAAGCGATTCGTCTATGGCATTCAAACCAAGTTTAGTGATTTTCCTTACATCATGATCTTCTTTTGTGCAATAGGTGGCCACACTTCTGCGAACAAGATCCTCTTTGTCCGAAACATATTGATAAAGCGTTTTCTTCGACATGCCGAGATGCCTCGACATATCATCCATGTTCACGCTTTTTATGCCGTAACGCATAAAAACCTGAAAGGCCGAATCAATAATTTTATTTTCCTTTTCCAACATTGAGGGCGCGAAAATAAAACGATTAGCCCAATGGAAACGAAACGATTGTTAAATCGTTTCTTTTGGTATTAGCACATTAAGTGCCTCGTGGTGCTATAACGGAATGAACTGATTTTGTTCCCTTTTTCCTATTTATGAACACCCAGTCGTTTTCGCACTGTTGCCAGTATTTCCGAGAGTTCAGGGATAAGTCCTGTCCAAAAGCAAACCAGTGAGTACACCAATAGAATGATGGCAGAACGCATGGCACTGTCCAACCAGGGATTGAAAACGGTGGGAATTATATTGTTAAGAAAATAACATGCGGTCATCAATAGCATCACAATAAGAAGCGACCTATCCAGCGGCTGTACTTTGAATTCGCGCCAAACCATCCATGTTTTGCAAACGTTGTAGCTGACCATTGAAACAGCAGAGGCAATGGCTGCTCCCATTATTCCATAGTGGGGAATGAGCCACAAGTTGAGCAACACCGACAGCACCACAAGTACAAACAACAGCCGCGCAACTTTCCGAAAATGTTCGCTCAGCGTAAGCAATGAACCATTTACTCCGGTGGCCATGTTCACAAACGCACTGAAGCCAAGAATGTAAACTACCACAGTTCCTCCTGAATAATCATCGGGCATCACCTGCCACAGGTTTTGCAGGTTGATAAGGATGCCCACATAGAGCAAGCCGCCAATTACCGCAAGCAATCTTACAGAGGAATGATAAGTGCGGGAAATGAAACTGAAATCTCTGCGATGAATGGCATCCGAAATTTTCGCATCGGAGATTCGGCCAAGGGATGCAGCGGGTGCATCAATGAGCACTGCTATGGTAACTGCCACTGAAAATATTGCGACACCTTCCAGCACTCCTTCACCAGCGATATTGCTTCCAAGCAATACCGTGTCAATTTGCCGCAGGGCCATGGACGCAAGACCTGCAGGTGCCAGGTAGACCAGGTATGTAAACATGCTGCGGGCATTGTTCGATCGGATAAAACGCCAGTCAATGGCATGTTGCAGGCCGTTGTCAATCAACATCACGTAAATCAACATTGCAATCAGTTGCAACAGAAACGCACCGGCAGTGGAGTAAAGAAAAATCTCAAACGAAATCCATCCGGCCAAATGAAACAGGGCAAGAGCAAGCAGCAATAGCCGGATGAAAACATCATTGAGAAAACTGCCCATGGCCGTACGGAAAAGAGCCATGCAATAGGCATTTACCACTGAAAACATTCCAAGGCTGAAAGCCATGGGTAAAACAAGGTAGCCGTATTCAATGATGCTATGCGAATCAGAAAACCATCTTGCCATTTGTCCTTTGAAAATAAAGAGCAGGACGGACATCAGCAAAAAACCAAGGGCTGAAATGAAAAGAATCAATCTTAAAAAGCCGTGATGCCCCGTTCCGGAATCTCGGAACTGTGGAAAAAAACGCAGCGTGAAAGCACCCAGGCCCAGAGTAAATAAAGTTCCCAGCAATACTGAAGCAGACAGAAGGAACCTTGAAAGTCCCAGTTCCTCTTTGCTGAGTGCGGCAGGCAAAACGAAAATGAGATAGACAAAACCGATGAGTATCCCCGAGTAAGAGAACACTGAATTAATAATACTTTGTTTGCGGATTTCGCCCAATGTTTAAAACCTCAGATCGATGACTAAAGTGGGTTGCGATATTAAGATTGAAAAGTAAAGCTGGTTGAGCTTACCCAGAACCAATGCAGCGTTGGAAATTCAGCTCAACTAAATTTGAACCCAAGCCTGCCCGATGAAAATTTTCATTGAAAAAAATCCTTTATTCTATCCCGAAGTCCGTTACACATGGGAGTTGATTTGCCGCTACATAGGCGTACCCTTTATGGAAGTGAATGAACAGCAGGCAGCCGAACTTTCCGTGGGTGGCTCTGGTTGCAGTGTCTGTGTTTCCCATTCCTTTTTTAGGGGAATAGGCGAAAAACAATTCAGCCAGGAAAAACGGCTGAATGAAAATGGTGTGGTACATAATGATGATGGCAGCCTTGATTCCACATCAACAATTTTTTATCTGGTGAATTGCATCCAGGAATATGAGAGCACCTACACTGACGAAATAGGGAGATTCGATTTTGAGGCCTCGGCACAGTGCAGGCTCGGGATCACACTTGAAAACAAAGTCGGGAAATTGATAGATGCTTTATGCGAACAGTTTCCGGTATTGAAATTTGTGAACCGAAGCAGGAAGTCGAGGATTTTTCTTTCGCATGATATTGACACTGTACACGGTTCCAAAGGAGAAGATGGCAAGTGGGCTTTGCGCAATGGAAGGCTTGATGTGCTGCTTAAACTTATTGCTGATATGGTGATTCAAAAACCACATTGGCTCAATATGAAAAAGATAATGGACGTTGAATCCGCTATGGGTTTCAAATCCGTTTTTTTCTGGTTGATGAACAAGGGGCGTATCAATCAACGAGAAGTGAATGCCGACTATGATTTTCATTCACGCCAAATTCAAAAACAGGTTCAGTTGGTGGAAGCAAACGGGTGCGTGAACGGCCTTCATAAAAGCATTTCCGCTGAAACCATTACCGAAGAAATGAAACGGAGCGGTTTTCATTCTTCTATCAACAGGAACCATTATCTCAAATTCATTTTACCGGATCATTTCAACCAATGTGAAGCAGCAGGATTACAGTTTGATGCCAGTCTGGGCTTTGCATCGCATCATGGTTTCCGGAACAGCTTTGCCATGCCGTTTGTACCGTACAATTTTACACAGCGCAAGCCTTATTCATTTATGGAAATTCCGCTACATATTATGGATGGCACCTTTCATCAATACCTACAATTGCCTGTGAATGAAGTGGCCTCCAGCTGCATTCAATTGCTGGAACGGAATAACACTAATGCGGTGATTTCCATATTGTGGCACAATGTGTTTTTCAGTGAATACAAGTACGGAGGCTATTTCAAACAGTACAAGAAAATTCTTGAATACTTGTATGAAAGCGATTGGGAGCAAATACTGCCTTCGCAGATGGAAGAGGAGAAATACTGGTGTTGAATTATTCAGATCAATGTAATGGAGAAAAAAACAGAAGAGGTTTCAGAATACTATGATGGCTTTAGCTCTTACCAACTTGCTAAAGGAATTAATTCAAGGCACCTCTCCATATTCAGGTTTCTTCGCAAAGCCGGCTTGAAGAAAAATTCTATTGTTCTTGAAATTGGCTGTGGCATTGGAACAGTGACACATCTCATTTCCAATCATTGTAAATCAGGTTTTGTACTTGGAGTTGACATCAGCAGAAAGAGCATTGAACTGGCTATGCAAGCGCATAAGGGAAAGGGATGGGTTGAGTTTATGGTTTCAGATATGAAGGATTTTTCTTATGAAAGGAAATTCGATTTTATCGTTCTGCCTGATGTGCTGGAACACATCCCGGTTGAAGATCACACTGCATTATTCAAAACACTTGGCAGGCATTCTAATGCTGATACAACAATTCTCATTCACATACCGAATCCACCATACCTGCGCAATGTTATCCGCCAGCGACAGGAGCTTTTGCAGGTAATTGACCAGCCTCTGGATACAAGTGAACTTTTGAATGCTACTGCCGCGGCAGATTTCAGAGTGCATCGCCTATGGAGTTATTCGCTTTTTTCAAAGCACGAAGATTATCAGTGCATCATTTTGAAAAAAGGCAGGTACTTTGAGTTCATGGAAGATTTGCACAAGACGAAATTCTCGATTGTTTTAAGAAAACTCGTGCTCCGCTTCAGTAAATGAGAAAGCCTCGTGTACTTTACTTCTATCCGGCAAAATCTTCATTCGTGCAAAAGGACGCAATGATGATGGCTGCTGAATTTGAAGTCCTGGAATTTGAATTTACTGTTCGTTCCAAACCATTGCTGGTCTTTGTAATGTTAAGGCAGTTCTTCTTCCTTCTTGTCAATTCAAGAAATGCCAGATTAAGTGTTGTCCAGTTTGGGGGATATCAATCTTTACTTCCTGCTTTATTTCATAAACTACTCGGCCTTCCTTGCCTCATTATAGCAGGCGGAACAGATTGCGTAGCATATCCATCAATCGGATATGGAGCATTTGCCAATAAGCGGATGCGCTGGTTTCTTTTCAAATCATATAAATGGGCAACACACATTTCTCCTGTTCATGATAGCCTTTGGAAATCAACCAATACCTACTATGTGTCTGATTTAACAGAACAGGGAATTAAATCATTCATTCCGAATCTTGCGACTCCACACACCGTAATAGCCAACGGATACGACAGCAATTCATGGAGCGCATATGGTGAGAGAGATTTCAATTTGCTAGTCACTGTGGCCGCAGGCCTTGATGAAAAACGAAGGAGAAAGCTCAAAGGCATTGATCTTATTACAGCCATGGCCGCGAATTTTCCGGACAAACAATTCATGATCATTGGCGGAATGGGGCATTTCAAAACAGATTTGCCCAACGTGATTGTTTATGGCAATATGGAACAGGAGGAATTGAAAAACTGTTTCCGCAGAGCAGGTTTCTATTTGCAACTTTCAATCTCCGAAGGATTTCCCAATGCACTTTGCGAAGCCATGCTTTGCGGATGCATTCCAATTGTATCCAACGTTGCGGCTATGCCAATGATCATTGGCGATTCAGGATTCATACTGGAGAAATATGATGCTGAACTCTTGGGACAAATCATTATGCTAACCGAGAACAATGATCTGCACGCGCTTTCTTTCAAAGCAAGGGAAAGAATCAAAACAGAATTTCCAGAGGTAAGGAGAAAAATCGAATTGACTCAATTGATGAATTCGCTTATTGTCAAAGCATCTTTGCACGAAATCAATCAACTATGAAAACGCTCGTTTTCCTTTTTGGCCTCCTGTTAACCGGAATCGTTTGTTCGGCACAAACAAAAATCTACTTCACAGATACAGGAACAAATGACATACGGTGTGCTGACCTTGACGGGCAGAATGTTGAGATTCTGCTATCAGGAATAAACACTGCCCGTGGCATCTGTGTGGACGAGAATTCAAACAAGTTGTACTACGCGGATGGGGACAACAACATCATCGGGGTCATTGATCTTGAAACGCTTGATACTTCCGTTTTGTTGACTGGACTTGCAGAGCCTATTGACCTGTACCTGGATAAAACTAACGGCATCATCTATTTCAGTGATAACGCTCTTGGATGTATCATGAAAGTGAATACTGACGGAACAGGCCTGGAGAATCTTATGTGCAATTTGCCAAACCTGCATGGAATAACAGTTGATCCTGATGGAAATAAATTGTATTGGTGCGATTGGAGCCTCAATGCCATTCAGCAGTCGAATCTTGATGGAAGCAATGTGCAAACAATAATTGGCAATGTGAACAACTTACATCGTTTGGCTTTGGATTGTAATGGGAAGGTCAATTGGACAGACTCAGGGGAGAATCAAGTGCGCAAAGCGAACCTTGATGGAACGTCACAAGAAAATCTTGCCTCATGCATAGGCGGCAATGGAATTGCCTACGTGAGTTCAACCGAGGAAATTTTTTGGGTGAATGAACTGGCCGGCACACTGTGGAAATTTGACAGCAACGGGTCAAATGAAACTGAAATTTATTCAGATGGAATTTCACCGAGCGGGTTGTACATAAGTTACTGTGAGAATACCACCAGTATTCCATTCATCAGTAACCACGAAATAACAGTCCGCACTAACAATGCGAACGGGCAACTACTTATCGAAGGCATCCATTTAAATTCAGACTTTGAGGTTTCCATTTTTGATGAGAGTGGCAGACTACTTCATCACAAGGCTGCTTGTGCAAGTCAACAAATCGTATCAATATCAATTGACTCTCTGCACAACGGTTATTATGCTGTTCATATTTCAGCAGGAGAGCAAACAACCACGCAAAAGGTGATTCTAATGAGAGAAGGATTGCGGAACCAAGATCACAATTCAATTTCCCTGGAACGTATCATCTTCCCTAAATCAGATCCAGAAGTTCCATTGCCCAACACATATTGCCTGCTGAATTTCATCAGGACAAATAGCAGAAAGGAATTGAATCCGGAATTCCTGGTATTAAACCAATGCAGCTAAAAGACGTCCATCACCAAAATGCTTTCACCAATGAAAACAATGCTATTCACTACATCATTCTTTTTTCTATCCCTCATTTCAAAATCCCAAACACCAGAAATCACTTCGTGGATTATCAATCCCGGAAGCGAAACAGGCTACGGTAATATTCCGAGCAATTGTCAGGCAGTGCAATACACGGATGATGATGTGTATGTGAGTTGCACCTGCATTCCGGGCTATGACATTGGGCCATGGACTGGCAATCCCAATGAACCGTCCAACCAGGATTTTACATTCATGATTACGCGCAATCCTCTGGAGAATACCGGAACCGATGTCGTGACAGGTCTCGGTCACATAGGGGTTTGGACAAATGGTGTGAGCCTGTTCAATCCGAAAGATGCATTCTCTTACAACGATGATGGAGTGTGGAACCAGAATGCAATTGTTGCAGAAGCAATTTCCTTTGATGATTGCCTCGGACATCCTGCGCCCAATGGTGAGTACCACACACACCTTAATCCAACATGTTTGTATGATGATACTAATGATCAAGAGCATTCACCATTGATTGGTTTTGCATTTGATGGGTTCCCGATTTACGGTGCGCATGCATATGAAAACACTGACGGCACAGGCTCAATAGTTCGCATGGAAAGTTCATACCAGATGCGCGACATAACAGAGCGCCACACTTTGCCTGACGGAACTGTGCTCAATGCATCGGAATACGGCCCAGCTATTTCAAATCAATATCCATTGGGGTATTACATCGAGGATTATGAATTCGTGAATCAACTTGGACATCTTGACAAACACAACGGACGCTGGTGCATCACACCGGATTATCCCGCAGGCACTTATTCCTATTTCGTAACAATTGATGAAAATCTCGATGGAGTTTATCCATACATCATTGGGCCGACATACTATGGCGCAGTGCAAAGTGGAAACACAGGACCACAAAGCGGACACAATACTGTGCCCGAAGATGCGCTGACCTACAGTCCGACCGCTGTAGTTGAAAACGAACCTTCTTCATTTTCTATTCATCCCAATCCTGCAAGCGAATTCATCTTGCTTTCTTCATCAGAAAATTTGGTGAACGCATCATACTCCATAATTAATAGTTGGGGGCAAACGATCATGAAAGGAACATTGAAAAGTGGTTATCAAGTAGATGTGAGGGCGCTTAGTGCCGGAGTATATTTTGTGAAGACGGCCACTGGGGTGACAAGGTTGATGAAGCAATAAGAAACCTTCATAAACCTGACAACACTCGCATCGCTGCTATTGATGTACTGGTTGGAATTGCACATTACAAGTATATCGCCATTGGATAGCTCCTGAATGTAACGTGGAGCATCGCTCAATGAAGCATTCTGCTGGAGTGCCTTGAACCATTGTAGTTCACCATTGCTGTTCAATTTACCCACAACGGCAGTCTGTCTAAAAACTACGTTTTATGATGTTTGTATTCGGGGACCTATCTTGATGATTTTTCATTTAAGCGATTCTCAGCGTATTCGTTTTAGTTCTTAGACAGTTTGACGGCTTTGCGGTTGCTGCCACTGGAATTTTGGTAACCGCCAAATACAACTCCCCCATCGCTCAAGCCAAGAACATTAAAAAACGGGCATCATCATTCAATGCCGTGCCCACTGCTTTGGCCCAAACTATACTATCGTTGTCGGAGAATTTTGCTAGAAAAAAATCGAGGCCACCGGCACCGAAACTTCCTGTTATGCCACCAACATAATACCCGCCATCTGCAGAGGGCCAGATGCTTTGTGCCTGATCAAAACCACTGCCGCCAACTATTTTAGTGTATCCATCAGCAGGACATTGACAGAAAGTGAAAGTCGTTTTAGTTACAACGAAAAGGAAGAATAGCTTTTTCATTTTACGTTCTGGTTAAGAGATAAAAAGATGCTCAATTGTAATTGTTGTTCTCAGTTGCTCTTCTTTTTCGTGTATGCTCTCAACAACCCATTGGTCTGAGCCTGGATTTGCTTTTTCATTAATCCCGACCAGCCCAACAAATACCCCTTCCATCCCAATGCCTGCTGAGTCCATTTCCACAAGTTGAAATGATCGGTGTGTCTGACGATTTTTCCATTGCTGAATTCGAACTGTGCTTCGATTTTGTTCATCACTTTTCTTCCTGTTTGTGCAAACACATATTCTGCTTGCCAGTTTGCAGAACCCGTTTTGTCATCGGCCTGCACATTGGCAAAAGTGATTTTGATATTACCCTTGCTTCGTTCAATCAACATGCGCCACATGTTTTTTGCATCGTCACCTTTCAACTCCCCGAAAGCAGTATCCGTGAATTTGATGTTATCACTGTAACAACTCACCATTTCATCAGCATCGCCCCGTGCAAATGATTCGTAAAAATTTTTGATGACCTCAGCGTTGTTCATTTTTTGTTGTTGGAAATGATTTGATCATATGCCGGTTTCACTGCCTCTTTCAGCACACTCTTTTTCACCGTTGCCAATTCCACGAATGTTCGGTTATCCACCCGGAACGCAGTTTTTTCGAAATGCGGCAGTTCAATCGTTCCGGGAAACGAGAGAGCCATTTCGCGAAATGTTTCTGTATCAACCAAGTTGTTTCACCCTCACAAACACATGCCTGATGTTGGCTTTGCCGGAAACTCTTTCGTCCACCTCAATGTTGCTTATGCTTTTAACCAACGGGCGAAGTTTCGTAAAACCATAATTGCGCGGGTCGAAATTGGGTTTTTTCTTCAACAACAAATTCCCGACTTCTGCCAGTGATGCCCAGCCACTTTCATCAGCCAAATCAAGAACGCTGTTTGTGATAAGTTGAATGGTGCTCTGGTCGATCTTGCTCAGTGCAGTTGCAGCAGCCGGAACTGAGACCGAAACTTTTTTCGGTGCTTTGGTTTCCTTGCGTGTTTGCACTTGTGGTTTGGAACGAACTTCTTCAACAACAGGTTTTTTCAAAATCTCCAGATAGATGAATTTATTGCAGGCAGAGATGAAAGGTGTTGGAGTTTTCTTCTCGCCCAGTCCAAACACTTTCATTCCAGCTTCGCGAAGGCGAGATGCAAGTCGTGTAAAATCGCTATCGCTTGAAACGATGCAAAACCCCTCTACCCGTCCTGTGTAGAGTATGTCCATCGCATCAATAATCATGGCCGAATCGGTGGCATTCTTTCCGGTGGAGTAGCTGTATTGCTGAATGGGAGTGATTGAATTATCGAGAAGCACTTTTTTCCAATGCTCAAGATTAGGTTTCGTCCAGTCACCATAAATTCTTTTGAATGTGGGTGTGCCGTACTTCGCGATCTCCTCCAGCATCTCTCGGATAGGAGCACTGGATACATTATCAGCATCTATTAGCACTGCCAATTTTATGTCGTTGTTTGTTTCCATTTGTTGGTCGGTTCAAAGTTGGGCTATTTTTTTTCCATTCACCAGAAGGACGGGTGCAAACTGCACTTTATGAAGTGTGTTTTTGGTGCAGGATTTTTTCAGTTATTGCCAGTGCAAGCGATGAGGCCAGAAACACCACATGAATGATAATCTGCCATTTTACGTTTTCCGGTTCTTTGTTTTCGATATTAATAAATATCTGCAACAAATGAATTCCCGAAACGCCTACCAGCGAACCCGCAAGTTTCACCTTGAGGGTACCAGCATCCACTCTCTGAAGCCATTCGGGTTTGTCCTCATGCTTGTCAATATCCATACGGCTCACAAAAGTTGAATAACCCCCTATGATAACCATGATAAGAAGATTGGCAACCATGGTAATGTCCACCAAGGTGAGGACTCCCAGCATAAGCGCGGTTTCTGTTATTACATTAATATCGGTGCAAAGGTGTATTAATTCAATAATAAATTTATAAGCGTATAATACTCCTCCAACAATAAGCCCGGCATACAGTGGCGCCTGTAACCACCGGCTTCCAAAAATGATTTTCTCAAAAATTGATTCTGCTTTATTACTCATGTGTTTAATTGATTAATTAGTGTTTGTCGAAGAAAAAGTGTTTTGTTGTTTAGTTGCAAGCTGTATTCTTCGGTCTGTAGATGTTCCGAACTCCAACATGAAGACGAGGGATTCATCTTTCGCAATTGGGGGGATAATCTCCCGGTGAATTGCGAATTATGGTTTCGTTGGACAACTTATGCCAGAGGGTTATCTCGGTTTTCAAATCTTCAGTATGTGATATCCGATTCCGGCAGTTGCCACCCAAACCTGGGAATCCAATTTGTAATAAAGGGGAAATGAAAGAATAAATCTTTTGGCGGAAAACTGAAGTCCAATACCCAGCACCGGCTTTGCAACTATAGTTGACCGGGCATTTTGATACTCATCAACTGTCTTCTGAGAACTAAACCCGATGGATGGAAGCATGTTGATGGAAGCGGCAACTTTTCGGTTCAAATCAAAAGTAATTCCCACTCCCCCAAAATTAAGGTATGCTGCCTTGCCATCTGTGGTTACCACTACTTTGCCATCAATAACCAGCGAGGGTTTGTCCGGCTCCTTATCCGCTTGCGCGTCCGAATCAAACCATAAGAACAGGAATAATAGAGTAGTTATATGTTTCATCTTGCAGTTATTTTGGTTTGTTTTTTTTTGTTATTCAATTTCCATTTGGATAGATAAGCCCATCCCATTGTCCAGAAAACAGAGCCCAGGGTAAAAGAGAGGATCAGAAGAATTCCTGCCAAATAAACATAGCCTTTTTTCCATACCAGTTCGATGGATTCTTTTGTAAAACCGCTGCATAGCAGAAGGGAGTGGCTGGTGGCATGGGGACATTCTTTATTCTCTATCATCACATTGGCCTCGTGTGTGAGGTTCCAGGGTTGCACATCAAAGCCAATCTGCCACCGTTCCTTTTCGGCATCTGGTGTTACTACCGTAGTAAAAGAAACCAAAAACAGGTAGAGAAGTGCCATAATGAAACCCAAAACAAGATAACGGACTGACTTCTTCCTGTGGCGCTTTAGGGTGCTTGCCGTTGTGCGCGGAGTGGGCGATTCAGTAATAAAAACCAGTGCAGCAATGCATAGAGCAGACGAGAGTATGGTTACTTCCCTGAAAAGCGGGGGTGCATAATTGGTAAAGAACAAGAACCCCGGAATAATTGAACCCAACCCGGCAAGTATGCCCTGATACGAAGACAGTAAATTGATAACTCCCTTCATTGGTTCTAATGTTGTTCGTCCAGTACTATCACTTTATTACAGTCAATATATACTTTCCGGTCTTTGGCAGAAGTAGGAACTCCGCTTCGCTCGCTCCAAACGTAGTAATAGCCCCAGGGTAAATTAATGGTGCATTGGTTGGTGGGCCTGTCAGCTTCATTTGGCTGGTTGCCATTTACACGCTCCCAAATGGTCTGATATTTCACTATAGCCGAGTCGCGGGGTGTGGAAACTTCTAGGTCAGCAATAAGTCCTTCCGCAATGGCCAGATCAGTGATGGCCTGTGTGAAATCCGGATAATACTCCCTGGTCTCACAAAGACTCATTTCCTGCTCATACCACCTATTGTATTGACGCAGTGAAGCGGGTATTTCGCCACCCGGATCGCGTTTCCGCAATTCCCGGATGCTGGTGTCAATAAAGGATATTCGCTGAGCCTCACAAGCGGATGTAAGCAATAAACAAATTAGAATTAGCTGGTATTTCATGATGTCGAATAGTTGCTGTTTACTAATAATTCTTCTCACCATCTTCAATATCCTGATTGCTTTAGGTTGTTGTTTTGAATTTATCTTCTTAATCTCCTCCCTTCCCAGACAAAACTAGCAATTTTCCACTTCTCCAAAAAACACATTTGCCTGCTGATTCAACAAAGGCTTGTTTATGTAGATTTGAATTACTTGTTCGTAGTCATTCAACACTTGGCAGCATTTTCAACCTGATCAATGTTATCAGCACTTGGTCGAGCAAAAGTGAGGTAATGGATTTCCCTATTTTAGCTGCGTGAGGAAAAGGATGGCCAGATGTATAGCAGCAGAAAGTCCAGGGAGGAGAAGGATCCGGCCCGAATGATTCATTACAAATTCGCTATTCCCTCACTATACTCACCCAAACTGAAACGGGGCGGTTACCAATTCTAGTGAATATGGAACACCTAAAGACACCGTTGGATATTTAAGGGCGATCCAAACAAACAAATCTATAGTATTCAAAAAAAATAAAATTGCCACCCTGATATTTATCATAAAATCTTGCTTCAGCTCCTGCCATTTAGGTTCAGATAAAACCCTTCCATATTGTGAGGAAAATCTAATGCGAAGATTTGAGGATGCCCTTTTCGGGAGCAAGGATTATTTAGCGGCAGATAGTTTATCCAGAATAATTGAATCTTGTCCTAAACTATCTACATCAGATTATTGGGGCTTAGCATATTCCAAACGGTGTGTGGGTAAGTGGGATGATGGCCTTAGACTTGCCGACAAGGGACTTGCAAGAGCAGAAAATCAAAGGGACAGTATTTTGATATATCGAGAATATATTGAGTTACAAATTGGCGCTGGCCGGACATACTCGGCCATTCAAAAATGTAAAGAAGCGATCAAGTTCATTAGCATAAATTTGCGTGAAAATTACAATTTTAATTATCAATTGGGTGATTTGTACTATGACGCTTTGGAATTTGGAAGTGCTTTGAAGCATCATAGGAAAGCACTAGAGATTTCATATACTCTCAATGATAGCTCAATGATTAGATGGGCAGCAAGCGAAATTTGTTTTGACTATACAAAACTAGGTCTCATCCAAACTGCCTTTGATTTCAATTTGCATTATGAGTTAAAATTGGATAGCATGATTAACGCTGAAAAAAGAATTCTATTTGGAAAATGAACCCCTTCGCGCGAACCTCCAGACTTGCGATACCCTCTATTATAATCACGAAATAAACAGAAGCAAATCGAATATGTTGGTGATTCCATCACCATTAAAGTCGCCAACACAATCTTCTCCTATGCAACCGAAATCACTGTTGAAAATCAGAATATCTCCCACTCCGATTTCATCACCGTTCAAATCTCCGGGTTCTATTATTTCAGGTGGCACAGTGTAGCTCAGAATGGTTCCCGATGAGCCACTGACGTAAACATCATTTTCAAAAACAAGGATAGAGTTCAGGTTTACAGCAATGAGCAATGGCGCCTGCGTCCATGTGGTACCACCGTCAATTGTTTCCAGCAGAATTCCGCCATCACCGCAGGCCCAGCCATTGAAGTTGTCTTTGAAATAAACATCATTAATGGTGACGATTGTTCCGCTGTTCTGAGTTGTCCAATTCAATCCGCCATCATCCGTTCTTGCGATGTAAACCTGAGGGCCACAAATCCATCCCACCTGTTCATTGTTAAAGTGAAGCGTGCTCAGAATATTATCTAACAGGAAGGATGGCGGAATGTTCAGGCTGTCGGCAATGGTGGGCCATGTGTTTCCACCATCGGTTGTCTTCAGAATTTTTCCAACGTCTGCGTTCGTCAGGTAGTAATAACTGATGGCGTAGGCAACATCATCATTCACCCAGTAAAAATCAAAAGCACCGTTGCCCGCAATGGTGGTCCATGAGTTACCGCCATTGGTTGTTTTGCGCAGCAGGCCGCCCGCAACAAAGCCATTGTTGTTGTCTTTGAAATAAGAACGAACACATGTGGCACCGTTGAGAAATGACCAGTAGTCGCTGCTACCACCGTCAGTGCTTTTTATTGGTGAACCGGAGGAGTTTCCTGCAATAATTATGGTGTCGGGTGCCAACACAAAAACACTCGTGGCATTGCTGATGCCGCTTTCATCATTCCAATTCAGACCGCCATCAGTCGAGCGAAGAAAATTATTGGTGGACGACAAATACCAAATGCTGTCGCTTTGCACATCAATGCTAGTTAATTCGCCAGCACCTCCAATGTTTGGTGAAGGAATGATTGTCCACGTGAATCCACCATCTGATGTGTAGTAATACAATCTGTGATCAAATACAAACCATCCATGCATTGCGTCACTGAAGGAGATATCAAAATGATTGGTTGGATATTGAGTGGGATGAGGATGAGTGAGCGGAAACCAAAAATATCCGCCATCAATCGTTTTGTCAAGTGTGCTGTCCGCGACAAGCCATCCCGTAAGCGAATCAAGAAAGCACATGGTCGAAGGACGATCTACGTCCATCGTTGTATTAAATGTTATGCCTCCGTCCACAGAGCGTCTAAGAATATTTACGTCTGCACTGTCACGGATTCCATAAATAAGCTGAGGGGTAAGCACCTGCAATAAACCGTACGCTCCGCTGTACGTTGTCCAGTTGGTTCCCCAGTCGCTTGTAACCAATCTCGTGTTCTGATTGCTGGTAATTCCAAATCCAGAAGAATCAAATTCCAGTGGAAAAAATCCGAAGTACGATTCCTGGTTTACAAATTTTGAAGTGGTCCATGTGGTGCCGCCATTCACCGACCTGCGCACATAGTCTTGTCCAGCAGCGAAAATTGTATCCGCGTTTACATAGCAAATCGAGCGATAGTCGTCCATGTTTCCTATGGATCCATATTGCCAGGTGACACCGCCATTAGTGGTTTTCGCAAATGCTCCGTCAACTCCGCAGGCCACGCCATTCATTTCATTCAGGAATGATACATCTTCGAAATCGCCAGAAGTTGCGCCAGTGATTTTTGTGAAATTCCATTTGTTTATGTCGTTGGAATTGGAAAATTCCATAGAGCCGTAACCAACAGAGTGACACACGGTAGAATTTTTCGCAGAAATTTCTGTACTGATATGATTCGTGTGTTCAATTTGCCACTGCTGTGTTAAAGTTTTTATGCAAACCAGAAAGAAAAGAAGTGAAATAATTATGGATTTCATGGAATCAATTCAAAAGTGAATTTTCAAATTTACTCGAACCATCAGAAAATATCGGGTATGAACTTTCTGTTTCCAAATAAGGAATCATAAATCCTTTCGTCTTATTCTTATTGTGAATGTGCTGAATCCGACTACGGACATGGCAAGCCGAACAACGTACTAAAAATCAAAAGGTCAATCACATTCACTGTTGAATTGCCATCTAAACTTGCATAGCACCCTGCCGTACAACCAAAATCAGAAGTGAGTAATAAGAGATCACCAACATTGATAAAACCATTGCCATCAAAGTCTCCCGGACAACTTCCAGTTTCTTCTACAGAAATAGCATACGACCCCGACTGGATGAGGAAGCCACTTACACGAATAAAATATGAACCCGCATTGAGGTCATCAAGCGATACCATTTCACTGGCATTGTTTCCATTCACATTCACACAAGCAAGTTGCGAAAGATTATTGCAGGCGCCATAAAACACTTCCAGTTTCGGATTGAACTCTGTAGAAATGGGAACCACGTTATCAAGATGAATGTCATACGACCCACCATCATCTGCTGTGAATTTGTACCACACCGAACGCCCAATGTCGTTGCTGCAACTTCCTTCATCTTCACCAAAATTGGTGGCGCATTGGTTGGAGTCAATAACGTTTGGGCCATCTACCGCAAGTGTGAAAGCGCCACTGCAATCATCATTCGTTTGTGTGCAATCTGCCAATATGATGGTAACCTCATCCGACAGTGGCGACTGACAACCACCCACTAGAGTTTGCAACGAAACCAAATACGCGTCACTCTCACAATACAATTTCACATCAACGCTTGAGAGGGCGGTTTGAATCATCAAAATGTCGCAACCCAAACCATCAATTGTCCAGAGGTATTCATCAGCAATTTCCGATGAGGTTACAAAGCCATCACCAAGGTCGATCACTGTTGGAGCATCAAGATTTGAAATCACATCAAGTGTGGTGGTCACTGTGCTGTCGCAACCGAATTGTGATTGAAATACATCTACATAAATTCCTGAAATGGTTTGCAATGCGCCACCGGCATAATAGGATTGTCCGGTACAGATTGTTACGTTGTTGCTGACTTCCATTTCAGGAAATACAATCAATGTTGTAGTGAGCACTTCCACACATTGTGCAGCGTTGGTTACATCAACATACACACCACTCGTGGTCTGCCATTCACCACTAAGAAACACACTATCGCCTTCGCACAGTTCAATGGTTTGTTCGCTGTCAATGGAATTCACTACAGTAAGGTTTGTGGTGATCAAACTATCGCAGCCAAATGGTGTTTGATACGAATCGTAATACACTCCACTTGTGGTCTGCTCGGCACCACCGGTATAATAACTCTGGCCAAGACAGATCACCACATTATCCACATCATTGTAGTATGGATGTACGTTTAGGTATGTGGTCAGTGTTTCGGTACACGCACCGGTAATTACATCCACAAAAATTCCGCTTGCAGTTTGTAGCGCACCACCGGCATAAAAATTTTCTCCTTCGCAGATGTCAATGTATTGAGTGTGATTAACCACAACAGTTACTGTAAGGTTTGTCGTGATAATGCTGTCGCAACCCAACGTGGTTTGGTATGCGTCCACATAAACGCCAGATTCTGTTTGCCATGCACCACCGGCATAGTAATTCTGTCCGGTAAAAATTTCCACAATGTTGTTGATATTGTACGAGGGATTCACGGTCAAATAGGTAGTACGAATTTCTGTACACACTCCCGGAAACGTTTCCACATAAGTACCACTCACGGTTTGATTTGCACCACCAGCAAAGTACGAATCGCCTCCACAGATATCTACATATTCATAGGTATGAATGGTGCTGTTCACTATTAGGTGCGTCACCACTAAGGAGTCGCAACCGTAGATACTTTGGAATAAATCGGAATAAAAACCACTGGTGGTTTGGTTGGCTCCACCAACGAAATACGAATTGCCCGGACAAATTTCTACCACCACATTATGGTTGTAAGTTGGATGAACTGTCAGCACAGTATAGCGCAGCGAATCGCAACCATTGGCTGCGTTGAGTATGTCGAGGTAGATACCTGACGTTGTTTGTAACGCACCACCCACCAGCAAACTTTCACCCGCACAAATGCTTTGGTAAACAGTATGTGTTGAATGAGGAAGTACGGTGAGAATGGTTGTCACTGTGCTGTCGCAACCGTGTGTGGTTTGCATTTCGTCCACGTATGTTCCGGCTTCCGTTCTGAATGCATTGGCAGCGAAATAACTTTCGCCATTGCAGACGGAAACATTCACGGTGGTGGCTACTGGTTGTAGTAAATCCACATCCATCGTTGCTTCCTGACAAACATCGTTCAGGCATTGTTGCAATGTCACAATTTGTGTGGCACCACTGTTCCAGTTCACTACGATGTGCGGAGTTCCTTGTCCGCTTGTAATTATTCCCCCTGCTATGCTCCATGCGTAGGTGCTGCCAGTAGCAGCAAGCGCATAATAATTTTGGCCGATTTGTTCTATCCCCGAACAGATATTCGTTGTGCCGGAGATAGCAGTACCGAATGTGGTAACGTTGATGTCCATGTCCACCACTATTCCGAATTTGGGACCCCAGCCTCCTTGCGGATCTTTTGCGCGAAACCACAACGAATGCATTCCGCTGGTGACAGGCGATGGAATGGCTCCGCCAATTATTCCTTCGATTGCTTCGTTGAAATTTCCATCCATACAAACGATGGGAGTTGCACTGCCGGCACCGGGATCAGTATCGAACCAATATTCGGCAGAAGCCAAATAGATATTTCTTTGTTCTTCGGTTTGTTCTTCAACCACAATGATCACACGAAATTCATTGCTCCACACACCCCCCGCATCACGCATGCGTATGTTCAACACATGCGGCCCTGTGGCCATGGAGATAGCTTGCGAAGCAGTGATGGATTCAATTGCTTCATTAAAATTGCCATCGAAAACAATCATGGCAGTTGCACTTCCTTCACCCGGATCAGCATCCCAGAAATACTCACCGGCAGTGATTGTGATTTCGCGTTGTGCAGTCACTGACTCATCAATTACGATCATCGTACAAAACAGTGGCGACCATTGATATTCTGCATCGCGCATTCTCATGCACAGTTTATGAAGGCCGGCAGAAGGGAGTGCTGTCGTGCATTTTAATGCTTGTTCTATTGCTTCATTAAACTCAGCATCGAAAGCAAGCAATCCAATTCCGTTGCCTTGCCCTGGATCATTGTCCCAAAACATTTCACCCGCAGTGATTTTGATTTGTCTTTGCTCAGTAGTGGCTTCATCAATAAAAATTACCGTTGAAAAAAGTGATGACCATAGATTCTCCGCATCACGCATGCGAATGTTCAAAATGTGATTTCCTTCTGAAGGAAGCGAAGATGTGTTTGTGAAAATAGTTTCTATTGCCTCATCAAAATTGCCATCGAACGCCAGCAATGCATTTCCACTTCCTGCACCCGGATCAGCATCCCAGAAGTATTCAGCAGAAGTGATTTTTATGTTGCGTTGTTCTGTGGTTGATTCATCAATAAATATGACTGTAGAAAAAAGTGATGACCACATATTCTCTGCATCACGAAGGCGAATGTTCAAAATGTGATTTCCTTCTGTTGGAAGTGAAGCTGTGTTTGTGAAAACAGTTTCTATTGCCTCATCAAAATTGCCATCGAAGGCAAGCAATGCATTTCCACTTCCTGCACCCGGATCAGTATCCCAGAAGTATTCAGCAGAAGTGATTTTTATGTTGCGTTGTTCTGTGGTTGATTCATCAATAAATATGACTGTAGAAAAAGGAGCGCTCCACGCTCCGTTCACATCCAGCACACGGATTTTTAGTACATGGTTTCCTTCAGATGGAAGTGAGGAAGTATTTTCAAAAACAGTCTCAATGGCTTCATCGAAATTGCCATCAAGAACAGTTAATGCGTTACCACTGCCCGCTGACGGGTCAGTGTCCCAAAAATATTCTGCCGATGTGATCTGTTTGCTCTGAGCCAAAGCTGACAACGGGCTAAAGAGCAAGACCAACAGGCAAGATTTAAGAAGGTGATTCATTGGATATTGAACATTTGGCAATGAGAATTGTGAATGTGATTTGAAGAATTGGTGTGAGAGAATTGGAAATCGAATGCAGAATTCACAATTCTTCCATCTCAATTCTCACTACCTGTCGTATCCAAAAGCCTTAACAGAAAGTGTAGAACCCTGCCTTACATTAAACGGAAACTTGACGAAATACACACGCGCTGCCCCGGTGAAAAGTGGGAAGAAATTGTTCAGTGTATAAGATCCGCCATAGGCACCGCCATCGCCCACGGTCAAATCCAAATCGTAATATGGCTGAGCAGGATTGCCACCATTGATGGCTGAATTGCCAACGGCTAATGTTCCATCCGCATTGATGGTAAATGTTGTGTTGGTTGTGTTGTTGCCACTAAAAGTCCAGCCCGTAGATATCTCTATGTCAAAACTGCTGTCCACGTGGTTGTAATATACGTTGCTCTGACCGGTACTGCCAGCATAGTAGATGCCGTATGATGTTCCTGTTGAGCTTTCGTCCAACACGTTGTTCATTATTTCCCAAACCGAACTGGTGCCGGGCGTTAGGTAAATCCCGAAAGTGGAAGAGGTGTATTGTGCGTTGATGATGGTGTTGTTCCATATCAGATTGGCTACTGCGTTTGCATTGCCGCTGGCTACGTTTATTCCGTAGCCCTTATGCTGCAAATAGTTGTTGCGAATGTGGTAAACCTGCGGAGATCCGGAAACATAAATTGCCGATTCGTTGGTGTTGGTTACGTTCACTTTGTTGCCAACAATAAAACAAGTATCGGCCTGCCAGGTGCCGATTCCTACCAAGTTGCGAATGCCGTAAATGTTGCCGGTAATGTCATTTCCAATCACGTTTCCATAATAAAACTGAACATAACCTACGTCAAGTCTGTTACCCACTATTTGTAAATCATAAGCTGCGTTGGCAAGTGAAATGAATCCGTTGATGAACCAACAATCCATAACGCTCACATCGGTGCCACGCAAGGCAGAGGATCCTGTACCTTCCTGAATATTTCCAGAAGTGTTTTTCATTCCAATAATATTCACCTCGCGACCGGTGGCCTTATCAATAGTGTAGTTGCCTTGCACAACAAACTGTGTGTTGTTGTCATAACTCAAAAATGTAAGGCTTTTGCTGATGGTAATGTTTTCTATCCACGGTACCAAACCCGCGCGGTTCTTAATGATGATACGGTCGCCATTTACAGATGCAGCTACTGCCGAAGCAATAGTGTTATAGGTAGGCAGCGTTCCGAACTCTTCTACTATGAGGTCAGCCGCTTTCAACTGAAATGTAAAGGCAAGAAGAACAAGGGAGAATAATGATTTTTTCATTTTTGGAATTTGTTAGGTTAGAAAATTGTTTGGTTAGGTAATCCGGGCGCAATATAATAATGGACCTCATACTGACTCCAAATAAAATACGCATTGGCTTTGGTGCAAATCAAGAATTGTAGCATAAAATCTGACGGAAATGCAAAGTCAATTCGTGGAAAACGACTAAATTATGTTTGAATTGACAGATGAGAATTGTTTCACCTGTTCAGTCAGAATACAATGATTTATTTCATTAGTTTGTCCAGCCTAAACATCACTTCGGTTCGATTGCGCACGTCCAGTTTTTCATAGATATTTGGCAAGTGTGTTTTGATGGTGTTTACTGAAAGAAAAATATTTGCGCCTATTTCTTTGTTCGACCCAACTCGCGCGAGTCTCCAGACTTCCCGAAGAATCGGGACAGGCTGTGTGTTCCATCTTCAAGTCTCCAGACTTGCGATACTCCTCAGTGATTCACTTGCGCTTTCAAACGGATGTTGATTTTCCCTTAATGGCGTTAGCACGCGGCCAGTTTCAAAGTCCAGGTCTCTACTCGTGCGAGTCGCCAGACTTGCGACACGCTTATCGTGAAAATTTTCACAATGAAATTTATCACCATGGCGGGGATAAATCATTGGAGGAAATTTTGAAGAATTATCTGTTTGGGAAGCAGGGTGCGATGGAGTTTAATTACCAACAAATTGGACACCCGAAATATACTTCTTCTATTTGTATTTCTTGTGTTTGTTTACTACTTTTCCAAGGGTTTTAAATCATAAATGCTTCTTATGGATGTAAATTCTTCTTCCATTTTTAAACCCAGGTCAATTAAATTTCCAGTTCTAACGTCAAACACCCAACCATAAATTTGAGGGAAGCCTGTTTTATACCATGCTCGCTGGACATGGTCAATTTTAATAATATTTATGCACTGCTCCTTTACATTCAGCTCCACAAGTTTATCAAAACGCTTTTGATTGTCTTCAATTGAGTCCAGTTCGGTTTGATGAAAGCGATAAACGTCTCTTAAAGTTTGCAACCAGCTATTAAGCTGACCCATGTCACTTGGGTTCATGGCCACCTTAACGCCACCGCATTCATAATGACCGCAAATAATAATATGTTTTACTTTTAAATGTTCAACAGCATATTGGACTACCGCATTTAAATTATTATCGGTACTTACAACCAGGTTGGCAACGTTTCTGTGAATAAACACCTCGCCCGGCATAACTCCCATCAAATCTTCAGCAGTTACTCTGCTATCGGAACAGCCTATATAAAGAAATTCAGGGTGTTGCCCCTTAGAAAGGTTCGTGAAATACTCAGGGTCAACTTTTAATTTTTCAGCAACCCAATTTTTATTATTTTTAAATATGTTTTCCAGTGTGCTCATTGTAAATTTATATTAAAGTAATACATCATCTATAGGTTGTAATTTTTCAGGAATTTCTGTTTCGCCAAGCAACTCTTTAATATCTATTTCAATGTTGCGGCAAATGGTGCTCATGGGCGTATCGTTAACAGAGCTATCAAAAGGATTTTCGCTGAACTCGCCAATTTGTTCCATAGTGAAAAACACCCATGAGATAAGCAGCGAAAATGGAATAGTTAGCCATGCGCCATGTTCACCGATTTTATTTAATTCGTTTAGCAATGCAAAAGGCAATAAGGCTATAAAGAGTTTGACAAACACTCTACTGAATACACTGTATTGTCTGAAGAGTGGGGTTGTTTTTATTCGCTCGCAACCTCCTTGCAAATTATATAGTTCATTAAAGTATTTCAAAATATCAGAATGTTCAAAGTCATCAATTACTCTGTCTTTTTTTAATTTGCCTATTACTACATATTGATGCTTCAAAATAAGACTTGCTATATTCGATTTATCTTTCATGTTTTCGTGATATTGCATCTTATCGTAATGCTTAAATATTTGACGAACCCCTTCGTTGTATTCTTGTAACTCATGATGCTCAGTTTTAAAAATTTGATGCAGATTTTCTTTACTTGTCGCCCAGGGTATCGTTCGTCTTAATTGAAGGCGTAAAACATTTATATAAGCTAAATGTCGATAAAGAATGTCTTTACGAATTTCCTTGTCATCTGTGCAGGCAATAATCATGGCAGCTAACGAACGACTGGTGTTTGTTACTCCTCCCCAAAGTCTCCGGCCTTCCCAAAGTCTGTCATATGCGTTATTATTTTTGAAACCTATATAAAATGCTACGGCAGTACCTATGGTGCCAACTGGCAAAAATGGAATTGCAATAAAGGTAAAATTTAGAACTTTATAAAGTACAACAGCAAAGGCTGAAATGATAAATGTGATAATCAGGTTTTTTCTCGCAAAGTGCCAGAGCATTGCAAATTGAAAATCTTTTCCTACGTACATATTATTAGTTTATTATCGGTTCAAATGTAAGATAATTTTAATTATTGGTGATTATGCGTGATATGTTTATATTGCATTTGTTTGCAAATTTGTGAATAGTAGTGCCGTTCATTCTGTGGGACGAACAAGTTAGTTTACAAATTTAGTTTCTCTTTTACCTGTTTGATGAATACCGAATTTTCTCTTTTATTGGGAGATAATGCAAGCAGAGGTTTATTCAACTTTTCATCGGGTTTGTAGATAAATTGTTCATGTCTTGGATTTATATCCATCAACTTTGGGTAAACCCAAATCTGATAACTATGAAACGGTTCTGTTTGGGATGCATTAAACTCACTGTGCATAATTCGTGTTCCTGCACTCATAGTTTGCACCGAGTTTTGATGGATTACACCTTCACCTCCGGTATTGTCCGTGTGTGCTTGTTCACCTTTCAAAACAATGGTGCTAATTTCCATATTTTGGTGAGGGTGCATTTCAAAACCTTGTCCTGCCTTAACTATGTCGTCAGCAAAACCACATAGTTCACCAAAGTGAGTTTGAAAAGGCGCGAAGGAATACGCACTTGTTTTCCAAGTGTCTTTCTTATGTATTCGTTCCGTGCTTTTTCTTACTAAGTATTTCATTTTATTATTGATTCATTTTAAAACTCGCATCCACAGTTTGTTTGCGATGTGCAATTTTCCATGCTCATTTACTTTTTTAAAAGTGGAAATGTAATAGCCGGTAGCCACCCCGCTCATCATTTCCCTCACTCCCCGCTTATCACCTACCCATACATTCGCCCGCTTTTCAAAAATCCAAACCCAATCTACCTATGTACAAGCACATTCTGCCATTAGCTCTGCTGCCGCTTTTATTTACCGCCTGCAACAACACAGACACAACTACCTCAGCACATCCTGCATTTACCATGAACGAAGACGGAGCACCCATCGCCAAAAAAGAAGCGCATCCCACCACCATCAACGGTGCAACACTGGAAGACAATTACTTCTGGATGCGCCTCAGCGATGAACAGAAGGAGGCCAAAACACCCGATGCACAAACCAAGAATGTGGTGGATTACCTCAATGCCGAAAATGCTTACACCGAAAAGAAGCTGGCGCATGTAAAAGATTTCCGCGAGAAACTTTTTCAGGAGATGAAAGGCCGCATCAAGGAAGATGACCAGAGCGTGCCGGTGAAGGACAATGGTTATTGGTACTACACGCGTTTCGAGGCAGGAAAGGATTACGCCTACTACTGCCGCAAGAAAGACAGCATGGAAACAGGCAAAGAAGAAATTCTTGTGAATGCTCCTGAACGCGCTGCCGGTCACGATTACTATTCGCTTGGTGGTTGGGACGTGAGCGAAGACAATAAAATCCTCGGCATGTCGGAAGATTTCGTGAGCCGGAGGATGTACGAAGTCATTTTCAAAAACCTCGAACAGGGAGAAATGCTTCCTGACAAGCTCACCGATGTGAGTGGTGGCGGAGTTACATGGGCCAACGACAACAAAACGGTTTTCTACACGAAGAAGGACACCCTCACGCTGCGCGAATCGCAAATCTGGAAACACACGCTCGGCACCTCACAGGCCGATGATGTGATGGTGTACGAAGAGAAGGACGAAGAATTTTACACGGGCGTTTACAAAACCAAGAGCAAAAAGTTCATCGTGATTGCGAGCACACAAACACTCACTTCAGAATACCGCGTGCTGGATGCCGACAATCCGGATGCTGCATGGCAGGTGATACAGCCCCGCACGGAAAATCTTGAATACAGCATTGACCATTACGAGGACAAGTTTTACATCGTGACGAATCTCGATGCAAAAAACTTCCGCCTTATGGAATGCCCGCTGGACAAAACAACAAAAGAGAATTGGAAAGATGTTATTCCTCACCGCACCGATGTGTTGCTGGAAGGCATCGAAATCTTCAAGGAGTTTTTAGTAGTTGAAGAACGCAAAGGCGGCCTGTCTCAATTGCACATCAAGCGCTGGGACGGCAAGGCCGATTACTACATGGAATTTCAAGATCCCACTTACGGAATGGGCGTTGGAACCAACCTGGATTTCGACACACACATTCTGCGTTATGGGTATTCATCTTTCATCACACCCGGCAGCACGTATGATTATGACATGACCACCAAAGAGCGCAAACTTCTCAAGCAAACCGAAGTGGTGGGCGGATACAATCCTGAAGAATACGCGAGTGAATACATTCAGGCCACGGCTAATGACGGCACGAAGATTCCGGTTTCCATTATGTACAAAAAATCACTCTTCAAACATGACGGCACTTCTCCGCTTCTTCTTTATGGCTACGGTTCGTATGGTGCAAGTATGGATGCGGGATTTTCCACCACGCGCCTCAGTCTTCTCGACCGCGGTTTTGTTTACGCCATTGCACACATCCGTGGTGGCCAGGAGTTAGGCCGCTTCTGGTACGAAGACGGAAAGCTGCTGAAGAAGAAAAACACATTTACCGATTTCATCGACTGCGGAGAATTTCTGGTTGAACAGAAATACGTAGCGAAGGATAAACTCTTTGCAATGGGTGGAAGCGCTGGCGGATTGCTGATGGGCGCAGTCACCAATATGGCTCCCGACCTTTGGAGAGGAGTTGTTTCAGCAGTTCCGTTTGTGGATGTCATCAACACGATGCTCGATGAAACCATTCCTCTTACCACAGGAGAATTTGATGAATGGGGAAATCCGAAAGAGAAACAGTCATTCGACTACATGCTCTCTTATTCTCCGTACGACCAAATCGAAAAGAAGAACTACCCGAACATTCTTATCACCACAGGTTATTGGGACAGCCAGGTGCAATACTGGGAACCCGCGAAGTATTTGGCCAAGATGCGCGACATGAAAACAGACAACAACCATCTACTGATGTGGTGCAACATGGATGCCGGCCACGGTGGCAAGAGCGGAAGATTTGAAGCGCTGAAAGAGTATGCGTTGGAGTATGCTTTTATGCTGGACCTTGCGGGGATAAAAGAATGATTGTGTTCAGTTGATTTCTCAATTTCACTTCTCAATTCGCTCAAGCTGAAACAAATTGTGTGGCGCGAAGTCCAGCTCGCCCCGCGCCTTCCACATGCTGACTTGAATCATCAATGAAGAGTGTTTCAGCCGGATTGAGATTGTATAAAGTGCAAACTTTTTGAAACGCTTCAACATGTGGTTTGCGCAATCCGAGTTCATGTGAGTAAATGATTTTCTCGAAATGAGATTGGAATTTTTCCAGGCCGTACGTTTCGTCCACCATCTTTTCAAACACAGGGGCATGTATTGCATTGGTGTTGCTGAAGATGAAAGTCCGAAATCCTTGCTCCTGAAAGTTTTTTACCAATTCAGCGTGTGGATTCCACAAACCAATGAGGATACAATTCCATGCTTCCAGAATTTTACTGCGCTGGATATTTGGCGCGTGGCTGTTTAACCAGGCAAGAAATTCTTCGCCTGAAATTTTTCCTGTTTCAAGTTGATCGAAAATTGGATCTTGATTTCCCTGCGAATAGAGTTCTGTAAAGTTTCCGAAGCCGAGCTTTTGAAACGCACGAACGGGTGCGTGGTAGTCAATCTCGAACAGCACTCCACCAAAATCGAAGATGATGTTTTTGATTCCTTTAAGATCAATCCGGGAAATGAAACGCTCGAGTGCTGACATTACTTTATTCGTTTCACCCACACTTTTATTCCTTCGCCTTGGCGAATGTTTTGTTGTGCATTCTTTGCTTCCTCTTTAGTGTTGTAAGAACCAATTGCTACAAGATGAAGACCGCGATTTGTACCTGCACGATGGGCTGAAAATCCTTTTGAGGAAAGTTGTTGGATGAAATTCTTTGCGTTTTGCTCCACCTGGAATGCACCGGCAATCAGCGCATATTTCCCTAATGAAGAAGTTGCATTCGATTTTGTTTCACTTGTTGCAGCCGAAGCTTTTTCCTTTTTGTGGCCTTCCGGAAGTACATCAGAAGATGATTTTTCCTTTATCACCAAAATTCCATTTTCACTCACGCCATCATCCGAAAAAGAAAAACGAACGGTATCAGTTTTTGATTCATTCAACGCCTTTTCAAAACTGTTTTCTGTAGGCAGATTTGCCTGTTGAATGGGTTCAGTGTTTTTGCGCTGTGCGTACTCAGAAGAAATATTTTTTGAAAACGGATTCAAGTCAGCGATGCTCAATTGCATTCCATTCTGGTTGGTGCCCTGCGACATAAAAAACACTCCTGCGGCAATGACCGGAAGCGCAATCGCTGCGGCTGCAATCCATGCACTATTTTTCCTTTTCGCTCCGACCACCGGAACCATTTCCACCACTTTCGTTTCGTTGGATGGACTCATCACCGGCCTCAATTGTATTCCCTGTAATCCAAATGAATCAAGAAGAAAATTTTCCTGTTCGTCAGGTATGAACTGTAGGTTACCTGTTTTATCAAGAAAGAGAAAGCCGATTTTATCCCAAACAATTCTTGCATCTGCTTCAAGCCGCTTGCGATAATCAGCAACACATTCTTCTACATGAGTTACAGCATCCGTGTATGAAACGTTCAAGACATGTGCAATGTGATTGGCAAGCAATCCATCGTTGCGAACGAGATTGCGGTTGAAGCCGATATGCTTTGCCGGGGGAACAATGAAGTGTGTAGTTGCATTCAGTTTTGCCGAGCGATAATTGGCAACCAGTCCGCCAAAACCAGGGACAATCACACAATCATGTTCATACAACAATTCGGCAAGAAAAACATCCAAACGCATGGGGCGAAAGTAGCGGATGTGAAGATGTGACGATGTGTTGATGTGACGATGCCGACCATACTGTGGGTTGGGAAGATCAGTTAATTTTCGGGATAACGGTTGACTCCGGCTTCGAGGAGGTTGAATCACTTCATGCTTTCAAGAACCCGTTGCAAATCCTCCGGGGTGTCAATGGAAGGGGTTTCAATTTCCGTTCTCACCACATGAATGCGAATGCCATTTTCCATCCAGCGCAATTGTTCAAGCGATTCGGCCCTTTCAAGAGCTGACGGTTCAAGTTTACCAATGCGTTCGAGCACAACCGTTTTGTAGGCATAGAGACCAATGTGTTTGTAGAATGGAAAATGCTTATGCCAATCCTTGGTTTCTCCCTTAAGAAAGGGTATAGCCTGCCGGCTGAAATAAAGAGCCTGCCCCATTTTTGTAATAACAACTTTTACCTTGTTAGGATCATGAAGCGTTTGTTCATCGTTGATTCGCTTGGCCAAGGTTACAATCATAATGCTTGGAAGCGAAATCTGAACGGCAATTGATTCAATCAACGCTGGATCTACAAACGGTTCGTCACCTTGCACATTAATCACAGCATCATATCGTTCGTTCAATTTTTGTAACGCCTCCAGACAGCGGTCGGTACCAGTGAGATGGTTCGCAGAGGTCATCACAACACGCCCGCCAAAGTTGGCGACATGATCGGCAATGCGCTGATCGTCCGTGGCAACTACAACATCTTCCAGCCATTTGCACTTTCTCGCTTGCTCCACGACACGCATTATCATGCTTTTGCCTTTGATGTCGGCCAATGGTTTTCCCAGAAACCTTGTTGACGCAAAACGAGCTGGTATGATGCCGAGGATTTTCAAAGTCAAAAGAGGTAAGTCAAATCCCGATAGTTATCGGGACAAAAGTGTGTAAGTCAAAAACAAAAAGCATGTGCCGGTTGATCAGATTTAAAGCGTGAGTACATATTGAAACGTAGTTAGCCGGGGGTCTTCGATGGCAAGTGGGCGAATGGCATATTCCCGGTTCAACACATTATTCATAATAACAGAAATGCGATGGTGTTTGGAAATGCTGAATGCGATTCTTGCGTCAATCACAAAATCTCCATTGGTGTTCCTTTCACGCCAATTCTGGAGTTGTGGATTAAATCCAAATGCTGGATTTTTCTCCAGGTCAAGAAAAATCTGATCTATATTTTGCATGTGGCTGTTCGAGCGAAAACCGCCACCCAACATCCAGCGCTTCCATTTTGCTTCCACATCAATTCTTACAAGATGCTGAAGCCGGTATTTCAAAATGTGGTTTGTCACATCGGAACTGGTGAAGAGGTAGGAGAGGGTATCGAAAGTTTCTGCACTTTGTGGATGCGCTTCGGGAACAGGAGATGTGGCATATACATAATCGGGAGTTAGGCTCACTGGTTTTGTATAGGTGTAACCTGCAATAAAATTCAATTCTATTTTTTTGATGTTGCCCTGCCCCATCACTGAAACATCAATACCACGCACCCGCGCAGTGCCTGTATTGAGGCTTTTGAAACCTAGACTTCGGGGAAAAGCCTCAAAGTTGATGGGAGTTTCCCATTGCCCAAACGTGAATTCGATAAAATTTTCGTACACCTGCTGGAACACTGCCACGTCAGCAAAACCAAAAACTTTCCCGAATTTGAAACCTTGTTTCAATCCTACTTCAGCATTGTAGGATGTCTCTGATTTTATTTCGCTGTTGGGGAAAATCCGGAGTGCGCCAACTTCGGTGATAATAAATTTTTCTGCCATAGATGGAAACCGGTAGCCTTGGCCGAAGGAGGTGCGCAGGTAAGTAGCGCGGGCCAATTCATAACTCGCACCACTGCGGAAAACCGGTCTTGATTCTTCTACATCATTCAGATTGAAGTATTCGAAACGCACTCCGCATGAGATATTTAGTTTGCCAAAAAACTTCTTGTCAAGTTGCGCATATTCTGCAACATTGTTTGCTGTGTTATTTCCATCGGCAAGGTGGCCTGTAAAAAGTTCGCCACGGGCAGCGGTATGCAATGCAACGACACCGGCAGTGAGTGTCATGTCCTTAACATTCAAACTATCGAAGTGCAACTGAAACTGGTATTCGCCATAATATGTATCGCTAAAATTTCCCTGGCTGTTGTCGTTGTTATTGTCAAGGCTTGTCCAGCGCAATTTGAGCGAATGGCGAAAGCCGCGGGGCGAGAAGTATTGGATGAAAGGACTCACATTGCCTTGCGTTTGTTTGGTGAATGTGGCTGCATCATCAAATGCGCGGTACAGTCCTGTGGTGCTGTTGTCCCAAAGAAGTGTGGCGTAACTCTCGCTCTTACTCCAGTTGGTGTTCACTCCGGCACTCAGTCCGGTCACATTTGGAAACCGGTAACGAATGTTTGCATTGAGTCTTCCTCTTGCCTGTGAATTGTATCGGCCTGCTTCAAATGGATTGAATGTTTCTCCGGAAATAATTTTTCCGGTAGAGTCCACTATGGGGCCCAGCGCTCCCATATCACTGAGAAAATTTCCACCGAATACAACATCCCACTGCCCGGCTTGTTGCGAGTGAAAAAAATTAAGGCCACTTATCAATGGTGTTCCTTTCCAATATTTCGCACTATCACTTTGCGGATCGGAATAGGCTCCCTGAAAAAGCGTGATGCGCGTTTGGGGTTCTGCTTTGGGATAGGCGCTTCGCACATTTATTACCCCGCTCAATGCGCTGCTTCCGTAAAGCACGCTGCTCGCTCCTTTTATCACTTCTACCTGCTCCACATTTTCAACCGGGAGAAATCCCCAACTTGGTTTTCCGGCATCACCGCTAAGTATGGGAATATCGTCCAGCAACACCTGCACCCTTGAGCCTGCACCAAAACTGTAACCACTACCGCTGCGTATCTGTGGTTCATCATCCACAATGCTCACTCCCGGTGTTTGTTGAAGAATGGTTTCCATGCTAGTGGTATTCCTGTTTTGGATAAGCCGCGGTGAAATCACTTCCATTGAAACTGTAATATCACCTATTCGTTGCTCGAATTTTCCTGCCGACACCACCACGATATTTAGTTCAGAAGCAAGTTCGCGCAGCGTATGGTTAACTATTTTTATTTCTCCCTCTAATAGTAAAACAGGAATTGAATCGTTTTCAAAACCCATCATCGAAACGACCACCACGTATTGCCCCGCATCAAGTGATAGAGAATATTTTCCATTCACATCGGTGGAGGTGCCCACCATCGAAGTGGTCATAACTACTGCACCTACTGCAGTTTCTCTGTTGGGCGAAGTGGTAATAGTTCCGCTGAGTGTAGCCTTTTGTGCTATGGTGCCTAACGTGGCCAGCATCAACCAAAACAATACAAGAGGTGATTTCATTTCCATTCGTGCAAGGATAGGAAAGGTTTGGATATTGTGAAATAATAGCCGGGAGAATGTCTGATTCATCATCTTCACCGCCTTCATTTTCGCAATTGATGAATAGGGAAAACACACTTCAATTCCAAATCGCACTTACGCTTGTTGCAGGAGTTGGGCCTGCTCGTGCGCGTTCATTGGTTGCATTTTGTGGTAGCCCCGAAGCTGTGTTCCGGGAAAAAAAATCTGCATTGATGCGCATTCCTGATATTGGCGAGGTGACGGCCAATTCTATCCTTAAATCCGATGTGATGGAACGTGCTGAAAGGGAAGTCGAGTTTGTTGTGAAGCATCAAATTGATACCTGTTTTTTTCATGATAAAAATTTTCCTTCACGGTTGAAAGAATGTGATGATGCACCAGCATTGCTTTTCTCAAAAGGAAAAATGAATCTCAATGCGGATCGCATCATCAGCGTTGTGGGGACAAGAAAAGCATCATCCTACGGAAAACAATTTTGCGAAGAGCTGATCCGTGATTTGAAACCTTTCGACCCCGTGGTGGTTAGCGGCCTTGCCTACGGAATTGACGTGTGCGCACACCGCAGTGCGTTGAATGAAAAATTGGAAACGGTGGCGTGCCTTGCCCACGGGTTGGACCGCATTTATCCTCCATTGCATCGCCCGGTTGCACAGGAAATGATTGTACACGGAGGACTGGTGACGGAGTTTATTTCATGCACACAACCCGACCGCGAACTTTTTCCCATGCGCAACCGCGTGATTGCCGGCCTGTCCGATTGCACCATAGTGCTAGAAAGCGATGTGAAGGGTGGTTCTATTCTCACGGCATATATCGCGGAGAGTTACGGTCGAAATGTTTTTGCGCTTCCGGGAAGAACCACCGACAAATACAGTGCTGGCACAAATTCTCTTATCAGGAAAGGGCTGGCGCACCTTATCACCAGTGCCGATGATCTTGTTGACATCATGCAATGGGATGCTTCGCGAAAGGAAAAGCCGAAACAAATGGCCTTGTTTAACGACTTGACTGAAACGGAAACACTAGTGATGAACACTCTTCGCGAAAAAGGTAAACTGGCGCTTGATCTATTGAGCGATTCTACCGGCCTTGCCGGCAGCAAGGTTTCGGCAATGTTGCTCGAACTGGAGTTTAAAGGGCTGGTAAAGTCGTTTCCCGGAAAAATTTATTCTGAAGCCTGAAGCGGCTTCATGGCATCGCCCATGAAATGAGAGCGGGGCAAGGGGTTTTAAGCAATAAAAAAAAACCGCCACACCACGTTCGAAGCATGGCGTGACGGGTTTTGTACTGGAAGAAAATTTCTCCTACTCTTTAATACTGCACCACTAGTTTATAATGCTCCGCACCATCACTACTCCACAACTCAAGCGTGTAAGTGCCTTGCGCAAGGTTGGATACGTTGAGTGATGCGCGGCTGCGTTGCGGCAGGTAAAGCTGTTCGGTGTGAACAAGGCGGACTGTAGCATCGAGGATGCGGACAACAACATTGCTTTGGTTACTCAAATTGAGCAATGTGAACTGGCCATTGTTCGGGTTGGGGAAAATGCTGAATGCACTTCCCTCTTCCATCTCACTGATGCTTACGGGGCAACCAATAGCAGTTGCAATCAACTCCACAGGCACGTTGCCATCGCACACACCATATGGATCTTCGTCCGGTGCACCGGCAATATCGCCACAATCCCATCCCCATGCAGCACATTCAAAATTGGGGTTGGCACCTGCTCCTGTGTCAGCAGTTCCGTCACCCAGGCGGAAACGCTCTTCAGGTGAGTACGGAATTGCATCGCAATCGCAAATCATGAAATCGTAAGTGCATGAACCGTCATCCACTGTTGCTTCAGGGTAATAGTTCTCCGCAAGTTCATCCATACAACCAGAAATAATTCCGGTGGAGCAATCTTCATTCATTACAGGCGAGGTGATGAAACATCCGTTGAGGACATTACTGGTTACCTGCACAACAACAAATGCATCAAGCGGGAACGGCCCCATTTCAATAGAGCCATTGAAATTGAGTTGCACTTGTTGATCGTCATAAGTATTCGCCACGGTGTATGGCGCACCGTTACCCAGATCATTCACATCAATGGTGATGAAGAATTCATCTTCGTTTCCGGCTTCGCAGAAACTGTCGTAAGTGATTTCAGGGAACACACAAGTGAAGATGCACGAGCCGTCATCCACGTTCGCAAGGTCGTTGTAGTTGAGGGCTTCTTCATCGGTGCAGCCTTCAATGTCATCGAAGATGCAGGAGCCATCATCAATGGTGGCAGTCGGATCGTAGTTCAATGCTTCGTCATCGGTACATCCAGCACAGGTTACGTATTCGCAGGAACCGTCATCAAGTATTGCAAGCGAGTTGTAGTTGCATGCGCCTTCATCCGTGCAGCCACTGAAAGCATCGTAAATACATGAGCCATCCTCGATAGTCGCAAGCGGATTGTAGTTAAGTGCTTCGGGATCGGTGCAGCCAAGAATTTCTTCTACGATGTCGCAACCGTTGTTGGGTGGCAGACCACCGCTGCATACGTTGTATGGATCCTGGTCAGGTGCACCGTCAATGTCACCACAATCGTAGCCCCATGTGGAGCAGTTGAAGTCTACCTCTTCTCCATCCCATGTGTATGAACCATCATCGGCAAAACCATCACCCAGCCATGCAAGCACACCTATGGTGTGTTGAGTTCCATTGCAGTCGCAAATCACAGTTTCGTTTTCACAATCTCCATTTTCAAAAATGAATACGGATGAATACGAACCATCACTCAGCACGTAGTATATGTAGTAGGTAGTGTTAGGCGTGGTGGGTGAAAGAATTCCGTCATCACCACTTTGCCAGTCGAACTCTGTGACATCAACACATGAGTATGCGCCACCATCTTCACTCCAGCACATTTCCACCACATCGCAATTGCCATCGTAGTCGAAAGTGAAACCGATGACGGGTTGAAGTGTTCCGTCAAAATCAAAACACGGTTCCTGGTAGAGAGCAAGATCAAGGTTGGAGCAGGCGTAAGGAAGTTCGATACACTCATCAATCTCAAGAGAGAATCCGAAGGCCGGATTGGCGAGATCATATGCAAGGTTTCCATCCGCATCGTAATACCAGAAGTCGCCATTGAAATCGCATTCGGCAGTGCCGGTTGCAAATAATCCATCCCCGAATTCGTCATTAAGTTCTATTATGTAGCATCCTTCAGGTAAACAGATAGTCCAGAAGTATTCCGTGTATTCATCAGTAAATGCACCGGGCGAGATGTAGCCGACAAGGTTGCCCAAATCATCGTAGAGGTTGAACCCGGTTTCTTCCGGCCAGCAATCTGTGAGTAAATGGAATTCGTATTCCTGGCAAAGTGGGTCATCAATACAGCCATTTGCTGGTGGAAGATTTCCATCACATACACCATAAGGATCATCCGTGGGTGAACCAACGATGTCGCCACAATCGTAACCCCATGTGCTGCAGTTGAAGTCCACGTATTGTCCTTCCCACTGGAAGGTGCCGTCATCGGCAAAACCATCTCCCAGCCACACGAGCACACCGCCTGAAAGTTCAGTACCCGCACAATCGCAGATAGTGAACTCCGCATCGCAGGGGCCGGTTTCGAAATAGAATTCACCCGATGACGAGCCATCGGACAATGTATAATACACATAATAATAAGAGTTCGGCTGACCGATATTATATAACACCTGGTCGCCACTCAGCAAACCATAACCACTCATGTCGTAACAGGTGTATGCACCACCGTTTTCCGAAACGCATACATCAACAACTGCGCAATCACCCAGGAAATCGAAATTGAAATACCAAGGAAGCACAGGATCTATTCCTGTAAAATCACATTCGCCAGACGTGAAGTAGCCATCTAGGTTCGAGCATCCGCCTTCATTTGTCACACAGAAGAAATGCGAAGTGCCGTAGCCGTAATTGGCAGCACCCATCGTGAAGAGCACATTGCCCAATCCATCAGTCATATAATAGTAGCCATCCACATCGCATTCCAGGTACTGGGCACCTGCCATACCATCACCAAAACTGTCGTAAATGTTGAAGTAATAACAACCGGGATCAAGACACAACTCAGTAAACCAATCACCTGTTCCGGCTGGCAGGCCGTCTATGTATGTTCCGCCAAGTGCTTCGTAAATAAGATTTCCAAAGAGGTCAGTAATGTCCCATGAAATTTCACTGCCCCAGCAATCCGGAGAGATGTAGAAGATGGCATCATCGCAACCGCCTCCTGAACATTCACCGTTGTAGTAAGTAAACCAGGGCGACACGCTGCCGTCATCAAGCGTATAGTAATAATCGAACAATGTGTTTTCCTGAAAGAGGAAGAAGGAAGTGAAATCACCACTGAAGTTGAACTCAGCGGAAATGTCATAACAGTTTTCAATACCGCCATCAGGAGCAATGCAGATGTCGGTCACCATACAGTCACCTGCGTAGTAAAAATAAAAGTCAGCCACGGGATAATCCGTTCCCAAATAATCCTGGCAGCCCGCATCGTACGCATCACTGTCCAGGCTTGAGCATCCACCGATTCCACAATATCCATTGTAGTAATAGAAAGTCGTAGAGAAAGTGCCGTCATCCAGTATGTAGTAGTACTCGTACCACGCATCAGGAATGTTCAGATAGAGTGTTGTAAATCCCCCAGAAGAAACAAAAGCTCCGGCATCATAACATGTAATTACACCGCCTTCGAGGCCTAAACAGAGTTGATCCACATAGCAATCACCAGTATAGAAATAGTAAAAGTCCGTTTCGGCCTGCGTGCCGATGCACTGATACCAGTGAGCCTCGCTGTCGAGGTTGGAACAGCCGACAATTCCGCAGCCGTTGCCGGGTGGAAGGCCACCGCTGCAAACCCCATAAGGGTCGCTGGTGATTCCGAAATCTCCACAATCATAACCCCACGTTGAGCAATTGAAGTTGACAAACACACCACCGTAGGAGTAACCATTGTTGTCCGCAATTCCATCGCCCAGCCATGCCAGTACCTCATCACTAACCACATCGCCATCACAATCGCAAATGGTTCCGCCACCCCCTGCACATGCGGTGTTCTGTGTCACCATGAGTGTTGTGTTGGTAGAATTACCTACACAGTTGTATTCATCCAGAAGTATCCATACAATTCCAGTGAATGTTGCTGTCCAGGTAATGGTTGACCCGGGAATACATCCATCATCATCGTAGCCCAGATACGTTCCCGCAGAAGAGTACAATGTGAGTTGAGTGTCGTACCCTGCGCTGCACGTGTTAAAGTTGTACTGTGCACCCTGGCACACACTCACGGTGCAATACTCCCCACCGTACATCACGCTGGTGGAAGCGCTGAAACCCACGCCTGCAGGTGTCAGGTCTGTCCACAGTGTGTTATTGTTGGAACATTGTGCCGATGCAAAATGTGTGATGAAAACCAGCGCAATCATCAATGCGCCTTTGGTAAGTTGTAAGTAAAATTTCTTCATGAATTGGTTGGATTTGTTAGTTGGTTGAATCTCCCGAACGTATCGGAGCAAATTCGCTGTTCAATTGTAATTCTTTTGAAAGTGCGAACATATGATTCCCTTACTGTAGATTGCTGCTCGTGGTTGCGCTGACTTTTACACACTCATCTTTTCACTTCGCGAAGTGCATGGCTGGCAATCATCTTTGCCCACATGTACTTGGTACAACCACCGGCAATTATCAGAACACTTGGCAAGAATTTCCTTTGGCGTATTAAGACAGAGCGCAAAGAAGTATTCCTGACTTTCGATGACGGGCCAGAACCCACAGTGACTTTACCCATTCTCGAAATGCTTGAAAAGAAAAATGCCCACGCTACATTTTTCTGCATCGGTAAACAAGTGGAAAAGCATCCTGATGTATTTGCCCTGCTGAAGGCGCACGGCCATGCAGTGGGCAATCATTCGCACACGCATTTGAACGGATGGACAGTAAAAACATCAACGTATGTGGAGGATGTGATGAAATGCAGCGATGTGGTGAAATCAACTTTGTTTCGCCCGCCTTATGGAAGAATCACACGACAACAATCCACACACCTCCAATCATTATTTCGCATCGTGATGTGGGATGTGCTGAGCGGAGATTTTGATTCCACCATCACACCGGAAAAATGTATGAGCAACGCGATGAAGAATGTGAGGCCGGGGAGCATCATCGTGTTTCATGATTCGCTAAAGGCAAAGGAGAAAGTGTTGTATGTGCTTCCAAGAGTACTCGATGCTTTGCAGAATGACGGTTATGTTTTTTCAGCAATAAGTGGTCAGGAAGCAAAAAGCTTTAAGCAGTAGACAGTATGAGTTTACCTGCCCACTGCGCCCGGCCTCCTACTTTTGTCAACATTTCAAGCGATGCCCGTTTTCCTCCCACAAATTGAAGATGACCTGGAGTATGTGCTGGTGGGTGTATCGTGCCACGAGCGCGACTACCGCATGGTGTGGCGTGTAAACAAAATGCTCCATTGGAACCTTGAACGTGCGGATGACGTGCTTCACACAAGTGGCAAACGCGAAAGTGTTCATTCCTGTTTCAGGATGGTTATTGGTGATGAAAACATCATCATTACCTGGTATCAAAACAAAACGGGCGAAGGAATTTTGCTTCCCGAATTTGCCCAATTCGATTACCTGCTGAAAGTAGAAAATGCACCCCGTGATTTTATTACTGATGCGCTGATGCAATTGAGAAGAACGATCGGAGTGCGTGCCGTGATGGAATTCGACCCGGAAAAAATAAAATCGGTAGCCTTGTTGTGATGGAGTGGATATGTGAAGAATGCTTTCTGACGATAAAAAACAATGAAGAATTTGAGTAATAAAACTAAAGTGGTGGCCACCATAGGCCCTGCATCAGCATCGAAAGACATGCTGAAGAAAATGATTGAAGAGGGACTGGATGTTGTCCGACTGAATTTTTCACACAGCTCGCATGATGAGCACCGCGCGGTGATCAATATCTTGCAGGATCTGAACAAGGAACTCCAGACCAACACCGCTCTGCTTGCCGACCTTCAAGGACCCAAATTGCGCATAGGCGAGGTGGAAGGAAACAGTGCAGAATTGAAGGCTGGTCAATTACTGAAAATCACAACCCGTTCTGTAGTTGGTAGCAACAAGTTGGTGAGCACTAATTACAAAGAATTTCCTACCGATGTAAAAGCCGGTGAAATGGTGTTGCTCGATGATGGAAAAATTGCTTTGCGTATTCTCTCCACCAATGGATTTGATGAAGTTGAAACGGAAGTAGTGCAGGGAGGAATTCTTTCATCGCGCAAGGGCATCAACCTCCCAAATACAAAAGTTTCCCTGCCCTCGCTTTCAGAAAAAGATTTAGCGGATCTCGACTTTGCCCTTTCTCAAAAAGTGGATTGGATTGGTTTATCGTTCGTGCGTTCGGCAGCCGACATCATTGCATTGAAACAAATCATTGCCTTGAGTGGCAGTCATGCCAAAGTGGTGGCCAAAATCGAGAAGCCCGAAGCGGTGGCCGATATAGATGACATCATCCGCGAGGCTGATGCAGTGATGGTGGCCCGTGGTGATCTGGGTGTGGAAATTCCGCTCCAGCAGGTTCCGCTTTTGCAGAAAATGATTATCCGAAAATGTGTGGCATCATCTAAACCGGTTATCGTGGCAACTCAGATGATGGAGAGCATGATAACCAACCACACTCCCACACGGGCCGAGGTGAATGACGTGGCCAACGCTGTGCTCGATGGGGCCGATGCGGTGATGCTGAGCGGTGAAACTTCAGTGGGCAGGCATCCGGTTGAAGCCATTCGTGTAATGAACAGCATAATTGCCGAAGCCGAAAAATTTGAAGGCATATATTACCTCGATCAACACGCTCCCATAGAACCGGACGAGTCGCGATTCATTACCGATTCGATATGCTACAGCGCCTGCCGTCTTGCAAAACGGGCACAGGCTTCGGCCATTGTTACAATGAGTTTTTCCGGTTATACCGGCTACAAAATATCAGCCCAGCGACCCAATGCGAACATCTACATCTTTACCGGGAACACAAACATTCTTACCCAAATGAGCCTGGTGTGGGGAGTGCGCGCATTCTATTATGACAAGATGGTGAGCACCGACCAAACTATTGCCGACATCCGGTACTTCCTCCGGAAGAATAACCTGATACAGGAAGGCACTTTCATTGTCAACATTGCCTCGATGCCCATTCTCGAACAAGGCATGACGAACATGATAAAGCTGAGCAAAGTTTGATTCCCTGAATTAAGAGTGTCGGCTAGCTCCAACAAAAAAAATCTCATCCGCCCATGCGGGATGAGACATTTTTTTCAGGGGCTTTTGAGACAGCCTCAGATTTCAACTAAAAAAAACCGCCTCCGGAATACATCCGGAAGCGGTTCAATTTTTCAACAACGAAAAACAGAGGATGAGTTATCGCATCACCACAAATTTTTCGTTAACAGTTTTGCCATAAATATCTTTTGCGCAGATGGTATAAAATCCTATGGCCAATTCATTGCTGAAATGGATCACAAGATCTTCATCACTCATCACTTCTGATTGCAAGTGTCCGACAGGTCTTCCGGTTTCATCAAAACATTCCAGCGAAATAATGTCGCTTGCCATCATGCCTGTAAGGTTGATGTAAACCTCATTACCCCTGTTTGGGTTGGGATAAAGTGATGCCGTTGAGAATTCATCTTTATCGAAATTTTCATCTGCGCTCCAAACAGTTTGTAGTTGTGGAGACAAAGTGTTTTGCCCTTCATCTTCATTTTCAACCATCATGGATGATACAGGCACAATGGAAATGCAATGCACTGCTCCCCAATCACCATAAGCATAAGCGAAAACGGGGCGCACCCGCACATCATAAACACCGCCTTGCACCAGACCGGGCACAGTGTTGAGCTGGAGGAAACGGTTAGAATATCCGCGCAAGTGATAAATAGGGGCTGCAGGAATATCTGTGCGTGTAAACTCCCATTGGTAATCCACGGACATGCACACAAAAGGTTCACCTGCAATGGAACTTCCAATGAAGTTCGGGCCGGCAGGACAACGGTCCTGCACCCGGATTTGCATCAGCGGATGTGGTGCGAATGTGAGCGCTGTTATCTCATCCGATAGCACAAAAGCTGTTTCCAGGTTTCCGGCTGCATCGTAGAGTTGGAAGGTGGGGTTTACTTCTGTATCGAAAGTTTCATCCCACTGCATTCCCGGAACATTGCTGGGCTTGAAGAAAGTGGTATTCGTGGTAGTGAGCGATGTAACTGCTGCAGTGGTTTGGTTGGTGAAAACAAATTGGTATTGCCAAGCTCCCACCCAATCAGCTTTCAGCGAATTGCAGGGGCTGTTGTAAAGAGGTTGCGGATTAGCAATGCGCGAATCGGGCACATACTGCGGGCAGATGTCTATCCATTGGTCCCCGATCGAACTATCATAATTGCGAATGATAACATAATATGTATCGCCCTGCACAAGCCCATCTTTATTCAGGTACTCAAGACCTGTGGCAGCAATCACATTTTCCTGGTCGAGCATGGTGCCCGATGCGTTTTGCAATTCAACCACTCCGTTGAACGATGAACTTGAAATTTCGACACGCACAGCAGAAGTGGCGGCAACGAAACTGTACCATAGGTCCTCGCCTGTAATCACGGTGCTATAAGCATCGGGCGATGTAGTGGCAAAAGTGAAATTGGACGCTATAGCAAAGTTACAGGTATAGAGGTAAGATTGAATGAGCGGCATGGCACCTGCTTTTTCATCGTTTACAGGGTAGCCCAGGCAATTGCAATCCGGTTGGATAAAATCTCCTGTGGTGAAGGCCTCTCCATCATCGCACGGTGCACCGGAAATAATGCACGAACCATCATCGCAACTTGCTGATGCGTTGTAGTTGCAAGCCAGTGGATCGGTGCAGCCGGGATATACACATGAACCATCGTTCACGTTGGCCAATGGATCATAGTTGCACGCAGCAGGATCAGTGCAACCCAACACGGGAATCAGTGTTGCTGTCCCTATCACCAACACGTTCTTCAATTGATGTTGACCGTTTACCGATGGTGCGCTGAATCCGTAAATGCGAAACAGTACAATACTGGTGCTTGAAAAATCAGCCATGTTCCAGGGCAGTGTGGTCATGGCACCGCACGATCCTGTGGGCGGATTATAGTTCGATCCATTGTCAATCCAATTCACTCCACCATCAGTGCTATAGGCCAGCCTGTTCAAAGATGGGCCGCTGCTACTGCGCCTGTTGCCAACTGAAAAACTTTGGATGTTAAGCTGGTAGCCCGCATTGGCAGTAACGCTAAACTGGATTGCAGCGAGTGAAGAAACGTAGGTAGCTGTGGACGAAAAATTTTGTGAACTGAACCCATCGGTGCAGGGCAAACCCACAGTTGTTGCACCGTTTACACGGGCAAGATTAGAACCCGTAGCATTGGGGTCAACAGCAGCAGGAACACCGGTAATGTCATCGGTGTAGTTGTAAATCTGGCTAAAGCATGTTGCAGTAAAAAGCAAAATTGAAATGGCCGTAAAGGCAGAGTAAAGTTTGGTTTTCATAAAATATGTTTTTAGGTGTTTGAGTGCATGAAACGGAATAATGCGGGAGCAGGTTGCGCTCTCTTTCAAAAAAGTTTGAACGATTGGTCAAGCGATGTGGAAATGAAAACGCTGGTTGAATTGTTTCGGTTGCACTTCTCTTGAAATGATTATCGGGAATCTTAGCCAACACACATTTAGTCCCATCCCTCACTTTCCCAAAAGGAAGGCATGAAGAATTGCGGAAGATTCGCAGGCAGAAAACCAACACTGTGAAGAAGAGGGTGTGAAACGGAAATTTGGAAATACGAAGCATAAGTCTGTTGGCTTGTTGCTGAATAAAACCGCTACGGTACATACTCGACTACCCCTTCCAGTATATAATTCATCTGGTAGATGTCATCGGTATTGAGCTTGAGTTTGCCCTTGAACGTAATGCGTTCATCTGTTTTGTAAACGCGGTTTTTGCCTGCAAAGCGAAGGTCAACTACCGACTCCGGTCCGCCACCACCACAGAAGAAACAGTTGGCGTAATTGAATTTTGAAACCACGTAAAAATTCTCGTCATAGTCCACCGGGATAACGTAACCGGTTATGTAAACTTCCTTCCCCTCCATGGCCTTCACTTTCGGCCCGAAGGTGGGTTTCCAGTAATATTGATCCAGTTGGGCTATATATACATCCTTGAACTGCACATCCTGGAGCGTGGCCCATGAGAGTTCGACAGGTGCAGGTGGAGTGGTGAAACTTTCCGCAACAAGAAAAACAAGTATTGCTGAAAGGGTGAAGGTGGTTTTAAAAAATGTCTTAACCATTGGTGAGTGTTTTTGAAATATCCATTTTGAAGGCGCGCACGGCAGGCAACATTGAAGCCAGTATTCCCACGAGCAAAGTTATTCCGAGCATGATAAATTCCGGGCCGATGATGCCCAACTGATCGAACGAGTACTTGAAATTTTCCTTCATCACACTGCTGAGTATGAGCATTGCAATGCGGCTCAGTGCAATCCCGATTACAAAACCGATAATGGAAAGCAGCAGTCCTTCGCCAAGGATTAACCTGAATAATGTGTTGCGCGAACCACCCATGGTGCGCATCAGTGCGAGTTCGTATTTCCGTTCTTTCAATGAATTGTAAAGCGAAATAAAAACACTGAGGAAGGAAATGAGCATGATGAGGATGGCGATGATGCGCATGGTTTCGAACCCCATCCCGAAATTATTGAGCAGTCGCGAATTCTCCACGGCCACGTTCGCCAACTGCATATTGGTGTCTTCCACCTGCCGCGAAAGCATTCCGAAAGCACCGCGGTTCGCCTTCTTCAGAAGGTATGCGGTCATTTCGCGATTGGGGTCTGTGGTCGGATCGTGATGTTCCGCTGCTGCATGTTCGTGGTGTTCATGAGTGGAATCACTTTCTGCTTCGTGCTCATCATTATCTCCCGGCAATGCGGGTTCTTCATTGCCGTGCTCGTGCACAAGCCAAACAGATTCCACGGGGGTGAGAATGAGATTGTCAATGGCAATGTTCGACTGCTCAAAAATCCCGACAACAGTGAATGGTGCATCGTGATGATGTGCTTCGGCATCGGCAGCATTGTCGTAACCATGCACGCTCGTAAATATGTCACCGATTTTCAAACCCGTTTCGTCAGCCACATTCCCACCAATGGTTACCTCGAAGGGCTTTTCAAAAAGTTTCCCCTCGCGCAGCATACATGAATAGTGTTCCGGATATTTTTTGTTTGTGCCCACGATCCGGTGCTTCTCATAATTATCTCCCAGCGCAATTGGGATGTACTCCTTAACCATGGGGCTGCGGATAATGCGTTTTGCATCTTCCACTTTTATATTTCCGGTAGGGGCATCCACATGGTAAACATTGGCGAGGATGCTCTGCATAGCGCTTCCCTTTGCGGCCAGTACAAAATCTATGTCTTTGATATTGCGGTTGAACTGGTCGCGCAGTTGAACATCGAGCAACAACAGCAGCGAAATAATTCCAACACCAAACGAAAGCAGGATTAAACTCAGTGCAGCATTGAGCGGCTTGCTGCGGATGTTGGCCAATGCAATCTTCAACAGGTTCATAGCTCGACTCTTTTTTGGAAATGATTTTTCAAACGGCCATCGTGTGTCACAATGATGAGGCTTGCACCGGTGAGGCCGGCCTGTTCTTCCAGAAGATGAATCACCTCGTTTGCATTTTTGTCATCCAGCGCACTGGTGGGTTCGTCAGCGAGAATCACAGCGGGATCGTTGATCACAGCCCGTGCAATGGCAGCGCGCTGCGATTCACCAACACTCAGTTTTCCCGGTTTGCTCGATGCTTTATCTGCAAGGTTGAGTCGCTTCAGAATCTGCTGCGCTTTGGTGCGGTCAATTTTTCTTCCGCTCAGGAACTGTGGCATCACCAGGTTGTCTTCCACTGAAAGTGATTCCACGAAATGCGCAGTCTGGAACACGATGCCCACATGCTGCCCACGGTATTTGTCCAGCCGTGCGCCACTCATGGTAACGATATTCTGGCCCGCAATGCTCACACTACCATGTTGCGATTTCAACATGCCGGCCATAAGGTGGAGCAGGGTGGTTTTGCCCGTGCCGCTTTCGCCAATCACGAGCACATGTTCGCCTTTGCCGCATTGCACATCGGGGAAGGAAAACGATGGACCGTTATCGTACTTGAATTTTAGTGCGGAAGTGGAAAGCATGTGCTGGTTTTTCTAAAAAGGCTGGCGAATGTAGTCTGATGTTTTGACACGAAATCCTACCGGTGCCCTCAAATTTTGTGAAGGCTCAAATGTGCGCTCATCTTCGCGCACTCATTTTTTCTTTAACATGACTTTTAAGCAACGCCTCTTGCGGTACCTCATCGGGGTGGGTATCGGTCTCATCATTGTTTGGGTAATGTTCGGTGACCGCGAGTGGTTGGGTTGGACTCCTAAGAACCGTGTCCTGAAAATGATTCGCGCAGCAGAACTTACAGTGAGTGAAAAGGCGCAATGCCAGCTTGACTGTATGGCAATGAAGGATGCAGACATTAAAAAATTTCTTGAAAATGCAAGTGTGAATTTTAGCAAAAGCAATCCGCATAAGGAACCAAAAACTTATTTACTGGAAGGCGATGAGGAAAACACATTGCGCATGACATTCGACACGCGCGACAGTGTGGCAACGCTTGTGGATGTGCTAAGGGTGGGAGCAAGTTGTCCGTGTAAATAGCAGGCAGCCTATTTCCCTTTCCTACGCCCCTTCTCGGCAATAATCAATGAGAGCTCCCTCCCTGTTTGTCCCTTCACACTTGTGTTTTCCAACGCCCTGCGAATGAGGTAGGGTATCACTTCGCGGATGGGGCCGTAAGGAACATACTTCGCCACGTTGTATCCTCTATTACTCAGGTTGAAACTGATGTGATCGCTCATACCAAAGAGTTGGGCGAAGTAGATTCTCTTGTCGTTGTGTTCAATAGATTTTTTGTCCATGAGTTGTGCAAGCATGAGGCTGCTCTCTTCGTTGTGTGTGCCTGCACAAATGGCAATATCGCTGATGTTTTCCAGACAGTATTCAAGAGAAAGATTGAAATCGCGGTCGCTGGATTGTTTGTCGGTTTGGATTGGATCGGGATAATTTTTTTCTACTGCTCGCGCTCTTTCTTTTTCCATGTAAGCACCTCGCACCAGTTTCAATCCCAACTTGTATCTATGTTGTTTTGCCTTCTGGTGTGATATCTTGAGAAATGCCAGCCGGTCATGTCGGTAGAGTTGAATGGTGTTGTATACGATAAAATTTTCGCGATTGTACTTCAGCATCATTTCGTCAGCGAGGGCATCAATGGCGTCCTGTATCCAACTGTCTTCTGCATCAATAAAAATGGGCGTACCGGTATCGTGTGCCAGTTTGCAGATTTCATCCACTCGCATCTTCACGTTGTTCCATTCAAGGTTTTCTTCCGGTGAAAGATGTCCTTTCTTATTCACTTTTTCAAGCAGTGCAAACCGAGCGATGCCCGTTACTTTGAACACGCAAAAAGGAATGTGCGCATTGTCGTTAGCAGTGCGGATGGTTTGCAGGATTTCGTTTTTGGTCTTCTCAAATTCTTCTTCGCTTTCTTTTCCCTCCACTGAATAATCGAGGATGGTGCCTACGAGATGTGCATCAAGAATTTTGGTAGCACGGGCACACTCCTCAATGGTTTCGCCACCGCAGAATTGTGCGAAGATGTTTTTCTTTATGACCCAGCCGATGGGGATGCGCAGTGCAAGCGCGACATTAGTCATCCAGCTGCCCACCTTCACCAGGGCGGGGTTGCCGATGAGTTTGAAAAGCCAGTAGGATTTATTGAGTTCGTAATCGCTCTTGTTGGCAAAGGCGATTTCCGTGTTGTTGAAGGAAAGCATTGGTGGGCGAAAGTAAGTGGAGGCGGGGAGGAGAAGGCATTAGGCAGTTTGGAATAAGCACTGAACTACTGGTGAGTGAGATTACTTTCACCCGCTCTAAAAAAATCAATCCCATGCAACAAATAACTGACTACATCAACCAAAACAAACAACGTTTTCTTGACGAACTTTTTGATCTCCTTCGCATACCATCAGTAAGTGCTGATGCTGCCTTTACCAGTGATGTGGCAAGGTGTGCCGATGCCGTAGCCTTTCACTTGCGCAAAGTGGGTGTGGACAATGTGGAAGTATGCAAAACCGCAGGACATCCCATTGTGTATGGCGACAAAATCATTGACCCGGCAAAGCCTACAGTGCTTGTTTATGGACACTACGATGTGCAGCCTGCTGACCCCATAGAACTGTGGAACACACCACCGTTTGAACCCACCATAAAAAAAACTGCTATACATCCGGAGGGAGCAATTTTCGCTCGTGGATCTTGTGATGATAAGGGCCAGATATTTTCGCACGTGAAAGCCTTCGAGGCCATGTTTGAAACGAAGACTCTTCCATGCAATATCAAGTTCATGATTGAAGGAGAAGAAGAATGCGGAAGCAGCAACCTGGGCATCTTCGTTCGTGAAAATAAAAAGAGGCTGCAGGCGGATGTAATACTCATTTCTGATACCAGCATTATAGCCAATGATACTCCGAGCATTGACTGCGGACTGCGCGGCCTTAGCTACGTGGAGGTGGAAGTGACCGGCCCCAATCGCGATCTGCACAGCGGGGTTTACGGAGGAGCAGTGAGCAATCCCATAACCATTCTGGCCCGCATGATTGCCTCTATGCACGATGAAAATAATCACATTACCATTCCCGGTTTTTATGAAGATGTACTAAAGCTAACCGATGCTGAGCGTTCCGAACTCAACAAGGCACCATTTGATATCAATGCTTACAAAAAAGATTTGGGTGTAGAAGAAATTTGGGGTGAAACAGGTTATACCACGCTTGAACGCACCGGTATCCGCCCCACGTTTGAACTAAATGGAATTTGGGGTGGATACACAGGCGAAGGTTCCAAAACCGTTCTGCCTTCAAAGGCTTATGCAAAAATTTCAATGCGACTTGTTCCCAATCAATCATCCGAGAAAATAACAGAACTTTTTTCCAATCATTTTAAAAAGATTGCCCCTGCTGGCGTTAAGGTGAAAGTGACTCCCCACCACGGTGGCGAGCCTGTGGTTACGCCCACCGACTCCAAAGCATATCTCGCGGCAAGCCGCGCCATGGAAACCACCTATGGCAAGAAGCCAATTCCAACACGTGGTGGTGGAAGTATTCCTATTGTTGCCTTGTTCGAAAAGGAACTGGGATTAAAAACTGTACTTATGGGATTTGGACTGGACAGCGATGCCCTGCACTCACCCAACGAGCACTACGGGCTGGTGAATTTCTACAAAGGCATTGAGACTATTCCGTGGTTTCATAAGTATTTCTCGGAGTAAGAAGGCTAAGGCCAGGCAGCCGACCTCTTTTCATTAGATCAAAATCCAACACCTAAATGCAGTCCCAGCGCATAATGAAAACCCTCCGGTTCGAATGCTGCTTCCATCATGGGGCCAAGGTGAAAATCACCCAACTCCCATTCGTAAATGCACTCTAGGTGCAGGCTGAATTCTCCTTTGCCAAAGTCTCCGCCTTCAGTTGCAATTCCAGGCGAAGCAGAAAAAGTAAGGGCTTCCAGTGGACGAAATGCGACCACTCCGGAAAATGTCAGATGACCATGTTCATCAAAAATCTTTTCAACGCCAATTCCACCGGACCATTTGCCCGCTCCAATGGCATGAAGAAAATGTGCATGAAGCCCGTAAGCAAATTCATCTTCAGCTTCAAGAAACACAATTGCGTTTGCTATTCCAATTTCATTGTGATGATGTTCATGACCATGATGACAAATTTTTGAGAGGTGGCTTTTTTATAATTTTTTTTGCGGTTGGGATTAGAAGTTGTGTCGGTTGTGTTGTCAAAAATGTTAATTAAAAGTTCGTCAGTTTCAAGTTAGAACTGGGCAAATAAACTTCTGATAACATTCAAGTATGCGAAGTTCCATCTCCAAAAAAACTGCGCATTTCCAACTCATGCAGACTCATCTTGGCCAACTCTTCCACTTTAGGCAGTTCCTTTTTGAGGATGGCTTGCAGCGGGTTTTCCGGGAGATGATCTGCGGAATTGGCCGGGTGTCCACGCAAAAATATCATTGGGCGTGCAGGGAAGCAGGGTGCATAGTTTTCTGTGGAGTGCAGTTTTATGTTTTCCTGCTTGCCGTGCTTAATCTTGATGATGACGTTCGGACTCAAGCCAAGCTTGCGTAGGGCTAGTGAGGGATTTTGATCCCGCGCAACTGGAAGCAATTCTTTTAGAGTTCCCTACAGTTTTACAATGGTTATTCTACTGCCTGAATAAAAACGACAAACTTTAATCTGCAAAGGGTTTGGAGAGAATGATGGATTTTGGAAAACAAAAAACATCTTCGTTTTGAAAGTGTTGGAACTATCATTTAGCTATGTTTTATTTTACTGTCTATTTCTTCTGTCGGAAAAATTGAAAGGCAGCGATATTTTGCTGCCTTTTAGTTAACCATACTTATGAAAAAGAACTATTTCTGTTTCTTAATGTCAATCGGCACAATTAATTTCAAACTGATATTTCTGCCCATATTGTAAACGCCTGTCCTGCCTGTTGCATTATTCTCTGCTCCGTATTTCAGACGGCTCAAATGACTTTGATATGCAACATCAGTCCAGTTGTTTGCAGATATGTAAAGCGAAAACAATGTCCGTGATTTTGAAACTACATCTGTTCCGATGCCAACATTTAGAATTATGTAGCTCGGTGTCGCGGTTTCAGTTCCGAATGCAGCGTAAAATTTATTTTGTTCAAAGTAATAGTCAACACCAATTTTAATGAAACAGTTGTGCAAGTTGCCTGAAAGTTTTTTTGCATCGGCTCTTAATTCAGAAGAAAATTTTGGTGAAGGTGTAAACGGTAGATATTTTGTTGAATCGGGTTGATTGACTTGAACAGATTGCACATAAGAAAAAGAGTTTTCAAAATGCAGCCAATCGAATGGATGTGGATGAATATCAATACTGATTTCACCGCCATATAAGTTTGCATCACCCGAAGCATATTTGAAAGTGCTGAATCCATCAGTAATAGAATCACCGCCATTCACGCTTTGCAGCTTTTGCAAGTAGATGTAGTTGGTAATGCTGTTGTAAAACAAATCCGCTTCGGCTGCGATGTGTTGCGAATTAATTCCAAGCGCATAGTCAAGTTGAAAACTGTTTTCTGCTTTCAAAGTCGGAACACCAATGATGTGGTTGATTGTTCCCTCATGAACTCCGTTTGCTGAAACCTCTGCAATGTTCGGGGCACGAAAACCTTTTGAAAGATTTAGTTTGGTAAAAACATTTTCGTTGAACTGATTAGTTGCACCGATGCTTCCTGAAATTCCTGAAAATGTAGAATGAAAAACAGAGAACTGATGGAACGAAGTTGAATCAGTAGTTTCCGTTTTTTCACCGTCTGCATTAAGGAATAAATCTTTTCCGCTTTCATTTCTTATATCATAACGCATCCCTCCACTTATGTCCAACTTTTTGTAAGATTTTTTTACGATGCCGAAAAATCCGATGTCAAACAAATTGTATTCGGGAATAAGAAACTCCGATCCTTTATTTTGTGATGTCTGATACATTCCGTTTGTGCCAAAAGAAATGTTGACATTATTTTTTTCGGGAAGATTGTAACGAACATCATAATTGATTGTGTTCAACAAAAAATAAAGTCCGTAATCATTTGGTGCAAGCACATCAGCGTATTCCTGTCGTTGGTTTTGTTGCCAACCGATTATTGTTTTCAAACTTCCATTACCAAACACAAAACTATTGTTGAGAACAAGTTTGTAATGATGAATCTTTTGAAATGGTGTGAGTTGCTTGTATGATTGAAAATCGCTATTGCTTGCAATTGCACTCCCTTCCGTTGTGTAGTTCTCTGCAATTGGTTTTATAAAATTTCCTGTTGCACTGTCCCTTTCGCCTTCCACAATTCCTGTAGTTAGATTATAGGTGCTGAAATGCAAATGAGAATATCCCCACGCTTTATTTACTCCGATGATTCCACCAATATTATTTTCGGTGAAACCTGAATTGAAAACGTAGCCGTCATATTTATTCTGATAAGCATGAGCCATTTTGTTGCTGTAACGAATGTCCCAAATAAAACCGTTTTGATTTCCTCCTAGGTTTGCGGAATAACCAATCAATCCGTTATTGGTTTGATAGTTTGCTAAAAGATTTCCTGTAATTTGCCCATTGGGTAGAGTTGGTGCAGAAATTAAATTAATAACTCCGGCCATTGCATCAGAGCCGTAAGCCAAGCTTGCAGGTCCCTTCAGAATCTCCACTTTGTTGATTGAGTATTCGTCTATTTCAATTCCGTGTTCGTCTCCCCACTGTTGCCCTTCCTGGCGGATTCCGTCCTTTACAACTACAACTCTGTTATAACCAAGTCCGCGGATAACAGGTTTAGAAATTCCAGAACCTGTTGTTACTTGTGATATGCCTGGGAGTGTTGCAATCGCATCGATGATATTGGTTGCGGAAATTTGTTTTAGCTGAATGGGTGAAATAGTTGTGATAGGAGTGGGCGTTCTGTTTTTTTCTGCCGACTGTGAAAGGCCTGTTACAACCACTTCGTTTAATTCTGCGATTGTCTCTTCCAATGAAAAATCTTTTGAAGCTGTCGTTGACAAGTCAATGTTCTCGGCAATCAATTTATAGCCTATGAAACTTATCTGAACGAAGACTTTTGACTTAGGAAGGTTTTCAATTTTATAAGTTCCATCAGCCCCCGAAGTAGTTCCTGTTTTCAAATCAGGAATGTAAATAGAAACACCTGTTAGAGGCTCGCCTGTTTGTTTGTCTGTGATTTTACCCACCAAAGTTGTTTTATCGGTTGTTAAATGCGTATTGGCAGATGAATGAATTGTTGCGAATGCGATGAACGCAATTATGAATATAAATGTCTTATTCATTTTTTATTTAGTTGTTTGACGGTTTAGAAATGAATCTGGCGGTAAAGTAAAATAGTTTCTGAAATTTTCTGCTTTCATTTCACTTGCAATATCAGGGTTTGATGCTGTGATAATGCGAACATTTACCTACGTGGTTTTGCTTTTACCTACTTTAATAAACTCGCCTGTTCTAAAACCAGCAAAAGTTTTGCTTGTAACTCCAAACTCATTTCTCCGATTTCGTCTAAAAAAAATTATTCCTGAATTTGCTTCTTTAAAAATCCCTTGGTGTCTTTTATGGCTCCTGTAAATGCTTCGGCCTTATGCCTAGGCATTTCACTTTCCAACAATGCTTTACTAAAAGCAGAGCAGTTGATGGCTACAAAATGATTACTACTTCTCTTACTTGCCTGATGATTAGTCTGGGCAAATACTTCCTTCCCATTGCCAGTTGTGCCTAAGAACAAAACAGTAGTATAGGTTACTGCTACTTTTTTAGCAACCATCGTAGAATAAGCAATAGCCTTCGATGATGGATCTGTTCGTGCGACACATTCGAAATGAGCAATGGAACTCGTCATGAAAATAATGCGAATCATGTTTGGAACGGGAAACCGATTAACGCAATTTTGTGGCAATAATAAGCCAGCTTATTTCACCCGCAACAATGTTGCATTAAATAAATGAAGCAAGTCCGCACTACCTCCGCAAAAAGCACCATAGTCGAAACGCTCGAAGAAGCGGGTCATGCACTGTCTCATGCGGAACTTTACGTGATACTGGGCAACACATGCGACCGTGTAACCATCTACCGCATTCTCTCTCGGCTGGTTGAAGAAGGTTTAGCCCACAGAGTGGCGCTTCAGGATGGCACTGTAAAATTCGCACTATGTGAAGAGTGCAACACCGAAGGTCATCATCACTCACACCCCCACTTCAGTTGCAATTTGTGCAGCACTGTCACCTGCCTCACTATGGAAATTCCAGTTGTTATTCTTCCAAAAAAATTCAAAATGGAAGAAACCAGTTATGTGATTTCGGGAGTGTGTGCAACATGCCGGTGAAAACTTCCCGTAACACGAGACCTGATTTTGATGGCATGAAAAAATTCTTCTACCTGATAATGGTGACATGACCCATGAAAGCGCGTTCTTCACTTGTCATCAGGTCTTTTAATTCTATTCGCCACACGTAAGTATCGTTCTGGACGTAGTATTCTCCACTGTGCAATTCACCCAGCCACGGTTCTTCTGGATCTTCAGTGTAGAAAATCTGCACTCCCCAACGATCGTAAATCATGAATTTGTAGGTTGCAGGATCATACCCGCGTACCACGGGAAGAAAAACCTCGTTACGTCCATCCCCATCAGGTGTAAAAGAATTGGGTACCCAAACCAGAACAATACTTTCCATAAGTATGGAATAACACACCGTGTCTGAGCAATCAAATTCATTGGTAACGACAAGGCAAACCGGAAAACCGAAAAGATCCAAATCCGGAAAAAGAAATTGGGGATGTTCAATGGTAGAACTACCCAGTCCTGCAAAATCCCATTCCCACGAAATTTCGCCAGTCGAGAGGTTAAAGAACTGCACTTCGTTTTCGAGAATGGTAACCGGTTGTGGTTCCCAAGTAAATTCTGGAACAGGGTAGCCGTGAATAATGATGGGCACATCAAGTGAATCTATGTTGGTGCATCCATCCGCTGAAGTCACGCTTATCCAGGGAAAATATTCTCCTTCCGCAGCGTAGATGTATTCGAAATCATCGCAGATGGCAAGGGTGCTACCATCACCAAGATTCCAAACGCACAATTCGCTCAACGTAGAATTCGTCAGGTTTAAAAATTCAACAGTGGTTGGGTAGCATCCTTCGAAAATACTTGCATCAATTATGGCTTCGGGTGTGTCGTAAACGGTTACGAATATGGTGTCGGTTATGGGGGGATTACAACCATCATCGGCAATGGCGAAGTAGGTTGTGTTTACCAGTGGACATTGAATAGTGTTGTAAGCATTTGCCAGAAGTATGGGACCACCGGGATCGTCTTGGTACCATGCTACTCCAATACTTCCGTTGCCGCCTGCCGCACCGGCTTCCAGGCTCACGCAATCAAATTCGCAGATGAAACCTACACTGTCGGGCGAAATGCTGAGAAGAATTTCAGGATTGAAATAAACCGTGAGGTCCAGCGTATCGGAATTACATCCGTTCATATCGGTTGCAATCACATAAAGAGTTGTGTCCTGTGTAATGGTGACCTGGATCGAATCGCCCGTTGCCACAAAACAATTGACCAAGGCTCCAGCACAATTGTACCAATTGTAAGTAAATATTCCGGCTCCACCTACAGCGGAAGCATAAAAACTTACTGTGTCGAGGTAGCACACAAGTTGCGAAACGAAACCTGGAACAATATCAATGATGCTTGAATTTTCAACGAAACTCACGGTGGTGTCAGCCGGACATCCTAATACATCATAAACAATGAAGTCATAAGTGCCAGCCACAAGATCAATGAACAAACCGGTCTGGTTCACTTCAGATGTCTGAACAAGTTCATAGTCCACTGCTGTTGTCTCTACTATTTCAATCTGCCCGTTGTTATCACCGAAACATTGTGCAGGAGTGATAATGACATCATCAATGAAATAATCGGGTTGCTGAGCAATGTCAATGATGCCGGCTACAACACATCCGAAATCATCCGTGACATTGTAGTTGAATGTTCCTGCACACAATTCCGTTTCAGCAATTGAATCCAGCACCCCTCCCTGCCACACCAGATAATAAGGAATAAAACCGCCCTCGGGTGCGAGCGTGATAAAACCATCGCAGGTGTTGAAACAAACACTTGACGAAAAATCTTCTGTAACAAGAAATTCTTCTGGTACGGTGATAAAAACCGAATCCTGTGCTGAACAGAGAAGTGCATCAAAACCGGTGACTACAAACCAGGATGAAACATCGGGCGCAACGTTGGGCGATGGTGAAGTAAGAGGGTCGAGAAAATATCCGTTGTCGGTCCACAAATAAGAGTTTCCTCCTGTGGCGTTGAGTTGAATGGTTTGTGCAAAACAAATGGTGTCATTTGCTCCTGCATCAACAAGTGGAACAGGATGAACAGTGAGCGATATGTCATCCGTTGTCAAACATTGCGAATTGAAAGCAGTAACGGTGTAAATAATAATTTGATCCATCACACCTGCGTTTGAAACATTCGCAGTGGGTTGTGCAAGTGTGATGTCGTTTAATCCTGTTTCAGGATTCCATTCATAAGTCTGGCCTGCTACTGCGGGTGTTCCAATCATCAAATCTGCACCTGAACAAACTTCAATATCCGCTCCGGCATCAGCTATGGGTGTTACAATTTCAATAACCGTGATGCTCTCTGCAAAATTCTGTGTGCAGCCATTGTTGTCAAGTACGGCAGTAATCGTATAGGTTCCACCCACAGTAATGTTTTGTGTGAAAGGATCGGTGGTTGCATTCCATGTTTGTGCAGGTCCACCGTCCACGTTGTAAGTTATGTCCCAATCACTTTCACCGAAAAGATCAATAATGAGGTCAAGTGAAAGTCCTTCGCAAAATGATGTGTCGCTAAATGCGAATTGTGCAGTGGGAAGAGTATTGACAGTCAAAACAACGGATGCAGAATTTCCTGCACCGTCACATCCATTGCCATCGGTGAGATTGGCGATGTAATAAGTGCCTGCGCCCGGTGAGGAATAGGTGGCGGGTGATGATGTAATTCCACTCAGTGTGGTTGTTACGGTTGCATTCACACCATCATCATACACCACATCAAAACTCCAGTTGGGTGTTCCGGTTAAAGTAATTTCAAAATCAAACGGGATGCCTTCGCACGTTTCGCCACCCGCAATAATAGTTGCAGAGGGGAGTGGATTGATAATTACATCCGCATCGCCTGCCACTGCGCCACCGCACCCGAAAGTGTTTACTGAAGTGAGCACATAAAGTCCATCAGTCGAAGTTGAAAAGAGGTACGGGTTGGATGAAGTTATTACAACAGGCTGAACTATTCCGTCAATCGAATATTGAATAGTCCAGGTCGCTTGTCCGGTAAAATCAATTTGCACATCCACGCTGTTGCCGATGCAAACTGCACCGCCACCGCTCATGGTTGCTGAGGGCAATTCAAACCACACTACGGGCTGTCCAATAGCAACAGAAACAAATGGCGCAGTGAGGTCCACACAATCACCACTGCCATCATCATCGCCCACCACTGCGGAGATGTAATAAACCACTCCATATTGAATTTCGCCTGCACCATTTCCAAACACAAGTGGATTGTCAGGATCGTTAAACCCGGAATCATCGCAATCGGATGCGTAGATAAATCCAATATTGTCGTCAGAACTATCGTGCAATACAAACATTAACTGGTCATCAAAGTCAAAAATTCCATCGTTGTTCCATACACCAATGGCAGGGGCATTTCCGCAAATAATAAGTGTGTCCTGTTGCATCGTTCCCGCCCAGGTAACGATGGGGCAACTGTAAGGTGCAACAGAAATGACATAGGGATTACAGTTGTATTGATCGTTGAAAGTCCAGGTATCTCCCGTGCCTGTGGGCACCAATCCACTGGTGAAAATAGCTCCTGCAAATGAACCCGGAGTTCCGCTCAGGGCAATTGCACTGAAGGTGGTCACATCACCACCAGTCAATTGAAATGTAATTTGATAATTCTGTCCGTTGGGTGTGCAAAGTGTATCGAGAACAATTGCGGAAATTTCAGTGGTTAAAGTCACCATAACATCTTCACCAATGTTGGTTACACAATCGCCAGGGTTGTTGGAATACTCAACCGACACCAAAGTGTAAGTGGTGTTTTCATCGGGTGAAACATTGTAGTTGAAAGGATCAGTGAGGTTTGTAAGATTGATAGTAGTGCTTCCACCCGAATCGGTTTCCTGCAATACCACATTGTACAATCCTGGAACGGATATAAGATCAATCAAAAGATTGGTGCTTGCTCCTGGACATATTGTAATGTCTCCTGAAATTGTCGCATCGGGCACAGGCTCCACCGTTATCGTTTGACATGAATTGATCACTTGCGAACAATTCACTCCCTCATCAGTCACATTGGTGAGGCAATAGTTGGTGGTGATAACAGGCGCAAGATTCCAGGTGAAAGGTGTTGCAGCAATGTTGAGCACAGGTTGCGCTGTGCCATTAGCTGTGTAGTCCACCACCCAGGGACCAGTGCCTGCTAAATTGATAGTGAGATCCAGGTTGTCGCCCGCACAAATTTCATTGCCGCCCGTCAACACAGCATCGGGCACATCATTCACCAAAACATCAATCTGGTTGTTCAGTGCATTGGGGCAGTTGGGTAAGGTTTGATACGATACAGAAGTGATCGTATAGGATACATCATCCACAGGAGAGAAGTTCAACGTGGTGCCATCTGTTGCTGAAGTTATTGGTTGTGCTATACCGTCAATTGAATAACCAATGTTGTAAGTGCCAGGCTGGTCAATATCAAAAGTCAAGGTCACCACATCTCCTTCGCAAACTGGGCCAGCGGGCAGAAAGGAAGCGTTCACCAATGAACGAACTGTAATGGTGACAGAACTTGGAATTGCATAAACGCAAGATGGAACATTGCTGTCTGTTATGCTGTTCAGCGTGTAGATAGTCGTGGTGGCAGGAGTAACTGTAAAGATTGCACCATCAATCGCGGTTGCGGGTCCGGCAGGTGTCATGCTGATAGTAAATGGACCTGTTCCGTTCAGGTCAAAAAGAATATCTGCACTTGCTCCTTCGCAAATGGTGATACTTCCTGAAATGCTTCCTGATAGTGGTGGGTCACTTGTCAAAATGAAACATGAGTCGGCAGTGCATCCCGGCAAACCAAGATCACTCACCGCAACGCAATAAGTTCCTCCCTGCAATCCCGTTTGATCTTCAGTGAAGGATGGAGTATCCCACGCAAACGAATACAGTCCGGTTCCGCTTAACACTGTGAGATCAATCGAGCCGTCATTGCCATTGCACGTTTCATTATTAAGCACAGCGGAAAATTCTCCAAGCGAAACGACAACATTGAGCGTATCGCGATAGTTGCATTGCAGTGGCGCACCCACGGCCACAATTTCTATTATCGTGTTTTGGTCAGGCGAAAGTGTTTGGTTTCCACAATTGGTACAACTGAAATCCGGATCAGCATCCCCGGAAACAATGTTCCAGTTGTAGGATGCAGCGCCTGTTGCATTCACCGCAAGAACATCCCCTGTGCATATCAGTGCATCGGTAATATCCACCACCAGGTTGGGTTCAACGATTACTGTAATGTCCAGTTCATCATGACCCGGAAAATCACATGCGTCATCATCAGCTTCAAAGTGGATTATGTAGCTGCCCACCATAGAAGCATCCGTCATCACACACGATTCGCCCCCGGCAGGGTTGGTATCGGTCTGGATAAATGTGCCGGTGGGAAACACCGTTTCGAAATCGCTTGTCAATGTGATTACGCGGAAATTATTGATATTGGTCGCTTCTACAGTAAAGCACAATAACTCGCCTGCACACACGCTGATAGTTGTTCCGTTGATGAGGGTGGATTCCGCATTGTTGGCTATAATACCGGGAGCGGTGAAATCAGTAGAGGTGGTGGCGCAAGGCTGGATAACGAAAGTCATACTTTCGAGCATGTTGCCCACCAAGTTTCCCATAGCATCGAACATGTCTACTTGTACACCCACCACGTAGTTGCCAAATTGCGCAGGTGCCGTAAATGTTATCAATCCTGTCAATGGATCAATGGCTATTCCGGGTATGGGCAGGGTGGGAGTGAAGCCCGCTTCGTAGGGTGCATCCAAACCAAAATCAGTGAGCACACTGGTGAAAGAATAGTTGAGTGTGTAGCCCTGTGGATTGTCCACCGTTATTTGCTGACTCACGACATCGGCCACACAATAGTATGGTACCTGAAGGGAGGTTATTTGAACCGATTGGTTGCAACCTATAGCAGGATCAACCACGGTTTGGAAATACGCACCGGGCAACACGCCCGTGTCCAGGTTCACGAAATAATTCCAGTCGCCTGCTCCCCACTCCACCGACCATGTGCAGGTGGGGTCAAGCGTCACCACCACATAATATGTGAGTTGTGTAGTACCGGGCGTAAGCCCACCGTTGCAAGAACTATTCATCAGTTCCGAAGCGCATAAATCAGAAATTTCTATTTCAGAAACAAAAGGGGCATCCGCAGAAAATGGTATCGCACTGCATGAAGCCCCAGATGGAAAAAGGAAAATAGTTTCTTCCGTAGTAGCAGGTGTCGAACCAAAACAATCTTTGTAAATGGTAAGAGTGATTCCGTATTGATTACCACCCAGGCACCCCCACGCAATGTTTCCACCAAGAATGTGATTGGCCCGAAGCAAATGAGCGCAACAGACCAACAAGAATAATAGCAGTACGTGTTTCAAAAGCCTCATAAGGATTCCTGATTCATAAATGCGGGCAATGCTTGATCCCCACTTCTTGAGTGGCTAGTGCCAGATTTATACTGGGGGGGTTCCAGGGAAAAAACAGGGATGACAACGTGTGCAACATACGCATAACATAAGACTTTATCGGGTTGCCTTTAGTGGCTTGATAACAAAGGTGGGTTTGAAAAGACCAAAAACACGGGTGATGATCTCATCCTGCCCATGCGGAATGGGATAAAAAAAACGCCCCGCTAGTGCGAGGCGTTTTTCAAAAATGAGAACTCAATTTTTTATTGAATAACAAGTGTTGTTCGTTGCACTACGTTTCCGGTACTCACTTCCAGATTGTAAGAACCCGCAGCGAGTTCGAAAGAAAGCAGATATGAGGCACCCTGTGTGGAAGAAATGTTGCGCATCCAAACCATTTTTCCTGCAGTATCATAAATACGTGCGTGCAGTGTGGAGGCCGCGGAAGTATTTACAAGAGTGATGTTATCGTTGGCAGGATTGGGATACATACTGAAAAGATTTTCAGTTGCAACTTCCTCAACAGCCACTGTGCAGCCGCTGCCTGGAGGCAAATTGCCTTCGCCATCGCAAACTCCGTTAGGATCATCGGTCAGGTCTTCATCAATATCACCACAATCAAAGCCCCAGTTCGCGCAGTTGAAATCCACATCGTTTCCATTCCAGGTATATTGACCATTATCAGCGAATGTATCTCCGAGCCAGGTGAGAACCCCAATGCTGTGTACGGTATAGGCACAGTCACAAATATCAGGGTCATCTTCACAACCATCATCGGTGTAGGTGAAAACCTCACTCTCGGTGCCATCATCCAGAACGTAAGTCATGTCGTAAACGGAATCTTCAGTAACCAGATAAAGCAGCAACTGCTCTCCTGTTTGAAGATCGAGCGTGGCTATAGCCAGTGCCTGGAGTGCGCCACCGTCAATAGAAACCGTTAGGGAATCCACCGTGCAGCCGCCATCAAAGTTGAACGTAATCAGAATAGACGGAACATATCCGTTACCCGTTTCATAGCACAAGGACTCTTCGACCACGGCAGTAAGATTGGTGCAGCCACCACCGCGTGATTCAACTTGTGTACTGTGTGCAGTGCCGTAGCTTGCCTCTACAGTTGATCCGTGTTGTCTCAGGTTGGCACCAGTTAATGATGCAGTCACCATTTGTGATGTTGATTGGATTCCAGCAGCACAAAGCAGCGCTAATGCAATCGTTTTTAGTGTAAAATTTTTCTTCATGTAGTTGTTTTTTATGTATTGATTTTTGTGGTGGTAAAACTAAACTCATAGTAAGCCGATGGTCAGTTGAAATGAAAAAAAGAATTCCGCATTTCTTGTTGTGCAAAAAAAAGGCTGCCCAATTTGTGGGCAGCCTTTTTATACGTTGTGAAATTCGTTATTTACTCACTACCAATTGTTGTTGCGACACTGTAGTTGAAGTAGTAATTTCTACTGAATAATTTCCATTGGCAAGGAATTCCGCATGGATGGTTTCCCTGCTCCGCTGTGGCACGTTCAATTCTTTGCTGAAAACAATGCGACCGGCTGAGTCATAAATTTTCATGGCCAGTTTGCTGTCGTTGCTCACATTGATGAATTCGAACACTCCGTCATTCGGATTAGGAAACAGGATGAAGTTTTCGCCTTCCGCCAATTCTGCAATGCCCAGCGGACAGCCTGATCCGGTGGCAATAAGCAAGACATTAAGTGCCCCACCATCGCACACACCATAAGGATCATCGTTGGGCGAACCAGCTATATCACCACAATCATAACCCCACGCAGCGCAGTTGAAGTTTACATTGCTTCCGGTACCTATATCGGGATTGCCATCACCAAGTTGAGCCATGGTTGCTGTTGAATAATCATACGTGTTGAAATCGCAATCACATATTTCATCATACTCGCATGAGCCATCATCCTCGGTAGCATCAGGATCGTAGTTGGTGGCTAGTTCATCCATGCATCCGTAGCAGGAGAAGTCGCAATTGCCATCATCGCACAATGCATCGGCATCGTAATTACATGCGGTGGGATCAGTGCAACCGTCTGGCAGAATACATGAGCCGTCATCGCAAAGCGCATCGGTATCATAATTACACGCGGTATCATCGGTGCAACCGTCTGGCAGTTGGCACGAGCCATCATCGCATTGTGCGTTCGGGTTGTAGTTGCAAGCCTCAGGATCAGTGCAGCCATTCTGGCCGCCCAGGCAGTATGCACAATTGGCATCTGTAGCGGCTTCATCGGCACATATACTGTCCCATACTGTGCTACAGCAGAGCGGGTCGTAGGAGCAAACCGACATTGCACAAGCACCGGTTAGGTCCGCATAACCAAGTTGGTCGCATGCTTCGAGCACCAGCCCGAAAGTACAGGAGCCATCATCGCAAAGTGCTGCTTCATCATAGTTGCAGGCAAATGGATCGGTACAACCATCAGGCAGTATGCAGGAGTTGTCGTCACAACCGGCAAACGCATCATAATTGCAGGCCTCTTCATTGATGCAACCGGGGTAAGTGCACGAGCCATCATCACAAAGTGCATCAGCATCATAATTACAGGCTAACGGGTCGGAACAACCATCGGGCATCAGGCACAGACCGTTATCACATCCGGCCATCATCTCGTAGTTGCAAGCTGTTGGATCCGTACAACCGGGATAAGTGCAGGTGCCATTCATACATGTTCCAGCCGAGAAGTTGCAGGCCTGTGGATCATTACAGGCGACAGCAAAATCACAAGTTCCGTTCATGCAAGCCCCCATGGTGAAGTTGCAGGCCAGTGGATTATTGCAGGCTACAGGATAGTTGCAAGTTCCATTCATGCATGCACCAGCGGTGAAGTTGCAAGCCAATGGATCATTACAAGTAACAGGATAGTTGCAAGTTCCATTCATGCATGATCCAGCGGTGAAGTTGCAGGCGAGCGGATCATTACAAGCAACAGGATAGTTACAAGTTCCATTCATGCATGCACCAGCGGTGAAGTTGCAAGCCAGTGGATCATTACAAGCAACAGGATAGTTACATGTTCCATTCATGCAAGCACCAGCGGTGAAATTGCAAGCCAGCGGATCATTACAAGCAACAGGATAGTTACAAGTTCCATTCATGCATGCACCAGCGATGAAGTTGCAAGCCAATGGATCATTACAAGCAACAGGATAGTTACATGTTCCATTCATGCAAGCACCAGCGGTGAAGTTGCAAGCCAATGGATCATTACAAGCAACAGGATAGATACATGTTCCATTCATGCAAGCACCAGCGGTGAAGTTGCAAGCCAATGGATCATTACAAGCAACAGGATAGTTACATGTTCCATTCATGCAAGCACCAGCGGTGAAGTTGCAGGCCAGCGGATCATTACAAGCAACAGGATAGTTACAAGTTCCATTCATGCAAGCACCAGCGGTGAAGTTGCAAGCCAATGGATCATTACAAGCAACAGGATAGTTACATGTTCCATTCATGCAAGCACCAGCGGTGAAGTTGCAAGCCAGCGGATCATTACAAGCAACAGGATAGTTACAAGTTCCATTCATGCAAGCACCAGCGGTGAAGTTGCAAGCCAATGGATCATTACAAGCAACAGGATAGTTACATGTTCCATTCATGCAAGCACCAGCGGTGAAGTTGCAAGCGAGCGGATCATTACAAGCAACAGGATAGTTACAAGTTCCATTCATGCAAGCACCAGCGGTGAAGTTGCAAGCCAATGGATCGTTACAAGCAACAGGATAGTTACATGTTCCATTCATGCAAGCACCAGGGTTGAAGTTGCAAGCCAGCGGGTCGTTACAGACCACAGGGTAAACGCAAGAGCCATCATCACAAAGTGCAAGTGGATCGTAATTGCAGGCGGCAGCATCACTACATCCGTCAGGCAATTGGCAGGATCCATCATCGCATTGTGCATTCATGTTATAGTTGCAGGCAGTGGCATCAGTGCAACCGGTTTGGCCTCCCAGGCAGTATGCACAGTTGGGGTCTGTTGCTGCTTCATCGGCACATATAGCATCCCATGCTGTGTTGCAACAGAAGGGGTCGGTAGCACAAACAGAGGTGGCGCATGCACCACTGAGGTCGTTATATCCCGCTTGATCGCAAATCATAAGAGCTACACCATATTCGCAGGAGCCATCATCACAAAGTGCAGTAAAATTATAGTTGCAGGCAAAGGGATCGGTGCATCCGTCAGGCATCATACAACTGCCATCATTACAACCGGCAAAAGGATTGAAGTTGCAGGCTGATTCGTTGTCACAACCGGGATAGGTGCACTGTCCATCATCGCATGTTGCGATGGGATCATAGTTACAGGCAGCAACATCAGTGCATCCATCCGGAAGAATGCACGATCCATCGCTGCAGCCGGCTGTGGAATCGTAGTTACAAGCCGCAGCATCGGTGCAACCCGGGTAAGTACATGAGCCATCATCAGAACCAGCGTTAGGGTTATAGTTACAAGCTGCGTTATCTGTGCAACCGGCACAGGGGCCAGGTACGCACGAACCATCATCACAACCTGCTGTAGGCGAGTAATTACATGCAGCGGGATCAGTACAACCGGGATAGGTACATGAACCATCATCACAACCTGCGGTTGCATCGTAGTTGCACGCGCCAGCATTGTTGCAACCGGGATAGGTGCACGATCCATCATCACAACCGGCACTTGCGGAAAAGTTGCAGGCTGTGTTATCTAAACAACCGGGGTAAGTGCAGGTTCCGTTCGTGCAGGCACCCGCAGTAAAGTTGCAGGCAAAAGGATCATTACAAGCCACGGGATAATTACAAATGCCATTCATGCAGGCGCCAGCGGTAAAGTTGCAGGCGGCAGCATCATTACAAGGCACGGGGTAATTACAAGTGCCATTCATGCATGAGCCTGCAGAGAAATTACACGCTGCGGGATCGTTACATGGAACGGACAAAAGGCAACTGCTATCATCACATCCGGCATTTATTTCATAGTTGCATGCAGTGGAATTAGTACAGCCGGGATAGGTACAAGATCCATCATCTATGGTAGCCGTTGCATCGTAGTTGCAGGCAAGCACATCAGTACATCCAAGGCAGGAGATGAATTCGCAACTGCCGTCATCACAACCGGACGATGCACTGTAGTTACATGCTCCGGCATCAGTACATCCGGGGAAAGTGCAGGTGCCATCATCAAGTGTTGCCGTTGAATCGTAGTTACACGCAAGCGCATCAGTGCAACCTGCGCAGGTTAGGAATTCGCAAGTGCCATTATCTGTTGTGGCTGCAGAATCATAGTTGCAGGCAGTGGGATCAGTACAACCATCAGTAACCGTAACGCAGGCATCGGCCAGTGGGCCGGCATACACAACGCCCAATGGCATTCCATCTAATTCCGGCCAAATGCCAACATTACCAAGAGGGTCTTGCAATAGGTGGACATAAATCAACTGGTTTGCACCTATGGCTTCATCGAATATGGCCACGTTTATCTGGTAATAAAGTGTTCCGGTGGGTACGGTCATCTGGGCGATAAGAATGCGATTATCAGGCCCGGTGGGAAATCCACTTACTGATGCATCGTTGGGGGTAAACCATGCACCATCTTCCACCATAAGGTTGGGGTTGAAGCCGCTGGGGACGCTGGTTGACAAGGCATCTTGAAAATCTGCCGGAGGTGTTGAAATGGCGAAGGTGGTTCCGCCTGGTGCACACGAATTGGCCTTACCGATGGTGACCATGGAATCGTACGCTACATCAGGGAAAGCGGCTATAATTCCGCAGTTTAGATTTTCGCCCAGCACACCACCAAAGGTGGTATTCCATACAGCATTCGTTTCGCTGCACGAACCCATAATGAGGTGGTGAATGGATGAGGGAGAAGTGCTTCCATAGACAGCACTGATACGGTCAGTAGCATCTTGCAATCGGACATAAATACGATAAGTGGTATAGCCGGTGGCGGGGTAGAACGCACCTGGACCAGGACTGGTCCAAACGGCTTCGTTGATCACGTCCACAAGTTGTGCACGGGTAGCAGGAATGAAAAATGCAGCCAAGCTGCAACAGAGTAAAAGTTTTTTAATCATGAAGGAAATTTTAGGGTGTTGAAACTTTAGAATCGAGAGCAAGGTTACATGCTCCGGCACAATTCACCCCACTTGAGTGCTATATAATTATCAACCCCGAAATGTTGGGCATAAGAAAATGCCAGGTTGAAGCTACACGTCCATTGCAGAATATTCCACAGCTATGCGAGCTGCAAGGTGTGCATTATTCAGAGCCACTGCCTTATTCGCTTGTTGAGATTTTCCTTTGGTAAGTTGATTCAACATCTTCAATAAAAAAGGTGTGAGGTCTTTTCCGGTGATTCCTTTTATGTGTGCATCATCCATCGCGCGAAGGATGTACGGTTCGATTTCGGTTTGTGGAATTTCGCATTCTAAAGGAATGGGATTGGCGATGAGAACTCCTCCCTTAAGGTGCGAATTCCAATGGGTGTGCAGCAACTGCGCAACCTGCTTTTCATTATCCAAACGCATGGAAAGTTTTATTCCACTGTTGTGCGAGTAGAATGCTGGAAAATCATCGCACCCGAAACCGATAACCGGCACACCCAGTGTTTCCAGTTGCTCCAGCGTACGCGGCAGATCGAGGATGGCTTTGGCACCCGCACTCACTACACCCATAGCAGTGCGGGCGAGTTCCATCAAATCAGTGCTCACATCCCATGAAGTATTGACACCGCGATGCACTCCGCCTAAACCGCCTGTAGCGAAAATTTTTATTCCTGCAAGCGATGCAATGTGCATGGTGGCCGAAACTGTAGTGGCGGCAATTTTCTGTTGCAACACTGCAAAGGCGATGTCGCGGGTGCTTGCTTTCATCACATTTCCTTGCGCTAGTTGTTGCAGTTCATCATCGTTCAACCCCACACACATTTCACCTTTGATAATAGCGATGGTGGCGGGAACGGCTCCTTCATTGCGTACTATCTTTTCCATTGCGTGCGCCACTTCAAGATTTTGCGGATAGGGCATACCATGGGCTATGATGGTGCTTTCCAGGGCAACTATTCCTTTTTTTTCTTGTCGCGCTTGATTTATTTCCTCAGAAATTTTTAGCATGTGCAAAGATTCCAACTTTTCCACGGGACTCTGCGGGCAAGATTTAACCGGTAACCTTCACCCGATACTATCGGGATTTAACCCCTAACCTTCATCACCAGAAACTTTTTAACCGCACTGTGCGTAAAAATTGCCGCCCGGGATAAGGCAGTATCCTGTTTTATTTGCCGTCCCGTTTTTTTAAACCTAGAAAACTAACGATGAAAATCTTTATAGGTATTTGTATCGCACTTGTTTTTGTATCGGCAACGGTGCTGGAAGAATCCATCCGGTGGTCGGATCAAAACCTTTCGTGGGAACAATACAAGAAACGGGTGGGCAGTCCTGGCATCTACAAGGCATTTACCTACACTGGAGTGCGTTTCGAAATGACGGAAGCCAATGGTAAATCGGTCATCAATGTGGAAGCGTTTTTCGATCCCACTGAATCATGGGTGCATCCCGATCATCTTGCACCGACCCTTCTCAACCACGAGCAACGTCATTTCGACCTTACAGAAGTGTACGCTCGCAAAATCAAACTACAATCATCGCCATTTGAGGCTATTGATATCCAGGAGTTCGTGAAGAACGGATCCAGCGAAAAAGTGAAAAGAATTTACAGCGAACTCACCAACGAGCTTTTCAAAAAGCAACAGCAGTATGATGTGGAAACCCGCCACGGGACTCTGGTGGAAAAACAAGTAGAGTGGGATGCATGGGTGGAGGAGCAATTGAATAATTGAAAATTGACCATGGGCGCTCTGTTAGCTGAAAGGAGACCAAGGAGCCGGTGAAAAGAATGGTTGAAAAATTTCACTTCGTGAACCACCCCTTGTACATCACATAATTCTCAGCAATCCTTTTTATCTCTCCTTCCCAAAGTTCTTTGGAAACTTCTTTCACCTTCCTGGCAGGCACTCCTGCATAGATGCTTCCCGCAGGCACAAGTGTGTCCTCCAGAACCACTGCACCCGCAGCAATGATGGAGTTGGATTCCACCACGCAGCCATCCATCACTATACTTCCCATACCAATGAGCACATTGTCGTGAATGGTGCATCCATGAACAATCGCGTTGTGGCCAATAGAGACATTGTTGCCGATGTTGGTGGGTGATTTTTGATATGTGCAATGAATGATGGCACCGTCCTGTATGTTCACCTTGTTTCCGATTTTGATGTAGTGCACATCGCCCCTCACCACGGCATTGAACCATACACTGCAATGGTCGCCCATGGTCACTTCGCCCACAATGGTTGCGTTTTCAGCAATGAAACAATCGCTGCCGAATTGCGGGTGGATATTTCTTACGGGTAGAATGAGGGGCATGATTCAGGATTTTTCTCACGGAGGCAGCGGCCCCGTGTACTGCGCACATGGGATGTTGTGCCACGGACATTGGATGTGAACATTGTAGCTCACTTTCTCAGTTGAACCAGTCACCGTAAAAACAAACTCTGCCTTTTTTATCCAATCTGCGAGACAAACTTTATCCACGGGGCCATGATACGTATCTCCATTTTCGAGATTGGTAAGTATGCTGTTGTAAATTTTATTGTCTTTCTTGTCATCGAACACCACCGAATATTCTCCCTTTTCAAGTTGAAATATCATGTTTCCTGTCGCGTCAGATTTTCCACTCGCAACAATGGGCTGGTTCAAATCATTCCAGCTCCCTTTCCTCAAGTAAAGCGATCTGCCTTCATAAGATTTAGGAGTAGCCAATTCAATCAGCATTGACTGGTCAGGCTCCGCTCCTCCACAATACGCTTGTGTTGAAGTAAGATGCAATTCTACCTGTTGCGATTTTTTTGATGAAGAATTTTTTGACGATGAATTTTCACTCACCACCTGCTTGGATGCGCAACTCAGTAGCATTGCACTAATCAAAACAACAGTAATAAATTCTGTGCGCCTGCGCTTCTCTGCGTGCAAAAAAGTTTTCATGATCCTGCCCAGTTTTCCCTGTCGAGGCTCCTGAACTGGATGGCCTCGGCCAAGTGTTGTGTTTTTATGTCTTCGCTTTCTTCCAGATCGGCAATGGTGCGTGCCACTTTAAGTATGCGGTCGTAAGCCCGTGCCGAAAGTTTTAGTTTATCCATGGCGGTTCGAAGCAACTTGTTTCCTGCTTCATCAATAGCGCAAATTTCTTTCAGCATCTTCGAATCCATTTGTGCATTGCAGTGGATATCCTTTCTCGTTTTGTATCGCTCTTGTTGAATTTCTCTTGTCCTGATCACTCTCTGGCGAATGGTGGCGCTTCCTTCCCCCAGTTGCTTTCCGCTCAGTTCATCATAACTAACTGGAGTTACTTCTATGTGGATGTCAATACGGTCGAGCAGCGGTCCCGAAATTTTGTTGAGGTATTTCTGCACTACTCCCGGTGCGCACACGCATTCTTTTTCAGGATGATTGAAAAAACCGCACGGACAGGGATTCATGCTGGCAACCAACATAAAACTGGTGGGATACTCCACGGAAAATTTGCTTCGCGATATGGTTACGGTTCTGTCTTCCAGCGGTTGGCGCATCACTTCAAGCACACTGCGTTTGAATTCGGGAAGCTCATCGAGAAACAATACACCGTTGTGCGCCAGCGAAATTTCTCCGGGTTGCGGAAAACTTCCTCCCCCTACCAATGCCACATCACTGATAGTATGATGAGGAGAACGGAAGGGGCGAATGCTGATAAGCGAATCTTCTTTCTTGAGTTTGCCTGCCACGCTGTGAATTTTTGTGGTCTCCAACGCTTCCTGCAAATTGAGTGGTGGAAGTATAGTGGGTAGTCTTTTCGCCAGCATGGTTTTGCCTGCACCTGGCGGCCCAATGAGAATAACATTGTGTCCGCCACTTGCGGCAATTTCGAAAGCGCGTTTTATATTCTCCTGTCCTTTCACATCGCTGAAGTCCACGCTGAAACTATCCAGCCGTGCATAAAACTCATCACTGGTGTTCACCACTGTTTTTTCATGTTCACCATTGCCGTTTAAAAAATCAATAACCTTCATGATGTGGTCCATAGCATATACATCCAGGCCGTTTACTATGGCTGCTTCTTTAGCATTTTCCTGCGGGACAATCATTCCAACAAATCCTTCTTTATTCGCCTGGATGGCAATGGGCAACACACCACGGATGGGGCGCAGGCCACCGTCTAGCGAAAGTTCGCCCATGATGAGATACTTATCCAGAAGCTCATGGCTCATTTGGCCTGTGGCGGCAAGGATGCCAAGTGCAAGGGGAAGATCGTAGGCACTGCCTTCTTTGCGAATGTCGGCAGGCGCCATGTTTATAGTTATACTTTTTATCGGAAGCGAAAAGCCTGAATTGGACAGCGCTGCCCGGATGCGCTGTTGTGCTTCCTTTACCGATGCATCGGGCAAACCCACTATGGCAATCATGGCGCCTTTGTCCACGTTCACCTCAATGGTGATGGTGGCGGCATTCACACCATAAACAGCGGAACCAAAAGTTTTGACAAGCATTATCGGGAGATGAACCTATTTAAAATGTTGTTCGATAAAATCAATCAAAGAATGAATCACCTTGATATGAATTTCCTGGATGCGGTCGGCATATCCATTCCAGGGCACACGGATTTCCACATCGCACAATGTTGCCAGCTTGCCACCGTCTTTTCCCGTAAGGCCAACTACAACAATGGATTTTGACTTAGCCGCCAGGGCTGCCTCCACCACGTTGGCCGACTGGCCGCTGGTGGAAATGGCCAGGAGTAAATCTCCAGCTGTTCCCACTCCTTCAACAAATCTGGAAAACACATATTGAAATCCGTAATCGTTCCCAACACAAGTAATGTGTGATGGATCACTGATGCTGATGGCAGCAATGGATTTCCTGTTGTCGCGATAACGCCCTGTAAGTTCTTCGGCAAAGTGCATAGCATCGCACATGCTTCCACCATTACCGCATGAAATTATTTTTCCACCGCTGGTGAGCGATTGCACCATCAACTCTCCGGCTTTTTCAACGCATGAAAGAAAGTGCTTATCCGTTTTCAGTTTCCAGACGAGGGAATGTGCTTCATCAAAATGTTGTGCTATGGTGCTCATGTAAGTCGGGCGAAAGTAAGAGTTGGCTGGCGGCAGATATAAGTCAGTTGGCAGGACGAAGATGGCAGTAGGCAGGCATAGAGCAGTAGGCAGGCAAAAGAAGGTGTTCGTTATTTAATCTTGTTGCTGTCGAATAATGCAAGTTGTTTTTGCTATTGTGTAATTCCTGAGCTGCAAGGCTCCCCCAGCTTTGCAGCGTAATAATTCAGTAACTAAAAACAAAAACAAAATGAAAACTTCTACCCGCCTCTACC